>JGI12316J15310_10000010_pt1 | contig 492518 bp, 443 predicted proteins | sample MarCyaLeptolynsp_FD_15310 | JGI IMG/M metagenome (IMG submission 15310) | reverse complement strand
CGGAACAGGTGACGCGGGGTGGAGCAGCCCGGTAGCTCGTCAGGCTCATAACCTGAAGGTCGCAGGTTCAAATCCTGCCCCCGCAACCAACTCGAGGAACCGTGGCGCCAGTGGCGCCGCGCAAGTCCGAGAAATCATAAGAAGCCACCCAAAGGGTGGCTTTCTCACGTTTGGGGGACGCACAAGTTGGCGACAGCCCGTTCCATCTGCACGTCGATGTCGCTCGCCGGTGCAGTCGTCAGCCGTGCAATCGGCTGCATCTGCCTTTCCGCCCGTCACCTCTAGCTCAATGAATCCGAATGGGCGGTGGGTCTTATCCTCGCTGATCGGCTTGAATCTTGATAGCGCGGGCAATGGCATCCTCTAGCATCGCGCCAGCGACATGTGCTCGATACGTGGCGTCGGCATGCAAATCGCTGTTGAGCTCTGCTGCATCCAAGATCAATCCATCGATAGATGCCACAGAGAATGACTGCTTCAGGCGCGCTTCGGCCTCATGCCATCGGAATACGCAGTTCCCTGCACCGGTGACAGCAACCCTGCAGCCGGTGGCAAATTGGGCGCAGAAGACGCCTACGATAGCGTAGCGGCTCGCGGGATTCGGAAGCTTCGCGTAACCCGCGGTCGCGGGGATTGGGAATTCGAGAGCGACCACGATCTCGCTTTCCTCCAGTGCCGTCGTGAACAGTGATAGAAAGAAGTTCTCGGCGCGGATTTCTCGGTGATTGGTTACGATGTGAGCGTCCAGCGCCAAGGCTGCGGATGGATAATCAGCCGCGGGGTCGTTGTTCGCGACCGAGCCGCCCAGCGTTCCGCGATTGCGTACCTGACTGTCGCCAATGGCGGCCGCCAAATCGGCCAGCGCCGGAATCTCCCGCCTCACGACTTCCGAGCGCGCTACGTCATGATGCGTCGCGAGGGCGCCAATCCGCAGACTTCCGTCTACCACCGAGATGTCCGACAGACCGCCGATGGAGGATAGATCGATGAGACGCGTCACCTGGGAAAGCCGGTGTTTGAGGGAAGGGATCAAGGTCATGCCGCCTGCCAGGATCTTTGCGTCGGGATCCGCCGCCAGCATCTCTGAAGCTTCCGCAATGGTGTCGGGGCGCCTATGGGTGAGTTGATACATTGTCCCTTCCCGCTGTTCCCGAGGCACTGGAGTCCTGACGCAGCTCAGCGGCGCAGGCGAGTATGGCTGCAACGATGTTCTGGTAGCCGGTGCACCGGCAGATATTGCCCTTTAACCAGCTCCGCACTTCGTCCTCTGAAGGGTCAGCGTTCACGGACAGCAGATCGAGAGCACTCATGATCATCCCCGGCGTACAGAACCCGCATTGCAGACCGTGGTGTTCTCGAAAGGCCGCTTGCATAGGGTGCAGTCTCCCTTCCTCCGCCAGATCTTCGATGGTTCGAACGACGCGACCATCCGCCTGAGCCGCCAACACGGTGCAGCTTTTGACCGCCAAGCCATCCATCTGAACGGTACAAGCGCCACACTGCGAGGTGTCGCAGCCGATATGAGTTCCGGTCAGGCCGAGGTCGTCGCGGAGGAAATCGACCAGCAAAGTTTCGCCTGGAACCTCGGCTTCAACGCGTTCGCCATTAATCACGATCGAGACTGAGCTTTTCATTCTGATTGGTTCCCGCGCCGATACGAAGCAATTGGCGCCTAGGTGTTCACTGATTGCTCTGAATGTTAGCGGGGGCGCCAGCCGACGACGTCCTGAATTTCGGGACAGTCTGTGCGTGGTTATCCGCCTCGACACCTTGGGGAGGGCGATGCTTCCTTTTGCCGGGACCCGGAAAAGGAGGAGTTGCATCATGAAGCGCGCTTTGACGCTCGAAAACATCGCGCCACCGGTTGGGCCCTATTCCCATTCCTATGCCGTCGATGTCGGCGATGCGCGTCTCATTTTCCTGGCCGGCCAGTTCGGTACCGACGAAGACGGCAACCTTGTTGGCAAGGGCGATATGTTCGCTCAGGCCCGTCAGATGCTGAAGAATATTCAGGAAGTTCTCCGGGCCAACGACGCCGACTTTGGTGATGTCGTCAAGACAACCACCTATCTCACCGACATTGCTCAGCGCAGCGAAGTCACGCGTGCACGGGCAGAGTTCCTGCCAACACCGCCGCCGCCGAGCACACTACTGGAAGTTCCCCTGCTCTGCGATCCGGACTTTCTCATCGAGATGGAGGTGATCGCAGTGGTTCCTCGGGACCGCGAAACGCCTCGCGAGCGGACGTAACGGCACCTGCTCGATGGAAAGCGCGACTCTAAACCAGGGCATCGGAGAATCGACGCGGCGTCGCGAAGACCTTCGCTTCACCATCGGCGCCGGCCGCTATACCGCTGACTTCAGCGAGCGGCGTCAGCTCACCGCATACTTCGTCCGCAGCCAGCATGCACATGGTGCGATCCGAAGTATCGATCTGCAAACGGCGCGGCGAATGCCAGGCGTGGCGGCCATTCTCACCGGCGAGGATTGGCGTGCCGACGAGCTGGGGACCCTGCCGAGCGACTGGGTCGTTACGTCAAGCGACGGTACGCCGATGCGGGCTGCGCAACGTCCGCCGCTGACCGCCGACAAGGTGCGCTTCGTCGGCGATGCAGTTGCCGTCGTGCTTGCCGATACACTGCAGCACGCAAAGGACGCGGCCGAGGCGGTAGAGATCGATTGCGAGCCGCTCGCTTGCGTGCCGAGCGTTGAAACCGCGGCACGCCCTGGTGCGGCCACCGTGCATCAGATCGCACCCGACAACCGTTGCTTCTCCTGGCAACTTGGCGACGCTGCCGCGGTGGATGGTGCTTTTGCTTCGGCGGCGAAGGTGGTTGGCATCAAGCTTGTTAACACCCGTCTGGTGGCCAATCCGATGGAGCCGCGGGCGGCACTAGCCAACTACGATGCCGGTACCGGCCAGGCGACACTGACAACGACCAGTCAGAATCCGCACATCGCCAGACAGATTCTCGCCGGCATGGGGATCGTTCCGGAGCACAAGCTGCAGGTGATCGCGCCCGATGTTGGCGGCGGTTTCGGCTCAAAGATCTTCGTTTACCCCGAAGAAGCGGTCTGCTTGTGGGCCGCGCGGAAACTCGGCCGGCCGGTGCGATGGGTTGGCGAGCGCACGGAAGCCTTCCTGTCCGACGCACATGGTCGCGACCATGTGACGGAGGCGGAACTGGCGCTCGATTCCGAGGGGCACTTTCTCGCGATGCGTGTGCACACCCATGCCGCGCTCGGGGCCTATCTCTCGACCTTTGCGGCCGTCATTCCAACCTGGATGTACGCAACCTTGTTGGCTGGCCAGTATCGAACGCCCGCCATTCACGCCACCGTCGATGCATTCTATACAAACACTGCGCCGGTCGACGCCTATCGCGGCGCCGGGCGTCCAGAGGCTATCTACTTGGTGGAGCGCCTGGTTGATCGAGCCGCGCGGGAGATCGGCATCGACCCTGCCGAGTTGCGGCGGCGCAACTTCATCGATCCGACAGCGTTTCCCTATCAGACGCCCGTGGCGGCCGTTTACGACAGCGGCAACTACGAAGTGAACTTCTCTCGGGCCCTGGAACTCATCGACTACGCGGGCTTTCCCGCCCGCAGAGCCGAAGCCTCCAAGCGCGGCATGCTGCGCGGGATCGGCATATCCTGCTACATCGAATGCTGTGGTCTGGCGCCTTCGAACTTGGTTGGCATGCTTGGTTCCGGCATCGGATACTATGAGACGGCTACGGTTCGCATGACCCCGACCGGCAAGTGCATAGTCCTGACCGGGACGCACTCGCATGGGCAAGGGCACGAGACCACCTTTGCCCAAATCGTTCATGATCGCCTGGGTCTGGACGTCGACGACATTGAGATCGTGCATGGCGACACCGCGGCGGTTCCCTATGGCCTCGGTACTTACGGCAGCCGTTCAGCCGCCGTCGGGGGCTCGGCGATCGTCAAGGCCTGCGATAAGATCATCGCGAAGGCGCGGTTGATCGCCGCCTACGCCCTGGATGTTCCAGCCGATGAGATCACGTTTGCCGACGGCATCTTGCGCCATTCGGGATCGGGCCGGCAGATCGATTTGCCTGACGTTGCCGTGTTGGCCTTCAAGGGCCATGTGGTGCCGCGCGATCTTCTGGAGGCAGGACTCGAGGAGAGCGCGACCTACGATCCTCCGAACTTCACATTCCCTGCAGGCTGTTACATCTGCGAGGTCGAGGTCGCGCCTCGTACGGGTATCGTTCGCATTGTCGACTTCGTAGCCGTCGATGATTTCGGACGCGTTATCAACCCAATGATCGTCGAAGGGCAGGTTCATGGCGGTTTGGCGCAAGGTGTCGGACAGGCCTTGCACGAGCAATGCGTCTACGACGAGACGTCCGGTCAGCTCCTGACTGCGAGCTTCATGGACTACTGCATGCCACGCGCCGACGACTTTCCGCGCTTTCGGATCGAGTTGGCCGAGACGCCTTGTCCGCATAACCCGCTTGGCGCCAAAGGCTGCGGCGAGGCCGGGGCCGTTGCTGCGCCGCCGGCAGTGATGAACGCGGTGATCGATGCGATCGGCAAGGAAATCGATATGCCTGCGACACCCAGTCGGGTCTGGGCGGCGCTGAGGCAGCAAGAAATCTAAAAAGGGGAGGGGGCAGATGAACGTCTTTTTAGCTGAACTGGTGGGCTCCATGTTCCTTCTGGTCTTCGGGTTCGGGTCTATCGCATCAAGTCATCTTGCCAAGTCCTATGGCCGCGACGGCGGCTGGTACATGTCCGGCCTGGGCTGGGGAATTGGCTTGGCGCTCGGCATCCTTGCGGCTTCGGCGCTTGGCTCCCAGGGACATGTCAACCCTGCCATTACCGTCGCCTTTGTCGCGGCCGGGGTACTCCCGCTCGCGGAATCTCCGACCTATTTTGCCGGCCAACTGGCCGGGGGCGTCCTTTCCGCGGTCGTCGTATGGCTGCTTTATCTGCCTCATTGGAAAGCAACCGAAAACAAGGACGTGAAGCTATCCTGCTTCGCCATGGTGCCAGCCATTCGCAACGCGCCGGCCAACTTCATGAGCGAGTTTCTCTCGTTCCTCATCTTCGTCGTCGGGATCTTTGTGATCGGGCAGGCGCTCTTTCCAGTTTCGTTGGCCGCGGGGGCGTTTGCCACGGGCCTTTGGCTGACGGCCTGCATTTATGCCACGGGTGGCCAGACCGCGTGCGGTTACGGGATCGATTTGGGCACGCGTATCGCCCATCAGATTCTTCCCATCGCCGGCAAGCGCGATTCCGATTGGTCTTATGCCTGGGTGCCGGTGGCCGGCCCTGTCACCGCCGCTGTGTTGGCGGCGATTGTCTCGGGCAGTCTCGGTTTCGTTTGAACGGCACTATCGCATCGTCGGCAAGCGCCGCCTTGTCGAGCTGTCCAGACCCCGCCTGACAACATCCCAAATCGACGGAGGCGTCTATGCCGCGCAAGACCTTGCAACCGCCAGAGCTGTTCGACAGCAAGCAGTGGGGATTCTCCCAGGTCGTGATCTCGCCGCCAGGCAACATCGTCCATGTTGCTGGACAGGTGCCTTGGGATGCCAACGAGCAATGCAATGCCGAAGGCCGTGAAGCGCAGTTTCGAAAGGCCCTCGATCATGTCTTCATCGCGCTGAAGGCGGCGGGAGGCACACCGGATGACATTCAGGTGTTGCGTTTCTGGATCGTTGATTTCCAATCGGGGGCGGAAGCCGATCTGATTGCCAAGGTCCTGGTTGACGTCTTCGGAACAGAGAACCCGCCAGCCTCGTCATGGGTCGGCGTGCAGGCGCTCGCACAGCCGGAGTACCTGATCGAAGTCGAGGCCATGGCCATCGTGCCGTCCTAAAGCATGGTTCGGCCAGCTGGAGTCAATTCGATGGGTCTTGGCGCCTCGTCGGATGGGGGCAACCGCATGGCGCGACACTGGGGAGCGATATCTTTGATGAAGGCGGAACGACGCGGGAAGGGTCTCTGTCTTGCCGCCGAGATGTGCCACCTGCGAGCGTCCAATTTCAGACCGTATCGCAGGACCTTGGGCAAGTTCTTCCGATGATCGGGGTTGACGGAAGCTTGGCGCTTTGCGGCGTGCGCGTTCTGGATTTCTCACGCGTACTAGCAGGGCCCTGGGCATCGCAGCTTCTTGGCGATCTGGGTGCTGAGGTGATCAAGATTGAAAAACCGGGCACAGGCGATGATACCCGGCACTGGGGGCCCCCATGGCTTTCCGGTAAGGACTGTGATGCAGAGAGAGAGAGCGCCTATTTTCTCTCCGCCAATCGCAACAAGAAATCCGTCACACTGGATATCTCCAAGCCGGAGGGGCAGCAGATAGCACGCGAACTGGCTGCGCAAAGCGATGTTCTAATAGAAAACTTCAAGGTCGGCGGGTTGGCGAAATTCGGTCTCGATTACGAGAGCCTAAGGCCACTGAATCCAGGCCTTGTGTATTGCTCCATTACTGGTTTCGGACAGGACAGCCCCTTGGCCCAACGGCCGGGCTACGACTTTATGCTTCAAGGCATGTCAGGGATGATGTCGATAACCGGCTCTCCCGATGCCGCGGACGGCGGAGGGCCACAGAAAGTCGGCGTCGCACTCGTCGACGTGTTGACGGGTCTTTACACAGCTGTCGGGGTGCTCGCTGGATTACAACAAAGGTCCAAGTGCGGCCAAGGCCAATACATCGACATTGCACTGTTCGACTGTGCGGTCGCCTGCCTGGCGAACCAGGCGCTGAACTACTTGACGACCGCTTCGCCGCCGCAGCGTCTGGGGAACGCCCATCCCAATATCGTGCCCTATCAGGTTTTCGCGACATCTGACGGCCACATCATTCTCGCGATTGGGAACGACTCCCAATTCCACCGCTTCTGTTCGGTTGTCGGCAGGGGCGATGTTTCCGTCGATAAGAGATTCTCGACGAATGCCCAGAGAGTGACCCATAGAGACGTGTTGGTAGAGCTTCTTGGCGACATCCTTCGTCAACGATCGACGGACGAGTGGCTCTCGGTGCTCGAAACAGCCGCCATTCCCTGTGCGCCAATCAATAGCATCGAACAGGCCTTTGCAGAGCCGCATGCCGTTGCCCGAGGTTTGGCAATGCAATTGCCACATGCCTTGGGCATCGACGCGCCAAGCGTCCGCAACCCACTGCGCATGCCAGGCGTGCGATCAAGATCGAGTACGGCACCGCCGCTGCTGGGTCAGAACACCCGTGAGGTGCTGACTGAGATGCTTGGAAAGTCGGATGATGACTTGGCCGCGCTTCGTTTGTCTTCAGTGATCTAATCGACGAACTCTGGCGCTACTGCGCCCGGGAAGTGCGGGGCATGGTGTCTGCGTCAGGTCATCGAGGCCATGCTGTTTCGCCGCCCGTGCAGTTTGCTGGTTGCGAAGGAAAGATGCCCCGCTCCCAGATCGGTTTATGACCGAACCTGTTCACAAGGAAGTCGAGCAGCACTCGTGTTTTGAGCGGCATGTGCCGGCGATGTGGAAAGAGCGCACAGATCGATCCGTGGGACAGGGTAAACTGGGGAAGAACAACTTCGAGATGCCCTTGTGCAACCGCATCGCCCACGACGTAGGTGTGTAGCAGGGCTATGCCACCACCTGCGACGGCTGCTTCCCTCAGCGCGAAAGGGGTGCTCACCGTCATTTTGCAGTTCAACTGCGGCGGCCGTTCATCGTCCGGCAGGGACGTAAGCCACCGTGTCCAGTACCCCCATTTGTCGTCAATGCGCAGGCAAACATGGTTCATCAGATCGAGAGGCTGCGCCGGGCGGCCGTAGGCCTCCAGATAGCTGGGCGAAGCCACAAACACCAAGCGATTGGGTGCGATAACACGGCGGATAAGCTGTGTATCGGGTAGCACCGTTACGCGAATGGCGAGATCGTAGCCGCCGTTGACGATATCGACCATCCGTTCATCGCATTCCAGATCGACCGTGATTTCGGGATATGCCTTCCCGAAATCGACAAGGGCCGGAACGATGAACTGCGCACCAAAGAATGGCGCCGTTGCGACTTTCAGACTTCCTTTCGGGGTGCTGTGATACTGGGAAACCTCCCGCTCGATTTCACGCCACTCACTAAAGAGATCGCGTGCTCGCTCGACGTACAGATGTCCGGCCTCCGTCAGCACAATACCTCTCGTTGACCTGTTGAGAAGCCGAACGCCAAGGTGTTCCTCGAGCTTCTTGACCTCTTGGCTGATAACCGATTTGGATATCCCGAGCGACTCCCCGGCAGCACGCATGCTCCCGCTTTCGATAATCTGGACAACTATGTTCAAGGCGCGAAAGGGGTCCAATTCGGGTGCTCTGATTTCACGTGCAATGGTCTAGTGAATCCGTATCGCCTCGGCGAGGCATCCAATACCTGATGCACTAGTAAGCAAATCTGCCTTCACTCTCCAAAGAACAGAGTGGCCAAGAAATTCATCTGCCTCAATAGCAATGTTGGCAACCACTGATCTCTGCCTCGGGTGCGCCTTGGTTATAGGGCAACAATTCACACACCATTGTTGGGCGACTTGGACCGAGAAGGAGCAGCTCTATTGGGGCTCACATGGTCACTGCTCGATGACTTGTCCGAGCTCTCGATCTGGGCGTGGCCAGGAGTGTCTTCTTGTAATGGCCAGGCAGTACTTCAGATGGCCGGACGCCACCTACGCTGAGCAATCTGCAGAGCATAAATCCTGCTCCTGCAACCATTTCGAGGAACCCTGGCGCCAGGGACGCCGCGTAAGTCCGAGAAATCATAAGAAGCCACCCCAAGGGTGGCTTCCCTGCGTTTCGGGACGCACGATATGGAATCTCAAACTGCGATCTCTTCTTGGTCGTTGGCGAGCCATTGCCACAGAGTCACTCGCTTGCACAGCGCTCCATAGTAGGAGTTTCCGCGCTCTCACGGACCATCACCCAACGGCAGCTCTCCACAATCAAACGGCCTTCCCGCCCGGGGAGCGCTTCGGTGATAAAGATGGTGTCGGCGGCGAAGCTCAGCCCATCATCGGTCGGCAAGGCCGGCAGGATCCGTACGGACTCCTGATAATCGAAATCCGGCCTACAAGCAGTCACGTATCCTGAAATTCGGCCGTCGGCCGTCGCCACTTTGCCTTTGTACAGCGACGCTGTCCGCCGCTTCAAAGCCTCGTCCTCCGCCGTCCACGTTGCCATGTGAAGTTGATCGTCTTCGTGCAAAACCCGAATGTCCAAACGCAGCTGGAAGACCCCGGGCCGGCCGTCTTCAGTCCGCTCACAGGCGACGATGCCGCTATAGGAGCCGGTTGCGTTGATCTCCTCGCCGTACGCCGGGGAAGCCAGAAGGAGGAACGCAGCGAGTAATCGTTTCATTGGGCCTCTCGAAGTCCCTGTTGAGCACGAAAATGCATATCGTCCGTGAGCGGCCACGTCGACGGCAAGGCCGTTCAGCGCAGACTCGAAATCCGAAGTCGCCGGCAGCTGCATCTTTGGTGCGCTAAGCCGATGTTCGTTTCGCTGATGGCTTGCTGCGCAGGCTTAGTCCCGTTAGGCCCGCTCCATCCGCACTTGGATGTCGCTTGCCGGTCTTGTCGTCAGTCGCACAACCGGCCGCACCATCCTTACGTTCGTCACTTCCATACGATAGCGGCGCAGAAGGCGCGCGAGGATGAGAGTGCCTTCGGTCAGCGCGAAGGCGCCGCCGACGCATACCCGCGGACCGAGCCCGAACGGCAGGTAGGCGCCTGGCGTCTGTGTTTTCTCATGCGCGCCGACAAAGCGGTCCGGATCAAAGTAGTCCGGGTCGTCCCACAGATCCCGGTGGCGGTGGATGATCCAGGGCGCGATCATCACCATGCCGCCGCGCGGCACGCGATGGCTGCCGATCTCCACTGGACGGAGGGCGACCCGCGGCAAGAAGGCGCCGGGCGGGTAGAGCCGCAAGGTCTCCTTGATCACGGCGCGCAGGAAGACCAATCGCTTGGTGACCTCGAGGTCGAGCGGCCCCTCTCCCACGACGTCGGCGATCTCGGCACGGACTCGGGCGGCCGTCTCCGGGCGTTGCGCCAGGATGAACAGCGCCCAGGTCACCGTGCTCGCTGTCGTCTCGTGACCGGCCAGAAAGAAGACACCGGTCTGGTCGACCAGCTCTTCCAACTCAAAGCCGCGGCCGTTTTCGGGATGCCGCGCGGCAATGATATCGCCTGCAATGTCCTCCGAACGTCCTGATGTCGCCTCGAGCCTCGCCGCGATCAGGCGGCGGAGCAGGCCGCGGAGGCGGTCGCAGGCAGCTTGTGCTGCAGCCGGCTGCCGAACCTTGGCCCATGGCTTGCCGAGGATCAGCCGGAGTATCTGGACGTTGGCGACCGACTCCTGAAACTGACCGAAGGCCTCGAAGACCTCTTGTGCCGCGCGGCTTTCCAGCGAGCTGGAGAAGATGGCGCGGTACATGATGTCGGCCGTCAGATGGGTCATGGCCGCGTCGAGTGAGAAGGGCGCTCCAGCGTTGGCTTTGTCGTCCAGGCGCGTTTCGAAGTCCGTCACCGCGGCATCCATATGTGCGAAAGCGCGGCGCAGATGCATGTGGCTGAAGGCCGGCTCGATCATGCGGCGCTGCCGTTGCCAGAGCTCGCCGCTGCTGATGAAAACACCTTCGCCGATCAGCGGCGCCAGCGCGCCGACGAAGAGATCGTTCTTGGGGAAGGCGTCGACCTGGTCGACCATGACTTGGCGCACCAACGCCGGATCGTTCACCAGCAAGATTGTCCGGCGCGAGAATCCCAGTCGCCCAACGCGCATGCGATAGGCTTCCGCAGGCAGCAGGCTCAAGAGATCGCGGTCTCCGCTCAGGAGGCTGCGCAGCAGGGCGCGGTTCGGCGAGAGCGGAACCGGCGCCGGTGGGCGGTAGAGTTCCGTCGTCGAAACTCGTTCGGACTCGGCAAGGTCGTGAGTCTGTGGAATGGCCGCCAGCATCTCAGAGCCAGCGTTGGCGGAGATCGAAAAGGTGGGCGGAAAGCGACGCCAAGAGGCTGAGTACCAACAGGGCAATCGCCCCATCGTCGACCCAGATGCGAAAGGCCAAAAGCATGAAGATGCCTGAGAGGGCAGAGGGCAGCAGCGCCGCCGGCGGAAGGCCGCGTCCGGTTCGCCGGTTAAAGGCAAACAGCAGCAGCGTCTCAAGCGCCAGGAAGCCGATGACTATGTCAAAGATCAGCGGGCCCGAGAGAAGATCGCTCATGTCACGGCTCTTGCCGTCTTGCTTGGCCTAGGGTGAGACCAACCCAAGGAGATGACCGAGGTCCTTGAAGAAGATGCGCGCGTGGGCCACAGGCTTGCGCCGCACCAGCTCCTTGTTCATGTACGCTTCCCAGGTCAGCTGCTGCACGTCGGGGTCGGCGCAGATGCTGACGAAGCGCTCGCGGCGGCGATCGCTGGAATACCAGAACTTCTGCATGATGCCGAGGACCAGGAAGACTTTGCCGTGGGCCTTCATGAAGCGCTTGCGCGCCTTGGCCAAAGCGCGGCTATCGCCGGTCGCGAGTACTTCGTCGACCGCTTCGCCGGCGATGCGCCCTGCGGCCATGGCATAGTAGATGCCTTCGCCGGAGGCGGGTGCCACCACGCCTGCCGCGTCTCCGGCGACGATCACGTCCTTGCCGTTGTCCCACTTCTTGAGCGGCTTGAGCGGAATGGGGGCGCCTTCGCAGCGGACGGTCGCCTGCTCGCTGAGGCCGGCCCCTTGCCGCAGATCGCTGACGGCACCCTTCAGGGAAAAACCCTTGTTGGCCGAGCCGACGCCAACGCTGGTGTTCTCGCCGTGTGGGAAGACCCAGGCATAAAAGTCGGGTGACAGCTTACCCTGGTAGTAAACGTCGCAGCGGCTGCCGTCGAAGCCCGCATCTATCCGCTGCGGGGAGCGAATGATCTCGTGATAGGCGAAAACGCAGGGCACGCGCTCCGCACCCTTGAGGCATTGCCTTGCGACACCGGAGCGCGCGCCATCCGCGCCGATGATGAGGCGGGCGCGGACCTGCTCGAGCGGCGCATCCTTCGGCGCCCCTTTCGGTCGGAAGGTAACGATCGCCGCGCCGTCTTGGTCGCGCTCGATCTGGCAGAAGGTTCCGTCGCGTCGCTTGGCGCCAGCCATGGTCGCGCGGGACCTGAGCCACTCGTCGAAGACGTCACGGTCGACCATGCCGACGAAGCCGCCGTTGATCGGCATGTCAACGCCTTTGTCTGACGGTGACACCATGCGCGCCGAGGTGACCTTGGCCACGAGGAGATGATCGGGAATGTCGAAGTCGCGGATAAGCCGTGGTGGGATAGCGCCGCCACAGGGCTTGATGCGTCCGGCCTTGTCGAGCAGCAGAACCGACCGGCCCTTGCGCGCCAGGTCCGTTGCAGCCGTGGCTCCAGCGGGCCCGCCGCCGACGACCACGACGTCATAGCTCTCCAAGGATCCCATTCTCACCTCCCTCGGTGATGGCGGCGCTGCAGTTCAGCGACCGCCGGCAATTGCCAAGCGCGTATCCTGAATGACCGGGTCGTCGCGTCCGACCCTCGCGGCGAGCTGTGCTGCGCAGAGGAAAAGTGCGGCTTCGCAGGTGAAGACGATGGCGTAGGCCAATGCCGTCGTTTCGAAGAGCATGCGTGCCACGTCGATTGCGACGGTGCCGAGGAAACCGCCAAGACCGAAGGCGATCGCCTGTGCGGCTCCCCAGACGCCCATGCGCACGCCCTCTCGTTTGGCCCGGCCGTCGCTGGCCAGGCCCATCATCGAGCCGATCGCTGCGACGGCAAAAGCACCGTTGGCGACGCCGAGTGCGAAGACGCAGGCGCGCAGTGGCCAGTCACTCGCGTAGAAGCCGCCCATCGCAATGGCTAGCAGAGCCAGTGCGGATGCTAGGCAGCCGCCGATCGTCCAGGCGCGCATCGAACCAAGTCTCGGCCCGCCAATGGCGCTGCCGGCTACGGCGACCAGGATCATGCCGAGCAGGACACCGCCGTGCTGTACTCCTGAGAGCTTGGTCGACTCGCCCGGAGTCATGCCAAAGACCAGGCCCGCGAAAGGCTCGAGAATAAGGTCTTGGGCACTGTAGGCGAGCATTGAGACAAAGACGAAGAAGGCGAAGCGCCGCGCCTTGGGTTCGGCCCAGACTTGCTGAAGCGCCTGAATGAAGGGTGTCTTCTCTGAGATCGGCTGCGTGGCGCTTTCGGCTTCGCTTGTGATCGATCGGCTCTCGATGCCGACGACGGCAAGCAAGGTGACGGTCAGGGCAGCGGCAACCACCACCGCGGTCACGCTGATCAGGCGCGCCATCGAGAAGGGGTCCAGGAACTCACCGGCTGCCGTCGCCGTGATAACGAAACCGACGATCATCATGGTCCAGACGATCGTCGCCGCAGCGGCTCGTCGATGCGGCTCCACCTGCTTGGCGAGCAGCGCAAGCAAGGTCGTTCCGGCGGCGCCGACGCCGGCGCCGATCATGGCGAAGGCGAGTGCGGCCAACGCGATGCCGGCCGCGGTGTTTTTTGCCATCCAAGCGGTGGCGAAGGCAGCCGTAATCGCGCCGAGCCCGAGCAGCACCATGCCACCGACGATCCACGGCGTTCGCCGGCCGACCATGTCAGAGGCATAGCCGACGCGCGGACGGGTAATCTGAATGGCGTAGTGCAGCGCGACGAGCGCACCGGGCAGCGTCGCCGGCAGCGCCAGTTCCACAACCATCACGCGGTTCATGGTCGCGGTGGTCAGCACGACGATGGCGCCGAGAGACGTCTGCACCAAGCCCAGTCGAACGATCCCGAACCAGCTTAGCGCCATCGCCTCCTCCTACGCCGCGCCGGACAGCGCCAAGGCGCTTGCCAACATACCGAGCACGTAGAGGCTGGTGCCCGTGGCGTTGTACCAAGGGGCACGCTCTCTCGGATTGGCCAAGAACTTCCGCATCAACACCAGTTGCGCCAGCAACAGTCCGGCGACGACAGCGGCGTGGATGGGATAGCTCCAATAGACCAGTAGTCCCACGACAACGAGCTGCGGCAACGCCATCGCAAAGCAGGCGACGCGTGCCGCCTTGTCGACCCCGAGCTGGGCCGGCAACGACCTCACGCTCATGCGAAGATCGCCTTTGAGGGCCTTAAAGTCGTTAAGCGTCATGATGCCGTGGGCGCCAAGGCTATAGAGCAGGGCTAAAAGGATGATTGGTAGGGGAGGGAGAGAGCCCAGCATGACGGCTGCGCCGGTGAACCAAGCTATCCCCTCGTAGGAGATGGCCACAGCCGTGTTGCCCCACCAACCGTTGCGCTTAAGACGCAACGGGGGCGCGCTGTAGATCCAAGCCAGCGTTAGGGCGACGAGAGTCGCGGCGAGAACCCACGCACCGAGCAAGGCGCCGAGCAGCAGCGAAAGGGCGCCCCAGGTGAACGCGATGCCCAGCCCCCATCGGCCCGGTATGCGCCCGGAGGGAATCGGCCTGCCCGGCTCATTGATCGCATCGACGTGCCTGTCGAACCAGTCGTTTACGGCCTGGCTCGTGGCGCAGACCATAGGACCGGCCAGAACGATACCGGCAACGGCGATCAGCCAATTGTCTCGAAGCGGCGCACCGGAGGAGATGACTCCGCAGCCGAAGGCCCACATAGGTGCAAACCAGGTCAGCGGCTTGAGAAGCTCCAGAACCGCTTGCGGGGCCGGCAGCGTGCCGGCGGATGAGCGAACGAATGTGGGAGTCGCGCGCGCCATGACACGACGCTACTCTTGAAGCCAATGAGCGTCAATTAAAGTTTACGTCTAATTGAGTTTACACAATGGAATTGCTCGACACTCGCCAGCCCTGGCTCACGCGTCCGTGTCGTGATTATCGCCATCGGCGATGTCATACCGCCGCAACTTGACATAGAGGCTCTGCCGGCTGAGGCCCAGAAGCTCGGATGCGGAAGCACGATTGTTGTCGGTCAGATCCAACGCAGCTTCGATACAGAGCCGCTCGATCAGATCCGTCGTCTCCCGCACGATTTCCTTCAAGGGCACGCGGCCGACCAACTCGGTGAACTGATTGGCGCTTTGCGGCAGCTGGCCGGTGGCCGAAGGCCTGGCGCCGAAGCGTCGGCTGACGTTCCTGACCGTCATGCCATAGCAGGATTGATCGCCATGCAGCGCGGAGACAGCTGAAACCTCGACCTCGACGGTGGCGCCGTACTGCCCGCGCATCACCGTGCCGAACAGGCGGATGGTGCCATACTCACGCAGGTTCGCGACTAGGACATTGAAGTCGACCCCTGAGCGGCCGAGCCAGTTCATCAACGGCTGGCCGCGAACCTGCTCCTCAGTCGCCATCTCGGTCATATCCAGGAAGGCGCCGTTTGCAGCCAGAATGCGCCAATCGCTGTCGGCAACGACGAAGCCGTCCGGAGACTTCTCCACCACCTCCAGCAGAGCGGAGTTGGCGGAGACCTCTTGCTCTCGCGCCTTGTCTGGCTCGATTGCGGCAATCTTTGCAAGGTAGTAGGTCGCGCTACCTTGTCTAAAGAGCGAGGCTCCAAGCTCATAGTCGGTGTTGTGATCGGTCAGGCGCGCACGGATGGTATCTGCCTGTCCGGTGGCTTTCGCGGCGCCGAGCAGCGCGCTGACATCGGCTCGACTCTCAGGGTCGAACTCTTCCAAGAATTTGCGTCCGACGATGTTCTGCGGGGTATCGTTCATCAGTCGCCCGGCAACCGGATTGACCTCCACGATCTTCCCGGTCGAGGCTTCGATGATCAGCACCGCTTCCGACGAGAGTTGGAACAACAGGCGGTAGCGCGTCTCCGCCTGGCGCAGCCGCTCGTACTCGCGCTCCATGGCCTGTTGCGCCGCGATCATGCGTTGCTGCAGCGCCGACATGGACTTCAACTCGCGGCCCACAGCCACGACGGAGCCCCCGTTGCCGAGTTGGACCGTTGAATATCGCACCGGGATATCTCCGCCGTTCGACGACGGGTGGTTCACTTGGCGCCAACGAGGCGGCTGGTCGGTCGCTGCATCGCGCAGCATTTCATCGACCTTCTCGCGACTCTCGACGGTCACGATGTCTTTCCATGCCCGCCCGAGCCAGTCTCCGTACTCAATGGCGGACAGCTCTTCGCTGCCTAGAGCAACGTCCTGAATAACGCCCTTCTTGTCCACCACCAGTGCAATGTCCGCGGCGGCGGTGATCAGGGACGATACGGCATCATTGTCGATGTGCCGCAGAGATCGTTTCAGGCCTTCTGTTCGTCTCACAAGACTAGATGTCCCCAGCCAACCAGAGGAACCGACAACAAAAGAAGACTCTCATCCTACGTCTAGCAAATGTATCCTTGACTAACCAAACCGGCTAGGCGAGGCGATGGGTATCCTTCTCCGCGTGATAGCTCAGGTACACGCGCGCACGCGCCACCGCACGACCGGCATCGCTAGCAGTCGAATCGGCGCCAACTTCCGACACCAGGGCCGGGTTGTCTAGGAAAACCCTGCCTCCGACCATAATGTGAATGCGCCTTTGGCCGCTCTCCTTGCGTACCATTTCGATACAGGAGGCGACTCGTTCAAGCATCGAATTCTGGCTCACGGAAAAGCCGACGATGTCGTATCGGCCTGTTCGAACCTCCGATGCAATCTCGTTCTCGGAGGAGAGGGTCTTGCTTGTCACGTCCCAGCCGTCGCGGCGGAAGAACTCGGTCAAGATCGAGAGACCGAAAGTGTGTTGCTCTCCTTCAGTCGCAACAAGCAACGCACGACCTGCCTGGATTGCAGCATCGCTTTCGCCCTCGAGTTGCCGGCCATACTCCTGCAACAGGCGCTGTAGCCGCGACAAGCCCAAGGTGACGTCGGTAAAGTCGCGTGTGTCCTGCTTCCATTGTTCCCCGAGATGGCGGGCGGCCGGTGCGAAGAGCTCAAGAAACAGCGATTCGAGCGACTGCCCTTCTTCGACGAGTGCATTGATGTAGGCACGGAGAACTTCAATCTCCTGCTCGACGACCAGCGTCGCAAACTCCTCCACCGTATTGCCTTCGATTACGATGGGAGCACACTGCAGCTGCGGTCTGGTGCCGTTGGCGCGATGCGCCATCATCAGACGAGGGATGATCTCACTTTCGATTGTTTGGCGGAGCTTGCTGGTCCAGCCATTTCTCTGCGCGAGCGCCGTTGGGCGCGTCGTGTCTAGTTCGGAGCAGAGATCGGTCGACTCACCGGTCTGATCTTCCCAATAGCCTGCTCCGGAACTCGTTTCCCGAGTATTGCGCATGGTTCCTCCCAACACTTCCTCTTAACGAGGCGAGATGGAGGAGAATTTTGCATTATCTACCCGTAGAACGTCCCTCTTTTGTGTATTTTGAGGGTTTATCCACTCCTTCCACCTCAGTGTCAGTTAAGCATGACACTGTTGACTGTAATAGGACATTTTTTGTCCGGGCTGTAAATTTAATAAGACGTCAATTTAAATTGACACTCTCTTGATGCGCGTCCTAGAGTATCCGCTGGAATGGCGGGTGTATCCGAAGGGCACGATGCGTCAGCACAGGAACATCAATAAGAGAAGCCAGCCTCTTTACACGGTGGATGAACGCCGCCGCCGCGACGCCTCCCCTTGGACGTTGGTCCAAGGCATCCTTGCCCCCCTTCAATTTCTAGTTTTCCTGATCAGCCTGGTGCTGGTCGTGCGTTATCTATCCACAGGCGCGGGCTATGCGGCAGCGACGCTGTCGATCGTGATCAAGACCTTGGTCCTCTACGCGATCATGATCACCGGCTCGATTTGGGAGCGCGAGGTCTTCGGGAAATACCTCTTCGCGAAACCCTTCTTCTGGGAAGACGTCTTCAGCATTCTCGTGCTGGCACTGCACAGCGCCTATCTCGCCGCCCTGTTTTGGTCAGTGCTGGCGCCCCATGAACTCATGCTGCTCGCGCTGACGGCCTATCTCGCCTACGTGATCAACGCGGGCCAATTCCTACTGAAACTTCGCGCCGCGCGCCGAGAACAATCTCGGCCCCTTTCGCAGGGGTTGGCCGCCGCTCCTGCGGGCCTGGGAGGCGCGAAGTGAGCGCCATCGCCACACGGTCCGTCCAGTCGATGGGATGCGCAACCGCGCCATCCGATGCCAAGCCTGGTCAGCGAGAGGTTTTCTGCGGACTCACCGGGATCATCTGGCTGCACCGCAAGATTCAGGACGCCTTTTTTCTGGTCGTCGGCTCACGAACCTGCGCGCATCTCATTCAGTCCGCCGCCGGCGTGATGATCTTTGCCGAGCCTCGTTTCGGTACGGCGATCATCGGCGAACGCGATCTGGCCGGTCTGGCGGACGCCAACGAAGAGCTCGACAAGGTTGTCACCAAGCTGTTGGCGCGTCGGCCCGATATCCGCACGTTGTTCCTGGTCGGCTCGTGTCCCTCCGAGGTAATCAAGCTCGATCTCGCGAAGGCTGCGCAGCGGCTGGCGCAGCGTTTTGCGCCTGCGGTCCGGGTGCTGAACTACTCGGGCAGCGGCATAGAGACGACTTTCACTGAAGGTGAGGACGCCTGCCTGGCCTCGCTTGTGCCGGAGATGGCAACGCCGCCGCAGGGGGCAGAGAAGTCTCTGCTCGTGCTCGGTGCATTGGCCGACGTCGTGGAGGATCAATTCCGCCGACTCTTTGCCGAACTCGGTATTGCCAAAGTGGATTTCCTGCCGCCTCGGCGCTCAGCCGATTTGCCGCAGGTGGGACCCAACACGCGCTTCCTTTTGGCCCAGCCATTCCAAACAATCTCTGCCCGAGCACTTGAGGAGCGCGGCGCCGTTCGGCTCCGTGCTCCTCTTCCTTTCGGTGTGGAGGGCACGACGGCTTGGCTTGGCGCTGCTGCCGTCGAGTGGGGCGTCGACCCGGAGCGGTTTCGAGAGGTCGTTGCGGCGCCCCGGAAACGCGCCGAGTCCGCCTTGCAACGTTATCGCGAGAGGCTTAGCGGCAAACGGATCTTCTTCTTCCCCGACTCACAACTCGAGATTCCGCTGGCACGGTTCCTCCATCGCGAGCTGGGTGCCGAGCTTGTAGAAGTCGGTACGCCCTATCTGAACCGCAAACTCATGGCGGAGGAGTTGGAGCTGCTTCCGCCTGGTACGCCCGTCGTCGAGCAGCAGGACGTCGAACGTCAGCTCGACCGCGCGCGCGCCGCCGACCCTGACTTGGTTGTCTGCGGGCTAGGCCTGGCCAATCCTCTCGAAGCCGAGGGGATCGCTACCAAGTGGGCGATCGAGCTCGTCTTCTCTCCGATCCATGGCTACGAGCAGGCCGGTGACCTGGCCGAGCTCTTTGCCCGCCCGCTCGAGCGGCGTGCGCGGTTGGAGGTCTGACGCCATGGAACTGACGGTCTGGACCTATGAAGGGCCGCCTCACGTCGGGGCCATGCGGGTCGCGACCGCCATGGAGGGACTACACTACGTTCTGCACGCTCCGCAGGGCGACACCTACGCTGACTTGCTCTTCACCATGATCGAGCGTCAGCAGAAGCGCCCCCCGGTAACCTACACGACATTCCAGGCCCGTGACCTGGGGGGCGACACGGCCGAGCTCTTCAAGAACGCTGCGCGCGAATCCTATGAGCGCTTCCGGCCGCAAGCCTTGCTGGTCGGTGCGTCCTGTACGGCCGAGCTGATCCAGGACGACCCCGGCGGTCTCGCCCGGGCGCTCAGCCTGCCCGTGCCCGTGGTGCCGATCGAATTGCCGGCCTATCAGCGGAAAGAGAACTGGGGCGCTTCCGAAACCTTCCTGCAGCTGGTGCGCGCCCTTGCCGGTCCGACCGCTTTGCCGCCTGGCACGGCACGGCCGGCCCGCGACCCCTTGCAACGTCCAAGATGCAATCTTCTAGGGCCGACGGCGCTCGGCTTCCGCCACCGCGATGACGTCAAAGAAATCTCCTCGCTGCTGGACGAGCTTGGCGTGCAGATCAACGTGATGGCGCCGCTCGGCGCGACGCCGGCAGATCTAAGCCGTCTCGGTGAGGCTGACTTCAACATTTGCCTCTATCCGGAGATCGCCGATGCCGCGGCGCAGTGGCTGAAGCGGGCTTTCGGGCAGCCTTGTGTGAAAGCCGTGCCGATCGGCATCGGCGCTACTCGGGACTTTGTTGCCGAGGTCTGTGCGGTGGCGGGCATCGATGCGAGCGCGATGCTCGCTGCCGAGCGTTCGCGGCTTCCCTGGTACTCTCGCTCGGTCGACTCGACCTATCTGACCGGCAAGCGCGTCTTCATCTTCGGTGACGCTACCCACGCCATCGCCGCGGCCCGCATTGCTTCGGAAGAGCTCGGTTTCACGGTCGTCGGTCTTGGCGCCTACAATCGCGAGTTCGCCCGCGAGGTGCGTACGGCCGCCAAGCTCTACGGCGTCGAGCCGCTGATCACCGACGATTATTTGGAGGTCGAAGCCAAGATCGCCGAGGCCGCGCCCGAGCTGGTGCTGGGCAGCCAGATGGAGCGGCATATCGCCAAGCGCCTCGGCGTGCCCTGCGCTGTGATCTCGGCGCCGGTCCATGTCCAAGACTTTCCGGCGCGCTATTCGCCCCAGATGGGCTTTGAGGGTGCCAACGTCATCTTCGACAGCTTTGTGCATCCATTGATGATGGGCCTGGAAGAGCACCTGCTCGGAATGTTCCGCGAGGACTTCGAATTCGGCGATCACGCATCCCCATCGCACCTTGCCGCTGAAGCTCCATCCCAACGTGACATGTCACAGCCAGATGTCTCGGCGGCAAGTCGATCGACGGATGTGGCCTGGGCGGCCGAAGCGGAAACCGAGCTGAGGAAAATTCCTTTCTTCGTACGCGGGAAAGCACGCCGTAACACCGAACGCTTCGCGCAAGAACGAGGCGTCGCAACCATAACGCTAGAGACGCTCTACGATGCCAAGGCGCACTTCGGACGCTGACCCGACGCCGGCTCGGGTCGTTATCGTGACGCTGGACAGTCACCTTGCCAGCGCCGTCGATCGCGCCCGCGTGACGCTGCAGAAGGAAGTTCCCAACCTTTCTCTAGTGCTTCACGCCGCGGCCGATTGGACAGCGAACGAAGAAGCCCTGAGGCGCTGCAAAGAGGATATCGCGAGCGGCGACATCGTCATCGTCACCATGCTCTTCATGGAAGAGCACATCCGCGCTGTCCTGCCGGCGCTTAAGGCGCGCCGCGAGCATTGCGATGCCATGGTCGTCGGCATGTCGGCCGGCGAGGTCATTCGTCTGACCAAGCTCGGCAAGTTCTCCATGGACAAACGGCAGGGTGGAGCGCTGGCCTTGTTGAAGCGCCTGCGGGGCGGCAGCAAAGATTGCAAACCGTCCGTCAGTTCTGGCGCCAAGCAGATGGCGATGCTGCGGCGGTTGCCGCAGATCCTGCGTTTCATCCCAGGCGCTGCACAGGACCTGCGCGCCTACTTCCTGACCTTGCAGTATTGGCTGGCAGGCTCCGACGAGAACGTCGTCAACCTGGTGAAGTTCTTGCTGCAGCGCTACGCGTCCGGCCCGCGCGAGGTCTTGTGCCGACGGCTCACCGCAAAGCTGCCCGTCGAGTACCCGGAGGTCGGTCTCTATCACCCACGTCTGACGGATCGCATCGCCGTTCGCCCATCCAAGCTGCCGAAGTCCAAGAAAGCCGGCAAGACCGTCGGCCTTCTGATCATGCGATCTTACGTTCTTGCCGGCAACACGGCGCACTATGACGGAGTCATCAGAGCTTTCGAGGCACGCGGCTTCAGGGTCATTCCGGCTTTTGCCAGTGGCTTGGATGCGCGCCCGGCTATCGAAACCTATTTCACGAACGGGACCGGTCCGCTGGTTGACGCGGTGGTCTCACTGACCGGCTTCTCCTTGGTCGGCGGCCCCGCCTACAACGACTCGAAGGCCGCGGAGGACACGATCGCCGAGCTGGACGTGCCTTACCTGGCCGCTCAGGCTGTCGAGTTTCAGACGCTCGAGCAGTGGCAGGAGTCCGATCGCGGCCTGCTGCCGGTCGAAGCAACAATGATGGTCTCTATCCCGGAGCTGGACGGCGCCACCGGGCCTATGCTCTTCGGCGGCCGCTCGACCCAGGCGGCACCCGAGAGGCCACGCGACATGCAGTCTCTCGATGAGCGGGCCGGGATGCTGGCGGCAAGGGTCGATCGCATGATCGCCCTCCGCAGAGGGGGTTTGGCCGAACGCAAGCTCGCAATCGCGCTGTTCAACTTCCCACCGAACGGCGGCAACACCGGCTCGGCCGCGCACCTCTCGGTTTATGCCTCCCTCTTCAACACCCTGAGAGCCTTGCGGAAGGCGGGTTACAAGGTCGAGCTACCGGAGAGCGTGGACGCGCTGCGCGAGACGATCCTGGTCGGCAACTCCGCGCGCTTTGGGACCGAAGCCAATGTGCAGGCCCGCATCAGCGCCGATGAGCATGTGCGGCGCGAGCCGTGGTTGGCGGAGATTGAAAGCCAATGGGGACCTGCACCCGGACGGCATCTGTCGGATGGTGCGTCGATCTTCGTGCTCGGTGCGCAGTTCGGCAACGTCTTCGTCGGCGTGCAGCCACCCTTCGGCTATGAAGGCGACCCCATGCGCCTGCTGTTTGAGAAGGGCTTGGCACCGTCTCATGCCTTTGCCGGATTCTATCGTTACATCCGAGAGGATTTCGGCGCCGACGCCATCCTTCATTTCGGAACCCATGGTGCCCTCGAGTTCATGCCGGGCAAGCAGGTCGCTTTGTCCGCGGACTGCTGGCCCGACCGTTTGATCGGCGATCTGCCGAACTTCTACCTCTACGCCGCGAACAACCCCTCCGAGGGCATGATCGCCAAGCGCCGGGCGGCGGCGACGCTGGTGAGCTACCTGACACCGCCGGTTACCAACGCAGGGCTCTATCGCGGTCTCTTGGATCTCAAGTCCTCGGTTGAGCGCTGGCGCGGCCTGGACGACGAGTCGCCTGAAGAGCGCGAGGAGCTTGCGGCGCTTATTCAGGCGCAAGCCAACGAGCTCGAGCTCGCCGAGCTTGAGCCGGCATGGAACGGCGCCGCATCGCGCGAGATCGACAGGCTCGGGGCCGCGATCTTGGAGCTGGAATACACACTTATCCCCCACGGCTTGCATGTGGTTGGTGAGCCCGCGAGCGAACCCGAGCGCATTGACTTCCTCTCGGCGCTTGCCGAAGCCTCCCACGACATCACTGCCGCACCCGCTGCCATCGAAGCTCTGGCGCGCGGGTCTGATGCCGAGCAGGCGCTTGCATCCGGCGGCATGGAGACGAACGAGAGCACTTTAGCTGCATTTGAAACATTGGCCGAGACCAACCGGCTCTTGTCCGAAGATCATGAGCTTCCTGCGTTGCTCAACGCATTGAACGGCCGCTTCGTGCGCCCGGCCCCAGGCGGCGATCTCATCAGGTCTCCCGACATCCTGCCGACCGGGCGCAACCTGCACGGCTTCGATCCCTTCAAAATCCCAAGCACCTTCGCCGCTGCGGAGGGCGCACGACAGGCGACGCGGCTTTTGGACCGCCATGCCGAAGACGGCCACGGTCTGCCGGAGTCGGTCGCCATCGTGCTTTGGGGCACCGACAACCTGAAAAGTGAAGGCGGCCCGATCTCCCAGGCCTTGGCCCTCATGGGTGCGCGGCCGCGCTTCGACAGCTATGGCCGCTTGGCCGGGGCCGACCTCATTTCGCTGGAGGAGCTTGGCCGGCCGCGCGTCGATGTCGTCATGACCCTGTCGGGCATCTTCCGCGATCTGCTGCCGCTGCAGACCAAGATGCTGGCGGAGGCGGCCTTCCTCGCGGCCAGCGCAGATGAGCCGCTTGCGCAGAACTTCGTGCGCAAGAACGCGCTGGAGACGCAGAAGCGCCTCGACTGCGATCTCGAAACGGCGGCGCTCCGTGTCTTCAGCAATGCGGATGGTGCCTACGGCTCCAACGTCAACCACCTGATCGACAGCGGCTGCTGGAATGACGAGGACGAGCTGGCGGAGACCTATAGCCGGCGCAAGTGCTTCGCCTTCGGCCGGGATGGACGCCCGGCCCAGCAGTCGGAGCTCTTGCAGGACATCCTCTCCGGCGTGCAGCTCGCCTATCAGAATCTCGAGTCCGTCGAGCTCGGCATCACCACGCTCGATCATTACTTCGACACCCTGGGCGGCATCAGCCGCTCGGTCCAGCGGGCCCGCGGTGATCAGGTCCCGGTCTACATCGGCGACGAGACACGCGGGCAGGGAGCCGTGCGGACCATCGCCGAACAGGTCGCGCTCGAGACCCGCACCCGCATGCTCAATCCGAAATGGTACGAGGGCATGCTCGAGCACGGTTATGAGGGCGTGCGCCAGATCGAGGCCCACGTCACCAACACGGTCGGCTGGTCGGCGACCACGGGACAGGTCTCCAAGTGGGTCTATCAGCACATCACTCAAACCTACGTGCTCGACGAAGAGATGAGGAACCGCCTCGCGGAGCTGAACCCCGTCGCTTCCTCGAAGGTCGTCAACCGCCTGATCGAAGCGCACGAGCGCGACTACTGGACGCCCGACGGCGCCATGTTGGAAGCGCTGCGCAAGGCTGGCGATGAGCTGGAAGATCGGCTCGAAGGCATTGGTGTGGAGGCTGCCGCATGACGCTCGACGTTCTCGCGAATGGACCTGATAGCGCCTTGAGTTCCCCCGCCGACGGCGAGGGCAGCGTCCAGGTTCATCTGGACCCCAACATGACCATCGGCTCGGCCAAGGTCTTCTCGATCTATGGCAAAGGCGGTATCGGCAAGAGCACGACCTCATCCAATCTCTCGGCAGCTTTCTCCAAGCTCGGCAAGCGCGTGCTGCAGATTGGCTGCGACCCCAAGCACGACTCGACCTTCACGCTCACCAAGTCTTTGGTGCCGACCGTCATCGACGTGCTCGAGTCGGTGGATTTCCACACTGAAGAGCTGCGCGTCGAGGACTTCGTCTACGAAGGCTACAACGGTGTGATGTGCGTCGAGGCCGGTGGCCCGCCGGCCGGCACGGGCTGCGGCGGCTATGTCGTCGGGCAGACCGTCAAGCTGCTCAAGGCACATCATCTCTTGGATGACAGTGATGTCGTCATCTTCGATGTGCTCGGAGACGTGGTCTGCGGCGGCTTTGCGTCGCCGTTGCAGCATGCCGATCGGGCGCTGATCGTCGCGGCGAACGACTTCGATTCGATCTTCGCGATGAACCGCATCATCGCAGCGATTACCGCCAAGTCGCGCAACTACGATGTCCGCATGGGTGGGGTCATCGCCAACCGCAGCGCCGCAACCGATGAGATCGACCGCTTCAACGAACGGGTCGGGCTCAACAAGCTGGCGCACTTCCCAGACCTGGACGTCATCCGGCGCAGCCGTCTCAAGAAGTGCACGCTCTTCGAAATGGAACCATCACCGGAGCTGGAGAAGGTGCAGCAGGAGTACCTGCAGCTTGCCCAGACTCTTTGGGACGGAACCGAGCCCTTGATCGCCGAGCCGATGAAGGACCGCGAGATCTTCGACTTCCTGGGGTTCGATTGATGCCGAGCCTGACCTACGAAAAGCGCCGCGGGCAGCTTGAGACCTACTTCGACCGAACCGCGGTCGAGGCCTGGGCCAAGCTGACATCCGAAGCTCCGGTCAGCCGCATCCGCGCGACCGTGCGGGCGGGCAGGGACCGCATGCGCCAGACCTTCCTCGATTGGTTGCCGACCGACATGAGCGGCCGGCGTGTGCTCGATGCCGGTTGCGGCACTGGGGCGCTCTCGTTCGATCTCGCGCGGCGCGGCGCGGAAGTGGTCGCGATCGACCTCTCGCCGACTTTGATCGAGTTGGCGCGCGAGCGCGCGCCGAGCGATCTCGGTGATGGCAGCGTCCAGTTCATCGCCGGCGATATGTTGAAGGCACCGCTCGGAGACTTCGATCACGTCGTCGCCATGGACTCCCTGATCCACTACAGGACGGAAGACGCGGTGAAGGCCCTTGCCGTGCTCGGCAGCAGGGCGAGCGAATCCATCCTTTTCACCTTTGCGCCGCGCACGCCTGCGCTGACAGCCATGCATCTGGCCGGCAAGCTGTTTCCGCGTGGCAACCGCGCACCGGCCATCCAGCCGACCGGGGCCGATCGCATTCGCCGCTTGATCGACAACGACTCTGGTCTTCTCGCCTGGCGTACGGCCCGCAGCCACCACATCGCAAGCAGCTTCTATCAATCTCAAGCACAGGAGCTGATCGCGGCGTGAGACGCTTCAACCAAGGCATGGTGATGGGATGGAAGCGGCTCGGGCCGCGCTGGCTCCCCTTTGCCGATGCGGCGACGAAGGATCTGCCGCTCGGCCGCCTGCTGCGGCTCTCGCTCTTCCAGATCTCCGTCGGCATGGCGGTGGTGCTGCTGACCGGCACGCTCAATCGTGTAATGATCGTCGAGCTGGCGGTGCCGACCTGGCTGGTCGCCTCGATGGTCTCCCTGCCGCTACTCTTCGCGCCTCTCCGCGTGCTGATCGGCTTCCGCTCCGACGTGCACCGTTCTTATCTCGGCTGGCGCCGCGTTCCCTACATTTGGTTCGGCTCGCTGCTGCAGTTCGGCGGCTTGGCGATCATGCCCTTCGCGCTTCTTGTCCTCTCCGGTGATACGCACGCACCGCTGCCGAGCTACGTGGGACAACTGGGCGCCGCGCTGGCCTTCCTCATGCTGGGTGCCGGCTTGCACACGACGCAAACGGCTGGTCTCGCGTTGGCCACCGATCTCGCAACGCCAGAGAACCGTCCGCGTGTCGTGGCTCTGCTGTATGTCATGCTGTTGCTCGGTATGGTCGCCAGCGCCTTGCTGTTCGGCGTTCTCCTCGATGCCTTCAGTCAGCTCCGCCTCATCCAGGTGATACAGGGCGCTGCGGTGATCACCATGCTGCTCAACATGGTTGCGCTCTGGAAGCAGGAGGCGCGCAATCCTCAACTGACCGCTCCTAGCCGTCCGCGCCCAAGCTTCGCCGACTCCTGGAAGGTCTTCGCCGCCGATGGCCGCGCGTCGCGGCTGCTCGTTACAGTGGGTCTCGGCACGGCTGCCTTCAGCATGCAGGACATCTTGCTGGAGCCCTACGGCGGACAGGTTCTGGCGCTCAGCGTCAGTGCGACCACCATGCTCACGGCCTTGCTCGCCGGCGGCACGCTGGTTGGCTTCGCGCTCGCCGCCGCGGCGCTCGGCCGAGGGTGGGACCCCTACCGACTTGCCGCCGCCGGGGCGCTCGCGGGCATCTTCGCATTCGCGGCCGTGATCTTCTCGGCGCCGGTGACATCACCGCTTCTCTTCCGTGCCGGTGCAGCTCTGATCGGCTTTGGCGGCGGGCTCTTTGCGGTCGGCACCTTGATCGCCGCCATGGAACAGGCCGAGGACGGGCACGCGGGATTGGCGCTCGGTGCTTGGGGGTCGGTGCAGGCCACGGCCGCTGGCTTGGCGATCGCGGCCGGAGGCGGCCTGCGCGACGTCATCTCCGCCCTTGCATCAGAGGGCGCTTTGGGTCCGGCCCTGACCGGAGAGGCCGTTGGCTACAACGCGGTCTATGCGATCGAGATCGCCTTACTCTTCGCCACCCTGATTGCCATCGGCCCCTTGGTACGGACGGCGCCACTCAGGTCAGCAACACATAGCAGAGCAAGGTTCGGGCTTGCCGAACTGCCGGGCTAATCCCGGAGAAAGTGGAGGTCACTATGGAAACGGGCGCACTCTTGAGCGGATTGGATGTAGCCCAGGTCGTTCTCTACGTCTTCTGGATCTTCTTTGCCGGTCTCATCTTCTATCTCCGGCTGGAAGATCGGCGCGAGGGCTATCCCCTGGAGGACGCCGTTACCGGCGAGAGGCAGGACATCGGCTTCTTCTGGTTCCCGCCGGCCAAGACCTTCAAGCTGCCGAACGGCGAAGAAGTCGAGGCCCCGCGCGAGGAGCACGACCCGCGGGAGCTCAAGGCACAGCCGTCGGCGGGCTTTCCGGGTGCGCCGCTCGAACCGAGCGGCAATCCGATGCTCGACGGTGTCGGCCCGGCCGCCTATGCGATGCGTCCCGACGTCCCTGAGATGTCGCATGAGGGCACGCCGAAGATCCGGCCGATGCACTTGGCCGAAGGCTTCTCCGTGGTGCCAGGCGACCCCGACCCTCGCGGCATGGCCGTGATCGGCACCGATGGCGGCAATGCCGGCACCATCAAAGAGCTTTGGATCGACATCGGCGAGCAGCTGGTGCGCTATCTCGAAATCGAATCCAACGACACGGACGCGCTCAATCGGCAGATTCTGGTGCCGATGCCGCTGGCGCGCGTCGATGCCAATCGCGGTGAGGTCAACCTCGCCTCGGTCCTCGGCAGCCAAGTGGCTCTCGCCCCCCGGCTGAGAGATCCGAACCAGGTGACGATGCTGGAGGAGGAGAAAATCTCTGCCTACTTCGCCAGCGGTCATATGTACGCGACCCCCGATCGTCTCGGGCCGCTGCTCTAGGGAGACGAGCCATGCCCAGAGAGCACGACTACGAGCCTGTCCACGGTTTGCCGGAAGCCTTGCCGGCAGGTGAAGAGATCCTCTGGCAAGGCGCCCCGGGCTGGTGGACTTTGGCGAAGAGCCTCTTTCACGTAAAGGCTATTGCTCTGTACGGCGGCCTTCTCTGCGCCTGGCGTGTCGCCGCAACGCTGCATGACGGACAGGGGATTTTCGCTGCGCTCGAAGCGGCCTTGAGTGTCGCGGTCCTTATGGCGCTGGCCATTGGCCTGTTCTTCCTTCTGGCATGGCTGATCGCGCGGACGACCGTCTATACGATCACCAATCGCCGCGTGGTGATGCGCATCGGCGTCGCTCTCTCCGTCACCTTCAACATTCCTTTCCGCATCATTGCGTCGGCCGATTGCCGGCTGCGCAAGGACGGTAGCGGCGATATTCCGCTTTCGCTGCAGGGCGCGAACAAGATCGCCTACCCGCATCTCTGGCCCCACGCGCGGCCTTGGCGCTTTGCACGGCCGGAACCGATGCTGCGTGCCATTCCTGATGCCGAGGCCGTTGCCGGCCTTCTCGCCACCGCCCTCGGACAGTCGATGATGTCCCAGCGGCAAGCAGGCATGAGCGAAGAAAAAGCCCAGACGTTGGCGCCGACGCAGCCGGCGATCGCCGCCGAGTAGCTTGGATTCCGACGATGAGCGAGCCCTTCTCCTCCCAGTCCTTTCCCCGGCCGTTGGTTCTGTCATTGGCCGCGCTGATCGGTCTGTCGCTGATCGCGACGCTAGGCTCTCGGGTGACGGGCTTCGGAACCAGCGACGTTCCGTCGGCTGCGGTCGTGCAAAGCCGTGATCTGCACTTCCACGACCGAAGCGCTGGCGGCATTGCCATCCGGGATGCCGAGTCCGGCGAGGTGATCGCAGTGCTGGAGCCCGGTACGAACGGCTTCATCCGCGGTGTCATGCGCGGGTTCGCCAGGGAACGGCGCAGCCAGGGCATCGATCGTGTGCCGCCCTTCACACTGGCCCGTTGGAGCGATGGCCGTCTTTCCATCATCGACCGGACGACGGGCCGGCGCGTGGAGCTCGACGCTTTCGGTGCCGACAACGCTCGCGCCTTCGCCCGCTTGCTGAGCGCCGGCAAGCACAGTGGTGAGAGCTTTGCTGTACCCGATGACACTCTCAGTCCGAAACCCCAGACCGTCGGCACCTTGTAGCCGCAAGACAGGAGGACGCCATGAGCGCGACCAGAGCAAACGCCAAGACCAGCAGCAGCTCGACGAACAAGGCGAAGACCGAGTCCCTGATCAGTCCGCGCTTCTACACGACCGACTTCGATGCCATGGACAAGCTCGACCTCAGCCCCGTGCGTGCCGAATGGGATGAGTTGATGCGTGAGTTCGAGACCGATGCGAACACCGATCACTTCCAGCGCACCGAGGAGTTCGATGGCGTCATAGAAACGATGCCCGAGGCGTTGCGGAAGGAGTTCATCGACTTCCTGATCAGCTCCTGCACCTCGGAGTATTCGGGCTGCGTGCTTTACGCCAACATCGCCAGAAAGGTCGACAATCCCGATATCAAGAAGGTCATGCGCTACATGGCGCGCGACGAGTCTCGCCACGCCAACTTCATCAATCAGGCGCTCAAGGACTTCGATCTTGGTATCGACCTCGGCTTCCTGACCAAGGCGAAGAAGTACACCTTCTTCAAACCGAAGTTCATCTTCTACGCCACCTATCTTTCGGAGAAGATCGGCTACGCGCGCTACATCACCATCTTCCGGCAGCTCGAGCGCCATCCCGAGTACCGCTTCCATCCGATCTTCAAGTGGTTCCGGGACTGGTGCAACGACGAGTTCCGCCACGGCGAGGTCTTCGCCCTGATCATGAAGGCGGACCCGAGCCTGACGCGTGGGCTCAACCGTCTATGGATTCGTTTCTTCCTGCTCGCCGTCTTCGCGACGATGTATGTCCGCGACCATACCCGGCCGGAAATGCACAAGGCTTTTGGTCTCGACCCCAAGGACTACGACTATACCGTCTTCCGCATCACCTCGGAGATCTCGAAGCAGATCTTCCCATTGACCTTGGATATCGACAGCCCGGCCTTCCACGCCGGCCTGGAGCGGCTGCGCGCGATCGGCGAAGCCACCGCCAAGGCGAAAGCCCAAGGCGGCGTATTCGGCAGGTTGAAGCAGGCCGGCTTGGCTGCCATGGGTGTGGCCACCTTCGCGCGCCTCTATCTCTTGCCGACGGTCGACAATCAGCTGCCGGACAAGGTTCGCATGGCGCCGGCCTGGTAGCGCGGCAGGGAAGGGGAGGCTCGAAAGCGAAGCGATGATCACGCTGGTCCAATACGGCGGCCCGATCGTCTTTGCCCTTCTTGCCTGGTGGTTCAGCACCGGGGCGATCCTCTATCTGGACGGCCTGCCGAAACGGACCTTTCCCTGGACCATGTTCGCCATCACGCTCGCGCTGGTGCCGGCCTTCTATGGCTTGGCGACGAGCAGTCAGGCGACGACCGTCGGTGCGGCCTATGCCGGCTTTGCCTCGGCCTTGATCGTTTGGGCGTGGCTCGAGCTGTCCTTCTTGACGGGCCTGTTGACAGGGCCGCTTCGTGAAGCCTGCCCGCCTGATTGCGCTGAAGCCGGCGGGAGCGTCCGACACTTCTTCCACGCCGTGCAAGCGATCCTCTACCACGAGCTTGCCGTGATTGCCTTTGTCATCGCCACCCTGGCGGTCACCTGGGACAATCCCAACCAAACAGGGACCTGGACCATCCTGCTGCTCTGGGCGATGCGGCTCAGTGCAAAGCTCAACCTGCATTTTGGCGTACCGAATCTCAGTGAAGAATTCCTCCCGCCGCACCTGACCTATCTTGGCAGTTTCCTGAGACGCCGACCTATGAACCTCTTCTTCCCGGTCTCCGTCACGGTCTCGACGGCGGTTCTCGCACTGCTCGTGTCGGCCGCGATCGGTGCTGCACCAGGCAGCGCTGAAGCAACGGGCCTGCTGTTGATTGCCAGCCTCCTGGCGCTGGCGATCGTCGAGCACTGGTTCATGGTCTTGCCTCTGCACGCGACGGCGATTTGGCGCTGGGGGTTCAGGTCTCGTCAGCACGACGGCGCCCTGGCGTCTGACGCGCAGGAAGGCGGGGAACCGCAACGGAGCATCGCCGGACCGGGCTTTTGGTCGGGCATCACCAATTTTCTTGGCGTGAGGTCTGCCGCGGCGGCGGCCCCGCCAGCTTTCGAGCCATCGCAGAGGGCGATCTGGAGGCGATCATGAAGTACGAGCACTTCTTCCAAACCAAGCTGAACGAGCTGCGCGCCGAAGGACGCTACCGCGTATTTGCGGACCTGGAACGCAATGCCGGAGACTTCCCGCGCGCGCGTTGCCACAACAGCGGAGCGCCTGAGGAGGTGACAGTCTGGTGCTCGAACGACTATCTCGGCATGGGCCAACACCCGGATGTCTTGGCTGCAATGCATAGCGCGCTCAACCGCTGTGGCGCCGGAGCCGGCGGGACGCGCAACATCTCGGGCACGAACCACTACCATGTGCTGCTCGAGCGGGAGCTGGCTGATCTGCACGGCAAGGAAGACGCGCTGCTTTTCACCTCAGGCTACGTCTCGAACTGGGCGGCGCTCGGTACCTTGGCGTCGCGCCTGCCGGACTGCGTCGTGCTGTCGGACGAGCTCAACCACGCTTCGATGATCGAGGGTATCCGGCATAGCCGGGCGGAGAAGCGCATCTTCGCGCACAACGATCCGGCCGACCTGGAGCGGAAGCTGCAGGACCTGGATCCTGAGAGGCCGAAGCTGGTCGCCTTCGAGAGCGTGTACTCCATGGATGGTGACATCTCGCCGATCGGCGAGATTTGCGACGTGGCGGAACGCTACGGCGCGATGACCTACCTCGACGAAGTCCACGCGGTCGGCCTCTATGGACCGCGCGGCGGCGGAGTGGCCGAGCGCGAGGGCCTATGCGACCGGTTGACCGTGATCGAGGGAACGCTCGGCAAGGCCTTCGGTGTCCTGGGAGGCTACATTGCGGCCTCAGCGGCGCTTTGCGATTTCGTGCGCAGCTATGCGTCCGGCTTCATCTTCACAACGGCATTGCCCCCTGTGGTCGCCGCCGGCGCCATGACCAGCGTGCGGCACCTCAAGGCGAGCTCGTCCGAGCGCCATCGCCAACGGGACCGCGTGGCGGCCGTGCGTGCCGGCTTGGACTGCAACGGCATCCCTCACCTTGCCAACCCGAGCCACATCGTGCCGGTGATGGTGGGCGACCCGGTGCGTTGCAAGCAGATCACTGACGTCCTGCTCGAGCGCCATGGGATCTACGTGCAGCCGATCAACTATCCCACCGTGCCGAGGGGAACCGAGCGGCTTAGGCTGACGCCGTCGCCTCTGCACAGCGATGCCGATATCGAGCGTTTGATCACCGCCCTGTCCGTCATCTGGGCGGAGTTCGATCTGCCGCGCACGACGCAGCCGGTTACACGGGCAGCCTGAGCTTCCCAATCAACGTAGGGGTCACTGCGCCGGCACCTTGATGCCTCGGTTCATGCGCCAGACGACTGCGTTGAGCACGCCGGCGAAGCTGACCCAGAGCAGGTAGGGGGCCAAGAGCCAGGTCGCCAAAGACGAGATCGGGAAGAAAAGGATCATCGTCACCGCGATGGCGAGCCAGAGAAACACCAGCCCGACCAGCGCGAGGCCCGGGTTGCGGAGACCGAAGAATAGGCCCGACCAGGACGCGTTGAGCAGCAACTGGACACCATAGGCGATCATCGGAATCAGGAGCGCTTCGGCCGGCGCCCTGTCCCAGACCAGCCAGCCGGACACGGCGATCATCACGTAGAGCACGGACCAGACCGGTGCGAAGATCCAGTTCGGTGGTCGCCAGTCAGGCTTGCGAATGCGCTCGTACCAGGCGCCTGGCTTGAAGATTGCGCCGGACGATGCCGCAGCGAGGTTGGCCAGCACAAAAACGGCGAGCGACCAGTAGTTTGGGTCCGTCATCTTCGACCATCGACTATTGGTGATGTAACCTGGGTTTACAGCAGATAACGCGCCGGGCAAGGCCTGCAAGGTCCTGCGGTCAGACCTTACTGAGCGCGCGTTGCAGCGGTGCCGCGCCATTCCAATGCCCCTCGGCATCCAGAATGGTGAAACGGGCAAAGAGCTCCTCCTTGAACCACTTCAGGGTTCTGGCGTTCTTCACGGCATCGCGGTGGAAGCGGCTTTTGTAGGCGAAGTGCCGCATGGTCTCGAGATCTTCCCAGACCGAGAAGGTGACCTGCTGGACCCAGGGCACTTCGCCCATGCCCATCTTGAAGACCAGGCTGTCCTCCCGCGTGGTGTCGTCGCTGATGTCGGGGACGCTCTTCCAGAACTGGCGGAGGTGCCCAAGCTTGACGGTGGCGCGGGTCAGCACTCCAATCGGCTCGGGCGCCTGGTCGCTTACGCCGGACTCAAAAGGCTCAATGCCGTCCCAGCGACCCCAGCTGTGAACCGGGCTCAGGTAGACCGTCCAGTTCTCGGCCGAGTGTGCGCGGTAGCGCTGGAAGACGCTATTCTCGGCAATCTGTTGTTTGGCGTGCGCTTGGGAAGGCCAGGTCGCGAGAATGCAGTAGACGGAGAAGTTGGGGAGGGGATGGAAGCTCTCCCTGGTTCCCGTGCCGAAGAGCTTGGAGAAACCGATACCCGGAATCCGGCGTAGCGGCCGGCGCGAGAACTGCATCTGGCTGAAGGCCCAGAGCTGATTGCGGAGTCCGCCAAAGCGAAAGAAGGAGATCGTTACGACCTGCATTGTCTGACACCTGACACCGCGTGCATCCACGTCCCGTTCTAGTTTGGTGCGGTGGCCAGCTCCGGATAGTCGTTCAGCATCGAAACGCCATTGAGCGGCTTTCCGACTCCCTGATGGCAGGTCGCGCAGTTGGTCTTCAGCACGTCACCCATCGGACCCTTGCGGTCATCGGGAAAGACGGGATTGAGAGGCTCGATGTAGTCGTTGTTGATATCCCGGACCATGCGGATGCCGTACCAGGCCGTGGTCCGCTTCGGGCTACTCTGGTCCCAGTTCCGGAACGCGCGACTGTTGTGACAGGCAGTGCAGTTCTCGCCCAGCGCCACGGACATATGGACCATCAAGGAGTAGGTCCATTCCGTTTGCTGGATGTCCGCAGGGTTGGAGCCGTCCGGCAAGGCGCTGTCCGACGCCACGCGGATGGGCTCGGCCTCGGCCAGGAAGGGTTCGAAGGGATCGTAGGGCATGGAGGTCAGTCCGACATCCTCCGCGGCAATGTTCTGCTGGTTGCGGTAGCCGACAGAACCGCGGGCCGCTCGCGGACCAGGATCGATTGCCCAGACGTACTGCGGTACCGGATTGCCGCGATGGCAGGTGTAGCAAGTGACGCCGACGTCAGCGACATGGTCCTGCCACTGCTCGTTGATATTCCAGTTCATCTGCAGCATGCGGCGCGTGACGATCTTGGTATAGACCGAGTCGTCGGCAAGGTTCTCTTCGTTGTGGCAGTAGGCGCAGCCGGCTTCGGGCGAGACCCATTCCGTGATCGACAGCATCAGGCGGTTGAACTGGTCCTCGCTGAGATGCCCCAAGACCTGGACGTTCTCGTAGACCTCGGAGGCACGGGGGCCTTCCAGGTCCGGCTCGTAAGGGACCTCGGGGATCTGATTGAGCTTCGCGAGCTTGCGTTCGATGCGGGGGTTTTCGACTTCCTCCATCCCGACCCCACGGTAGCCCTGCTGCTCCGACTTCGTCGGCGGCCGCTCCCAGCAGCCGGCAAGAACGAGGGCGCCGAGTGCGATGGCCGCGGTGGCGGTCAGGGCACGGCCCGTTTGGGACAGCGACTGTTTCATTGTGCGCTCCCTTCAAGCAAGCCAGGATCCTCGATCGGCCCGAAGACTTGCGGATAGGATGGGGCGACCCCGTGGTCGACTGCCCAGAGGTACCAGTTGTCCACGACGGTCCCGGTCAAGAGGATGCCGATGCCGCCGGTCAGTGGGCAGAGAACGGCGAACCACCAGGCCCAGCGATGGATCGATTCCATCGTGGCGTTGAAGCCCATCGTCCAGCGCCAGAACAGGGCGGCCCGCTCTGAGGCCGTGCCACGATGGGTAATCTGCTCGATCTCCCGATCGCCACCGAAACGGCTGACGGCCAGGATGGTTGCGCCATGCATGGCGAAAAGCAGGGTGGCGCCGTAAAGGAAGACGATGGAGAGACAGTGGAAGGGATTGTAGAAGAGGTTGCCGTAGCGGATGGAGAAGGCGGCCGTCCAATCGAGGTGCGGGAAGATCCCGAACGGCACGCCCTCGCTCCAGCTCCCCATCAGAAGCGGGCGGAAGAAGCCGAGCACCAGATAGAGCCAGATGGCCGCAGCAAAGGCCCAGGCCACATGGGTTCCCATCCCCAGAGACTTGGCCCGTGAGTAGGTTCGGGCCCACCAGAGCAGGATGGAGGCGGTGAGGAAGAAGCCTGCGACGTTCCACCAGCCGCCCTCGTTGAGCGGTGCCAGCTTCAGGCCGTACTTCGCCGGCGGCGGCTCAAGCGCGAGCCAGGGCAGCTGCCGGACGAATTCGATGGGGTCCCAGGCCACCGACGCCAGCATGTTGAAGCCCATGGTGACGATTGCCAGGGCGCCGGTGATGAGGGATGCAAGACCAAGGAAGCCGAGATAGACGGGGCCCAGCTGCGCGTTACCGAACTTTCCGATCCAGTAGGAGAAGAACGGCGTGCCGTCGCGCTCCCAGTCCGGGCGCTGCAGGGGAATGCCCATTTCCGCAGGTCCACGGACCTGCACTTGGGTGAAGATGTTCTGATATTCAGCAGCCATCGTTCGCTTCCTCCCCTCAGCTCCAGATCGGCAGGTCGAGCCACCAGTTCCACCACTCCGGCCAGCCGCGGGTCCAGAAGGGGCCGCTGATGACGATGCAGACGGCGCTCCAGAAGCCCGCGTTGAGCGCCAGGAAGAGCCCGAGCCGGTGAATGCCGAGGGTGCCTACGGAATAGCCAAGCACGTCGCGGAAGAAGGTGTCCTCGTACTCGGGCGTACGAACCGTCTCGCCGTCGGCCGGGTTGGTCGCGGACAAGACGAGAGCGCCGTGCAGCGAGAGAGCCAGCACCGTCGTGAAGAAGAAGGTGATGGCGATCATATGCGCCGGGTTGTAGTGGAAATGCAGGTACTGGTAGCCGACGTTGGACACCCAGTCCAAGTGACTGAAGATGCCATAGGGAAAGCCATGGCCCCATGCGCCAAGTAGCAGGGGGCGGATAACCACCAAAGTGAAGTACGCGAAGATCGCGAAGCTGAAGGCGACGGGAATGTGAAGCCCCATGCCGAGCTTGCGGGCGATCTCGGCCTGTCGCAAAGCCCAGGAGGCGAAAGCGCCCAGCGCACAAACCGTAATGATCTGCCACAGGCCACCTTCCTTGAGTGGCGCCAGGGCCAGGCCGTACGACAGATCAGGGGGTGCGATGTTGATCTGCCAGATGTTCCAGGTGGGGCCCAAGGCGGCGCCGTAGAGGATCAAGGCCGTGCCGACGAAGGTGAAGAACGCGGTCGTCACGCCAAAGAAGCCGACATAGAAGGGACCGATCCAGAAATCGAACAGGTCGCCTCCGATAAGGGTGCCTCCGCGGACGCGGTACTTCCGTTCAAAGTTCAGCATTACCATGGCTCATTCCTCCCAGCGGCGGCACACTCGCCTGTTGGGCCCCTGCAAAGCGTCAAGGGTTGGATGATGGACGCGGCCTGGCGAACGCCACGGGGCCGCGTCCATTCATCCGGGGCCGCGCCCTAGCTGAACGCGGTAAAGTTGTTCGAGGTCGTCTCCGGCGCCGAAAGCGACGAAGTGGTCACCGGGTTGCCCTCGAACCAGTTGAACCGCTCCGTGCTCATGAGCACGAAGTGGATCATCACGGCCAACGCAAACAGGAAGATCCCCTGAATGACGAGGACGCGTCTTGGATCGAATACTTTCCAGATTCGCCACATTATTCAGAGGCCTCCTATGCTAGGAATGGTAGGACCGCAGTGGCCGTGGAGTGCACGCCGTCCATGAGCGACGCATAGCCCTCTGGTCCGGGGATCCAGGGACGCCACAACCAAACGAGGAGATGCGCGACGACCGCCACGATGACGAACATCACCATTCCTTGCAGGTAGTAGGTATGGAACTCCTGGGCCTCCTGATCGCTCATGCCGGTCCAGCTGCTCCTGTCCTGATCAGCCATCGTTGTCCTCCGACTGATTGGCCTTTCGGCCGTTACCGCGCCGACCCGCGCGGCTGGGATCGACATGACCGAACGTCACGCCGAACTCTGGCGCCGCCGCGTAGAAGCGGCCGGCGCAAGCTCTGTCCGCCCTACGCCATGAAGGCGAAGGGAACCGATGCCGAAGCCGCCGACCTGGCTTCGCCGACGACGGAGCGGCGATTGGCCAAGGACCGGGACATCGAAAGCCATGTCCACGGCAGCAGGCGTTTCATGACGGCGACTAAGAAGAAGAGAAGAAAGACGACCGCGTAGATCAGTCGAAACTGAAGCTTCTCCGACTTGTCCGCCCGCCGCTTGTCCGCGTGATGTGGGGTCATGGAATTGCCTCCCTTTTTTGACCTCCGAGAAAATCCGAAGGACGTTTCGCCCGCAGCGCCTCGCTCAGGCACTGGCCGGCCGAGTATTCTGCTTTGACTTGCTGCGCCCATCACGCCGCCCTGCCTGTCAGACCCTGAAGCAGTGCTTCAGCGACGCGATCCGATGTGACGGTGCTTTCGCCGGCGTCGCGGGCCGCTTGTTCGGCTTGATCACGCAGACGCTTGGCGGCCGAGATGCGTACCAGAACGGGATAGGCCTCGACCGTCTCCTCGAGCACGGTCTGGGCATCTTCGTCCCAGCGCAGCTCGCTCGTGACGCGGGCGAGCGTCGCGTCGACGTTATCGAGCTCTCTCGAGAGTGGCAGGATTTCGAACAACGCATCGAACAGCGCGTTGCAGACCTCCTGCACGACGTAGGACGCACCGGCGTATCCCATGAAGGGCGTGCCGGTGTGACGGCGCACCAAGGCACCCGGGAATGAGGCCGGGATGTAGATCGAGCGGCCGCCCGACTCGGCGAGATACATGCGCTCGTTGTAGCTGCCGAAGAGCACCAGTGGTGGCTTGTCGCGCACGGCCTCGCGAACCGCTTGGTTGTCCGGCTTGATGCCGGCGCTGCGGGCGAACGAGAAGGTGCAGGGCATCCCGAGCTCGTCTTCCAGGAAGTGCCTCAGCCCGCGCGCGTAGGTCTCATTGGCGACGATGGCGAAGCTCGCCGTGCCGAAGAAATCCTGTGTCACGGAGCGCCACAGATCCCACAGCGGTTTGATCGTGGTGTGCTTCTCGCGCTCGATGAAGGGCTCGGGGTCGAGACCGAGCAGCTCACCCAGCGCGCGCAGGAACTTGGTCGTCGAATGCAGGCCGATCGGCGCCTGCAGATAGGGCCGCTCCAGCGCCTCGCAGAGCATGCGGCCGAACTCGCGGTAGAGGCAGACGTTGACCTCCGCATCCGCCAGCTTCGGCACGTCATTGAGGTGCGTGCCGAGCGGGAAGGTCAGGTTGACCTCGGCGCCTATGCCCTCCACCAGGCGGCGTATCTCAGCGAGATCGGAGGGCGTGTTGAAGGTGCCGTAGATCGGCCCAATGATGTTGACCCGCGGCTTCTCGCCATCCTTGCGCGGCTTGGGCGGCTTCACGCGCTTCGGCCCGAACTCCGTCCAGAGCCAGTTCATAGCCCGGTTGGCGCTCTGCCACTGGTCTTCGTCGATGGTGCGCGGCAGGAAGCGTTTGATGTTGGTGCCTTCCGGGGTGACCCCGCCGCCGATCATCTCTGCGATGGAACCGGTGACCACAACACTGGGCGCTTTCGGGTCGAGTGTCTTATGCGCCCGCTTCATCGCCTCTTCGGTGCCGTGCTGGCCGAGCTCGTCTTCCGACAGGCCGGTAACGACGACCGGCAGCTCGTGCGGCGGCAAGGCGTCGGTGTAGTGCAGGACGGCGGTCACTGGTAGGTTCTCGCAGCCGACCGGGCCGTCGATGATCACCTGCAGGCCCTTGATCGCCGTGAAGACGTAGACCGAGCCCCAGTAGCCACCTGCGCGGTCGAGATCTTGGATCAGCATCCGATCGCTCCTTCGACCGGGGCTTTCTTGTCCTTCGTCGGCAGCTTGGGCTTGGCGGCCGGTCGCTCGCGCGGCGGTTCCGGCTTGCTCTCCCAGACACCGGCGGCATAGCCCTCGCCGACACCCGCAAAGAAATCCTTCATCGCAGTGAAGCGCTCTTTGTTGCCGATGGCGCCATTGACCACCTGGCCGAGCGAGCCGGCACCCGCCGGGCCCATGAGCGGTCGAGCCGAGATCAGGTTGGTGAAGTAGAGACCGGGGATGGCGCGTTGCTTGGCGGCCTGCACGACAGGCGTGGTGCCGATCGCAAGGTCAGGCTCGAAGGCCTCCAGCGCTGCCAGATCTTTCTCTAGGGGTGCCCGGAATTGGACCTCAACCCCGTGCGCTTCGAGCCATTCGCGGTCCGGATCCGACCAGCGGGTGCGCGGGCAGGCGGTCCCGACGTAGGGCACCTCGGCGCCGCTTTCGATCAACAGGCGGGCGACGAGAAGCTCGGAGCCCTCGTAGCCAGACAGAGTGATACGGCCTTTGATCGGAGCGCTTAAAAGCGCGCCGCGAATGGCCGGCAGGAAGCGGTTCTTCGCCTGGTCGATGCGGCTTCGTGCGATGTCGCAAGCCTTGCCGATCGCGTCGAGCCAGGCCGCTGTCCCATCGCAGCCCACCGGGGCCGAACCGACCACCGGCCGACCCGCTGCTTCAAACTCTCGGACGGAGGCCGTGTAGTAGGGATGGATCGCCGCCACGACGATGCCGTCGAGCGCGGCATAGAGCTCGCGCCATTCTCGCGTCGGTACGACCGGGCCGGCGGCGAGGCCGAGCGGCTCCAGCATTGCGCCGATGCCGACCGGGTCGGCGGGAAACATCTCGCCCAGAAGAGTGACGGTCGGCCGGTCCTGCAGGCCCTCTCGCGGCGCTTGGACCGGGCCTTGCTCCGCTTCCTCGCGGGCATAGGCCAGCATGGCGCCGGAGAGCACGTCCTTCGCTTCGGCATGGGTCGGCACACCGAAGCCGGGCACGTCGATGCCGACGATGCGCACGCCGTTGATCTCTCTCGGGAGGAGCCGGAGCGGCACGCCGGAGGCTGTCGGCACGCAGAGGTTCGTTACCACCACGGCGTCGTACTTTTCGGGGTCCGCGAGCTGGTAGACGGCGTCGCGAATGTCCTCGAACAGCTTGCCCGTCACCAAGGTCTCGGAGTTGAACGGCACGTAGCCGACCGAGCGCTTGGCGCCGTAGAAGTGCGATGTGAAGGTCAAGCCGTAGACGCAGCAGGCTGAGCCGCTGAGGACCGTCGCCGTGCGCCGCATGCGTAAGCCGACGCGCAGCGAGCCGAAGGCGGGGCACATGCTTTGCGGTTGATCGTGCGGTCCGCTGGGATAGTCCTCGGCATAGCGTTCGAGCAGCGCGCTGTTGCCAGCTGCCTGCGCCGCCTTGCGCATCTCGGCCGCCCCGGCATGGCAGCCCATGCCGTCGCCCTGCGTTGCCGCCAGCCTGACGTCGGTTGAGGTGCCAACGGTCTCGGCTGCGCCATCGTTGTCCATCGCCATGGAGCCGGCCGCGTCATAGACCACCTCGCCAGGATCGCTGGCGCGCGCTGTGGTGTCTGACAGTCGGTCGGTCATGGCGCTGCGCTTCTCCTTGTGCCTCAAACGCTGTCGTAGATGACTTCGAGGGACTTCTTCTCGGTGACGATGCCGCCGCACATGTCTTCCGGTGTCGCTGGCTCGAGCACCACGTCGCGGCCGACCTCGTCGCTCGAGAAGAGCCCGAGCAATTCGTCTTGGTTGAGCGGCGTGGGATGACGTGGCGGTGCCGTGGCTGTGTTGCCCGCAAGCTCTTCGAACAAAGGCGCCCAAACGTCGCCCGGCTTGCCGACGATCTGGTAGTTCGCGCTCTTGCGCCGGATATCCTCATCGGCGGGGATGGCAGCCAGGACGGGGATGTCGACCGCCTCGGCGAAGGCCTGAGCTTCGCCGGTGCCGTCATCCTTGTTGATCACCATGCCGGCAACGCCGACGTTGCCGCCGAGCTTGCGGAAATACTCGACCGCCGAGCAGACGTTGTTGGCGACGTAAAGCGATTGCAGGTCGTTCGAACCGACGACAATCACCTTCTGGCACATGTCCCGCGCGATCGGCAGGCCGAAGCCCCCGCAGACTACGTCGCCGAGGAAGTCGAGCAGTACGTAGTCGAAGCCCCACTCGTGGAAGCCAAGCTTCTCAAGCAGTTCGAAGCCATGGATGATGCCGCGCCCGCCGCAGCCGCGCCCGACTTCGGGACCGCCCAGCTCCATGGCGAAGACGCCGTCACGCTTGAAGCAGACGTCGCCGATCGCGACGTCGTCGCCTGCCAGCTTCTTCTTAGAAGAGGTTTCGATAATGGTTGGGCAAGCACGGCCGCCGAACAGCAGCGATGTGGTATCGCTTTTCGGATCGCAGCCGATCAACAGCACGCGCTTGCCCTGCTGCGCCATCATGTAGGAGAGGTTGGCCAGCGTAAAAGATTTGCCGATGCCCCCTTTGCCGTAGATAGCAATGATCTGCGTCTCTTTGGTCGGTGGCTCGCTGTGGACTGCATCAGGCTCTATCGCGGCTTCTTCGCGCAGCGCCGTGACCATGTCGGCGTCGTGCCGCGCCGCCATGTCGCTCAGCAGTTCGGTCATGAGCACGCACTCCAATCGAGCACCATCTTGAGGCAGGCTGGTTCGGTGAAGGCTGTCTGGTAGGCGGCCACCGCGTTCTCGACGGTTTCCTCGTGGGTGATCAGATCATCGAGTTCGAGAACGCCGCATTCGGCGAGCTCCTTGACCTCGATGAGATCCGACTCGCTCCACTGAGCGGCGATGCGAAGACGGACTTCGCGCATGAAGGCTGGTGGAAAGGCAAACGAGGGACGTTCGCCATAGAAGCCGGCCAGGGTGATCTCGCCTTCCGGTGCCGACCTGGAAATCAGTGTGTCCAGCACAGAGGCGTCGCCGCTGACATCGCAGATTGCGCGATAGTCATGGCGGTCGTCGTCAGCCGGGTCGATCACGCTGTAGCCCAGCGCACCTTGCCGTCGCGCCGGCTCTCGCTCCCAAACGACCGGCTGTGGCCCGCCGGCCAGGCAGGTGAGCTGAGCCACCAAGCGGCCGAGCACACCGTGCCCGACGATCAATTCCGGGCCTCTTTCGCCGCAGCGGGAAACGGCATGCTGCGCTGTCGCCGCCAGCGCTATAAGGAGGCTACGCTTGCCGAGCTCTTCATCGACCGGCACCGCCCGACGGCCAGGAACCACCAGGCGCGAGGCCGCGCCGCCAAACAGGCCACGGACGTCTCCGAAGCAGTTGGCGCCGGGCACGAACACCATCTCGCCGACGTCATGGCCGGACGTGGCTCCCGCCTCGCTCACCCAGCCCACCGACTCGTAGCCCGGCACGAGGGGATAGCCCATGCCGGGAAAGTCCGGCATGCGGCCGCTCCAGAGCAGTTTCTCTGTGCCGCTGCTGATTCCGCTCCAGGCGATGTTGACCACCACGTCGTCGTCCTGCGGAGAGGCCAGCTCCAGCTCGCTCAAGGCGATCGATTGGGGCTTCTCCAGGACGACTGCGAGGGTGTTCATCACGCCACCTGTCGAACGGTTGCAAGACTGTGGAGGCGGATTGCCTCACGGTGTGTCAGTGTAAATTTACACATTATGATGTCAAGTAAAGACGACGCATCGTTGTCACATTTCCTGGACAGAGGTCATGGGCGGGCCACGATCAGGCGCACGAGCAAGGGTTGGCGGCTCGATACTTCGCGGACCTGCGAGAAGCCGGAGGCGTTGAGAAGCCGCTTGTGCTGTTTGAATGTGCGGGGGCGCCCTCGGCCCATGGCCCAAAGGAAAAAGCCGAAATAGGCGTCGCCGATCGGCTGTGCGCCGGCTGTGCCGCTCATCGGCTCGGCGATCAGCAGCGTTCCGTCCTCGGTTAGCGACTCGCGCACCCGTCTCAAGATTTTGCGCGCACCGCTGTCCTCATGGTCGAAAAGCACCCGGATCAGAGTTGCGAGATCGTTGCCGCGCGGCAGCGACTCGGCGAGGAAGTCGCCGCCTTTGGCGTGCACGCGCCCGTTCAGACCCGCTTCTCTGAAGTGCACTTCCGCACGGGCCGCCACGGCAGGAAGGTCGAACAGGGTGATCTGAAGGCCGGGTGCCTGCGCGGCTGCTCTGGTGGCAAAGCCCCCTTCGCCGCCGCCGACATCGAGCAGCCGTCGATGCTGCCGGACGGAGTAGGCCGCCAGGACTTCTTCGGCGAGCGGGATCTGCGATACCGCCATGAGCGCCGAATAGTCGGAGACCTCAGCCGCGCTGAGCTCGGCGGGACTGTCGCTCCCGACGTAGCGCCAAAACTGGGCGAGCTCCGCATCGCCGCGCTTGGCCCGCAGCAGTGCGACCGGGTCGGCCATGTCGCGATAGAGCAGTGCATGATGGCGCACCATGGCAGCGACGCCAGGATTGTCGATCAGGGCCGCGCCCAGCATGCCGAGCCCGTAGCGCGCGCCTGAGCGCTGCGACAGCAGGCGGAGCGAAACGCCGGCCGTCAGAAGCCGTTCGACGGCGTCGGGAGGAAGCGACAGGCGGCGCGACAGCGCCTCGACCGTAAGAGGCTCCTTGGCCAAGATCTCGAACAGCTCGAGCTCGACGCAGGCGTAGAGCACCTGGGAATAGACGAAGCCGGCGCAGAGATCGAAGGCATCGCGCGCGTTCTTCTGGGCGAAGTGGCGGATGATCGGAATGGCGGTGACGCGCCGCCGAAAGTCCGGGCTGGCAAGCAGGCGATCGCGCAGCCCGTAGAGCTGGTCGCGCCACGTCGTTCTCTGTGTCGACGCCCTGCCATGCGGCGCCGGTTCGGCCGCGCTGGAGAGCATGGCGCTAGGCCGCTTGCTGCCAGAGCTCGTCGGGAAGGAAGCGGTGCGTCTCCGCCAGGATGAGTTGGCGAAGGGCGTCGGAGCCGGGGCAGGGCGGGATGGCGTCGACGGCGCTGTCGACAAGATCCTGCAGGTAGCCGACGGCGCCGGCCAGGCCGAGCTCGCGTGCTGCACTCGGCCGGTTGAGCGCAACGTCTTGCCCGACCGGCTTGCCCAGTTCTTCCGGATCGCTGGCGACGTCGCGAATGTCGTCCGCCACCTGATAGGCTTCGCCCAAGCGCTCGCCCAGCGCGCGCCAGGCCTCGGGCTCGCCGCCCGCCGCTGCCGCGCCAACAAGGGTTGCGCCCGCGAAAAGCGCGCCCGTTTTCTGCTGATGATAACGGGAGAGATCGATCTCGGATTCGCACTCCCACGCCTGGCCGGCGACGATGCCGTGCGGCATGCCGACGGACGCGCCGACGGTCTGCATTAGGCGAATGCTGCGTTCCGGGGAGCGCAGCGCGACGCGGGCAAGCGTTTCGAACGCCAAGACGATCAAGGCGTCGCCGGCCAAGACGGCCAGCCGCTCGTCATAGGCCCGGTGCAGTGCGGCCTTGCCGCGCCGGATATCGGCATCGTCGAAACATGGCAGGTCGTCGTGCACGAGAGAGGCGCAATGCAGGAACTCAATGGCGCAGGCGGCCGCATCGACGATCTTGGTGTCGTCGGCGCCGCAGGCCGAGGCGACCGCCAGGCAGAGCCGCGGCCGAACGCGCGCACCGCCCGGAAACACGGCATACCGAAGGGCGGCTGCCAAGCGTGGCGGTGTGTCTTCGCTGCGTCCTGCAGCCAGCGCGGCCTCCAGCGCCTCCTCAATGCGGTGTTTCGCGTCCATGGCGAGCTCCCTCTTCCTTTGGAAGTGTCAAGCCGCCCGAGTGTCATTTATTATTGTCAGTGAGAATTGTCATATTATGCTGACGCTCAAGTCAACGACAATCTTGGGAGGTCGTTCGTGAGGCCGCCGCCCCGCGTAGCCGTGATCGGCGCTGGTGTCGCCGGGTTGGTCTCCGCGCTGCTGCTCGCGGCACGCGGCCTCGACGTCACGGTGATCGAGCGTGCCACGCGGCCTGGCGGCAAAATGCGTGAGGTCGTTGTCGGCGGGCGCGCCATCGACGCTGGCCCCACTGTGTTCACCCTACGTCGCGTGTTCGATGAGATCTGCGATCTCGCAGGGACGTCTTTGGACTCGCTCGTCACGTTGAAGCCGATCGAGAACTTGGCGCGTCACGCCTGGAGCGAAGACCAGCGCATGGATCTCTTCGCCGACATGGAGCGGACGATGGCGGAGATCGCCGCTTTGGCCGGTTCGGCGGAGGCGTCACGCTACGGCGAGTTCTGCCGCGAGTCGCGCCGCGTCTTCGAGTCTCTGGAGGGGCCGTTGCTGCGCTCTTCTTTGCCCAGCCCGCACGGCTTGGCGCGGCGACTCGGATTGCGCGAGATGTGGAGTTTGGGACGCATTGCCCGCTACCGCAGTCTCTGGGACGTGCTCGGCCGTCACTTCCATGACCCGCGCCTGCGGCAGCTCTTCGGCCGCTACGCCACCTATAGCGGCTCTTCGCCCTTCCATGCCCCGGCGCCCCTGATGGTCATCGCCCATGTCGAACGGGAGGGCGTTTGGGTTGTTGAAGGCGGCATGCATCGCCTTGCCGAAGCCTTGGCTGACTACGCCGAGGCGCTGGGCGCTCAGTTCCGCTACGGCGAGGAGGTTCGCGAGATCCTGGTGGAGCAGGGCGCGGCGAGAGCGGTGCTCTTGTCCTCGGGCGAGCGCCTCGATGCGGACTACGTGATCATGAACGGTGACGTTGCCGCCTTGAGCGATGGAAGGATGGGGGAAGCACTGCGCGACGCTGCACCGCGCGCGCTACCCACGCGGCGGTCACTGTCCGCTTTGACCTGGACCCTTCTGGCCGAGACCGAAGGCTTTCCGTTGGTGCGCCACAACGTCTTCTTTGGCCGGGACTACGCCTCCGAGTTTCGCGACATTTTCGATCGTGTCCGCCTGCCGCGCGACGCCACCGTCTATGTCTGTGCGCAGGACCGCGACGACGACAACGACACGGCCGAGATCGGTCCCGAACGCCTGCTTTGCCTGGTCAATGCGCCCGCTTGCGGCGACCAGGCCCCTATCGATTCAGCGGAGATTGCCGAATGCGAAGAGCGAAGCTTCTCTCTCCTGTCGCGCTGCGGCTTGACGGTGCGTCGCCGCCCCGAGACGACGCATCTGACGACGCCAGCGGACTTCGAGCGGCTCTTTCCGGCGACGGGCGGGGCGCTTTACGGTCAGGCGGCGCACGGATGGATGGCGACCTTCAATCGCCCGGCCTCGATGAGCCGGGTTCGCGGACTGTATCTGGCGGGCGGCAGCGTGCACCCGGGCCCGGGCGTGCCGATGGCCGCGACCTCGGGCCGACTGGCAGTGGAATGTCTGCTGGCGAACCTCGATTCGATGGCAAGGTCCCGAACAACGGCTACATCTGGTGGTACCTGGATGGGCTGAGTGACGACGGTCGCCACGGCATCACCATCATCGCCTTCATCGGCAGCGTCTTCTCGTCCTACTACGCCTGGAATCGGCAGAAAGGGGATGCTGACCCCCATCGCCACTGCGCGCTCAACGTCGCGCTCTATGGCAGGTCTGCGAAGCGCTGGGCTTTCACCGAACGCGGCCGAAGCGCCCTTACGCAGGAACGCCATCAGCTGAGCATCGGCCCGAGCTCGGTCCGCTGGACCGGTGAGGCGCTGGAGATCGACATTGCAGAGATCGCCGTGCCGATACCGCGGCCGGTGCGCGGCAAAGTGCGCATCATTCCGGAGAGCCTGACGGACTTCAAAGTCAAGATCGATGGTGAGGGCCGCCAGCGGTGGTGGCCGATCGCCCCCTGTGCACGCATCGAAGTGGCCTTCGAGAGGCCGGCGCTCTCCTGGTCCGGCATCGGTTACCTGGATAGCAACGAGGGTGAGCGTCCTCTGGAGGACAGCTTCTCCTTTTGGAACTGGTCGCGCGCCAGTCTCACCGGCGGACGTACCGCCATTCTCTATGAGGCGACGCATCGCAACGGCGTGACGGAGCCCCTCGGCTTCCTCTGCCGGCCCGACGGTGCTGTCGAGCGCTTCGAGCCACCGCCGCCGCAGCGGCTAGCACGTACTTTCTGGGGCATGGAACGCCCGACCCGGGTCGATGCCGGCAAGTCCGCGCGGGTGGTCGAGACGCTGGAGGATGCGCCTTTCTACTCGCGCTCAGTCATTGAAACCGAACTGCTTGGTGAGCGCGCCCACGGCGTCCACGAAAGCTTGTCGCTCGATCGATTCAGCCAGAACTGGGTCCGTTTGCTGATCCCTTGGCGCAATCCCCGCGCCTTGCGCTAGTCGCCGGGTTTCTCGTCGCGTTGCTCCCGCTCTCGGCGCAGTCGGCGCAAGACCCAAAGCTCGCGGCCGACCCAACCAAGCAGCAAGACGACAATAAGAGCGCCTTCCAGCGTGACCAGAAGGTCGAGACTCATGGCGCTCGGCTGGGCTGCACCGGAGGGGGTGAGCTACGACGCCTGCTGTCTGCGCAAGCGGGCCTGCATCGTGACGCTGGTGCCATAGCAAACGAGCAGAAAGAGAAAGCCGCCGAGGTCGATAAGCGAAAAGCGGTCGCCCACGCCCATTGCGAAATAGAGGAAGCAGATCTGCGCTCCGGCCACCACAAGTCCGAAGTTCACGATGCCCGGCATGACTTCGTTCAGCGTTGCAAGCGAGGCGGAGGCCTCGCTGTCGCGCTGGACGAACGCTTGATCCTGCCAGCGCGCTCGGGCGCGCATGGCATAAAAGAGAAAGCCGAGACCGATAGCTGCGAAGATGATTCCGGCGATGTGCATTGCTAACCTCCCTTGTTAGGACCGCCCCATCTGCCGTCGCTGGTCGACCTCGCCGAGGATCACGATCATGCGTTCCACACGCTGGCCGAGCTGCCACCAGGGCGGCATGCCCAGATCGAGGGATGCGATGGCGGGCGTGGCCATCGGCATGTCGCTGACGGCGCGAACCAGATAACGCGTTTCTTCGAGCGGCTGGACGGACGCTGACGGGCGCCGAACCAACGCGTCCATCAGGGCGCGACAAAGCAGCTGCGCCTTTCTTCCGGACGGCACTACCGCTCTTTGCGAAATGGAGTCGCAGTTTCGTCGCGCGACTTCTTCGCCGATTTCCGCATAGAGATGTCGGGCCGCGAAGATCGCCGGCCGATAGCCCAGGTCAAGGCCAGCGATGCCGCTTTCGGCGCGGGCATAGAGCCCTTCGGCCACAGACAACAGGCGCTCGACGACCTGCGCCAGCTCTTCACTCCAGACGGGCTCACGCAACCAAGCGTCCGGATCCAGGCCGGCAGCCAGCATCCAGTCCCGCGGCAGGTAGAGCCGCCCGGCGCGGGCGTCCTCACCGACGTCGCGCGCGATGTTGGAAAGCTGCATGGCGACCCCGAGGTCGCAGGCCCGCGACACTGCCTCGAAGCTGCGCGCACCCATCAGAACGGCCATCATGGCGCCGACGGTGCCGGCAACCCGTGTGGCGTAGTCCAGCAGCCCGGAGAGATCGTGGTATTGGCGTCCCTCCGCATCCCAAGCCATGCCTTCGAGCAGAGCGTCAGGCAGGGTGCGCGGCATGCGGTAGCTCGCGACGACATGGGAGAAGGCCCGGTCGACCGGCGTGTTCAGCGGAACGCCGCCGTAGGCGCGGTCCAAGCGCTCCCGCAAGCCCTCCAGTGCCGCCGCCTTGCCGTCATCAAGGTCGATGGCGTCGTCGACCTGTCGGCAAAATCCGTACAGCACGGTCGCCGCGTCGCGAAGGTCCTTCGGTAGCAAAAGCGAGGCCGCGAAGAAGGTCTTTGAGCCGCCCTGCAGCAGGCTGCGGCAGGCCGCAGCATCATCCAGGTACTGTTGTTCTCGTTCAGGAGAGGGCTGCCACATCGGGGACCACCGTATCGAGAATGCGGGCTGAGGTGAGGACGCCGGGAATACCGGCACCGGGATGCGTGCCGGCGCCGACGATGTAGAGACGCTCGATGTCCTCGCTCTTGTTGTGCGGCCGGAACCAGGCGCTCTGGGTCATCAAGGGCTCGGGGCCGAAGGCGGCCCCTTTGTAGGACAGCAAGCGGTCGCGGAAAGTCAGTGGTGTCGTAAGGCGCGACACCACCAGTTCGTCTTCCAGCCCCGGCAAGATGGTGTCGCTGAGATACTGGGAAATGGCGCGGCGATAGGGCTCGGCCGCCTGGTCCCAGTCCACCTCACTATCGAGGTGAGGCACGGGAGAGAGCGCATAGAAGGTGTCGCAGCCCTCGGGCGCCAGCGAGGGGTCGGTGGCGGTGGGGCGATGGAGATAGAGGCTGAAGTCCTGGGCCAGCTTGTGACGGCCGAAGATGTCGGCCAGCAGTTCCTTGTAACGCGGGCCGAGCAGAATGGTGTGGTGCCGCACGTCCTCGTAGCGGCGCTTCACGCCAAAGTACCAGACGAAGAGGCTCATGGAGTAGCGCGTGCGCGCAAGCCGCCGGTCGCTCCAGCGCCGACGCGCCTCGGCCGGCAGAAGATGGCGGTAGGTCCAGGCCGCATCGGCATTGGAAACCACGATGTCTGCCGGGATGGTGTCACCGCTTGCCAGACGCACGCCGGTTGCGCGGCCGTTCTTCACAGTGATCTCGGAGACCTCGGCGTTGCAGCGGATCGTGTTGCCTTGGCCCTCGATCAGACCGGCCATGCCAGCGACCAGCCGGTTGGTCCCGCCCATGGGGAAATGCACACCGTAGCGCCGCTCCAGAAAGGCGATCAGCGTGTAAATCGAGGTCACCGAGAATGGGTTGCCGCCGATCAACAGCGAATGAAAGCTGAAGACCATGCGTAGCCGTGGATCCTTGATGTACTTGGCGACGCTGCTGTGGACCGTACGATAGGCGCCCATGCGCATCAGTTTGGGGACAACACGGGCCATGTCCTTCCAGCTTGGGAAAGGAACATGGCCAAGCTGCTCGAAGCCGATGCGGTAGTTGCGTTCGCTGACCTGAAGGAAGCGCTCGAAACCAACGATGTCGTCGGGATTGAATCGCGAAATCTCTTCGCGCATGCGGTCCGCCTCGCCGCTGTACTCGAAGACGTCGCCGTCGTGAAAATGCATGCGATAAAAGGGCTCGAGCGAGCGCAGGTCGATGTCGTCTTCGAAGCGCTTGCCACAGAGTGCCCAAAGCTCTTCGAGCAGGAAGGGCGCTGTGATGATGGTCGGGCCGAAGTCGAAGGTGAAGCCGGCCTCGCGATGGACGCTGGCCCGTCCGCCCGGTGCGTCGAGCTTCTCCAGGACGGTGACGCGGTAGCCTCGGGCGCCGAGCCGCACCGCTGCTGCAAGACCTCCGAAACCGCTGCCGATCACCACGGCATGGGGCGCGGCTCTCGGCGGCAAGCCGACGGGCCGGCTCCCTCGCGCCTGTCTGTCAGGTGTTGTTGTCCGCGCAACTGTCAACATTAGTAGACAGTGTAGCATGTTAATTTGGTTTGTCAGCAGTCCTTGCGCCGACCGCAGATGAAAGGCGCTCTATGCCCTTCAGGCCTGCTCGCTCAAGGAAGCCGTGCGGCGTGAAAAGTCCTCGATAATATCGGCGACGTCTCGTGGCCGCTCTTCATGCGCAAGATGGCCCAGGCCCGGCAGAGATACGATTTCACAGCCGGGAACGAGATCCCGGACTCGGAGCGCCTGAAAGGGCGAGATCGTTCGGTCGTTGGCGCCATTGAGCAGCAGAAGCGGGGTTCTTAGCCTCGGAAGGTCTTCTTTCAGCGAAGCGAGATCCCAGCCTGCCATCATGCCGAGGACGGCGGCGGCATGGCCGGGGCTTGCCGCCACTTGGCGGTAGAGAGCGAGGCCACGTTCATCGAGGGTGGAGCCGGTGTCGCGCAGCAGCCGGGCGATGACTTTCGGATCCCGCAGCTGCTTGGCAAAGAGGCGCTGGAGCAGCGGTGCTGCATAGAGGAATTTGGCGATGGGAGAGAAGAGATGGGCCGGCAGACCGTTCAGCGGCAGGAGCGCGCCGTTCAAGCTGACGAGTCCCTTGGGGGCAATTTGTCCGTCGAGGCACATCCTGGCTAAGAGCGCGGCGCCGGCGGAGTGTCCGGCTGCAAAGGCTGGCTTGCTGTCGATGGAGGTCAAGAGGGCGTCCACCGCACGCGCCATTCCGGGAAGGGAGAACTGGGCCGGAGAGCCTGCGCGGGTGAAGCCGTGACCCGGCAGGTCGGGCGCGACAATAGTGAAATTCTCCGCCAGCGACGGCGCCAAGTCGCGCCAGGAGTGGGTCGTCGCGCCGGTCCCGTGCAACAGCAGGAGCACGGGGCCTCGGCCCATGACCTGAACGTGCCAGTAGAGGCCGTCAGCCTCGACGAAGCGGCTTGCTTCCCGGTTTGGCCAGTCGTGGCCGTCTTTCTCCCAGTTCAGCCGGTCGCTCAAGCTCTGCTCCTTGCGCCGGAAGAGTGTGCAGCTAGGCCGCCGATCTCACGACCTGTGAGATTGCGCCGGCATCGGCGTGCGGCAAAGGCAGGTAACGGGCGTGCATCTCCTCGGCGACGCGGCGCGCTGCCGCGCCCGGGCGGGGCGCCGTGTCGATGACGATACACGGTAGATCGGCTGCGCATAGCGCTCGGGCGGCCGACACGGCATCTTCAGCTGCCTTCTCGCGGCCTGGAGCGCCATCGCGTGCAACATTCGCGCGGCCGTCGGACAGCAGAACGATGCTGGGACTTTGCCCCTTGCGGCGCACCGTATCCGCCAGGGCCAATGCGGACTCGAGACCGGCCGCAAGGGGTGTGCCGCCTCCGCCCGGCAGTTGCGCAAGGCATCGCTTGGCGCGCAGCAAAGACCGTGTCGGCGGAAGCAGCAGCTCCGCTCCGCGATCGCGGAAGCTGAGCAAGGCAACCTGGTCGCGGCGCACGTAGCAATCGGCAAGGAGCATCTCGACCGCGCCCTTTGCCTCGGCCAGCCGATGCAGAGCTGCCGAGCCCGAGGCGTCGACGACGAAGATCGTGACCGTCTCGCTATGCTGCTTGAAGCGGGTAATGCGAAAGTCGTCCTTCTCGATCAGGACGCGCTTCGTCTCGTTGCCGCGTAGTTTCGCCTGTTGCCGCCGCAGGGGCTGCCAGGGTGCGGCGCTTCGCAAGGTCGCAATGAGATTGAGGCGGCTGCCGCTCCGCAGAACCCCGGGCCGAACGCCCGCCGGCCGTCCTCGGCGTTGGGCCATCCGCAGGGAGCCTGAGCGGCCCGCAGTGGCACGCCGCGACGGCGTGACTCCGGCTTGAAGCAAAGCGAGGAGCCCCGGTGGGACGGCAGCCTCGGCAGCCTCTAAGACCATATCTTCCAGAGGCTTTTCTTGCATTTCTGCGCTTTGGGATTGGTCTTCTTGGCTCAGCTGAGGCTGCTCGTCGGGCGGTGGCTCGCTCTCCGCCCGGCGCTCGCTCTCCGGAATTGCTCTGGCGCGGGGCGCGATCACCAGCCTGGCGGCGAACTTGGCGTCCTCCTCGTTGACATCTGTGCGCCCCTGTAGTGCGGCCATGGCTCGGGCCGCCCGTAGTGCCAAGAGCGGCGCGCGCAGCGAGGGGACGGCAAGAGCTTGCGCCGCCGCACAAAGCGCTTCCAGGACTGCATCGTTAGCCGATACTCGGGGCAAGAGCTTTCTCGCGGCGGCGACCTCGCGCTGCGTGAAGGGAAGGGGGGACGCCGCACGCAGTCCTACGCCCTCGAAGGAGACCAGAAAGGCCAGCCGATCGATCAGCGCCGTCGGAGGGCACTCGTCCTCCTCAATGCCCTCATCGAACGCGATCACGCCAAAGCGGCTTGGCGACCTCAGCTTCAAGCCCTCTCGCTCTCCGATGGTCTCGCCTGTGTCGAGTGCCGCGGCGATGTGCGCGGCCGTCCCCGAAGGAAGGCGCTCGGCCATGGCCAAGAGCGCGAAGCCGCCGTCGAGCGCGCTCAACAGGCCCTGCTCGGCAACAGGACAGCCTGCCTTGAGTGTCGCAGCCAAGTCGAGTCCGCCGAGCAAACGGTCGTCCGCAACGTTTGCCGGGACGCGGCGTATAGAGGCGTCGTCTGACAAGAGGCTTCGCAGGTCTTCGAGCCAGCGGTCGCGCAGCGGACCGGCGCCGCTGCGCAGCACGATGCCGCCAAGGCCGAGCGGGTCGACGGCGAAGAGTGCCGCCGCGAGCTGAGCATCCCGCCAGGTTTCGGCCGCCCTCTCGCTCGCCGGCATCATGAGCTCAAGACGTCTTCCATTGCGCGGGTCACCCGTACGGTGGAGCCGGCCTCGTCCAAGGGGTCCCGCCTGAGACGATGGCGCAGTGCGGAAGGTGCCACCGCGCGCAGATGCGAAAGCCCGACATCCTTCTTGCCCTCCAGCGCAGCCAAGGCCCGGGCCGCGCGTACGAGCGTCAGCTCGCCGCGCAGGCCGTGGGCACCCAGCGCCATGCAGAGACGCGCGGCCGATTCGAGGATGGTGTCACTTGAGGCGGTCTCGGAGAGGTTGCGTCGGGCCGCCACGACCTTGCTGCGTAGTCGATCGTCACGCCGCTTCCACTTGGCGACGAAGCTCTCCGGGTCACGCTCGAAGTCGTCCCGCCGCCGCACGACCTCGATGCGGGTCGGCAGGTCTTGCGGCGTTCCCACCTCGACGGAAAGACCGAAGCGGTCGAGAAGCTGCGGGCGCAGCTCTCCTTCTTCGGGGTTGCCGCTGCCGATCAGCACGAAGCGGGCGGGATGGCGGACACTCAGTCCCTCCCTCTCGACCAGATTCTCGCCGGAAGCGGCGACGTCGAGCAGCAGGTCGACCAGATGGTCCTCCAACAGATTGACCTCGTCGATGTAGAGGAAACCGCGATGGGCTTGCGCCAGAAGGCCGGGCTCGAAGGCCTTCTCGCCGCGCGCCAGAGCACGCTCCAGATCCAACGCACCCACCACCCGGTCTTCGGTGGCGCCAAGCGGCAAGTCGACCACCGGCGCGGGCGCAAGCCGGCTTTTCGGCGCTGCATGGTTGGTGGGGGTTCGGCAAGACTCGCACAAGCTTGCGGCATCGGCGGGGTCGCAGTTGTAGCGGCAGTCTGTCACGACCCGCATCTTGGGCAGAAGCGCCGCCAGTCCACGCACGGCGGTCGACTTTCCCGTCCCTCGGTCGCCAAAGATCAGCACACCGGAAATGGATGGGTCCACGGCCGCAATCAGGAGCGCCTGCTTGACGTCATCCTGTCCGACGATCGCGGAGAAGGGAAAAGGGATGGCCATGTCAGAAGGCGATATCGCTGTAACCACTCAGTGAGGTGGCCGCCGCGACCTGTCTTCTATCACCGCAAATCCTATGACGTTGAGTCCTGCCGTCGAATGACGCGTATGCCATTGTTGCTGGTCTCATCGCTTTGGACACCTTTTGTGGGCGATGCGGTTTCCCTCGCTGCAATACCACAGCGCCGTCACCTTGACAGGTCAAGGTGTCAGTTTTGATGGATTGTCAGTGCGATCGCCAGACGAGATTGCGGTGCTTCCCCGTTCGGGCGGCTGACGGGAAAGGTGATCCGCTTTGACTCCGCTACCGTAACACAGTTTTGATGAGTAAAATAGTGCCGCCTCGTTAAATGAACGGCGGACACAATTGGACGGAGGCCCTGCAATGCACTTTGGAACACTGAGAACCATATCCCTGGCCGCTCTGCTTGCTGCCGGGCTTTCCGGCCCTGGGCTTGCAGCAGGCGATTCGGACAAAGGAGAGAAGGTGTTTCGCAAGTGCAAGGCCTGCCACGTGGTGGACAAAGAGCAGAACCGCGTCGGCCCACACCTCGTTGGAATTATTGGCCGGACCTCGGGTGCCGTGGAGGGTTTCAAGTATTCCAAGGCGATGAAGGACGCTGGTCTCACATGGACGGAAGAGAATCTCGCGGCCTATCTGACCGATCCGCGAGGGTTCATCAAAGGCAATCGCATGGCGTTCGCGGGCCTGAAGAAAGAGGCCGACGTGGTCAACGTCATCGCTTATCTAAAGGTGGTGACCGTCCAATAGACGGTTCGCGAAGAGCCTCTCGTTGTTGAACGAGCTGACAGTCTGAGCGCTTCGGCCCGGCTTGTCTCGTGTCATGTAGACACGCGATCAGCCTAAGAGCCAGAGTCGAGCCATCCCGCATGGCTAATGGGATCGGTCGAACCGGACTCCACCGAAGCTGAGCAGTCTGCAAAGCACAAATCCTGCCGCAGTAGCCAACGCGAAACTCGAAAGGCTGCCCTTGGAGGCGTCCTTTCCTTGTTGCAGCGATGCCCTCGGGCTTGACCCGACTGCGGGCCGAAGCCCCTCCAGCGCGGCGAAGGCCCGAGGGCCCAGACGTCAAGCGAGTAACTCGAAGCCTTGCGAGCGAGCCTGGCGCCTGTGGTGTTATTTGAGCGCGAGCAAGGACGAAGCGTGCAACGGCGACGTCTGGCGGGGACGAACCATCGACCTTGACGGCGTTTGACGAAGGCAACCATAACGATAGTCATTTCGTATGGCGCCACGTCCGCTTGGCTATGTGGTGCTGGACGGCTGCCATCGGCCCGGACTTTTTGAAGACAACAGTGTCTACGTCGAAGGAACAGTGCCATGAGTGAAGTCGGTCGCAGGCAGTTCATGGTCGGCGCGGCTGTCGTTGCGAGTGCCATGGGTGTTGGTTCGGACGGCTACGCATCAACGGGTGGGGGAACGAGCGTGTCGTTTCGTACGTTTAGCGAGGTACAGGGCAACACTTACGCCGCCTGGTGCGACCTCCTCGCCGGCGGTGCCGCGGCCGCAGGCGTTGCGCACTTTGCGGACAAGTACCTGTCCGGTCCCTACGAGCAGTCCCTGTTGCTATCGCGCTTCCTGGTAACTCCGCCGCTGTCTGGCTTCTACCTTGCCGGGATCGCCGGTATCGATCAGGAAAGCCAGGCCCGCTTCGGCGGACCCTTCCTCTCGCTTGGACGCGACAAGCAGGTGCAGATCGTTGACGCGGCGGCCCGGTCCAAGACGCAAGCCTGGTCTACACCGGATCCGTTTCTCTTCTACCTCGCTTCGCGCAGCGACGCGGTGGACGTTGTGTACGGGACCGAAGAAGGGTTTGAGAGTCTGGGTTACCCCTATCAGGCCCACATTTCGCCGACGAAGCCCTGGTAACGAACAGCCGGACTGGGACAAAGCCAATGACCGCGCGCACCCATGATAAGGCTGAGATCCTGGTGGTCGGATCGGGGATCGCAGGCAGCACCATGGCTGCCGAGCTCGCCGAAGCCGGACTGGACGTGCTGGTGCTGGAGGGCGGGCCGCCGCGCACTGTCGAGGACATGGTCAGCTCTCAAATGTGGGCTCGCCGCCTGAAATGGGGCGGCCCGCCGATCGTTGGTCAGGGCAATTTGGCCAACGGCCTGACCTTTGGCATGGGCTGGGGCACGGGCGGCGCCGGAGCACACTGGTACGGCTATTGGTTCCGACATCGCGAGAACGACTTCAAGGTCCGCTCGCTGTATGGGCGAGGTCTCGATTGGCCGATCGAATACGAGGATCTGCGGCCCTACTACGATCTCGCGCAGCGTTACTTCGGCGTGTCCGGCGACAGCGAACAGGACATTTGGTCACCGCCCGGCGAGGCCTATCCGATGCCGCCCTTGCCGATAAGCACGCAGTGCAAGACCATCGGGAAAGGGTTCGATGCGGTTGGGCTTCGATTGGCCCCCAGCACACTGGCCATCAACAGTGAGAGCTATGACGGACGGTCGCCGTGCGTCAATGATGGCTGGTGCGATGCGGGATGCCCGATCGGAGCGCTGGCCAACCCTCTCGTGCTTCAGTGGCCGAAGGCGCAAGCGGCCGGGGCCAAATTGCGCAACCATGCCTATGTGATCAGAGTGACGACGGATGCCTCCGGAAAGCGGGCGACCGGTGTCGAGTACTACGATGCGGATGGTGAGCTCAATTCTCAGCCGGCCGATATTGTTATCGTGGCCTGTCACACCGTCGCGAACATCCGATTGCTCTTGTTGTCGGCCAACGAGGCCCACCCGTCCGGGCTTGCCAACGGCAGTGGGATGCTCGGCCATCATTTCATGAGCCATGCCGCGACGGTTATCTACGGCATGTTCGAGGAGGAAACGGAACCCTATCGCGGCACAACGAGTGGAAATGCCATGTGCCTGGACGGCTACGACGACAGGGAGCCCGTGGCCGGTGCCTTTGGCAGTCGGACGTGGCTGGCCGGGCAGACGGTCAAACCCAATGGATTACTGGGAATGGCCATGAGCCGGCCCGAGCTCCATGGGGAGGCACTGGATAAGTTCTTGCGCCAGGCCGCCAAGCACTTCGGCAATATGACCGTCATTTGCGAGGAGACGTCGGTCTTCGAAAACCGAGTGGAGCTGGACAGTAGTCAAAAGGATGCCTTCGGCATGCCGGTCGCAAAGGTAGTCAACGAGCTACCCGAGGAGAACATCAAGCGATCCGAACATGCCAAGGAAGAGGGCTTATCTATTTTGCGCGCGGCCAATACATCCGAGGTCTGGTCGTCCGCGCGGGCTCCCATGCATGTGATGGGAGGGACGCCGATGGGGGATGACGCATCACGTTCGGTGACCGATTCCTATGGCCGGACGCACGACGTCGACAACCTGTTTGTCGCGGGGGCAAGTCTGTTTCCAACCTGCGGTGCCGTCAATCCGACCGGGACACTGGCCACGTTGGTGCTGAGGACCGCCGACTATGTTCGGGAAAACGTCGCGTCATTGAAAAACTAGGCTCATGCTTCGAAGCGCAGGTGCGGCTTTTCAGTCTACGGCTCTTCTTGTGGATCCCGGTCGTTGTCGAGAAGGACGTACACTCCGACGAGAACGGTCGTTATCGTGAATAGAAACACTTTGATCTGGATAGTCGACCTGCCCGACTGCCACATCAAGAACCACTCCGATGCGATGACGGCGAAGCCGATGAACCATACGACGAAGCCCAGGGCGACACCCACGGCGGTCCAGGCTTTCGAGCGCTTAAAGCGGATCGAATCGGCCCTGAGGTTTGCGGCCATCAAGGCTGCAGCGACGAGAAAGGCAAGGGCCGTGAGGGCTTGCCCGACGATGATGGCTGCGAATGCGGTGCGCTGAGCCGTGGGATCCGTAACCGCTCGCCATCCCAAAGTAGTGTCCGGAGGGACCCTATCCATGGCCATCACGCTCTGCACGGTGCGCAGGTTCGTGTCGTAGTCAGTGATGTTGCCAAGTGCCACCAAGCCGACCCACACTGCCAGTCCCCCGGTCAGCACGATCTTCGACAATCGAATGGCCATCACACTGAGATGCATGGGCGTTCTCCCGCAAAACACCGCCGCCACCCTGAATGCCGCTACGCAGGTTGCGACGGCGGTCGGTGCGCTGACCACCTGGCCATCAACAGGAACCAGACGACGCTCAGAAGATTCAAGACGATCATAGCGGCCAACGCTGCCTTGTAGGCATCGACCGGTTGGCCGCTGCCACTGTTGTCGGGCCAAAGGTGGAGGATGAGGCCGAAGGCGCTCTGCGCGACAAAGGCAAACATGAAAACGAGAATGTTGAAGGCGGTGACGGCCCGACCGCTGAACTCGGCCCCGAAGTGCTGGGCGATCACCGCGTAAAGCACGACGGCGACCGTGGCGAAGAACCCGAACGCGAACCAGACAGCATAGCCCTGCGTTGCGATGTTGAGCAGGATGAGGATTTCCGCACCGATGTACGCGACGGTCGCGATCAGAACCAGATTGGGCAGCGACAGCCGCAAGAAACCAGCCATCTTGCCATACAGACCGCCACCCGCCAGGCCGAGGATCATCGCAATCGATACGACCAGCAGGTAGCGCGAGCTTTCGAGCGGTGTGAAACCGACGACGTGCTGTTGCCAGGGCCCGAGCCACAAGCCCCGCATGGCCAGGAAATTGCCGAAGGGAAGCGCCATCGCCGCGACCTGCCAGAAGAAGCGATCGCTGTAGACCACTTTGAGGCTGACGACTTCGTCCCAAAGACTGGCCCGAGCTGCCTCCGCCTCCGGCTTCGGGTTGTCCCGAACGGTGAAGAGGATCAAGGCCGCTACCGCCAGCGTCAATGCGCCCATCAGGAAACAGAGGGCGCGCCACCCGAACTCGAGCTCGAACAGCTTGCTGGGCATCGTCACCATCAGCGACCCGATGCCGCCGGCGACGAGAATGATGCTGTTGAAAAAGGGAATCTCATCCGGCTCGACCCAATCGGCGATGGCCTTGATCGCGGCCATGAGGCCGCCCGCCATGCCGATGCCGAGGATGGCCCGTCCGATCGCGAGTTCGGTCACGTTCGTGGCGAGCCCGAAGATGACGATTCCGACGGCGCCGAGCGCAAACAAGAGACTCTGTGTCTTGCGCGGTCCCCAATAGTCGAGGAGGACGCCGAGCGGAAGCTGCACCAAAGCGAAGGTCAAGAGGTACAGGGACGTGATCCAGCCGACTTCGAAGTTATCGAGCTTCAGGTCCTGACTGATGGGATGAGCGAGAATGGCGTTGATCGCCCGAAACCCCATTGCGAGGAAGTATCCGAGCGCAAATGGCAGGATGATTGACAGCCAGAAAGCCGTTCTTCGGGCGCCGGGCTCGTGCCGCACGTTGGATGGTCGGCTGGACTCGCTCCGTCGCTCCATCAGCTCAAATCCGCCTCAATCGGTTCCTCAAGCGAGAACTATGCGGCAAGCGCTTCCGTCAGAATAGCCCGCACGTAGAACAGCCGCGCGCGCTGGTTGAGCGTCGAGCCAGACCCACGCTGGCCATTCCATGCCGCCGAGGGGCGCAATCACAATCGAGCATGACCTGGTTGCCTTGCCAAGCACCAGGCTCTGTTTGGTTCTGGCATTCTCAGCACCGACAAAAATCGGTCGGCCCGGCGCGATACATGCTAGAGATCAAATGGAACGGTCAAACACTGCTGGTGCCTGCGCGAGACGCGCAAGGTTTCTCCACGTAAGCGGCCGGTGACGCACCGTTCCGGTTTGCCTGAATCAGAGATGCGCCATGTCTGAACCCAACGAGGTAGAGACCGGGTCCAAGCACACGACGCTTATCTTCATCGCGGTCACCACGTCGACCGCTGCGGTGACCTACAACAGCATGGCCGTGATCACAGCGATACCGGTGATGAAGGCCGAGTTCGATATGAGCCTGACCATGGCTCAGTGGATCATGAACGGCTACACCTTGGCGTCCGCGGCCTTGGTGGCTGCCATGGGCCGCTTCGGCGACCTATTCGGCCAGGTACGCATTATCGTCCTCGGCATGGTCTGCTTTCTGCTGGGGTCGCTCGCGGCACTTCTTGCCGTGGACACGGCGATGGCGATCGTGGGGCGCGTCCTCCAAGGCGTCGGCGCGGCCGGCATCCTCAGCACATCGCTCGCGATCCTGAACAACGCCGTCCCGGAAGCCAAGCGCGCGGCAGCGATCAGCTTATGGGGCGCGGTCATTGCGCTCGGTATGGGCTTGGGGGCAGCGGTTGGCGGCGCACTGACCGCGATCAGCTGGCGCGCCGTATTCGCTGTCGATGTGCTCCTGGTGCTGCCAGCCCTTATCCTAGCGCTGCGAATTGTGCTGTCCACGCGCCCGGAGACCGCTGGCGGGCGGGCGCCGATCGATTTTGCCGGGCTTGTTTTGCTGATTCTCTTTATAGGACCGCTTACCTTCGCATTGACCCATGGACAGGAAGCCGGCTGGACCGCGGTCGAGACGATTGTGCCGCTGGCTGTCGGCATTGCCTGCGGTGTTTTGCTGGTCATCGCCGAGGTGCGTTCAAAGGCGCCCTTGCTTCGGGTCGACTTTTTCCGGCGTCGGCGCTACGTGGCGGGAACGCTCGGCATGTGCCTTGCTGGCATGAACACGGCAACCTTCGTCTACTTCTACATCCTCTTCGCGCAATCACCGGACGGTCTGTCTTATACGGCGATCATTGCCGGGCTCTCGTTGCTGCCCTTTTCGATGGCCATGTTTGTGCTCGCAGTCGGCGTACCCCGACTGCCCGCCGTCGCGAACTCAACCTGGCTGATCGTGGCGGGCATGGCCGTGATGGCGATCGGATATTGGTTCGCGCATCGCTTTTCGTCCGCCAGTAGCTTTGGCGACACCTGGTGGCCGATGGTCTTGATTGGGACCGGCACGGGCCTCGCGTATGCGCTTCTTCCGGGTACGGCATTGCGCGTGCTGGCGGAAAAGGACTCGGGGCAAGGATCCGGCGTGATCAACACCTGCCTCTACTTCGGTCTGACCCTGGGCGTCGTCGTCGGCGGGATTGTCTCGGCCGTGTCGCTGCGCATGTCGCTGTCGGCCGTTGTTGCACGACTTGGTCTCGCGCCAGCCGAGGAGGAGCGATTGGTGCAGGTCTTGGTTCACGGCACGCCGGGTGAGATCGAGGCTGCGTTCGAGCGGGCCGCGGCGTCCGGGTCGACCGCCCTCAAGCAGGCGACACAGACCGCGATCGAGTCCAGCTTTTCCGACGTCATGCTTCTGGGGTCGGCAGTTGCGCTCCTTGGTCTGGTCCTAATGGCCTGGCTGCTGCGCGGCCCGCCCGCACCGAACGCGGCCGCGTCGCCCAGCGGACGTTGACTTGAGGGTCGGTTCGGTTCGGGTATGACCACCCGATGCGCATGGAGTGGCGAGTCGACGACGCTCAGAGGGATCACTCGATAAGGCCGAGCGTGCGGAACAATGTGAACTTGTCCCACACTACCCAGGTCTCTTTGATCTTGACGTCGGCGCCGTACTCGTCGATGGAGATTCCGGCCCAGGACACGGTTTTGTCTGTGGGGGCGAGGCCTTCATAGCTGCCCTTCTGCGTGCCGGTGAAGGTCCAGTGAGTTGCAACGCGGTTGCCGTCCACGAGTTGCATCTGGAACTCTACCTGCGTGCCGGGGAAGGCGCTGTGGTACGACTTCACGATGGACTTCAGCTCGTCGAGCGTCACACCCTTCTCGCCGTCGCTTGCGGCGATCGGCTCCTGGTTGTTGGTGTAGCCCGGCGCAAACAGACTGTCGGGGTCGACCTGGAAACTGCTGTCCCACCACTGGATCGATTTCCGTGACGTTGCTTTCCGCTCTTCCATCGTCGCCTCGCCAACACCAGTTCCCTGCGCCATCGTCTTCAACGGTATCACGACCGCAATTCCTATGGCTATGGCAGCCGTCGCTGCCAGAACCCATGATCTGCAAAACCGACCCTTCATCAGATGCCTCCAAGCGACTGCCAGCCAGACTGGGGTCAACAGTGCCACGTTTTCCTTTCTGTCGGTAGGCGAACAAGCGTGACAGAGTCCTCCAGGCAGAGCGGGCGATGTTTCACTTTCGGGATTTCCTAAGCAAAGCTGCGGAAAGCGCTACTTTATCTAACCTGCTTGGTCGTGGCTGCATCGCGTGTTCCTGTCGGTAGGCTTCGAGCGCGAAAAGAGGGTCCGGACATGGCGGCTGAAAAAATCGACACGCTGGTGGTTGGCGGCGGCCAGGCTGGCCTGGCGATGAGCGAGCATTTGAGCACCTGCGGCATACCGCACCTCGTGCTGGAGCGACACCGCATTGCCGAGCGCTGGCGCTCGGAGCGATGGGATTCCCTGGTGGCCAATGGCCCGGCATGGCATGACCGCTTTCCCGGCATGGAGTTTTCGGAGACTGACCCCGAGGCCTTTGCGCCGAAGGAGCAGGTCGCCGACTACCTTGTGGCCTACGCCGAGAAGATCGCCGCCCCAGTCCGCTGCGGGGTCGAGGTGAGGGAGGTGCGCAAAAACACCGGCAAGCCCGGCTTTCGCGTTGAAACGTCCGATGGCGTCATCGAAGCCAATAACGTGGTTGCTGCCACAGGCCCTTTCCAACGCCCGGTGATTCCCAAGGTCGTGCCTGAGACGGTGGGCGTTACGCAGCTTCACTCGACCGCCTACCGCAATCCCGAACAGCTGCCTGACGGGGCGGTCCTGGTGGTCGGGTCAGGCTCGTCCGGCGCACAGATCGCCGATGAGCTCTTGGGCGCCGGACGACGCGTCTATCTCTCGGTTGGTCCGCACGAACGCCCGCCGCGACGCTATCGCGGGCTCGACTATTGCTGGTGGTTGGGTGTCCTCGGCAAGTGGGATGTGATCACGCCTGAGCCGCACATGGCCCATGTTACGATCTCGGTCAGCGGTGCCCACGATGGGCACACGGTCGACTTCCGTGCGTTTGCGGCAAGAGGCATGACGCTCCTCGGCATGACGCAGAGCTTCGAGGACGGCGTACTCCACTTTGCGCCGGACCTTGCCGACAATCTTGCGCAAGGGGATGCCTACTATCTCTCGATGCTGGACGAGGCCGACGCTTATGCCGCCCGCAATAGTCTGGAGCTTCCCGAGGAACCCAGCGCCCGCGAGATCGCCGCCGACCCGGAGTGCGTCACCGACCCCATCCTCGCACTGAACCTCGCGGAGGCTGGCATAACCTCGATCATCTGGGCAACGGGCTTTGCGCTCGATTTCAGCTGGTTGCAGGTCGACGCCTTCGACGAAAACGGCCGGCCAAAGCATCAACGCGGTGTTTCGGCTGAGCCGGGAATCTATTTCCTCGGGCTGCCATGGCTTTCGCGCCGAGGCTCGTCCTTCATCTGGGGGGTCTGGCACGACGCCAAGTATCTCGCGGACCAGATAACGATCCAGCGCAACTACCTAGCTTATCACGCATCGGCTCAATGCGGAGCCGGAGACGCCTAAAGGAAGCTTGAAGGCGACGGCTGCGTCCGCTCGTAGTAGGATTCGCTCTGTCGAAGGTTGCGTCTGCCAGGGGCAAGCGTGGAAACATCCGTTCCGAAGCGGTTCTACTTCAACGATGCGGGCCCTTTGCCGCCGATCAGCGCGGTCGGGGGCAAAGGTTATTCGCTGATCCGAATGGCGCGCGAAGGTTTTCCGGTGCCGCCGGGCTTCGTGCTTGCTGTCGACTTCTTCAAACCCTGGTTTGCCCAGGTGGCAGAGACCGACGCCTGGCGTGCCTTCCTAGATGCGCCGCCGGATGAGATGGCGGCTCGCGCCGCCGCCTTGCCGTCGACCGCAAAAGCGCTCGTCTTCGACACCGCGCAGGCCGCACTCGTAGCGCAGTCGCTCGAACGTCTTGAAGCGTTCCGGCTTTTCGCCGTCCGCTCCTCGTCGCCTGACGAGGACCTGGCGGGGGCGTCCTTTGCCGGCGGCTATGAAACGATCTTGGGTGCGAAGCGTCAGACCATCGAGGATGCCGTGCGCCGGGCCTTCGCGTCCTGCCTCGCGCCGCGAGTCTTTATCTACAAGCGGCAGAGTGGATTCGATGTCCGCGAGGCTTCGATCGCCGTTGTGATTCAGGCGCAGATCGCTTCAGAGGTGGCGGGCGTCGGGTTCAGCGTCGAGCCGATCAGCAACGACTACGATCGCGCGGTCTTCAACGCCAACTGGGGTTTGGGCGAAACGGTGGTCAGCGGACTGGCCACCCCGGATCAGTACGTCGTCGACAAGCTTTCGGGAGAGCTGCTCGAAACCGTGGTCGGTGCCAAGGAGACCTCGATTTGGCTGCTGCCGGACGGCGGGACGGAGGAACGCCCCGATGAGCGGCATGATCAGGCGACGCTCGATGCTCAACAGCTAGCCCTGATGACGAAGGAGATCGGGCGCATCGAAGCGCTCTACGATTGCCCGATGGATATCGAGTGGGCCTGGCAGGGCGGCACCTTCTATCTCCTGCAGGCCCGGCCGATCACAACCTATCTGCCGTTGCCGGATGAGATCGTGACGCCCGCGGGGCAGCGTCGCCGTCTCTATCTCGATGCAACGCTTGCGATACAGGGCATACAGCAGCCGCTCTCGGTCATGGGCGCGAACTTTCTCGAAATCCTCCTACGGACTCTTGCCGAGAAACTGACCGGGCAGAGGAAACTTGCAGACCCCGTCGAGGGTGTGGCGCTTATCTCCGGCAACCGCCTCTACCTTGACCTATCCCAACTCTTCCACCTTGTTCCCGCTCAGAAGTTGGCCGGGTTCTTGGGCAACATGGACTCCCTGACGGCCGAGATCCTGCTTCAGGTCGATGGCGACGCCTATCTCTCCGATCCCTGTCCCGCCTACCTGCATCATCTGTTGCCGGAGATCCTTGCGCATGTGCCGGGCGTTCCCCTGAAGGGCCTGGAGGCTGTGTTGCTGCCGGAGCACAGCGACGAGGTCTATCATCGCAAGGTCGAGGAGGCGTTCGCTCGGATGGAGGCCGACGCGAGCGCGCCGCAGGACGTCAAATCCTACGCCGAATGGCTGACGTCGCAGTTCGTCGCGCTTCTGGTGGGAACACTGGTCGCACCACTGGCCACCGCCATGGCGGCGCGATCCCGGCTGCTCCACTTGTTCGCCGAGGCTGCCAAGACAGACTCACAGATTGCCGACGATCTCGTCCACGTCGATCAGGCGCTGCCGAACAATGTGACGATTGAGATGGGCTTGAGTCTCTACGCAATCGCTCAAGGCCTGGCGCCACTCGGACTCTCCAGCGCCGACGCGTTGGGCCGGCGCCTAACTGCAGCCGATGTTCCGCCCGACGCCTTGGAGGCATGGCAGGATTTCTTGGAGCGTTTCGGTTTTCGCGGACCGCGAGAGCTCGATATGGCCGCGCCGCGCTACCGAGACCGGCCGGAGCTGCTCTTCAAGCAGCTCTATTCGCTGATGGGGCTGACGGCGGACGGCGACAATCCGCATGCGATCCACGAGCGCTCTGTGGCGCGACGGCAAGAGGCACATACGCGACTGCGGCGCGCGGCCTACGACATGGGAGCGCTCAAGGGCAAGGAGTACGACCTGCTGTATCGGGTCATGGAGCGCTTCGGCGGCTTTCGCGAGAACCATAAGTACTATCTGGTCAAGACGATCTCGTTCTTGCGCCGACGGGTGCTCCAGGCAGCCGAGGCACTTGCGGTATCTGGGCGCTTGGAGCGACTGGAGCAGGTCTTTGACTTGACGCTTGCCGATCTCACCCGAGCCGCAGATGATCCGAACGTCGACGTGCAAGCCTTGGTCTCGCAAGACACCGCGTTCCTGAGAAAGCTCAACCATGTCACGGCCTTTCCACACGTGGTGGACTCTCGCGGTCGCATTCTAAGGCCCGACAGACCCAAACCCTCGCCGGGCGAGCTGGTCGGGCAGGCCATTTCGCCGGGCAAAGCGAAAGGGCCGGTCAAGGTCCTGCATTCACCGGATGAGAAGCCGCTGTTGGCGGGTGACATCCTGGTGGCGCGCGCCACCGATCCTGGCTGGACGCCTTTGTTTGTTAGCGCGGCGGCCATCGTCCTCGAGGTCGGCGGTATGCTGCAGCATGGCTCGCTGGTCGCCCGGGAGTATGGCAAGCCCTGTGTTGCGGGCGTGCAGGATGCCACCACGCAGTTGAAGGACGGCGAGATCGTCGAGGTGGATGGCTCGGCCGGAGTCGTGCGCAGGGTATAAGGCTCGTCCATCAATCGGATCGCCCGTTGCCGCTGCCGTCGGGGCTTGCCTATAGTGGCGGCCGTTCACTCGAAACTGCGAGGCTTTAGCGTGCTGGACGACCTCATAGCCCGCCTGCCGAAGTCGGAACTGCATCTTCACATCGAAGGCACGCTAGAGCCGGAGATGATGTTCGAGTTGGCGGCTCGTAACGCCGTCAGGATCCCTTACAGCTCTGTCGACGAACTGCGCTCGGCCTACAGCTTCGCCAATCTGCAGGAGTTCCTCGACCTCTATTACCAGGGTATGGAGGTGCTGCGGCACGAGCAGGACTTCTATGAGCTGACCCTGGCTTATTTCCAACGGGCCCGAAACGACAACGTGCGCCACGCCGAGATCTTCTTCGATCCCCAGGCCCATACCAACCGCGGTGTGCCTTTTGCCACTGTGATCAACGGCATCTCGCGCGGCCAGCAGGAGGCGGCGGAGCAGTTGGGTGTTACCTCCAAGCTCATTCTCTGCTTTCTGCGTGACTTGAGCGCAGATGAGGCCATGGCGACTTTTGAGGAGGCGCTGGTCCACCGGGACCATTTCGTCGGCATCGGCCTCGACTCGGCGGAGTTGGGCCATCCGCCCTCCAAGTTCGCCGACGTCTTCGCCCAGGCCAAGAACGAAGGCCTGCTGCTGGTCGCCCATGCCGGCGAGGAGGGACCGGCGGCTTATGTGCGCGAAGCTATTGATGTCTTGGGCGTCCACCGCATCGACCATGGCAACCGGTCGCTCGACGACCCGGAACTGGTCACCGATCTGGCGGCGTCCGGCGTTGCACTGACCGTATGTCCGCTCTCCAATCACAAGCTTGGCGTGGTCGAGGACCTGCTTAGCCATCCCCTGGCGGAGATGCTGGAACGGGGCCTGTTGGTCACCATCAACTCCGACGACCCGGCTTACTTCGGGGGCTACGTCAACGCCAACTACCGCGCCCTGCGCAACGCGCTCGGGCTGGAGGACGAGATCCTCGTCGAGCTGGCCCGCAATTCCTTTCGGGCCTCGTTCCTGACGGAGGAGGAGAAGGCGCGTCATCTGGCCGAGGTGGACGCCCTCGCAGCGGCCGAATGCATCGGGCCTGTCGCCAGGTCGGCTGCCTCCTAAGCCTTAGCGCTACACCGCTTGCCGAACGCGGCATAGGCTCCCACCGCTCGGCTTCGCCGGCGCCGCATCGTCCGACGATCAAGTCTTCGCCTGGTTTCGAAGGCAATGGCGTGATCTTGGCTCACGATTGAGACGTCCTGAGAGGCGGCCAGGACGATTGCGAAGTGAAAGAGCCCGTGCGAGATTTCTGCTTGGGTAGAGTATATGGTGCTTTTTTCACCACATATTGGCATGGCTTGAGCGATGGTTTTTGGGATGGGCAATCGGGAGCCAGGACGTGGTTGGCAGCAGACTGAAGGCCGAGAGCGATTAAACGGCCTGTGGTGACGTGGGTTGTCTAAACACGACGAACGGCCGCCATCCCGCATAGGCATGCAGGAAGCAGACGATCCCGCCTATCTCGGGCTTCCTTGGCCTGACTCCTATAAGGAGCTTCTGCCTGTCCTGCAGGAGTTCTGGGGCATTGAGGGCAGCCTGTACCTTAACCGAAAGCTGAGTGGCGGCAGGTCGGGTGCCCTTGTCTATGCGGCGGATATCGAGAGCGAGCAGTTCACCGGGCAAGCGATTCTGAAGCTCGACCAGGCTCCCGACCCGGCCTTGCGGGAGGAGGACGAAGCTGACCGTCATCGTCAAGCCATTGAAGATGCGCCTGACTTCGCCGCGCAGCATCTGCCGAGGCTGCTTCACACACTGCATTACAAGGAGCAGATCGCCGTTCTTTCGACGATCGCAGGGCGCGGACTGGAGTATGCCAAGCCCTGGTCCGAGTGCTCGTTCGAGAAGCAGCTGCAGATGGTGCGCCAGGTTTCGCGGGGCGTGCTTGAAGACTGGAACCATGACTACAAGCGCCAGCGCGGCCTTCGTCCGCCACAGGCATTACTTCAGTCCTGGCTCACCCACCGCCTTCATCCCGAGCAGGGCGGGCGGATCCATAGCTTCCTTTCCGAGCGCTGCGGGCTTACGCCCGAAGATCCCACGATCATGTTCGAAGGCAATTGGTATCCCAATCCGCTTGCCTTCGCGCTCGGTATCAGGGCGCTGCCCGATCGCCTTCGATTGCGCATGGCCAGCGGCCATTGCCACGGTGACCTGCATGGCTTGAACGTTCTGGTGGGGCGGCCGGAGTCCCCTGAACCCGACTATTATCTGATCGATCTCGCTTTCTATCAGTCCGAGCAGTACCTGTTCTACGACCATGCCTACTTTGAGCTTGCCCACCTGCTGAACTCTCGCAAGGGCATTAGTGCATCGGAGTGGCAATCGGTCCTCGAACGAATCAGCCGCGCGAATTCTGGCGGTGATACTTCCGGTTTGCGGAGCGATGACATCGGCCACATCGAGCTTGTCATGGCCCTGCGTCAGGAGGTGTCGGAGTGGATCGACCGACACGAAGGCGATCGCCTGTCCTTTATGGAAAGTCAGTACCTGCTCGCCCGGGTCGCCGCCGGCCTGAACTTCACCCACAAGACCATTCCCGACGAGATGCGTCGTAGGGCGTTCATCTATGCCGCGTCCAATCTGAAGGACTATGTGAAGCTCAATCAGCTCGATTGGCCGAAGCATGGATCGGCTTTCTTGCTGGAGCAGAGCGTCCGGACACCCGATAGCGGTTCCGCGACCAAGGTGCCGCCGCCTGTAGTGACGGAGCCACCGGTGGCCGCGATGGCGCGGCCCGACAAAACTCCCTGCAAGCCCGAGGACCAAGCTGACGACCCAAGGCCCCGCACAGTGAGCTTTTTCCAGGAACTGGGACGGCGTCATGTGATCAAGGTCGCCGGGCTGTATCTGGTCGTGGCCTGGCTCTGCGTGCAGGTCGCCGGTGCGCTCAAGCCTGCACTGGGGCTCCCGCCCTGGACGGATACCCTGGTCACGCTTCTCTTGGCGCTGGGCTTTCCAATCGCCTGCATCATCGCCTGGGCGTTCGAGCTGAGCCCGAGCGGCCTGCAGCGGACGCAGCCGGCGGAGCGCAGCGGCAAGTCATCGCTGCGGGGTCTGAGCTTCGTCGACTATGTCGTGGTGTTGGGCATGGTTGGACTGCTTGGTTTTACGATCTGGCGCGATGGTTTCGGTTACTTTCGAGATGGTCCGCAAGCCAACGTCCGCGGCAGCGGACCGCCGTCGATTGCCGTGTTGCCGTTCAGGAACCTCAGTGAAAACGGCGCTGACGATACCTTCAGCGACGGACTGACCATTGAAATCATGGCCACACTCGCCCGGACGGGGCAGTTCCGGATCCCTGGCCAGACCTCCACATTCAAGTACAAGGACCAATCGGAGGACCTGCGAACCATCGGGGAGGACCTGGGCGTCGAGTTTCTGCTCGAAGGCTCGGTCCGGCGCGTCGGGGATGACCTCCGGGTCGAGGCGCAGCTGATCGAAGCAGATGACGGGTTTCTCGTCTGGTCCGACGCCTTTTCCGACAAGCTTGAGGACATCTTCGTTATCCAGGAGAAGATCGCCAATGCGATCGGCGCGGCGCTCAAGACTCCCTTGGGAGTAGAGGCGAGCGGTCTCCAAACGGGACGAACGGAGAGCCTCAGAGCCTACGAGCTGTTCTTGAGCGCGCTTTCGCTGGTCGGCTACCAGGGCCCAGGCATCAACACGCAGATTGCCGATGGGATCGAGCTGCTGAACAAAAGCGTGGAGATCGATCCCGATTTTGCGACCGGTTGGGCGGCCCTCTCGCTAGCCTACGGCTTTGGCGTGGTGTTTCCCCCCGAGATCGATGGTCGCACGCCGGCGCCGGCTGCCTATATCAGGCGGGCGGCGGCCGCTGCCGTAAAGGCGCGGAAGCTCAATCCGGACCTACCCATCGTCAATCATGCGATGGCCGATGTTCACAGACGATCACGGCAGTGGTCATCGGCTGAGGATCTTTATCGTAGAGCGCTCGAGCTGGAGCCGAGCGACTCGCTGGCGATGCTGGATTATGCCAAGCATCTCACCATCGTGGGGTACAACGACCGAGCTATCGCCATGACCGAGAAGGTCCGCGAGGTCGATCCCCACAATCCCCTCTTGGGCTTCATGGAGGCGCTGCTGGCGTGGCAGACAAACTCGACAGCCGCAAACGCTGAAGCGTTTCTCGGTCGGTTCGGAAGCCAGCCAGGCTTCGATCCGCTCATCCTGCGCAGCACCATGGGCTATTTCTTCGCCTCCGATCAGGCCGATAGGCTACGGACGCTCTTGAAGGACTGTACGAAATGCGAGCCGGCTTGGCGCGACACGGCGCTGGCCATGTTAGACGCCGTCGGAAAGGAGTCTCCGGAGGCGATATTCGATAAGTACAAGGACTCGCGCATCATCGGCTATTCCTTCTTGGACGCCATTGGCGGGCCGGACCTGGTCTTGAAGGCGTTCAAGCACTTTGCCGACGATCAGGCATTTAAGTTCGAGTATTACCTCGTCCCCTGGACCGAGCTCGATCAGGTCGGAAAGACGGAAGAGTTCCAGCAATTGATCGGGGACGTCGGGCTGGTTGAGTACTGGCGCGAGCGCGGCTGGCCAGAGCGCTGCCGGCCGCTCGAGGGCAGCCAATTTGAATGCGGCTGAGAGCTGTCTTTCCGCGTGAACCAGACGGCGTCAGGTGTGAGCGCGGTGGTGGTGTTGCAGAGCCCGCAAACGCTTTTTGTCGATCGGGCCGCCAATGAACAGAACGGCAATCAGCACGCCGACGACCGCAAGCGAGCCGTTGACGACAAAGGCGTTGCCGATACCGTCGGATAGCGAGTCCGAGCTCACGACGATTGCCGTGTTCATGCCGAGCCCGATCGCGCCACCAGCAACATTTGCCATATAGATGATGGCACCCGCGAGGCTCGACTGGGACGAGTCGAGCGCTGTGACCCCCGCGGTTGTTGTCGACGAATAGAAAATGCCGATGCCGATTCCGAGAACGATCATACCCGGCACAAGCTGATCATAGGTGGTTTCCGGCTGAATCGCCGACAAGAGGAACATTCCCCCCGCAAGCAACGCCGCTCCAATCGAGACCATCAGCTTTGCACCCAGAACCTCATAGACTCGCCCGGCGACGAAGGACACCAGCGCAAAGGTCAACATCACGGGCAACAAGCCCGCGCCTGCGCCGATGGCCGTGAAACCGAGATTCTTGATCATGAATTGCGGCAAGTAGATCAGCGCACCAAAGAAGACAGCCGCGATCATCAGCGTCGCAAAGGTCGCCATGGCAAAGGTCAGCTTCCTCATGACGGACCTTGGAACCAGCGCGGTCTCGCCCAGGCGATTTTCATACAGACCGAAGCCAATCAGGCAGACGGCTGCCAGAGCAAACAGCAGCAGAATGACAGGATCCGTCCAGCCGCGGTCCACGCCCCAGTCGAGCGCAAGCAGCAAGGCGAGTAGCCCAACGGTAAGAACCGCGATGCCGCCATAGTCAATTCGCTGGCCTGGATCGGCCGGCTTGTCTCGCGGCACGACGAGAAGAACCGTCGTGATACCCAGCAGTGCGACGGGGGCATTGATGAAGAAGATCCACTGCCAGCCGAGCGTGTCGGTCAAGATACCGCCAAGCAAAGGCCCCATCGCGTTCCCGATGCCCGCCACACCGATGATCAGTCCACCGGCGAGCCCCGCCCGGCTGTCAGGCACGATCTCATAGGTCATTCCAAGGACGGCTGGCCACATCAGCGCGCCCCCAATTCCCATGATCGCTCTGCAGGCCAGAAGCAGCCGAATATCCGGTGCCAGTCCGCCGATCACGGAAAACACGGCAAATATGCCTGCGCCGATCAGGAACATACGCCGTCGCCCGAACATGTCGGCAAGCCTGCCGCCGGTGACGATCACGATGCCGAACACCATGGCGTAACTGTTGACGACCCACTGCGCGGTGGTGACATCTGAGTTGAACGTCTTTTCGATCGCGGGAATCGCGACGGACAGAGCGGTGAAATCGTTGGCAACGACAAGGATGCCAACGGCCATTGCGAAAAGGCCAATAACCGTATCCCTGTCGAGCCGTTCGGCTTCCATGACATAGCCCCCATCAAGCTTACGGCGATGGTGACGGTTTTCGGCGCTAACGACTATCAGTTTTTGGTCAGGTGCCGAAGCGCGAGCGTGACCCGGCGATCTCCGCCAAGAGCGCGTCGACCGTGGTCTGTCGGCAGTAGCCGCGGATCGCGCGCAGGGAACTCTCGTGCCGTTCTCGGGTGATGGTCGCGCAACCGTCGGTCACGAGCGTCACCAGATAGCCGAGGTCACAGGCATCCCGGACGGCCGACTCGACACACTGGTCGGTCAGGAGGCCGCACAGCACCAGCTGACGTACGCCGAGATTGCGCAGGATATAGTCGATGTGGGTGGAGACGAAGACGCTGGACGAGGACTTCGGCAGAACGATCTCGTCGTCGCCCGGCGCGATCGCCTCGATCACCTTGCCGTCCCACGCACCCTTGGGCACGTGGAAGCCGGTGATTTTGTAGTCGAGGCTGCGGTCGCGGCCGTCCTTGGTCAGACTCTCGATCGTCGTGTACATCACCTCGATACCGGCGGCGCGACATCCCGCCTGGAGCCTTTGCAGTTTGGGAATCAGCTCGTTCTCGAGGTGGTCGAAGTAGGCGGCAAACTCCGCCTCCAGTGACTCTTTGGACAGCTGCCGGAACTCGCCGCCATCGCGATGCGCCGAGAAATTCTGGACGTCGATGAAGAGGAGGGCCGATTGCTCCGGAACGAGCGGCACCTCGCGGGTTAGGGCGTCGGTCATAGCCTCAATCCTCGCACAGCGCCGAGGCGTTGCGAAGCCTGGAGATGCGAACCGTCGCCTCCACCTCTGCTCCCCGCTGTTGCTGTGGTGTCGCAGAGCCGGATAAGTTCGCGTCTTAACTGCCGACGATCGCTTCTCCAGCACAGGAATTTCCGAATGACACCTGAAGCCGTGGTCTATGCCTGCACGTGCGATTTTGCCGGGAAAGTACGGGGCAAGGGGTTTCCGGCCGCCGACTTCGAGAAGCGGCTCAAGCGCGGCATCGGTTGGGCACCGACGAACACGCAACTCACCTGCTTTGATCTCATCGCCGAGTCCCCGTTCGGCGCGCTGGGTGACCGGGTGCTAATCCCCGATCCGGCGACGCGGGTCTCGGTCCGCTCCGAGGAGCAGGGCATCATGGAGGATTTCGTTCTTGGCGATATCCTCAACCTCGACGGCAGTCCTTGGGCGATGTGTACTCGCTCAACACTCAAGGCTGCGCTGGAACGCCTACATCGCGTGACCGGACTGCGTCTTCTGAGCGCCTTCGAGCACGAGTTTCAGTTCACCTCCAACCCGACGGGGATCGGCCAAGCCTATACTCTGCAGGGCCTCAACAGTCGGCGTGTCTTTGCTGAGCGTTTGATCGGGGCGATGCGGGCGGTGGGCCTTGGGCCCGACACCATCATGAAGGAGTACGCCCCAGAGCAGCTGGAAGTGACCATGGACCCCGCTGAGGGAGTCACTTCGGCCGACCACGCCGTCATTCTCCGTCAGCTTGTCTATTCGATCGCCCGCGCATGCGGTGAGGCGGTGACCTTCACGCCGCTTCGCGAGCCGGGAGGCGTTGGCAATGGTGTGCACATCCACTTCAGCCTGCTCGATGATCGGGGCGCACCGGCTGCCTTCGACCCGCACTCACGCTATAGGCTGTCCGAAATGGCCGGGCAGTTCATCGCCGGAATTCTGAAGTATCTCGACAGCATCTTGGCTCTGACTGCACCGAGCGTCGTCTCCTACGGTCGGCTGACGCCGCATCGCTGGAGCGCGGCCTTCAATAACCTCGGCCTTCAGGACCGTGAGGCGGCGGTGCGCATCTGCCCCGTCTCAACGATGAGCGATATAGAACCGGCCCGTCAGTACAACATCGAGTTCCGTGCCGGCGATGCGAGCGCCAGCCCTTATCTGCATCTGGCTGCCATCGTTCATGCCGGGGTCCAGGGAATCGAGGAGGGATTGCAGCCGCCGGAAGCGACCGAGGAAGACCTTGCCCTTCTGTCATCCGACGAACTTCACCGACGGGGCTATATCCGACTGCCCACCAGCCTGCCTGATGCCCTTGCACGCTTTGCCGAGAACGCCACGGTACATAGCTGGTTCAAGCCGGATTTTCCGGAGGTGTACCGCAAGCACAAGGAAGGTGAGATGAGCTTCCTCGAGGGGATGGATGAAGCCGAGGTGCATCGCGCCTATCAGTCAGTCTACTGAGGGACGCGCTCTGCTAAGAACGGCTGCGGGGCTTGGGGATTCACTCTGTAAACCACGTAACGACGCCTCGGTCCTCGGATTCCGCAGCCGGGCCGTAGCTCTGCGTTAGCCACATCGCCGAACACGACAGTCCGCCCGCTTAGGCCTTTCCTAACTGCGCGGGCGAATACTGTATTGCTCAAACTCGATGACCTTGGGGGCGTTCGATGGTTGACCAAATCGGAGCAATGATAGAGAAAACTGTCGCGTATTTGTTTAGTTTTGATTTTCTCTATTCGCCTCTTTATCTGCCGACCACGGTTCTAATCGCCTTTATCGTCTGGAAGATGCGAGGGGGTAAGGCCGGCTTCTTCGCTTATCTCGCACCGCGCGAACTCTATGGGCATGCCTCGACGCGGACCGATGTAAAACTCTCGGTCCTGGTCCTTTTGCTGTTTGGAATCGGGTTCTTTGCTACCTTTTACTTCGCGCCTTATGTCACGGTCACTCTACTCTTGGCATTCGAGGGGTTGACGGGCGAGGGTACCGCCGAGCCGACAAGCTTCGCGACCGGTTTTCTTGCCGTGGTCGTCCTGTTTCTCACGCAAGATTTCTGCCGCTTCGTAACGCACTACGTGCACCATAAGAGCCCGGTGATTTGGCCTTTCCATGCCGTGCATCACTCGGCAGAGGTACTTACCCCAGTGTCCTTCTTCCGCGCTCACCCGGTCTACTATGCCATCCAGCGACTTCTCATGTCCCTCTTCATTGGCGTGGCGCAGGCAGTGGTTCTTTTTCTTTTTGTCGGCAAGATCGAGTTCTGGCTGATCCAGGCCACCACGGTCGCCTTCTATGGCTACATGCTGTTCGGTGGCCATTTGAGGCACAGCCATGTCCCATTGAGCTATGGCCGCGTTCTTGAGCACATTCTGATTTCGCCGCTTCAGCATCAGGTCCACCATTCCTCGGACCCGAGGCATTTCGACAAGAATTTCGGCGAAGTCTTCGCTTTTTGGGACTGGATGTTTGGTACCCTCTACATCCCAGAGCGTGATGAGGTTTTGGTCTTTGGTATCGGCGATGGGCAGGGCGGCCGGGTCCCCCAACCCTATCCCACGCTGCGCGACGCGCTGATCAAGCCCTTTCGCGAAAGCGCTGCAGCCTTTCGGTCTCCTAGGCATGGAGCGTCGGCTAATGAAGCTGCGAGGCTTGCGGTCGGGCACGAGCCGTGACGCGCGGCTTCTCCCTCTATCTGGATTGGGTGCGGGCTTTCGCCGCGCTGGTGGTCGTTCTCGTCCACCTCGCCTATGAGCGTTTTACCGGCGGCGATCTTGCCGCTTTGCGAGCATGGGACTATGGCCGCGATGCGGTGATGCTGTTTTTCGTTCTGTCCGGTCTGGTTATCGCGTTCGCCGCAGAGCGGGACGGCAGTGGAAGTAGGTTTGCCTTCAACAGGCTAACTCGGCTGCTCTCCGTGTTGGTCCCGGCCTTGGTCCTCACCTGGGCGTTGGACAACACCGGCCGAGCTGTTAACTCCGCAGCCTATGAGGGATGGTGGTTTGCCGATCTGCCGCTTCTCACCTTTTTGGCACGCGGGCTTACCGCCACGAACGAGTGGTTTTACATCCCGGTGCGGCTTGGCACCAACGGTCCCTTGTGGTCGCTGAGTTATGAGGTCGCTTACTACCTGCTCTTTGGTATTGCGGTCTTTGCACGTGGCGCGTGGCGTTTTGTGCTGCTTGCAGTGATTGTCCTTCTTGCCGGCCCGCGTGTCTTGATACTCATGCCGGCCTGGCTCGCGGGGGTATGGGCATGGCGGATGATCAAACGGAACCCCACTTGGCTCAACCGGCGCCAGGCCCTGCTATGCGCCTTGATCTTCCCGCTGTTCTACATCTTTGCCGTCGCTTCGAATCTACCTGAGGGGCTGGTTGCGCTGAGCCAACGTGCCGTTGCGCCGTTATCGCTTCACGCCCTTATTGGGTTTTCCGCAGACTTTGCCTGGAACCTTCCTATGGGCGGCCTCTTCGCCCTGCATCTGGTGGCGATGGCAAGGCTCCTCGGTGACAGCACGCCGGCGCGGCTCGGCAAGACGATACGGTGGATAGCCGGCGCGAGCTTTACCATCTACGTGCTCCACTATCCCTTGATGCAGGCGCTTCACGCCGTGTTGCCGATCGATCTTCCGGCGCGGGGGCTGCTTCTACTCTGCCTGACGCTTCTTGGTGCTCTGTTCGTTGCCGAAGTTACGGAACGTCGGCTCAAAGAGCTGCGCCGCTGGATGACGAACGCGCGCATGGGGACCCTGTCATCATGGCCCCGCACCTTACCTCGGGCGAAGTTGGGCGACGACGACGGCAGCCCCTCGCGTCTAGCGGGCCGCTGAGAGGCCTACATGCACACAAAATCGCGCCCTTCGAGCGGCCTGCAACGGTCGGGCCAGCCGCGGTCTCGCCAGTAGTCCGCCAGTCCAAGCTCTTCGACCAGAAACTTGAACTCGTCTCGCGTGCCGATGGACCCGATGGCACTCCACGGCATCAAGTACACAAGCAGCGGACGCCCCGGAACGCGCACATAGTAACGAAAAGCCTCAAGGACCATATCCGGGCCTGCGATAGCATTTAGGAACATGTAGCCCATAAAGGGCTCATCCTTATAGATGAGGAAAATCGCTTCGGGCGCCTCGCTCTGCGCATCAGCAATCATCTTCATGAAAGGGTCTCGCCAGGCCGGATCGCAGGATGCGCAGTTCTCGATAAGCTCTTCGAGTCGGGTGACCTGGTCCGTTTGGAACATGTATCCCGCCAAGGCGCGCGAGATCAGAGTCTGATAGGCCGGATGCCTGTTGAACAAATCGATGAGGGTATCCATGTCCTCTTCGTTTTGATCGAGCAGCCAGTGGGCCTGCGCGTCTCTATACTGGTAGAGGGGATTGAGCGGGTCGAGCTGAAGCATTTCTTGGGCCATGGCGACGGCCTGCGCATGGTGCCCGACGAGCGAAAGCAGCTCGCTATAGTCCTCCATGACTTCGTGATTCTGCGGCTCCTGGGCCAGCGCTTGGCGATAGCGGTCCTCCGCCAAAGCCCATTGGCGGTGCCGCCGATAGGCATTTCCCACCGCGTGCAGCACGATCGCAAGGTCGGGGTCGAGCTCTTCGGCTTTCAAGGCAGCCTCATAGGCGCGCCGATAGTATGTTGCCGGCAAGACCGGATGGTCATCCCGCTCCGCAACGTAAGCTGGGAGGACATCGTACGTGAGCGACAGCGCGGCCCAGGCGGCGGCGAAGTCGGGGTCGATCGTCACGCTCTCGGAAAGTAGATTGGCAGCCTCGCTGACGTCCTGTCCTCTCTGTTTCAACAAGGCAAGGCCCTTCAGAAACAGATCGTAAGCGACAGGGTCTTCCGTTCTATCGGTCTCGAGTGTCTCGGCCTCAATCCCCATGGGAACCTTCAGTGCGGCGCCGATGGCATTGGCGATTCTCTCTTGGATGGAGAAGACGTCCTCCATCTCCTCGTCGTAGACGTCGGACCAGATAAGAAAGCCATCGTCGGCCTGTACGAGCTGCGCTTCGATGCGAAGCTGGTCACCTGACCGCCGGACGCTCCCCTCGAGAATGTACTGCACCCCCAGATCGCTGCCGACGGCTCGCAGGTCGACGGCTTGATCCTTGTAGCTGAATGAAGAGCTCTGCCCGGGGATGCGAAATCGACCGGTCTGGGCGAGGGTGTTCATGATCTCAATGGTCAGTCCATCGGAGAAGTGATCGCTTCCCCCGGCTCCATCAAGGTCTCTGAAAGGAAGCACGGCAATGGATTGCTGCTCGTCACTCTGGCTCACCGCGGCAGGATTTTCAGCGAAGCGCTGGAAGCCTTCGCGTTCCACCGTCAGCGCCAGGATCGCCAAGACACCGGCCACGACAATGTAGTCCAAGACCCGCTTTTCCCGGGACAACTGGGCCATGCCGTCTTCTGACGGCCTGGTCAGCTTCAGGCCCTCGGGGCTTACTTCGAACGCCCAGGCGAAGACGCAGGCGATAGGAAGGCCGATCGCGAGAAGAAGGGCAACGAGGGTGTCGGTCCAAGGCGGCAGGTGCAGCGCAGTCTCCAAGGCGCTGGCCACCTGGAGGCACAGCCAAGACACGATGATGTAGACGCCGGCCACCTTGATGACATTGCGCCGCCGCAACTCGGCGACGAATCTGCCCAGGAGCGTGCCGTGTCTTGCCTCGTCATCCTGCAAAGCGGGATGATGGTTCGCAGATGCGTTGAGTGGAGGTGCGGTTGGGGGCGCTTTGTCACGCCCATCCAGGATGTCAGTCCCGTCGATAGACTCGGATGTCTGGATAGCGGGCTCGTCTTTGCCGAAGACGAAGGACGGGCCGTGCTTGGGCCAGTCGAGACGATTGAGCTTCATGTAGTCCTTGAGGTTGGCCGCCGCGTATATGAACGCCATGCGGCGGCTTTCCTTGGAGATGTTCTTGTGGCTGAAGCTCAGGCCGGCGGCGACGCGCGCCAGCAGGTATTGGCTTTCCATGTATGACCGGCGTTCGCCTTCATGGCGGTTGATCCAGTCGTCGACCTCCTGGCGCAGTGTTTTGACAATCTCGATAAGGCCGAGATCGTCCGCACGTAGGCCGGGCTTCTCGTCATGGTGACGAAAGCGGTTCAGATGGGCGAGGATTGCGTCCCAATTCGATGGGGTCGCCGACTCGCGGGATGTCAGCAGGCAGGAAATCTCGAAGTAGGCATGATCGAACAAGAGAAACTGGGCGCTTTGGTAGTCAGCGAGGTCGATCAGGTAGTAGCTGGGCACGGATGACGGCGAACGGTCGACAAGAATGTTCAAGCCATGCAGATCGCCATGGCAGTGGCCCGTGACGGCGCGAAGACGAAGTTGCTCCGGAAGCTCTTCGCCGCTGAGCGCGAATGCGAGTGGATTGGGGTACCAGTGGCCTTCGAAAGTAAGACTTGGTTCTTCCGGCGCTAGCTGACCGTCTTGCTGAAGCAGCTTGTGAATGCGTCCACCCTGTTCCGGGTCGAGGCGGTAGTCGAGCCAACGAGCGAGAAGCTCAGAAGGGGTGTGTAAACCGTCGCTTAGCGTGTAGTCCCGATTCCACTCTTCCAGCAGCCCCTTGGAAATCTGGCGAGCGCTTTGCAACTGCTGATCGAAAGGACAGCTCGGCCACGGCTCCGCATACTCCAAACCCCCGCCGGCAATGGAGTAGAGAGCCGCGATCTCATTGCTGTAATGCAAAGAGTGGATAAGCCTCGGCAGGTGCTTTTCCGCGAAATCCGGCGCATCGGCGATGGCCTTGTTATGACGGTCGGCTTCGTTTTCTTCCTGCCATTGCGAGTCCGGAGCCCTATCGAGCTTCAGGATGGTTTGCCCGCTACTCCGGTCGCTGTTGATGTCTGCGGCATAGACCAGCGCCCCCGACTTCCCGCCACTGAGCTTGCGATTAAGGCAGACGCTCCCTTGAATGCCCCACCTTTCTTTGAGGATGGGTAGCATGTCTTGATAGGCGGTCGGCCACCGTAGCCCCGAGTGCACGGTTTCGCTGTTTTTCTTCCTGTCTGCCAAATCTGCGAGGACCCCCTGGCAACGCAAGTTCCGCCAAGCGGTTTGAACCCTGCGTCCTCTCGCCGACTGCTCGACAGGGACGCGCGACGTAATGATGGGTCTTATCCGTGAGATGCCCGGATGTCATGCTAATGTTTCGACGTGGTGTGTCCAGCGGATGTCAGGCTGGTGCCGGGATCGTGGCCAAGTTGTCTAGACATTACGGTTGGGCGGTCTTCCCTTGGCCTGCATCGCCACCATCAAAGCTGTAGGCGTCGAGGCGCGACCATGACAGTCCTCGTCTCGCGAAATGACCTCCACCGCGTTCTGGTCGGCCACATGAAGCGCTTTGGCGCTAAGCGGCGAACTCCTTCTGCCCTTCCGGGTCGGCCGTTTCCGCGTTCCGCGGTGCCGCGCCGCTCAGCACGAGAGCGGCCGCTCGCGTTGCCGCGTCGCGAAACGGCATCAACACGAGATCTGCCCCGGCCGCCTCCAGCTTGTCTGCCGTATCTTCGCTGTGCGCCGATACGGCAATGCGTCCATCGAACTTGAGGTCTCGCAACGAGCCAATCAGAGAGCGCCTCGGGTCGTCGTGAGTGACCCCGGTGTCATGTTCAGGCACGGCTGAGACGGCCCAGGTAACCTGCTTCAAAGGCAGATGGGCGAGCATTTCCGGGTCCGTCGCGTCACCGAAGATGACATCGAAACCCTGCGCTCGTGCGTGGCGTACTGCTACGGGATTGAAGTCCACGCCAAGCACCTTCCGTCCCGCGCTTCTCAGCTCTTGGGCAATCGCCAGCCCATAACGGCCGAGGCCGAAGACGACGACATCGTAAGTGGTCTTGCTGAGATGCCCGGCATCTTCTTGCCGCCCGGCCGATCTCCGCTCGAAGACCCCAAGCATCGGCTCGACCTGGGCATAGAGCTGATGGGAATAGGTGATCATGTAAGTCGAGGCGGCGATCGTAATCAGTCCGACCAGCGTCACCAGGCCAAGGGCCTCATCGGAGACATGGCCGAGCGAGACACCCATGGCCATGAAGATGAGGGAGAACTCGCTGATTTGCGCCACCGTGAGTCCGGCGAGAAAGCCGGTGCGCTTGCGATAGCCCATGGCTCCCATGATCGCGAGGACGATCAGGGGATTGCCGATCAGGACGAAGAGGGAGAACAGCACGGCTGCGAACACGCTCGCCCCGAGGATGGAGAGATCGAGCGAAGAGCCAAGCCCGATGAAGAAAAAGAGCAAAAGAAAGTCGCGCAAGGAGGAGAGACGCGCGGCAATGGCTTCGCGGAACGGTGTCGAGGCCAGGGAGACGCCTGCCAGCAGTCCGCCCAGCTCTTTGCCGAAGCCTAAGTAGTGCCCAAGGGCTGCGAGAAGGGCGGCCCAGCCGATCGCGAAGGACACCAGCAGCTCCGGCGCGCGGGAAAGCCGCTCGACCAGCGGATTGGCGAGGAAGCGGATGAATAGGCCTACGGCGACCAGCATCCCTGCGCCGTATCCGAAGACCAGCAGAATGTCGATGAAGCCCGAGTCGCCGGCGGCCCCGACCCCAAGGGCGGAGAGGGCGATCATCGCCAGGACGACGACCAAGTCCTGTACGATGAGGAAGCCGAGCGCGATCCGCCCGTGCAGCGAGTCGATCTCGCGCTTATCGGTCAAGAGCTTCACGATGATGATCGTGGAGGAGAAGGTCAGCGCGATCGCGACATAGAGGCTGGTCGTGACATCGAGGCCCAACGCCAAGCCGATCAGGAACCCAAAGATCGTCGTGAAGGCAACCTGGCCGAGCCCTGTCATCAAGGCGACAGGCCCCAACGTCTTGATCAGTTTCAGGTCGAGCTTGAGGCCAACCAGGAACAGGAGAACGGCGATGCCGAGCTCGGCCAGCAGATCGATGTACTCGTCGGACTTGGCAATATCGAAAACGGACGGGCCGGCCAGAATGCCTACCGCGATGAAGCTGACGATCAGGGGCTGGCGCAGCAGCAGTCCGACGAAGCCAACAGCAGCCGCCAGGACGAGGAGGGCGGCGATTTCGTAGAAGATGTAGCCGCTGATGACGTCAGTCATGGCCGTTGCAACTTTGAAGATTGGACCTGAGAGGGCACAAAAAGCGATTGCGAGTCTGACGTGTCATGTCGTCCAACAAGCGCACCTGCTCGCAGCCATGCGCGCGGCTTTGGCCCTGCCGTCCGGTCCAGACACGGCATCCCGACTTGCGGATGTCATCGGCGTCGCTTCTCCGTCACCCAATGCGGCTTGTGAACCTAAGCAGCCTGATACTCTCCTGAGCCGCACGAGAGTGATTCGCTGAACACATATCGTGGGTAGGGTGACTCTATCGCGTCGCAGCACGCCGATCAAAATCAATCAACTGATTTTACAGCACTTTTGATCTGAAAGAGAACGACTTGGCCCTCGCGGGTGTGGTTTTGCGAGCGCATTCTGACAGCACTGGTCATCCTTCTGGACGACCGAGCAATAAACTTGCGGAAATGGCCTGTGCAACGATTGATCTGCCTCATGTCCGCGGGAGCTGTGGCGTGCGATGGAAGGCGGGGGCCCTTGCTCAACAGACAAAAAGGCCTGTCTCCATTGGACCAAGCCACCGCCAAGTCGATTGCCGTTGCCGAGCATGGACTAGAGCAGCTGATCTCTGTTCTCCATGCGGAGGGTTACGAGGTCTGGGCCGCGCAAGAACGGGACGGCGCTTTGTCTCTAGGACCGATCGCGTCAGCAGCCGACCTCCCCCGCGGGCGCGTAGAGGAGGCAGACGGCGGCAGCATCCGTCTGGTCGAAGGGCCACGCGGCGCCTTCTTTGATCATACACTGCCTATGCAAAGCCTAAAGCGCTTGGTCTATCCGGCCGAGGAACGCCTTTTCGTGACCGGCGAGGATTTGCTTGCCGAAGAAGTCCCGGTTGATGCGCGGCCTTTGGCCGTGCTCGGTGTGCGTCCCTGCGACTTGGTGGCTTTAGAGACCCTGACGACCGTCTTCGAGTCGGGACCATTTCGGGACACGCGCTTTCGTCAAAGGCGCGAAGCCTTGCTGCTGATCGCCGTCAACTGCATGCGCCCGGCCAGCACCTGTTTCTGCGCTTCCATGAATACGGGCCCCCGGGCTGACGGTGGCTTCGACCTGGCACTGGACGAGTTGCTGGAGGACGGGCGACATGCGTTCGTCGTTTCCGCCGGCAGTGCGCGTGGCCAAGAGATCCTCGACCGGCTCGATGGTGATGCGGCGAGCGAAGACGATCTGCAGTCGGCGCGCGATGGGTCGCGGGCCTGCGCCGAAGCACAAACGCGCAAGATGACCGAGGGGGCGGAGCAGCTGCTCAAGGGCAGCTACGACCATCCGCACTGGGCCGAAGTGGCCGAGCGCTGCTTGAGTTGCACCAACTGCACCATGGTCTGCCCGACCTGCTTCTGTGGCACGGTCGAGGACCGAAGCTCTCTTGACGGCACCGAGGCTGAGCGCTGGCGGCGGTGGGACAGCTGCTTCACCCTCGACTTCAGCTATCTGCACGGCGGCTCCGTGCGCAAAGAGACGGCATCGCGCTATCGTCAGTGGATTACGCACAAGCTGGCCCATTGGCACGATCAATTCGGCAGCTCCGGCTGCGTCGGCTGCGGCCGCTGTATCGGATGGTGCCCAGTCGGCATCGATATCACGGCGGAGGTGGCAGCCTTGGCAGCGGACGACAGCAGTTCGGGCCAACAGGGGGAGGAGCGCCGATGACCGACGGCAACATCAAGTCAATGCCCGACATCCTGGCCGAGCATCCGTTGTTCGCGGGATTGGACAAGGAGATCACGGACCTGCTTGGCGGCTGCGCCGGCAATGCGCATTTCACTGCCGGCACCTACCTCTTCAAGGCAGAAGAGCCGGCGAATATCTTCTATCTCGTGCGATCCGGCGACGTTGCCTTGGAGCTCAGCATGCCCGGTCGTGGCAAGCTGGTGGTGGACACGGTACGGCCAGGTCATGCCGTCGGGGCATCGTGGATTCTGCCGCCCTATCGCTGGCGCTTCGATGCGCGCGCGGTAGGCGATGTCCGGGCCACGGGCATCGATGCAGCCTGTCTGCGCAAGAAGTGCGACGATGACCCGAGCACGGGCTATCAGGTCTTGAAGCGCTTTTTGCCGGTCGTGGCCGGACGGCTGCAATCGACACGGCTGCGGCTGCTCGACCTCTACGCACCGCCGTCCGAAGTCGGCCGCGCGTTATGAGCGCGGTCAGCCAGCTTGACCGCAGCGTTGCGCCGATCGACACCAGCATGCTGCCGCGGCCCTTCGTGGTGCGCTCCCGGCGTGAAGAAGTGGGTGGCTGCGTGACCTTGGACCTGGCGGCGCTCGACGGTGAGCCGGTCGCCTTCGAGGCCGGGCAGTTCACCATGCTCTACGTCCACGGCGTCGGCGAGGTGGCAATCAGCATCTCCGGCGATCCCGCGGAGTCTGGTAGCTTGGTTCATACGATCCGCGCCGTGGGCGCGGTGTCCCAAGCCCTCTGCGGATTGGCGGAAGGAGAGAGGGTCGGCGTGCGCGGGCCTATGGGAAACAGCTGGCCGCTTGAGCGCGCTGTTGGCAAGCATCTGATGATCATCGGCGGCGGCTTGGGGCTCGCGCCCGTGCGCCCGATCATCTATTGGGCGCTTGCCAATCGCGACCGGCTGAAAAGCATCGATATCGTGTATGGCACGCGCGCGCCAAACCAGATCCTCTTCGCCCGGCAATTGCTTGGCCTGTCGGCAGCCGACGGAGTGCGGGTCGGCATCACCGTTGACCTGGCGGACCAGGACTGGAGAGGTCAGGTTGGCGTCGTGACCGATCTCATTCCGCCGATGCTGCGCGACCCAGGCGAGACGGTGGCGATGATGTGCGGGCCGGAGATCATGATGCGCTTCACCGCGCAAGCGCTGGTCGGCTCCGATGTCCCGCCTGGGGAGATCTTCCTGTCCATGGAGCGCAATATGAAGTGCGGGATCGGCTGGTGCGGCCACTGTCAGCTCGGCCCGCATCTCATCTGTCGCGACGGGCCGGTTTTTCCCTATCCAGCGGTGCGCGACCTCATGTCGGTTTGGGAGCTTTGACGATGAAGCCGAAATTGGCGGTTTGGAAGTTCTCGAGCTGCGACGGCTGTCAGTTGACCTTGCTGGACTGCGAGGACGAGCTGCTGGACATCGCCGAAGCCGTGGACATCGCCTACTTCCTTGAAGCCACGCGCACCCAGCGAGAGGGCCCCTATGACATATCCCTTGTCGAGGGCTCGATCTCGACGGCCCATGAGATGGAACGCATCCGGGAGATCCGCCGCGACAGCCGGCTGTTGATCACCATCGGCGCCTGCGCCACCGCGGGGGGTATTCAGGCGCTGCGCAACACTCAGGATCACGACAGCCTGCGTGCCTCCGTCTATCCGAGCCCACAGTTCATCGACGCGTTGGCGACTTCGACGCCGATCGCCGATCATGTACCTGTGGACCATGAGCTGCGCGGCTGTCCAATCGACAAGCGCCAACTGATTGAAGCCATCACCGCCCTGCTCAAGGGCCGCAAGCCGACGCTGCCCGACTACAGTCAGTGTGCGGAATGCAAGCTGGCCGGCACGGCTTGTGTCATGGTGACCAAGGGCATCCCTTGCCTGGGGCCGGTCACGCAAGGCGGTTGCGGCAATCTCTGCCCCAGCATCGGCCGAGGCTGCTATGGTTGCTTCGGCCCCAAGGAGGGCGCGAATACCGAGGCCTTGGCGGCGGAGCTGGCTGCCCTGGGTGCCGGTCAGCACACCATCAGAGACCTCTTCGGCGGCTTCACCGCTGGCGCACCCGCCTTCGCGGAAGAGAGAAAACGCCATGACGGATAGCACGCGCACCATCCAGGTCGACGCCCTGGCGCGGGTCGAGGGGGAAGGCCGCTTCAAGGTCAAGCTCGAAGGCGACAGGGTCGTCCACTCGGAGTTCAGCATCTTCGAACCGCCGCGCTACTTCGAAGGCTTGCTGCGCGGCCGTTCGTTTCGCGACGCGCCCGATGTGACCTCGCGCATCTGCGGCATCTGCCCGATTGCCTATGTCATGGGGGCGTGCCTGGCGATGGAGGATGCGTTGGGCTGGGAGATCCCCCAGTCCATCGTCGACCTTAGACGGCTGATCTACTGCGGTGAGTGGATCCAAAGCCACGTGCTGCACACGCACCTGCTGCACGCGCCCGACTTCCTCGGCCTGCAGGACTCCATCGAGCTGGCGAAATCCAACCGTAGCCTGGTGGAAAGCGGACTCAGCGCCAAGAAGACCGGCAACCGGGTGATGGAGGTCATCGGCGGCCGCAGCGTGCATCCGGTGAACACGCGGGTCGGTGGCTTCTACAGCGCACCGGCTGTGGAGGCGATTCAGGCGCTGCTGCCCGACCTCGAGCGGGGAGAGGCGCAGTCCATCGCCGCCCTCGATGCCTTCTCCGGCTTCGACTTCCCCGATCTGGAGGTCAACTACCTCTTCGTGGCACTGCGGCACGAAACGGACTATCCCATTGCCGAGGGGCGCATCGTCTCCTCATCCGGCTTGGATATCGACGTTGGGGAGTTTCCCGAGCACTTCATCGAACGTCAGGTGCCGCACTCCAACGCTCTGCAGGCCATCACGGCACAGGGACAACCCTATCTCGTTGGCCCGCTGGCGCGCTTCAACCTCAATGCCGACCGTTTGCCTGCGGACATTCTCGCCTTGGCGGAGCGGGCCGGGCTCGTGCCGGGTTGCCGCAATCCTTTCAAGAGCCTGCTCGCCCGGCAGGTCGAGACGATCTATGCCTTCCGCGAGGCGGCACGTCTGGCCCGCGCCTATGTGCCGCCAGAGCCGAGCTTCATCGACGCGCCGCTGTTGGCCGGCATCGGCCACGGCATCACCGAAGCGCCGCGTGGCCTCTGCTATCATCGCTACGAGGTGGCGGAGGACGGCGCCATCGTCTCGGCCACCATCGTGCCTCCCACCTCGCAGAACCAGCGGCAGATCGAGCTGGACCTGGTCAGTACCGTCGAGCGCTTTCACGACTTGGACGATGACGATCTGCAGTGGCGCTGCGAGCAGACGATCCGCAACTACGACCCCTGCATCTCTTGCGCCACCCACTTCCTCAAGCTGGATGTCGAGCGAACCTGAGCGAGCCAGGGCCGAAGGCGGGATCATTATTGGCGTCGGTCATGCCGAACGACAGGACGATGGCGTCGGCCCCTATGTCGCCAAGACGCTTGCGCGGCGCGATCTGCCGGCCGTCGCGCATGAGGGAGACGGCAGCGGCCTTCTAGGGCTGTGGCAAGACCGATCCATTTGTGTCGTGGTCGACGCCATTGGCCAAGCGGACCAGAGTCTGTCGAGGGCGGGCCAGGTCCAGGTCTTCTTTGAACCGGATGATGCGGTCTTCGCGCGAACTGCCTTCGTGCACTCCAGTCATCGCATCGGGCTGCCGGAGGCGGTTGCGCTCGGCAAGGCGCTCGATCGTTTGCCCGATCGTCTGATCGTCATCGGCATCGTTGGCACGGCTTTCGGCTTCGGGTGCGAGTTGTCGCCACCTGTAGCCAAAGCGGCGGAGCGCTTGATCGCATGTTTGGCCGGCACGGAAGAGCCTTTCGGTCAGGACGCTATGGCAGCTCTCGGTCGGCTGTGACAGTGGCGGCGACTGCCGCTCGGCCAATCGCCTGTCCGCCATCGTTGGCCGGATAGAGGAACAGGCGCAGCACGGGCAGCCCAGTCACTTCGGGTCGCTCGGACACGCATCAGAGCAACAGCCGGTTCTGGAACGCGCCGTGAGGCCTTTTCCGCGGCATCATGTTCATGCCGCAATCTCGTTAGCCGGCTCGTCAGAGCGCCGGTAGGTCCAATAGGCCGCGCAGGCTCCCTCCGATGACACCATGCAGGACCCCATGGGGCCTTCTGGTGTGCAGGCCTTGCCGAAGAGCTTGCAGTCGGCCGGTTTCCTGACGCCGCGGAGAATGGCAGGGCATTCGCAGCTCTTGATATCTGCGACTTGCCGCGCGGCCAAGTCGAAGCGGCGCTCGGCGTCAAAGGCCGCGAAGCTGTCTCTGATTTTGAGCGCGCTGTCCGGAATTTTGCCGAGGCCGCGCCACTCGAAGTCGGAGCGCAGCTCGAAGACCTCGGCGACCAGGCGCTGGGCCTTGCGGTTCCCGTCTTCGGTCACCACGCGGAGATATTGGTTTTCGAGCTGGTGACGGCCTTCGTTCAACTGACGAACCACCATCAAGGTGGCCTGCAAGACATCCAGCGGCTCGAAGCCGGTGATCACGATGGGCCGCCGGTAGGTCTCGGCAACGAAGGCGTAGGGACGCGTTCCGATAATCGTGCTGACGTGGGATGGGCCGAGGAACCCGTCGATAGCCATGCCGCTGGTCTCATGCTCTTCCGGCGAGTCCAGGATTCGCTTCATGGCGGCCGGAGTCAGGACGTGGTTGCAGTAGACCGAGAAGTTTCGGAGGCCCTCGGCCTGCGCCTGCTTGATCGCGACGGCGGTGGGCGGTGTCGTGGTCTCGAAGCCGATGGCAAAGAAGACGACCTCGCGAACGGGATTGTCGCGCGCGATCCTCAGCGCATCCTGGGTCGAATAAACCATGCGGATGTCGGCGCCCTCGGCCTTCGCCTTCAAGAGGCTGCGGCGCTTGCGTGCGGGTACGCGCATCATGTCGCCGTAGGTGGCGAGAATGACTCCGCGTTTCTCCGCTAGCTCCATGGCGCCATCGATACGGCCGATAGGCAGGACGCAAACGGGGCAGCCTGGTCCGTGAACGAAGCGGAGGTTGTCGGGCACCAAGTCCTGCACGCCGTAGCGGAAGATGGCGTGCGTATGGCCGCCGCAGAACTCCATGATGCTGTATTGCCGGCTCTTGTCCGCTTCCCGCGCAATTGCCGCAGCAAGGGACTGAGCGAGATCCCTCTGGCGAAACTCGTCAACGTACCTCATGCCAAGACCTCCCTTTGCTCCTCGAACCTTGGGCGGCTTTGCCGGCGAGCGCAAAGGAGCACATCGTCCCTTTGTTCTCTGCGTTTCCTTCGTTTCTGCCGAGCGCCATAGGCTATCGACAGCCCTATCCTGTAGAGGAAAGGGTCAATCGCACGGCGCCACCATGCGATAGGTCAAATCCCGTTTCAGTCGATGCATGCCCCGCGCCGTAGGCGCGAGAGGCTCTAAGCAGCCGCAGTGGCGGCGCCGATGGCTTCGGCATACTGTCCGGGCGTCACGCCATAGGTGCGCTTGAAATGGCGGTTGAGCGCACTCTGGTCATAGAAACCGACCGTGGCCGCCGCGTTTGCCGGCGCCGTGCCTGTTTCGAGCAGATCCCGGGCGCGTCGCACCCTTATCTGCGTCAGGTAGGCATGCGGTGAGAGTCCAACCTCTTTTTTGAAGCAGCGAATAAGATGGAAGGTGCTCATCTCAGTGATCTGTGCCAGATCGTTCAGAGAGATGCAGGCTTCGTGGTTGTCCTGAAGATACTGCAAGACGGTGGTCACGGCCGTCTTCTCGCTGCCCGCCTGCAGCAGCGCAGGGGCTGGATCCCCATACGTTAGGAAGAGCCGCGCCAAGGCGATCAACAATTCCGACTCCTTGTCCAAGAGCGAGCCACTGCGCTCGGCGGTCGCGTGGAGGGCGAGGAAGCGGTCGCAAAGCCCCTTGTCCTGGAGCTTGTTGGTCAGAAAACACGGCAGTGCTTCGGGCTGAAGCTCAAGATGGGTGGCAAGCTGCTTCAGGGCCTCGCCGGAAAGGTAAAAGGCGCGATACAGCCAGCGCTTTCGAGGGCCGACGCTCCCCGAATGCGGCTCACCTGGATTGAAGACCAGCAGCGTCCCGGGGTCGGCCTGGTCGCAGACCCCGCGGCTGCGAAATTCCGAACCGCCGGCCTCCGTCATGGCGATGACCAGCTCGTCATGGACGTGTGGTGCGAAGCTATGGGTCGTGAAGTCCGCGCGCATCATCAACAGGCCACCGATATCCGGATCGGCCCAGAGATGACTGCGATTGCGCGGGTCGCTTCTCGCCATCGGTTGCTGCCTTAGCCTTAACGGAGCCGCTACCGTGGCAGCATAGCCGATACCGGCTTCCTTGGCACGCGGGTCACTGCGAGAGAAAGCCGCCGTCGACGCAGAGGTTGTGGCCGACCACGAAGGAGGACGCATCCGAGGCGAGCCAAAGCACCGCAGCGGCCACTTCTTCCGGTTCGCCCATGCGCCTCAGCGGCAAGCCGGCGGCCACGGCTTTCATGTCCGCGATGTTGGATGCCAACATCATTGGCGTCGTCACTCGCCCCGGGGAGACCATGTTGATGCGGATGCCTTTGTCCGCATACTCCATCGCCGCCGACTTGGTCAGCGAGATGACGGCGGCCTTTGAGGCGCAATAGAGCGCGAATCCGGGATTCGCGTTGCGCACGCCGCTGACCGAGGCGTTGTTGATGATCACGCCGCCGTGCGGAAGCATGGCTTGTATCTCGGCCTGCATGGCCAGGAAGACCGAACGGACGTTGGTGTTGAAGACCCAGTCGTAGGTGGTGGCGGGTTGCTCGGCCAACAGTGCCCGCCGCTCCTGATAGCCGGCATTGTTGAAGGCGATGTCCAGGCGGCCGAAACGTGCGAGCACCGCCGGGACCACGGCGCCTAACTCGGTTGGGCTGCTGATGTCGGCGCGATGGAAAAAGGCTTCGCGACCGGCACTCTCAATATCCGCAACGACCGCGGCACCGCGCTCCCTATCACGGCCGACCAGTGCTAGCTTCGCCCCTCTCTCAGCGAAGGCCATCGCCGTCGCCCGTCCGATCCCGGACGTAGCGCCGGTGATCAGCACCACCTTGCCTTCGAAACCGATGCCGTTATCTGTCGGACCTGGGTTAGGGCGGCTGTTCGATGCATCGGTGGGTTTCATCGCGTGGCGTCGTCCACAAGCTCGATACGGACCCGGCGATTATGGCGGCCCTTGTTGTCGACCTTGCGGATGCGCAAGGGTCGCGACTGGCCGGTTGAGCTCAGATGCGTTCCGCCGCAGGCCTGCCGGTCGAGCCCGTCGATCTCGATCACCCGCACCGTTCCGTCTGCCTGCGGCGGCGGCGTCACCGCCTTGCTGCGCAAGAGGCCGGGTTCGTTCTGCGCCTCGTGGTAGGGGACATAGATGACACGCACCGGAAGATCCTGAGCGATGGCGTCGTTGATGGCCGGCTCCAGCGCCTTGATCTTTTGGTTGTCGGCGTCGGGCAGGTCGAAGTCCATGCGCGCACTGCCGTCTTCCGACATCTGTACACCCGTCACCAGCGCTCCGTCGAAAGCCTGGAAGACCAAGGCGTTGACGATGTGGAGATCGGTGTGGAGTTGTTGCATCAGGAAGCGGAAGTCGCGGTCTACCTCGCAGCGGACGGCCCCCGACAGTTCGATCGGTTCTGCCAGGAGATGCCAGGTACGGCCGCCTTTCTCCTCAAACCCGGACAGCGCGATCTTGCCGCCCGACCATTCCAAAGTGCCTTGGTCAGGAAGCTGCCCGCCACCGCCGGGATAAAAGGCCGAGCGGCTCAGGCAAACCGCCCCAGGTCGGCTGTCCAGGACTTCGGCCTCGAACTCGAAGAGCTCGGGCTCATCATGACAAAGATATCGGGCCACCTCGTTGCCTCTCCTCTGAACGCGGTTCGGGCCGGGATCGGCGAAGCGATGAATGCGGCCCGGCCACGGAGAGACCGCAGCGGCGCTTGTTGCAGCACAGCCGTCCCTCCCATTCGTCCGGATAGAAAAGCAGCCTGCACCGGCTTGTATTGGCGAAAATTGCGGCCGGTGGGAACTGGGCGCATAGCAGTTTAGCTGAAGTGGACCGTATAGCCCCAAGAGTCGATGCGGTCGGGCAGGGCATTGAAGGCCATGGTGATGCGCTGCTCGCCTTCGTTCTTAGGGACTTCGTGCAGCATGTAGCTGGGGAAGAGCACCATATCGCCGGCCTGGACCTGCGGCATCTGCCAGCGGCTGGCGCTGAAGGGCCCCGGTCGCGTGCGTTTGTTCTGGTTGATGAAGGCATAATCGCTACCGCCCAAGGCCTTATGGAACACGGTGCCGGTGCCCGACGGCGGGGCGGTGAGATAGACGATGCCGGAAATGAAGCTGTTGGCGTGATTGTGGATGGCCTGATGACCACCGGTGTCCAGAACGTTCACCCAGATCTCTTTGATCGACCATTGCAATCGCTCGCCGAAGAGATGCGTGCCGAACTCCGTGACGCGCGGGAGAATGCGGTCAGCCGCCTTGCCGTACTGCGGATCATCCGAGGCGCTGACCATCTTGGTGTGGGATAGCAGGTTGGTGTGCACGTTGGTCTCTCGCTGCTCCGCCCGGATGCGTTCGACCAGTGCATCGAGCATAGGGCCTGCAAGGGCCTGCGGCACAATCATGACCGGGGTTGGAAAGAGGCCGGTTATGGAGTTCTGGCTCTTTTTCATGTTATCGCCCAAGTGAAGTAAAATGGGGTCCATTCGCCCGTTCTGGCCGTGTCCTCGTGGCTCTACTCGTGGCATAGTGCGCTGCCATAGGGAAACGATGCCAAGATCTATGACGCCAGAAAGCGTGCCCAGCGGCACAGCCCACCGGGAGCGGGGCATTGCTCTGTTCGCGGCAGTCTGGCTCGCGCTCATCATCTCGGTCCTCGCCCTCGGCACGACTCGTGAGACACGCGCCGTGGCGAACATCGCCGCCAATGAAGTCGAAGCCGCAAAGGCCCGGCTGGCTGCCGAGTCGGGTGTTGCCTGGATGGCCCTGGCCCTGGCCGTCGAGGCGCGCGGTCTTAGCCTGCCACGGGACGGCGCATCGCTTCGCTACGGCAGCGTTCTTCGAAACGGGGGATCTGTCACGGCCGTGCCCCTCAACGCGACCTCCAGCCTGCGACTTGATGACCGGCCCTATGCCTGGGCTATGGGAGAGACCAGAGTCTATGTTTCGGCACAGGCCGAGGCCGGCCGGTACGATCTCAACACCGGGGACCCGGCTCTCTTGGTTCCGCTTCTCTTGCGAGCAGGGGCCACCAACCCGCAAGCCGTCGCCACCGACATCCTCGTCGCGCGGGCGCGGGATGGGCGGACGCGCGGACTGTCTTGGCGTCTGGCGCCTGAAGAGTTCGAACGTGTGTCGGATCTCGCCAAGCTCGGGTCGATCTCCAACTCGCTTTACGAACGCCTTGCACCTCTCGTCACCACCACTTCCGAGCGCACCGACCCGGATCCCTTGACCGCACCCGACGACATCTTCCGGATCTTGCCGCTGGACGAGCGCGAGCGCGAGACCCTTGCCGCGGCAAGGGAGGGAACGGCACCACCGTGGCGGCCTCAAGACAGCGAGGCCGTGACCATCACCGCGCGGGCGAAGGGCGGAGCGGGTGCTGCCGCGTCCGTCTCCGCTCTGGTCCTGATCGATCCGAATGGAACCCGTCCCGTCAGTCTTCTCTCTTGGGACCCGCGCTGAACACCGTCTCGTCGAGGCTGGAGAGCTTGCGCCGAAGCTCATTGGTCGCCGCGCGTGCCTGGCCCTGATCGCGGACCACAAAGGGCCGGATGAGAACCATCAGCTCGTTACGGTCGCCGCTCCGTTCGGTTGCGCCGAAGAGCGAGCCGATAACCGGCAGGCGGGAGAGAACGGGGATGCCGTCACGGCGGAGTTCCGACTCGCCTTCAATCAAGCCGGCCAGAGCGATCGTCTCGCCGCTGTTGACCAGAATGGTGCTCTCGACCACCCGCTGATTGAAGGTTGGATTGACCGCACCGGGCGTTGGGGCAACGCTGGAGACTTCCTGGCGGATTTGCAGTGAGAGGTTTCCGGCGGCATTCACGCGCGGTCGGATGTTCAGGATGACTCCTGTCTCACGGAATTCCTCTTCCGTCACGATCGGGGCATTGGGGTCGTCAGTCGACTGGGAGGACCGTACGACAATCGGCACATCGTCGCCGACCTGTAGACGCGCTTCTTCGTTGTCCATGACCATCAAGGTCGGCGAAGAGAGGATCTTGACGTCCGTGACCGCATCCAGCGCCGAGATGGTGACTTGCGCATCGGAGGTGCGGAAAGCGGCATTGAAGCCTGGCAGCACGCTCGCCGCACCCGTTCCAGCCGCATCACCGAAGTCGAAGCTGAAGTCCCCGCTTTCGAAGAACCAGCGGACGCCGAAGTCGAGCTGCTCGTTCAGCGTGACCTCCACAAGCGTCGCTTCGATCATGACCTGGAGAGGTTGCGTGTCGAGTCGGCGAAGCGTGCGACGCATGGCGCGTGCGCCTTCGCCAGTCACAAGAGCCAGGAGCGAGTTGCTCGCCTCGTCGGCCACGATACGAAGAACACCGCTTTCGCCGCCGCCAAGTCCCCCGGCAAGCGGCCCGAGGCCCGGGGAGGCCGTTGGGGCCGTGTCCGCCACGTCCGGCGCGGTTCCAACGTCGGTTCCCGGGTCGATGTCCGTCTGACCGATTTCCGGCGTCAGGCTCGGGCCGAGCGGGTCGGCGCCACCCTGCGGCCCGAGTGATGTTTCGGCTCCGAAGACATCGCCGAGCAGGATGGCCAGGTCGGCCGCTCGGCGATTGGAGACGGGAAAGACCCTCAGCCGGGCCGATTCTCCGCTGTCCTGGTCGAGGTTTCGGGCCAGCACCATGGCGTCGTCGAGCAGGACGCTATCCTCGGAGATCATCAAAACCGCATTCATGCGTTCGACGGGAAGAAAGCGAATGGCCGTGCTGGCGATGCCAGACGGGCTGGCAAAGGCTGCCGTCAGTTCGTCCACCACCGGCTGGGCTTCCGCCTCGCGCAGTGGGCGGAGAGCGAAGGACCGAGACGCGAAGTAGTCGACGTCAAGCACCGACAGCGCGTCCAGTATGGTTGCCTGCTCGGCTGCCGTGCCGATGGTGAAGACGAGATTTCGGCTCCGATCATAGCGAATGGCGCCGGCGACCGGCGCCAAACTCTCCAGAATGTCGGCGATTTCTTCCACGGACACGAACCGCAGCGGCGTCACACGCACCGTCAGGCCTCTGACCTGGGCTTCCTGCGCTGATAGCAGCGGCGCGGACAGGCCGGCTTCCTCTCGCGGGATAATGCGGAATACGCCGTTGCGCTCGATGATTGCGGCATTGTTGAGCCGCAGGATTTCTTCCAGGGTCGGCAAGATGTCGGCCCTGGACAGCGGGCCGTTGGTGCGCAAGGTCACCGTGCCCGAGACACGTGGGTCGAGGACGTAGCTGGCACCCAGGCCATCTTCCATGAACACCTTGATGACGCTTGCCAGATCAGCCCCTTCGAAGTCGAGGGCAATATCCGAGCCCTCACCGCTGGCCGGGTTGCCGAGACCGCTGCCGACAAGCGTTTCGCCTGGCCAGCCAAGTTGGATGAAGCCGCTGACCGAAGGCTCCTGCTCTTCTTCATCTAAGCCCGAGAGGTCTTCGATCTCGGCCAGGTAGGCATCTTCGCTTGCTCGTCGATCGGCCTCGGTCTCTGGGCTCGGTCCCCCGTTCTGCAGATCATTGGGGTCTTGTACGCGACTATAGCTCACGTAGTTGTCCGGGTTCTCCGGCCAGAGCGGCCCGATCGTTTCACAACCGGCCAATGCGATCGACGCGGCGATCAGCGTGGCCCTTGCACCTATTTTTTTCATCTTGCCTTCCCCAACTGAAAGAGCATTGCGCCGCCTCACGAGCGCACAAACAGGATTAGTCTTCGTCAAGCCGGTCTTGGAAATCCATGCTGCCCGTAAAGCGGCTCCCTACGTCCGAGCCGGTGGCGGAGGCCGGCAGAAAACGCGCCGAGCCCTGTTCCGCCGCATCTCCCCCCGCTGAGCGGGACGAGTTTCCGGTACCCGGCACCTTCACTTCGGCGACCTCGCCGAGCAAAGCCGTCACGCGCTCGTCGTTCCGGGTGAAGACGATGGCCTCCTGCTCGATGCTGGAGAGGGTCCAGCCTCTTAGGTCTTCGCCCAATCGTAGGAGCTCGGAGCCGGCGCCTTCGACTTGGACGATTGCGCTTTGCACGTCGCTGGTTGAGGCCACGCCAAGCACAACGATCTGGAGCGGTCGTTCGGCGGGAACCGCGGCCCGGATCACCAGCTTCTCGGCCTTCTCCGGAACCGTGACCTTGGGCTCGGGCGGGCGCCGATCCGGCGAGAAGAGCGGGCGGTTGGCGATCTCCGCAAAGAGCGCCACCTCCGGTGCCTCGAAGCGGAGGCGCTCGGTGCGAGGCGGCTCTTGGACGGCTGCCGCTTGTGCCGGCAAGGCGGCAAAGCCAGTCGGAGCGGACCAGAGCTCCGCCGCCTGGATTCCGACCAGGATGCAGGCTGCGCCGGCCGCGAGATTGAACAGGCCGAGTTTCATCGATTTCCCCCGTTTCCTTTCCGGTGACCGTTGCCGGTCATGACGAGTTCAAGAGCGCCACCGTCACGGTTGCCTCGAGGGTTGGTATACCCCAGAGATTTGAAGACTAAGCGACACTTCGACGGCAGCCTCCGGATCGCCGCGGCGCCGCAGCGCCCGTGCCGCAAGTTGGTCGACGAAGAGGTAGGGCGTGCCGCTTTCGATTCGGTGCAGAAGGCCTTGAAGAGCCGGCATGTCGGCTGTCAGCTCGACGGTGATCGGCACCTCCACGGCATCGCTTCCGTCCTGAAATGGCCGCGTCTGCTCGACGCGGATGCTCTCTACCACGCCGCCGGCTTCAGAGATGGCGCGGTCGGCAAGGTCCTGCAGCTGCGCAGCGGCTGAGGCTTCGGATGCACCGGCCAGCAGCGCATTGTCCAGGATCTCGATCTGGGTCCGGGGTTCCGCGCCGGTCAGTTGCTGCTGAAACCGAGCGATCTGCTCCTCGAGGCCAATGATCTCCTCGTCGAGTGTCTGGAAACGCTCTTGCAGCGGTAGCACGGCGCCGAACAACAGCAGTGCAGGGAGGCCGAGCGCGAGGGCCAGCGCGGCCGCGCGGGAGACGAGGGGGCTCATTCCGTCATCTCCTGCAAGGGCGCGATACGAACCGCTAGAGCGAAGCGCTCGCGACCATCCTCCCGGGTGATCGGCGAGCGGAAAACAGGCTCCAGGAAGGCCGGGTGTGTCTCGAAACGATCGACCAAGGCGGCCGCGTTGCCGGATTGTCCAATCATCTCGACGGTTTCGTTGTCGATGGTCAAGCGGTCGAGCCACGTATCGTCCGGCAAGAGCTCGGTGACCAGCGCGACCACCTCGCTCACCATCATGCGGTCTTGCTTCAAGCGGTAGGCCGCGTAAGCCATCGCATCGTCGGGCGCCACGCTTTGAGCGCTGTCCTGCATAGCGATGGCGGCGCGTCTGACCTGGAAAAGAGTGTCGCTCAGCTCCTCAGAGCTTTGTTCCTTCTGAACCAGGTTCAGCCCGGCCCACGCCAGGGTGAGGCAGACGAGGCTGCAGACCAGCACGATGGCCAGGCTGCGGCCGAAACCGCCACTGGGCTTGGCTGCCTTGGGCAGCAGGTTGAAGTTGCGCCGGGTGCCTTGCGGCTCGTCGATATCCAGCCGGTCGACGGCGAGACCGCCCTGCTCAATCGCCGTCATGGCGTCGGCGAAGTCGGCACGGCGGACGAAGACGAGTTCTGCCGTAAGGCGGCCGCCCTCCGCGTCGCGCTCGATAACCTTGACGTCGTAGTAGAGTTCGGCGGCTGAGAAGGGCGTCAGGCGCTCGATCTCGTAATCCAGGATCCCTGCCAGGTCGCGCTCGGCCACAAGAGGGAAGCTGACCGACCGCGTGACGTAGCGCCCTGGTGGGGCGATGAGCGCGACGTCCAGGCGCTTCTTCCGCTGCTGGCGTTGGAAGCGTTGCAGTGCGCGCGTCGGGAGATCCTGCAGGCGACCGAGCTCTTCGCGCTGGCGACGGCTATCCTGCTCAAGCCAGACAACTTCGCCTTCGGGACGGGCCAGCAGCGCCGGCCTGCTCGGATGCAAGAGCCGCTTGAGCCCCCTTGGAACAAGCGCCGCCAGCTCGCTGCCCCACCATTGGAGGAAGCGCCCGATCAGCGATCCACCGGTGGGGATCGATGTGCCGGCTGCGGGGGCGCCGATGGCGGCAGTGCCGCGACTGTCCTGAGAGGTCTGAATCATTATTGCCACGCCGCCTCCAGCCTGGTGACGACGGGCGTCCATGCGTTCACTGGATCTCCATCGCGTTGGACGGTTACCTCGACCAGGCGCGGCAAGTCCGGCCGCCCGAGCCAGTCACTGCGCCAGGCGAGTGCGCCGTTCTCTGCGTCGGGGCCGAAGTAGCGGAAGCCGAGACCGTCGATACCCGTCAAAAGGAGCTCGGGTGGAAGGCCGGCTGGCATGCGCGGGAAGCGGTCGTCGACGCGCAGCCAGCGCAACGCGAGTGCATCGCCGTCTTCGCGCGGGTCGACTGTCATGCTGATCAGGTGGTCGCCGACCGGGGCGAGTTGCGCCGGCAAGGGAGCGATGAACAGCAGGCTGTCCGATTCGCCGGCAAAGTAGACCGGCGGCTCTCGCGTACCGTCACGGATCCGTATAGGGCGGGCTTGGGTAATCAGGCGGCTGAGGAACTTTTGGGCCGCTCGGTCCTCTATGGCCGTTTCGCCAAGGTCGGTGCTGTTCTCCCAGGCGGTGACACCGAAACGAACGCCACCGGCAGCCAGCACGGCGATCATGCCGAGCAAGGTAATCGCCACTGTGAGCTCCAGCAGTGTGAAGCCGCCGTCGCCGCAGCGAGTCACTACAGGAGATGTCACGGCATCCTCCCGAGCCGGAGCGCCTCGAGCGTCACCGCGGACTGTTCGTCGCCTGCCTCGCGGACGGTTACGGTTACCAGCAACGGGCGCGTGCGCAGAGCCGACCACTGCGCACCACCGGCCGGCAGGTATTCGCTCACCTCGATCGAGGTGACCCAGCCATCCGTGCGCTGAATGGTCTCGCTCGGAACGAGCGGAATGTCTGGGCCGACCTGGGCGAGCGCGGCTTCGGCGCGCGTGAGGGCCTGCAGGACAGCCTCGGCTTTGGCGCCGGCGCGAGCACCCTGCGCAATTGCCGCATAAGCGGCGCCGAGCACCACCGCGATCACCACGAACGCGACCAGCGTCTCCAACAGGGTGAAGCCCCGCTCGCTGTCTGCCTGCGCGCTGGTCGGCTTGAGGGATGGGAGAAGGAGCTTCACGGCGCCGGCCCTATCCTTCTTGCCTTATCACGCCGGTCAGCCAGCGCACGTTGATCGTGCTGGTCTCCTGTCCTCTTTCGACCCGGATGCTGCCGCCGCTGGCGCTGCCGTCGGGAAAGAAGATGATGCTCTGCTCGCCAGTGGCCCAGCGTGCCTCTCGCGCCGTGCGCAGTGTCAGATTGATCGAGGCCGCAAGCTCCTTTTCCCGACCCGGCATGCCAAAACGTCGTTGCTGGAGATCGAAGACCACCGGTGTCGTCTCGGCGTTCCGGATCGCTTCGGCGCGTGCCTGCCGCAGCGTCGAGAGAATCTCTCTGACAGCCTCTTCATGGCTCTGATCCGTGCCGAACCGCAGGTTCGGCACTGCGGCCGCCAGCATCACGACGATGGTCATCACGACCAGCATCTCCAGCAGCGTGAAGCCGTCCGTGCTATTCCCAGCTCTTGACGTCCGCTGCTTCATCTTCTCCACCCTCGGTGCCATCGGCGCCGTAGGAAAACAGGTCATAGATTCCGTTGCGGCCAGGGAAGACATACTGAAACTCCGTCCCCCAAGGGTCCGTCAGAGCCGCCTGCTTGCGGACGTAGGGGCCTCGCCAGCTGTCGAGTCCGCCGGGCGCGGCGACAAGCGCCGTGATGCCTTCCTGCTGCGTCGGATAGCGGCCGACGTCCAGGCGGAAGAGATCGAGCCCAGCCTCGATCTGATCGATCTGCAATCGCGCGGCATCGGTCTTTGCGCGTCCCAGATAGTTGATCACAACGGTGCCGGTGGCGACGGCGAGCAAGACCAGGATTGTGGTCACCACAAGAAGCTCGAGCAGGGTAAAACCACCTTCCTTACGCGCTTTCCGACCAGCCTTGTCTGTTGGCTGCTGTGCTGTTGTCGGGTTTGCCATTTCGCCTCTTCAGATTGCCAGTTCGTTGATGCTGAAGAGCGCGAATAGGATCGACGAGATGATCAGCGCGATAAGCACGCCCATGACCAAGGTCAGGGCCGGTGTGAGGATGGCCAGCACCTGGTCGAAGCCGCGCTTGGCTTCGTCATCGAAGATGTCCGCTGTTTTCAGCAGCATGTCATGGAGTTGCCCGCTTTCTTGGCCGATGTAGATCAGCTGCAGGGCGAGATCGGGTAGGATGGCGCCGTCGCGCAGCGGGTCGGCGACCCCGCGGCCTGCCTCGACTTCGGGTATCACGCGGGCGACCTCGGCCGCGAAGGCGGCGTTGCCGAGCGCATCGCGCGTCAGCCGCAAGGCCGCCGGCAAGGCAACGCCGTTTTGCAGCAGCGTGCCGAGGAGCCGCGTGAGCCGTGCCGTCTCGAACTCGCGCCACAGCCGCCCGGCGACGGGAACAGAGAGTGCCAAGCGATGCCATCTCAGTCGCACAGAGGGCACGCGCAGCAGCAGCATGATTGTCAGGAAGAGTCCGGCAAGCCCGGCGAGCAGGAAGAGCCAATAGTGCTCCACCAGCCGTCCGGCTGCGATGACCATTTGCGTTAAGGCCGGCGGCTCGACGCCGGCATCACGCAACAGCGGCTCGAAAGTCGGCACCACGTAGGCCAGCAGGATGGCGACCGACCCCATGGCGGTGACCACTAGAAAGGCCGGATAGATCATGGCCGAGCGCAGCTCGCTCTGGCGCTTGGCGGTGGACTCCAGAGTGTCGGCCAGCCGGGCCAAGGTGCTTTCCAACGCTGCACCGGCTTCGCCGGCGCGCACCAGGCTGCGGTAGAGCGGCGGGAAGGCAGAGGCTTCGCGGTCCAAGGCGCTTGCCAGTCCGGAGCCGCCGCGCACGGCCTCGAGCAACCGGCTTGAGACGGTGCGCACGGCGCGTCGCCCGCCACGCTCGCCGGCCATCTCCAGCGCGCGGTCGAGCGGCAGGCCTGCGCCGGTCAAGGTCGCCAGCGAGCGCGTGAAAACGATGCGGTCCTTGGTGCTGAGTGCATCGCGCGGCGTGATCTCCGTGTTGAGCAGGGCCATCAGCCCGCCACTGCGCTCGGCATCCAGATGAATGGGAAGATGGCCACCGGCCCGGAGGCGGGCGACGGCGGACTCCTTGTCGGGCATGTCTATCGTGCCGACGACGATCTCGCCGGACTTCGAAAGGGCGCGGTAGCGGAAGACGGTCACACCCTAAGCCTCCGCCGAAACCCGAAGCACTTCGGCCAGGGAGGTCTCCCCGGCCGCAGCCTTGGCGATACCGTTGCTGCGCATGGTCTGCATGCCGTTGGCGACGGCGATGTCTTCCAACTCGTGCTGCCCCGTTCGTGCCAGCACGGCGCGGCGGATGCTGTCCAACACCGGCAGCACCTCGACGATGGTGGTGCGTCCGCGGTAGCCGCTGCCGCGACACTCCGGGCAGCCCTGCGGCGCCAGAAAGCGCTCCGGCGGTACATCCGGGGCAAGTCGCTCGGCAAGCGCGGGTTTGTCCGGGGCGGCGCAAGCCGGACACAGACGCCGCACGAGACGCTGGGCCAAGACGCCGACCAGTGTGGCGGTGATCAGGTAGTCCTCCACCCCCATATCCCGCAGGCGGTTGATGGCGGCCGCGGCTGAGTTGGTGTGCAGGGTCGCCAGCACGAGATGCCCAGTGAGCGCGGCTTGGACGGCGATCTGTGCCGTTTCCAGGTCGCGGATCTCGCCGATCATGATGACATCGGGATCCTGGCGCAGGATGGAGCGCAGGCCGTGCGCGAAGGTCAGGCCGATCTGGCTCTTCACTTGGATCTGCGCGACGTTGGGGAGCTGGTACTCGACCGGGTCCTCGATGGTGACGATCTTGCGTTCTTCGTCGTTCAGGTGCGACAGCGCCGCATAGAGCGTCGTGGTCTTGCCGCTGCCCGTCGGGCCGGTCACCAGGAGGATGCCGTTGGCCCGCTCGATGAGCGGGATGATCTGCGACTGCAACTCCGCGTCATAGCCGAGACCTTCGAAGTCGAGCACCAGACCCGAGCGGTCGAGCAGCCGCATGACGACGCTTTCGCCGTGCAGGGTCGGGGAGGTCGCCACGCGCATGTCGATCTCGCGGCCAGCGGCCACGATCTTGATGCGCCCGTCCTGCGGTAGTCGCTGTTCGGCGATGTTCAGCTTGGCCATGATCTTGATGCGCGAGATCACGGCGGCGCGCAGATGGCTCGGCGGCGCATCGATCTTGCGCAGCACGCCGTCGATGCGCAGCCGCACGTTCAGGCTCTGCTCGAAGGGCTCGATATGGATATCGGAGGCGCGCGCCTCCACAGCCTTGCGGATGATCAGGTTGACGATGCGGACGACAGGGGCTTCGGAGGCCAGGTCGCGTAGGCGCGCGACATCCGCCGCCATGTCCTCGTGACCGCCTTCGACGTCGGCGCCCAGCTCATCCAGGCTGGTTTCGCGCTCGCTCAAGCGCTCCAGCGCCGCCTCGATCTCGGAAGGGGCCCCGACGCAGCGCTCCACCGCACGGCCGAGCTTGAGCGCTACGGCATCTGCTGCCGAGCGGTCCAGCGGGTCGCCCATGGCAATGCGGATGCCTGCGGGCCCTTCCTCGATGGGGAGGATGCAGGCGCTGGCCAGGAAGCGCGGTCCGAGGGCCTCGATCAGCTCGCCGTCGTTCGGGAAGCTCTCTGGGCCGACTCGCTCCATGGCCAGCGTTTTGGCAAGGGCGTCGGCCATGTCGCGCTCTTCCACCAGCCCCAGTCGGCAGAGGACATTGTCAAGACGCTCCCCCGTCTCGATGGCGACACGTGTCGCGCGGTTCAGCTGCTGCGCATCCAGCCGCCCTTCGTCGCAGAGCAGTGTGCCCAGGCGTTCCATCGGCTCCAGCAGTGACGCATCCGGCGACAACATGGTGTTCTCTTGCTTTCTTGCCTTTCTTGCGCGTTTCGCTCTTGGCGTTCAGCCAAACAGCAGCGGCCCATAGAGCCAGGTGATCCAGAAACCCACGGCCAACGCAGGACCGAAGGGGATGGCGGAGCGCCAGCCCAGCTCGCCGCGCAGCCGCGCCAGAACAGCGGCCGTCGCCAGTGCGGAGAGGCAAGCAATGAGCATGACCGAGGGCAGTGCCTGCAGCCCGAGCCAGGCGCCGGCCGCCGCCAGAAGCTTCGCGTCGCCGAGGCCCAGGCCCGGCTCACCGCGCAGGCGCTCATAGACCGCGCCAATCCCTGCAAGGGCGGCATAGCCGACCGCCGCGCCGAGCAGGTGAAGCCAGAGCGGTCCGGTTTCGCTAAGGGCGGACAGCGCCAAGCCCGCCAGGATAAGCGGCAAGGTCCCGCCGTCCGGCAGGCGGTAGCTTCTGAGGTCGATGAGCGAAAGGGCGAGCAGGGTCCAGCCAAGTGCCAGGCTGGCAATGGCAATGGGGCCCGTCGTCACCGCAACCGCCCAAAGCGCTACGGCGAGGGCGGCCAGCTCGACAAGTGGATAAAGCGCCGTGATCGGCTGTCGGCAGCAGCGGCTTCTGCCGCCGCTCAAAGCCCAGGAGAACAGGGGGACAAGGTCGCGCGCAGGCAATCGCCGGCCGCAGTGGTCACAGCGTGAGCCGCCGAACACCAGACTCCGTCCGCTGCCGCTGCGGGCAACCACCAGACCGATAAAGCTGCCAACGGCAGGCGCAATCAAAACCGATGCCAGGGAGAGCATGGCCATTCCTGTTGACAGGCCCTAGACCGGGCCCATTGACCGCGATCGGCAGGCCTTGGCCCGACCAGTCTCGCAGTCACCCATTGCATGTCACGACTTGTCTGAAATCCGCAGCAACGCGCTGATGTAGCACTGTTTCGTGACAGCTAGATGTAGCTCGCTCAAACAGTGCAGGGGCCCGCGTTGCGAGCCCCTGCCTGTTGCTCAACCCTTCGGCGATGACGTCGCCGAGGAGGTCATGTTCAAGGGGCGGCCCGAACGAAGATCGGGTTGGCGTAGAACCAGAGATCGGCCCAGGCCTCCACGTCGGCATCCAAGTACTTGATGCCTTGGGAGTCGACCGGCAGATGCTCGGGGCAGGCAGCCGGGTCGAACTGGAGGCCCGGAGCCGGACCTTCGGCCGTCCAGCTACCCGTGGCTTGCCTGCCCTGGAAGAAGGGCGAGAAGCTGGCGTCAACCTCGACCGGATCCACGATCTCACCGCTGGCAAAGCAGGGAATGAGCGAGGAGTAGTCGTCGTGCAACGGATTGCCGTCGGCGTCGGTCTCGTTGGGGGTGCCCTTCGGCATGTTGGTGCCGCGGACCCGGAAGTACATGTCGTTGGTGAAGTCGCTGGCGGGGATGGTGCCGCTGGCGATCAGGTATTCACCGTCGACCGTGAACTCGCCGGCCAAGTTGTCGACCGAGGCGAAGATCTCGGTCGTCGGGTTCGAGACGTTGGTAGTGTAGGCCGGGTCACTCGGCTCGATCATGCCGGTGATGTCGCCACGGATGACATCGATGTGGCTGAGCACTGGCTCGTTGATCGGAACGCTGATGTCGAGCTGGGCCAGCGAGGGGTTGTCGAAGGTGTAGGGCGAGAAGTTCGCGCCCTCGGGGTCCCGCAGCTTGATCATCCAGACCACGTCACCGCCATTGCGTCGAAGGCCGAGCTGCTCGCCCATGGTGGCGCAGCGGTCGTCCTGGCACATGACGAAGTAGAGCTCGTCGATCAGGTCACCCATCACCGACCAGGTATTACCGCTGCGCATGCCGCGGATGATCCGGATGGTCGAACGACGATTGAAGCCCAAGCGGTCGGTCTCGGCATAGGCGTAGATCTTGTTGTACTCGCCGGGCCAGGGGTCGAGGGTCGACTGTGGCTCCCAGGGGCCGAAGGCGCCGCGGTTATGCCAGTCGGAGGAGCCGAAGTTGAAGAAGCGGCGGCCTTCGCCGAGCAGGGCGTCCCACATCGTCTTTACGCCCGGACGGGCCAGGACGTAACGCTCGAAGGGCAGGTTGGTGCGTAGGCTATCATACTGATCGGCGCCGGAGGGCTCGGTCAGGCGATTGTCGAACTGGGCGTCCAGCTCTGCCCGGATTTCCTCGAGACGCGCGACGGTCAGCGGCGTGCCGTCGAAGTCGTGGCCCGGGACGGCGATTTCGGCACCAGAGTATGCACCGGCGCCGCCGAAGGTGCCGAAGCCGGCTGAGGGGCGGTCGGCCTCATAGGTGCCGCGGCCGCCGTTGGCGAACTGGTGGCCGGCGATCATCTCGGCGCCCATCACCAGCGACTGGCCGGTCGGGCGGCGTGGGTTCAAGAGGCCCGTCGTATGCAGGTTGCGGAAATGCTCGACGTTCCAGCCGCGGTTTCCGTTCGGATCGAAACCGCCCTGACGCTCGACGTGCGCCGGAACATAGTAGGAGTCCCAGGTGTAGTTGTTGGCCAGCCAATCGACGGCAACGATCGAACGCTGATGGCCGACGGTGCCGGTGCGGTCGAAGTCTTTCGGGATGCCGTTGTTGGCCGGATTGGTGTAGTCGTTGTCTTCGCCGCCGCTGGTGTCGTCGTCGCTGCGGTCGAAGAGATACTCGAACTGACCGGTTGCGTAGGCGTTGCTGTTGGCGCCGCGGAACTGGTTGCCCACGATCGCCATGGAGACATGCTCATGGCCCGGCGCATTGTGCTCGATACCGAGCCAAGCCGGCTCGTCGGCGAGCTCGCCCATGGCATGCTGCAGCTGATAGGCATACTCGGAGAGGCTCTGCCAACGCCACATCTCGCGTGCGCTGCGGCCGAAGAAAGCGCCTGCGCCGTTGCCGCCGCTGAACTCCTCATCGCCCTTGATGTTCTCGACGCCGATGGTGTTCTCCCAGAAGTCGCCGGAGCCGGAGACGGCACCATTGTACTCTGGATCGTCGAAGCGGCAGTCCCGGTTGCCTTCGCCGCCGTGGCCGGTCTGGGCGAACCAGTCGAGGCCGTAGGTGATCAGCGACTCGTTGACCACCGTCTGAACCGACATGGCGCCGTCGGTGCAGGTGGTGTGGTTGTGCTTGTCACCCGAGAGGTAGCTGCCGGCCGCTTGCAGTTCAGCAATGAAGTTCTCGGCGTTCTCTTCCGCGGCGGCAAGGCCGGCCGTGAGGGCAAAAGCGCTAACGCCACAGAACAGCGCAGCACTTCGGGCCCATGAGCGATGCAACGTCATGTAGTCCCCCGTTGGTAGGATAGTTGAAACCCAGCCGATTGCTCGGCGTACACTCCGGACAGTTGAGCCGTTCCAGAACTAAGGGGGGTGCGTAACGGTTCGGGTTCAGTTACACGACAATTACGTGATCGTTAAGCGACGTTAGTGTTTAGGATTTATTTCTACATCTTGGGCCTGTGGCTTGTGTATGGTTCTGTGACAGAAATTTAACTTGGTGGGCTAGATGAGCGGCGCTATGCGGGCTCGGTCCGGAACTCTGTTTTTATATAAAACCCTGCCACGAGCAGGATGATCGGGGGAAGCTTCAGTGTTGAAGCGTGTGCTCGGCTTGTTCAGGGAACCGCTCCTGCAGTTCACCCTGATCGGGGCTGTGATCTTTGCCATCAGCGTTGCGACCAGAACGGAGGTGGAGGACCCGCGTCATATCCGTGTCGATGCCGAGGTGCACCAGCGCCTCGCGAACATCTTCGAGACTGAGCGGCAGCGGCTGCCGACTTCATCGGAGATGGACGAAATGGTCGATCGTTTTGTCGTCAACGAGACGCTCTATCGCGAAGCGCGCAGCCTTCAGCTCGATCACGGCGACGAAATGATCCGCGAGCGTTTGATGCAGCGCATTCGCTTGATGATGTACTCAGGTATCGTTGTGGAGAACCCTCCGCGGGAAGAGTTGCGCGCCTGGTACGAGGAACGCCAGGACTATTATACCAATCCGGCGACGCTGAGCCTCCGGGTGATCGGGCTGGACGCCCCGAAGGACGAGGCCCAGGCCGCGGCCGAGCACGCGAACGCGACCGAGGCGGCCGGCGAGCGGCTGAAGCCGGGAACCTTCCACGTCGTCAACCTGCAAAGGCGGCCGCGCGGACAGCTCGTGCAGCTCTTCGGTGAAGCGTTCATCGCCGACATTGAGGCTTTGCCTCGGGACGTCTGGACGCCGGTCGACTCACCGCGTGGCTGGCAGGTGGTCCAATTCCAGGACTCAACCGAGTCCAACGTGCCCGACTTCGACGACGTCTTCGGCGAAGTGCTGGGCGACTGGAGAAACTATCAGATTCAAAGCGAGGCGCGTGCCTCGCTCCAAGCACTTTCGGCCAGTTACACCGTTGAACGTCTTCCCTACACCGCCGAGGTGGTTTCCGATCCCACCGGCGAGGCGGTTGAGGGTGATGTCGGTGAAACGGAAACGGCACTGGATGCCTCGGCTTCGGAGCGCAGCAGCCAGTGATCCGTTTGTACGCCTTGGTCCTTTTGACGCTTGCCGTTTGGCCTGGGGTGGCGCCGGCACATGTCACCGAGCTTGCAGTCCTGCGGCTTACGGAGCTTGGCAGCGGCCGCTATACGGTCGGCTGGGAAATGAAGCCGACGACCGACGTCGGTGCGGGGCTGGAGCCGATCTTCCCACGCCATTGCAGCTATGAGGACAGTCAACTCGACTGCGGCGAGGAAGGCCTGGTCGGCTCACTCGGTTTCCAGCAGATCGGCGACGGCCAGTCGGCCGCCATGTTCAAGGTGCGGACGCTCGACGGCACCACGCAGATCTATACCCTGACCCCGGCCGCGCCGACGGTCCGGGTATCCCGCGAGTTCTGCGCCGATGGTTGGGCCTGCCTCCTCGAGGTCGGCGGTGCCTACGTCATGATCGGGATCGAGCACATTCTGCTCGGCGTCGATCATCTGCTTTTCGTGCTTGGCTTGATGTGGATCTCGCGTGGCGCATGGATGCTGTTCAAGACGATCACGGCCTTTACGCTCGCGCATAGCGTGACGCTGGTTGCCGTCACCTTTGGTTGGGTCGGCGTGCCCGAGTCCTTCGTCAACGCCCTCATCGCGCTGTCTATCGTCTTTATCGGGGTCGAGGCGCTGCACGCGCGAGAAGGTCGCTCCACCTTTACGATCCGCAATCCCTGGGTCGTGGCCTTTCTGTTTGGGCTGCTGCATGGTTTTGGCTTTGCCAATGCGCTGGTCGAACTTGGCTTGCCGGACCAAGCCTTGCCGATCGCCCTGCTGGGCTTCAACGTCGGCGTCGAGCTTGGCCAGATCGCCTTTGTCTTCGGCGTGCTTGGTCTCAATGCGGCCTATCGCGTCATGCGCGTTTCCTGGCCGAGCTGGAGTCAGGTCATGCCCATGTATCTGGTCGGAATAGCCGGTGCCTTTTGGTTCTTTCAACGCTTCGAGATCATTCTGGAGGGCTGACGGATGTATCGGGGGCGGGCACTTCTCGCTTTGGCCTCGGCGCTACTAGTGATGGCGCCAACGGCTGCCTTGGCGCACCGGACCGAAGGCGTTGGTGGTGGCCTGGTCAGCGGTTTCCTGCATCCCATCCTTGGCCCCGATCACCTGGTTGCAATGGTTGCCGTCGGCCTGTGGGGAGCACAGCTCGGTCGCCCTCTGTTGATCGTGCTGCCCTTGACCTTCCCGCTGGTTATGGCCTTCGGCGGCCTGCTCGGCGTCCTCAAGTTTCCACTTCCCGGCGTGGAGCTGGGCATTTCCGTTTCCGCCTTGGTTCTCGGACTGGTGGTCGCTTTCGCCTACCGCGCCCCGGTGTGGCTCGCGGTCACGCTGATCGGCGTTTTCGCTATCTTCCACGGCTATGCTCACGGCGAAGAGCTGCCCCGTGCCGACTCGCCCATTGCCTACGGCATCGGTTTCGTTGTCAGCACCGGCCTCCTGCATCTCGCTGGCATCGCCATCGGGCAGCTCAACGAGTGGAAGGAAACAGGTCCGCTCATCGTGCGGGGTTGCGGTGTCCTGATCGCGGCCGGCGGCGTCTACTTCGTCTCCACCGTGATCGGCGTCGCTTGAGAGGTTGGACGACAAGGATGCGGCAAGCACTGGGGCTCTTCACGATACTGACTGCGCTGATGTTGCCGCAGCCCGCGGCAGCGCATCTCGTGGGCGTCGAGTTCGGCGACTTTTACGCTGGCGTGTTGCATCTCACCTTGGCGATCGAGCAGGTGGTCGCCCTGCTCGTCCTCGGCCTGGTCGCCGCGATGCAGCCGCGGGAAACGGCGCGCTGGATGCTCCTGGCTCTGCCCATGGGGCTTATCGCGGGCATCTGCGCAACCCTGGTTTGGGCGCCACCGGCAAGCATGGACCCGGCCGTGGCGGCCTCTCTCTTCATCCCTGGCATCATCGGCGTAGCCGCTTTTCGCCTACGGATCGCTGGTGTGGTTCTGCTAGCGCTCGCGGTCGGCGGTGTGCTCGGTTTCGCCAACGGATTGTCCGCCGACGAGGTGCCAGTCGATTGGCTGCTCTACGCCAGCGGCGTGGTCGTGGCCGGCACATCCATCGGTACTTGGCTGATATCGCTGGCCACGGTCGTCAACGGCTTGCGCAGCTGGACGCCTCTGGCCGAGCGCGTGCTGTGCAGCTGGTTCGCCGCCGCAGGGGTTATCTTCTTTGCCTTCTCGGTAACCACGCCGAACCTTTAAGGCTCGCTCTCTTCGTCCGCAGGGTCGGCTTCCTGGATGTTGAGGACGGAGCCTCGCCGCGAGATTGCCGCATGCAAGTCGGCGGCCTCTTGGCGATGGGGGCTGACTTGCTGCAGCGCTTCGAGAAAGCGCAGCGAGAGCTCCTTTTCGGTTTCCGAAAGGGCCTGGGCCATGCGCAGCAGCGGCAGGTAGGCCGGAGAGAAGTCGGGACTTGTGTGCACGATATCCAGCAAATCGGGGCCGATCATGCGGATATCATGGCTGACGTTGCCGCTCAGCGTGTGCTCCGAGCCGAGTCGGATGAAGGCGTTACGCGCCTGCCAATAGCGTTCGAGCCGCGCGGCCAACTCGAGCGCATTCGGCAGGCCGGCCAGCACCACCGCATCGCCCGCCCGCGGTGAGAAGGCCTCGGTCAGTGCAAGGAGCCGCTCCTGCGCTGGCGGCAGCGGACGGTAGACCGTGCGGGGCGCGGTGAAGACGACATGCGGGTGGTCGTCGGTGTTGAGCGGGCCCTGACCGGCGAAGTGGGCGAGCTCTTCCGGCCCCGCCAGAAAGCCGCCAAACAGGGCGAAAGGCGTATCCAGCCCAACGAAGTTCAGTTCGCCGAGCAGCCCTGGGTCCATCTCTCTTTGTGATAGCGCCGCCAAAGCGGGAACTTGGCCGGAGCGCGTGCCGAAGAGAACGAGAAGCGGTGTGGCGAGATTTGTATTGCCCATGGCCAGGCGGGCGTCGGGAAAGACGTCGAGGAAGGTTCGGGCGATGAGGCGAAGGGTCGGCATGTCGAGCTGGTGCAGCGGCAGCCATTGCGCGAAGAGCCCGTCTTCCGCCAGCTTCGCCTTTACGGCCGCGAAGTGCTCGCGCGTGTAGAGCAGGCCGGCGCCATCCTTCGCCGGGTGGAAGTTGTCCGACACCACCACGTCATAGGGACCTTCTGCCGCTCGGATAAAGCGGCGGGCGTCGGCGCTGTGCAGGCTGATGCGATGGGACGCTCCGGCGAGATCGCGGTGGGCGAGTGGAAACTCCGGGATCAGCGACAGCACTTCGGGCAAGAGCTCGACGCCCTCGGCTCGCAGGTTCGGATAGGCCGCGGCCGCTGCCAGGGTCGCTCCGGTCCCAACGCCGAGAAAGAGCGCGCGGCGTGGCGCCGGGTGCTGCAGCAGCGCCGCATGCCCTTGGATGCGATCCAGGATGTAGGAGCGGGTGCCGCCCATGGTAAAGGTGCCGTTGACGCGCAGAAAGCGGTCGCCCGCCGCGTCTTGGTCCACCGAGGCTGTTGCTGCGGTTCCCTCGATTTGCGTGCGCAGGCTGTGGCCGTTCGGCAGGGCGATCAGAGTCCGATCGAAAGGGCCAAGCAGGAGTAGCGCGACCAGCGCCGGTGCGCTGCCCCAGAGGGTCCAGCGAAGCGGTCTTCTCCGCATGAAGCCGTCACGGAAGAGAAGGGCGAAGCCTAGATAGGCCAGCGACAGCACCGCGAGAGTGGCCATGATGCCGAGCACCGGAACCGCGGCCACGCCAACCAGCAGCGGCGCCAAGGCCGCCCCAGCGGTGTTGGCGCCTAATGCCGCGCCCAGCCCGCCGTTCGGGCGGCGCGTGGCCTGTGCCAAGTGGGTGAAGAGTGCGCCCATCGCGGCGCTGGCCGGACCGAAGACGACGAAAGCCGCGGCGATCTCTGCCCCGATTGAGCCGGTGACGTCTGCGCCGAGCAGGCTGCGCACGCTGCCATAGACCGAGTCCGTCGCCAGGATTGCCAGCGCGCCCCATGCGCATGTGATGGCGACCAGCGGTGCCAAGAGAGTCAGTGCCGGCAGGTCCCATCCGGGGCCCCGGCGCCCGGCATAAAGGCGCTGGTAGGCGGCGGCGCCGAGCGCCGTGCCGAGCAGATAGACCGATAGAGCCGCGGCGAAGGAATAAACGGTGTTCTGGAGGATCTGTGACAGCGCGCGCACCACGGCCACTTCGTAGCCGATACCGACCAGTCCGGTCAGGAAGAGCGCGGCGAAGATAGCGTCGCGGGGCGTCGAGGTTTTGACCGCGCCGCCGGGTTCGAGCGCCGGGCGAGTCGCTTCGCCTCGGGCCGGGCCGATCAGGACGCCGGCGGCGCAGAGGAAGTTGGCGGCGGCGAAGCAAACCAGCGTGTTCGAGTAGCCCAGCAGCGGCGCCAGCAGGACTGCCGTCAAGAGGGCGCCGGCCATGGCGCCGGCGGTGTTTGCGGCATAGAGGCCACCTATCCCACGCCCATCTCGTTTCAGCCGGGCATAGAGCCGCTCGGCGGCCGGCAGGCTGGCGCCCATGGCCACGGTTGCAGGTGCAAGCAGCAGAACCGGCCCGAGAAAGGCGAAGGTCCAGCGGCGCAGTTCCGAGGGCTCTTGTCCGATCCACTCCGCGAGCAAGCCGTTGGCGAGCGGGATGAGCCAGATAAGCGCGATGGTCCAAAGCCCGATGATGACTTCGAGCACGGCGTACCACAGCCCTGGGCGCCGGCTTCGAGCGATGCGGCCGTCGAGGGCGAAGGCGCCGATGCTGAGCCCGGCGAAGAAGGCCGAGACCACGGCCAGGACGGCGAAGATCTCGTGGCCCAGCCCGACCGACAGCATGCGGATCCAGACGATCTGGTATCCCAGTCCGGCGAAGCCGGACAGCAGCAGTAGGCCGTGGATGCTATAGGCCATGGCGAACTCTCCCGCGACCGGCGGTAGAAGTCATTTGAACCGCAGCAAGTAGCCCCAGCTGTCGATGCGTTCCGGCAGGGCATTGAACGCGGCCGTGTAGCGCTGCGCGCCCTGATTGGGCGGTACCTCATGCATCAGGTAGCTTGGGAAGAGCAGAAGATCGCCGGCCTCTGTCGGCGGTGGGCTGTAGATCGGACTGTTGTAGGAAGAGATCTTGCAGCGTTCGTTGGCGTTGTCCATGACGAAGCTGGTCGAGCCGACATGACGATGAAAGACAGTGGAGACGCTGTCGGCCGTCGATGACAGGTAGATGATGCCGGAGATGAAGCTGTTGGCATGGTTGTGCATCTTTTGCGCGCCATCCCGCTCCATCTTGTTGATCCAGATTTCCTTGATGGCCCAGTCCAACTGCTCGCCCATCAGGGTTTCGCCATAGGCCTTCAGCTTCGGCAGAACCGTGCGGTAGACGGCGACGAAGTTGTCGTGCGAGCGCGGGTCGGCCATCGGTGTGTGCGTCAGCTTGGTGGTGCGCACATTTGGCCCAGTGCCGGCCACCTCGAATTGCTCGATCAGCGCATTGACCAGTTGGCCAGGCACGGCCTTGCGGCAGAGCATGACCGGCGTGGGAAAGATGCCGATGACCTCATCGGCCTTTACGCCGCTTTTTTCACTCCGCGCAGGCTTGGCCCGCTTCATCGATAATCGTGCCTGGCGAACGAACGGTTGAGAGAAGGCGGCGTAGGACGCGCCACCGAAGTGGCGCTGACCGCCGCTACTGCCGTAAGGCGCCGCGGCCGGCTCTGCTGCCGAGCGCGGCGCGCGGCTGCCGAACCGGGTTAATCGCACGCTCGTCGCGGGCGATCGTTGCATCGAGAATCCGGACGTCGTTATGGATGCCGTAGAAGGGGTCGTAGTCGTGGCTGGCCTGCAGCGTGCCGGTCACCAGGATACGGGCGCTGAGCCCGAAAATCGGAACCTCCTCGTTCTCCGGATAGATCAGCACGTAGGGGAGGTGGTCTTCCTCGTGAATGCTGGAGCAGTAGGGACAGAAGTTTGTCGGAGCCCCGACGAAGACGAGAAAAGGGCTTTCCATCGTCGGTGGCGGGGTGCTGAAGCCGGTCATGACCACGCGCTTGCCGGATAGGGCGACAGCTGCCTCCGAGGGCTTGCCGCCGCGGGCGAAGAGGTCGCGGAACTGCACGAAGATCGGTCGTTCATTCACAGCAGCTGTGGTTGCGGCTTCCGCCTTGGCCGTCGTCGCCAAGCTCGCGCTTGGCGTCAGAGCAGCAATTCCAGCAATGACCAAGCCAACGCAAACACCGCCTACAGTGCGACGAAGCATTGCATCCCCCGTTTGCAAATCAAGCCAACCTTGGAGCTACCGCACTGGCTTGACTCCGGCAACGCGAGAAACGCCGTTTAACGTAATCTTCATGCAAGGTACATGGCAGCCAATGGGGTAAGCCGGAACAGAGGGGGCTGGTCCGCAACCCCGGCTACCACTCGATGCGCTCGATGCCCTCGAAGATAATCTCGCTTCCATCGGTCATGCTGATGATGCCCTCTGCATCTTCGGAGAGCACCAAGTGGTCCGGCGTGCTCTCCAAGATGGAGCCGCTCGTGATCGATACCGTCCAGTCGCCGCTGTTGGGTGCGTTTGCTTCGTTCTGAAGCTGGATGACGTCGGTCCAGTCGCCACCGGAACCACCGAAGACTTCGTCATCGCCGAAGGTTACTTGGCTGTCGAATAGGAAGCTGTCGTTGCCCCGGCCGCCATGAAGCTGATCGTTCCCGGCGTTTCCGGTGAGGCTATCGTTACCGTCTCCGCCGTAGAGCGTATCATCGCCGTCACCACCAAAGAGACGGTCGTCACCGCCAAGGCCGAAGAGGGCATCGTCGCCGCTGCCGCCGTAAAGACTGTCGCCATCGCCTGGCGCTTCGTTGTAGCGGATTTCGGTCACGTAGTAGTCGCTGGCGTCTTTGACGATGCCGCCTTGTCCGGCGCTGTAGGTGTCGGCTGTCAGGATCAGACGGTCGAAGGTGCTATCGCCGTCCGGATCGATGGATACCGTGAGCCTGTGGCCGCTTGTGGTGAGAAAGCTCCCTTCATCCACCAGCGTGTCACCAAGGAATGCCTGCCAGCGGCCCTCTTCGTCGCCGCCGTAGGGCCCTTCGTTGGCGATCAGGTTTCTGACATCGACTTCCGCGTCCACGATCTGGTTGTCGAAGTCGATGATCAGTTGTTCAGACAGGCCCTCCGCGGGGTCATAGCCGAGTTGATTGTCCGGGGCCCGAGCCCCGGTATGGCCCGAGACGCCGATCTTGCCGCCGGCGGTGTAGAGGTGGTCGCTGCTCGGGTCCGTCAGATTGCCATCCGCGTCGATCCGTTGCGCAGTCACGGAAAAGCCCTGGTCCGTGGTCCGTGCGTTTCCGGCGTTGATTTCGCCGGAAATCGGGTCGTCGTCCTGGCCGATGAGCGTATCGCTGCCTGCATGCCCGAAGAGAGGTTCGCCGCTGGAAGAGACGGTCAGCGTATCGTTGACGCCAATCGTAACGTCTTCGCTATGGGATAGACCGCCTGCATCGGTCGCAGTAACCGTCAGAGTTATCTCTCCGGCCCCGTTGGCCAGGACCACGCCGTCCTTCAGTTTCAGTTCACCATTCACCACTTCGAAGCGCGCGTCCGACACCGTATAGCTGTGGCTGTCGTCCGCATCCGGGTCGACGACGCTCAGGTTGCCGACGACAGCACCGGGAACGTCGGCTGACATCTCGATGTTGCCTGAGTTCTGATGAGCGGATGTTTGGCTTGAAAAGACAAAGTCGTCGAAGTCGGCGTCGCCGAGATTGCGCAGGTCCTCGAAGCCGATGGTGTCGCCGGTTTCGGTGGTATGGTCGCGGCCGTCCGGGTTTAGCGCAGCACCGCCGGAGAAGTAGACGTTGGCGCCGCGGCCGTCGAGGGCTGTCCCATCGGCCAGCACGGCCTGCCAGTTTCCGTCCGCATCCTGCTGAAAGGTGACGTCGGTGTTGTCTGACAAGGCGTGGTTTTCGTCAGCCCCGTCGGGAATGATGAAGTAGCCGATGTCCGCGGCATCGATGCCGTGGAAGGAGACGGTTTCGCTGCTGCCGGCTGCGAGCTGGTTTCCGTCGCTCCAGACGATCTTGCCGGCGACCGGGTTGCCGTCCGCGTCCTTGTGGAACACGCCGAAGCTGTTGGAGTAGCCGGCGCGTTCGGACAGGAAGGTCACGGTGACGTCGACCCGGTCGGCTGGGTCGAGGGTGATCTCCGTGGGCGCTTCGTTGACGTCGCTGACGGCGATGGTGAAGTCTTGGTCGATCGAGAGGCCGCCGCTGTCGGTGCTGGTGACAGTGATGGTGACATCGCCGGCTTCGTGGTCGAGGCTGACGCCGTCCTTCAGCTTGAGCTGGCCGTCGATCACCTCGAAGCGGCTGTCCGACACCGCATAGGTATGACGGTCACCGATGTCTGGGTCCGTTGTCGAAAGCGTGCCGATGGCGGCGCCGGCGTCGTTTTCATCGACGCTGGCATTGTCGAGGCTGATGGCTGTGGGCGCGTCGTTCGCATCGACGCTGCGACTCTCCTGGCGCTGGAGCTCCTCTAGCGTGCGCTCGGCTTCTCGTGTGTCAGTTCCGCCAATCGGTTCGGGGTCTTCGGTGCGCCTGTCTTCTGGTAGGCCTGTGCCGTCTGAAGGTCCGCCTGTAGCGGAGGCGCTGTTGCTTGCGGGAATGTCCTCGCTGCTGCGCCCTTCGCTGCCAACGGCAAGGCGCGATCCGGATTGGCCTCCAGACTGAGTTGGAAGGTCGCTGCCGCTGCTCTCAACCCCCTGGCTTCCAAACGCCCTGTCCGGCTCGAAGAGCAAGGGTGCTGCAGCCTGCGCGTATTGAGCGCCTTCCGCTCCAGTTGCGGCGAGCGATGCCGTCTCCGGCCCGTCGAGCGTCCTCTCGGGCGTTCCCGAGTCTCGCTTGAAAAGGCCGCGGTTCTCCCGACTTTCGTCGGTGGTCTCGTTTTCCTGCTGCGGCATGAAGAGCGCACCGAAGTGCTGCTCACGCCCAGCCGCCAGATTGCCTTCGCCGCCTTCCGACGCGTCCCGGCCCGGCTCGAGGCCGTGCTGCCGCTCGGACTCGTTTCGTCTGGTCAGGAAGTCGGCAACCTCGAAGTCGTTAAGATCGGGGCTGGTTCCCTTTTGCTCATCGCCGTTGCCAGCCATCGTTCAAGCCCTCTCGCTGATCCCCGCTCAGCGCGCCTTGCCGGCTGCCGAGTTCGTGCTTTTTGTTGGAATTTAGCGAAATTAGCGGAACAGCGGTTAGGGAACGGTTTTTATTGTTGGTAAACTCTCTGTATTTTAGTTATTACTTAAGAATAGGCATAAGATATAAAATAGTTTTCGCGATCTTAAGTCAATATCATTGAAATTCAGAGAATTTTTTTAAAGCTTGTTTAACCGTGATTGAACTAAATCGGATTGGTTAACCGCCGCATCGCTTTTTTCAGGACTGACATGACGGAAGCTGAGCAGCGCCCCGACACGCAAGACAGCGTGCCATATCCGTCGTCTTGTGAAGCGCCGGCGCTTACGACCTATCAAACGCTGGCGACGGTGGTCCTCAACGTGTTGGGCCTGGCGCTGCCCGCCGCCATTCTCCAGGTTTACGACCGGGTCATCCCCAATCAGACGACGGAGACGCTGACGGCGCTGATGGTCGGCCTGATCGCAGTGCTTGTGATCGACGGCGCGCTGCGGATATCGCGCGGCTACCTGACGAGTTGGTCCGGCGCTCAGTTCGAGCACCGCTGTCTCGGCGCCTCTGTCGACACCATCCTGCTCGCCAACCCGCGCAAGATCGAGGCTGAGAAGCTCGGGGCGCACATAGACCGCGTCAACGCGATCGACAGCCTGCGCGACTTCTACGGCGGGCAGGGACGTCTGCTGCTGATCGATCTTCCCTTCCTATTCGTCTTTCTTGGATTGTTTTGGGTGATCGCCGGCCCCCTGGTTTTGGTTCCTCTCACGATCTTTGCCTTGCTGGCTGCCGCCACTCTTCTCGTCGGTCGCGCGCTGCGTGCGACTTTGGAGCGTCGCCACGAGCTGGATGACCGGCGCTACAGCTTCATCATCCAAATTCTCTCCAACATAGAGACGGTCAAGGCGCTGGCGCTCGAACCGACCATGACGCGACGTTATGAGCGGCTGCAGCTGGCGGGCGCGGGGGCCACCAGCTCGACGATTTTCCTGAGCGGCTGTGCGCAGACGATCGGCAACATCAGCTCCGCATTGACCCTCACGGCAGTGGCTGCCATCGGCGCCCTCCAGGTCATCAATGGCACGCTGTCCCCTGGTGAGCTGGCGGCCTGCACCCTGTTGGCGACCCGGGCGGTTCAGCCGGTGATGAGAGGGCTCAGCCTTTGGACTCAATTCCAGGGGCTCGCGGTCGCGCGGGAGCGGGTGGAGCAGCTGCTCAGTACGCCGTCTGCCGGGGAGCGGCAGAACATCCGCGGCGGCGGGCGTGACGTGGTCGGCGACATCGAGCTGCGTGATGTGAGCTTTCGCTACAGCCCTGACGGTCCCTATCAACTGTTCGAAGCCAACGCACAGATACGCGCAGGCGAGATCGTCGCCCTTGTCGGGGAGGATGGCAGCGGCAAATCCACTCTTCTGGAACTTATCGCGGCGCGTTTGAAGCCGGAGAGTGGTGAGGTGCTGATCGACGGTCAGCGCGAGCAGGGCCAGAGCCTGATCGACCCCCGTCAGGTTATCAGGGTGGCCGAGAACACCGCGCTGTTCCAGGGCACCATTCTCGACAACCTTACGGCCTTTCGCGGCTCCGAACGCCTAGAGGAGGCCTTGGCTGCGGCGCGAGCCCTTGGTGTCGATGAGGAAGTCCATCGGCTGCCGAAAGGCTACGACACCCCCATCGGCGCGATGGCCGGAGCGGAGTTGAGCACGAGCCTGCGTCAAAAGCTGACCATCGCTCGAGCGCTCGCCTGCCGTCCCAAGATCCTGCTGTTCGACGGTGCTAACACCAGTCTCGATCAGGCCGGCGAAGCGCGCCTGAAAACGGCGCTGGAGGAACTACGCGGCACAATGACCATCATCCTGGTCACCCATCGGCCCTTCCTGCAGCAGATTGCTGATCGCGTCCTGCAACTCTCTGACGGCGCATTGGTCCCGCTGGCAGGCCCGGCGAGAACGCATGACGACCCCACGATAGAGCATGACGGCGTGCAGGCGGAGAAGAGGCAGGACGAGCTGATGTCGGAGGCTATTCCGGCATGAACAGTGTCGCTGCCGCATCGGAAGTACAGGCCTGGGGCAATCGGATCGCACCTGGCCCGTCGGCCAGTCCGCTGGTCAACGAACTGCGCGCCGGGCGTTTTGATAAGCTCTCTGCCAGCTCGCCGCTTGTCGCCTGCCTGTTGCCTTTGCTGGAAGCGCTCGACTGGAACGGGTCGCCACGCAGACTATTCGAGGCCTTGCCGCACCTTGCGGAGGCTCTGACGATTGAGGAGTTCCGCAGCGTCCTGGCGAGACTGGGCTATCGCAGCGTCCCACATCGACTGCGTTTGAAGGACCTCGATCAGCGATTCTTGCCTTGCCTGTTCGAAGCCGACGACGGCCGCTCCTTCGTTGTTCGCGAGCGGCGTGACGAGACGGTCTCGCTGTTTGACGGCGCCATGGGCGCATGGCGTGAGGAGCATCGCCTGACAACGAAAGGCACGGCGTACTTTCTAGAACCGCTGACGGCACGCGGTTCGGACGACCGTGCCGCCTCCGCAAGTTGGCTCTCGAGGTTCGTCGGCCGCTTCCGTCCGCTGATCACCCTGCTCTTCGCCGTGACCTTCGTCTCGAATCTCTTCGCCCTCGCGGTGCCCCTTTTCATCATGGGGGTTTACGACCAAGTGATCGCGGCCGGGTCGACGAACACGCTGCATTACTTTCTTGGCGGCATGGCAATCGCATTGCTCGCCGATACCGCGCTGCGCCTGCTCCGGGCTCGCGCGCTGAGCTACATCGGCGCGCGCCTGGACGTTCTGCTCGGCGGCGAGGTCTTCGGCCAGGTTCTCAATCTGCCGCTGCGCTTCACGCAGAACGCCAGCGTTGGTGCGCAGGTCACCCGGCTGCGGCAATTCGAGACCCTGCGGGATTTCTTCACCGGGCCGCTTGCGGGCGTCGTCTTCGACCTGCCTTTTGTCGGCGTTTTCATTATCGCCATCGGCCTGTTGGCCGGCCCGCTTGTCTGGGTGCCGCTCGCCTTGCTGGTGGCGTTTCTGCTGCTCGCAGCGGTCATCACCCCGCTGATGCGTCGTCGGCTGGCAGAGGGTGCCTCTGTGCGCCATCAGCGGCAGAGCTTCCTGATCGAGCTGTTCAGCCAGCACCGCTCCATTCGCGACTGCCATGTGGAGGACGTCTGGCGGGACCGGTTCCGGAAAGTGTCTGCTCGGCATGCCAAGGCATTCTTCAAAACGCAGCAGCTCAATCTGACGGCGCAGACGCTTGCTCAGCTTCTGATGATGGCGGCCGGCATCGCCACCCTTTGGCTGGGGACACTCGAGGTCATGGCGGGCGCCATGAGCGGCGGTGCCTTGATTGCTGTCATGGCTTTGACGTGGCGCGTTCTGGCGCCCCTTCAGGTCGGCTTTCTTGGCCTGACGCGTCTGGAGCAGATCCGCTTGGCGATCACCCAGATCGATCGCCTGTTGAAGATGGAGACGGAGTACGACGCCACGCGGACCGACCTGCTGTTCCGCAGCTTCAAGGGTGACTGCGGTTTTCATCGTGTCAGCTTTCGCTATGCGAATGCGTCCGAACCGGCCCTGCTTGGCGTCAACCTGAACATTCCTGCCAAGCAGTGCATCGCGATCGCCGGGTCAAGCGGCGCAGGCAAGTCGACGTTGCTCAAGCTGCTGGCCGGCCTCTATGAACCCCAAAGCGGATTCGTCACGATCGACGCGCTGGACATACGGCAGATCGACAAGCGGGAGCTTCGCGCGTCCTTCGGCTACTGCCCGCAGCGCGTCCATCTGTTCCATGGCACGGTCTCGCAGAACATTCGCTTTGCCAACCCAACGGCCAGCGACGCCGAGGTGACCAAGGCTGCGATGGACGCGGGCCTGATGGAAGACATCTTGTCTCTGCCCGACGGCTTCGAGACCAGATTGACCGAAGCTGCGCTCCGACATGTCTCACAGAGCTTCAAGCATCAGCTCATGCTGGCACGCGCTTATGTCACCGATGCGCCGATCTATCTCTTCGACGAAGCCGCCGCCTCCCTTGATCAGTATGGCGATGAGCGCTTCCGCAAGAAGCTTCAGGCTCTGTCGAAGCAGTCGACCGTGATCATGGTGACGCATCGGCCGAGCCTCATGCGCCTGGCCGACCGCATCGTCTATCTCCATGAGGGTCAAATTCTGTTCGACGGCAAGCCCGATGAGGTCTTGCCCTTTATCGAGAAGCTGAAGTGATGAGCGACAAGCCGGACTCCTCTAAGACAGGAAGCGCCAAGCTGCCGCGACGGCAGGCGCTCGACCTTTCGCTATCTTTGCCGTTGGCGCTTGAGGAGGGTTGGCCGCCGCGACTGTTCAACTGGCTCATCTTCATCGGCGCCTTCATCGTCGTCGCCTTCCTCGGCTGGGCGGCGGTGACCGAGGTGAAGGAGGTGACCCTCTCCGAAGGCCAGGTGATGCCGGCGGGTTCGGTTCGTGGGGTTCAGCACCTTGAGGGGGGCTTGGTCGAGGACATTCTGGTTACCGACGGGCAACTGGTGCAGGCGGGCGAGGTGCTGGTGCGTCTCGAACCCACGGCCGCCGAGGCGGACCTGCGTCAGCTGCAGGCCCGCAAGGCCGCCCTTTCGGTCGAGGCCGAGCGGCTGAGGGCCTTCGTCGAAGACCGGGAGAGCAATTTCGCTGCCCTCGCCAGCGACCGGCAATTGATCGAAGACCAAGCCGCCATCCTGGCCCTGCAGCGGGACGCGCGAGACCGGCAGCTGGAGGTTCTTTTCACGCGGATCGAGCAGCGGCGTGCCGAGCTTGCCTCACTCCAAGAGCAGCGCCAGAGCCTGGAAAAGCAGAGCAGCATCCTTGCCGAGCAGGTGGGCATGCGACGCGAGCTGGAGGAAAGAGGGCTTGTCTCGCGCGTCATCTACCTCGAAACGGAACGCGCCTTTTCGCAGACCTCGGCCCAGTTGGCCGAATTGCTGGGCGAAATTGCATCGACCCAAGAAGGCCTCAACGAAGCACAGATCAGCTTGGCGGAGCTGACAACCCGCTTGAACAGCGAGGCCTTGCAGCGCATGGGCGCGGTCAGTGCCGAGCTCGCCGAAGTCAGCAACAGCATCGCCAAGCTCGAGCATCGGGTCGAACGCCTGGAGATCAGGGCGCCGGTGCGCGGCATCGTCAAAGGGCTCACCGTGCGGACCGTCGGGGGCGTTATCACACCCGGCGAGACCATCGCCGAGATCGTGCCGATCAATGACGAACTGGTGGCTGAAGTGCGCATCGCGCCGCGGGATGTGGGCCACATCAAGGTGGGGCAGGAAGCCAAGGTCACCGTCACCACCTACGACTCCTCCCAGTACGGCCATATCGTCGGCCGGGTGCGTCAGGTCTCGCCAAGCACCTTTCAGAACGCGGAGGGACAGCTCTTCTACAAGTCCATCGTCGCGCTGGAGCAGAACCATCTGGATCATAACGGCACCACCCATCCGATCCTGCCGGGCATGGTGGTCAAGGCCGATATCATCACCGGCGTGAAGACGCTGGCACAGTACATGTTGAAGCCCATCCAGCGCGCTTTCGACCGCTCCTTCGCCGAACGCTGAGACCTGCAATTTTCGCAGTTGCCTCAGGGCGAAAGCCGCGTTTAGTCTCTGGTCATCGACGGTTCCCTTTCGGGACGCAAAAGGGAACGGGGTCAGGTGAGTGTCGGCCGAGTGCCGGCGCTGCGCTGAAGCCCCGGCTGCCCCCGCAACTGTAGGCGGCGAGCAGGTGCCCACCACTGGCCACTGGGAAACTGGGAAGGCCGGGCGCCAGCATCGACCCGCAAGCCAGGAGACCTGCCGTCGTCAGCGTCACCTTACCGCCGGCCGGGGTGTGCCGATGGGACGGAAAGCCGTTTTGCGGTGACGCGCGGAGGTGCGTTGCTGGCGAAGGGGCTTAAGGGTGTGAACAAGACATCTCCCGACAAAGGGCAACCGCAACTGCCGCTTCGGCAGGGGCGGAGTGCGTCTGTCTTCCTCGGCACGAACCTCCCTCGTCAGGCGCAGGCGGCGCGACATCGCCTGCGTCTCTCATCCTACAAGATCGAGACCGAAGGAGGCCGTCAATGTCGGGTTTCAATGAGGGAGTTGGACTAACTGCATCGAGAGGGAGGGCGCGACTTCTCAGCTGCGTCTCGCTCGTCGCAGTGCTTGCATTTGGCCACGCTGCTGTGGTGACCGCGCAAGAGGCTGTCGACAGTGCAGAGGATGGCACGGTCGTAGCACAGGATGCGACGAACATTGCACAAGGTCAGACGGTCGAAGCGGAGGACGCGACCGTCGTAACCCAGCCGGAGGTGGTCGTTTCGGCCAGCCGCGTGCCTGTTGCGACCGAGCAGGTTGGCAGCGCTGTTACCGTTATCACCGCAGAAGAGCTGGAGCAGCGCCAGGTGCGCATTGTCTCTGACGTCCTGCGCGACGTCCCTGGCGTTGCCGTCAGCCGCACTGGACCGACCGGCGCCTTCACCCAGGTCCGCATCCGCGGCGCCGAAGGCAACCAGACGCTGGTGATCATCGACGGTATCGAGGTCAACAATCCCGCCGGCGGCTCCGAGTTCGACTTTGCCAACCTCCTGAACAGTGACCTGGCGCGCATCGAGGTGCTCCGCGGGCCGCAGAGCGCGCTCTACGGCAGTGATGCCATTGGCGGGGTGGTCAATGTGGTGAGCGAGCGACCCGAGGACGGCTTCAGCTTTCTCGGCCGCGGCGAGGGTGGCTCCTTCAACACCGGCAGCGGTCTCATAAACGCCGGCTACGGCGGCGAGGACTTCTACGGTTCGGCCACCATCGATCATTTCACCACCGGCGGCATCTCGGTCGCCGAGGAGCGCAACGGGAACACGGAAGAGGACGGCTACGAAAACACCACCATGCGTCTCAAGGGCGGTGTTGCGCTGTTCGATGATATGCTCGAACTCGAGGCCGTTGGCTACCGGGTGGATAGCACGCGCGATGGCGATGCGTCGGCTCTCATCGTCGGCGCTGTGGATAGTGATGATACGTCGGACACGCTGCAGCACTTCGGCCTGGCCAGCGCCAAGCTAAAACTCTTCGATGGAGCCTGGGAGCATATTGCCCGCGCGAGCTTCGTTCACGTCGACACCGACTTTTTCGACGGAAACGACAACCAGACCTTTTCCTCGAATGGCGAGAAAGACAAGTTCGACTATCAGACCAATCTCTTCTTCTCCACGCCCCAGTTCGCCGATGCCGAGCATACCTTGACCTTCCTCGCTGAGCGGGAGCGGGAAGACCAGCGCAGTGGTGGCGCTACCTTCAACAATGTCGAGATCGTCAACTATGGCTATGCCGGTGAGTACCGGCTCGGTCTCTGGGACCGCCTCTTTCTGTCCGGCGGCCTGCGTTACGACGACAACGACGACCTCTTCGACAACGAGACCACCTATCGGGCCACGGCAGCCTATCTCCATCGGGAAACAGGCACGCGGCTGCACGGCAGCGTTGGGCGCGGCGTGAAGAACCCGACTCTGTTCGAACTCTTCGGCTTTACGGCGAACTTCACGGGCAATCCGAATCTGGAGCCGGAGAAGAGTTTCGGCTGGGACGTGGGGGTGGAGCAGTCCTTCTGGGATGACCGGGTGCTGATCGATGTCACCTATTTCAACAACGAGATCGAGGACCTGATCACGGGCTCGGGCAACACGGCCATCAACCTCGAGGGGGAAAACGAAATCCAGGGCATCGAGGTCTCGGCGGCAGCCGAGCCCATTCAGGGCTTGCGTTTCGACATCGCCTATACCTTCACCGATGCCGAGGATGATAACGGCGACGACTTAACTCGTCGGCCTAAGCACGTCGCCAGCTTCAACGCCAACTACGCGTTTGATCTCTACAATCGGCCGGCCAATCTCAACTTCGGCGTCCGCTTCTCCGGCAAGCAGGATGACACCGTTCTCCTTGGCTTTGGTCCCGGGCAAACCCGGACCGAAACCTTGGATAGCTTTACGCTGGTCAACATCGGGGCCAGCTATGAGATCGCTGACGGCATATCGCTCTTCGCCCGCGGCGAGAACCTGCTGGACGACAACTATCAAGAGGTCGTCGGCTTCGGCACGCCAGGCATCGCGGGCTTTGCTGGCGTGCGCATAAAACTGGGGCCCTTCGGTGATGTGTTGTAGGGCCGCCGCCTTCTGCTCGGGCTTCGTCCTGCTGGTAGGGCTGCTCCTCATTGGGGCGGTCGCGCCGGCATGGGCGAAGCCGGAACGGATCGTGTCGATGAACCTCTGTACGGACCAGCTTGTCATGATGCTGGCCGACCGCCACCGCATCGCCTCGGTGAGCTATCTCGCGGCCAATCCGCAGGCTTCGGCCCTGGCTGACGAAACGGATGGTCTCACGCTCAACCACGGCCTTGCCGAAGAGATCCTGCCGATGGAGCCGGACCTGGTGCTGGCCGGGTCCTTCACCACTCGTCCGACTGTGGCTTTGCTGCGCAGGTTCGGATTCTCCATTGTCGAGCTGCCGGTGGCGTCCAGCTTGGACGACATCCGCGCGAACATAAGGACGATTGCCGAGGCCATTGGCGAGGTGTCGCGCGGCGAGGCGATGATCGCCGAGTTTGACAGGACTCTGCAGCAGCTTCCCGCCGCGGAGACTCTGCCGCCACCCTTGGCGGTCATGTACTGGGCCAACGGCTTCACCTCCGGCAAGGGCACTTTGGCAAATGCGGCTGTGGAGGCAGCCGGATTTCGAACGCTGGGGACGGCGTTGGAGCTGACCGGAACTGCGCAGCTCCCTCTGGAGACATTGCTGAACGCCGACCCCGATGTCTTGATCGTTGGGAGACAGCGGGAAGACCCGGCGCTGGCCAATGAGGTCTTTCGCCATCCGGCGCTCGGCCGCGTGTTTGACGATCGCCCCATGATCAGTCTTCCGGACTATCTCTGGATCTGCGGCACGCCCTTCGTAGTCGAGGCGGTCGCGCGGCTTGCGGACCTTCGGGCTAGCCTGCAGCAGGGCGGTGGCGAACCTGCTGCGACTTGGCAGCCGCAACGGTAGCCACCCACGTGCAGCACGAGGGTTGGCCGTATCTCCTGCCTTTGCTCGGCCTCGCCACGTTCATTGCCTTTGGCGCATCCTTGCTCATAGGCCCGGCGGCGATCGGCCTCAGAGAGACGCTTGCCGCCCTGCTGCTTGGCGACGCTGAAATGACAGCGATCATCGTCCGCGAGGTCAGGCTACCGCGGGCCATTCTGGGTCTCGTGATCGGCGCGACGCTCGGTCTGGCGGGGGCGGCGCTGCAGGGCTTTTTGCGCAATCCCTTGGCTGAGCCCGGCCTGATCGGCGTCTCCGCCTCGGCCGCCCTCGGAGCGGTCCTGATGTTCTATACCGGGCTGGCCGCGCTCTTCGCCTTGGCGTTGCCGCTCGGCGGCATGGCGGGCGCCTGCATTGGCGTGCTCCTCGTTCAAGCCCTGGCCGGGCGAGGGGTCAGCCCGGTGACGTTGATTCTGGCAGGGGTCGCGATCACCAGCTTCGCCGGCGCGCTGACCTCACTCACGCTCAATCTCGCACCGAACCCCTTCGCGGCGCTTGAGATCGTGTTCTGGCTTATGGGTTCCCTCGCCGACCGAAGCTTCGAACATGTTTGGCTATCGGTGCCATTCATGGTCGTGGGCTGGTTGCTTCTCATGAACGCGGGCCGGCAGCTCGATGCCTTGACCTTGGGTGAGGATTCAGCCCGCACCTTGGGCTTCAATCTCGCTGCTCTGCGGCACCAAATCGTGCTCGGAACGGCGCTTTCGGTTGGTGCCGCAACCTCTGTCGCCGGCGCCATCGGTTTCGTCGGTCTGGTCGTGCCGCATCTTCTGCGCCCGCTGGTGGCGCACAGACCCAGCGCATTGCTTCTCGCCAGTGCCCTTGGCGGCGCTGCTCTGACGCTGACGGCTGACGTGGCCGTGCGCGTGCTGTTCCCCGAACGAGAGCTCAAGCTCGGCGTTCTGATGGCCTTGATCGGCGCACCTTTCTTTCTCTTCCTGCTGCTTCGCCTGCGCCGGCAGCTCCCGTGACCCGGCTAACAATCCCTCGGGACGGTGCCGATTTCCACTTGTCAGGTAGGGCTATCGGCTGGTTGGCTGCCAACAGAACAAGCAATAGGGAACGGCCCATGGCGGAAACCCCAGATATTCAGCGCGTCCTGCACGAGCACCTGCATACGCCTAGCAGCAGCTTCAGCATCGGATCGTTCGGCGCGATTGCCGAGTTCCACCGCCGCGCGGATGAACCCTTGGTCCTGGACGACCCGGAAAGGCTGACGGTTGCGACGGAGCGGGGTGGACTCAAGGTCGCGCTGATCGAGGGTGTAAGCCCGTTGGCCTACGAAACGCTGAGCGGCCGGCGTGACCGCTGGCAGCACGGGGTGGTCTTCTGCTTGCCGAAGGCTCTGGCCACATCGTGTCAGCGCGACGTTTTGACCGAGTTAGGCCCAGATCGAGATGCCATCCGTCCCGAAGACCGGGATGCCATCCTCTTCGACATGGGCCTCGCCGCGCGCAACATCGACTTCTGCGTTCGGACGAGCGATGCCGCGCTGCTGAATGTCTTGCGCCAGGGCGTCGGGCGCCCGCTCTTTGCGCATGGAAACCCGGCGGCGGGCGCCATCGTCCAGGCGAGCCCCCATCGCATTGCTATCTCCAAGCTCGGCCGCGCCGAAGTCTATCAGGCGATTGGCAAAGAGAAGACGCCGGAGGGGCCGCATACCCATGTCTTGCCCAAGTTCCTGATGAGCGGGCGGACCCACTCGGCGAACATTCCGGTCCCGAGGGGCCAGCTTCCCTGCCTGAGCCTCTATCCTGCCCATCCGCTCTATGACGGATTGGGCCAGGACACGCCATTCGAGCCCGGCTACCTCACCAGCTTCGAAACGCTCCTCGACCACTGGGGCGCGCCGGAATACCGCGCCGAAAAGGCGCGGGTCGTTGGGGCGGTCCGCCGCGGAGAGGATGCGCAGGTTTACGAGCTTCCGCGGAGCCGGCTCGGCCGCACGGGTCTGCGCGTTGCTCTGCGGCAGCTGAAGCAGCTCGACGGGGATACCTCGGCACTGCGCCAGTGGCGCGACCGCTGTGACGCGCCGCAGGCTCGGCGCGCAAGCAAGACCCCAGCCGCCTAGCGCTAATGTCTATGGGAGGAGGGCGCGGCGCCGTCTAGCGCAATGCGGGCGCCGTGGTAGTCTCTCCGTCCTGCACAACGCGCAAGGGTCGTGGCCATGTTCGAGTCTCTTCAGTTGAAGCACCAGATCGACAAGGTGGCGTATGACGCCGAAGAGCCGCTGCTGCGCGAGCGCTTGATTGACAGTCAGCTCGAGCTTCTCGAGAAGGCAAGCTTTCCAGTGGTCGTCCTGCTGTCGGGCATGGATGCGCTTGGCCGCGGTGCTGCTGCCAAGCAGCTGCTGAGCTGGATGGATCCACGGCATGTGCGCCCCTATGCCATGATGAGACCGAGCGAGGAGGAGCTGGAGCGGCCGCGCATGTGGCGCTTTTGGCGCGCCCTTCCGCCGAAGGGGCAGGTGGGGCTCTTCCTCAATGCCTGGTACGAGGGGCCGACGCGTGAGTACTTCCTCGGCAACATCAAGCGCGGGCGGTTCCGGGACCACATAGAAGAGAATCTACGCTTCGAGGCGTTGCTCGCCCACGAGGGCGCGCTCTTTCTCAAGTTTCTATTTGTCTTGCCTAAGGAGCAGAGCCTGAAGGATTTGAAGGAGGCCAAGAAAGGACGGACGGCCGCCTGGAAGCTGTCCCGGGACGAGGCGGAAATCGCCGAACAGTTCGCCAAGCATTACAAGCAGACAGTCTCCGCGGTCGAGGAGTTGGTGACGGCCACCAGCCAGACTCACGCGCCCTGGATACCTCTGCCGAGCGCCGATGCGCGCTACCGCGATCTCACAATTGGCCGAACGCTGGCCGATGCCATCGAGGGGAGGCTGAAGACTCCCAGGCGACCGCTCTCCCTGGGTGGGACCAGCGCCATGGTCGGTGATACCGGTGCGAACATTCTGGACTCTCTCGATCTCAACAAGTCGCTGACGCGCGAAGCCTACAAGGCGCGTCTCAAGCAGGCGCGCAATCGCCTAACACGCTTGACGCTCGGCAAGAAGTTCGAGAAGCGCGCGCTGGTTGCCATGTTCGAAGGCAACGACGCCGCCGGCAAGGGCGGCAGCATTCGCCGGGTGGTCGAGGCGCTCGATCCGCGCATGGTTCAGGTGGTGCCGATCGCCGCACCGAGCGACGAGGAGAAAGCGCAGCCCTACCTTTGGCGCTTCTGGCGCCATGTGCCGCGGCTTGGCCACATTACCATCTTCGACCGTTCCTGGTACGGTCGGGTGCTGGTCGAGCGGGTCGAGAAGTTCTGCTCCGAAGACGACTGGATGCGGGCCTACGAGGAGATCCGCGCGTTCGAGTCGGAGATGAGCGACTACGGCATCATCGTCGTGAAGTTCTGGCTGGCGATCGACAAGAAGGAGCAACTTCGCCGCTTCAAGGAACGGGAGAAGGTCGGCTACAAGCGCTATAAGATCACCGACGAAGATTGGCGAAATCGAAAGAAGTGGTCGGCCTACGCGCAGGCGGTGCATGACATGGTCGAGCGCACCAGCACCAGCCGGGCGCCTTGGACCTTGGTCGAGGCCAACGACAAGTACCACGCGCGCGTCAAGGTGTTGGAGACCATCAACGAGCGACTGAAAGACTCGCTCTGAGGCGGCTGCAACGCTTTCATCACACCGTGTGCGCCCTCACTCTGCTAGCGTCCAGCGGGCGTCGATAGAACAGCGCCTTGTTGTGGTGAGGGGCAATGGCCGAAAACGAAACCGACATCGATAGGCAGGTCGACGAGCTGTCCCGGGCGGCGCCGGATGACGCGGCCCGCCGGCTGCGTCGCATGCCAAAGCGCCGGAGGGCCGCGGTTGCGGCGGCACTGGCGCAGCGCAAGCGCGACGAGGTGCTGGCCCTGGCGCGCCACGAAGATGGAACGGCCGGTTCTCTCATGACGTCGCGCTATGCCGATCTGCCGGCCGACATCTCGGCGCGCGAGGCGGTCCGGCGGTTGGCGGCCGAGCGAGATGCTGAGACGATCTACACGGCCTATGTCCTTGGCGACGATCGCACGCTGCTTGGCGTGGTGAGCCTGCGCGATCTTCTCACCGGCGAACCGGGCCGTCAGGTCGCGGACCTGATGGTGCGGCACCCCGAGCAGGCCGCAGCAGACGACAGCGACGAAGCCACGGCGCGGCGTCTGCTCGATGCTCCCTATATGGCTTTGCCGGTGGTCGACGGCGACAACCGTCTGCTCGGTATCGTGACCTACGACGACGCGCATCGCTGTCTGGCCGAGGCCACGCAGGAAGACAGCGACCGCTTTCACGCGCTGGCGGGTGAGACACCGGAACAGGCTTATCTCGAAGTATCCGTTTGGGCGGAGATCCGCCGGCGCGTGCCCTGGATTCTGGCTCTTGCGGTGGTTGGCCTGCTCGCCGGCTATGTGGTGCACAGCTATGAGTCGGCTTTGGATGCACTGGTCATTCTGGCGCTCTACATGCCGATGATCGCGGACACCGGCGGCAACGTGGGAACTCAGTCGGCATCGCTGGTCATCCGGGCCATCGCAACCGGCGAGGTCGCACTGGCGAATGGTCTGCGGGTCTTGTGGAAAGAATGCCGCATCGCCGCCGCTATGGCGACCGCGCTCTTCGCTTTCGCCTTTCTCAAGGTGCTTGTCTACTCCGGCGCATCCACTGTTCCGGTGGGGTTGTCGCTGGAGATGATCGCGCTCGCGGTGGCGTTGGCCGTTGCCGTCCAGGTCTTCCTTTCGACCTTGATCGGCGCGGTCTTGCCGCTGGTAGCCGTGGCCGTGAAACAGGATCCGGCCGTGGTCGCTGGACCGGCCCTGACCACGATCGTGGATGTGGTGGGGCTGCTGCTCTACTTCACTATCACGACATCGCTCTTGGGATTGAAGGTGTCATGACAGCCGGAACAGGGTCTGATCGGCACAGCGTCAGTTGTGCCGTGCGAAGACCTCAGTCTTGCCGGAGGTGAAAACCAGCAGGGTTTCGTAAGGTTCCTTTTGATCGCCCATCTCCATGCCCGGCGAGCCGATGGGCATTCCGGGAACGGCGAGGCCGAGCGCGCTGGGCCGTTCGACGAGCAGTCGCTTCACATCGCTCGCCGGGACATGACCTTCGATAACGTAGCCCTCGACGATGGCCGTGTGGCAGGAGGCATGTTCCTGCCGGATGCCGAGGCTGGCCTTCAGGCCGTAGAGCGTCTCCTGCGTCACGTCTTTCGCTTCGACATCGAAGCCGGCCGCCTGCATGTGACGGATCCAGGCTATACAACAGCCGCAGGATGGGGACTTGGCCACGACCACCCGCGGCGCGGACGCATGGGCCGGCAGGCCGATCAAACTCGCGGCCGCCAAGGTGGTCAGGAATTCACGTCGTCTCATTTCATAACTCCCTCGGGTGCTAAGCGGCCAGGCATCATGAGCCGTCTTCGGCCCGCGTTCGTTCGGCCTGCAATCGTCGCACCTCCTCTGACCAGTGCGACTTGATGTACGTCAGGATGCTCTGGATCTCCCGGTCGCTCAGAAGCGTGCCGAAGGCCGGCATGCCGCTGACCACGCCGGTGATGCCCATTCGACGTAGCGCTTCTTCACCGCCGAGCTTGGTGTAGTCGAACAGCAGGCTGTCGCCGTGATGCCAGGTGTGACCGCTTTCGTCGTGCGGTGGCGCGGGTAGGCTGCCATCCGGCTTACGCAGCCGCCAATTGGCTTCGCCTTCCAGCTGAGCGCCATGGCAGTCCGCGCAATGCGACTGATAGAGCGGCGCACCTTGCGCCACGCTGGCGGCGTCGAGCGGTTCCAGTGCCTGAACGGGTAGAGCTATGGTTATCAGAGAGAAGGCGAGCAATCCGAAGTTCTTCATGGCGACCTCGTGCCGCTTCCTCCCAGGGGAGGGTCAAGCGTGTTTTGTCGGCGCCGGCGGCCCACTGTTAGACTGAGTGCCGAGCAATAGGCGTTTTGGAGGCTGGCTTCCGTCGTGCCCCTTTCAGGGAAGTTCCTTATCGGAGCGGCGATCGGCTCGGGCAGCATGGCCTTGGCAGCTGAGCGCGGCGGCGCGGACTTTCTGCTCGCCATCAATGCCGGGCGGCTGCGCAACATGGGGGCGCCATCCATCGCCTGCATGTTGCCGATCCTCGAGGCCGGCCGCCTGACTGAACGCTTCGCGAGGGAAGAGCTGCAGGCCCAGTGCCACATTCCCGTGCTTCTCGGCGTCAACGTCTGGGAGCCGGATTTCAGCCCGGCAGAAACCGCGCGGCGGGTCAGGGACGCCGGTTTTGCCGGTGCGGTCAACTTCCCGAGCGCCATGCACTTTCCCCGCTCCATGCAGCAAATCCTGGCTCGGGCCGGACGCGGCATCGAGGCCGAGGTGGCGCAGCTCAGCGCCGTGCGGGAGGCCGGACTTACACCGATGTTTTATTGCGCGACACGGACCCAGGCGCGTCTTGCGGCGGATGCCGGCATCGAGCTCATTTGCCTCAACCTGGGCTGGAACGTCGGGGGCGCGCTCGGTCATCAGCGGCGGGCCAGTCTGGAGGAGGTGGCGACCATGGCGCGGGAGATCGGCCGCCTGATCAAGCGTATCAATCCGCGCTGCCGCTTCTTTTTGGAAGGCGGGCCCGTTGGAACGGCCGAGGATCTTGGGCGCGTCCTCAGCCTGGCGCCACTCGATGGCTACGTCGGCGGCTCCACCTTCGAGCGACTGCCACTGGAGACGTCCGTCGCCGACCAGATCGATCGCTTTCGGCAGGCTGGCCGCAGCCAAGCTTCGCTGGACAAGGAAAGCGCCCGCCTGGTGGCTTGGGCGCGGCCCTTTGGCTTCGTCGGTCGCTCGGAAGCGCAGCTTGCCTTTCTGCGGCGGCTGAAAAGCCTGGCCGAGAGTTCCGCGCCCGTTCTTTTGCTCGGGGAACCGGGCATGCTTACCGAGCCGGCGCTTCTGGCTTTGGCAAGTCCCGGCGGGGCAGCGGATCGCAAGCAGCTGACGCAGGGCCTGATCCAGGTGGATGTCGGCGGGGAGGACTTCCCGGCCCGAGCCCGCAGCGTCATCTTCGGGCACCGGGATACCATTGCGAGACAGCGTCCGGCCCTAGCAGACAGTGGAGCGGCCGTTCTGGCCATCCGCGCGCCGGAACGCCTACCTGCCGCAACGCAGCGGCGCCTGGCCTTGGCCCTGCGCGAGGGCAGCTTTCGTGCGCCGGGCAGCCGACGGGCCTTGCCTGTCGGGCCGCGCGCCGTGTTGATCAGCGAGATGCCGTTCGGCGTCGGGCAGCTCGAAGACGACCTGCGCAGCGCGGGCTTCGAGACCGAACTGGCCGCCCAGTTCGCTGGCTGGACCTTACGGCTTCCGCCGTTGCGCGAGCGCATCGATGATCTCATGGCCCTGATCGAGTCCGAAGCGGCGGCGAGCCTTGCTGTCGTACTCGAGCGCGATGGCTTCACATCGGCGGCTTTGCAGCGCTTGCACGCCCACCCTTGGCCGGGCAACGAAGCAGAGTTGCATGGCTTGGTCGGCGGCCTCGCCGGACGCGCTGCCAGAGGGCCGATACAGCTCGAAGAGCTGCCGCAACTCCTTGAGCCAGGCAGCGGCCCCGCTCCAGACCGGCGCAGCGAGAAGGACCGGATCGTCGATGCGCTCTGGCGGCACGGCTTCAACCGGACCCGCACGGCCGAGGCGCTCGGCATGTCCCGCAAGACGCTCTACAACAAGATCAAGAGGTTTGGGCTCGAGGGCTGAGCCCTCATTGCTCGGACACGAGCGGCCGGCAAACGACCCCATCCCAAGCCTCCGGCCATAGACTCGGTCGTTCCGCTTCGTTCTTGGTGCCAAGCCCCAGCAGCATGGACCGTCGACCGCTGTCGCGCAAAACGGCGGCAATGGACTGCGCTGCCGTGCCTCGCTGATGCAGTGATGGAAAGCCAGCCGCCAGGTCGGCGCTCTTGGGCATCACCAGAACTGCATCGGCGTGCAAGTCTGCCGCCCCTTGGGCTTCCGCGGTGTCTGACACAACGGCGAGAACGCGCAGGCCCGCGGCCTTGAAGTCGGCAAGCGCGGCCAACTCCCGAGCGTGGTCCAGGGCGACATCCGAGAGTTGTTGGGCAAACTCTCGGTCGTGCTGGGCGACGCTTGGCAGATTGGCGACCCAGCGCACGCCGGCATCTGCAAGACGTTGGGCTTCCCTGGGCGGCGAGAAGAAAGGATTGGCAAGAAAGAGCCCAACTGCGGCGCCTTGGAGCAGCAACGCTGCGGCCAGGATGTCCTCGACCAGCGATTGCGGATTGGGCTGCACGGGAAGCAACAGGCTTACCTCGTCGGGCAGGTTCGGATGTCGTAGGCTGGGGCAGGCGGTGCAGATACCCGGCGGAAGAGCCGCAGTTCCTGCCAGTTCCGGCCGGGGCACGATGGCCCAGCGGGCAAGTACCGCTGCTCTACTTGACGGTGGAGCGGTCATCGAACGCTGGCGTTTCAGCTCTCAAGCAAGACTCGGCGAACGTCCTCCAGGTGGCTTGTCATCGCTACCCGGGCGGCCTTCGGTGAGCGCGCGCGAATCGCGCGGATGATCTCGCCGTGCTGAGCGACATAGCGCGCTTTCTGCGCCTCCGAGTAGCCACGGCGCTTGGCTGCGAGCCAATCTGCGTTGTCCCGCAGGGCTCCCAACATGGCATCGATGCGTAACAGCACCTGGTTCTGTGTCATGGAAAAGAGCAGCCGGTGAATTTCCGCATCGTAGCGCTCGAACTCTTCCATCTGCTTGGTGGCAGCCGACGCGTCCTGAACTTGCTGAAGGCGAAGGATGTCCGCCTCCCGTGCATTAGCGGCTGCTGCTGCCGCCGCCGCTGGCTCTAGCATCAGGCGGGCTTCGATCAAGTCGCGCGGACTGATGTCGCTCTCTACCGCGTTGGCTGCGGGCGCGGCGTTCATACGCTCTGTTGCGGTGAGAAAGGTCCCGCGGCCGACGTGGCGGATCACGAGACCGGAGGACTGTAGATCTTCGATCGCGCGGCGTACGGTGTTGCGCGCAACCGCGAAACGCTCCGCAAGCTCCCGCTCGGTCGGAATGCGTCCCTCCGCCGCGAAGGCGCCCGCTCGGATCTCGTCACGCAGTCTGTCGGCAATCCGTGTCGCCACTGAATTTCGCATGATCTGCTCTGGCTTTGGCTTAGCTAACACCGAAAAATAGGTTCAATTGGTTCAAATACTCAAGTGAAAAGATACGGCTCGACTAATTTCACGGGAATTCGTGTAACTTTCTATTGGTATCCCTAAATTGGTTCATCTAATGGTTCAGTTTTTTGCTTTTCTCTGTCCCTTCGGTCTCTGTCGCACCCAGCCCAACCAAGCTTTTCGACGAGCATTGCTTCCCAGTGTTCAAGGAAAATAGGGCTATATCTGTCAGTTGCAGAGCATCGACTTTGTGGCGTTCTCGCCAAGCTTTCGTTGAGCTTGGCGCATAAGATACTCAATTTTACCCAAGTTGCCCAATTCGAGTGGTTGCGGCCGGCTTAGAGTCGCGTCACGCTTTCAAGCGTAGTGAGCGCTAACGGCGGCGCCACGTATGGCCGATACGGCCTTGCAGACCCCGGTTCAACGGGGCGCAGAAAGGGAGGATTGACATGGTTGCGCGGCAGAGGCCGAGCATGAGAGCCGTGCGGAACGGCGTGGCTTCCTCGGTCTGAGGCGAGGGCGATGCGGCAGTTCGTTGAGCGCCACCGCGTCTGGGCCTTCATCATTTTTCTCGCGGTAGCGGCCTTCCTATGGCTGATCTTCGCCGTCTGGCCGGACTGGCTTGTCGACTCGCTGGGCCGCAAGAAGACCTTCGTCAACACGCTGCTGAACGGCATCACCCTGGCCGGCCTCTACTTCCTTGTAGCCAGCGGATTCACGCTTGTCTTCGGCCTGATGCGCAACGTGAACCTGGCGCACGGCTCCATGTACCTCTTGGGCGCCTACATCGGCTATGAGGTGGCGACCGCAAGCGGCAACTGGTTCCTCGGCTTGGCGGTCGCTTTTCTGGCTATAGGTGCCAGCGGCGTCTTACTCCAGGTGCTGATCTTTCGCCGTATGGAGGGCGACGATCTGCGCCAGACCCTGGTCACCATCGGCATCTCGATCATTGCGGCCGATCTGATGCTGGCCGTATGGACCGGCAATACCTATCAGTTCGAGCCGCCGGAGTGGTTGTTCGGCGCAGTGACCTTGCCGATCATCTCGGTGATCAAGTCCTCAGGCGACCCAGTCTATATCAAGTATCCGATGTTTCGCCTGACTGTCTTGGTCGTGGCGGTCGCCGTCGGCATTGGTCTCTGGCTGTTCCTCAACCGCACCAAGCTCGGGATGATGATCCGGGCAGGCGTCAACGACCGGCAGATGCTGGCGGCCAGCGGCGTGAACGTGCAGTTGCTCTTCGCCATCGTCTTCGCCATCGGGGCCGGCCTTGCGGGCTTTGCCGGCGTTATCGGCGGCACGGCGTTGTCGATCGCGCCCGGCGAAGACGTCCGCTATCTGCTCGCTTCGCTCATCGTCGTCATCGTCGGCGGCCTCGGCTCAGTGACGGGCGCGGCCATCGGGGCGCTGCTGATCGGTCTCGCCGAGCAGTTCGGCCTCGCGTATTTCCCGACCTATGGCGTGGTGCTGACCTTCCTGATCATGGTCTTCGTCCTGGCGGTACGGCCGCAGGGCGTGATGGGAGGGCGCTAGCCGATGGACGCGCGCAGGCTGCTCTCCGGCAATTTCTCCTTCGCCGACCTGCACCCCGGGGTGCTGCTGGTGATCGTCTTCCTGCTGGCCTACCCCGGCTTTGCGTCTGACTTCTTCGTTTTCCAGATCGGTGCCTACACGCTCATCCTGGGCACCATCGCCCTGTCCCTCATGATGCTGGGCGGCTATGGCGGCATGGTCAGCCTGGCGCAGCTCACCGTGGCTGGCCTTGCCGGCTACCTGGTGGCCATTGTCGGGACCAACAGCGTCGGCGTCATGGGCCTTGGCTGGCCTTGGTGGATCACGGTTCCCTTCGCGATCTTGGCCGCCGCGGTCTTCAGCGCGCTGATCGGTGCCATCTCGGTCCGCACCGAGGGAATCTACACGATCATGATCACCCTCGCGATCGCCGTCGCCTTCTTCTATTTCGTGCGCCAGAACTACGTGGTCTTCAACGGCTTCACCGGCTTTGCCGGCATCGAGCCGCCGACCCTCTTCGGCGTCTATTGGCGCGACCCGGTCCCCTTCTATTATCTCAGCCTGGCCGTCGCGGGTGGCTTCTATGCCGCTGTGCTCTACGCCTCTCGCTCGACCTTCGGACTCAGCCTGCAGGCCATCCGCGACAACCCGCGGCGCATGCGCGCCCTGGGCTACGACGTCACCATGCACCGGGTCTTCGCCTATTTCCTCGCCGGCCTGATCGCGGGCACCGCCGGCGTGCTCATGGTCTGGTTTAACGGCCGCATCTCGCCGGGCTCGGTCGGGGTCGACATCGTCATCGACATTCTGGTGATCGCGGTGGTCGGCGGCATGCGCCATCCCATCGGTCCCTTCCTCGGCGCGCTGGTCTTCGTGCTGCTGCAGAACTTCGCCATCGATCTGATCGACCGAGAGCGTTTCAACACCGTTATCGGCCTCGCCTTCTTGCTCGTCGTGCTGTTCTCACCGGACGGCCTGCTCGGGCTTTGGCAGAGAGTCCGTCCGAAGCTCCGCTTCGCACGAACGGCGCGGTATGAGGCCGGCCGTGCCGAAGAGCGGGACCGGCAAGGCGCCGGGCCGCTCGAACAAACCTAGAAAGGCAAACCTAAGCATGGGAGGTAGCAATGCGTAGATTTACCAAGACGACGATTGCCGCCGTCGCGGCGTTATCGCTCGCCGCACCGGCGCTGGCGGAGGACACCATCAAGATGGGTGCGCTCGCGACCTTGGAAGGCGCCTTCACGGTGCTCGGCGAGGACAGCATGCGCGGCGTCGAGCTGGCCCTTGAGGAGTTCGAGTACACGGCGGGCGGCAAGAAGATCGAGCTCATCACCGGCTCTTCCGACGCTTCGCCGGATAGCGCCATCCGCGCGGCTCGCAAGCTGGTCGAGCAGGACGGTGTGCAAATCCTGGTCGGCCCGCTGTCCGGCTCGGAAGGCCTGGCGGTCAAGGATTATGCCAAGACCCAGCCGGAGGTGACCTTTGTGAACGGCTCTTCGGCGGCACAGGACACCACCTTGCGCAATCCCTCCGACAACTTCTTCCGCTTCTCAACGGAAGGGGCGCAGTGGATGGCCGGCCTCGGTGAGTACGTCTACAACGAGAAGGGCTACCGCAACATCGCGGTGCTGGCGGAGGACTATTCCTTCCCTTACACCCAGGTCTTCGGTTTCCTCGAGCCCTTCTGCCGGCTTGGCGGCAAGGCGCCGGTCGACGCACGCTTCTGGGTGCCGATCGGCAACAAGGACTACTCTTCCGTCATCGCCGCGCTGCCCGATGACGTCGATGCGATCTACGTCGCCCTCGGCGGGGCCGATGCGGTCAACTTCTTGACCCAGTATGAGCAGGCTGGCGGCGATCTGCCGCTGATCGGTGGTTCGATCACCGTCGACCAGACGGTGCTCGGCTCCAAGGGGCGCACCCGCGACTTCATCATCGGCACGCCTTCGGCCGGTCCGATCTCCGATACTTGGGACGATCCGCGCTGGGGTGCTTTCGTCGAGGCTTACAAGGCGAAGTTCCCGGACGGCTTCCCTTCGCCCTCGCTCTTCGCGCACGCCTACTACATCAACACCAAGGCTGCCTTGCTGGCTCTGAACGAGGTGGATGGCGACCTTTCCGATGGTGGCGTGAAGCTTCGTGAGGCCCTGGCGAACCTCGAGTTCGAAACACCGACGGGCATGGTCAAGCTCGATGAGCGCCGCCAGGCCGTCGCCGACATCTTCCTGACCGAGGTGATCGAGGGGCCGGATGGCAACCTCCTGAACAAGACCATCAAGGTCATTCCGCAGGTCGATCAGACCTTCGGCCTGTCCTACGACGACTTCCTTAAGTACGGCCAGGTCAGCCGCGAGAACCCGAGCTGCGAGTAAGGCGCAGCTTGGTCTCACCAAAACGGCCTGTTCGATAGGATGCCCGGAACCGACGCCTTCTCCCGCCTACAAAGCGCCGGCCGCTATGCGCTGGAGCTGGAGGCCGTCAGCCGCCATTTCGGCGCGCTGGTCGCCTTGGCGGACATCAACATGACAGTGGCCGCCGGGGAGCGGCGCGCGGTTCTGGGCTCGAACGGGGCGGGCAAGACGACCCTGTTCAACGCGATCACCGGCGACTTCCCGCCGACCACCGGTCGCGTGCGTCTGTTCGGCGAGGACGTGACGGATCTGCCGGTGCACGAGCGGATCCGTCGCGGCCTGCGTCGCACCTATCAGATCTCGCTGCTGTTCAACGGCTTGAGCGTGATCGACAACATTTATCTGGCCTGCCGTGGCGTCAGCCGTCGCCGCTTTTCGCTGCGCCGGCCAGGGCGTGACGAAAGCGCCATGGAAATGGCCGAGACCTTGCTCGGCGCCGTCCACCTGGAAGCGGCGCGCGACATGCTGGTCGAGGCCTTGAGCTACGGCCAACAGCGCCAGCTGGAAATCGCCCTCGCGCTCGCCGGGGCTCCGAGGCTCATCCTGTTCGACGAGCCCGCCGCTGGTCTGTCGCCGACCGAACGCAGCGAGCTGATCGAGATCCTGCAGTCGCTGCCCGAGCATATGGGCTACATCATCATCGAGCATGACATGGACGTGGCCCTGCGCGTCTCGGAAAGCGTCACCATGATGCACAACGGGCGCGTTTTCCGAGAAGGCACGCCGCAGGAGATCGAAAACGACCCGGAAGTGCAGGAGCTCTACCTGGGTCAGGGAGGTGGCCGTGCCTGAGCGCAGATCGAGCCGCCAGACCTCTCGCCCAAGCAGTGCGGCCGTGCTTCAGATCCGCGACTTGCATGTCTACTACGGCCATTCGCATGCGCTGCAGGGCGTCGACCTTACGCTCGAGCAAGGGGTTCACGCAGTGGTCGGCCGCAACGGCATGGGCAAGACCACGCTCTGCAACAGCGTCATGGGTCTGCTCAAACCGCAGCGCGGCTCCATCCGTTTCCATGGCGAGGAGATCAGCGGCCTGCAGCCGCACCAAATCGCAACTCGCGGCATCGGCTATACGCCGCAGGGGCGGCGGCTTTGGCCGTCGCTCACCGTGGAAGAGCATATGCGCCTCGCGGAAAGCGGCAGCGGCGCTTGGAGCATTGAACGGATCTACGATGCCTTCCCGCGGCTCTACGAGCGGCGCAGCAACGGGGCAGGGCAGCTTTCCGGCGGCGAGCAGCAAATGCTCGCCATCTCTCGCGCCCTGCTGCAAGACCCGCGTCTCTTGGTGCTCGACGAGCCGACGGAAGGCCTGGCGCCGATCATCGTTGATCAGGTCGAGGCGCTGCTCGCCAACCTCGCGGCCGAGCGCGAGGTCTCCATTCTGCTGATCGAGCAGAACATCGCCGTTGCCACCTCCATCTCGGAGGACGTGGCGATCATGGTCAACGGCCGTGTCTGGCGCGTCATGCCTGCCAGTCAGTTAGCCGGTGACCGCACCTTGCAGGAGCGGCTGCTCGGTGTTGGGCGCCATTCGCATGAGGATTTGGAGCTGCCTTCGGAGGCCGCGGAAGCACTGCCTGAAAGCGTGCCGGAGGTGTCGGTTGCCGATGTACCGGTGGAGGAGATCGCGGAGCCAGCGCAGGCGCCGCAGCAACAATCCAGCGGTAATCTCGTCTATGTTCCGCCAACGCGCTGGTCGAGCGCGGCTTGGCGCGAGGCCGCCGGCCCGCAGGAAGCGCTGCCGTCTCCCGCCTCGGAGGCTCGGCCGGCTCGACCTTTCGACAGCAAACCCGAGCCGTTGTTCCGCGAACCGCCAAGTGCGCAGCACGCTGGTGCGGGCACCGAGGTCTATATCGCCGGAACCTTTGACACCAAAGGTGCCGAGCTCTCCTACATCCGTGACTGCGTGGCCGCTCATGGCTTGCGCGTGCGGACAATCGACCTCTCGACCTCTGGCAAGCCCTCTTCGGCGGATGTGCCGCCGCACGCCATTGCCGCCTATCATCGAAGCGGAGCCGGTGGCGTCTTCAGCGGCGACCGCGGCACATCCGTGCGTGCCATGGCGGAGGCCTTCGAGAACTGGATCCGGCGCCAACGCGATGTTGCCGGCATCATCTCCGCCGGCGGCTCCGGTGCCACCGCCCTGGTGACGCCGGCCATGCGCAGCCTGCCGGTCGGCGTGCCCAAGGTAATGATCTCGACCGTCGCGTCGGGCGACGTCGGGCAGTATGTCGGACCGACCGACATCATGATGATGTATTCGGTCACCGACGTGCAGGGCCTCAACCGCATCTCGCGTCAGGTGCTGGCAAACGGCGCCAATGCGATCGCCGGGATGGTCAAGGACGCGGCGAAGGCCCCGGTCCCATCCAGATCGCGGCGGGGAGAAAACGCCGAGAAGCCCAGTCTGGGCCTCACCATGTTCGGCGTAACGACGACGGCCGTGCAGCAGATCAACGCGCTGCTCGACGATCGCTACGACTGCCTCGTGTTCCATGCCACCGGAACCGGCGGGCGCTCGATGGAAAAGCTGGCGGACAGCGGATTGCTGGCGGCAGCCATCGATCTAACCACCACCGAGGTCTGCGATATGATGATGGGCGGCGTCTTCCCGGCGGACGAAGACCGCTTCGGCGCCTTCGTCCGCACGCGCATTCCCTACGTCGGCTCCTTCGGGGCGCTGGACATGGTCAACTTCGGAGCCCCCGACACGGTACCGGAGCGCTATCGCAACCGCCTCTTCGTCGAGCACAACCCGCAGGTCACCCTGATGCGGACGACGGCAGAAGAGAACGCCCGGATGGGCGCGTGGATCGCCAGCCGTATCAACGAAATGACGGGGCCCGTCCGTTTTCTCATTCCCGAGGGCGGCGTCTCGGCGCTCGATGCGCCGGGCCAGCCCTTTCATGACCCGGCCGCGGACCGGGCTCTCTTCGAGGCTTTCGCCGGCCGCTTCCAGGAGACCGCGAGCCGCCGACTTATTCGCCTGCCGCACAATATCAACGACCCGGCCTTCGCTCAGGCAGCGGTCGACGCACTGGAAGAGATAAACCCCACGAAGAGGATGCCGCGTCATGCCGCGTTTTGAACGGAAAGCCCTGGTCGAGAAGTTTCAGGAGATGAAACGGCGCGGCGACCCGATCATCGGTGGTGGTGCCGGCACCGGGCTTTCGGCCAAATGCGAGGAAGCCGGCGGCATCGACCTCATCGTGATCTACAACTCCGGCCGCTACCGCATGGCCGGGCGCGGCTCGCTGTCCGGCCTCATGGCCTACGGCAATGCCAACGACGTGGTCATGGAGATGGCGAGCGAGGTCTTGCCGGTGGTGCGCCATACCCCGGTGCTGGCCGGGGTCAATGGCACCGACCCCTTCTGCCTGTTCGACGACTATCTCGACCGAGTGAAGGCGGCCGGCTTCTCCGGCGTGCAGAACTTCCCGACGGTCGGTCTGATCGATGGCAACTTCCGCGCCAATCTGGAGGAGACCGGCATGTCCTACGGCCAGGAAGTGGATCTCATCCGCTTGGCCAGAGAGAAGGGTCTGCTGACCACGCCCTATGTCTTCAACGAGGACGACGCGGCAGCCATGACCGAGGCAGGGGCGGATATCGTCGTCTGCCACTTGGGTCTCACGACCGGTGGGTCCATCGGCGCGGAGACCGCGCTCAAGCTGGAAGACTGCCCGGCCTTGGTCGATGCCTGGTCGGAGGCGGCTCTAAAGATCAATCCGGACGTGATCGTACTGGTGCATGGCGGCCCGGTCGCCATGCCGGAGGACGCGCGATACGTTCTCGAAAACACCAAGAACTGCCACGGCTTCTATGGCGCGTCCTCGATGGAACGCCTGCCGACGGAAGTGGCGCTAACCGAACAAACCAAAGCCTTCAAGGCCTTGAGAACCGCTTGAAGGGAGGGAGACCATGACGGGCAGCCTGATCGGATCCATCATTCTCTGGCTCATCGTAGCGATCATCGTAATTGTGGTGGTCGTCTACCTCTTGAACTGGCTCTACCACCGCTCGACGAAGGAAGTGGCCTTCGTGCGCACGGGCTTCGGCGGAGAGACCGTGATCATCAACGGCGGGACACTGGTCTTGCCCATCGTGCACGAGATCACACCGGTCAATCTCAACGTGGTCCGCATTCCCGTGGCGCGAACGCGGGACGAGGCGGTCATCACCCGCGACCGCATGCGGGTCGATATCGAGGCTGAGTTTTTCGTCCGCGTCATCCAGAAGCCCGAAGCGGTCGCGGCCGCAGCCTCGACCCTCGGCCGGCGAACTTTGGAGCCGGATGCGCTCGCCGATCTCCTCTCCGGCAAGTTTGTCGGCGCGCTGCGTTCCGCCGCCGCCGGCATGAGCATGGACGAGATCCATGAGAAGCGCGCGGACTTCGTGGCCATGGTGGAGGAGCGCGCGGCCGGCGCGCTGGCCCGCAACGGCCTTGAGCTGGAGTTCGTCGCGATCACGGACCTCGACCAGACCGACCTGGAGTTCTTCAACCCCTCGAATCGCTTCGACGCGGAAGGCCTGACGCAGCTGATCGAGTCCATCGAGGGGCGCCGCAAGCTGCGCAACGACATCGAGCAATCTTCGATGGTCGCCATCCGCACACGGAATCTGGAGGCGGAAAAAGAGACCCTGCAATTGGAGCAGGAGAGCGAGAATTCGCGCCTCAACCAGGAGCGTGCACTAGAAGCTCTGCGGGCCGAGCAGCAGGCGGAAATCGTGCAGACCCGCGTGGCGAAGGAAGCGGAAGCCGAGCGCTCCCGCATCGCCAGCGAGCAGGAGACCCGTGCCTTCCAGATCGAGCGGCAGCGGGAATTGCAGGAGTCCGAGATCAAGGCGCAGCGTGAGGTGGAGCAAGCCCGCATCGCCCAGGAGCAAACACTGGAGAAGGCGCGCATCGAGCGTGAGCGTCAGGTGCGTCAGCAGCAAATCCAGCAGCGCCATGACCTGGAGACCGCGGAAGTCAGCGCCAGCGAAGACATCGAGCGGGCGCGCATCGTCTCCGAACGGCAGCTGCGTGAGGCGCGCATTGTTGCCGAGGAGGAGAACGAGACTCGCGAGATCGCCCGCGGCCAGCAGATCGACTCGGCCCGCATCGCCGCGCAGAAGAGCGTGGAGAGCGCGCGCATCGCTCAGGAGCAGGTGCTCGACAAGGCGCGCATCGAGCGGGACCGCCTGCTGCGCTCGCAGCAGATCTCGCAGCGTCAATCGATCGAAGAGGCCGAGATCTCGGCGCGGGAGGAGATCGAGCGGGCGCGCATCGCTTCTGACCGCGGCCTGGACGAGGCCCGCATCCTGCAGGACCGCGACCTGAAACGCTTGGAGATCGAGCGCAGCCAGGCCCTGGAGCTGGCCGAGATCGAGCGGCAGATTGTCATTCTACAAAAGCAGTCGGAAGAGGCCGAGTCGCGCGTGGCGACAGAGGTGGCGCGGGCCCGCGCGGTGGCCGCCGAAGAGCAGGTGGCAACGACGCGAGAGACGGAGATCGCTGAGCGCATCGCTGCCGTCGACCGGCTGATGGCGGCCAAGGATGCCGACGCGGCGAAGATCGCAGCCGAGGCGAGCAAGATCACCGCCGCCGTGGCCGCGGAGGCCGAGCGCCTGCGCAACGAGGCCGAGAACGTCTTGACGGAAGACGCAAGGGCTGCCCGCACACGCTCGAAGATCATCGATCGCTTGGAAGGCATCGTGCGCGAAAGCGTACGGCCGCTGGAGCGCATCGAAGGCATCAAGATCCTGCACGTCGATGGCCTGAACGGCGGCGGAGGCGGCGGCTCGCGCACGCCGACCGACGAGGTGATCGAAAGCGCCTTACGCTACCGGGCACAGGCGCCGCTGATCGATGAGATGATGAAGGAGATCGGGGTGGAGAACCCCGGTGTTTCCCGCATGGGCGATATCTTCCGCTCGGCGCGAGATGCCTCATCCCTTGCCAAGGATGCGGGGGCCAAGGACGCGAGCGCGAAAAAGAAAGGCGATTGAGTTTATGGCGCTGGTCTATGCCTCGTCCGTTATCGCGGCCCCGGCCGCGCGGATTTGGGAGACGATCCGGGACTTCAACGGATTGCCAAACTGGCATCCGGCGATCGCCGAAAGCCGCATCGAAAGCGGTGCGCCGGCCGATCAGGTCGGCTGCATACGTGCCTTTCGCCTGCGGGACGGTGGCTTCATCCGTGAGCGCTTGCTGGCTCTGTCGGACTACGACTTCAGCTGCACTTACGCCATCCTGGAAAGCCCCATGGGCGTGGAGAACTACGTCGCCACCCTGAAGCTGACGCCGATCACCGATGGCGACCGGACCTTCGCCGAGTGGTCGGCGGAGTTCGATTGCGCGCCGGAGCGCGAGGCGGAGCTGATGGCGCTGATCGGCACCGGCGTCTTCCAGGGCGGCTTCGATGCCCTGAAGAGTCGCTTTGGGCAATGAGACGGTGAGGGCGTAACATGGTTATCGTCCGCCGCAGCACAGTGATAGACGCGCCGATCGCGGCGGTCTGGGACGTGCTGCGTGACTTCAATGGCCACGACCGCTGGCATCCTGCCGTGGCGCGCAGCAACCTGGAGGGCAATCAGCGAACCGATCAGGTCGGCTGCGTGCGCAACTTCGTGCTTGAGTCCGGCGAGCGGCTGCGCGAGCGGCTGCTTGGGCTGTCCGACAAGCAGCACAGCTTTCGCTACACCATCGTCGAAAGCGAGGTGCCGCTGATCAACTACGTGGCTGAAGTCGCGCTCAAGCCGGTGACCGATGGCGACCGGACCTTCTGGTCCTGGAGTTCCCGTTTCGAGACACCGAAGGGGCGGGAGCAAGAGCTGGCGCAACTGGTCGCGGAAGGCGTCTACGAGGCGGGCTTCGAGGCCGTTCGGGCCGAGGTCGAGAGCGCGCACGGCCCCTGGCGCGCACCAGTCGAGCCCACATCAGCCAGCGGTGCCGCGATCGAGGGGACGGCGATGGTCATCGATCGCCACGGCGGCCCCGAGCAGTTGCATGCGGTACCGGTTCTCGCACCGCCACCGGGGCCGGGTGAAGTACGGCTGAGGCAGAGCGCCATCGGCGTCAATTTCATCGATGTCTATTGCCGCAGCGGCTACTTCGACCTGCTGACCCTGCCGGGAGCACCGGGCATGGAGGCGGCTGGAGTGGTGGTCGACATTGGGCCCGGCGTGCGCCACCTCTCGCCCGGCCAGCGTGTCGCCTATGCCTGTCCGCCGGTCGGCGCTTATGCCAGCGTTCGCACCATGCCGGCCACCCTGGTCATGCCGCTGCCGGACTGGCTCGACGATGTCACCGCCGCCGCCGGCTTGTTGAAGGGTATGACGACGGAGTTTCTGCTGCATCGGGTGCACAAGCTAGAACGTGGCGAGACGGCGTTGATCTATGCGCCGGCCGGCGGTGTCGGGCGCTTGCTCTGCCAGTGGGCCAAGCATCTCGGTGCCACGGTGATCGGTGCGACGTCGAGCGAAGAGAAAGCCCGGATCGCGCGCGCCGCCGGCGCCGACCATGTGATCCTGCCGGGCGAAGCGAGCTTGGAGGAGCAGGTGCGCGCGCTGACGCGCGGACGCGGCGCCGATGTCATCTTCGATGCCGTTGGCCGCGACAGCTTCGGCCATTCGCTGCGCGCGTTGGCCAATTGCGGTCACCTTGTGAGCTACGGCCAGGCCTCCGGCGATATCGGTGCGTGGGACATCGGTGCGCTGGCATCCAACTCCGCCACACTATCCCGTCCTAATTTTGGCCACTACACCGACACGCCTGAGAAGGTGGCCGCGATCACCGAGCGGCTGTTCGATGCGATGGCGCGGCGCATCGTCACTGTCGAGGTCGGCCGGCGTTATGCGCTGAGCGAGGCGGCTGCGGCGCACCGCGCCTTGGAGGGGCGGGAGACGACCGCTTCGCTGGTCCTTCTTCCCGACGATGCCGAAAGGGGATCCTCATGAAGCTCGCTGCGTTCGACTGGAAGGGAGAGCGGCATCTCGGTCGCTTGAGTGAGGACGGAAGCGCGATCGAGCGCTTTGACTTGCCGGAGGGCACGTCGGCGGAAGAGGGGGTCGCCTGTCTGATCGGCCATGACGTCCCGCAGGTCGCCGAAACGCTGCCATTGAGCGAGGTGAACCTTGCCGCGCCGGTGCCGAGGCCTCACCGCAACATCTTCTGCGTCGGCAAGAACTATCATGAGCACGCCCATGAGTTCGCCGCCTCGGGCTTTGACAGCTCGGCGGCGAAGGGTGCGGTGCCCGAAGCCCCCATTGTTTTCTCCAAGCTGCCGGAGACCGTGGTGCCCTGCGGCGCACCCATCAAGATCGATGCCGCGGTGACCAGCGCGGTCGACTACGAGGCCGAGCTCGCGGTGATCATCGGCAAGACCGGCCGCAACATCGCGCCCGCGGACGCCTTGGATTACGTCTGGGGCTACAGCATCGTCAACGATGTGACGGCCCGCGATCTTCAGGGACGACACAGCCAATGGCTCATCGGCAAGTCGCAGGACAGCTTCTGCCCCATGGGGCCCTGGGCCGTAACAGCCGACGAGATCGATCTCTCCGACACCCCGGTGCGCTGTTGGGTCAATGACGAGCTTCGTCAGGACTCCAATACCAACCTGCTGATCTTCGACGTGCCGACCATCATCGCAGCCATCTCCAACGGCATCACCTTGCAGCCGGGCGACGTGATCGCCACCGGCACGCCGGCGGGGGTCGGCATCGGCTTCGACCCGCCGCGCTATCTGACCCCAGGCGACCGCGTGCGTATCGAGATCGGCGGCATCGGCGTGCTGGAGAACCCGGTGGAGGCCTACTGACCGATGTCCGACGTCCGCCTCGGCAGCCTGGTGACGGAAGACGAGGGCGATGGTCCCGCCGTCGTGCTGGTGCACGGCTTGGGTGGTGACTCCAACAGCTTCCAGACTTTGATGGGCGCGCTCGAAGGCTATCGCGTGCTGCGTCCGGACCTGCCGGGCGCCGGCCGCTCGGCCCTGCGCCCCGGCGTGCCCGGTCTGAAGGGGCTTGCCTCGGCGCTTAGAGACGCTCTGCGTGCGGCCGGCATCGCGCGCGCGCACTTTGTCGGTCATTCCATGGGCACCTTGATCTGTCAGCACCTTGCCGCCGAAACGCCGGATTTGGCCGCCAGCCTGACGCTATTCGGGCCTATCCTGGAGCCGCCGGCCGCGGCGCGGCAGGGCTTGCAGGACAGAGCGGAAGCGGCCAGGACCAAGGGCATGGCGGGTATCGCTGACGCAGTCTCTACGGCCAGCGTTGCGGCGGCCTCGCAGGAGGCCAATCCGGTGACGACCGCCTTCGTGCGGGAGAGCCTGATGCGCCAGGACCCGGCCGGTTACGCCAGCCATTGCGAGGCGCTGAGCGCGGCGCAGGCAGCCCAGCACGGCGCCATTCGCTGCCCGACACTGTTGGTCGCCGGAGAGCATGACCCGGTCGCGCCGGTGGCCATGGCGCAAGCGCTCGAAGCTGCCATCGCCGATGCCACACTGGAGATCATACCCGGCATTGCGCACTGGATGATGGTCGAGGCGCCGCAGCGCTCGGCCGAGTTGTTGCGGGGGCATTTGGACAAGACGGCGTCTTAGACGCGAGAGAACTATGGTCACTTGCGTGACGGCGGTACCGGCCCGCACCCCCGCCCGACCAACCCATGCCATGGTACCCTAATGGGTTGGTCGGGCGGGGGTGCGGGCTGGCGCCGAGACGAATAAGGAGGAAACCAACGATGGCGGAAAGCAGCATTTGGGGCGGTAACAACGGCCGCGGTCACGACAACGGCAGCTCGGATATCGTCTTCAGCAACGTGCGTATCCTCGATGGCACCGGTGAGCCGCCCTATTCGGGCGAAGTGACGGTCTCCGGCAATCGCATCAAATCGATCAGCCGCGCCGGCGGCGGCTACGGTGGCGGTCTAGGCGGTGGCCTTTCCTGGGGCGGCAACGGGACAACGCGTATTGACGGGCGCGGCATGACCCTGATGCCGGGCATGATCGACGCCCACCTGCATCTCAGCTGGAACAACGCGCCGGGCATCGATCCCATTCAGATGATGCCCATCGAAGAGCATGTGGTGAACTGCATTGAGATGGCCGGGCTGCTGATCGATGCCGGCTTCACCGGCGGTGTCGGCGCGGCGGCGGCCAAGCCGCGTCTCGACGTGGTGATTCGCGACGCAATTAATGCTGGCAAGGTGCCGGGGCCGCGCTATACGGCGGCCGGACCGGAACTCACGGTGATCGGTGGCTTGGGCGATGCGACCCTGCCGCACATTCCGGACAAGGGCCTCAATCTCGGTATCGTCGTCTCGGGCCCCGAGGAGGTGCGGCGCGAAGTGCGGCAGCTGATGAAGTGGGGCGTCGATACCATCAAGCTCAATCTCTCCGGCGAAGAGATCACCGGTATGGGTGCGGAGGAGAACCAGTTCTCCGACGAAGAAATCGCCATGGCTGTCAAGGAGGCCAAGGGGCGCGGACGCCGTCTGGCTGCCCACGCGCGCTCCAAGGAGTCGATCAAGAAGTGTGTCGAGTACGGTATCGAGATCATCTACCACGCCTCCTTTTCGGACGAGGAGGCGCTCGACATGCTGGAGGCCAACAAGGACAAGCACTTCGTCGCGCCCGGCCTGGCGTGGCTGATCAACACGGCGCGCAACGCTGGGGAGTATGGCATCAAGCCCGGCACGCCGATCACCATTGCCTACGAGCGCGAGCTCGAGAACGCCATCGAGACCATGCAGAAGATGCACAAGCGCGGCATTCGGGTGCTGATCGGCGGCGACTACGGCTTTGCATGGACCCCGCACGGCACCAACGCCAAGGACTTCGAATACTTCGTCGACATGATCGGCTTGTCGCCGATGGAGGCCATCCGGGCGGGCACAGCGCTGGGTGGCGAGATGCTGGGCACGATCCTCAACACCGGCCAAGAGCTCGGCCTGGTGCGCGAGGGCTATCTCGCCGATCTGCTGCTGGTCGACGGTGATCCGGTGACCGACATCCGTGTCCTGCAGGACAAGAGCCGCATCGTCGCCATCATGAAGGACGGCAAGTTCCACAAGGCGCCGGATACCCAGGCGATGGGCATGCGGCTGACGGCCTAGGTTCGGCCATGCAGTTGGACCCAGCTACTAGCCGGCGGTCGAAAGCCGTTTGTCCATGACGATACCGACGAGGGTGTGATCGCCGGGCATTCGTAGAACGAGCGGCAGTGAGCCTTTCCAGCCGAGCTTGCGGTAGAGCGGCAGGCCGCTCAGCGTCGCGGCGAGGCAGGCGGTGTCGAAGCCTGCGTCTATGATGTCGCTCTCGATCAGGCGCATGAGGGTACTCGCGATGCCACGGCGTGCGTAACCCGGGTGCACGTAGACGCTGCGCACCCGCGCCTCGATCTCCACGTCGTTCGCCGGCTGGCCGTGGACGTGGGCCGCATAGCCCGGCTCATCCGTTGACCAGCCACCCGCGCCGACGATGCATTCGTCGATCAATGCAAGACGATAGGTACCCCCCGTCAAGAGCGCCCTGTCCATGGTGCCGGTGGCGATGAAGGCTTCAATCGCCTCGGCGCCGTAATACGGAGCAGCCAACTCACGCAGCGAGTGAGCCTGCATGCTGGTAACTGCCTCATGGTCGGCAGGGGTTGCCGAGCGAAACTGCAACGCTTTGCTCATACCCATGTTCCTTTGTTGCTCTTCTCAGGCGCAGATTCCCGAATTGAGAGCTCACGTCGTGCCCGGTGTTCTCGCTCGCGACTATGAGTGACATCACGCCAGCGGCATAATCGACAATCTTGTCCTGCTATTTCTGTCGCATGCCAGCACCGCACGCCGCAGCGCTTGACCGAACGAGGATTCCAAGCGAAGGCAGGACATGATCATCGAGCCCGCTCAGCTGCTTATCTTCATCCCGGCGGCCTTGGCGCTGAACATGACGCCGGGCGCGGACATGCTCTTTTGCTTGAGCCAGGGCGCCAAGTCCGGCCCCAAGGCGGGGGTCGCCGCCAGCTTCGGCATCGCCACCGGCTCACTGATTCACGCGCTGCTTGCCGCGCTCGGTCTGGCGGCGCTGCTGAAGGCTTATCCTCTAGCTTTCGAGGCGTTGCGCTGGGCCGGAGTCGCTTATCTCGTTTGGCTTGCGATCCAAGCCTTCCGCCACCCGGTGGATCTCTCCAGCCCGGCCGGCCTCGCTGGCTCGAGCGCCTATCGCGCTTGGCGCGACGGGATACTGGTCAACCTGCTCAATCCCAAGGTCGCGGTCTTTGTGCTGGCCTTCATTCCGCAGTTCGTCGATCCCGCACGCGGCTCGACGGTGCTGCAGTTCCTGCTGCTCGGCCTCATCCTCAACATCGGTGGCACGATCATCAACGCCGCGGTGGGTGGCTTCTCCGGCAGCATCGGCAAGCTGTTGGCCGGTAACCGTCACGCCGCGCGCCTTTTCCAGTGGTTCAGCGGCGCCATCTTTCTGGGCCTCGCTGCGAAGCTGGCCTTCGAGCGGCGCTAGCAGGCAGTTCTTTCCGGGACGGCGGCTGTTCGCGACGGCCTATTCGTCAATCCGGAAAAAGGACAGGGCCGCACAGCGGTGCGGCCCTGCCAAACTCTTCGACAAGCGTGCTTAGCCGTGGCAAGCGCAGCCGGCGTGGTCGCAGCCGGCGCCCGCCGTGTGGCCGTTAGCACAGGCATCGCTGCAGTAGTTACGGCCATCCTTCTTGATGGCGTCATTGACGTTAACAATGCAGACGCAGTCCGCGCAGGCACATTTCTGCTGTGTTATTTCAACCATCAGGTGTCTCCTTCGTCAAAGGCATCCGGGTTGGCGTGTTCGTGCACGAAAAGATGCTCGATCATGGTGTTCAGGATGTCGCGAACACACTCGTCGGCCAGCGAATAGAACACCTGCTTGCCGCGCCGCTCGGCCCGCAGCATGCGCGCGGCACGCAGCAGACGGAGGTGGTGACTCACTAGGGACGCCGAGAGATCAAGTTTCTCGGCAATCCCACCGGCGGCGATCTCCCGCTCCATGCAAGCCATGACAATGGCAAGACGGGTGGGGTCGGCCAAAAGGCCGAAGGTCTCGGCAAGCTGGGCCGTCTGATCCGACTTCAATGCAGCGACCATAATGATTGAACAATTAAATGATTATTCAAGTGTTTTCAAGAGCCGACAGCTACGGGATGGCAGATTTGCGATGGTGGCTCTTGTGGTGCCTAGAGGAGACCCACAGCATATCAGTCATCAGCAGCGGAGCCGGAGAAGATCGCCGGATGTCGGAGCTTGAGATACGGCCGGGCGTTGCGGCGGTCGTCTATGATACGGCCGGCCAAACCCTTCTGCATCGCCGGCGCATCGGTGACGGCTGGGCGCCGATCAGCGGCCACGTCGAAGCGGGCGAGTCGCTGATCACTGCGCTGCATAGGGAGGTCCTGGAGGAGACGGGGCTTGTGGTTCGCATCGAGCGGCTTGTCTCGATGAACTCCGATCCGGCCTTTCAGATCGTGGCCTACCCGGATGGCCGCCGCGTCCATTTCGTGACGGCGCTTTTTGCTTGTCGCATGACGGCAGGTGATTTGCAGGGCTCGGACGAGGGCAGCGCCTGGGACTGGTTCCCTCCGGATGCGCTTCCGGAGGACCTCTTGCCCTACGCGCGCATCTGGCTCGCCGATGCGGCCGCGGATGGCTCGGGCCCGATCGTTCGCTAGCTGTCCTGCAGGGCCGAAGCCGGTTTGTGCAAGGCGACGCCGACCATCACCAAAGCGACGCCGATGAGATCGCGTAGTGTGGGAATCTGCGCCAGCACCACGGCGCCGACAATCGTTGCCGTCGCGGGGAGCAGTGCAAGCAGAAGGGCAAAGCTGGCGCGCGGCAGGCGCGACATGGCGAGCTGATCGCAGATGTAGGGGATGACCGAGGAACAAATCCCGACGCCGATGCCGGCCAGCAGCAACTCAGGCACCGTCAGGGCGCGCAAGGCTTCCGCAATGCCGATGGGCATGACAAAGAGAAAGGCGATCGCCATGGCGGCGCCGAGGCGCTCGACACCGCCGCCGGCGCCGTCCTGAGCAGCGCGATGGCCGAGCAGAATATAGCCGACGAAGAGCGCTCCGTTGAGGAAGGCCCAGAAGAGCCCGAGCGGGTCGCTGGCCCAAGTCACGTCGATCAGGATGAAGACTCCGCCGACCGCCAGAACCAGCGCAAGAAGATTGCGACCGGTCCGCAGACCATAGAGCGCCACGGCGATGGTGCCGACGAATTCGATGGCCGCGACCAAGCTCATGGGCAGGCGGTCGAGCGCCAGATAGAAGGCGCAGTTCATCACGGCAAGGCAGACGCCGAGGCCGACAAGGAGCCACCGCGTGCGCCCGTCCGCTCGGCGCCAGGTGCGCCAAGGCTTGGTCCAGGGCGCAAAGATCAGGGCGGCCGAGGCGATGCGCAGCCAGGCCACGCCCAGCACGCCGACGGCCGGGAAGAGCAGCACGGCGAAGGACGGGCCGAGATAGTGGAAAAGCGCGCTGACGCCGAACCAGGCCTGCGGCGGCACCCGTTCGGCGGCTTTGGATAAGGCTTCGTTGCCAATCGCCATAACACCTCCTGCTGTTGCTTTCACACTGCAGGCAGAAGGGTGGTATTGCTATGGGGTTACGTAGGTGATATCGGCTATTTGCATTCTATTAAACGGGTGAACTCAATGATTAGCCTTCGAGTCGAAAACGGTGCCCTCGACGACATCGACGCCGAGATTCTTGCTGCGCTGATCGAGAACGCGCGTGTCAGCTTGGCAGAGCTGGCGCGTCGTGTCGGTCTTTCCGCGCCGAGTGTTTCCGAGCGGCTCAAGCGCTTGGAGGAGTCCGGCGTGGTCACCGGCTACAGCATCGAGATCGATCCGGCGGCGCTTGGCCTGCCGCTGGCGGCTTGGCTGCGCATTCGGCCCATGCCAGGGCAGTTGCAGCGGGTCGCGGAGATACTGCGGGGGCTGCCGGAGATCGTCGAGTGCAATCGCGTGACGGGTGAGGATTGCTTCCTTGCTCGGGCCCACGTCGCTTCGGTCGAGGACTTGGAAGCCGTGATCGACGAGGTCATCCCATATGCCATGACCAACACCTCGATCATCCAGTCCTCACCTGTCCCCAGGCGCTTGCCACCCATCCCGACCAGAAACCGAGCGCGGAACGGAAACACGCGTTGAACTAAGCGACGTGCAAGCGCGGGCCATCCGACAGCGCTGTGCTTTGCTTCAACTCCTCGATCAGGAAGTCGACAAAGGCGGTCCGCACCGCGGTCTTGACGTCCTTCTGCGCGAAGACGGCAATGGCCGAGTATGGCAGGGGCGGGAGGCCCAGAGAGTCGTCGGCCGGTCGCAAGCCCTCCGTCAGGGCAGAGCGTGGCAGCACGCCAACACCAAGGCCGGCGCGTACCGCCGCCTGAACTCCGGCAATGCTCGAGCTGGTGAAGACGATGTCCCACTGCCGGCCTTGCTGCTCCAGGCCGTCGATTGCAGCACGACGATGACTACAGGGGTGCGGCAAGGAGACGAGAGGCAGTGGCGTCTTGTTTCCCGAAAGGCCCGCTTCAGCGGTCACCCAGATCAACGGCTCATGCAGCAGGATCTCGCCGCCTTGAAGCTCCTCCTCCTGTCCGGCCAGCACGAGATCGAGCTCGCCGCGCTCGAAGGCGGGAATGAGGTCGAGCCCCAGGCCGGTTCGGACGGAAAGCCGGATGCGCGGGTAGTGACGGCAAAAGCGGCCGAGGAGGGTGGGCAGCACATTGGGCGCGAAGTAGTCGGCGATGCCAATCCGCAGATCGCCTTCGGCCCAAGGCGCGCGCAAGCGTCGAACCGTCTCGTCATTGAGGTCCAGCATGCGCCGGGCGTAGCCGAGCAGAACCTCCCCTTCGGGGGTGAGCGTGACCGAACGGCTGGTACGTTCGAGAACGCGGGTCTCTAGCTGTTCCTCCAAACGGCGGATGCGGACGCTGACGCCGGACTGGGTCAGGCCAATGGCTTCGCCGGCGGCAGTGAAGCTGCCGGCTCCGGCGACGGCTGCGAAGCAGCGCAGCAAGTCGAGGTCGAGATCGATCAGTCGCATAGATAGATGATTGTTGCTCATCGAAAAGATATCAAGAATTCGTTTTACTCATCTAATGCGCGCCACCAGCTTCTGAAGAGATCTCGCTGGAGCGCCTTGCTGGCGTCGGCGAGCCGCATTCGGAAGAGCACAGAATGAAAGCACAGATCATCCCCCAATTCGGCGACCCCGACGTGTTTCAGGCGGCCGAGCTGCCCGATCCCAAGCCGGGGCCCGGCGAAGTGCTGGTCCGCGTCGAGGCGACCAGTGTCAATCCCGTCGACTACAAGATCAGGCGCGCCGGCCCGCCGATTGCGCCCGATCTGCCAGCCGTCCTGGGCTGTGACCTGGCCGGCGTGGTTGTCGGGGTCGGTGAGGGTGTGACGGTGTTTCGCGAGGGCGACGAGGTTTATGGTTGCGCCGGCGGTGTCAAAGGCATGCCGGGAACCTATGCGGAGCTTATCGCTGCCGACGCGCGGCTCTTGGCCCACAAGCCGAAGAGCCTCTCCATGCGCGAAGCGGCCGCTTTGCCGCTGGTGACCATCACCGCTTGGGAAGGGCTGCACGACCGCGCGCGTCTGCAAGTCGGTCAGAAGGTCTTGGTTCACGGCGGCGCGGGTGGCGTTGGCCACATTGCCATTCAGCTCGCCAAAGCGAGCGGCGCTGTCGTCTACACGACGGTCTCTTCAGCGGAGAAAGCGGAGACGGCACGCCGGCTGGGTGCCGACGAAACCATCAACTACCGTGAAGAGAGCGTGGAAGACTACGTTGCTCGGCTGACCGATGGCGTGGGCTTCGATGTGGTGTTCGATGCCACCGGCGGCGATCAGATCACGCAATCCTTTGCCGCGGCGCGCTTGAACGGACAGGTCATCACCATCGTTTCGCAGTACGAGGCCGACCTCAGCCTGATGCATGCCAAGGGGCTTTCGCTGCATGTCGTTTTCATGCTGCTGCCAATGCTCTATGGCGACGGACGGCCGCACCATGGTGAGATTCTAAAGCAGGCGGCCGAGCTTGCGGACGCTGGCAAGCTGCGACCGCTGATCGAGGGGCAGCGCTTCGCTTTAAGTGAGATCGGAGAGGCGCATGCCTTGCTGGAGGGCGGCAAGGCTTCCGGCAAGGTGGTTGTCGAGGTGTCGGGGAGAGCCTGAGCCGCATGCTCGTGTTGGGCGGTTTAGCTCCGCTGGGTGTTGCTTGATGGGTTGGTGGTCGAGACGATGTCAACGAAACCGCGCAGCGCTTTGCGGCGATCGGTCTTTCGCCAAGCCACGACGAGCTCCCACGCAAGCTCGCGCGGGGCGTCGATAATGGGTAGGAAGGCGACTCCGTCGATGCGCATGCTCTTGGCTCCGGCCGGCACGAGGGAGACGCCCATGCCGGAGGCGACCAGGCTGAGGATCGTATGCATCAGCCGCGCCTCCTGCGCGATGCGGGGCGCAAAGCCGGCCTTGCGGCAGGCGGCGAGGATATCGCGATAGAGGTGGGGCCCTAGACGATAGGGAAAGAAGACAAAGTCCTCGTCGGCAAGTGCAGCCAGCTCTATCGCTTCGCCGCGTGCCAAGGGATTGCTCGTCGGCAGTGCAGCGACAACCGGATCGCGATGGACCGGCATCACGTCGAGCGGCCCCGTGTCTTTCAAAGGGGGATGCAGAAATCCGACGTCGAGCCGGCCCGTCTGCAGCATGTCCAGCTGGGTGTCGGTCGGCTGCTCGTCGAGACGGATGCGAACGGCGGGATAGCGTTCACGGCATCGGCGAAGGGTGGTGGGCAAGACGTCGTACAGCGCGGCGCTGACAAAGCCGACCGTCAGCTCCGCCAGCTCGTCAACCGCGGCTTGTCGCGCAAGACGGATGGCCGCTTCCGCCTGGCCCAAGGCCTGTTTCGCTTCATCCAAGAAGATGCGCCCGGCCGGTGTCAGCTCGACACGGCGGTTCGAGCGTTCCAGCAGCGTGAAACCCAGCGCCAGCTCCAAACGCTTGATGGACTGGCTCAGCGGCGGCTGTGCCATGTTGAGGCGCGCGGCGGCGCGGCCGAAGTGCAGCTCCTCGGCGACGGCCACGAAATGCCGCATGTGATGGAGGTCGATATTCATATTTGCAGAATATCGTTATAGCAAAATTTAATATTAGAAACAGATTGATTCGTGGCCAGCTCTTTTTGAGTAAAGCGGCGGTTCGGCTCATCGCGGTCTAGCGACCGCGCGAAGCGGAGCGCGCTATCTCAAGGGAGACTGAACCATGCAAAAATCTGATCTGATCGCCGTGGCCGCGTTGGCCGCCGGCGTTTCCCTGTTTGCTGCGACGGCATCGGCGGTGACGCCGGCCGAGCGCGCCGTGCTGTACTATTTCGACGGTTTGCATCCCGACGCGATCGAGCGCCTGGAGCTTCCGACCCTGCAGCGTTTGCAGGAGCAGTGCACCTCGGTCGAGCAAGCCGTCATGACCTTTCCTTGGCACCCCACCACAGGCGGCTACGGCTTGATGCACACCACCTCGCTGCCCAACCCGATCACCATGACGGGCAATCTTTTTCTGCGCCCGAACCAGCCCATGCTGCAGCATCAGTTCGGTCGGGCGACGGACACGGCCATCGCGACCGGCAGCAAGGCCTATGACACTTTAACGCCCGGCTTCGATATCGCGCATGTGGTCGACGTATCCGACGCGGTCATGACCGACGCCATTCTCGATACGCTGGAGCGCTACGATCCCAAGTTCCTCCGCATTCAGCTGCAGGATGTCGGGCGGGCCGGCTATCGCACGATCAACAGCAGCATTCGGGCAGAGGCGCTCGAGCCGTGGCATGCCGACATCTGGCACCCGGACTCGCCTTACGCGGAAACGGCGCGGGAGGCCGACCGTCAGCTCGGCCGCTTCATCGCGGCCATGGAAGCGAACGGTCGGTGGGACAGCGCGATCTTCGTCTTCATGGCTGACGGTCAGTCGCGGCACGGCTGGCATCTGCCGATGGACGAGGACAGCTGGCATACGCCGATGATCCTCTGCGGCCCCGGCGTGCGGGCCGGGCATAGCATCCCCTATGCCGAGATCATCGATGTGATCCCGACCTTGGCAGCGGCGCTCGGCGTCGAGCCGCCCAACCCAGGACCCGGCGCCGGCCGCGTTCTGAATGAAGCCTTCGTTGATGGGCCGGAGGCACAACCCGAGGTGCCGCGCCGCATGCTGCGCTTCAACGAGCAGAACCGGGATTATCTTCTGCTCACGGCAGAGCTGCGTTTGCTGTCGGTCACCGACCCTCGGGCGGACCACATCCTGATGCAGGAGCGCAACGCCCGCACGCGCAACGACCCAGGGCCCTTTCTCGGCATTGAACAGATTGACCGCTGGCATGAAGCCGGATCCTTCGACGAGCTCCTAGCACGCAATGAGGCGGTTATCGACTATCTGCGGGAGCGGCTCGCCCACCTGCAGTCCGTATCCTATTCGACCGAGCGGACAAACTAGCGACAACAAGCTCATTGGCGCCGGCCTTTCCTGTCTGGCGGAGGCCGGCGTCACACTTGCGAGATCGGCGCAGTTTGCGTCGTCCAAAAAAGGACTGCGGCTTCAGGCCGCGCTTGCTCACAGTCGCTGTGGCGGTAATCTGCCGAGCTATGAGTTGGATTCCGTCCGATAGAAGGCTGCGTTTGCCCGCCTGGCTCGCCGTTTTGGCTTTGCTGGTCAATCTGGCGGGGCACGTCAGCTATGCCAGCGCCCACTCTGCGGCTGAGCCGCATGAGGCGGGCACCATCCTGGTGATCTGCAGCCCGGACGGCTTGAAGCGTGTGCTTTGGACGTCGGACGGCTTCGAGCCGCTGCCCGACGAGCCTGGCCAGATCAAAAAGCCCTGTCCGCTGTGCGGCGTGCTGGCCGCCGGGCTGCTCTTGCCTGAGACCTATGTCATCGAAGCGCCGCTCCCGCTGCCTCTGCACATCAGCGCATGGGACGGCGAGCGGCTCCCTTGCTGTGCCGTTAGCGCCGAAACCCCGCCGGCACGCGCACCGCCTTTGGCTTAGGCCTAGATAGAGTCGGCCCCGGCGTTCAATCCACGCCGGCGTGGGCCGTGTAAAGTTCCCTGAAAAACAAACGAATGCGGCGCCGGCCCTAGTGTGTCGGCAAACGTTGCGGTCGGGCGTCGCGAAATGGAGAGACTGACAATGAAGGCATTTCTTTTGGGCGTTGGCCTAATCCTGATGGGAGCCGCGGCAGCGGTCGCTCACGACTACAAAGCTGGCTCGATCACCATCGACCACCCCTGGGCCAAGGCCTCGATCGGGCAGGCCAAGGCAGGCGCCGCCTATCTCACACTGATGAATGACGGAGAGGCGGCCGATCGTTTGCTCGAGGTGCGAGCCGATGTGTCTGAGCTCGTCGAACTGCACACGCACACCATGGAAGACGGTGTCATGCGCATGCGTGCCGTGCCCGCCATCGACGTGCCGGCCGGCGCCATGACGGAGCTTAAGCCGGGCGGTCTGCACATCATGCTGCTGAACCTCAAGGGGCCCTTGGTCGAGGGAGAGAGCTTCCCGGCGACCCTCGTCTTCGAGAACGCGGGGGAAGTCGTCGTTGAGGTTGCCGTCGAGGCGGCGGTCGGTGGGCAGCATGGGCACTCCGGCCACAGCCACGGCTCGTCAGCCACCGAATAAGCCGGCTTCTTGGAGAACGAGACAATGCAACGTCAGAACACCATCTCTGTATCCGGACAAGGCGTCATGCTCCGCCGCGCCGCACTGTTCTTCACCTTTGTGGCCATGCTGATCTTCGCCGCGCAGGCGGCCGTAGGCGACACGACCAAGACCCGTCTGTTTCTCAACCTGACCAGTGATGACGTCTGGAGCAATCAGATGGCCTTCGGCTATGCCAACAAGGTCATGGACCAGGGGCACGAGGTCGTCGTCTTCCTCAACGTCCGGGCCGTGAAGCTGGCCCATCGGAGCATTCCGCAACCCGTCGACCCGCAGCGGGAACTTACGGCGCGTGACGAGCTTACGGCGCTCATGGAGCGCGGGGCCCGCGTCTTTGTCTGTCCGGGTTGCACCCTCAAGGCCGGCATGTCGCAGGAGGATTGGATCGACGGCGTCGAGCCGGGCGGCCCCGAACTGATTGCGCTTCAGATGGACCCCTTGTCGATGATCGTGTCCTACTAGGTTGGTTGACCGATGCTCCTTTCTGGAACCGGCACCGCTTGCTATGTCTCCAGTCGGCTTCGGCTTTGTCATAGCGATGGGAGAGGGACGTGAAGATCAGCGCGCGCAATGTGTTCAGCGGCCAGGTCACGGATGTGAAGACCGGCCCGGTCAACAGTCAGATCAAGGTCGATATCGGCGGCGGCAACGTAATCACCTCGATGATCACCACCGATGCGGCGGCCGATCTCGGCGTTGCCGTTGGCAAGGAGGTCAAGGTGATCGTCAAGGCCTCCGAGATCATGCTGGCTACCGATTAGGTGTATCGCGGGCCCGCCAAGCTTATTGCCTTGGCGGGCCTGTCGAACCGCGCACGATCAGCTCGAAGTCTAGCGGGCGGGGTGGGAGCGTCTCCTCTCCCGCCAAGACCGACAGCATGTAGCGGCCGGCAAGCGTTCCCATTTCGTTGCGCGGTGTGCGCAGCGTGGTGAGACCCGGTGGCAGGCTGGCGCTCAGCCACATGTCGTCGAAGCCGGTGATCGATAGGTCGTCGGGAACGGCTAGCCCAAGGGTCTGGCACTCCAGCAGAGCGCCGTAGGCAAAGGGGTCTGCCCCACAGATTATTGCCGTCGGGCGCGGTTCTCTCGCCATCAGCAGGCGCAGCGCCGCGCGCCCCTCTTCCACACCGAAAGGCCTTGTGATGATGCGTGCCGGGTCGAGCGTCAGCCCACGCTCCTCCAGGGCCGCTTGTACGCCCGCCAATCGCCCGGCGGCCCGGTCGTTGCTGGCGGTGGCGCCAGAGATCATTGCGAAGCGGCGATGTCCCATGTCCAGCAGATGGCGGGTGACCGCGGCTGCCGCAGCTCGGTTGTCGAAGCCGATGCAGGGATGGGCGCCGTCCGTTCCCGCGACCCAAGTCAGGACATAGGGCACCTGGCGCTGGCGGATCAGCCGATAGACCGAAGCCTCCCGCGCGGCACCAACCAGCATCAGCGCATCGATGCCGCTGGCGAGCATATTGCGGAGGTGGTTGCGCTCCTGCTCCGGATCGTAGTTCGAGGAGGCCACGACCGGCGTGTAGCCGGAGCCGGCGATCTCGCTTTGCAGAGCCTCCAGAGTGCCGCCGAAGAGGGCGGAGTCGAGCGAAGGGAAGATCGCCCCAATCAGTCGCGAACGGCGTGACGCCAGCGAACGGGCCGCACCGTGCGGCACGTAGTCCAGCTTCTCGATGGCGGCGTCTACTTTGGCCTTCAACAGCGGCCGCACGATGCCCGGGTTGTTAAGGCAGCGGGAAACTGTGGCCGGCGACACGCCAGCCTCCCGCGCGACATCCTCCAAGGTTGCGCCGGGCTTCGTGTCAGCTCTGAAAGCGTATTCAGGATCGATCGTCATTGGCTTCTGCTCGAACCAGCACCATAGCCTGTGACACAACACCGTTGCAAAACCCGACTTTGAGCCGAAGGAAAACGACGGGGTCTTCAAAACGAGCTTGACTCTGAAAAGAAGAAGGTGGTTCGCTATATGAAAGCGCTTTCAAATGATAAAGGCCAGAGGCGAGATGACTATTCGCTACCTCAAGAAGGCAACCAAGACGGCGGTCAGCACCGATGACGAAGTCCGCCCGGTCGTTGCCGAGATGCTTGCCCGTATCGAGGCGGACGGGGAGGATGCCACCCGCGACTATGCGCGGCAGCTCGATGGCTGGGAGGGCGATATCCTGGTGTCCCAGGATACCCTGGCGGAAGCGGAGCGGCGGCTGCCCGAAACGGTCAAGGACGACATCCGCTACGCCCATGCGCGCGTGCGCGACTTCGCCGAACGGCAGCGGGACTCGCAGCAGGAGTTCGAGACCACCCTGGTGGACGGCCTGGTGGTCGGACAGCGTCTCATTCCGGTGACCACGGCCGGCTGCTACGTGCCGGGCGGCCGCTATGCCCACGCGGCCTCCGCGATCATGAGCTGCTGCACTGCGCGCGTTGCCGGTGTGGAGAACGTGATTGCCACCTCGCCGGCCAGCAAGGAGCGCGGCGGCATCCACCCTGCCATCCTCTTTGCCATGAAGGTTTCGGGCGCCGACCGGATCCTGGCGCTCGGTGGCGTTCAGGCCATCGCGGCCCTGACCCTCGGCCACTTCACCGGCCACCCGGCCGACATCGTCGTCGGGCCCGGCAACCGTTTCGTGGCGGAAGCCAAGCGCGTGCTCTTCGGACGCATCGGCATCGACGTCATCGCCGGGCCGACCGAGTCGATGGTCGCTGCCGACGAGACGGCCGACCCCGCGATCGTCGCCGCGGACCTGGCCGGTCAGGCCGAGCACGGACCCGACTCGCCGGTCTGGCTGGTGACCACGGGTGCGGCCCTTGGGGAGCAGGTGCTGGAACTGATGCCGGAGATCATCGCCGACCTGCCGCCGGTGTCTCGCGCGGCTGCCGAGGCGGCCTGGCGTGACTACGGCGAGATCATCCTGACCGACACCCGCGAGGAGGCCTGCAAGGTCTGCGACGACTATGCGCCGGAGCATCTCCAGGTGCAGGCAGAAGATCTCGACTGGTGGCTGCGCCACCTGCGCAACTACGGCTCGCTGTTTCTCGGCGAGGAAACCACCGTGGCCTTCGGCGACAAGTGCTCCGGGCCCAATCACATCCTGCCGACGCGCGGCGCCGGCCGCTACTCCGGCGGTCTCAACGTGCAGAAGTTCGTCAAGGTGCTGACCTACCAGCGCATGACCCGCGCCGCAGCGCGGGACGTGGCGCAGGTCGCGTCCCGCATCTCTCGCCTCGAGGGCATGGAGGGGCACGCGATGACCGGGGACGTGCGGCTCGCCAAGTACTTTCCCGAGGAGCGTTTCCAACTGGAAAGCGGGTTCAACGAATGAGCCAGCCGGAAGACAAGGTGGTCTTCACCAAGCCCTTCACCCAACAGGAGCCGATCCCCGAAGAGGCGATTGCCAAGGCTGTCGAGGTCATGCGCCACGGCCGCCTGCATCGCTACAACACGCTGGAGGGCGAGGTTGCCGAGGCTGCGCTGCTCGAAGATGAGTTCGCCACCTATCTCGGCGTGCCCTATTGCCTGGCTTGTGCCTCTGGCGGCTACGCGATGCACGTGGCGTTGCGCAGCGCCGGCGTTGAGCACGGCACGCCCGTGCTCACCAATGCCTACACGCTGTCTCCCGTGCCAGGGTCCATCGACAATGCGGGTGGCCGCGCCGTGCTGGTCGAGATCACCGACGACTACACCATCGATCTCGCCGACTTGGAACAGAAAGCGGAGGCGAGCGGCGCCAAGTTCCTGCTGCTCTCCCACATGCGCGGGCACATCGCCGACATGGATGCCATCGCCGAGATCTGCCAGCGTCGTGGAATCGCTCTGATCGAGGACTGTGCCCACACCATGGGCGCGCGCTGGAAGGGCCGCAAGAGCGGCACCTTCGGCGTCGCCGCCTGCTTCAGCACCCAGACCTACAAGCACATGAACTCGGGCGAGGGCGGCTTTCTCACGACGGTCGACCCGGCGCTGATGGCGCGCGCCGTGATCTTCTCCGGCTCCTACATGCTCTACAGCCGGCACGTTGCGGCACCCGACGAGGAAGAGTTCCGGGAGGTCCGCCTCGACACGCCGAACTATAGCGGCCGGATGGACAATCTCCGCGCTGCCATCCTGCGGCCCCAACTCCGCACGCTCGACGAGAAATGCCGCCGTTGGAACGAGCTCTATCGCACGCTGGGGGAGGGCTTGCGGCGTGTGCCGGGTATCACGCTGCCTGTTCGCTCACCGGATGAAGACTATGTCGGCAGCTCCATTCAGTTTTCGCTCAACGGGCTGTCCGAGGAGGAGCTGCAAAGCGTCCTGCGCGGCTGTGCCGAGCGGGGTGTGGAGCTCAAGTGGTTCGGTGCGGCGGAGCCTAAAGGCTTTACCAGCCGCTACGACAGTTGGCGCTATCTCGCGCCGCAGCAGGACCTGCCGCAAACCCGGCGAGTCCTAACGCATCTCTGCGACATGCGGGTCCCTCTGACGTTCGATGAGGAAGACTGCCGTCAGATCGTCAAGGTGATCGCTTCCGTGCTGGAAGCAATGGAGCTTGAGAAGGTTTGACTGCGTAAGTCGGGAGGAGGATGCTTTCTGCACTGGCTCCTGCGAGCGCGCAGGTGTGCCATAAAAACACATAATAAAAGTGTATAACAGGGAGGAACGACATGAGAGCAATGTTGAAAGCCCTGGTTGCAGGCTGTGTCGTGTCAGGTTCTCTGGCCATCGCCGCGCAAGCGGACGACAAGGAAGTCACCATCGGCTATCAGCTGGTGATGAACCCCTGGAAGGTCGCTATCGCGGACGGCGACTTCGAGAAGGCCACCGGATACAAGATCAACTGGCAAAGGTTCGATTCCGGCGCCAAGGTCATCAATGCGATGGCGTCGGGGGATGTGGATATTGCCTTGGCCGGCTCCTCGCCGATTGCTGCTGGCGTCAGTCGCGAGCTGCCCATCGAGCTGTTCTGGATCACCGAGAACATCAACGACGCTGAGGCGCTGGTGGTGCGCGAGGGTTCCGGAATCGAGTCGCCACAGGATCTCAAGGGCAAGAAGATCGGCGTGCCCTTCGTCTCGACAACCCACTTCCACATGCTCTTCGCGCTTGAGCAGTTCGGCATCGAGCCGACCGAGGTCGAGCTCCTGAACCTTCAGCCCAACGCCATTGCGGCCGCCTGGGAGCGGGGCGACATCGATGCCGCTTTCATCTGGGATCCGGCGCTGAGCCGCATCAAGAAGAACGGCAAGGTCCTGATCACCTCTGGCGACCTCTCCAACTGGGGCAAGGCCACCTTCGACGGCAAGGTGGTGAACAAGGAGTTCGCCGAGAGCAACAAGGACTTCATGTGCAAGTTCATCCAGACGATCGCGGCCGTTGACGAGGCTTACCGGAGCAATCCCGATTCCTTCTCCGGCAGCTCGGACAATGCCAAGAAGATCACCGGCCTGATCGGTGGCGACCCCGCCAACGTTCCGGTGGTGCTGGCGCTCTACGAGTTCCCGACCCTCGAGCAACAGGCTTCGGCCGCATGGCTCGGCGGCGGGGCGGCTGCGGCGTTGCAGGCGACCTCCGAGTTCCTGAAGACTGAGAAGAAGGTCGACAGCCTGCTTCCCGACTACAACGCGGTGGTGACTGACGAGTACGTCAAGGCGGCGATGAACGGCTGCTGACGCATCCGGAGCTGGGGCGCAGTGACGACGCTGCGCTCCCGTCTTCTCGGATGACGAACGGCAGCTGGAGGCGAGCCAATGGCCGAATTCGCAAGTGCCGTTTCCCCAGAGGTTGCGGCAAAAGATTCAAGCGACATTCAGAGCGGGACCCTTCGCGCCGATGAGGTCACCGTTATCTATCCCACCAAGGACGGCGGCGGCGTTCACGCACTGGAGAAGGTGTCGCTGACCATCAAGCCCGGCGACTTCGTCGTGGCGCTCGGTGCATCGGGTTGTGGAAAGACGACCTTCCTCAACTTGCTGGCCGGCTTCATTCAGCCGACCCACGGACAGGTGACGCTTGGTGGCAGCGTCCTAAGAGGTCCCGGCGCCGATCGCGGCGTGGTCTTTCAAAAGCATGCCTTGATGCCCTGGCTGCGGGTTCTGCAGAACGTCACCTTCGGCTTGAAGCTGCAAGGCATCCCCAAGGAGGAGCGGCGTGCCATTGCGCGCAAGTACATCGAGCTGGTTGGGCTCAAGGGCTTCGAGAGCAAGCACATCTACGAATTGTCAGGTGGCATGCAGCAGCGTGTCGGCCTGGCCCGTGCGCTCACCGCCGATCCCAAGGTCCTGCTGATGGATGAGCCGCTCGGCGCGCTTGATGCGCTGACCCGCGACAACATGCAGGAGCTAATCCTGGATATCTGGCGGGAGACCCACAAAGCGATCTTCTTCATCACCCACGACATCGAAGAGGCGCTCTTCATGGCGACACGTCTGATCGTCATGTCGCCGCGCCCGGGCCGCATCACTCACCAATACGAACTCGATTTCTGCCACCGTTTCTTCGAGACACGGGACGGTCGGCAGGTGAAATCCCTGCCGGAATACATCGCCATGCGCGAAGAGATCCTCTCGATCATCCGCGGCGATGAGATTGAAGGAGGAAAGTTGGATGGCTAACACCGAAGTCGCCGCCGACGGGACGTTCTCGCGCCTCCTGAGCGTATTCTCAGCCGGGCCGGCGAAGCCCGGCGACTCATACGGTGCCCCCGGGCGCGGCAACAGCACCGGCATCGCCATCGCGACGACCATTGCGCTCTTCCTGCTGTGGTACTTCGTGACGTTCGGCGAGGATCCGTTGATCAAGCCGCTGTTTCTGCCCTCGCCAAGCGATGTCTGGGCGAAGTTCGTGGTGGTGATGACCGAGGGTTATCAGAACCGCACCTTGCCCGAGCATGCGCAGGCCAGCCTTATGCGGATCTTTGCCTCCTTCGCGCTGGCTGTCCTCATCGGTGTGCCTACCGGCATTGCCATGGCGACGAATCGCATCGCCCGTGGCGTGTTCGACCCGCCTATCGAGTTCTATCGGCCGCTGCCCCCGCTCGGTTACCTGCCGCTGACCGTGATTTGGTTCGGCATCGGTGAGGAACAGAAGCTGGTCTTGCTGTTCCTGGCGATGTTTGCCCCTATCGTCCTCAATACCCGCGCCGGGGTGCGCTCCGTTGCCATCGAGCAGATCCACGCGGCCTATTCTCTCGGGGCCAGCCGCGCGCAGGTGCTGTGGCATGTCATACTTAAGGGGGCCATGCCGGAGATCCTGACCGGTCTCAGGATTGGTATCGGCTTTGGCTGGACCACTTTGGTGGCCGCCGAACTGGTGGCGACCCAGGTGGGCTTGGGCGCCATGATCATGACCGCCTCCGAGTTCCTGGTCACCGATGTCGTTATCATGGGCATCATCGTCATCGGCATCATCGCCTACTCCTTCGACCTCTTCATGCGGTGGCTGGAGCGCACGTTGGTGCCGTGGAAGGGGCGGGTATAGCGGCCGTCTCATAAACGGCGCTGGGGTGCGTAGGGCTGCCGGCACAATCGTGCTGGCAGCCAGCGCGACGACGTGGCAGAGAAGGTCGCATGATCGATGACTTTTTCTGGCGCGCCCTTATCGCCGGTGTTGGGGTTGCCCTCGTCGCCGGACCCTTGGGCTGCTTCATCGTCTGGCGGCGCATGGCTTATTTCGGCGCCACGCTCTCCCATTCCGCTCTGCTCGGTGTGGCGCTCGGCATCGTGCTTCACATCAACATCTACATCGGCATCTTTCTGATCTGCCTTGCCGTCTCGCTCATGCTGGTCCTGCTGCAGCGTCAGTGGCGGCTGGCCGACGATACCTTGCTCGGCATCTTGGCGCATGGGGCTCTGGCGCTTGGGCTCGTGGTCATCGCGTTCCTTGAGACGGTTCGCATCGATCTCATGTCGTATCTCTTTGGCGACATCCTGGCTGTTACCATGACGGATATCATCTGGGTCTATGCCGGTGGCGCTGTGTGCTTGGCCGTCCTTGCGATCATTTGGCGGCCCTTGTTGCTGGTGACGGTGCATGAGGAGCTGGCGCGGGTGGAAGGCGTGCCGGTACTGGCGGTCCGCCTGGCCTACATGATTCTCATCGGCGTGGTTATTGCCGTGGCCATGAAGATCGTCGGCATCCTGCTGATCGTCTCCATGCTGATCATTCCGCCTGCCGCCGCCCGGCAGCTGGCGAACACGCCGCAGAGCATGGCGCTGCTCGCCTCTGCGATCGGTTGCGCTGCCGTTGTCCTCGGGCTCAACGCATCCCTTCGCTTCGATACGCCGTCCGGTCCCTCCATCGTCGTGGCTGCCCTGCTTCTCTTTCTGCTGAGCCTTCTTCCACTGCGTACCTGGCGCAGAAAAGCGCTCGGCGAAGCAGGTCAGTAGGGCTGGCTTCTTTGCAGTTTTAGTACGCTTTAGGTGTGTTGCAGATCTAAAAACAATCTAATAAGAAAACGCAATCACGCACTATTATTGATGTAATTGGCGCACGGAGATTGTTGAACTTTGGTGCATGTTTTGAATTTTACTCAAGAAAAAGAACTCCTCTTAAGACGAGAGAAATATTTTACATCTTTTATTGGGGCATAAAACAAAAAATACACCGAGAAAATAGGGGATTTGGCTGGCGATACTCTGTTGGGGACAACGAGGGGGCCGATATGTGCAGCCCGGCTCCTGGCTTTCGGAGACACTCCATGGCAACAATCGCATCAGAGTCCGCCTCGGTCGCGACTGAGAGTTCTGCTTTCGAGCGCGCAAGCAAGTTCTCGTTCATGTCCCTCGGCCGCCGGCGGTCGGTAACCCAGAAATTGCTCGGCGTCGTCTCCCTGTGCGTGTTCTTTACCGCGTTGGTCGGTGGGACGGCCATCTGGCAGCTGTCGAAAATCGGCGGGGAGATCGAATCGATTGCCGAGCGGGATCTGCCCGTGACGGAAGCGGTCAGCAGGATCACGCTCCATCAGTTCGAGCAGGCCGTCCTTCTCGAGCGCGCGCTGCGCCTCGCGTCCCTTCATCGGGAGGTCGACAAAGCGCACCTCGAAGAGGTGGTGGCTGATTTTGAGCGCTACGCCGAGCTGGTCGACCGCGAGATTCTCGAAACCGAGGACTATGTGGCCAAGGTAATCGATGAAAGCAGGACAGACGAGGAGAGAGCCGAGTTCTCCAAGGTGCTGGCTGCCCTGAAAGCCATTGAGATCGAGCATGCGGGCTACAACGAGCATGCGCGAGAAGCCCTCTCGTTGCTGGAAAGGGGGCAGGACGAACAAGCCTTCGAACTGATCGCGGAGATCGAGGTCGAGGAAGACAAGCTCGACCACGAGCTGGAGGCTCTGCTCTTTGAGTTGGAGCACTTCACTCTGCGTGCCGCGCAGAACGTGGAAGCGCATGAGCGCGCGGCGCTCACGCTTATGATCGTCATCACTCTCGTCAGCACGCTGCTTGGGTTCGGGCTGGCGTATTGGATCGCAACCCGGCAGATCTCGAGCCCGCTCGGCGAAGTTGTCGAGGCACTGAAGCGCCTGGCCGACGGCGACACCAGCGGTAGCGTCGCCGTACGCAACGACGATGAAATCGGCGAGGCGGCTCGTGCGTTCGAGACCTTCAAGCAGCGCACGCTGGAACTCAAGCAGATGGAGCAAGATCGCGTCGAGCAGGAAGCGCGGGCGGCAGAAGAGAAGCGGGCACAGATGATGGAGCTCGCAAGCAGCTTCGAAAGCAGCGTCGGCACAATTATCGATACGGTTTCCTCGGCTGCCGGTGAGCTGCAGCAGACGGCGGAGACCCTCGCGTCGACCGCCGAAGAGACCAGCAGTCAGTCGGCTATTGTTGCGGCCGCTTCGGAGGAAGCATCCAGCAATGTGCAGACGGTTGCCTCGTCAGCCGAGGAACTATCCGCCTCGATCACTGAGATCAGCCGACAGATCAGCGACTCCAATCAGATCGCCGGCCGTGCGGAGATCGATGCAGACAAGGCGAACGAAGCGGTGACAGGCCTGGCGGATGCGGGCCAGCGGATCGGCGACGTTATCAGCCTGATCAAGGACATTGCTGAGCAGACCAATCTGCTTGCGCTCAACGCCACGATCGAAGCAGCACGAGCGGGAGAGGCCGGCAAGGGCTTTGCAGTCGTGGCGTCTGAGGTGAAATCTCTCGCCAATCAGACCGCCAAGGCTACGGAGGAAATTGCTGCGCAGGTCTCCGGTATGCAGTCCGCAACCGGAGGCACCGTCGAGTCCATTGAAGGCATCACCCTGGTGATCAAGCAAATCAGTCAGAACGCAACTGCGGTGGCCTCGGCGGTCGAGGAGCAAAATGCCGCGACACAGGAAATCTCGCGCAGCATCCAGGAAGCGGCGAGTGGGACCCAGGAGGTTGCCAGCAATATCACAGGGGTTCAGTCGGCCGCCGAACAAACCGGTGCTGCGTCAGGGCAGGTATTGAGCGCGGCTGGTGAGCTGTCGCGGCAGTCGGAGGCACTCAGTCATCAGGTGGCGCAGTTCGTCTCCGGTCTGCGCGCGGCTTGAGCGTGTGTATCGTCTTGGTCGTCGCTGAGAGCGTCAAGCCTTGGCGCGTTCCAGTTCCAACTCGCTCGCTTGTTTTGGCCCCGAAGGCTCCATGATGACCGGCACGGTCTTTGGCGCGAGGGCCGGCGGCCGCCGCCAGGGATTGCTCTTGAAGAAGCGAACCATATAAGCGATGCCGATCAGAATGGCGAAGCCACTCAGGTTGACCAGTGCGACCGAGAGCAGGTCACGGCCGGTCTGGTCCAGAACCATGCCGGCAATTCGGGCCAGCACCATCGAGCAGATGAAGGTCGAAAGCGCCTGCTGCCCGACCCGCACCACCGGCATCAGCAGCGGATGGGCGAGGATCTCCCTGCGGCCATGCAAGGCCGTGACGCAGAGGTAGGCCAGCGCCATGAAGTGCAGCCAGCGCAGTAGGCCGAAATCGGTCTTCGCGAAGAGCGGCATCCAGGTGATCTCGCGGAACGCCCGGATCCATTCGACTTCTGAGGCGATCGGCCAGTAGTAGATCGGAAACATGATGATGACGAACGCGGCACAGGCGATGACCAGGCCGCGTTTGGGCGGAGGCGGCTTCACCCATTTGGCCGCGATGGCGAAGCCGGTGAAGAAGATCAGCGCCCATCCAAAGGGGTCGAAGAACCAGGTGCGGTCCGACCACCACTCGGCCGGCAATTGAAAGTCGAACAGCTGGTTCGCCAGCCAAAGCGCAAAGACGGCGGCGAGCGGCAGCAGACGGTGCACCAGAGACAGCGCCATGACGAAGGGCACCATCAGCAGCAGCACCAGGTACATCGGCAGGATGTCGAAGTAGTTCGGCACATAGGTCAGGGTCATCAGCCCGACGATGCCGTTCATGGGGTCGTTGAAGAAGGGATGAAGGTTGAGCTGTCCGACATAGTCGCGGGTCGTCAGCAAGTCGGTGCCGATCACCACGACAAAGGTGACCGCGAAGAACATGGCGATGTGCGCCCAGTAGACCTGGAAGCAGCGGAACAGGATGCGGGCGCTACCGAGCCCGAAGCCCTGCTTGAGGAAGATGCTGCCGAACGCAAGGGCCGATGCGAAGCCGGAGCAATAGACGAACATCTCCGTGGCATCGGACGGGCCGAAGCGGGCCGGAATGTAGTTGGTCCAAGGATTGGCCGGCACGTGGGCGATGAAGATGATCAGCATCGCCATGCCGCGGAAGAAATCCAGGCGCAGATCGCGTTGCGTCCGTTGCTGCAGTTGGCTCATCGCGATCTGCGCCTGGTCATGTTACGCCTCGTTTGCCACCAGGGCCGGAACGGCGTCCTGCGAAGCCGCGACAGTTGCGGCGCTGGTCTCCTCCGGAATGCGGCAGAGGCCGATCGCCGTTGCAAATCGCCCGGCCGATGGCGCTGCCGTCAGCATAGCGAAAGGCACGGCCAGCAGGAAGGCCGCCAAAAGTGGTGCCGCCCAAGGCAGCACGCTGGGGAGCTGCCAGGCCAGCACGGCAAGCAGCAGGGCGCCGACGACCGTCTGCTGCCAGTAGGCGCTTGCCGCTTCCGAAAGATAGAGACGATGGCTGCAGCGGCGCTGCGCTTCCCAAAGGATGCGGCGACCGAAGGCCAAGCCGGCTGCGAAGCGGGCAATGGCGAAGCTGACCACCGGCGCAGTCAGGGCGGAGAAGATGATCTCCACGAAGGCGCCGCCGATCAGTGGCAGAGGACCGCCATAGGCAGCGCGACGGGCCGGTGAGAGCAGCGTATCGAGCAGCCCCATCAGCTTCGGCATCAAGCTCATGGTGATGACGCTGGCGAACAGCGCGATGCCGAGGTTAACGGGGTAGGGCTCGTCGCCCGCCGGCAAGAAGGACTGGCAGGCGCCGAAGGCAATGAAGAGCATCCAGAAGGGCGCCCCCAGGTACATCAGGATGGCCAGGACGAGCTGGATGCGGCTCACCGCCGGCAGGCCCGGCATGGCGAGCAGGGCCGGGTTGAGATACTGCAGGTTCCCCTGGCACCAGCGCAGCTCGCGCTTCACGAAGTCGGGCAGCGAGGGAGGGTTCTCCTCGTAGCTTTCGTCCTCCGCGGCAACGACGCGCACCTCATAACCCGCCCGTCGCATCAGCACAGCTTCGACCTGGTCGTGGCTCAGCACATGCCCGCCGAGAGGACCGCGCCCGGGCAGGACCGGCAAGTCGCAGTGGTCGCGAAATGCCTTGATCCGGATGGCTGCGTTATGACCCCAATAGGGACCGCAGTCGCCCTGCCACCAGGCGCTGCCCGCAGTGAAGGCGCGCATGCCGTGGCGCATGCCGAACTGGAAGACGCGTGCGAAAAAGCTGGTTGCCGGTGCTCCGACGACCAAGCCCTGCAGGATGCCGATCTCCGGATGGGCCTGCATGCAGCGCACCAGACGCAGGATGGCGGCGGCCGACATGGCGCTGTCTGCATCCAAGGGAATGAAAAGATCGTAGCTGTTGCCGTAACGCAGACAGAACTCACGCACGTTGCCTGCCTTGAACCCCGCGTTGTCCGAGCGTCGCCGGTAGTGGATCCGATGCGCCTCTTCCGCCCGAAGCTGCCACTCGCGGACGGCCGTTTCTTCCTCCGCGCAGATCTCCGGATCGGAGCTGTCGCTCAAGACATGGAAGGCGAAGTGCTCGCCAACGCCCGCATCGTCGAGTCCCTTCTGCATCGTTTCGATACGCGCGATCACGGCGTGCGGGTCTTCGTTGCGGACAGCCACGGCAAGCGCCGTGCGCAGTACGATGGGCGCGTCCCCGGCCGAATCCCGCCAAGCGGGGTTTACGTATATTGCGGTGTCCTTAGCCAGCCGCGCGATCATGAAGCCGATCGTGGCGTTCCAGAAGCCGATCGACAGCCAGGGCAGCGTCACCATAAAGGCGATCAACATGCCCACTTCGGGGATGGTCCAGCCGGATGTGCCCAGCAGGATCCACATCATTGCCGTGAAGCCGGCAATCGTCGCACTATTGAGCAGCACGACCAGCAGGCGCCGCAGGAACATGCTGCGGGGAGTGGTGGTGACAATTTCAGGACGGGACGAGGACTCACTTGCCTCGCTGGCACAGTTTGCGATGTCGCTGTACATAGAATGAAAACCTACTTGCCCCCCAATCGAGCCCAGCTGAGTGTGAATTGCTTGGCCGGGCGGATATAGGGGCGTAGGAACGCCGCGTCCATTGGATTGGTTAGTTGGCAAAACTGTCATCACGTTCCCTTTGGCTTGAGGAAGCCGGCCGCGCCGCTTTGCGCGAGACGGAAAGCTTCTCTGGTCTAGACGGTGACATCCCCATCAAAGCGCTTTGGTCCGGCATAAGCCGCGGGACTGAACGCCTTGTTTTTCAAGGCGAAATTCCAGAGAGTGAGTATCTCTCCATGCGTTGCCCTTATCAGGAAGGCGATTTTCCCTTCCCAGTTAAGTATGGCTATGCGCTTGTGGGGGAGCCGCTGGGGGACAAGGACGAAACAAAAAGGGCACCCGTTTTCGTGCTCCATCCTCACCAGGAATTTATCTCGGTAAGAGCAGACGAGGCGCATCCGCTGCCCAATGACGTGCCTCCGAGGCGTGCAGTCCTAGCCGCCAACATGGAGACCGCGGTCACGGCAACCTGGGATTCCGGGGTCGGGGCGGGCGACCGCGTCCTCGTCGTCGGGGGTGGTGTCGTCGGGCTTCTGACGGCCTTCGTCGTGGCGAGCATGCCCGGGACCACGGTGACCGTTGCCGATATCCTGCCGGAACGAGCCGAGGTGGCGGAGCGCTTGGGCGCCCGCTTTTGCTTGCCGGAGGCTGCCCCGGCAGATCAGGACGTGGTCTTCCACGCCAGCGCCAGCGAGGCCGGCTTGGCCTGCGCCCTCGCGTCGGCCGGCCAAGGCGCCACGGTGGTGGAGATGAGCTGGTACGGCAGTCGAACCGTCCGGGCTTCGTTGGGTAGGGCCTTTCATTCCCGCCGGCTGAAACTTATCTCCTCGCAGGTCGGGCGAATTCCGGAAGGGCGGGCCCTGCGTTGGAGCTATGCAAGGCGCTTGGGAACCGCGCTCTCGCTCCTGGCCGAGCCGGCACTCGATGCCCTCATCACCGACGAGGTGGCCTTCGCTGAACTGCCTGAACGCTTGCCTGCCATTCTTGCGCCTTCTGCGTCCGGTTTGATGACCGTCGTCCGTTACGACTAAGCCCCCAGAGTAAGTCCCTGAGTGCACCCCCCGAGTGAGCCCCCGAGAGGTTACCTTCATGTTTTCACTGGAAGTCCGCGATCATGTCATGATTGCGCACAGCTTGGCCGGAGACGCTTTCGGCCCGGCGCAGCAGCTGCACGGCGCGACCTATGTGATCGACTTGGCCTTCATGCGTCCGGCGCTGGACGAGAACGACATTGTGGTCGACATCGGCTTGGCATCAGACGCCCTGAAGCGCGTTATCGCGCCGATCAACTACCGCAATCTCGACGAGCTCGATGACTTCCGTAACCGTCGCTCGACAACCGAGGTGCTGGCAAAGTGGGTCTACGACCGCATGGCGGAAGAGATTGCCGCCGGCCGCCTCGGCGCGGCAGCAAAGGGGATTGCGCGCCTGCGGGTGACCCTGCACGAGTCTCATGTGGCGCGCGCCGCCTTCGAGGCAGACTTGCCGCAAGCTTGAGCGCACCCCGCTATGCCCGAAGCCTGGTTCGCAGTTCCCGGCGCACTCTCGACGCCGACCGGCGGCTACATCTATGCGCGCCGACTTGTCGCGGCTCTGGCCGACCTCGGCTGGCATCTGGAGGTCGTGGCCTTGCCCGAAGGTTTCCCGTTTCCTTCGACAGAGGACGCGCAGGTGGCCTGCCGACGACTGGCAAAGCTCGATCCAAGCCGTCCCGTTCTGGTCGATGGCCTTGCCTTTGGTGCGCTCGACAGCGGCTTCCTCGCCGGCGCGCGCCAGCGCTGGGTTGCCTTGGTCCACCATCCCCTCGCGTTGGAGGCAGGTCTGTCGGAGATGATTTCGGAAAGGCTGCGACGCACCGAGAAGTCGGCTTTGGCGACGGCCCGACAGGTCATCGTAACCAGCCCCAGCACCGGCAGGTGCTTGATCTCCGATTACGCTGTGCCGCAGGAGCGGGTCACCGTAGCCCAGCCGGGAACGGACCTTGGCAGGAGAGCGCGCGGCAACCCGAGCGTGCCGCGCCTTCTGACCGTCGCCACCTTGACGCCACGCAAGGGCCACGACGTTCTCATTGAAGCCTTGGCGCGCATCGCTGAGCTGTCTTGGGACGCTCTGTGGGTCGGCAGCAAAGATCGCGATCCGGATAACGCCGCAGCGCTGGTCAGGGCTATCCGCGCCAGGGGGCTGTCGGACCGCATTATCCTGACTGGTAGCTTGGATGCGGATACCTTGGCCGACTGTTACATCCAGTCCGACCTGTTCGTTCTGCCGAGCCGCCATGAGGGTTTCGGCATGGCCTTCGCCGAAGCGCTCGCCCACGGCCTGCCTGTCGTCGGCTGTGCGGCCGGCGCGGTGCCGGAGACCGTGCCGTCCGATGCCGGTCTGTTGGTGCCGCCGGACGACGTAGAGGCGCTCGCGGCTGCCCTGGCGTCTCTGCTGACCGACCCGGCGCGGCGGCTTGCCTTGGCCGAGGCCGCTTGGCGCCACGGCCGAAGCCTGCCGCGCTGGGACCAGACGGCGGCCCAAGTCGCCTCGGCTTTGACGAAGGCTCTGGTCTCATGAGCGGCTTCTCGCCGGAGTGGCTGGCCATGCGCGAAGCCGCCGACCTAGCGGCGCGGGCGCCCTCAGTCTTGGAGGCTGTTCGAAAAGCATATGCCGATGCGCCGCGCTGCCGAGTCTGGGATCTCGGCGCTGGCACTGGAGCCTCGCTGCGCGCCTTTGCCGAGTCACTACCGGTGGAACAGCACTGGACCTTGGTCGATCATGACCCGGCCAACCTCGCGGCCGCCTTCCCGGCGCTGGAGGCTTGGGCGGAGACGGGCACGCAAAGCGACGAGGGCTTGACGCTTGGTAAGGGTGGTCAGCGAATTTCCGTTCGGCAGCAGCCGGCCGATCTCTCCCAGCTGCCTGCTGGTGCGGTGCCTTGGCAACGAGAGGCTCCCGACCTGATCACGGCGTCGGCGCTGCTTGACCTCACCTCTGCCGATTGGGTCGATGCCTTCGCCGAAGCCTGCGTTGCGTCGCGTTCAGCCGTGCTGGCGACGCTGACCTTCGACGGTCGGCTCGATTTCAGTCCCGTCCATGAAGACGATGCGGCTGTGCGTGACGCCTTCGCTGCACACCAGCGCGGCGACAAGGGTTTCGGCTTGGCTCTTGGTCCGGATGCGACAGCGGTCCTGGCCACCGCACTCAAGGGGCGCGGCTATCGCGTCATCACAGCCGAGAGTCCTTGGCGTCTCGGCCGGCGTGACGGCCCGCTGCTGGTGGCTCTGGTTGAAGGGATCGCCGAGGCTGTGGCGGAGACGGACAGGCTGCCGCAATCCCGGCTTGCGACGTGGCGCGAGCAGCGCATGACCAAGCTCGAAAGCTTGATCGTCGGGCACGAAGATCTGTTCGGATACTGGTCCGACTAAGCCGGGGCCGCTCCATCTGCGGCGAATGCACAGTCGTAGAGCACCTCTCCATCGCCAAGCGAATAGGCCGTCACCTCGGGCCGCAAGGCGTCGGACAGGGAGGAGATTGGCGGCAGGTCGAATGCGCTTAAGCCCGAGCCGATCACGATTGGGGCCACCATCACATGCAGCCGATCAAGCGCGCCGGCGTGAAGGAAGCGAGACACTGTATTGGCGCCGCCTTCCACCAAAAGGCGCTGGAGGCCTTTTGCGGCGAGCGCATCTCGGATGGCAGCCGGTGCCAAGGCGCCGTCCGGGCCGCAGGGCACCTCGATCACCTCAACGCCCTTTGGCCTGGCGCCTCCTTGCCCTTCAGTTCGGATCACGAGGCGCCGCACGTCGTCGTCCTTCAGGCAGCCGATGTCGGACGGCAAGCGGCCCTTGGGGTCGATCACGACCCGGGCGGGGGAGGGGCCTTCCACCAACCGCACGGTCAGGCGCGGATTGTCGGCCACCGCGGTGCCGACCCCTACAATGACTGCGTCACAGAGTGCGCGCAGGCGATGAAGGTGCACGAAGGCGACCGCTCCGTTCACGTCGCGCGACTGGCCGGTCACGGTGGCAATGCGACCGTCGAGCGATTGCCCGAGCTGACCGATGACCCGACTTTGTCCCGCCGACAGCGGTTCGAGCAGCGGTCTGTAGACGCGCCCTATTATTGTCTCCGGCGCTGTAAAATCTCCGTGTCCCTTATGGCGGGCGTCAAGAATCTGCCTCCATGCTTCCCCATCTTCGGGCGGGTAGCGGTCCAACAGCGAGAAGCCAATCATCGTGAGCTCATATAGCAACGGTTCCAGCGACCACCGCCAAAACGGCGAAACTCTGTCGGCCCATGACGGGTCGAACGGACAACGCGTGCGCAACGATCAACATAGGCCTGATGCCTTGGCAAGTCTGCTGGCGGACAGCAGTTCCTTGTCGGACGAAGGCTCGCTCGCGGTCGAGCGGGCGATACCAGAGCTTCGCCGCGGCCGCCCTGTCGTCATCCGCGGTGCGTCCGGTGCTGCGCTGCTCGTCGTCGCGGCGGAAAGCGCCGAGCCCGCCCTGCTCACCCAACTGCTCGAGCAGCCAGACATCCGGCTTGTCCTGCCGGCGGAGCGGCTGCAGCATATTGGCTTTGCGGCGGAGCGACCTCAGGCCATTCCTGTGGCTGGCTGGAGCGAGGCGCGTTTGAAAGAAGCCGTCCTCGCGCCCACGCCGATGAGTCTTGTGCCACTCTTAGCAAATGTCGACATCGCCTTGCCGCAAGCGGAAGCCGGTTTGACGTTGCTGAAGCTGGCGCGCCTGTTGCCGGCTGCGCTTGCCGTCGCGCTTTCGCCAGCGGGCGTGTCCTCCGCATTGGTCACGTTGGCAACGGTCGACATCACCGGCTACCGGGACCGTTCGGCTGCCGCCTTGACGATTGCCACGCGCACCCCGGTACCGTTGTCCGAGGCCGTGGACAGCGAGTTCGTCGTCTTCCACGGCGGCGACGGCGAACGGGATCAGTTGGCGATCGTCATCGGTGAACCCGACACGGCCGGCCCAGTGCCGGTGCGGCTGCACTCCGCCTGCCTGACCGGCGACCTCTTCGGCAGCCTCAAGTGCGACTGCGGCGATCAGCTCCGCCTGGCGGTGCAGGATATCTCCGCGCTCGGCGGCGGAGTCATCCTCTATCTTGACCAAGAGGGTCGAGGCATCGGCCTGCGCAGCAAGATGCGAGCCTATGGTCTGCAGGCCGCGCAGCATGACACGGTCGATGCCAACACGCTGCTCGGCTATGCGCCGGACGAGCGGCGCTACAAGGTCGCCAGCCGCATGCTGGATCTGCTTGGCGTCACTGAAGTGACCTTGTTGACCAACAATCCGGAAAAGATCCGCGCGTTAACGGCATCCGGCATAGATGTCGTGTCCTCCCGGCGTGTTCTCGGCGAGGTCAATCCGCACAACTGGGGTTATCTGGCCACCAAGGCAGCGCGGAGCGGCCACTTGCTGGATGCCCTCAGTCTGACAAAGAGCGATGGGTAGCTCTCCGGCTTGAGCAGCGTTGGCCGGGCCCGTGCAGGTGTCGCGGTTTACTGGACGCGGCGAAGCGAACGGTCCGGCCGTGCGGCTTCATGCAGCATGTCGTCAAGGTATCTTTCGACCTCCTCAGCATTCAGTTCGGCCGGGATGGCGAAGTCGGTGACTTGGCGCTTTCGCCCGCCGTCGACGCGGTAAGGTACCCAGCGATCCTCTTCGCGCGTTACCTCCAGCAGGTATCGTCCGTAGACGTCGAATAGCATTGCTTCATCAGCTCTGGTCGACACGTCGCGTCCTCCAGTCAGCGTGACTTACAACACTAGCAGTCCGGAAAGTGTCCAGTGAGTCGAGACAGATGACGAGAGTCCTCTCAGCGAAACTGACGCAGGCTTGTTGTTCTATCGGCCAACTTTCACTTATCTGCTTGCATCTTTTGGCTCATGTCGCAATTGACGGTTGGGCGGACGTGGTCGCACCGACTTGAGAAGAGGATGCAATGAACAAAAGCGCGAAGGCCAAGCATCGCCGGGCCGTCATTTCGACAAGGGAAATGGCAGGACCTGTCCTCGGTCTTGTGGGTGCAGTTCTTCTCTGTCTTCCAGCCGGTGGCAAGGCGGTTGCTGCCGGCCCCACCGCAACGGCAGAACCGGCGCCGGTGCCGCTCGTTTCTCGCAAGCTGTCGCTTTGGGGACTTTATGGCTACGACGCGCCGGCGTCCGCTGCGGACCGGGAAACGGTGCAAGCTTCGGATGGTCTCTCGTCAGCCCCTGCAGCAGCGTCGCCCTTGCCGCAGGCCGTCGCGTCCAACTCATCGGCTGCTGGCGAATCCGAGAGCAACTGGACTTTCACGTTGGGACTGGGCGTCGGGGCCGGGCCGGATTATGAAGGATCGGAGGACTATCAGCCACTGCCGCTCTGGTTCGGACGGGCCGAGCGTAACGACAACATCTCGGTCGGCATCCGCGGCACCACGCTCGACGCCAATCTGGTGCCGGACTCGATTTTCCGTGCCGGACCGGTCCTCAACTACCGATTCGGACGGGACGACGTGGAGAACGATCAGGTCGACGATTTGCAGGATGTCGACGGCACCTTCGAGGTCGGGGCCTTCGTCGGCGTCGAGCTGGACGTCGCCGGCGGGCCGGCGGTTTGGGGCGCCGGTCTCCAAGGTCTGCAAGGCACCGGCGGTGGCCACAGCGGCTTCCTCGCGACCTTTGAGCTATTTTACCGGACGCCGCTCAGCGATCGCTGGAGCATCGGACTGACCGGTGACAGCACCTGGGCCAGCGAAGACTACATGGAGGCCTTCTTCGGGATAGACGCCGACGACTCGGCGCGGAGCGGCCTCGACACCTACGACGCCGATGCTGGTATCAAAGACGTCGGCCTGACAGCGGACATTAACTTTCGCATCGATCAGAACTGGGGTGTCGGGCTGATCGCCGGCTACAAGCGCCTGCTGGGCGATGCAGCCGACAGCCCGGTTGTCGATGATGTCGGCGATGCCAACCAGTTCTTTGGCGGGCTCTTCGGCTCTTATAGATTCTAGGGAAAATTGCATTTTATGACCCTGTTGTGACGTTGCTATGACGGTGCACGCTCTCACCCCTCGCCGTTAACAGCTTGTTGATAGGCCTTACTCTAGGAGGGGCTTCAACGCGACGAGGACAGGGACCGTGGGCACCACTAAGGCGAAGCTGGATCGCGCGCTCACGTGGCGCTATCTGCTGGCGCTCAGCCTGGTCGCCTGTCTTTCTACTGGGGCCTTTCTGGCGCTCTACCTGACCTTGTCGGCGCAGGAGCAGCAGGCCGGACTTATCCGCGAAGTGGCCAAGCAGCAGGCGGCCAGTCAGCGGGTCGCCTTTTTTGCCAATGCCTATGCCGCTGCGCAGAACGGGCTTGACCGGCAGGACTATCACCGCGAGCTCGGGCGCAGCATTCGCACCATGGAGCGCTCGCATCAGCGCATGATCGAAGGCTTGGGCCTGAAGGAGGCCGACGTCGCTCGGGTTCGGGAGCTGTTGTTCGCCGGCGACAGCCCGTTCGACGAGCAGGTCAAAAAGTTCCTGAATCATGCCAAGCAGTTTCACGCGCTCCCTTGGGAGAAGGTGCGCAAAGATCATCCCTACCTTCTGTCCCTGAACCTCGCCGGCATGAACTTCATTCCGCAGGGCTTCGATCTGATCTCCAACATTCTGGAGGACGAAAGCCGCGAGGCAATTCACTACCTGGAGAATTTCGAGATAGCCGTCTGGCTGACCACGCTGTTCCTCCTATTGCTCGAAGCTCTGCTGATCTTCCGACCACTGGTGCGAAAGGTGCAGAGCATTCTAGGAGCCTATGAAGAGGCGCGGGAGGAAAGTGAGCGACTCGCAACTTCGGCGAGCAGTGCAAATCGCGCCAAGTCGGACTTCCTAGCCTCCATGAGCCATGAGCTCCGTACGCCCCTTAATGCGATCATCGGCTTTTCGGAAGTGATGTCGAATGAGTGCTTCGGCGCAATCGGTAATCCAAAGTACCGCGAATACCCGCCGCTCATTCATCAAAGCGCGCAGCACCTGTTGGAGATCATCAACGACGTGCTCGATCTCTCGAAGGTGGAGGCTGGACGTTTGGAGTTGAACGAAACCCGCTTCGAGGTGACGGTGTTGGTGGAGGAATGCTGTCTTGAGATCGCCGGGCAGGCTGCCGCCAAGCATATTGCCTTGTCGGCCCTCCTGGGGGACGGCCCGCGCGTCGCTTATGCGGACCGACGCCTTATCAAGCAGTCTTTGCTCAATCTCCTCTCCAACGCCATCAAGTTCAGCGAGCGGCACCAGGCCATCACTATCAACACCGTCTTCTTGCCGATGGGTCAGTGGAGGGTGAGCGTGCGCGATCACGGCGTCGGCATGCAGCCCGATCAGATCGAAATGGCGCTACGGCCCTTCGAGCAGGTGCAGAACGTTCATACGCGCAATCACGAGGGCACCGGCTTGGGCCTGGCGCTCGTTCACGAATACATGCGGCTCCACGGTGGCCGCTTGGAACTCACTTCAGAGCTGGGCCAGGGCACCGAAGCCGTGCTTCTGTTTCCGCGCTACCGGGCGATCGGCGAAGCTCAGCCTAGGGCTGAAGATGCTGCATCGGGCAGTGAGGCTGACGCCGAGAAGGTCTGGGCGCCGAGCAAGGTTGCCTGACTGCTTCCGCGGTCAAGTTGCCCGTATCGCGTGTCGCCTTCGCAGGGTTGCGGTTCTGCCCTCAATCCCAGTTCGGTGCCCAGGTCGGGTCGATGATCCGCTCGCCGCTGTCGAGCGCGGAGATTTCCGCCATTTCTTCACTCGAAAGCTGGATGTCGAAAGTTTCCAGATTTGCGCGGCAGTGCGCTTCGCTTGAGGCTTTTGGAATGACGGCGACCAGCTTTTGGCTGACCAGCCAAGCGAGCGCCACCTGTGCTGCCGATTTGCCGTGATTGCGGCCAATGCGTTGAAGTACAGGGTTACCCACAATGCGCCCGCGCCCGAGAGGGCTGTAGGCAACCAAGGCGATGCCCTTGTCCTGTTGGTACTGCAGCAGTTGCCGCTGGGCCAGTAGGGGATGATACTCGACCTGATTGCAGATAATATTGGCACCCTGTACTTCGACGGCTTCTTGCAGCAAACGCGTTGTGAAGTTGCAGACTCCGATGTGCCGTATCATGCCGACTGCCCGAAGCGCCTCGAAGGCGGCAAGGGTCTCGCCGATGGGCACCTCTTGGCTTGGCCAGTGGATCATCAGCATGTCGACATAATCGGTCGCCAAGCGGGCAAGGCTTTGGCGAACTGCTGGCTCCACCGCCTCGGCGCTGAGTTGGGCGATCTCCAGCTTGGTGCTGAGAAAGATCTCATCGCGCGCAATAGGGGAACGTGCGAGCCCGCGGCCGACGGCCGCTTCGTTGCCATAGGCCTGGGCGGTGTCAATATGACGGTAGCCAAGCGCCAGCGCCGTTTCGACCATCACGCTGCAGTCCCGACCAAGCAGCCCCGACGTTCCGAAGCCGACTGCCGGCAGGCGGGCCGTCCCGACGTTAAGGGCTGGTACATCGAACTCCCTTATGGCCGGAGGCTGCACAATACCCGTCCGGCGGATCACGCTTATGAGTTTGGACTTTATCTTGCGCTTCGAAATCATCACTCGCTCTATCCCGCTTGCCTGGCTCGGCCCATCGTAGGTTATAGGGCGTAGCCCAAAGATAAACGCAGCAAGACACTGCCTTGGCATGTCGCGAAAGGTGCAGCAGGAGACGACGATTTGAAAGCAACGGCTGATGATTGGCGCATGGCCCATGCGGTCCTGGTGCCGGAAGCGGGAGCTATTGGACAAATCGCCGTCATCAGGTCTCTCGGACGGGCCGGCTATCGCGTGCATGCTTGTGCCAGCGATCCCAAAGCGCTCGGCTTGCGTTCACGCTATGCTGAACGCTCGACCCTTCAACCGCCTTACGACAGCCCGCATTTTCTGGCCTGGCTGCGGGACTACATTGCTGCGGAGGGTATAGCGGCGATTGTGCCGAGCGAAGCCTTTCTCCTCGCCGTCCGGCCTGACTTCGAGAGCTTGGTGCCGCTGATGCCGGTCAACCAAGACGAAGCGTGCGTCTACCGCGCCTTCGGCAAGTGCGATGTTCTGGACGCCTTTGGTGACGGGCCTGCCAATTCCGGGCTACTCGCACATCTGCCGCCGTTCATTACGGTTAGGGACGGCGACGAAGTGCCGAACAGGGGGGCGCTGGAGAGCCTGGGCCTGCCGATTTTCCTCAAGACCGATGCTGTCCATAGCCGTAGCGGATGGCAGAGCGGCGTGGTCAGGGCGTTGAGCATAGACGAGGCGATCGCTGCCATCACTCGGCTGCGCGAGAGCCACAGTGCCGTCTTGGTGCAGGGCTTCGTTCCGGGCAAGCGCATGGTCGCCGACTTTTGTGTCTGGAACGATAAGATCATCTCCAGGTCGATGATGACCGCCCGGCATGAGAATCCGCACCATGGCGGAATCTCGACGCTTCGCTCGGTGTTCTGGGATCAGAAGGTCTGGGACGATGCGGCGAGGAAGCTGCACCATCTGGGCTGGAATGGCTGCGCCATGATGGAGTACCGGCACGATCCGGAGACGGGCAGCTTCCACTTTATCGAGATGAATGCGCGCTACTGGACTGGCCTGAACGTGGAGCTTCTGTCCGGCGCCGACATCCCGCGAGTCCAGATGGATGCTTTCTTTGGTCGCCCGCAAGAGGCGCCGGCGGAACCCACCAAGCAGGTATGGTGCCGCTATACCGTCCCGGGCGAGGTCGGCTATGTCGCCTCCGTCTTGAAAGACGACAGTCTGTCGGCACGGCGTAAGCTATGGAGCGTGCTGGAATTTTTTCTCCTGACCTTCAACCCCCGCATCAAGTCTGATCTCAACTTCCCAGGAGACCGAAGCCTCTATTTCATCGCCTGGGCGGACTTCATCAAAAAGATGTTCTTGCCGCAATCCTTCGGCCGGGAAAGCCATGGGCTGGCCCAACGCAGTCAGTCCACTCATCTAGAAGGATGACCCAGCGACAAGGGTGAGGCCGTGATCAATCAGCTGCGCATCTACGAAATCTTCGACAACAACAAGGCCGCGTTCCACGATCGCTTCCGCGACCATGCGGCGCGCATCATGCGTCGTTACGGCTTCCGCATCGTCGCCATGTGGGAAGCACAGGGCGACGGCAAAACGGAGTTCGTCTACTTGCTCGAATGGCCGGACGAGGCAGCCAAAGATGCCGCCTGGGCTGCTTTCATGGCGGATGAGGAGTGGGCCGAGATCAAGCGGGTCACGGCCGCCGAGCACGGCAGCTTGGTCGGCGGCATCGAGGATCGGGTTCTCGACGCGACGTCCTATTCGTCTCCACTGAGCGCGGCTTGATCCTCTGGAGCAGCCTTGCGCCGCAAGACCTCGTCGTAGCCCTGACGCTCGCCTGTCGGCTGCCAGCCGAGCTTGCGATAGAAGCCATGGGCGCGCACGCCTGAGTCCGGGTTGGAGAGCAACCAGATCTCCTGGTGCCCTTGCTCATGCAGCCAAATCTGAACCAGGCCGAGAAGCCGTTTGCCGATGCCTCTGCCCTCATAGCCCGGCCTTACGGCCACGACCTGCACCTCGCCGTTCGAACGGTCGCCCATGGCAAAGCCGACAACCAATCCCTGCTCTTCGCAAAGCCAGCCCTTGACGTCAGCCGCCATGGCCTCGGCGAGTGAGGCAGGTGTGATGCCGTAGTCGTGCTCCAACTCCTCCATGGTCACCGCATTTTCGCGCGTGGACACCCGCAGCTCAAAGACCGCAGGCAGGTCGCTGGCACGCATCTTGCGGAAGCTAAAGGTCATGGCAGGATTTAGTTCGCGCCGTCGGTCTTTATCTTAAGCATGCGGCCGCAATGCTTACAGTGGACGGTATCGGGGTCATGCCGGTTGAGGCCACAGTCAGGGCAGGTGTGCACCACCTTATCAGGACGAAAGATGCTCCGCGCCAGGCGGAGGAACAGGGCCACGCCGATGATCATGATCGCGACCGATAGGAGGCGACCCTCAGTGCCGGTCAGGATGATGTCCCCGAAGCCGGTTGTGGTGAGTGTCGTGACCGTGAAGTAAAGCGCATCGACATAGCTGCCGATGCCGGGGTTGTCTCCGAACTGCAGCGCGAAGACGAGCGCGGTCACGAAGAAGATGAAAATCATCAGATTGACCACGCTGACGATGATCTCTTCGTTGCGCCGGAAGAACGGCGTTTCGCGGCGCAGGTCGCGCAGCACCTCATAGGAGTGCAGCAGGCGCAGGGTGCGAAGCACTCTAAGAAAGGCGAGGTTTTCGGTGATGAAGGGGGCGAGCAGGAGAGAGAAGACGACGAGGATGTCGGTGATCGTATAGATCTGCCGCAGCATCCGCGGCTTGTTCGGCGCGATCCAAAAGCGTGCCAAGAGGTCGGCCAATATCAGGCTGCCGATCACGATATCCGCGATCAGGATTTCCGGCGTTAGCTCCATCGGCGTGGTGACGATGAAGAAGACGATCGTGCAGACGTCGAACACGATCAGGGCATAGCGGAAGTGAGCGGCCCGGCGGCTGCGCCCCTTGTAGAGAAGCTCGATCGTCTTTCTCAGTTGCTCCATGCCGATTAACGTCTCGTTGCAATGGTTATTGGTACCTTCCGACCGCGCCTTGCCTAGCGGATTCGGCTGGCAACCGACAGACAAAGAAGACAGCTCATCTTGACAAACGCCGACGTGTCAGCCATTTGGCGCCCATAAGCATTGTTCTCGCGATTGCGCGTAAGCGCCCGTTTTTAGGCGCCTTGTCCCGGGTACAATTCACAAATCGACGCCTGTTCCGGCCGCGCCCGCAACAGGACGGCATTCCGGCCGCAGGCCGCCCAGGACTCGATGGCGGCCCGCCGGGACTCGAAGGATTCTCTATCTTGACCAACGAAACGTTTTCCGCCCTCGGCTTGGCCGAGCCCTTGCTGCGCGCCCTGGACGCCAGGAGCCACACGCAGCCCACGCCCATTCAGGCGCAGGCTATCCCCGCACTGCTGGAGGGGCGGGACATGTTGGGCATTGCCCAGACCGGGACCGGCAAGACCGGCGCCTTCGCGCTGCCCATCCTCCAGGCGCTGTCGAGCCGGCCCAACCACGCCAAAGGGCGTGGCCCGCGCGCCCTGATTCTTGCGCCGACCCGAGAACTGGCTATCCAGATCGGTGACGAGCTCCGGGCCTATGGCAAGCGCCTGCCGCTGCGCCACAGCGTCATCTTCGGTGGGGTCGGCCAAAAGCCGCAGACCGATGCCTTGGCGCGGGGTCTCGATATCCTCGTTGCGACGCCGGGGCGTTTGCTCGACCTTCTACAGCAAGGGTATGTGCGCCTGGACGCCGTGGCTCATCTGGTTCTGGACGAAGCCGATCGCATGCTCGACATGGGTTTCGTGCGCGACGTGCGAAAGATCATCGCCGCCTTGCCGGCCCGGCGCCAGTCGCTTCTCTTTTCCGCCACCATGCCGGCCGAGGTGGCACGCTTGGCCGGCGAACTGCTCCACAACCCTCTGCGCGTCGAGGTCACGCCGCAGTCGAAGCCGGTCGAACGTATCGACCAGAGCGTCTACCACGTGGCGGCCGGCGCCAAGCTGGCCTTGCTCGCGGACATTTTGGCCGACCCGGCCTATGCCCGGGTCATCGTCTTTTCCCGTACCAAGCACCGTGCCAACCGTGTCGCTGAGCAGCTCCAGAAGCGCGGCATCGTCGCCGAGGCCATTCACGGGAACAAATCGCAAAGCGCGCGTCAGCGTGCCTTGGCCAGCTTCCGCAGCGGGCAAGCCAGAGTTCTGGTGGCGACGGACATTGCGGCGCGCGGCATCGACGTCGAAGGGGTCACCCACGTGGTGAACTTCGAGCTGCCGAACGAGCCGGAGAGCTATGTCCATCGTATTGGCCGGACGGCGCGTGCCGGCGCATCCGGCACGGCTATCGCCTTCTGCGATCCGGCGGAACGCGACTATCTGCGCGATATCGAGCGCCTGATCGGACGGCGCTTGACCGTAATCGGAGAGACGCCGGCCGATGCGTTGGACGATGCGCCGGCCCGCGGACAGCGGAACGGTGCGGCCAAGAAACGCCGGCCTGCCCGGAACCGGCGCCGCGGTAAGCCGCGTTCTGATGCCGCTCACAACCAGAACGATCGCAAGCACCGGCGGCCGGCAGCCGCACAGAAGGCAGCATAGGCCGCCTCTAATGCCTCAATCGGTAGGTCGCAGCCCGTGCGACCTACCGATCGTCGAGGACTGACCCTCGAGCTGGTCGACTACTCTGCGCTGTTCTGGATGTCCTCGCCCAGTTGCTCGACCTCTTCGCCGCTCTTCTGGATGCCCTCGTCGATTTGCTCGCCGAGTTGCTCGGCCGGCCCCTGTTCCTCGCATGCCGTCAGGCCGGTGAGGAGCAGCAGGGCTGCGAACAGGAGGGCGATCGATGGAATCTTGATCGATGTCGACATGGTGTGACCTTTCGTTTTCGTGCTCAACTCATCGGTTGCCTTTGCGCGGCTGTCGAGGTCCCGCGTATGTTGCGCCTCAACGGCTCGCATGGGGCGGCGGCTTAGGCTTTCTTCAGTAAACCACTATGCCGCCGTCTGCTTCTAACTACGTCAGGAGTCTGTCGATCCGCTGCAACCGTGGATCTAAGAGTTGGCTTAAGAAAATCTGGCTAATTTATTGAAATTGAATGTTGTCACGGGTCGGGATATTTTTGCGTCATGTCCTATCACCTGTCACCGCTAAGCGCACTGCGCCTCTTCAAATCAGCGGGATGCCACTTGCGCTGCGCCGCTCCTCGCTAGACCTTCCGTTCAAGCCAAGCCGTCAGTCCGGCGTCCAGCCCGGTCGTGCCCACCAAGCGGGCGAACTGCTCGGCCTCGATGGCTAACCCCTCATCGATTGTCGCATTGAGTCCACGTGTGACGGCACGTAGGACGGCGGCTGCCGCAGATGTCTGATGACGGGCGATGCGGCTCGCCATGTCCTGCGCTGCTGGCAGCAACTCTTCATGTGGCACGACTTGGTTGACCAAGCCGAGTTCGAGCGCCTTTGCCGGAGAAAAGGAGTCCCCGCTCAGCAGGAGTTCGAGGGCGCGCTTGCGGCCGGCCAACCGCGGCAGGCGTTGTGTGCCGCCGAAAGTCGGAGGCATGCCCAGGCGAATCTCCGGCTTGGAGAAGCGTGCCCGCTTGCTGGCGATGGCGAGATGCGCGGCTTCGGTGATTTCGCAGCCGCCACCGTAGGCAAGACCGTTCACCGCCACGATGATCGGCTTGCTGTAAGCTTCGATGCGAGCCGTCATAGCCTGGCCCCGGCGTACGAAATCACGCATGGCCGCATCGGCGCCAGACGCCACGCTATCTGAGAACTCGGATATGTCTGCGCCCGCGGAAAAGGCGCGATCGCCCGCACCGGTAAGAATGATCGCCTTGACCCGCTCATCCGTCTGCAGGGTATCGAGCAGGTGGGTGAGTGCATCGGCCATGGCATAGTCGATAGCGTTGAGCTTCTCGGGGCGATTGAGGGTTAGGGTCGCGATGCCTTGCTCGACATCGCAAAGAACTCGGTCTGGCATAGACAGCGCTCCGTGCGTCAAAAGGTGCCGGAGCTTCATCTCCATGATCGCCCGTGGGCAAACGAGTAATTCTGCCGACAGGATGAGCGAGATTCACCTGACGGAAGGCGGCTCGCTTCGTTGGGCTGTCACGACCGCTGGGAGATCTCGTGCTCTGGTCTCAAAAGGAGAAAGGGATTGAGTTGTAAGTCAGCGTTACGAGAACAGCGTTTGAAAGGGCGAGGTCCGTGTTGTCGAGTTCCTGCCCTCTGAAGCGGTATTGTCCTGTGAGCCGCCACTGCTCGGTGAGTTGGTAGGCGAGGCTCGGGCTCAGGGAGAAGAAGAGGCGCTCTCCGTCCTCGTCGGTCGCGGCGTCGATGTCTTCACTGCGTTCGGCAGTTGCGGTGAAGAGGGCTGAGAGTCTCTCGGTCAGGCGGTAGGAGACGATGCTCTGGGCGCGTGTTCTCTGTCTGAGAGAGCCGTCCGAGGAGGGTTCTGCGGCATTGAGGACGGAGGCGTTCAGGCGTCCCTGGTCGAACTGCCATTCGAGTTCGCCTCTGAAGTTGAAGCCGATATTGGTTTCGTTCTGGCGTCCATCGGGCTCGTCGAAGCGGGAGTTTGTCAGGCGGAGCCCGACATCGATGGTGCTTTCGAAGCGATCGTTTGGGCTTCGGGTCCAGCGTGCCGAGAGGCTGTAGTTTTCGGCCTCGGTGTTTTCCGTGTCCTCGCTGTCGAAGTGGCTCACGCCGAAGACGAGTCCGGCTTCGTCTCTTGGTGTGATGCTCTGGATGTAGGCGAACTGCCCGGCGACGTTTGTAAAGTCGTTGAACTCGTCGCTTCCGAAGGTGACGCGGTTTGCGCTGGCGCTTGTTTCGATGCGGGAGAGGGGCCCGGTGAGGTAGGTGAAGGAGGGGCCGCCGGCGAAGGAGGTTCGGCGCACGGAGCGGTCGATGCGCCCGGTGTCGTCGAGTTCGCTTTCGCGCGTTGTGTTGCGGACGAACTCGGCGTTGAGGCCGAAATTGATTCGGGTGCTTTGTCGGTTGTATGCGACGGCGCCACGCTGGTCGGTGGAGTCGAGGTCGCTTTCCGAGAAGAAGCGGGTGTGAGTGAGCTCGGCCTCGATGGCGAGCAGGCTGTTCGGGGCTTCCTGGGAAAGGCGCAAGCCGGGCTGGGCGCGGAGGCCGAAGCTGTCGATCTCGTCGTCGTCGACCAGGGTGACGTTGTCATCGTAAAAGAGCTCCTGCAGGAAGAGGCCTTCGATGCGCCAGTCGGCGGCGGCTGGGGCCGGAGAAAGCCAGAGTGGGCTGAGCGCAACGGCGGCGAGCCACAAGGCGATGCGCCTGAAGGGGACGGCGCGGCGCTGGCATGGCGCGCTCTGTTGGCTGCTCATCCGCCGCGTCCTGCTTTGCTAGCTCCCTCTGCTCTCGGGAACTAGAAGAGGCCGGCGGTTGGCACGACGACCACGTCGCCCTGTTGCAAGACGATGTTTGAGGAGAGGTCGCTACCGTCTGTCACGTCATCGTAGTCGAAGGCGATGGCGCTCTGAGTTCCGTCTTGGGCACGGCGCAAGACGTAGATGTCGTCCTCGTCGGCGAAGGCGGTGAGGCCGCCGGCCAGCGCGATGGCCTGGAGCACGTCGACAGGCTGGTCGACGGTGAACTGTCCTGGCTGGTTGACCTGTCCTGTGACGTAGAGCTTGTTTCCGGCGACCTGCAGGATGGAGACAGTGACGACGGGCTCAGGGAAGAAGCGGGTGAGGCGCTCCTCGACCTCGGCCTGTATCTCGCCGGGGGTGCGCCCCGCGGCTTGGACTGTGCCGACCAAAGGAAAGGCGATGTTGCCATCGGGCAGCAGCAGCACCTCGCGCTGCAGCTCTGGCTCCTTCCAGACGGAGATCTCGATGATGTCGCCGGGGTTGAGCCGGTAGTCACCGGCGTTCGGGGCAACGAGCTGCTGGGCGGCGGCTGGCGCAGCGACGAGGGCTGCGGCGACAGCCAAGCCGAGGCACAGCCCAAGCAGGCGTGGGACAAGGCACCAGGGAAGGGTGGCGCGGACCATGGTTTCCTCTCTCATGCTGCTGTCTCGATCATGGGCGGTAGGCAAACCAAGTCACCTCTCCGCCAAACCTCCCTGCTGGTCTGCGATGTGCCACTGTCGTCAACGGTTCACACAACTTCACGGAAGCTCCGCAGCAACAGCTAGCAAGAGGGGGCCGCTACAGCCCAAGGACAAATCTTAGACAGTCGCGAGGCCGCGTAGCGCTACGATGCTGAGAAAGCCGACGACCCCGGCAGAGAGAATCATGCCCGATAGCCTCTCGGTCCTTCCACGCTCGCGTTCGCTCATCAGAAATTCGCTGACGTAGAACAGAACCACCACGTGGAATGTCAATTCCGCCACAGGGAAAGAGGCAAATAGCTCATCGGCGATGTTGGGTACGGCGATGGCGAAAAACAGAACCAAGAAGTCCTGCGGCGAAGCACGAAAGCGGCGTTCGTGGCCCAATCGGATGGCCAGCAGCAAAAGCAGGAGCAGACCGACGCAGTACAGGTTGAGCCACGAGAGACGCAGCCAGGACGTATCGGCCAGGACCGCCAGGAGATAGCTGCCCGTTAGGATAGCGGTATAGACGGCGATCCGCTGCGGCAGCGGTTGCAGCTGCGGAAAGACCAGCCAGTAGACCGTAAATAGGATAGCAACACTGCCGGCCAGCAGGCCAAGATCGAAGGATATGCTGGGCGGACAGAACGCCCCCAGCGCGAGAAACAGCAGCACGCCGCCGGCGAGCACCGGGAAGGTTGTCTCTATCGCCGGTGCCCGCTGCTTCAGCCAGACGCTCAGCGCGTTGGCCAGCATGATCTCTTGGCCCGGCCCGCTGCTTCTTTCCTGCCGCACCTGCCAACCGGTCGCCTTGGCCCAATAGTACAGACCGATCACCGTGCCGCAGAAACCCAGATAGATGATCAGCAGCAGGAGGTCGGACTGGTATCGCAAAAAGAAGGCGGTGGAGATGAGAGCTGCGTGAGCGGCATAGATGAGCGCGACGACCTCGTGGTGATAGAAGCCGAGGCTGAGTAGCTTGTGGTGAATGTGATTGCGGTCGGCGCTGAATGGGGAGCGGCCGCTCAAGATACGCTGCGCCATCACCCATCCGGTATCCAGAATGGGCATGCCGAGAAGAAGGAAAGGGAGCATGGCGCTGACCGAGCCATGGACCCCCTCGGTCAAGCGGATGGTCGCAATGCCGGCGACGAGGCCCAGGAACTGGCTGCCGGTGTCGCCCATGAAGACCACGGCGGGGTGTGTGTTGAAGCGCAGGAACCCGAGAATGCTGCCCATCGCCGCCAAGGTCAGGACAAGCAGCGGCATAGCGGCCGATCGATCTGTCGCGAGGTAGGCCAGCAAGGCGATCATGCCGAGCGTCAGCAAGGCACAGCCGCCGGCCAGTCCGTCCAGGCCGTCGGCCAGGTTCACCGCATTGGTGACGCCGAGCAGGAAGATGAAGGTGACGGGGTAAGCGAGGTAGGCCGGGACCGGCTCCATACCAAAGAGCGGCAGGTGCCACAGTATGGTGCCGCCCCACATTATGATAATGATTGCAAGGCTTTGGCCGAAGAGTTTGATGCGATAGTCGAGGTCGACACGATCGTCCCACACCCCGAAGAAGGCGATCACCAGAATCGCGAGCAGGAGCGAGATGCTGTCGCGATCGAGTGGCAGCCACATGATCAGAGGCACGATGGCTGCAGCCACCATGGCGATGCCGCCGCAGCGGGGGATAGCCGTCCGGTGTACCTTCCGGTCAGTGTCCGGGCGATCGACCAGCCCTACGGACGCGGCAAAGCGCATCGCGACCGGGACCAGCAGGACGGTCAGGAAGAGGGCGACGATGAAGCTGAAGAAGCTCTGCATTCTCGCCGTCGTCAGCCGCCCAGCCGGGGCAAAGGCGTGTGCCGCGGCCGCACGCGGTGAGAGTCGGAGCTATCGGGATTCTGCATATCCGGGTCGTGCTCGTGGGGTGTCACTGCTCCGGTCCACTGGATCTCGCACTCGGCGTGGGCTTATCATGAAACGCAGTCGCTAGACCGAGTCATAGGCCCTGTTGGCTGTGTTTCCAGGGGCATTTCTTGGCCATAACACATGATTGAGGGAGACCAGCTGCGATGGCATTTTTAAGCGAGTCCGTTTTCGAGTCCCGTCGCGCAGCTATGACAACGATGATGGCGGAGGAAGGGCTCGACGCGCTGCTCTTCACCACGCCCGACTTCTTCCAGTATGCGACCAACTTCAATCTGGACGTTCAGCCCTGGGAGCGGCCGGTTGCGGCGGTGGTGCCGCGAGAGGCGGAGCCTTTCGTCCTGCTCAACGAGCTCTCGAGCCACCACTGGCGCATGGCCAGCGAACGCCGGCAGCTCTGGGTCGAGGATGCCGGCTTCTACGAAGAGCATGTCTCCACATCCAATGCCAATCGCCGGGTCACCGAGTGGCCCTCGATTCTGGCCGATACCTTGCGGGCGCACGGTCTGGCGACGGCGCGTATCGGGGCTGACAGCAAGTCAGCCTTGCTGGGCCAGGTTGCAGAGACCTTGCCCGAGCTGGCGATCGAGCCCCGCACGGCGCAGTTGCGCGTTCTGCGCTGGCGCAAGCATCCTGAGGAGCTTGCGCTGATGCGCGCCGCGTCCGAGCTCTCCGATTGGGCGCAGGACCGCTACCGGGAGAACATCCGGCCGGGCCGGCTGGTGCAGGAGCTCGATGCCGCCATGCATGCGCTGATCTTCGAGGAAGCAGCCCGGCGCTTTCCCGGCGAGCAGTTGGAGGTGCGTGGCTATACCTTGACCGGCCCTGCTTCGGCCTCGCCGCATGGCACTGGCGCGACCACCGGGCTGCGCATCGAAGAAGGGCATGGCCTGGTAAACATAATCATCCCGCGGCTGAACGGCATGGTGATCGAGAACGAGCGAACCTACTTCTGCGGCGAGCCCAGCGCGGAGCAGGCGGCCCTATACGACTGCGCCCTAGCGGCAAACGAGGCGGCGATCGCGGCGATGGTCACCGGCAACTCGGTCCGTGCCATTGAAGATGCGGCGCGCAGTACCATCGAAGCGGGCGGCTTCGGTGCCCACATCCGCCATCGCACGGGCCATGGAATCGGCCTTCTGGGCCACGAGTTCCCCGAAGACATGGCCTTCAACGACCGGCCCTTGGAAGCAGGCGAGGTCTATTCCGCCGAGCCCGGTATCTACGTTTATGGCCTGGGCGGCTTCCGCGTAGACGATACGGTGGTGGTCGGTGAAACGCCCGAAATCCTGACAAAAGCGCCGAAGGACCGAGACAGCATCATCCTTCCCGTTTGATCAGGGGTCGCGGCTAGGCTGCGGTTTTCCATAAAAAGTTTGGGGTGAGGAGGCAGCAAAGCCTCCTTGCTGAAAACTAAATGTTCTGTATATGTTCTTCTTACATGATTTGGACACATTCGCTAGATTTGGCGCTCTTTGAATGAGGCACCCCTAGATATTGTACACGCCTTTCACGAAAGGCTTGTCCACACGCTGGGGAAAACGGGAGAGACTTCATGGACGGTTCCGGCGTATTCGAGGCCAGGGAAGACAGGCAAACGCTGCCGCTGGCTGTGGATAGCTTGCTGCAAGTTCCATCGCAGATCCGTGATGAGGATGATGCGGCCGCGCCGGAGACTGCGCTGTTCGAGTCGGAGCTGTTGGACGGCGCCGAGATTCGCGATCATTTTCAGAATGAGCGCGGCATCACCGTGCGACTCGACCGCTCGCGCGACGTGTTGCTGACCGATTTCGGCAAGGCGACTCTGAGCGACCGCTACCTGCTGCCGGGCGAATCCTACCAGGACCTCTTTGCCCGCGTCGCGGCGCACTTCGCCGACGATACCGCCCACGCCCAGCGCCTCTACGACTATATCTCGCGGCTCTGGTTCATGCCCGCCACGCCGGTACTCTCCAACGGCGGCACCAGCCGCGGCCTGCCCATCTCGTGCTTCCTCAACGAGGCCAACGACTCGCTGAACGGAATTGTCGGGCTGTGGAACGAGAACGTCTGGCTTGCGGCTCGCGGCGGCGGCATCGGCAGCTATTGGGGCAACCTGCGCTCCATCGGCGAGAAGGTCGGCATGAACGGCAAGACCTCCGGCGTCGTGCCCTTCATTCGCGTGATGGACTCCCTGACTTTGGCGATCAGCCAGGGCTCGCTTCGCCGCGGCTCGGCTGCGGTCTATCTGCCGATCGACCATCCGGAGGTCGAGGAGTTCGTCGAGATTCGCCGGCCGACCGGCGGCGACCCCAATCGCAAGGCGCTCAACCTGCACCATGGCATCGTGATCTCCGACGCGTTCATGCGCGCGGTCGAAGAGGACGGTGACTGGGCGCTGAAGAGCCCCAAGGACGGCAGCGTCATCAGAACCATGAAGGCGCGCGATCTTTGGATTCGCATCCTTACCGCGCGGGTCGAAACCGGCGAGCCTTACATCATCTATGGCGACCACGTGAACCGGGCCATCCCCGAGCACCACAAGCTCTCCGGTCTCGAGGTCAAGATGTCGAACCTCTGCAGCGAGATTACCTTGCCGACCGGGGAAGACCATCTCGGCAAGCAGCGCACGGCGGTCTGTTGTCTCTCCTCCCTCAATCTCGAGACCTATGAGGAATGGCGCGACGTTCCGGGCTTCATCGAGGACATCATGCGCTTCCTCGACAACGTGCTGAGCGATTTCATCGACAGCGCGCCCAAGGACGATATGCAGCGTGCAATCTACTCGGCCATGCGCGAACGCTCGGTCGGTCTGGGTGTCATGGGCTTCCACTCCTTCCTGCAGAAGAAGCGCATTCCCATCGAAGGCGTCATGGCCAAGGTCTGGAACAAGAAGATCTTCCAGCAGATCCGCGGCGAAGCCGACCTGGCCTCGCGCAAGCTGGCCATCGAGCGGGGCGCCTGCCCTGATGCGGCCGAGCGCGGCTTCCTCGAGCGCTTCTCCAACAAGCTGGCGATTGCGCCGACGGCCTCGATCTCAATCATCTGCGGTGGCGCCTCGCCCGGCATCGAGCCCATTGCCGGCAACGCCTATACCCACAAGACCCTCTCCGGTTCCTTCCATGTGCGCAACCGCTACCTGGAAGAGCTCTTGGAGGAGAGGGGCGAGAACAGCGATGAGACCTGGTCGAGCATCACGGTCAACGAAGGCTCGGTCCAGCATCTCGACTTTCTCTCCGACGAGGAGAAGGCGCTGTTCAAGACAGCCTTCGAGATCGATCAGCGGTGGCTGATCGAGCATGCCGGCGACCGCACCCCCTTCGTTTGTCAGTCGCAGTCGCTCAACATCTTCCTGCCCGGTGACGTGCATAAGCGCGACCTGCATCAGATCCATCTGATGGCCTGGAAAAAGGGCGTGAAGAGCCTCTACTACTGCCGCTCGCGCTCGGTGCAGCGGGCAGAGTCCGGGCAGAGCGCCAGCTTGGCCGCGCCCATCCCGCTGATGGGCAAGGTCAATGCCGGCGAGAGCGCCAATGCAGAGACAGGCCAGCCCGTAGCCGAGCGCGTCGACTACGAAGAGTGCTTGGCCTGTCAGTAGCCGGTGCATCGGGAGCGTCGCGGCTCCCGGCCTTCCTTTTCATAGCGTGTTGTCCACAGTCCGTTCAGCGAGCGAGCAGCGATGTCCCTTCTTGATGCCGATCCGATCTACAAGCCCTTCCGCTATCCTTGGGCCTATGATGCCTGGTTGACCCAGCAGCGGATCCATTGGCTACCCGAAGAGGTGCCGCTTGCCGACGACGTGAAGGACTGGCAGAAGAACCTGACCGAGAACGAGCGCCATTTGCTGACGCAGATCTTCCGCTTCTTCACGCAGTCCGATGTGGAAGTGAACAACTGCTACATGAAGCACTACTCGCGCGTCTTCCAGCCGACGGAAGTGCAGATGATGCTCGCTGCCTTCTCGAACATGGAGACGGTACACATTGCGGCCTATAGCCACCTGCTCGACACCATCGGCATGCCGGAGGCCGAGTACTCGGCCTTCCTCCACTACAAGGAGATGAAGGACAAGTACGACTACATGCAAGAGTTCGGGGTCGAGACCAAAGAGGATATCGCGACCACGCTTGCGGTCTTCGGCGCCTTCACGGAGGGCCTGCAGCTTTTCGGCACCTTTGCCATCCTGCTTAACTTTCCGCGTTTCAATAAGATGAAGGGCATGGGGCAGATCGTGTCCTGGTCGGTCCGGGACGAGAGCCTGCACACGGTATCAATCATCCGTCTGTTCCGGACCTTTATCGAGGAAAATCCGGAACTTTGGACCGACGCGCTGCAGCGCCGCCTCTATAGTATTTGCGAGACCATCATCGAGCACGAGGACGCCTTCATCGATCTCGCCTTCGAAATGGGCGGCGTTGAAGGGCTGGAGGCTGACGAGATCAAACAGTACCTGCGCCACATCGCCGACCGGCGACTCAGTCAGCTTGGCCTTCAGCCGATCTATCGTATCGAGAAGAATCCGCTGCCGTGGCTGGATGCCATGCTGAATGGGATGGAGCACACGAACTTTTTCGAGAACCGGGCGACAGAGTATTCGCGTGCCGCCACGCAAGGAAGCTGGGAAGAGGCTTTCGCCTAAACTGTCGTGAGCTTACTCGGCGACCGGGGTCAGCGGGGCGCCGGTCTTGCTGCGGCGCTTGCTGCGTAGGCCGCGGCCTTCAAGCCAACAAACCAGGGTCAGCCCAATACCACTTAAGATGGCGCCGCCCAATGACCAGAGTAAGGTAAAATCTGAACCGAAATCCATCTGTCTTGCGTCCGTCTGCGCGCTCCTTGCCGCCCTGTTCGAAGGCTAGCCGACAAGCGTAAAAGAACGCTTAGGCGTGTGGCCGAACAGAGAAGAAAATCAAATCCTTCGCTTTGGATTTAGCGCAATTGCTCCTGATCTCTGTTAGTGCTGTCACACAGCGATGATTTTTCTTCGTTGGCGAGCAGCGAAACATCCCCGCTGCACCGCGCAGTAGTTCGCATCCGACGATAGGGATCGTTGAGACCTCACCTCAGTCCGCTTGCCTGTGACGCCCCTCCGCCGCGCGTGATACGCATGGCGCTGCGCTTTCGCCTGCATCTCTGCCGCTCTATATTACGGCGCAGATCGAATATGGATTTCCTGGGAGGAGTGAACCCGATGTCTCTGCAAGCTCACGCCGCGGCGCCGACGGGCGCACCCCAACTGAAAGACGCCAGCCTCTTTCGTCAGCAATGCTACATCGACGGCGCGTGGTGCGACGCTGACAGCGGTGCCACCATCGATGTGACCAATCCGGCAAACGGCGAGGTCATCGGCAGCATCCCCAAGATGGGCGCCGCAGAAACGGCCCGCGCCATCGATGCCGCCAATCGGGCCTGGCCGGCTTGGCGTGCGATGCTCTCGAAGGAGCGCGCCGCCATCCTGCGCCGCTGGTTCGACTTGATGATGGAGAACCAGGACGACCTCGGTGTCCTGATGACCCTGGAACAGGGCAAGCCGCTCGCCGAGGCCAAAGGTGAGATCGCTTACGGCGCTTCCTTCATCGAGTGGTTCGCCGAAGAGGGCAAGCGCATCTATGGCGACACCATTCCCCAGCACCAGAACGACAAGCGCATCGTCGTCATCAAGCAGCCGGTCGGCGTGGTCGCTGCCATTACGCCTTGGAACTTCCCCAACGCCATGATCACCCGCAAGGCAGGGCCGGCGCTGGCGGCGGGCTGTCCCATCGTCATCAAGCCGGCGACCCAAACCCCCTATTCGGCGTTGGCGCTTTGCGAGCTGGCTGAGCGTGCCGGCATCCCAGCCGGGGTCATCAGTGTGGTGACCGGCTCCGCCCGGGAGATCGGTGGCGAGATGACCGGCAACCCGATCGTCCGCAAGCTCTCCTTCACCGGCTCCACCGAGGTCGGTAAGATCCTGATGGAGCAGTGCGCCGGCACCGTGAAGAAGGTCTCGATGGAGCTGGGCGGCAACGCGCCCTTCCTGGTGTTCGACGACGCCGATCTCGATGCCGCGGTCGAGGGCGCCATGATGAGCAAGTTCCGCAACACCGGGCAAACCTGTGTCTGCGCCAACCGCATCCTGGTGCAGGACGGGGTCTATGAGGCCTTCGCGGAGAAGCTGGCCGCCAAGGTTGCTGAGTTGAAGGTTGGCAACGGCCTTGAGGAGGGTGTCAGCCAGGGACCGTTGATCGACATGGCCGGCTTGGAGAAGGCGGAAGAGCATGTCGAAGACGCGGTCGCCAAAGGCGCGCAGGTGATGATTGGCGGCAAGCGCCATGCCCTGGGCGGTAGCTTCTTCGAGCCGACTCTGATCGCCAACGTCACCACCGAGATGAAGGTGACCCGCGAGGAGACCTTCGGCCCGGTTGCCCCGCTTTTCCGCTTCCATACGGAAGAGGAGGGGGTTGCCATGGCCAACGACACGGAGTTCGGCCTCGCTTCCTACTTCTACGCGCGAGACATCGGGCGCATCTGGCGCGTCGGTGAGTCGTTGGAAAGCGGCATCGTCGGGATCAACACCGGCATCATCTCGACCGAGGTCGCCCCCTTTGGCGGCGTAAAGGAGTCGGGTGTCGGCCGCGAGGGCTCTCACTACGGCATCGATGAGTTCCTCGAGATCAAATACCTCTGCATGGGCGGCGTCTGAGAACGTCGCCACCCACTAGGTTTCGCTTCAGGGCCGCCGACAGGCGGCCCTTTTCCTTATGAGCCTTCGGCGGATCGCGTGTCGCCGGCCGTGTGCCCGCTCCGTCTCCGCGTTCTTAGTCATTGCATCGCAATTACCGGAAATTGTCGCTTCCGTGAACCCTGCCTTAAGCGCTCGGCGGCATAGTCCGGCTGACGCAGTCCAATTCAGCGAACGAGGCGAAGCGTGAAGCTAGAGGAGATGCTCTGCTCGGCCGGTGTTATCACCCGGCAGCAAACCAAGCAGGCCCAGGAGCTCGCGGATACCCAAGGCGGCCGCCCTGTCGATCACTTGGTCGAGCTGGGCTTCCTCAGCCGAGAGCGGCTCAAGACGGTGGAGCAAGCGGTTCCGACCGCGCCCAAGAGCGTGGCGGAAAGCGAGGTCTCGGAAGCCGAACTGCTCAACCTCCTGCTCAAGATCATGCTGACTCGCGCGCTCGAAACCCCGGGGCGCCTCTCTGAGGCCATCAAGCTGCCGATGGGCCTGACCGGCGCGCTGCTGCAGACGGCCGTCGACCGCAAGCTGGTAGAGATTCTCGGGCGCGGTTCCGGCGATTCGGCGCTCGAATTGCGTCACCAGCTCTCGGCCCTCGGCCGGGAGCGTGCCGCGGCGGCGCTCGAAATCAATCAGTACAACGGGCCTGCGCCGGTATCCCTGGAAGCCTATTCCAGCCGCATCGAGCGCCAGCGCATCATTCAAGAGCGCGTCAGTCGAGATCGCATTGACGTGGCGTTCGAGGATCTGGTCGTCGAAGACTCCTTCATTCACGGCCTCGGCCCTGCGGTGAACTCAGGCCGCGCCATCCTGCTCTACGGTCCGGCCGGTAACGGCAAGACGACGGTTGCCGAAAAGGTCGCCGCGATCTTCAGCGACATCGTCTACATTCCTTATGCCCTCGAGGTTCAGGGGCAAATCATCAAGATCTTCGACCCGTCGCTTCATGAGTCCGTCGAAGCCGATGAGGACAACCTCGGGCGCAGCGTGCTCAAGAAGGCGGGGCATGATCGACGCTGGGTCGCCTGCAAGCGGCCGGTCGTGATCACCGGCGGCGAGCTCAATCTTGAGATGCTCGACCTTACGTACAGCGCGGAAGCTGGCTTCTACGAAGCGCCGCTGCACATGAAGGCCTTCAACGGGACCTTCATCATCGACGACTTCGGCCGTCAGCTCATCAGCCCAGAGCGGCTGCTCAACCGCTGGATTGTGCCGCTGCAAAGCCGCGTCGACTATCTCAAGCTCCATACGGGTAAGGCCTTCCAGGTGCCCTTCGACGAGCTGGTGATCTTCTCGACCAACCTCGATCCGAAAGACCTGATGGACCCGGCCTTCCTGCGCCGGATTCCCTACAAGCTGGCGACGCCTGGACCTTCCGAGGACGCCTTCCGTGCCATCTTCGAGCACGTCGCCGGCAAGGAAGGCATGACTCTCCCCGATGAGGTGCATCGTTTCGTGGTGGATGAGTTGACCGTCCGCCGCGGCGTCGAGCTCGCGTGCTATCAGCCGAAGTTCATCGTCGATCAGGTGGTTGCTGCCTGTAAGTTCGATGGGCGCGAGGCGGCGATGGACAGCGACACCGTGGCGCAAGCGATCTCCAACCTTTACGTCGGTCTGGACGGTGCGCAGGAGGGCGCCGCCGCGCGCCAGAACCGAGCGCCGGACGGGCAGGCCAAAGCGCCGGCCGACGACGTCTGGAACGAGGCACGGCAGCAGCTGCGCAACTAGATACCCTTCTTATCTTTCAGTCGGGCGGCCGCCACGAAATCGCCGTGGCTTGGGCCGATGAGGCGTGTTAGGTCACGCCCCCATGACCGAGAACAGTCCGAACGAGATCAACCGTCGTCTTGTCGTTGCGGCGCGGCCGGACCCGGCGGTGACCGAATCCTGCTTTCGCCAGGAAGAGGGTGCGGTTCCTGAGCCGGGCAACGGCGAGGTGTTGCTGCGCAATCACTATCTTTCCATCGACCCGGCCATGCGCGGTTGGATCGCCGAGGGACCGAACTACAGCCCACCCGTTCCGATCGGTGACGTCATGCGGAGCTTTGCCGTCGGCGAGGTGGTTCGCTCGCAGAATCCGAAATATCGAGAGGGTGAGTTCTTGATGGGCCGCTTCGGCTGGCAGGACTGGTCGGTGGCCGACGAGGATGCGATCGACCGCAAGGTCGACCCGAGCGAAGCACCACTCACGGCCAATCTGCACATGCTGGGTATGACAGGGCTGACCGCCTATCTCGGTTTGCTCGAGGTGGGGATGCCGAAGGCTGGCGAGACAGTGGTGGTCTCCACGGCTGCGGGTGCCGTGGGGGCGCTGGTCGGGCAGATCGCCAAGATCAAGGGCTGCCGCGCCGTCGGCCTAACCGGCAGCGACGAGAAGGTCGCGGACTGCCTTGAGTCTTTCGGCTATGATGCGGCGATCAACTACAAGACGACAGACGACCTTTCAGCAGCCTTGGCCGAGGCCTGCCCGGACGGCGTCGATGTCTACTACGATATGACGGGCGGCCCGATCAGCGATGCGGTGATGGGGCTGATCAATGTCGGCGCCCGCATTGTCGTTGTTGGCACCATGGCGGTTCCGTCCTCGCCGACCCCGATGGGGCCGCGCTACAACCGCCAGATCCTGGTCAAGCGGGCCAAGATGCAGGGCTTCCTGGTTCTCGACCACTTCGATCGGCTGGATGAGGCAGCGCGGGAGTTGGCCCGTTGGTACCGTGAAGGGCGTGTGACTTATCGCGAGGACATCTCCGACGGCCTGGACACGGCGCCAAGCCAGTTGCTTAGGCTGCTGGCTGGTGAGAATCGGGGAAAGGTGCTGGTACGCCTTTCAGGCGCTCAACCATAGAGCGCTGCCGCTGAAAGGGCGCATTTTAATCTCTTCACCGCCTCTTAACGTCGCTAAGGCAGCTTGTACTTATGAATGAGGATATTCGGCAGCGGGATCTCTCCCGCAAAAAGGATTCTGAACTAACGCTGGCGGAGCGGCGTGAACTCAGGCGGCGACTGGATGTCTTTACCCGTGCTATCTCGGGTGAACCGCCCGCCGAGGCGGCTGCCAAGCCCAAGCGTATCGCCTCCTGGAACCCGGCCCTGGCACGCAAGACAGGTGCCGCCTGATCGGCTGCTTAGCGAACGCCCGTTAACGTTTGCGGCGAAAAGTATCGAGCGAGACGACGGTGGTCGCGTCGCCTTCATTCTCCGTTTCACCCGTTCCCGCTTCCTGCGCTTTCTCGGGCTCGCCTCCCGGCTGGGCCTGATCGTCGGTCGTCTCGTCCCGGCCGTCTTCCTTGGCGGCGGCAGACGCTTCCTCCTCCTCGACCGGATGAAACTGCAGGCCGAAACGCACATGCGGGTCGGCGAAAGCAGAGACGGCCGTGTAGGGGACTATGAGAGTCTGTGGAACACCACTGAAGCTCAGCGTCACCGAGAACTCCGCCTCGCCTACACTCAACTGCCAGAATTGATGTTGCAGGACGATGGTCATTTCCTCGGGATACTGCGCGCGCAGGCTATCCGGCATATCAACGCCGGGATGGGTCGTGCTGAAGGTGATGTAGTAGTGGTGTTCCCCCGGGAGACCTTCGCTCGCGGCCAGGTTCAGCGCCTCCTTGATCACGTGGCGCAAGGCTTCCTGCACCATCAGATCATAGCGAATCAGGGAATCTTCGGGAACGCTTCCGCTTTCGTCATCCACGGCCTCTAGCCTCTTTTCCGGCTCCTTTTCGCGCGCCAGTCTGTCGGAATCGAAGGAGGGCCGCAAGCGCGGCCCTCCAGAAAGCAGCGGAGCGCTTCTGTTGCCAGGTGCGCCCCAAACCCCGCCATAGCTTGCAAAAGCTATGGACTTTAATTTTCAGTCACGCGACCGCATTAAGCGGCAGCTGCGACCGGAGCATAGTTGTCGTTGGCAACTATAATCATGGCCCGATAACGGCGGTACCATGCCGGGCACCGGACAGGTCTTTACCACCTGCGTCGATCCTGTTTCGCCCCCAAACACCTGGCAGTCGACCCCAACGCGACCGCTGCCGAAATCTGGAATTTGGTGGAGGCGCCGGGTACTGCCCCCGGGTCCGCTCGGCTTATTCCACAAGCCCGTGTAGCGCCATAGCTGGTTTCCCAGCCCCCCTAATATAGGGAATCTGGCCCAAAAGGGGAAGAATTCGTTTCCGCCACGTTCGCTCATGCAGCCATGCAGGCGCGACATTGTCTCCCCATAGTTAACAGAGTGGGGAAAACTCTCCGCATGGCCGCTGCTGTTTTAGACTCCCGAGACTCCTGCGGCATCCGCCATGCTACCTCTCCATCGGGAGATGAAAGGCAGATAATGGACCGCTCTATGCAAGAGACGAAAAACGTGAGCGATAATGACGATCGCCCCGCCGGCCCGCCGTCGGGTGAGGCGGAGGGCGGACTGCAGGCCAGGAAGCTGCTGAGCGAAGACCAGGAGCGCGACGTGCGAGAGGTCCGCTCCAACCGCTTCGAAACCCGTCGCGTCACGGTGCCGGCGTTGGAGGAGATTCTGTTCGAGCCGGTTCCGGTGCTGGACCACGGCTTCGTTCGCGTCGTCGACTATATGGGCGACGATGCCGCGATTACGCAGGCGGCGCGCGTCTCCTACGGCCGCGGCACCAAGAAGCTGCGGGAGGACGCCGGCCTTATCCGCTACCTGCTGCGCCACCGGCACAGCACGCCGTTCGAGATGTGCGAGATCAAGTTTCACGTAAAACTGCCGATCTTTGTGGCCCGGCAGTGGATCCGCCACCGCACGGCCAATGTGAACGAGTATTCGGCGCGCTATTCGGTGCTCGATCGCGAGTTCTACATTCCGGCGCCGGAGCAGCTCGCAGCGCAGTCAGCCAGCAACCGGCAGGGCCGGGGCTCCGTGCTGCAGGGCGACGAGGCGGGAGAGGTATTGGAGCTGCTCAAGCGCGGCGCTGCGCGTGCCTACGGCGACTACGAGCACATGCTAAACCAGGACGAGGCGGGCAATCCGCTCGATCCGGAGCGGCAGGGCCTAGCACGAGAGCTGGCCCGCATCAGCTTGCCGATCAACGTCTACACCCAGTGGTACTGGAAGGTCGATCTGCACAATCTGATGAAGTTCCTGTCCCTGCGCGCCGACCCGCATGCGCAATATGAGATTCGTGCCTATGCCGATGTCATGATTGCGATGCTGAAGCGCTGGGTCCCCACCACCTATCAGGCGTTTCAGGATTACGTGGCTGGGGCGACGAGCCTTTCCGCGCCCGCCCTCGCAGTGGTCAAGCGCCTCCTGGCCGGTGAAGCGGTCGAGCAAGCGGAGTCAGGGCTGTCTCAACGGGAGTGGCGCGAACTCATGGAGCAACTCGGTCGCGCTTAAGCCGGTAGGCTCACCGGGCAGGCTAGAGTCCGTGCTTCAGGCGGATTTCTTCCTGTCCGCGGGCAAAGGTAGCGATGGCCCAGGGGCTGGAGATGGGCAGGGCTTGTTCCGGCGCTGCGACGCGGTCCTCGGTCCAGATCACGTCTGAGTCTTCACCGGCCCGCTTCAGGCCGCGGATCTGGATGATGTAGCCGCTCGCCTGCCGCACACCGAGAAAGATGCCGATGGCGATCTCGTTGCCCTCGGCCAAGGGGCGTGGCGAGGCGACACCGGTCAAGCGCCACAGAGCTTCCCATTCATCCTGGTCGCTGGCCAGCATCTTGCCGTGATAGGGGGTTCGCGCCAGCTGCCCGTTCCAGATCTGTTGCGGCCGATCGGTAGCACCGGTCACCGGTGGCGCGGAATGCGGTGCCTGACAGCCTGCGGCAACCAGGCAGACCAAGATGGCGAGCAGAGGTTTCAGATTAGCTCTCCTGCCTCGGATTGTTTGGGTGACCTACTGCATAACGATGCGGGGGGCCGCGCGGCCGCGGCCCTCTCGCGCTTCGAGCTTCGACCAAACGGCTGAAGCGATGTCACGATACACGGAAGCGTGGGGGCTGTCAGGTCGTGAAACCACGATCGGTTGGCCACCGTCCGACGTCTCCCGTATCTCGATGTCGAGCGGCACCTCACCAAGGAAATCGATGCCAAACTTTTCCGCCTCCTTGCGGGCGCCACCATGACTGAAAATGTGTGACTGATGGCCGCAGTTGGGGCAGCAGAAATAGCTCATGTTCTCGACGATGCCCAGCACCGGCACATCGACCTTGCGGAACATGTTCAGGCCCTTTTTGGCGTCGAGCAGAGCAATATCCTGTGGCGTCGAGATGATGACGGCGCCGGCGAGCGGCACCTGTTGGGCCATGGTCAGCTGCGCATCGCCTGTCCCTGGCGGCATGTCGACGATCAGCACATCGAGCTCGCCCCAGGCCACGTCGCGCAGCATCTGCTGCAGGGCCGACTGCACCATCGGGCCGCGCCAGATCATCGGCGTATCCTCGGCAACGAGGAAGCCCATCGACATGCATTTGACGCCGTAGTTCTCCATCGGCTTCAGGATCTTGCCGTCCGTGGAGGTCGGGCGCCCGCTGATGCCCATCATACGCGGCTGGGATGGGCCGTAGATATCGGCGTCCAGAATGCCCACCCGAACGCCCAAGGTCGACAGTGCCAAGGCTAGATTGGTCGCGCTCGTCGACTTTCCGACGCCGCCTTTACCGCTGGCCACCGCAACGATGTATTTCACGCCCGGTGCCATTCCGTTTTTTTGAGCGCCTTGCGGGCTATCCGTTGCAGGCCCGCGGGGTGCGGCGCTCCCGGCGTTGCCCGGCGCTGCCTTGCCCTGGCTTTGGGCGGTCAGCACGGCCGTCACCGACAGGACGTCGGGTATGGATTCGACAGCTTTTTCAGCGGCTTTGCGCAGAGGTTCCATTTCCGACCCCTTTTTGGGATCGACCTCCACTGCGAAGGTGACATGGCCATCGCGGACCGCCAATCCGCTCAGCATGCCGCTTGAAACGATGTCCTGGCGGCTATCCGGGTCGACAACTCTGGATAAGACTTGCCGAACGGCCTCTTCAGTCACCCTACTCATGCTTGAAAACCCACCCTTCCTGTCAAATATGCCTGCTAGCACTAGAAATCGCCTACGGCTTCGGCGTGTCAATGGCCGCTGCCCCTGTCATATATAGTGCCGTCGCCTAATTTGTACGGCGAAGTTTGGTCTTAAAGAAGAAGTGGAGAACGGCCCGGATGCCTTGGCAATCTTCGAATGGTGGCGGTAGCGGCGGACCCTGGGGCGGCGGAAGCGGCGGCGGCGGGGGTAGCGGCGGCGGCGGAGGTGGCCCCTGGGGCGGACGCGGAGGCGGAGGCCAAGGACCAGGTGGCGGCGGCTTCGGTCGCGGCGGTGGGCAGCCCGATCTCGAGGAGATGATCCGCCGCAGTCAAGAAAAGTTGAAGCAGTCCTTGCCGGGCGGCATGGGGGGCAAAGGCCTCCTGATAGCGATCGCTGTTCTGGCCGTGCTTTGGATGCTGTCTGGCTTTTACCGGGTCAACCCAGGCGAGCAGGGTGTCGTGCTCCGCTTCGGTGAATGGGTGAACCAGGAAAACCTCGCGCAGCCCGGTCTGCACTGGCATCTGCCTTGGCCCATTGAGACAGCCGTGACGCCGCAGGTCGACGAGGTGCGCTCGATCGCCGTCGGCTTCCGTGCCGGTCAGCGCGACGTCGAGGAAGAGAGCCTGATGCTGACGCGCGACCAGAACATCATCGACGTCGACTTCAGCGTTCAGTGGCGCATATCCAACGCCGGCGAGTTCCTGTTCAACATTCGCGAGCCGCAAAGCACCATCAAGCTCGCCGCCGAAAGCGCCATGCGCGAAGTGATCGGCCAGACCGACATTCAGCCGGCCCTGACGGACGCAAAGGAAGAAGTGGCTTTTCGCGTGCGGGAAACGCTGCAGCGGACCCTGGACGAATACCAGGCCGGCGTTCTGATCACCGCCGTCAACATGCAGGATGTGCAGCCTCCCAGCGAGGTGGCAGATGCCTTCGAAGACGTGCAGCGTGCGCGCCAGGACCTCGACCGTTTGAGAAACCAGGCTGAAGCCTATCGCAACCGCATCATCCCAGAAGCGCGCGGTGAGGCGCAACGCATCATCCAAGAGGCGGAAGCCTATCGGGAGCGAGTCATTAACGAGGCCGAAGGTGAGGCTCAGCGCTTCATTCAGGTTTACGAGGCCTATAGCCTGAGTCCTGAAGTGACGCGCCAGCGACTTTACATCGAGACGGTGCAGAAAGTGCTGCAGGAAACCGGCAAGATCATCGTCGAGGAAGGCAACCCCGTCATCATCAACTCCGGTGCCGGCGGTATCGTTCCGATCCAGTCCGGCCAGCCGGCGCAAGGCGACACAGTCCGCTAAGACCAGGAAGCGAGAGACAGACAATGCAAGGGCGACTTCCCCTCATCATCGGCATCCTGGTGGTGGCGCTAGGCTTCATCGTTTATTCCGCCACCTTCGTGGTCCATCAGACGCAGCAGGCCGCCGTCCTCCAGTTTGGTGCCGTCAAGCGTGTGATCACGGAGCCGGGGCTGCACTTCAAGATCCCGCTTATCCAAAACGTCCGCTTCGAGGAAAACCGCGTGCTGAACCTCGATCCGCGCGCCGAAACGGTTCTCTTAGCCGATCAGCGCCGACTGGTGGTCAATACCTTCGTGCGTTACCGGATCGACAACCTCGAGCAATTCATCCGCGTGGCAATCAGCGAGGGCAATCTGCGCAGCCAGCTAGAGCCGATCGTCAACAACGCGGTGCGGACCGTGCTCGGCACCACGTTCCTGCCGACCGTGCTGTCGGCCGAGCGCGACAACCTGATGGCCAATATCCGCCAGCGCGTGAACCAAGAGACCCAGAAGGCCGGCTCCAACTTCGGTATTGACGTGCTCGACGTTCGCATCGTCCGCGCCGATTTGCTGCCGGAAGTGAGCAAGTCGGTCTACGAGCGCATGAAGTCGGAACGTGAACGCGACGCCAACGAGTTTCGTGCCCAAGGTAACGAACAGTACCAAGGCATTACCTCAGCGGCCGACCGCGAAGCGACAGTGATTAGGGCCGAGGCCAATCGCGAAGCGGAAATCCTGCGCGGTACTGGTGATGCCCAAAGGACCCGAATCTTGAGCGACGCTTACGGTCGCGATCCCGAGTTCTTCGAGTTTTTCCGTTCGATGCAGGCTTATGAAGCGGCGATACGGTCGGACAACTCGGTTCTGGTGATGCCGACCGACAACGACTTCTTCCGCTACTTCAATGATCAGCGCGGAGGCATTCCGGTGCCGGCGACCGCGGGGACCAACTTGCCGCAGACGACTGCTGTGGACTAACAGTCAGGCCACCGATGCGGCCTCCGGCAGGTGATCATGGCGGGGGTCGCAGGGCAGAACCATGACCGACCTGTTGACCGCCCTCGCGCTGGTCTTGGTGATAGAGGGTCTCGTGCTCGCTCTGGTGCCCGATATGCCCCGTCGGCTCTACGCCCTGTTGTCGGAGATGCGACCGGAGCAACTGCGCGTGGCCGGCGTGACGGCGGCGGCCATCGGCGTGTTGTTCGTGTGGTTGCTCAGGGGCTAAGATCAAAACTGAGTTATTGAGACTTTGAATCCTGCCGCCGCGCCATAATTTTCGCCGAATTGGCCTTTCAATTGTGTATTGATAGGGACAAGTGACGAACGCTGCGGGCAGGAGATGTGCAGGCCTGATGCCGTAGCGGCGCCGGGACTGAAGGAGACCCCCGACACCATGAGATATCCGATCCCGCTTTATGCCTCGGTCTATGCCACGGCCATGGCATTGTTGTTGGCGCTGGCCGTGAACCCTCTACCGGCCGCGGCGCGCTCGGCGCCCGACAGCTTTGCGGACCTGGTCGAGAAGCTGCAGCCGGCCGTCGTCAACATTTCCAGCACGCAGGTGATCGAAGACGGCGGTGTCGAGGAATTCCAGGACCTCTTCCGCGAGTTTCTCGAGCGCCGGCGTGGCGGTGAAGGCGAGGAGGAAGGTCCCCGGCGCCAGCGCCGCGCCAACTCGCTTGGCTCCGGCTTTATCATTGATCCCGAGGGCTACATCGTCACCAACAACCACGTCATCGAAGGCGCGGATGAGATCAACGTCCGTCTGGCGGATAATTCGCTTTACAAGGCGACGGTAATCGGCACCGACGACAAGACGGATCTCGCTCTGCTCAAGGTCGAACCTGAGCGTCCCTTGCCGGCGCTCGACTGGGGCAGCTCCGACAGGCTGCGTGTCGGTGACTGGGTGGTTGCGATCGGCAACCCCTTCGGTCTCGGCGGCACGGTGACGGCCGGCATCGTCTCGGCGCGTCAACGTGACATCAATTCCGGCCCCTACGACGATTTCATCCAGACCGACGCATCGATCAATCGCGGGAACTCCGGCGGTCCGTTGTTCAACCTCGATGGCGAGGTGATCGGCGTGAATACGGCGATCTTCTCCCAAACCGGCGGTTCTGTCGGGATCGGGTTTGCAATTCCGGCGTCGCTGGCCCGCAACGTGACCGAGTCCCTGCGGCAGTTTGGTGAAGTTCGACGCGGCTGGCTTGGCGTGCGTATTCAGACGGTGACGGAAGAGCTGGCCGAAAGCCGCCTTCAGCTTCCGGAGGCCACCGGTGCATTGGTCGCTTCGGTGACGCCCGGCGGTCCGGCGGAAGCGGCCGGCATTCAGCCCGGCGATGTGGTCCTGCAGTTCGACGGTCGCGAGGTCGAGAACATGCGTCGCCTGCCGCGCATGGTGGCGGAAACCGCGATCGGCAAGGACGTTGAGGTGGTGGTCTGGCGGAATGGTGAGCGCAAGAGGCTCAAGGTCGAGCTGGGTCAGCTCGACGACACCGTCCTCGCTCGGACGTCCGCGGTTGAAGAGCCGGAGGAGCTCGATCAGATCGGCGACCTGGGTCTCTCCGTCGCACGACTGAGTCCCGAGTTGCGTCAGCGCTATGAGCTGCCGCAGGAGTCCGGTGGCGTCGTCATCACCGAGGTTGATCAGAACGGCAGCGCGGCTGAGAAGGGTCTCCAGCCGGGTGATGTGATCTTGGAAGTCGACCAGGAGAGTGTCTCGACGCCGGCCGACGTGGCCGAGCGCATCCGCAAGGCACGCGATGACGGCTACAACGTGGTCACGCTTCTCATCCAGCGCGAGGGCGGGCAGCAATGGTTTGCGCTGCGGCTCGGCCAGAGCTGAGCGGCAGAGTCTCGGCATAAGCAGAGGGGCGGAGATTTCCGCCCCTCTTTGCTTTGGCGCCCGAGTCCAACCCCTAGCTTTCGACGTCCGCCGTCGGCGTGACGAACTCGTCGGCACGATAGCCCTGGAAGTAAAGCAGGGCCGTCAGGTCGTTGTGGTCGACGAAGGCATCGGCGGCGTCCCGCAACAGCGGCTTGCCGCGGTAGGCCACGCCGAGCCCCGCCGCGCGCACCATGGGCACGTCGTTCGCACCGTCCCCCACCGCACAGGTCTCGCTCAGGTCGATCCCTTCCGCTGCTGCGATCTCCAGCAGCGCCTCCTGTTTGGCCTCCGGCCCCAAGATCGGTTCGGTAACCTCGCCGACCAGCCGCCCGTCACGCTCGGTCAGATGGTTGGCGCGCTGCAGATGAAAGCCCGCCGCCGCCGCCACCATGTCGGCAAAAAGCGTGAAGCCACCCGTGACCAGGGCAGTCACGGCACCGGCGTCGCGCATGGTGGCAACCAGCGTACGGGCGCCGGGGTTGAACGTCATGCGGTGGGCGACCTGCTCCATGACTGCCGTCGGCAGGTCCTTCAGCATGGCGGCTCTCTCGCGCAGAGACCCGGCGAAGTCTATCTCGCCGCGCATGGACTGGGCCGTGATCTCCGCCATGCGTTCGCGCAGGTCAAAGGCTTCGGCCATCTCTTCGAGCATCTCCTGGCCGATGATTGTGGACTCCATGTCGGCGACCAACAGACGCTTGCGCCGCTTCGTCACGGGCTGCACGCAGAGATCGAAGGGCTGGGACGCCACGACCTCGGACAGTGCTACACCGGCCTCCGTCGTTTCGCTTGAGTCGAAATAGAGATCACAGGCTCGCTCGCGGCAAAGCCAGTCTCGCTCCCCGAGCTGCGCGCCTGACATCTCCAGCGCGCGTGACGCCTGATCGAGGATACCGCCGGTCAGCGGCGGGCCGTCTAGTGGAGTTAGCAGTGTGGCAACGAAGTTCATGGCGTCGGTCGGCAAGGGAAGGAGGAAGAAATCACGCTAGTGCGGGCTTGCGTGCCCGTCACTCAGGTGTTGGAAGAACCGCGACTGGAAATCAAGGGGAGTGGGCACGTGGCATTGGAGGGTCTTTCGGCGTGAGCGCCGAGCCGGCCATTCTGATCGCCGGGCCGACGGCGAGCGGCAAGTCCGGTCTGGCGCTCGCTATCGCCCGGGCCTTCGACGGCGTGGTTATCAATGCCGACTCCATGCAGGTCTACAGCGACCTGCGCATTTTGACCGCGCGCCCGGATGACGAGGCCTTGGCCGCTGCGCCCCACCGGCTTTACGGAGTGCTCTCCGGCGCGGAGCTCTGTTCCGTGGGGCGCTGGCGGGAGATGGCGCTGGACGAGATGGCCGCGTCGCGACAAGTCGGCCGCGTGCCGGTCGTGGTCGGCGGCACTGGGCTCTATCTCAAGGCGCTGGAATCTGGGCTCAGCCCCATGCCGACGGTATCGCCGGCGGTGCGCGACCGTGTACGGCGCTTCCATCGGCGCTTCGGCAACGAAGCCCTAAGGCAACGCCTCTCCGTCAGCGATCCGGTTAGCTACGAGCGTCTCCCGCCTGGCGACAGCCAGCGCCTGCTTCGCGCCTTGGAGGTCTTGGAAAGCAGCGGTCGGCCACTGAGCGCGTGGCAGCAGGAAAACCCTGCGGAGCCCGCGCCCTATCGTTTCCTAACGGTCTCGTTGATGCCCGACCGAGAGCGGCTCTACACAGCGATCAACCGCCGCTTCCTCTCGATGCTGGAACAAGGTGCGTTGGACGAGGTCGCAGCGCTGCTGCGAAAGGGCTATCCGGGCGATTGTCCGATCATGAAGGCGCTCGGCGTTCCCGAACTGACAGCCCACCTTCACGGCTCGCTGTCTTTGGAGGCGGCAGTCTTTGCTGCGCAAAGGGCATCGCGACGCTATGCGAAGCGACAGCTGACATGGCAGCGTACGCAGCTTCAGAGACAGAAAGCATCTTTTGTGGATGTTAAAACGGAAGATTTGCAAATCAGATGTGATGAAATCTTTCCGAAAATTCGCCAGTTTCTGTTGACCTCAAGCGCTGGTCGGGGATAACGTGTGCGCCGTTTTGCGGGGTGGCATAGCAACTTCCTAGCGCCTGGCTCGTTTCCTGACGGCCCGGAAGGGGTTATGCTGCGCCGCAATAGAAACAAGTCGGCTTCAGACGGGTGTTAGGCGGCCGGCGATATTGAGGACGACGAGCATGTTGAAGAAGACAGCCGAGACGGCAGTGGAGATTGACGCCGAAGAGCAGATGTTGGGCGCGGAGATCGTTATCCGGGCTCTTGTCGAGCAAGGCGTCGACGTCGTTTTCGGCTATCCCGGCGGCGCGGTTCTACCCATCTATGACGCGCTGTTCAGGCAGAATGCACTGCGCCACATTCTCGTCCGCCACGAGCAGGCGGCTGTCCACGCGGCCGAAGGCTATGCGCGCTCGACCGGAAAGGTCGGCGTCGTGCTGGTGACTTCGGGGCCAGGCGCGACCAATGCCGTGACTGGCCTGACCGACGCCCTGATGGACTCCATTCCCGTCGTCTGCCTGACCGGCCAGGTGCCCACGCATTTGATCGGCAACGACGCCTTTCAGGAGGCCGATACGACCGGCATCACGCGCCCCTGCACCAAGCACAATTACCTGGTCAAGCGCATGGAGGACCTGCCGCGCATCATGCACGAGGCCTTCTATGTCGCCCAAAGCGGCCGCCCGGGCCCCGTCGTGGTCGACCTGCCGAAGGACATTCTGCAAGGCAAGGGCAGCTATCTTGCCAAGGAGCAGACGCAGCGTTTGAGCTATCAGCCGCAGACGCGTGGCGACCGTGCCCGCATCGAAGAAGCGGCGGCCTTGTTGGCGGCGGCCAAGCGTCCCATCGTCTATGCTGGCGGCGGCGTGATCAACGCCGGCCCCGAGGCAAGCCGACTGCTGCGCGAGTTCGTGCGCATGACCGGCATGCCGTGCACCAATACTCTGATGGGCCTGGGCGTCTATCCGGCCTCCGATCCGCAGTTTCTCGGCATGCTGGGAATGCACGGAACCTACGAAGCGAATCTCGCCATGTACAACTGCGACGTCATGCTGAACGTCGGGGCTCGCTTCGACGATCGCGTGACCGGCCGGCTTGACGAGTTCTCGCCCAACTCGAAGAAGATCCACATCGATATCGATCCGAGCTCGATCAATAAGAACGTCCTCGTCGATGTGCCCATTGTCGGCGATGCCGGCGAGGTTCTTGGCGACTTGCTCGATATCTGGCGGGCGAAGTCCTATGCGCCGGAACAGAAGGCCATGGCGGCGTGGTGGGCTCAGATCGAGGAGTGGCGCGGGCGCGACTGCTTGCACTTCGAGCAGACGGGCTCCGCGATCAAACCGCAGCACGCGATCAAACGGCTTTACGAGCTGACGCGCGACCGTGACGTCTACTTCACGACGGAAGTTGGCCAGCATCAGATGTGGGCGGCGCAGTACATCGGCTTCGAAGAACCGAACCGCTGGATGACGTCAGGGGGGCTCGGGACCATGGGCTACGGTCTTCCGGCAGCGCTGGGCGTGCAGGTGGCGTATCCCGATGCCTTGGTCATCGATGTGGCGGGCGAAGCCTCGATCCTGATGAACATTCAGGAAATGTCGACCCTTGCCCAGTATCGCCTGCCGGTGAAGGTCTTCATCGTCAACAACCAGTGGATGGGCATGGTCCGCCAGTGGCAGGAGCTGCTGCACGGCGGGCGTTACGCCGAGAGCTACACGGCCTCGCTGCCTGATTTCGTCAAACTTGCCGAATCCTTCGGGGCCGTCGGCCTGCGGGCTGAGCATCCCGGCGAGTTGGACGAGAAGATCGTTCAGATGATCGAAACGCCGGAGCCGGTCATTTTCGACTGCTGTGTGGCGCAGGAGGAGAACTGCTTCCCCATGATCCCGTCCGGCGCGGCGCATTACGAGATGCTGCTTGGGCCGAACGACAAGGTCGAGAAGCCGATTTCCGAAGAAGGTATGGTCCTGGTCTAGGGACCCAGCCTGCCCGCTGAGCTGTCGGCCTTACCCCGCCCGAGCGCCGGGGCGGCGGCGGGCATTGTACGCCCGTTTTCGAAATGAAAAAGCAAGACAAATGTCGCCGATAGAAACCCAAGAAGAGTCCTGCGTCATGGCCGTGCTCGTGGACAACGAGCCCGGCGTCTTGGCCAGAGTGATCGGTTTGTTCTCAGGCCGTGGCTACAACATCGAAAGCCTGACGGTCACCGAGGTCGACCCGGACCAAAATCTCTCGCGCATCACCATTATTACCAGCGGTACGCCGATGATCTTGGAACAGATCAAGGCCCAGCTCGGCCGTTTGGTGCCGGTGCATCAGGTCAGCGACCTTACCCGCCTCGGTCCTTACGTCGAACGCGAGCTCGCCTTGGTGAAGGTGGTGGGCACCGGCGAAAAGCGGGTCGAGGCGCTGCGTATCGCCGACATTTTCAAGGCCGAGGTCGTGGATGCCGGTCTCGATCACTTTGTGTTCGAGATGCATCATCGCTCAGAGAAGGTCGACGCCTTCATCGACCTCATGAAGCCGCTCGGGATGGTCGACGTCTCGCGCACCGGCGTCGTCGCCATCGCGCGTGGCAGCAAGGGCCTATAGCGCTGGATTTTCCCAATTATTCAACCTCTTGTGAGATTTCGCCTCGTTAGGCGAGCCTACACGCTTTTGCCTTAGTCTCCCGCTAGAGCTTCCATCGCCGCCAGGACGGCGGAGAAACCCGTTGCAAGGCGCTCAAGAGGACGACGCTGTGAAGGGCAGGATGTATATCTGGTGGCTGCTGCGCGCAGCCTTTTGTTTGGGCGTGTTGGCGGTCGCTTGGCTTTCGCTCGTGCCGCAAATGCCGATCCCTCAGGGCATCCACATTGGCGATAAGATCGGCCATGGCCTGGCCTATGCAGCCCTTGCCTTCACCGCCACGGCGCTGATGACACCAAGGACAAAGCTGGCTCTGGGGACGGCCGTGCTGGCTTTCGGCATTGCCATGGAGCTCGCTCAGGGTGCCGTGCCGGGCCGCACGCAGGAGCTGGCAGACGTCGGTGCCAACATAGTCGGCATGCTGCTTGGCATCTTCTGCGCGCTTTTGCTCGAGCGCCTGTTGAACCGCTTGCGGCAGCGGTCGCCAGCGCCTGCATAAGCACGGCCAAGCCGAGCGCCAAGACGATCGCGGTCAGGTTGGGCTGGAACCGGACATGCAGCTCCGTCAGAGAAATTGACCTGGATCATGCACCGAAGCGGCCCGACCGGCTAACTTTTGTCAGGCATGGAAATCTCCCTTCAGACTTCAGGCCCGGGCCGCGGATGGCACCGGGCCGTTTCTTTGTCTGCACTATGCCGTCCAGGCTAGGAGTCCGGTCGCGAAAGTGGGCGGATTGCATAGGCTGTGACCGATCTGCAAAGCGAGCCGCAATAGACCGCTCGTAACGACGTCAGCCAAGTACCTCTGTCTAGAACTTGTCACTGATTCAAACGTGTTCCGCGCGCGAGATCCGGCTTATCTGATTGCTTAGCCAGTCTTGGGCGAGAAACGGCGCCGGATAGACCGGGTTTTCGCTGTGGCGCGACGAACGGACCAGTTCGAGGAGGATGGCCGGTGATCGAGGCGATGGCAGGACAGCGAGACCAGAGGCGTGGCGGTCCTGGACGAAGGTTCGCATGGCGCGGCATGCTGGTCTTTCTTGCTGCGGCGCTGTTGCTTGCCGCCTGCGACGGGCCGGAAGAAAGAGAGCAGGCCTACCTTGAAAAGGGGCGCGAGCTGTTCGAAGCAGGCGAGTATCAGAAGGCTCGCCTGGAGTTCAAGAATGCCCGCCAAATCAACCCGAAAGGAGTCGAGGCGCTCTATTACCTCGCGCAGATTCAGGAGCGGGAAGCCAACTGGCGAGGCGCTTTTGCCGCCTATTCCGCCGTGCTGGCCCAGGATCCGCAGCATGTCGGCGCAACGATCCGGCTCGGCACCATCTACCTCTATGGCGGCGACCTTGCTTCGGCTGCCACGCAAGCCGAAACGGCACTGACTCTTGCGCCGAGCGCCGCCGATGCTCATGCGCTCGCCGGTGCCGTCGCCCTGCGCGAGAACCGCTTGGGGGATGCTCGTGCCGCCGCGGAGACCGCGTTGGACATCGACCAGAACTCGGTGCCGTCGTTGTCGCTTATGTCAGGTATCCTGGAGCGCGAGGGCGCCCACGACGAAGCGGTCGCCGTGCTCGGGTCGGCCTTGGACCGTCTGCCGGAGAACGCGGCGCTGCGGCTGCTCAAGATTGCGCTGCATCTGCAGCATGACGAGCGCAACGAGATCGAGCAGCTGTTTTACGAGCTCTTTCAACTCGAGCCTGACAAGGCTCTGTACCGCATCAATCTGGCACGCTTGCTGATCGCCTGGGGACGCGCCGACGACGCCGAGACCCTGTTGCGTAGCGCCATCGACGAGCGCCCCGACGACGAAACCTTCAAGCTGCTGTTGGTCGACTTTTTGGCCAACCAACGCTCCTTTGATGCGGCGGAGGAGGCCCTGCAGGCCTTCATCTCGGGCTCGCCCGAAAGCGATGGCCTGCGTTTCGGGTTGGCCGAGCTCTACTCTCGTCACGCCAGGTCGGCGGACGCTCAAAAGGTCTTCGAAGAGATTGCCGAGCGCGATCCCGAAGGCCCGCAAGGCCTGGGGGCGCAGCTCGCACTGGCCCGCATGGCCTTTGCCGCGGGCGATGCTGAAAAGGCGCGGGAGCTGGCCGAAAGGGTTATCGAAGCCGAGCCCGCCAACGAAGGGGCTCTGCTGTTGCGTTCTCGGGCCCTGCTCAACGACGGCCGACACAACGAGGCCGTTGCCGACTTGCGGGCCATCCTGCGCGGTGAGCCGAACCAGCGTGAAGCACTGGATTTGCTGGCTACGGGGCTCGTTGCCAGCGGTCAGCAAGGCCTGGCCGTCGAGGCACTGCGTCATCTGGCCACGCTCGAGCCAGACAATGCGACAGTGCAGCTCCGCCTCATCCAACTGCTCGCCCGGACGGGCGAGCGACAGGGAGCCATGAGCGCTCTGGAAGGCCTTCTGCAACGCCAGCCCGACAACTTGATTGCGCTGGCAACGAGGGCCGATCTCCTGATTGCCGATGGCGAGCTCGCCGAGGCCGAGGGCCTGGCGAACGGCCTGGCACAGTCGGAAAGCACCGCGCGTCAGGTGGTTGGCTGGCAGCTTCTTGGGCGCGTCTTTCTCGGGCAGAACCGCTATGCCGAGTCGGTTGAGTCGTTCAAGAAGACCCTTTCTGAGACCCCAAGCCGTACCGTTGCGCTCGACGGCTTGGTGGAGGCTTGGCTTGCCTTGGGCGAGACGGAACCGCTTCTGACGTATCTGGAGGATTACTCGGCCCGCACGCCTAATTTGGCGATTGGCCCCTTTCGCCGAGGTCAGGTGCTTGCCAGCACTGGCCAGGTCGAAGCGGCACAAGCATCGCTCCGCGAAGCCATTGTGCGCGAACCGAGAGATACCCGAACCTATGCCGCTCTGGCCCGTTTGCAGCTAAGTCAGGAGGCGATTGACCAGGCGCTCGCCACGCTGGACGAAGGCTTGGCGGTGATGCCGGGTGACGGCCGTCTTCATTTCATGAAGGCCAGTCTTCTCCATAGCCAGCGTCGCTACGACGAGGCGGCCGAGGTCTACCGGGAAATGCTGGCCCAAGATCCCGGCCAGGATATCGCGGCGAACAATCTGGCGGCCCTGATTGCCGATGCCTATCCCGAGGACCAGGAGCAACTGGCCGAGGCCCTGGCCCTGGCCGAGCGCTTCCAGGCATCAGACAATCCCTATTACCTGGATACCCTCGGCTGGGTACTGTATCGCACCGGGGACCTCAATCAGGCCGCCATCTTCCTGGAACGCGCCGAGCAGCTTGCGGCGGGTGTGCCGACCTTCCTCTATCACTTGGCCCACGTGCGCGTGGCGCAGGGACAGGCTGAGGCAGCCAGAGACTTGCTGAGGCAGGTGCTAGAGGATGAGCAGCCCTTCCCTGAGCGCGCTCAGGCCCAGGTGCTGCTCGACAATCTGAGCAGCACAAACTAAACCCCTGGTGCGAGGTGGGGCGAGCTCCGGCCTCGCTCGCTTGTCGACGGTAGAGGTTGGGCTGATGCAGGTGCGTATCTTCAAGCTTCCCAAGACGGCCATGCAGTCTGGCCGCGGCAATACCAAGCATTGGGTCATGGAGTTTGAGCCAACGGCCGCCCGTTCGGTCGAGCCTTTGATGGGATGGGTCGCTTCGCCGGACACCAACCAACAGGTACGCCTCACCTTCGAGAGCAAGGAGGAGGCCGTCGCGCTCGCCAAGAAGCGGGGCTACATGTACAGCGTCGACGAGCCGCAGGAGAGGGTGGTTCGGCCGAAGTCCTACGCCGAGAACTTCAGCAACCGCCGCCTGGCGCGCTGGACCCACTAACGGCCTCCAAACGCCTCCTGTTATTGCGGCGGCTCTTGTGCCGGGTGCGTTTGGCAGGCAGAAAGCCGGCATAGCCGCGCCAGCGCCCGTAGCTCAGCTGGATAGAGCACGTGCCTTCTAAGCATGGGGTCGCAGGTTCGAATCCTGCCGGGCGCGCCATTTCTCTTATAAATGTACTGGCGGCTGCTTCTCTTACGGATAGGGGCCAAGGCCCGCTTTGGCTAGAATCTGACGCGGATTGGCCGTTTGGGGCGAGCTGGGCACCGCTATCCTGTCAATAGGGAAGCCGAGCAGGAGAAGGCGGCCATGGAGCGCAGTGCGACAGCGCGCGAAGGTGGGCGGCGGGCCAGGCGGGAGCGGCGGGCTGAGCGTTCATCGCTGGCTTCGCCGGCCTATGCGACGCGCAAGATCGGCTACTTCGATTTCCTTCAGGAAGAGGAGCTTCAGCGGCTCGAAGATCAGGCCGACTGGCTCATCCAGGAAATCGGCCTGGAGTTCCGCGACGACCCGGAGGCCCTGCGCATCTGGAAGGAGGCCGGCGCCGATGTCCAGGACACCCGGGTGCGCCTGCCCAAGGGTATGGCGCGAGCGCTGTGCAAGACAGCCCCATCCCGTTTCACCCAGCACGCCCGCAATCCCTTGCGCAGCGTCGAGATCGGCGAGCGCAGCGTGGTCTTCGCCCCGGTCTACGGCCCGCCTTTCGTTCGCTGTCTGAAGGAGGGGCGGCGCTACGGCTCGCAGGCCGACTTCGAGAAGCTGGTGAAGCTGACCGCCATGCTGCCGAGCCTGCACCACTCGGGCTTCGTCACCTGCGAGCCTTGCGATCTGCCGGTCAACAAGCGCCATCTGGACATGCTCTATGCCCACATGCGCTTTTCCGACAAGCCCTTCCTTGGGGCCATCACGGAGAAGTCCCGGGCCGAAGACTCGCTGTCCATGGCGCGCGTGCTGTTCGGCGAGAATTTCGTGGCCGAGAACTGCGTCATCATGGGTAACGTCAACACCAATTCGCCGCTGCTGGTCGACAAGGTGGTGACCGAGGCCATTCAGGTCTATTGCGGTGCCGGGCAGGGCATTGTGGTGGTGCCGTTTATCTTGAGCGGCGCCATGGGGCCGGTCACCACCGCGGCCTCAATCGCACAGGCCTTGGCCGAAGCCATGATGTGCTGTGCCTTCTCCCAGCTCGTGCGACCGGGCGCACCCTTCGTGCTCGGCAATTTCCTCTCCTCCATGAGCCTGAAGAGCGGGGCGCCGACCTTCGGCATGCCGGAGCCGTTGATGTCCAACTACATTATCGGCCAGCTGGCGCGGCGCCTCGGGTTGCCGCTGCGCTGCGGCGGGGCTTTGACAGCCGCCAAGTTGCCGGACGCTCAGGCGGCCTACGAGTCGGCCGACTCGATGCAGTCGACGGTGCTTGGTGGTGCCAACTTCATCCTGCATTCGGCCGGCTGGCTGGAAGGTGGCTTGGTAACGTCTTTCGAGAAACTGGTTCTCGACGCCGACCGCCTCGGCGCCTACCAGGTGCTGCTTGCCGGCATGGCGTCGGATGACAACGCTCTGGCCCGCGACGCCTATGAGGAGGTGGAGCCGGCTGGGCACTTCCTGGGTTGCGCCCACACCATGGCGAACTACGAGACTGCCTTCTACGAGGCATTCCTCTCGGACTCCGACAGCTTTGAGCAGTGGCGCGATCGCGGCGCGCGCGACGCGATGACCCTTGCGCATGAGCGCTGGACCGCGATGCTGGAAGTCTACGAGGCGCCGCCCATCGACCCCGCGACCGACGAGGCTTTGCGCGACTTTCGGGACCGCCGCAAGGCGGAGATGGGCGACGCCTGGTACTGACTCAGTCGTTCTAGAAGCCCGGCGCGCGGAGCACATTCTCCCGCGGATCGGCGGTCAGGCGCTCAGCCGCCTGCATCACGGGAGCCAAGGCCTCAACCAAGACGCTCAGCTTGCGGGCCGCTTCGGTCGAGGCAAGGCCCGGCCCCCACCGGCTGCCGAAGGCATCCTCCAGCAAAGCGGTGAAGGGGTCGCGCTGCTCGGGGAAGAGGACGACGCGCAGCGGCGCGTCTGCCTCCACGCCTATCAGCTCGCGAGCGTTGGCCAGCGCCACGTCGAAGCCGCCGAGCGCGTCGACCAGCCCCCGGACGTTGGCGTCGGCACCGCTCCAGATGCGCCCGCCGGCAACCTGCCGCACCTCTTCGACCGCAAGGCCCCGGCCATCGGCCACCTTGCCGAGAAAGTCGTCGTAGATGCGCTCGATGTCCTGCTGCAGATCGTTCCACTGTTGGTCGCTGAATGGCCGGTTGAAGCTCCAGAGGTCGGCGTTTTCGCCGGCCTTCACGCCATCCCAGTCGACACCGAGCTCTTGCCACAGGCCGCTGGTGTCGAACTTTCCGGTGATGACGCCGATCGACCCGGTCACGGTCGCCGGCAGGGCGACGATGCGGTCGGCGGGCGCCGCCACGAAGTAGCCGCCGGATGCCGCGACGTTGGCCATGGAGACCACGACCGGCTTGCCGTTTTCGCGTGCCTGCTTAATTTCCCGCCAGATGAGGTCGGAGGCCACGTAGGAGCCGCCGGGGCTGTCGATCCGGAACACGATGGCTTTCACGTTGTCGTCCTTGGCAGCCATCTCGATTGCGCTTGCCACTTGGTCCGACTGCATGAGCTGACGGCCGAAGTCTTCGTCGGGACCGCCCAAGACGATGGGGCCGAGGCCGTGCACCAGGGCAACGACCGGGGCGTCCTCCGGCAGACCGTTGCTGGTTACCTTCGCATAGCGCTCAAGCGGTATGCTCTCGACCTCTTCGCCGCACTGCGCCTCGACACGGGCTTCGGCTTCGTCGAGATAGCCCAGGCGATCGACCAGCCCTTCGTCACGCGCTTCTGTTGCCGGTACGCTGACCCGAGAGATCAGCGTGTCGACGGCAGTCGCCTCCAAGCCGCGGCGGGCGGCCATTTCGTCCGTCGCTTGCGTGAGCCAGGAGTTGACCAGCGCCTCGAGATTGCGGCGTACCGGCTCGGTCATTCTGCGGTGCTGGAAGATATCGGTGGCGGATTTGAACTCCTCGCGCTGCAGGAACTGCGGCTCGATGCCGAGCTCGTCCAGCGCTTCGCGCAGGAAGGGTTGCTCGATGCTGAAGCCACGGATATCGAGACCGCCCGACGGCTGGAGCCAGACTTCTTCCAGATTGCTGGCCACCAGATAGTGGCTGAGACCGGTTCCGCTTTCCCCGAAAGTTGCGGCGAAGGCGAGCGAGAACTTGCCGCTGTCCCGGAACTCGGCGATGGCACCGGAAATCTCCTGCGCCTGCGCCAACGACAGCTCCCCGATGCCGGCCCGGACGGCGAGGCAGGCGACCCGCGGGTCGGCTGCCGCGTCGCTGAGCGAACGGTGCAGCTCCGCAACGCTGAGGGCGGGAGCGGCGATCTGCTGGAGAGGATTGTCCGGCTGTCGTTCGCTGAGCCCGTTCGCCAGATCGAAGGTCACGACGAAACGCTCGGGCAGCTCCGCGGCCTCATCTCTACCGTCGTAACGCTGTACCACAACAACGATGAGCACGACGGCAGTCGCAACGAGGAACCCGATCGAAGCCAGCAATCCGATCAAAGATTTGAGCAGCAGGGAGAAGAAGCCTCCGCGGCGCGGCGGCTTGGCGGGGCGGGGCTCTTCGGCGGCCGGACTGGGGGTTCGCCAGGGCATGGGCGGGTTGGTCCTTTCATGGCCGAGTGCATATGAATGCGGGCAGATTGCGCGCTGTCTTTCGGCCACCTTGTAGGCCCTCTGGCACAGAGCGCAAGGGGCAGCCCAGGCCACTCGAACGAGCTGGACGAGGCGGCCCTGCAGGCGGAAACCTAGGAGAAGCGGCGCAGGCCGATCAGGCTTGCTGCACCCATCTGGAGCACAAGGCGAGGCAATGAGACGCAGGGCGCGTAAAGGTGGTGGTCGCCAAGTGGAGCTCACGGTAGAGGAGATCGGCGGGCGCGGCGACGGCTATGCCAAGATCGACGGGCGCCCGCTTTTCGTTCCACTGACCGTGCCTGGCGACAGGGTTCGGGCGCGGGTGGTGTCGGAGACGGCGGCCGGCTTTCGCGGAGAGCTTGTGGAGCTGTTGTCGCCCGGTCCAGCCCGCGCCGAGCCGCCTTGTCCCCATTTCGGCGCCTGCGGCGGCTGTGCCCTCCAGATGCTGGAGGAGGGCAACTATCTCGCTTGGAAGGAGGCGCAGGTCGATAAGGCGCTGTCGCATGCCGCATTGTCGCCCCTCGAGCGGTTGCCGATGATCCGGACGCCACCTCGTTCTCGCCGTCGGGTCAGCCTTGCGGCCCAGCGCCGAGGGCGGGAGATCATCGTCGGCTACCGCCAGCGTCTCAGCCACCGCGTGGTGCCGATCGAGTCCTGCCTGCTTCTCCAACCCGCCCTTGAGGACCTGCTGGCGCCGCTTGCCGACATGTTGCGCGCGACCGGCTTCGCGGCAGGCGATATCGTTGCCACGGCATGTGAGAACGGCGTCGATCTCGCGCTTGGCGGGTTCGAAGCGCCTGATCTTGAGCTCAGGGAGCGCTTGGCGGCCTTCGCAGAAGCGCAAGATCTGGCGCGTTTGTCACTGCTTGATAAGGAGGGGGGCTACGAGCCCCTCGTCGTCCGCCGGTCTCCGCAGGTCAACTTCGGCGGTGTGCCGGTCGCGGTGCCGCCCGGCGTGTTCCTGCAGGCGTCCAAGGCGGGTGAGGAGGCTTTGACGGCCGCGATCACCTCTGAGCTAGGTGGTGATGCCCATCGACTTGCCGAGCTGTTTTGCGGGGCTGGTAGCTTCACCTTTCCGTTGTCCCATTTCGGCCGGGTGGATGCCTTCGAGGCGGAGGATGCAGCGTTGGCGGCACTCGACGGTGCGGTCCGGACGAACGACCTTTCGGGGCAGATTGCGGTGCAGCGGCGCGATCTCTACCGCCAACCGCTGCGGGCTCAGGAGCTGGCGGCCTATACCGCTGTGGTCTTCGATCCGCCTCGGGCCGGTGCCAAGGACCAGGCGGCTCAGATCGCACAATCGGGTGTTCCGCTCGTTGTTGCGGTCAGCTGCAATCCGGCGACCTTCGCCCGCGACGTCAGGCTGCTCGTCGATGGCGGCTACCGACTGGTGAGAGTCGCGACGCTTGACCAGTTTCTCTGGTCGCCTCACGTCGAACTGGTCGGCGTGCTGCGGTTGTCCGGCGATTGAGACAGATACTCGATGGCCTCGACCGGCCACATGTAGACATAGCGGTCGAGCGCCCGCGTTCCCGGCAGCTTGCGATAGAACCCCAGGGCATCCTTGTTGATGCGGTCGACCGTCCACACCAAGCGTGTCCAGCCACGCGCATGAGCAAGCTCGGCAAGCGACAGCATCAGGCGCCTGCCGGCGCCATTGTTCCGCGCGCGCTCGGTGACGAAGATCTCTTTCAGGAAAAGTGCGATCTTGCAGTCGATGGTCCAGAACACCGGGGCGAAGATGGCGAAGCCGACGGCGTCGCCGTCGCACTCGGCCATGAGCGCTTCATAGCCGGGCTGAGCGCCCAGGTGCGCACGCAGCCGCAGCGATAGCTCCGCGGCGCTCAGGCGGTTCTTGTCGCCGTAGTACTCGAATGCCTCGATCAGCAAGGCCGCCAGTTGACCGCAGTCGTCTTGGTCGGCCGGCCGAACCATGATCGGCACGCCCATAAGTTAGCCTACTTGACCTCGATGGCGCAGCAAATGGTCGGCCAGCACCAGCGCCATCATGGCTTCGCCGACCGGAACGGCTCGGATTCCCACACAGGGGTCGTGGCGTCCTTTTGTCACGATCTCCGTTTCGTTGCCGTAAACGTCGATCGTCCGCCGGGGCGTCAGAATCGAGCTGGTCGGCTTGACGGCGAAGCGCACGACGACCGGCTGACCGCTTGAAAGGCCGCCGAGGACGCCGCCAGAATGGTTCGCGGAGAAAGCGGGCTTGCCATCCTGCAGGAACATCTCGTCGGCGTTTTCCTCACCGCGCAGGGCAGCCGCTGCGAAGCCGGCGCCGATCTCCACACCCTTGACCGCGTTGATCGACATCATCGCCTTGGCAAGGTCCGCGTCCAGCTTGTCGTAGACGGGTTCCCCCAGCCCGGCAGGGACGCCTTCGGCGACGATCTCGATGACCGCGCCCAGCGATGAGCCTGACTTGCGGGCGCTATCCAGGACGCTTTCCCAGACCGCGGCCGCTTCGGCATCAGGGCAGAAAAAGGCATTTCTGCGCGTTTCGGCCCAATCCCAGCGCTCCCTTGCGGCCTTCTGACCGCCCATCTCCGCCAAGGCTCCGCGGATGGCGATGCCGCCGGGCACAAGGCTGTCCAGCACCTTGCGGGCGATGCCCCCGGCGGCAACCCGCATGGCGGTCTCCCGCGCGCTTGAGCGGCCACCACCGCGGTAGTCGCGCGTGCCGTACTTGGCCCAATAGGTGTAGTCCGCGTGACCCGGGCGGAACTTGTCCTTGATGTCGCCGTAGTCCTTGGAGCGCTGGTCCTGATTCTCGATCACCAGGGCGACGGGCGTGCCGGTCGTCTCGCCCTCGAACACGCCGGAGACGATGCGCACCAGGTCCGGTTCTCGCCGCTGGGTGGTATGACGTGACTGGCCCGGCTTGCGCTGGTCGAGCCAGACCTGAAGCTCCGCTTCCTCCAACGGAATGCGAGGCGGAACGCCATCGACCACGCAGCCGATGGCTGGCCCGTGGCTCTCACCCCAAGTGGTGAAGCGGAAGGCTTGGCCGAAAGAGTTTCCGGGCATTCTTTTGCCGTCCCGCGCTCTGGATCAGCCCTGCGGGCGGAAGCCCTGCAGCAGTTCGGCAAGCTCTGGTGCTGCGTCCGTCGCCATCATGCCGACCGTATGGTAGCCGCTGTCCACATGGTGGATCTCGCCGGTGACCCCGCTCGATAGATCGGAGAGCAGATAGAGCGCTGCGCTGCCGACCTGGTCGATCGTGACATTGCGCCGCAGTGGCGAGTTATACTCGTTCCACTTCAAGATGTAGCGAAAATCGCCGATTCCAGACGCGGCCAAAGTCTTGATCGGGCCGGCTGAGATGGCGTTGACGCGAACCTCTGTGCCGCCGAGATCGACGGCGAGATAGCGCACGGAAGCCTCCAGCGCCGCTTTCGCCACACCCATGACGTTGTAGTGCGGCATGACGCGCTCGGCGCCATAATAGGTTAGGGTGACCAGGCTGCCGCCCGGATTCATGAGGGGTGCTGCGCGCCGGGCAATCGCGGTGAAGGAGTAGCAGGAGACGTCGAGGCTGCGGATGAAGTTGTCACGGCTGGTGTTGACGTACTTGCCCTTCAGCTCGTCCTTGTCGGCGAAGGCGATGGCGTGAACCAGGAAATCAAGCTTGCCCCAGCGTTCCGCGACGCCTTCGAATACCTTATCGATCGAGCTGTCGTCGGTCACATCGCAGGGTAGCACGACTTCGCTGTCGACGCTTTCCGCTAGCGGCCGAACCCGCCTTTCGAGTGCCTCGCCCTGATAGGTGAAGCCGAGCTCGCCGCCGTGAGCGTGGACGGCCTTGGCGATTCCCCAGGCGATCGAGCGTTCATTGGCCACGCCCATTATCAGCCCTTTTTTTCCTGACATGAGCGCAGTGGATTGTGCCATGGCTGTCCTCGTAACGAGCCGTCAACAAGAGCCCACCCGGTCAGCAGGGCACCGGGTCCTCAATTCCAGATCCACGGAGCGTTTGGCCAAAACTGCTATTGGTCCGCTCGTCGGCTTGGTCGGCGGCGCTTCTTCAGGCGGTGGAATTGTGTAATATCCCTCGCATGAGGAATGAGCAAGGCATCAAGCAGTCCGGCGGCGAGGTAAAGGGCCAGGGTATTCCGGCTGGACTCGTCTTAGCCAAGGACTTCCTTGTCTATACAGCCCGCCGATTTGGCGACAGTGACGGCACGCGGCTGGCCGCCGGCCTAAGTTACGTCTCGCTTCTGGCACTGGTCCCCCTCATGGCGATCGGGCTTGCCGTACTGGGCGGATTTCCGGCGCTTGCCGGCGCGCGTGAGCAGCTTCTCGAAGCCATCACCTACGCCTTGCCGCCGGACTCAGCGGACGAGGTTGCTCTTCGCCTGCGCAGTTTTCTCAACAACGCGTCGGGCATGACCGGCCCCGGTGTCGCGGGACTAGTGGTCACTGCGGTCCTGCTCCTCTCCAACATCCATGGTGCGATCAACCGCATATTTCGCGTCCGCGATTCGCGCTCGCTGGCTCTTCGTCTCCTGGTTTACTGGACGATCCTCACCGGCGGGCCTTTGCTCATTGGCATCACGATATCCCTGACGACTGATCTTTCGCGTCTTACCCAAGGGCTAACCGGGGTTCCCGAGGAGTCCAGCCATTTCGCAGTCAACGTCATTTTTCCATTCTTGCTCAAAATCTTAGGCCTGATGCTGCTCTACATCATCACGGCCAACCGCTCCGTCCGCTGGAAGCACGCCCTTGCCGGGGCGACCTTGGCAGCCGTGCTCCTGGATCTGATCACCTGGGGCTTCGGGCTCTACCTGCAGTTCTTCCCATCGTATCAGGCGATTTACGGCGCCTTGGCGACGATCCCGATTTTCCTCTTATGGATGTATCTGCTTTGGGTGGCTGTGCTCCTGGGCGCGGAAGTTGCGGCGGTGTTGCCGGAGTTTCGCGCAATGCTGACGCATCGCACGCGGACGGAGCAATTCGGCCAACGGCTTTCCTTGGCGCTCTCCATTCTCGACAAATTGGCTGAGGCGAGCCGTAGCGGGAAGCCCCATAGCCTCCGCCGTCTGAAGGCCGGTCTTAAGGCCGCGCCTGCCGATGTCGAAGAGCTGGTGCAGCAGATGCACAAGGGCGGCTTTCTGGCAGAATCCGGGAGCCGCTTGCTGCTGAGTCGGGACCTGAGCGTCGCTACGCTGCGTCAGTTGATGACGGCGGTGGGCCTCGATCCCAATCCCGGTCAGGGCTGGCCGGAGCGTGCCCAGACGCTTGCCCGGCAGGTTGACGCGCAACTAAGCGACCTTGTCGATCGGCCGCTCAAGGAGCTGCTGCAGGAGCCCGAGCCGCAGAGTTCTGATGCGCCCGAAGACAAATCGCGTCCGCGAATCGTCGGTGGAGGCAATTAAAGCATTGATTTAAATGTATTCTTGCGCCGTTGCTGAGGTCGGTTTTGGCTCGGCGCCTCAACCGGTTTCCATGCCGGACTTCTTGCGCGGATTGTAGGGTTGGCTCTTGCCCCAGTCCTCGACGAAGGTGCGCAGTCGGTCATCGACCTTGTCCGGCAAGGTGACCACCAACTTGACGTATTGATCGCCCCGCCGGCCGTCCTTCTGGTCGCGGACCCCTTTGCCGCGCAAGCGCAAGATGGAGCCGCTGTTCGAGCCGGCCGGCACGCGCATGCTGACCTGGCCGTCGATCGTCGGGACGGAAACCGTTGAGCCCAGCACCGCCTCTGAGAGGGAAACGGGCAGCTCCACGTGGATGTTCCGTCCTTCGCGGCGAAAGAAGGCGTGCGGCGCAATCTCGACCGTGATGAAGGCATCGCCGCTTTCGCCGCCACCAACGCCGGAGAGGCCTTGGCTCTTGAGGCGCAGCGTCTTGCCGTCCTCGATGCCGGCCGGGACGTTGACATCGAGCGTCCGCCCGTCGGCGAGCTGGATGCGTTTGCGCGCGCCGTTGGCCGCCTCGAGGAAGTCGATCTTGATCGTATAGGTGACGTCGGAACCGCGGCGCTTGCCGAAGCGACCCTCCCTCCCGCCGCGGCGGCCGGAAAAGAGATCGGAAAAGATATCCCGGTGGTCTCCGTCTTGTTCGAAGCCGAAACCGGAGAAGCCACCTCCGCGGCCGGCGGAGGTGTAGCTGCGATAGAAGCCGCGCTGCGCCCGCTCCTGACCATTGGCGTCGATCTCGCCGGCATCGAAGCGCCGCCGTTTCTCCTCGTCCGCCAGCAGGTTGTAGGCTTGGCTGACGTCCTTGAAACGCCGTTCCACCGCCGGGTCATTGGGATTGAGGTCCGGGTGAAGCTCCTTGGCCAGGCGGCGATAGGCGCGCTTGATCTCATCGGCCGAGGCAGACTTGCTGACGTTCAGTGTTGCGTAAGGGTCCATGGCGTTTCGCGTTGCGTCGGATCTATAGCGTTCCACACCATCTCCAAAACTAGAGACGTTATCATTTTGTTACTGCAGCGCCCAAGTTCCATCCTCCTGCTTGCAGGCGACGACCGTATCGGACACCGCCTCGCCGTCGATATTGGCGTCCTGCCTGATCTCGCGGCACGGCCTGCCGACGGCGTTGCGAGTCTCCTTCGTGGTCTTCACCGTACCGCTGTTGCCCGTCTCGGGCGTGTTCCAGGCGACTTCCGTGCCGACGGGAGCTTCCAGGGCTTGGTCGCCCGCGTCCTCGATGTTTTCGGCGTCTGCCGCATCGATCTCCTTGCCCAGCTCTCGTCCCAGGATACCGCCCAAGACGCCGCCGGCCGCAGCACCTAGAATGCCCACGGCCCCGTCGCCGAGTTGCGCGCCGAGCAGGGCTCCGCCGACAGCGCCGATCACGGTTCCGACCTGCTCTCCCGCCCGGTTGCGCTCGCAGCCGGCCAGCAGCAAGAGGACCACGAGAACCGTAAGGATTGTGCGAAGCCGCAGAGCCCCAATACCCATAACACTCTTCTCCGCTCTCTCCCTTGCTGCCATCTTACAACTGTGGCAGTCGCATCTATCTTACTGGGGCCGTTGGAGTCCCGCTCTCTGCCTGCTGCTCTGCTCACGTCCTAGCGGAACGTTGCCATGTTTATCGAAAAGCCCCCTGTCGATCCCATCTCGCTGTTCGAGGAGTGGTTTGCCGAAGCCGCCGAGAAGGAGCCGAACGACCCGAACGCGATGGCCCTGGCGACCGTCGGCCCCGACGGGATGCCGGCCGTTCGCATGGTTCTGCTGAAGCACGTCGATAAGAACGGATTCGTCTTCTATACGAATTACGAAAGTCGTAAAGGAAAGCAGATTTTAGACCATCCTAAGGCGGCGTTGCTCTTTCACTGGAAGTCGCTGCGGCGCCAGGTACGGGTGGAAGGGCCGGTCAGTCAGGTGAGCACGGCGGAGGCCGACGAGTACTTCGCCTCCCGCAGCAAGCAAAGCCAGATCGGCGCCTGGGCCTCGCAACAATCGCGGCCCTTGGAAGGGCGCTTCGCCCTTGAGAAGCGTGTTGCACACTATGCAACCAAGTACGGGCTCGGCAAGGTGCCCCGACCGCCCTATTGGTCCGGCTTCCGACTGTCGCCTGTCATGATCGAGTTCTGGAGCGACGGCGCATTTCGCCTCCACGACAGGCTGGTGTACTCTCTGGGCAAAGACGGCTGGAGCACACAGCAGCTCTACCCCTGATGACGTTACGCTTCGCTTGCGGGACGCCGGGCAGAGCGGCCAAAGCGGAGGCCTGAAAGCGTGAGCGTTGCCGCATCTTCGCAGACCGCTGTCGCGCCGTCCTCGGCGCGCCTCATGCGCTGGGCGACCTATGCTTCGGTGACGACGGCCTGCACTTTGGTGGCCGTCAAGCTGGTGGGCTGGTGGCTCTCGGATTCTGTCAGCCTGCTCTCCAGCCTGGTCGACTCCTTACTGGACGGTGCCGCTTCCGTCGTCACGCTGCTGGCCGTGCGCCAGGCGCTGGTTCCTGCAGACACGGAGCATCGTTTCGGCCATGGCAAGGCCGAGCCCTTGGCCGCGCTGGGCCAGGCCGGCCTGATCATGGGTTCCGCGATCTTCGTGACCATCGAGGCGATCAACCGCTTCATCACGCCGAAACCGGTCGAGTACGGCTCCATCGCCATCGGCGTGATGGTCTTCTCGATCGTGCTGACCTTTGCCCTCACGCGCTTTCAGGCTTTCGTGGTCAAACGCAGCGGTTCTATCGCGATATCTGCGGACTCTCTGCACTATACGATGGACCTGCTGATGAACGCGGCAGTCATCATGGCGTTGCTGTTGGCGACCCAACTCGGCTGGATCTACGCCGACCCCATCGTCGGCTTGGCGGTCGCCATCTTCATCCTGCGCAGTGCCTGGAAGATCGGGCGCGGCTCCTACGACATGCTGATGGATAGGGAATTGCCGGAGGAAGAGCGTGAGCGCATTATTGCCGTGATCAAGGAGCACCCTGAGGTGCTTGGTATTCACGACTTGCGCACGCGCGCGTCGGGGCAGAACCGCTTCATCCAGCTTCATCTGGAGCTTGACGGCGGCATGACGCTCTATCGTGCGCACGCCATTGCCGACACGGTGGAGGCTGAGTTGGAGGCGCTGTTCCCCGGGACCGACGTAATCATCCATCAGGATCCCTACGTCGCCCCTGACGAGACCCCGACCTATCGTTGAGGCCGCTTGAGGCAGCTCAAGTGGTTCAAAGCGCAGGTTGCGATAGAATAGGCAGACACTGCCTGTGTGATTGAGAGGACCTAAGTAACATGAGTATGAAGAGCGTTCGTCTGGAGTTGGCCCGCGATCACGATTATCCGCAGGGAAGCGCGAGCCACGGCTACGAGTTCGTCGCGCCGCTGGACGAGAATGGGCACATCGATGCTGCGCAATGGCGCGCCCACAAGGCCGACTGCCGTGTTCGCCGCTTTTGGGAAGGCGAGGACGACGAGATCGGTCATCTGGTCCATCGCAACGCCCATTCCTGGGTGTTCCACTATGATGTTGAAGGGGATCCGGACGAGGACGAGCCGGGCTTTCGCTTCGACACCCATAAGTTTGCCGTCGGCGAGTACGTCTCCATTCGGGAGCAAGATGGCGAGATGCGCACCTTCAAGGTCGCATCGGTAAAGCCCGCGGCGCTTTGACTCTAGGGAGGTAGCCGTGAACGTCAGCGGTGACCAAAGGCTTAGCTCGGCGGCGGCTGGTGCAGCCAAGACCATTGAGAAGGACGCTGCGGTCAAGACGCTGATCCTGAGTGGCGCCAGCCGCGGTATCGGTCATGCGACGGTGGCCCGTTTCTCCAAAGAGGGCTGGCGCATCGTCACCTGTTCCCGGGAGGACGTGCCGGACGACTGCCGCCGGGACCCGAACTGGAGCCATCACGTTACCGCCGACCTGGCCGATCCGCAGTCGCTGCAGGACTTCGTGAAGGAGGTGAACGCCTTTCTGGACGGCGAGGCGATTCATGCCCTGGTGAACAACGCCGCGGTTTCTCCGAAGACGGACTACAAGGAACGGCTGGGCTGCCTCAACGGCGATATCGCCGGTTGGCGTGAAGTTTTCGAACTCAACTTCTTCGCTCCCTTGGCGTTGGCTCGTGGCTTTGCCGCGCCATTGCGCAAGGGCAAGGGCGCCATCGTCAACATCACCTCGATCGCCGGCCATGCCATTCATCCTTTCGCCGGCTCGGCCTATTCGACCTCCAAGGCGGCCCTGTCGGCCCTGACCCGGGAAATGGCGGTGGAGTTCGCGCCGATCGGCGTGCGCGTGAACGCCCTCGCGCCGGGCGAGATCGAAACCTCGATGATCGGTCCGGAGTACGAGGCGCTTATTCCGCGCATCCCCATGCAGCGTATGGGCACCCCAGCCGAGGTTGCCGGGGCGGTGTTTCAGCTCTGTTCAAGCGATTTCAGCTATGTGACCGGGACCGAGGTTTTCGTCACCGGTGGTCAGCATCTCTTCTAGGAAAGTGCTCTAGCTCGCCCCGGTCAGGCTGCGGGCCCAATCCAGCCGGCGCTTGGTCAGCGCCATCTCGAGCTCCAGCCATTCGGTCCACAGGCAGCGCTCGCCGCTCTCGCAACTTCTCAGGTCGAGCAGTCGCGCCAGCTCGCGTTCGAAGATCTCCTGCAGAACCTCGGCCTGAATGCTCTGCTCAGGCCCGTCCAAAAGGTGTAGGAAACGCACCTTGATGGCGATGATCAGCTTGTTGATGTCATTGATCTGCGGCCGCAGGCTGGCCGTCATCAGGCGCCGGAACTCTTCCCGCCCGCTCTCGGTGATATGCAGTAGCGCGTTGTCGCCCTCTTCGCCCTCGGCAGTTTCCGCAAGGCCCTCCACCTTGAGGAGTTCAAGCGGTTGTCCCACGAGCTCGAGAGAGGGGCCGACCAGCCGTCCGGTGAAGTGCCGAACTTGACTGGCAAGGTCTGCGTAGCTGCGCGCTTCCGTCGCCAAAAGGCCGAGGGCCAGAAGGCGAATGGCTTCGCTGGGAACAAGGGAGTTATCACGGTACATGAGGCGCCCTTTCGAGGGATGTGGCCGTGAGCCCTGATGAGCATACTACCGCAGGATATAGGAATGTGTTAGCGCAAGATAAGGCGTAGGGGCAAGCAAATTAGTGCGATTAAGAATTATTCTCATCTTCCATCATTGAGAAGTTGGCACTTTGAAGCTTTGCAAAATGCTCTAGAGAGCAGGGCTATTCGCGATGCAGTGCCTGGCACATGCAGTGCACACCGCCACCGCCGAGGGTGAACATGGAGACGTCGGGGTCGTAGACCTCGAAGCCCGTGGCGCGCAGCTTCTCGTTCAGGTCCTTGCTTTCCGCTGTGGATAGAACCCGGTCGTTGCCCAGGGCGACCACGTTGCAGCCAAGGTTCATGGTGTCGCGATAGTTCACCGGCACGATCTCGATGCGCTTGGACTTCAGCCACTGAATGACGTCGTCCTCGGTGGTGTCCAGGCAGACGGCAGCCAGCTTGTCGGCCAGCATGCAGACCATCAGGTCGATATGGACGTAGTGCTCGGCGATGGGCGCCAGCTTGACCTCCCAGCCCTCGCTTTCCATCCAGCCCTTGATTTGCAGCGCTGCCGGCTCCTGGCTGCGCTCGCCACAGTAGCCGAGCAGCACCGCACCGTCCTCGATGACGTCGAAGTCACCGCCTTCGAAGGCAGCCGCCGTCACCATCTTCCAGATCGGAATGTTGTGCTTCTGGTAGAACTGGATGACTGGCGCGTATTCGCCACGCCGCCACCATTGATGCATCTGGGTGACCATGGCGCCCCAGGGCGTCATGACGCTCGAGTCGCGGGTGTAGACCTGATAGGGCAGGGCCGGGTCGGTCTCGAGGTAGTGAACCGACACCCCGGCATCCTCATAGGCCTGCACCATCTCGTGGTGCTGTTTCTGGGCGATCTGCAGGTCGAAGCGATAGCCTTTGCGCAAAGTTGCCTTAGAGATCGAGCTGGTCGGCAGCCATTCGAAGTGGTCGGGCGCGCAGAGCAGCACGTCGGTCAGCTTGCCGTACTCGTTCTTCACACCCCAGTTGTCGGCGGGCTTTGCGGCGCTGTCTGGCATGGGGCGCTCCTTTGGTTTTTCTAGTCGCTCACCTAGGCCGGGGTCACGCCGCGCAGGCGCTCGCTGCGCCGCCGCAGAAGCTCGATGGTGGTCAGGAGCGCGACGGAGAACACGATCAGCAAGGTGGCGACAGCCAGGATCGTCGGGCTGATCTGCTCGCGGATGCCGGCCCACATCTGCCGCGGAATGGTCTGCTGCTCGACGCTGGCGACGAACAGCACCACCACGACCTCGTCGAAGGAGGTGACGAAGGCGAAGAGCGCGCCGGAGATCACGCCTGGCAGGATAAGCGGCATGATGACCTTGAAGAAGACGCGAGTCGGGTCGGCGCCGCACATGGCGGCGGCGCGCGTCATCGAGTGATCGAAGCCGATCAGGGTTGCGGTCACCGTAATGACGACGAAGGGTGTGCCGAGCGCGGTATGCGCCAAGATGATGCCGAGATAGGTGCCGGTCAGGCCGATCTGCGCATAGAAGAAGAAGATGCCGGCCGCGGTGATGATCAGCGGCACGATCATGGGCGAGATTAGCAGGCCCATGATGAAGGCGCGAAAGGGCATATGCGGGCGCGACAGACCGAGGGCGGCAATGGTGCCCAGCGCCGTCGCCAGGACCGTCGAGCAGACGGCGATAAACAGCGAGTTGACGATGGACTGGCGCCAAACGTCACGACTCCAGAAATCCTCGTACCAGCGTAGCGAAAAAGCTTCCTTCTCCAGGGACAGCATTTCCTCGGTGAAGGTGAAGTAGGGGAGCGAGTTGAATGACAGCGGAATGATGACGATCAGCGGCGCGATCAGGAACAGGAACACGCCGGCGCAGATTGCGATGAAGGCGTAGTGCCAAACGCGTTCGAGTGGGCTTGCGTAGCTGGGGAGTTTCAACATGGCTTCGACCTATCCCAGCTTCAGTCGTTCGATGCCGACCAGCTTGTTGTAGACCCAATAGAGGATCAGCACGCCGAGCAGCAGGATGGTGCCAAGCGCCGCGGCGAGGCCCCAGTTGAGGGAGCGCTGCATGTGGTAGGCGATGAAGTTGGAGATCATCATGCCGTCCTGCCCACCGACCAGGGCCGGGGTGATGTAGTAGCCGATGGCCAGAATGAAGACGAGCAGGCAGCCGGCCCCGACACCCGGCAGGGTATTGGGCGCATAGACCCGCCAGAAGGCGTAATAGCGGTTGGCGCCGAGCGACATGGCGGCTCGCATGTAGCTGGGCGGGATGGTCTTCATCACGCTATAGAGCGGTAGAATCATGAAGGGCAGCAGGATCTGCGTCATCGCGATCACCGTGCCCTCGGCGTTGAAGATGAGCTGGATGCGCCCGTCGTCGGAGATGATGCCAATCCAGACGAGAATGTCGTTGATGATGCCTTCGGTCTGCAGCAGCACGATCCAGGAGGTCGTGCGCACCAGCAGCGACGTCCAGAACGGCAACAGCACCAAGATCATGAGGACGTTGGAATAGCGTAGCGGCAGGATCGACAGCAGGTAGGCAACGGGATAGCCCAAGACCAGGCAGGCGACGGTGACGATGATCGACATCCAGAGGGTCTGGATGAAGTTGCTGACGTAGATCTGTCGCACCTCGGGCTGGGCGACGATGTTGTCGTTCACGTCATAACGTCGATCGACCGCCGCGAGATACTGTACGTCGGTGAGGCGATTCCCCAGCCGCTTGATGGTCGCAAAGGTCTCTGGATTGGCCCAGTCCTCGTTGAGGTCGATCAGGGCTTCCTTGAAGGGCGGTTCCAGACGCGCGGCGCGCCGGCCGGTGCGGGTGATGGTGCTGCGCAGGCCACCGGTCTCGTAGTTCAGGCGGGTGGCGAGTCGGCCGATGGTGCGGTCCTCGCGCGCTTCGGCGAGGTCGGCCACCAGGGCGGCATAGACCGCCTCGTCCGGCAACTCGCTGCGGTCGTCCCAGGCTTCGAGGGCGGCTACGGTGCGCGGCATGTGGTCGGCGACAAGCGGGTTGTCGACCGAGCGGAACAGCATCAAGGCGATGGGAAAGAGAAAGCTGACGCCGATGAAGAGCAGCAACGGCAGGACGAGCAGCATGGCCTTGACCCGCCGCATGCGCTCTGCGCGCGCCAAAGCGGATTTCAGCGGGCGGCCGTCGGCGGTGGTCAGCGGCTCGTTCGCCGGCGGCACCACACCAGTTATCGCTGCATCGGTCATATCCGCACGTCAGCCCTTATCTGCGTGACCGACCTGAATGCCGCATGGCTTTGCGTCGGACGGCATTCAGCCGAGAAAAGGCAAGAGGGCGGCGCAAGGGCCGCCCTCTCGTACTCAACCACTCAGTTGGCGAGCCAGGCGTTGAAACGCTCGTTCAGCTCATCCTGATAGTCGGCCCAAAACTCGAAGTCGTTCTGGACGGCGTTTTTGAAGTTGTCCGGATCCGTCGGCATGTGCGGTCCCATGGGAACGCCGGCCTCGAAGTGCTTGCCGATCTTCGGTACGGACGACTGGCGCGCCGGACCGTAGGAGATGAAGCTGGCCTGATCCGCCAAGCGCTGGGTGTCGGTGGAGAACTTGATGAACTCCATCGCGGCGTCCTTGTTAGGCGAGCCTTTCGGAATACCCCAAAGGTCGATGTCCCAAACCTGGCCGTCCCAGACGATCTCGAAGGGCTTTCCTTCGGACGCGGCAGCATTGAAGATCCGTCCGTTGTAGGCCGTGGTCAGGGCGACCTCACCGTCCGCCAGAAGCTGCGGCGGCTGGGCGCCGGCTTCCCACCAGACGACATCGTCCTTGATGGTGTCGAGCTTGGCGAAAGCCCGGTCCACGCCTTCCGGCGTCGAGAGGACCTCGTAGACATCACTGGCCGGCACGCCGTCGGCCATCAGGGCGAACTCCAGGTTCACCTTCGGCGTCTTGCGCATGCCGCGCTTGCCTGGGAACTTCTCGATGTCGAAGAAGTCCGCGATGGTCTGCGGCTGCTCGCCGGTGATCTTGCTCGAGTCATAGGCATAGATCGTCGACCAGAGAATGGTTGCCACGCCGCAGTCGTGCAGCGTGCCGGGAATGAAGTCCTGCTCGGCCGGCGTGCCGTCCGGTGCCGGCGGCAGCGCGGAGAGGTCGAGCTCTTCGAGCAGCCCCTCGTCACAACCACGCACTATGTCGGCCAGCTCCATATCGACCAGATCCCAGGTCACGTTGCCGGCTTCGACCTGGGCTTTAATCTCGGCCAGACCGCCGTTGTAGTTCTCTGAGAGGATATCGATGCCCTTCTTCGCTTCGTAGGGCTCGTGATAGGCCTTCACCTGGCTCATGGTGTAGGCGCCGCCCCAGGAGACGACGGTCAACTGGTCGGCTGCCGTCGCAGCCCCGGCCCAAAGGCCAAGGGCCGCGGCCGACACGCTCGCGATCAGAAATCGTTTCATAGCTTGGTCATACTCCCTGTTTACTGCCGGTCGCTGCCGGCGACTTTGCACATATGCGGCCATTCGAGCCGCGAGGCGTCGACGCGTCATGCATCCAACGCCCTGCAGTCATCGATCTCCCAACCCACGGTCACGGTCGAGCCTTCCTTGAGGCTGGCATGCCCGTGGGCGTTCGGGACCTTCACGATGAACTGATCTGTGCCGCACACATTGACCCGCGTGCGGATGTGGTCGCCCAGGTAGATAAGTTCCTCCACCTGAGCCTCGAAATGATTGGGCAGGCTGCCCGGCACCGGGTCGATGGCGACCCGCTCTGGGCGCAGCGAAAGCGTCGTCGGCGCGCCGTTGCCAGTCACGTTGACCGCCAAGGCCCGCACCTCGCCTTGGCCGTTGTCGAGCTCGACCCGGCAGCTCGAACCGTTCATGTCGCGGACATGGCCCCTCAGGCGATTATTCTCGCCAATGAACTGGGCGACGAAGGCGTTCTCGGGCTTTTCATAAAGATCGGAGGGCGCATCGAGCTGTTGAATGACCCCGTCGTTGAACACCGCAATGCGGTTCGACATGGTCAGAGCCTCGCTCTGATCGTGGGTCACATAGACCACCGTCACGCCCAGGTTTTCGTGGATGTGCTTGATCTCATACTGCATGTGCTCGCGCAGCTGCTTGTCGAGCGCGCCAAGCGGCTCGTCCATCAGCACCAAAGTCGGCTCGAACACCAGGGCGCGGGCTAGCGCGACGCGCTGCTGCTGACCGCCTGAGAGCTGGCTGGGGCGGCGGTGCTGATAGCCGCTGAGCTGCACCATCTCCAGCGCCCGCTCGACCTTCTTCTGGACGTCCGCCTTGCTGATGTTCCGCACCTCCAGAGGAAACGAGAGGTTCTCGCCCACCGTCATGTGCGGAAAGAGCGCGTAGTTCTGGAACACCATGCCGATGCCGCGCTTGTGCGGCGGCACGTTGTTAATCGGATGATCGCCGAGATAAATGGTGCCGTGCGTCGCCGACTCGAAACCTGCCAACATCATCAGACAGGTGGTCTTGCCCGAGCCCGAGGGCCCCAGCAGCGTCAGAAACTCGCCGCGCGCGATATCGAGATTGAGGTTCTTAACGACGAGGGTTTCCCCGTCGTAACTTTTTTGAACCTCACGGAAACGAACGAGATGGTCGTTCTGCCCCGTCATGCCATCTTCGGCCTTCCCTGTTTAGCCCAGACGGCACTTTGTTTTTCGCCGCCTTTTTTGTTTTTAGCGTGCGGGTGTGTTGCACCTCGACTGGTGGAATTTGACCCTTTGGGCAGACGAAAGCAACCCCATGCTGCACTGCACTGCAGCAGGTTGTGACATAGGCCTTACAGAGCTTGAGGCGAAGCGGCGACCTGTTGGACAGCGCCTACTTCTTACTCCGCCGCCATGCCCTTGGCGTTGACCCACTCGTTGGTTTCGTCCAGCGCCTTCCCAAAGCGATCGAACATCGTGTCGATCTCTGCCTCGGAGATGATCAGCGGCGGGCAGAACGCGATGCGGTCGCCAAGGTTGCGGATGATCAGGCCATGCTCCTCGCAGCGGGCGAAGCACTCGCCGCCGACGGCACCGATCGGGTCGAAGGGGGCCTTGGTCTCCTTGTTGGCGACCAACTCCACTGCACCGACCAGGCCGACACCGCAGGCCTCGCCCACCAAGGGGTGATCGGCGAATCCGCGCAGCCGCTCCATGAAGCGCGGAGACACCTGCGCCGCATGCTCGACCAGGCCGCGCTCTTCGATGATCTTGATGTTCTCCAGCGCCACAGCCGCTGCGACCGGATGGCCGCTGCCGGTGAAGCCATGGCCGAAGGTGCCGATCTTCGCCGTGTTGTCCGCGACGCCCTGATAGATCTCGTCGGAGATCATGATGGCGGAGAGCGGCAGGTAGGCCGAGGTGAGCTGCTTGGACATCACCATGATGTCCGGCTTGATGTCGTAGGTCTGGCTGCCGAAGAGGCGTCCGGTGCGGCCGAAGCCGGTGATAACCTCGTCGGCGATGACCATGACGTCGTACTTGCGGCAGACCTTCTGGATTTTCTCCCAGTAGGTGGCGGGCGGCACGATGACGCCGCCGGCGCCCATCACCGGCTCGCCGATGAAGGCGGCGACCGTCTCCGGGCCCTCGGCCAAAATCAACTGCTCGAGCTCCTCGGCGCGCCGGGTGGCGAAGGCCTCCTCGCTCTCACCCTGCTCGGCGAAACGGTAGTAGTGCGGGCAGCCGGTGTGCAGGATGTTCTTGATCGGTAGATCGAAATCCTGGTGGTTGTAGGGCAGGCCGGTCAGGCTTCCGGAGGCAATGGTGATGCCGTGATAGCCCTTGATACGGCTGATGATCTTCTTGCGTTCCGGTTTGCCGATAGCGTTGTTGTAGTACCAGATCAGCTTGACGACCGTGTCGTTCGCTTCTGAGCCGGAGTTGGTGTAAAACACCTTGCTCATGGGCACCGGTGCCAGGCTCAGGAGCTTCTCGGACAGAGCCACCGAGGGCTCGTGGCCCTTGTGCGCAAAGGTGTGGTAGTAGGGAAGGCGCTTCATCTGCTCGGTCGCCGCCTTCACCAAACGGTCCTCGCCCCAACCCACGGCGACGCACCAAAGACCGGCCAGGCCTTCGAGGTATTCTTTCCCACCTTCATCGTAGACCATGACGCCCTTGCCATGGTCGATCACCAGCGCGCCGCTCTTCTCGTGCTTCCGCGCATTGGTATAGGGGTGCAGGTTGACCGCCACGTCGCGGGCAGAAATCGAATTCGGACGATCGGTCATCGGGCATGTCTCCTCGAACAAGAGTGCCTTGGCAGGCGTTGAACAGGTGGCCCCGCGCGCAGCAAGGGCTTTTAGAGCTCTTCGGGCCCAGCCGTCGAAGCACTTGGACGGCGGTCCCCATGGCTTTTCGGCGGCGCGTTTGCCTGCCGCCTGGAGCCTATCAAGACTTCTTGCACAATAGTTGAAGGGGAAAGGTGGCGCTAGGGGGGCCAAGCCAAAGCAGCCCTGCTATGCCGCGGCTCTATGGCACATCGACCAGCGGTAGATAGTCCTCGGGTTCTAAGCCCGCTTGGCGTCGTGCGGCCTCATTAAAGGGTGGCTTGAGCTGCCCCTTGAAGTGACGTCGTACCGCGTCTGCCCAGGCCTTGCGCGGATCGAGCTGCCGGCAGTTGCAAGCCCAGAGGAACCAGCGGCGACCGATGGCCACATGGCCGATCTCATCACGGTAAATCACCTCCAGGACCGCGGCCGACTCCTCGTCGTTAACCGCCTTTAGGCGTTGGATCATCGCCGGCGTGACATCAAGACCGCGGGCTTCGAGCACCAGAGGGACCACGGCCAGGCGCGCCAGCAGGTCCTGACTTGTATCCTGGGCCGCCTGCCAGAGGCCGTCGTGGGCCGGCAGGGCGCCGTAATGGCTGCCTAGAACTTCCAGCCGCTTGGCGAGCAGGCTGTAGTGTTTGGCCTCCTCCTCCGCGACCAGTAGCCAGTCGTCGTAGAAGGCCCGTGGTGGCTCAACGTTGTTGAAGCGCGCAACGATGTCCCAGGCCAGGTCGATGGCGTTGAGCTCGATGTGCGCCAGGGCATGCAGCAGCGCGATGCGGCCCGCCAGCGCCTGGGTGATCTTGCGCTTGGCCAACTCGCGCGGTGCTTTCAACGTAGGTTCTGCGGGTCGGGCCGGGCGGTCCGGCGGTTGCTCCGGGCCGATGTCCTTGATCGCGCCAGCGCGCCAAGCCGCCACGAAATCGGCTGTCAGGTTGGCCTTCTCTGCGGGCTCCGGGCAGCCGAGTACACGGCAGGCTGCCTCGCTGAGGCTGGTGGGAATATCCATCGCCTAGCCTTGCCACAGCGCAATCCTGCACGGCAAGGAAGGCTCTGTTGCCGGCCCCGGCGATGTCTTAGTCTCGCTGGAAATCACCAATCTCACGAGGAACGCAGGAGGCAGCGATGACGGCCTTGGCAAGAGACGACGCGGACACCAGGGCGGCGCGGGTGGCCGCGGTGCGGCAAACCACGGACGCGCTGAAGGAAGTGCTTGGCCGAGGAGAGGTCGGCAGGCCGGAGCTTGAGGAAGCCAAGGCGCTTCTCATGCGTCTTGCTGAAAAGCGAGAGCTGTTTGGTGCCGAGGACTTTCCACTGCCGGATCCGGACGCGGAAAAGAACAACGCCCTCTACCTCCTGGCCGCTGAGAACGAGCCGGCCCTGTCGCTTTATCTCCAGGTCTCAGGCTCCGGCCTCGATGTGCCGCCGCACAATCACAAGACCTGGGCGATCATCGCCGGTATCGACGGCATCGAGGAGAACCGTTTCTACGATCGCACGGCGGAGGGCCCGCAACGCAGCGGCGGGCAAGAGGTCGGGCCGGGCAGTGCCGTGGCTTTCGAGCCCGAGGACCTGCACTCCATTCATATTCACGGACAGGACCGTGTCCTGAACTTCCATATGTACGGCATTCCGCTCGATAAGCTCTATGGCCGCGAGTATTGGCATGCCGGCAGCGGCGAGTGGCGGCTGTTCCCGGTCCAGCAAGGCATCGTTGACCGACGCGACGGCTGATGGACGACATCTCGATCGACAGCTTGAAGCGTGCCCTGCGCGGCGGCGAGGAGTTGGCGCTACTCGACCTGCGCGAAGAGGGCGCCTTCGCCAAAGAGCATCTGCTGCTGGCGCGCTGTTTTCCTTTAAGCCGCCTCGAGCTGATCGCTGGGTCGCTGCTGCCGCGGCATTCCGTTCCCATCGTGGTGATGGACGGGGGCGATGGCCGGCTGGCAAGCAAGGGCGCGGCGCGCCTTGCGGAGCTGGGCTACAGCGATGTCTCGCTTCTGAGCGGCGGGCTCGCCGCCTGGCGAGAGGCCGGCCATGAGGTCTTCAGCGGCGTCAACGTTCCGAGCAAGGCCTTCGGCGAGTTCGTGGAGATCACCTACGGGACGCCGCGCCTGCCGGCCGAACAGGTCAAGGCCATGGCGGACGCCGGGGCCGACATGGTGATCCTCGATAGCCGGCCCTTCGACGAATTCAATCGCATGAACATTCCCGGCGGCATCGATACGCCCGGCGCGGAGCTGGTTCATCGCGTCGCCGATCTCGCGCCCAATCCCGAGACCACGGTGGTGGTCAACTGCGCCGGCCGCACCCGCTCCATCATCGGCTGCCAGTCGCTGGTCAACGCCAGCATCCCCAATCCGGTCTATGCGCTGAAGGACGGCACCATGGGCTGGCACCTGGCCGGCTTCGATTTGGAGCGCGGGCAGGATCGCGTCGCACCCACCCCGAGCACCGAGGCCGTTCGGACCGCGCAAGAACGCGCAGCGCAGGTGGCCGAGCGCTTCGGCGTGCGGGCCATTGATCGCGCGACCTTGGCGAGCTGGCAAGCCGAGGCCGAGGACCGCAGCCTCTACCTGCTCGACGTACGCGCGCCCGAGGAGTTTCTCGCCGGCCACCTGCCCGGCTCGGTCTCCGCGCCGGGCGGGCAGCTCGTGCAGGCCACCGACGAGTATGTCGCCGTGCTCAATGCCCGCCTGGTGCTGATCGACGACAACGGCGTGCGGGCCAAGATGACGGCCTCTTGGCTGCAGCAGATGGGTTGGCGCGACGCAGTGGTGCTGGAAGGCGGCCTGACCGGAACCTTGGAGACGGGGCCGGCGCCGCGTCGTTTGCCTGCCATTCCCGAACGGCTTCAGGCGGCAAGCGTCTCGTTGAGCGCGTTTCAGACGGCACGAGAGAGCGCGAAGCCGCTCACGATCGACCTGGCCAGCTCGCTCGCCTTCCGCGAGGGCCACATCCCGGGTGCGGTCTGGGCCAGCCGGGCATCGCTTCCGGACGTCAGCGGCCGTGATGTCATCCTGACCGGCGATGACCTCGATCTTTGCCGCTTCGCTGCCTCAGACCTGCTCCGCAGTGACACCGCCGCGCAGGTTCGTGTGCTTGAAGGCGGAAACGCCGCTTGGCGCGCCGCCGGACTGCCGCTCGAAAGTGGCGGTCCGGCCGAGGCCGACCCACAGGACGTCTGGTACAAACCCTACGACGAGGTCAGCTCCATCGAGGACCACATGCGGGCCTACCTGACCTGGGAGGTCGCGCTGGTCGAGCAGATGGAGCGCGACCCGGATCTGGTCTTCAAGCGCTACGACTAGCGCTGCGTGCTAGAGCTCCTGCGTTGCCTTCAGCACTGCGTCCACGTGGCCCGGCACCTTCACCTTCTTCCAGTGGGCGCGCACCACGCCGTCCTTGTCGATCAGGACGGTTGAGCGATCGATGCCCATGTACTTCTTGCCATACATCGATTTCTCGACCCAGGCGTCGTAGCTCTCGATCATCTGGCCAGACTCGTCCGAGGCGAGGGTGAAGTTGAGCTCGTACTTGTTCTTGAACTTGTCGTGCTTGGCGACGCTGTCCTTGGAGACGCCGATGATCTCGGCGTCGGCGCCGCTGAAGTCGGGCATGGCATCGCGGAAGCCGCAGGCCTCCTTGGTGCAGCCGGGTGTGTCATCCTTCGGGTAGAAATAGACGATCACGTTCTTGCCTTTGAGGCCGGAGAGAGAAACCTCGCCGCCGCCGTCCGTCGGCAGGGTGAAGTCGGGGGCAGCTTTGCCGATCTCGATCGCCATGACACATCCTCTCTTTTGATTTCTCGGGTGTTGCTGATGCCGGGTGGCGCGGCACGACGGCGCGCCGGCTTGTTAAGTGTTTCTCTTGTCCTCGCCTGGCAAGAGCAAATAGCCCAAGAGGCGTCAGCGCAGGCCGTCCTTGCCTTCCGCTTCCTCGTGGGTCAGCCCGCCGACGCGCGGCAAGGGCCGGCCGCTGTCGGCGACGGCGATCGCCACCAGGATCTCGTCGGCGCCTGGCGCATCGCCGATGCGCACCTCCATGGCATCGAAGTGGCTGCGCACGTAGGCCGCATCCTTGTGGCCAAGCGGCACGTCGAGCGTCAGGCCCGGCGCGCCCCGCTTTTTCGCCGAGGGGACCAGGGCCGCGCCTTGCTTGACGGCCAGCCGCAGCGGCCGGCCCATTTTTGGATGCAGGAGAGCGGCAGCATGTTCGAGCTCGCCCCGTTCGCCAACGGCCGCGGCCTTGCCGTAGCTCTCGATCTCGAAAGGCGCGACCCCGAGGGCATCCACCGCCTGCTGCCCCAGCAAAGCGCCAAGCTCTTCGCCGATCTCGATCAACGCAGAGAGGTCTTCCTCATAACGGCCGGCGAAGGGATTGGCGATCACGGCCAGGGCCGCTGCCTTGCGCGTCGGCGGCGTCACGCCGCGAAGCCCTTCGCGACGTGTCTCCTCGACCAGGGTCACCAGCTTACGAATGTCCGCCAGACTCACTGAGGTCTCGTCCTTCTCTATCTTCCGCGTCCGTCGAGTCGCCGCCGAGCAGGTCGCCGTACAGCCCGTATGCCGCCTCTTGCACGGCGGCCAGATGCTCCTTCAAGTGTCGGAAGTCATCGAGCCCGGCAGCGCGGGCCAGATCTTGCTTCAGGGCCGCCGGCGCCGCCTCTTCATCGAAGTGCTGGCCGGCGGTAAGCCGCAGAAAGGTCTGGACCTGGCGATAGAGCCGGTCGGCCTTCGCGAGCGCTTCAGCCGCCGTTGCGGTGATCAGCCCGGCTTCGCCCAGTCGTTTGAGAGCTTCGGCAGTTGAGTGAGCCAGCACCTCGGGATGCGCGTGCGCATGGACGAGCTGGAGCGATTGGGCGATGAAATCCAGGTCGTAGAGGCCCCCGCGCGCGTATTTGACCTGCCAGATCGAACGGGCCGGATGCTCTGCTTCGATGCGCTCGCGCATCTTCCGCGCGGCGCTCAGCACGGCTGTCGAGTCGCGCGGTTGGCGCAGGATATCGCTGATCGTTGCCGAGACCTGCTGGCAGAATGCCGGTTCTCCGGCGATCGGCCGGGCCCGCGTCAGCGCCATGTGCTCCCAGACCCAGGCGTCCTTGTCGTAATAGTCGCGGAAGCTCTTGAGCGTGACGGCGATCGGCCCCGAGTTGCCCGAGGGCCGCAGCCGCGCATCGACCTCGTAGAGGCTGCCCTCGCCGGTCTGCGCGGTGATCGCCGTGATCAGCCGCTGGCTCAAACGTCCGAAGTAGACGGTTGGGTCAAGCGGCTTGTCGCCGTCCGACCAGCCCGCACCGTCTTCGCTGTCGTAGAGGAAAACCAGATCGAGATCGGAGGAGGGCGTCATCTGCCGCGCCCCAAGCTTGCCGAGCGCGACGACCGCAAGCCCGGCACCGGCAAAGCGGCCGTGAGCGTTGCTCAATTCCTCCAAGGTCGGTGGCAGGAGGGCGGCGACCGAGACATCGGCGATGTCGGAGAAGGCGCGTTCGATCTCTTCGATGGCGCTGTCGCCGCGCAGGACCTGTGCACCCACTTGGAAGCGGCGGTCGCCGGCCCAGCGACGCACGACATCCAAGGTGTCCTGATAGTCGCGGGCTTGCTGGAGCATGGTTTCCAGCTCTGCTTGCAGTGCTCCGATATCCGGCAAGCTCGCGAAAACGTCGCCCTCCAGAACATACTCCAGCAGGCCGGGGCGGCGGCTCAGCTGATCGGCGAGGGCCGGCGCGGTGCCGACCACCTCAGCCAGCAGCTCCAAGAGGCGCGGGTTCTGCTGCAGCATCGAAAAAAGCTGAACGCCAGCCGGCAAACGACCTAGGAACTCGTCAAACTTGGTCAGGGCCCGGTCCGGCTCACGGGTCTTTCCCAAAGCGCCGAGCAGTGCGGGCATGAGTTCGGTGAGGATTTGCCGGCTGCGCTCGGAGCGTGTGGCGCGGTAGCGCCCATGGTGCCAGGCTCGCACCAGGTTGAACACCCGTGTCCCGTCCTGAAAACCCATGGTGCTGAGGGTTTCCAAGGTCCCGGGCTCCGGCTCACCGCCGGTGAATACTAGATTGCCGGGCCCGGCCAGTGTCGGAGCCTCTTCGAAGAGCTCCGCGTAGTGGTGCTGCACGCAGGAGAAGACCTCGACCAGGCGCCGGCGAAAAGCCTCCTCGCTGTCGAACAGCAAAAAGCGGGCTATCTCGGCGATGCCCTCGGTATCCTTCGGCAGGCTGTGTGTTTGCTGGTCGGCGACCATCTGCAGACGGTGCTCGAGAGTGCGCAGGAAGACATAGGCGTCCTTAAGCCGCTCCGCCGTCTCTTGCGGCGTGCGGCCGGCGGCGACCAGGGCGTCGAGCGCCGCCATGGTCTGCGGCTCACGCAAGGTCGGGTTCCGGCCGCCGAAGATCAGCTGTTGGGTCTGGGCGAAGAACTCGATCTCACGGATGCCGCCGCGACCGAGCTTTATGTTGTGGCCTTCGACGGCGACGGTTCCACCGCCCTTCTGGGCGTGGATCTGCCGCTTGATCGAGTGAATGTCCTGAATGGCCCAGAAGTCCAAGTGCTTGCGCCATATGAAGGGTCGCAGCTCCTGAAGGAACTCGGCTCCAAGCTCTCTGTCCCCGGCGACGGGGCGGGCCTTGATCATGGCCGCGCGTTCCCAGTTCTGCCCAGCCGACTCGTAGTAAGTCATGGCGGCGGGATAGCTGATGGCAACCGGCATGGCAGCGGGGTCGGGCCTCAGGCGCAGGTCGGTGCGGCAGACGTAGCCGTCGGCCGTTCGTTCCTCCAACAGGCGGATAAGGTCGCGGGTCAGGCGGTTGGCTGTGTCCTGCAGGCCGCGCCGGCCGCGATAGTCGATACGCTCAGGGTCGAACAGGACGATCAGGTCGATGTCGGAGGAGTAGTTGAGCTCGCGCGCGCCCAGCTTTCCAAGGCCGAGGACCGTGTATCCGCAACCTTGCAAGGGCTGGTCCGGGTCTGCGAGCAGCATCTCACCGCGGTCATGCAGGCCGCGTAGCAAGAACGCCAGCGCCCGGTCCGTCGCCAGCTCAGCGAAGCGAGAGAGGATGCCGGTGATCTCAAGCAAGCCCCAGTGCCCGGTGATATCAGCCGTCGCTGCAATCAGCGCGACTCGCTTACGCTCTTGGCGCAGGCTCTTGATTAGCTCGGTCTCGCTCTGGCCCGCCGGAGCAGCACTCTCGAGCCGAGCACGGGCCTCGTCCCACAGAGGCCCCGGCCCCACGCTGCAAAGTCGTGCCGCCTCCTCCGGGAGGCCGATGGCGCAGTCGCTCAAGAAGGGGCTGTGTGCGAAGACAAGAGACAGGAGGTCCGGACGGCCTCCGGATGGCAATGCAGCTTCGATCGCCTGGCGCTCGTCCTGCGGGAGCCGCTCCAGCGCCTCCGACCAGCGCTGCCAGCAGAGCGCGGCCCTTTCCGTGTCCTGAGCTGCGACACGCGCGCTCTTGCTGTCCGAAACAGCGATCCCCATGTCCGACAGGCCCCTCGGCTTTCTTGCGACCCTGCGCGAAGGCGCCAAAACGGTCAAGGCGAGGACTCGCGCCAGCCGGTTGACTGGCATCCGGCTGAATAATGACGGTATAACTGCGTAATGATCACGCGCAGCGCTCGGCTTTGTCTGGAGTTTTTTATCGGTTTTGCCGCAATAGTCGGACTATTTGCGGTGCTTTTCGTTTGGCGGCTATCTGAAGAACCGCTGGCCATCGACTTTGTGAAGCCGCACATCGAGGCCGCTTTCTTTAACGAAGAGACAGGAACCCGTCTCGAGGCCGAGCATCTCTATCTGCAGTGGGACCAAAACGCCGGAGAACTAGAGGTCTCGGCTGAGAGGGTGCGCGCTTACGATGCCTCCGACCGGCTGATCGCGGCTCTACCAGCGGTTGACGTGCGCCTGGCTTGGTCTGCCCTGTTGGTCGGCGTGATCGCTCCGCAAAGCATCGAAATCGATGGTGCCCGCCTGCGACTAGAGCGCACGGCTGATGGCGAGTTACGCTTTACCGACAGCCCTTCGGAGCAAAATGGCGCTGAGTCCGCCGGCGCACCGCCGATGTTTTCGGCCTTCAGTATCCGTGGCTTGATCGGCGAGCTTATGCAGGCACCGGATCCGCGGCGTCCGCTGACCTATCTTGAAAGCGTGCAGGTAACCGACGGGCGGGTGCGCCTCGTCGACAAGAGCCTAGGCCGAGTCCTGGACGCGGAAGACACCCGTATCGACCTGCAGCGCTTGCCTAATGGTTTGCGCGCGGTCCTGAGTCTGAGCCCGGTCCTCGCCGGCAAGCGGCCGACCATTGCGGCGTCGGTGCACTATGAGCCGAGCCTTGAGAAGCTGGAAGCCGACTTCGCCATTGAACGCCTGCTGATCAGCGATCTGGCGAGCTTCGACGACTCTTTGTCGGACCTGGCCGGTGTGGAGATTCCGCTGACCGCCGAGGGGCAGATCGCACTCGATCTCGACGGCCGGCTAAAGCACGCACGCCTGGGCTTCGATGCTAAGCCCGGCCAGGCTTTTCTTCCCAAGCTTTTCCAAGAGGCTCTTCCGGTCTCGCTGCTGTCTGGCTTCATGATCTATGATGCCGGGAGCCGGCGGTTGACCGTCAATCCTCTGCGGTTGTCCTTTGGCACGCAGGACGATGCTGGCCCGGCCTTCACCGCTTCGGCCAACGTGGAGATGCGGGAGGAGGGCTTGGAGGTCGCCGCCGAGGTGAAGGGTGCAAACGTGCTGGCGGAAAGCCTGACGACCTATTGGCCGCTCGATGTGGCGCAGAGCGGCCGGGCGTGGGTGAGTGAGAATATCACCGCCGGGTCGGCCGATGACCTCACCCTATCTGCACGCTTTGCTCTCGGCGCAGACGGCAGCATGACCATCCACGATATCGACGGCGGTTTTGCCTTCGATGATCTTGAGATCCACTACCTGCGGCCTGTCCCGCCGATCACCGGAGTGACAGGCAGAGCGAGCTTGCTTCCCCAGGGTTTGCGGTTCGACGTCGAATCCGGCAAGCGCGGCGAACTCACTGTAACCGGTGCTGTGGTCGAGATGCCGGACTTGAGCGCAGAGGAGGAAATCGTCGATATCGCTTTCCAGGCCAGGGGGCCCTTGGCCGCTGCCTTGGACGAGCTCGATCATCCCCGCCTCAACCTCGTCTCGCGTCTCGGCATCGCGCATTCGGGCGCCACTGGTGCCGTTTCCGCGGATGTTAAAATGACCTTCCCCATGCTCCAGGATTTGCCCGACGACCGCCTCGTCGTGTCGGCAAAGGCGGACATCACCGATGGAGGCTTGGGCGACTTCATCATGTCGCAGCCGCTGAGCGACGGGCAGCTGGCGCTGGAGGTCACCAACAAGGACATGAGCCTGTCGGGCGAGGCCCAAATCGGCGGCGTACCTTTGAGCCTCCACTGGCAGGAGTCTTTCAGCACATCGGTCGAGCCCCAAGCGACCCTGAAGGCTAGCATCCCTTTCATTGACGGCCCGGACCGACAGCGTTTCGGCTTCGATGCCTATCCCTATCTCACCGGTCCTCTCGCACTGGAGCTCGAGGCGGCTCGTCAGCAGTCCGGAGCCATGGCGATCGACTTCGTGGCCAACTTGGCCACGGCGGGCCTGGAAGTGCCGGAGATGCGATGGAAGAAGGAAGCGGGCGTGCCCGGCCGTGCGACCGGCCGTGTGATGCTTGTCGACGAGAAGCTGGAGCGCGTCGAGGACATCGTGCTGGAGGCCGGCGACCTTCGTTTGTCTGCCGCCATGGACCTGACTCAGGAGGGAGACCTGGAGCGGCTCGACTTTGCCAACTTGAGGTTTGGCCAGCAAAGCGTCTCCGGTTTGCTGGTGGAGCCGGTGGACGGTGGCTATCGCGCGTCTGTCCAGTCCGGGACCATCGATCTAAGCCCCTGGCTGGAGGGGCGGGTAGGCGAGGATGAGATTGTCGAGGCGCGGGTGGGAACGCCGGAGCGTGCAGCCGAGCCGCCGGTCGATATCGAAGTGACGGCACCACGGTTGTCCCGTGTCTTTTTCGCCGCCGACCGCTATCTCAGCGACGTCTCCCTCAGGTTGGTGCGTAAGCGCGGCGCCTGGCTGTTGGCCAAGTTGGACGGCCGCGTCGACCCTCGCTTCATGCTTGCCGGCAACACGCCATCCAGAGAGGCGGAGGCACCGCGAGAAACGGAGTTCTCCCTTGATTGGGGGCCGGTTCCGGACCAAGCCAACGACTACCGTCTTGACGTCCGTACGTCCGACCTCGGTGCGTTTCTGAGGGCTGTCGACCTTTACGACGACATCGAAGGCGGTGTGTTTCAAGTACAGGGCCGTTCAGCCGGCCCCTTTCCGGAACATCCGGTCGAGCTGACGGTGGAGGGCGGGAGCTACCGCCTTGTCAGAGCGCCGATCATGGCGCGGGTGCTGGGTGCCGCGTCGCTGACTGGTCTCGGCAACCTACTGTCGGGCGCCGGCATCGATTTCAACCAGTTGACGGGAACGGCGACCTATCACGAGCTGCAGTTCCAACGGATCGAAGCGCGCACCCACGGCTCCTCCCTGGGACTCACGACCAAGGGTCGGCTCGACCTCGATCAGGATACGCTGGCCCTCGTGGGTGAGATCGTGCCGGCCTACACCCTGAACAACGCGGTCTCTGGCATTCCGCTTATCGGGAACTTGCTGACGGGCGGCGAAGGCGGCGGCATCATCGCCTTCACCTACAGCGTCGAGGGCGACATCAGCGATCCCAGTGTGGGCGTCAATCCGCTGTCCGCTCTCGCCCCAGGTTTCCTGCGCAACATCTTTCTGGGCGACCCCGGTGGCTCCGACCAAAGCGCGGCCAAGCCGCGAGTGTACGAGAATAGGGGGCCTGATCGTTGAGCCTGTCAGTTCAGCTTGATGAGCGCATGTTTCTTGCGCCCGGCTGAGAGCTTGGCGATGCCCTCGGCACCGAGGTCCTCGGGCCTGAGCTGCCGGTTCTCATCCTCTATGCGCAGGTCATTGAGCCGTGCGCCGCCGCCCTTGATCAGTCGCCTGGCTTCCCCGTTGCTCTGGGTCAGGCCACTTTGCGTGAACAGCAGAAAGGCGGGAATGCCCTTCTCCAGCTCGGCGGCCGAGACGGCAACGCTGGGCAGGTCCTCCCCCAATCCGCCTTCTTCGAAAGTGCGACGGGCCGTCTCGGCCGCCGCGTCCGCGGCTTCCTTGCCATGGCAAAGGGCGGTGGCCTCCCCGGCCAAGACCTTCTTGGCCTCGTTGAGCTCCTGGCCTTCGAGTGTCTCCAAACGCGCGACTTCCTCCAGTGGCAGCAGGGTGAAGAGCCGCAGGAAGCGGCCGACATCGGCATCCTCGGTGTTGCGCCAGAACTGCCAGTAGTCGTAAGGCGAGAGCCGGTCCGGATTGAGCCAGACGGCACCCGCTGCCGTCTTGCCCATCTTCTGGCCGCCCGCTGTGGTGATGAGCGGCGTGGTCAGACCGAAAAGCTCCAGGCCGTCGATACGCCGCGCCAGCTCGATGCCGTTGACGATGTTGCCCCACTGGTCCGAGCCGCCAAGCTGCAGCCGGCAACCCTGGCGGCGGCCTAGCTCCATGAAGTCGTAGGCCTGGAGAATCATGTAGTTGAATTCGAGGAAGGTCAGTGGCTGTTCGCGCTCAAGCCGTAGCTTCACCGAGTCGAAGGTTAGCATGCGGTTGATCGTGAAATGGCGTCCGACTTCCCTCAGGAAGGGGATGTAAGCGAGCTTGTCGAGCCAGTCGGCGTTGTTGACCATAACCGCCTTGTTGCCGTCTTCCCCGAAGCTCAGGAAGCGCTCGAAGACGCGGCGGATGGCAGCAATATTGGCGTCGATCGCTTGATCGCTCAGCAGCTGGCGGCTCTCGTCCTTGCCCGAAGGATCCCCGACCTTGGTCGTGCCGCCGCCCATCAGGACGATGGGCTTGTGGCCCGTCTCCTGCAGCCAGCGCAGCATCATGATCGAGACGAGGTGGCCGACGTGGAGCGAGTCCGCTGTTGCGTCATAGCCGACGTAGGCCGTCACCATCTCCCGCTCGGCCAAGGCGCTGAGGCCGCCAAAATCGGTACATTGGTGGATGTAGCCGCGTTCTTGCAGAATTTGTAGGAAATCGGAGGTCATAAAGGGGCCAAGCTTTTGCGGAAGTCTGGAAATTCCGGTGTTTGTCAGGGGCGCGCCCGCTTAGCATACTCGTATGGTTAAGCCAATCGACGGACGCTGGGCGTAGCGACGAAGGAATTGGGATGAAGTATGCAATCGGCTTGATGAGCGGCACCTCTCTGGACGGGGCCGATGCCGCCCTGATTCGCAGCGACGGCGAAAGCCGCGTCGAGGCCATTGCCTTCGAGGCACTGCCCTTCGAGCGCGGCTTGCGCGACCGTCTGCGGCTTTGCCTGGGCGGCAATGCCAGCCCGGCGGAGATTGCCGAGGCCGAGCGCGATCTGACCCTCTATCACGTGCCGCTGGTCGAAGCGCTGCTTGAAAAGAGCAGCCTGGCTCGTCACGAGGTCTCCGTCATCGGCTTTCACGGCCAGACTCTGCTGCATGCGCCCGAGCAAGGCCGGACCTGGCAGATTGGCGACGGCCGTCTTTTGGCGGATAGCCTAGGTATCGATGTCATCAACGACTTTCGCAGCGCCGATATGGCGGCTGGCGGGCAGGGTGCGCCTTTTGCGCCGCTCTACCATGCGGCCCGCGCCGCCGACCTCGAGCGGCCCCTGGCCGTGCTCAACATCGGCGGTGTCGCCAACGTCACCTGGCTCGGTCGTGGGCCGGAGGATATCCAGGCCTTCGATACCGGCCCTGGTAATGCCCTGATCGACGACTGGATGTGGCGCCATGGCGCCGGGGCTTCCGATCTCGACGGCCTCTGCGCCGCGCGAGGGCAAGAGGACGATGCGGCCCTGACGCTGCTCTTCGCCCACCCCTATTTCCGGCAGCCGCCGCCGAAGTCGCTGGACCGCGATGCCTTCGACACCGCGTCGCTGAACTCCCTCAGCCTCAACGACGGTGCGGCAACGCTCACTGCCTTTACCGTCGAAGCGGTTGCCGCAGCTCTACAGTGGCTTCCCGAGGCGCCGCAGCGCTGGCTGGTCTCAGGCGGCGGGCGGCACAATCCGACCATGCTGAAGCTCCTGCAGGAGCGGTTGAGCTGCCCGGTGGAGCCGGTCGAAGCGGTCGGCTGGAACGGCGATGCCATCGAGGCCGAGGCCTTCGCCTATCTCGCCTTGCGCAGTCTTGCAAAACTCCCGCTGTCGCTGCCGTCGACGACAGGCGTTGCCGAGCCGGTGAGCGGTGGCACCCGCTACCTGGCAGCCGCCGCGCTGTAGGACGTTCGCCGCTGGCCGGCGCCCTGGGAGACGTTCAGCTCGCTTCGCTCTGCTGCAAGGCAGGCGCCGACTGTCGGACGTAGTCTTCGACGGTCGCGGTGAGCTGCTCCATCTCGTTGCCGAAGAAGTGGTTTGCGTTCTCGATGATCTTGTAGGTGATCTCAATGTCGCGCTGGTTGGAGAGCTTATCGACCAGCTTGCGGACGGCCGTCTCGGGCACCAAGTCGTCGGCTGCGCCCTGAACGACCAGGCCTGAGGCCGGGCAGGGGGCGAGGAAGCTGAAGTCATAGATGTTCGCGGGCGGCGCCACCGAGACGAAGCCTTCGATCTCCGGCCGGCGCATCAGAAGCTGCATGCCGATCCAAGCGCCGAAGGAAAAGCCGGCAACCCAACAGCCTTGCGCGTTCGGGTTGACGCTTTGCAGCCAATCCAGCGCCGAAGCTGCGTCGGACAGCTCGCCTTCCCCGCGATCGAAACTGCCTTGGCTACGCCCGACGCCACGAAAGTTGAAGCGCAGGACAGCGAAGCCCTGCCGCGTGAAGGAATGGTAGAGATTGTAAACGACCTTGTTGTTCATCGTCCCGCCGTGCTGCGGGTGCGGATGAAGAATGAGGGCGATCGGCGCGTTGGGCTCCTTGCCCGCCTGGAATCGCCCCTCTAGACGGCCGTCGGGGCCGTTGATAATCACTTCAGGCATTTGATCTCTCGACTGCCACCGCGACTTGTCGTCGCTTAGGGTTGTTGATCGCTTCCCGCAACTAACGGGATTAGTGCCTTGATGGCACTCGTGTAGGGACAGGACGGCAAATTGACAATCTATACCCTTCCTCCATATTGCCTATTTGGAACATTGCAACCCATTTACCACTCTGGCGTCACAAAGCGTTCCCGTTAAATCGTGCGAAGGTAAGATCATGTTCAAGGGCCTGCGCCGAGATATCGAGACCATCAGAGCCCGCGATCCGGCGGCTCGCTCGGCGCTGGAAGTGGTGCTTCTCTACCCTGGGTTTCAGGTTCTTCTGTTCTACCGCTTGGCTCATTGGGCCTGGCAGCGCAACTGGCATCTTGCTGGCCGCTGGATCTCCCAATTCGGCCGCTGGTTGACAGGCATCGAGATTCATCCCGGCGCCCACATCGGAAAGCGGCTGTTTATCGATCACGGCATGGGTGTGGTGATCGGCGAGACCGCGCGGATCGGCGATAACGTTACCATTTACCATGGCGTCACCCTGGGCGGCGTCGCTCCCAGCATCGATAGCGACCAGCAGCGCAACGTAAAGCGTCATCCGACCTTGGAAGACGACGTGATCGTCGGCTCAGGTGCGCAAATCCTGGGGCCGATCACGGTTGGCCGCTCCGCCCGTGTTGGTGCTAACGCAGTTGTGACCAAGCCGGTACCGGCCTGCTCCACGGTGGTGGGTATTCCGGGCCGTGTCGTTGCGCCTGGAGGACAGCGCGAACAGTTGCCGTTCGTCGCTTATGGAACGCCGACGGGGGACATCCCAGACCCGATCGCTCGGGCGTTGGAGGGCTTATTGGGAGAGGTCCAGTCGCTGCGCGCGCGCGTTAATGCCTTGGAAGGCGAACTGGAGGGCAGGCCCACCATCGTGACGTCTCCGACGGGCGCCGAGGACGATGTTGGCCAAAAGGACAATCCCAAAGCGTGACAAACGCGGTGACAGCCGTAGAATATTACCCATAGGTGCTATGGCAATTCATTTCATGCGGTCTAAAACAAAAGAAATCTTGGATCGCACGCAAGGAATTGTTGTGACATGAAATTGGGAACGAAGGGCCGCTACGCCGTTATGGCCATTGCTGATTTGGCGCGTCACGGCGATCAAAGCCCAGTCACACTCTCTGAGATCGCCCAGCGTCAGCAGATCTCTTTGTCGTATCTGGAGCAGATCTTCGCCAAGCTGCGCAGAGCCGGGCTGGTCAAGTCCGTCCGCGGTCCCGGCGGCGGCTATCTCCTCGGGCGGCAGAGAGCGGAGATTTCCGTCTCTGACGTGATGGCGGCGGTTGAAGAGCCCAACAAGGCGCGCGTCTGCATGCCGCATTATCCTTCACACTGCAGTGCAACGGAAAACTACTGCGCTACGCACGATCTTTGGGTGCGGCTCAGCAGCACGCTCAACGACTTCCTTTCATCCATCACGATCGCGGATGTACTGGAACGCAACTTCGAGCTTCCGGATCCGCGCGATATCCTGCAGCTGAAGAGCAATCCCTGCGCCGCCGAGTAAAAGGTTGGCCGCTGTGTGACGTCGCCGCGCATCTACCTCGACTACAACGCCACCTCGCCACTTCGCGAGGAGAGCAGAGAGGCGGTCGGCGCGGCGCTGGACCTCGTCGGCAACCCCTCTTCCGTGCACGGTTTCGGCCGCGAGGCGCGCCGATCGGTGGAGGCTGCGCGAGAGTCGGTGGCGGCGCTGGTCGGTGCTGCGCCGGCCGAAGTCGTCTTCACCAGCGGCGCAACGGAGGCGAACAATCTCGCCCTGGGCGCCGTCGGCGGCCGAGATCTACTGACCTCCGAGATTGAGCATCCGTCAGTGTTGGAGGCGGCCGACGCGGAACGCCTCCCCGTCGACGCGCAAGGGCTGGTCGACCTGACAGCGCTTCAATCGCAGTTGGAGCGCCGCGAGGGGCGAGCCTTCGTTTCCGTCATGCTCGCCAACAATGAGACTGGCATCGTTCAGCCGATTGCCGAAATCTCGGCGCTGGTGAAAGCCGCCGGTGGCCTGCTGCACTGCGATGCGGTGCAAGCCGTGGGCCGCCTGCCGGTCGATATGGCCGAGCTCGGTGTGGATTACCTATCGCTCTCCAGCCACAAGCTGGGCGGGCCCAAGGGGGCGGGGGCTCTGATTGCGCGCGAGGGCGCCCCTCTCGTCGCTCAGCAGCGCGGCGGGGGGCAGGAGCGACGCCTGCGGGCTGGCACCGAGAATGTGCCTGCGATAGTGGGTTTCGGGGCGGCCTGCCGGGCAATCGATCGCGATTTTGCCGAAAGCGCGGCTTTTCAGAGCTGGCGCAACCGCTTTGAGGACCGGCTGCTTGCTATGGCCCCCGACACCCGGATTTTCGGACGTGCGGCGCGGCGCTTGGCCAACACGAGCTGCTTCGCCAACCCTTTCCTGCCGGCGGAAACGCAGCTCATCGCGCTGGATCTCGCTGGAATCGCCGTTTCTTCCGGCTCTGCCTGCTCTTCAGGCAAAGTGTCGGCCTCCCATGTGCTGCTTGCCATGGGCGTCGAGCCGGCCCTGGCGGGCTCTGCCCTGCGGGTTTCGCTCGGCTGGGCCAGCCGGGAAGCGGATCTCGATTGCTTCCTGGAGGCTTGGGGACGCCTATATAAGGCGAACACGGAGCAGCGAAGGGCGAGCTGATGGTTTCGAGCGCTTCTGACGAGCTGGCGCAGGTGATCTACCTCGACAACCAGGCGACCACGCGGACCGACCCGCGCGTGGTGGATGCCATGCTGCCCTTCTTCAGCGAGCGCTTCGGCAATCCCCATTCGGTCGACCACGCCTACGGCAACGATGCCGAGACGGCGGTCGAGGTGGCGCGTGCGGATGTCGCCGCCCTGATCGGTGCCGAGGCGCGGGAGATTGTCTTCACCTCGGGGGCGACGGAGTCCAACAACCTGGCCATCAAGGGCGCCGCCCGCTTCCGCAAGGCCGAGCGGCCGCATGTGGTGACCCTGGCGACGGAGCACAAATGCGTCTTGGAGTCCGTTGCTCGGCTGGAACGCGAAGGACATGAGGTTACGGTTCTCGGCGTTGACCGTGACGGGTTGGTGGATATGGCGGCGCTGGACCAGGTCGTGACCGAGCGGACTGCCGTCGTCTCCATCATGGCCGCCAACAACGAAATCGGCGTCATTCAGCCCTTGGCGGAGATCGGCGCGCTCTGCCGGGCGCGGGGCGCCTATTTCCACAGCGATGCGGCACAGGCGCTCGGCAAGATCCCCCTCGACGTCAACGCCATGCAGATCGATCTTCTGTCGATCTCTGGCCACAAGCTCTATGGCCCGAAAGGCATCGGCGCGCTCTATGTGCGCCGCCGTCCGCGCGTCCGGCTGGAGCCGATGATGGATGGCGGCGGCCAGGAGCGTGGCTTGCGTTCCGGCACCCTTGCGCCGGCGCTTTGCGTCGGCCTCGGCATGGCCTGCCGCCTCGCTGCGGAGGATATGGCGGAAGAGGCGAGGCGAATCGCCGCGCTGCGCGACCGCCTGGTCGCGCGACTGCGCGAAGCTGCCGTGCCGCTGACCATCAACGGGGCGATGGACCACCGCCTTGACGGAAACCTCAATGTCGCCTTCGACGGCGTTCCGGCCCATGCGCTCATAGAGGCCCTTCCGGAGCTCGCGCTTTCGACAGGCAGCGCCTGCACCTCCGCCTCGGTTGAGCCCTCCTACGTGCTGCGGGCGCTGGGGGTCGAAGAAGCCACGGCCGCACGCAGCCTTCGCATCTCCATCGGGCGCTTCAACACGGCCGAGGAGATAGACGAGGCAGGCCGCTTGCTGGTCTCCGCCGTGACCAGGCTTCGGCAAGCTCAATCCGCCGCCGCGCAATAAGCCGATAAGCGCCTATTCACCCTGGCATTTTCCCCTGCCAAGCCCTAAGTGACGCCTTCGAGACGGACCAGCACCAACGAACCCAAAAGCATGCCACGCATTGTCTTCATCGAGGCCGACGGAAACCGCAAGGAAGTGGACGCGCCGCTCGGCCTGTCCATCATGGAAGTCGCGCACAAGTTCGATATCGATATCGAGGGGGCCTGCGAAGGCTCGCTCGCCTGCGCCACCTGCCATGTCATCGTCGAGCCGAGCTGGTACGAGCGCCTCGATGAGCCGTCCGAAGACGAAGAGGACATGCTCGATCTGGCGTTCGACCTGCAGCAGACCTCACGCCTAGGCTGCCAGATCGTCGTGACGGAAGAGATGGAGGGCCTGACCGTCGCCCTCCCCGGCAGCGGGCATAAGTTCTAGACCATGCTGGCCGACACTTTGTTTCGGGCGCTCAAAACCAGCTGCCAGGCGGATTGGGATGCCTTTGTCGGGCACAGCTTCGTGCGCCAGCTGGCCGATGGCAGCCTGCCCAAGGACTGCTTTCGTCATTATCTGACCCAGGACTACATCTTCCTCATTCACTTCAGCCGGGCTTGGGCGCTCGCTGTCTACAAGTCCGAGCATCTTGACGACCTGCGCCAGGCGGCCAAGGTGGTCGACGGCCTGCTCAACCAAGAGATGGCTTTGCATGTCAGCTTCTGTGCCGAGTGGGGCCTAAGCGAAACGGAGATGGCGGCCACACCCGAGGCGTCGGGCAATCACGCCTACACCCGTTTCGTCCTCGACAAAGGAATGAGCGGCGATCTGTTGGATCTGCTGGTGGCGCTCAGCCCCTGTGTCATGGGCTATGGCGAGATTGGCGAAGCCCTGGCCGAGGACCCGGCGACGGTCAAGGGCGGCAACCCCTACCTTCCTTGGATCGAGACCTACGCCGGCAAAGACTATCAGGAAGTCGCGCGTGCCGCCGCTGAGCAGCTGGAACGGGTCGCAGCGCGGCGTATCGGCGAGGACGTCATGAGCTCCGGCCGTTGGCCTTCTCTGGCCGAGACCTTCAAGGTGGCGACGCGGCTCGAGATCGGTTTCTGGGATATGGGGTTGAATCCCTGATTGTCTCGGTACCGGCCCGCACCCCCGCCCGACCAACCCACTAGGGTACCATGCCATGGATTGGTCGGGCGGGGGTGCGGGCCGGAGCCGCAGATAAGTTCTAACCCTCCGCGTAGGCCTTTTCCGCCTCGAAGTACTCCGGGAAGCCGGCGACTGCCTGCAGCTCGGTGAAGCTCGCCAGGTGCTGCGGGTGGCGGCCCGCCTTCATCGCAGCCAGGGCGTCCATCATGCCTTGCTGCGCCGCGAGCTGCAGGGTGAGGGGATAGGCCGCGAGCTTGTAGCCGATCTCCTCCAGCTCTTCGTGCGGCAGCAGCGGCGTGTCGCCTTGCTCGACAAGGTTGGCCATTTTGGGCCCGTCGACCTCCTCGCAGTAGCGGCGCATTTCATCTTTGCCGCGCGGCGCTTCCAGAAAGGTGATGTCGGCGCCCATCTCCCGGAAGGTCCGGGCACGCGTCAGCGCTTCTTCCAGACCGTCGGTCGCGCGGGCATCGGTCCGCGCCATGATCAGGATGTCGGCGCCTTCATCACGCGCATCCAGGGCAGCGCGCAGCCTCGTAATCGCCTCGTTGCGCGAGACCGTCTGCTTGCCGCGCGTGTGGCCGCAGCGCTTGGGCGCCAGCTGGTCCTCGATCATGATGCAGGCAAAGCCCGCCTTGGCATAGCCCCGGACGGTGCGCTTGACGTTGAGCGGGTTGCCGTAGCCGGTGTCGCCGTCGCCGATCACCGGGATGGAGACGGCATCGCAGATGCTGTGGCCCTGATCAAGCATCTCGCCATAGGAGATCAGCCCCGTATCCGGTATGCCCAGCCGGGCAACGGAGACGGCAAAGCCGCTCATGAACGTGAGTGGAAAGCCCGCGCGTTCGACCAGCTTCGCTGAGAGCGCATCGAAACAGCAGGGCATGACGATCAGGCCAGGCTCGGCCAATAGGCGGCGCAGGTCTTCGGCCTTGCTCATGAAAGCCTCCTCAGAGCTTGAAGGGTATGTAGAGCGCGATGTCCGGTACCAGGTAGATGAAGAACACGGTCAGCAGCATCAAGAGGAGGAACGGCCAGACTCCACGCGCGACCTCCCCCATGGAGGCTCGTCCCACTGCCTGTATGACGTAGAGGTTGAGGCCGACCGGCGGGGTGATCAGTGCGCACTCCACCATGATAACGAAGAAGATGCCGAACCAGATCGGGTCGAGGCCGAGCGGTATCAGCGAGGGCGCCAGGACCGGCACCATGATGAGCATCATGGAGAGGGCCTCGAGGAACAGACCCATCAGCACCAGCACCGCCGCCACCACCAGGATGAAGAGCCAGGCTTCGTTAAAGTTCTGGGTGATGATGAAAGAGATGTCCTGGGGAATGCGGTAGAGCGTGATCGCCTTGCCGAAGACCTTGGCGCCGGCGACGATCAAGAGAATGGTGACCGTGGTTTTCATGGCGTCCAAGGTCGCGTCTTTCAGCATGTCCCAGGTCAAGGTCCGCAGCAGGATACCCGTGATGAAGAGAGCCGCTGCGAAGCCGATCGCGGCGGCCTCCGTCGGTGTGAAGGCACCGCTGTAGATCCCCCAGATGATCAGCGCCGCCAGGCCGAAAGTTGGCAAAGCGCGGATGCCCGTGCGTTTGCGCTCGTCCCAGCCGGCCTTGGGTTGTGGCTGATAGTCGGGGCTGAGCCGGGCGTAGATCATGGAAAAGGCGATGAATAGCACGATCAGCAGCAAGCCCGGCCCGATGCCGGCAAGGAAGAGGGCGATCACCGACTCCTCGGTGATGAAGCCGAAGACGATCATCGGAATGGAGGGGGGAATGAGAATGCCCAGGGTGCCGCCGGCTGCCAGCAGGCCGAGGACGAAGCTGCGTGGGTAGCCGCGCTTGATCATCTCCGGGATGGCCACCGTGCCGATGGTCGCCGCCGTCGCCACCGAAGAGCCGGAGATGGCGGCGAAGATGCCGCAGGAAACCACGGTGGCCACCGCCAAGCCCCCCGGCCAATGGCCGACCCAGGCCTGCACGGCGGCAAAAAGGTCCCGCCCGACACCGCCTTTCAACAGCACGTTCGACATCAGAAGGAAGAGCGGGACGGCCAACAGGATGAAATTGTCGATGGTGCTGAATAGCCCCTGCGGGACCATGAGCGGCGAGAAACCGCCGAATTCCAGCATCAGATAGCCGAGCCCGCCGAGCGCGAAGGCAACGGGAACGCCAAGCAGAAGCAGGGCGAAGAGCGCCAGCAGGATGAGGAGCGCCGTCATGCTCTAGTGCTCGCCGTGATGTTCAGCTTGCGCCGGCGCCCCGTCGCGCCAGACCCGCACCAGCTCCACCAGGCACTGCAGCAGCAGCACCAGGAAGCCGAGCGGGATCACCATCTCGCTCCACCAGTTGGGGATGTTGAGCATGGTGCCCGTGGAGCGACCGCGCTCCAACGAATCGTATGCGATGCCCCAGCCGTACCAGCACGCGACCGCTGAAAAAACGGCGATGAAGAGCAAGGAGAAGAGCTCGCTGGCTTGCCGCCCGCGTGCGCCGAGGCGCCCGGTTAGCAAGGTGATGCGAATGTGGGCCCGCTGACGCAGCAGCGTCCCCATGGCGATAAAGGTGCCCCACAGCAGGAAGAGCTGGGAGAGTTCGGCGGCCCAAATGGTTGGCGCGTTGAAGAGATAGCGCGCCAAAACTTCATAGGTGATCATCGCTCCGGTGGCGAAGAACAACCAAGCGGCAAGCTGACCAAGAAAGTTAGCGATGCGATCGACCAGGCGAAAGAGCCCCTGCACGCTTCGCGCCTCATCTCATTGGAAGAACAAAGAAGGGGTCCGGCCGGGCCCGAATGCGCCCGGCCGGGAACGACATGGCTTGAGCTAGTTGGTCCCGCGCAGGCCTTCGGCCGCTTCCAGAAGCTGCTCGCCGAGCGGACCGGCAGCCTCCTTGTACTGCTTCAGCACGGGGCCGGCGCCTGCGCGCCAGACCGCGACTTCCTCGGGCGTCAGCTCGATCACCGTCATGCCTTCGCTCTTCGCCGCCTCATAGGCCTCGGCTTCGATGCGGGCGATGTCGTCGCGCACGGCTGCGTCGGCCTTGGCGGCGGCGGCCTGAATGATCTCCCGGTGCTCAGCCGGCAGGCCCTGCCAGAAGTCCTCGTTGACCAGCACGATGAACTCGATGTTGGCGTGGTTGGTCACCGTGATCGTGTCCATCACCTCCCAGAGCTTGCGCGACTTGACGCCGGAGACGCCGGTCATGCCGACATCGACGGTGCCGCGCTGATAGGCGAGGTACTGCTCGGAGCCGGAGATCAAGGTTGGGGAGGCGCCGACCGCCTCCATGAAGCTGCCCAGCGTCTTGCCGAAGACGCGGACTTTCTTGTTCTCGATCTCCTGGGGCGAGCGCACCGGCTCGTCTTGCGAGAGCATGATGGCCCCGCCGTAGGCTTGCCACCAGAGCACGCGGCTGCCGGTATCCAGGATCGCCTCGTCGATGGGGCCGCGGACCGCGCTGTCCTTGGCGGTCGCCGCCCGCACCAGATCCTCCGAGTTGAACATGAAGGGCATATAGAAGATGTCGACCGCCGGAATGTCGCCGACAAAGCGGGTGAGGGAGGCAACGCCCATCTCGATGGCGCCGGCGCCGACGGCCTGGGGCACCTCCTTGTCCTTGTACAGCTGCGCCGAATCGTAGATCTCGACAGCAATCTCACCGTTCGAGTTCTTCTCGACCTCCTCCTTGAACAGCATCAGGTTCTGCCCGAGGTGGCTCTTCAACGGCAGCTGCAGCGAAATGCGCAGCGTCGTCTCGGCCGCCTGCAACGGCGCAGCCGCCATGGTGGCCGCGGCAGCGACCGCCAAGCATGCGATGGTCTTACGAAGCATTCTTCGCCTCCCTTCGTTTTTCGTCATTTTTGTCTCGCCGCCTTGGCGGCAGCGTGGCGCTATCATTCTCAGCGCCTTAGGCGAATGCAAGAGGGGAGGCGGATTGGGCCCGTCGCCCGGCCCCCAGTGGCCCTGTTCCCAGTGGCATGGCCCAGTCTTAGTGGCCGAAGCTCTCCCGACCTGGGGTCGCCACCGGCATGCGGCGGTCTTGCGGGCGCGCCTTGCGGCAGCTTTCGGCATCGACGCTGAAGATCCAACAGGACAGACAGAGAAGGCGGTAGAGCAGCGTGTACATGGTCAGCCTCCTTTCGAGACGCGTGTGAGGGACAACGCTGGTGCTCTCGGCGGATAACTGGAATTACTCTAGCAAAAGTTCGGCTTCGTGGCCCTACAGCATTTGCGCAGAGCGGCTCTGCTTTCCTGTAGAGGGGGCGGTTCAGCCTGACCGCCGTTCAGCACGGTTCACAGGCTAGCCGATCGAAGCGTTCTACGCGCTCCGATTCTTGGTTTAGCTGCAGCCTAGCGGTCGACCAGCGTCGCGGCTTCGGCGGCGCTGGACGGCAGCACTTCGGTTTCGAAGCGGTCTTCCGGCGGGGCGAAGCGGCTGTCGATGGCCTCTTCGCTCGGAAGGGGATCATGCCGGTCGCTGACCACAATCAGGCGTTCCGCGCCGTAGTGCCGGGCCAGCCAGAGGGCCAAGGTGGCAGCTGTCGTATCGGGGCGCTCGCCAATCTCCGGCCGGCCCAGGGTCATGGCCACCGGCAGCCAGACGGGAATGCGCTCCTCTTCCAGCGCGTGAGTCAGGGCGCTTTCGCTATCGCAGGGGACGAAGAGCGGGTCCGCGGCGGCCAAAGCTCGGGCCGACTGCTCCATGGCAATGAGCCGCAGGTGATGAGCTGTCGCCATGTCGAGAGCATGAGCATCGTCGAGTGGTGCGCCGTAGCGGCCAGCATCCACAGACAGCACGACACGGCCGGGGTGCTCGGCGGCCAGTGCCAGCCAAGCAGCGCGATAGTTCCCTTCCAGTGTCTCGTCGTCGAGACAGAGGATGGTGATAGGATGCTTGGGCCGGGGCCGGGCAGCGCGGGCGAAGAAGCCCGGTAGAGGATAGACAGAAGGGTCCGCACTCTCCCGCCGGCGGCGCCGGATCTCCACGCCGACGCTTTCCGTCTGCGCATGAATGTCGAGCTTCTCCACCGCCACCTGAACGGCCGCGACGTTGGGATGCGCGAAGCAAAGCTCGGCCACGCGCTCAGCCAAGGTTTCGACCAGATTGATGTGCTCACCCTCGGCCAGGGCTTTCACGCCGCTGATGATCTCGTCGTAGGAGAGCACCTTGGCGATGTCGTCGTCGGCCTCGCTCCCATCGACCTCCAGCACCAGGTTCAGGCGGATGCGCTGCGGCCGCAGGCGCTCCTGTTCATAGACCCCGATGCGAAAGCGCAGCACCAGATCGCGGATCACGATCAGGTCGCGGTCGCCTGTCTCACCGGTCGCCGGCAGGGGATAGACCCGCCCAGTCAAGATGCTGCTCGAACTCACCTCTCGCCTCGCATGGTTGCGGCCTGAAAAGTAGGAAACGCTAGCACCGCCGTGGGACGCTGGAAAGCGCCTTTGATGCGTATCAACGCCGCCCTGCAGGACACCGTGCTTGATATGAGCCTTCGATGAATCTCAAGAGGTTGCGCCATGCTGGCCATGGTACTGCGGCATCCAGGCGAGGCGCTGGAGCCGCTGGAGCGGCCCGTGCCGGAGCCGGGGCCCGGCGAGCTGTTGATCAAGGTCCGGGCCTGCGGCGTCTGCCGCACCGACCTGCACGTGGTGGATGGTGAGCTGCCCGAACCGAAGTTGCCGATCGTCCCTGGGCACGAGATCGTCGGCGACGTGGTACGCAGCGGCGCCGAGGTCGAGGGCTTTTTCGGCGGGGAACGGGTCGGTGTGCCCTGGCTCGGATGGACCTGCGGCACCTGCTTCTACTGTCGCAACGGGCAGGAGAATCTCTGCGAGCAGGCGAAGTTCACCGGCTACACACTGGACGGCGGCTATGCCGAGTACGTCCTCGCCGACGCCCGCTTTTGCTTCCCGGTGGAAGGCCGCGCAGAAGATGCCGCGGTAGCGCCGTTCCTCTGCGCGGGGCTGATCGGTTACCGCTGTCTGCGCATGGCCGGGGATGCGAAACGCCTCGGGCTCTACGGCTTCGGTGCCGCCGCCCATCTGCTGGCCCAGGTTGCCGTCGCCCAGGGCCGCGCGGTCTACGCCTTCTCCCGGCCGGGGGACTTGGCTGCGCAGGACTTTGCCCGCACCCTCGGTGCTTACTGGGCCGGAGGGTCGGATGAGTTGCCGCCGGAACCCTTGGATGCAGCCGTCATCTTCGCGCCCGTCGGCGCCTTGGTGCCGGCCGCCTTGGCCGCCGTTCGGCGCGGTGGCGTGGTGGTCTGCGGCGGCATCCACATGAGCGACATTCCCAGCTTTCCCTACGATCTGCTGTGGCACGAGCGCAGCATCAAGTCGGTCGCCAACCTGACGCGCCAGGATGCCCGCGACTTTCTTAGCCTAGCGCCGCGCCTGGGCTTGCAAAGCGAGGTGCACCGCTATGCGCTGGTGGAAGCCAACGAAGCCTTGCGCGACCTGCGCAACGGTGCCTTCAGTGGGGCTGCCGTCCTGATACCCTGAAGCTGTCGCGACCGGCCTAAGCAACGAATGAAAGAAGGAAAATGCGCATGAAGCCCACCATCACCTGGATCTTGCTGGCTGGCGGTGCCCACGCGCAGGTCGTGCAGAACGACGGTCCGGGCAAAGGGGTCAGCGCCGTTAAAGGGGCGACTTGGGATCAGCACTTGGCGAAGGACCAGGAGATCATGGCCGACCGGCCGGGGCGCAGCTTCGACCGCATGGGCGATCAGCGCCATAGCATGGAGCCGACCAGCGATCCCAAGCGTCTGCAGGAGAACGCCTTCCTGGGCGAGGTCTGCGGCTATCTCGCCGATGCCGATCGCGAGGGGCGTTTCGATCGCCTGGTGCTGGTCGCTGAACCGCGTGCACTGGGCCTGTTGCGCAAGCAGCTTGGTGGTGGGCTGAAGGACAAGGTCTATGCCGAACTCGACAAGGACCTCTCGAAGGTTCCTATAAAGGAGCTGCCCGAGCGCCTGAAGGATGTGATTCTGCTGTAGGCTGAAAAAGACGCAGGCATGACGCGCGCAGACGAGCCAGGGCTTGCGCTAAGCGGCTAGCACCCCTGCCTATGACCGAACACTCGTTATCGCTTTCCTCGACGGCACCGGCGCCCCATCGGCTCGACCCGCTGCTGCGTCCGGCCTCCTTGGCTATCGTCGGCGCCAGTCCACGGACGGGCAGCGTCGGCAAGGGCTTGCTGGACCAAATGGCGCTCGGCGGCTTCCGAGGGCCGCTCTATGCCATCAACCCTCGCTATGAGGAGATTGCCGGGCAGCCCTGCTATCCGGATTTCGCCGCGCTGCCGGAGGTGCCGGAGCACGCCATCTTTGCCGTCGCCGATGCGCGTCTCGAGCCGTTGTTCGATGCGGCGCTGGTCGCCGGGGTCAAGGCCATGACCCTGTTCAATCCATTGTCGGACGAAGCGGGCGGCGAGGGCTTGCGCCACCGCATTCAAGCCAAAGCCAAAGAGGCCGGCGTGCTGATCTGCGGCGCCAACGGCATGGGCTTCTACAACATCCATCACGGCGTCTACGCCTGCGGTTTTCCCACCCGGAGCGACCACCGGCCCGGCGGCGTCGCCTTCATCACCCATGCCGGCGGCACTTTCGGCGCCATGATCGACGGCGAGGCGCGCCTCGACTACAGCATCGCCGTTTCTGCCGGTCAGGAGCTGACCACCGACATGGCCGACTACATGGATTTCGCGCTGTCCGACCCGGCGACGCGCGTGATCGGCCTCTTCATGGAATCGGCCCGGAGGCCCGAGGCCTTCTGCGCAGCATTGGAACGCGCTGAGCGGCAGAACGTCCCGGTGGTTGCCCTTAAGGTCGGGCGCTCGGCTCTCTCCGCGCGCTTATCGGAGAGTCACACCGGGGCGCTGGTCGGCCGCGACGAGGCCTATCAGGCGATTTTCGCCCGCTATGGCGTCCACCGCGTCGATGATCTCACCGAACTCGCCTTCACATTGATTGCCTTTAGCCAAACGGCACCGCTCGGCCCTGGCGGCCTCGCCACCATCCACGATAGCGGTGGTGAGCGCGAGCTGCTGGCCGATCTCGCCGAACAGGAGGGCGTGCCCCTCGCCAAGCTTGGCCCTGAGACGGAGGCGGAGCTCGCCCGCCATCTCGGCCCCGGCTTGCCGCCGATCAATCCGCTCGATGCCTGGGGCGGTGGCGATGACTTCTCGACCACCTTCCCAGCTTGCCTGGAAACGATGGCCAAGGACCGCGACAGCGCCGCGGTGGCGCTGATGGCCAACCGCACGGCCGGCGGCAACCACTACATCGAGCATCCGGAGAGCGTGCGCCGGGCGCTGACCAACGCCGGCAAGCCCTGCTTCCTGGTCTCCAATCACCAGGGCAGCGGTTTCGACCAAGTGGCAATCGATTTGACGCGGGAGGGTGTTCCGACGCTCGACGGGACGCGGCCGTTCCTGCGCGCCGTGAAGCATCTTTTCACCCGGCGCGATCGCGGCCGGCCGGAGGCGGTTGCGCCGAAGCCGAATGCTCAGGTGGCGATCTGGCAGGAACGGCTCGCGGCAAGCAAGCAGGCGCTCGGCGAGCACGAGAGCCTCAGTCTTCTCGAAGCCTTCGGCGTTCCCTGCGTCGCCCGAGAGATCGTCGAGGATGAGGAAGCGCTCACCGCCGCATATGGCCGACTGGGGCCGTCGGTGGTGCTCAAGAGCGCGCAGCCCGGCCTCTTGCACAAGAGCGATGTCGGCGGCGTGGTGCTCGGCATCCACAGCCTGGAGCAGGCTGTTGCCGACTACCACGACCTTTCGGCTCGTCTGGGCCCCGTCTGCCTTATGGCGAGAGAAGCCGACGGCGTGGTGGCGGAGCTGATCTTCGGCCTACTACGCGACGAGACCTTCGGCCCGCTGGTCGTGGTCGGAGCCGGCGGCCTGCATGCCGAAGTCATGAAAGACAGGGCCTTCGCCATTCCACCCGTTTCGCCTGAGGCAGCGGCCGGGCTGATCGCTCAGCTCAAGTTCTTTCCCCTGCTCGACGGCGCCCGTGGCCGGCCCAGAGCAGACCTGGACGCGCTCGCCCGCTCTTTCGCCGAGTTTTCACAGCTTGCCGCTGCCCTGGCTGACGATCTGGACTCGCTCGACGTCAACCCGGTGCTCGCCTTGAGCGAGGGTTGTTTGGCCGTCGACGCCTTGGCGATGCCAAGAAGAAAGTCCTAGAACGGCGTTCTGTTTTTCTTCTGTGGCAGTAAGTCGACCTGTGCTGCGGACTCTCTGTCAGACCGACGGACTTAATTTGTCGTTAAGTCCTTTATCGACATCCGAAAATGTCGAATCAGGTGGTGCTCCAGATAGAAAAATACGCTGAGGCTCACGTTCTTGTGAGCGGACTCACAGTCATACCGTTTCCTTACCTTTATGACGGATAGATGACGCAGCGCTGCATAGTCCTGGCGCGCAGCAATGCAATTCTGACGAGGGAACGAGAGACGATGTTGGGTCACTTGATCTACAGCCTGCAGTTCGGCTTTCAAAAGAAGAACCGCCGTGATGACGAGCGTCGCTTTCACGGGCATTCCGCAGCCGAGATGGATGCCTTCGCGCGGAGCTGCAGCCGGACCAGCGAACTAAAGCACCGTTGGGTCTAAGTGACCTGTCGCTAAGCTCTAGGAGCCGCAAGCGGTGGTGAGGAAGTTCCCTTGGGGGCTTTCGTAGAGCGTGGCGGCTCCATAGGCGTAGCCGAGTGGCTCGCCCGAGCCGACCGCACAGAGCGCGACCCATCCGCAGAGCTCGGCTCGGCCGTTGGCCCAGTGGAGCCAATTCCGGCTCTCGTGCTTTTCACAGAAGGCTGGCGCCTCAGCGGCTGCGAAAGGAACCCCGAGGCGCTCGGCCATGGCAGCCACGGCGGCCATCTGCCGACCGCGCTTGATCAGGTGGTCTGGGCCGTCATAACCCCACCAGTCCCAACAACCGAGCGGGTTGTCCGGTGAAACGCTGGACTGGGGATAGAGGATGACCAGCCGGTTGCTTTCCGCCCAGCGGTTGTAGCCCGTGCTGCGCGGATAGAGGTCGCCGATGTCGGCTGGTGTCTGGCGGCAGCCGGCAAAGGCGATATGCAGCCGGCAGGGCTGGCCCGGCGCTCCCTCCGCGCAGATTTCCGGAACATAGACGAAGCCGCTCTCGGCCATGCCATGGCTTTGCGGGTCCGGCAGGAACTCGGCTTGGTCGAAGGCTATGAGCCGGCTCTCGTCCGCTGCGATGGCCGGTTCCAGTGGCCCGTAGAACTGGTTGAGAATCGCCCTTGCCTGATCGTAGTCGCAGTCGTTGATGAAGGGCGTCTCACTGACGTGACAGGCGTTTTCGGCATCCTCGACGAGGAAGCCGTGGCCGGCTGCGATGTCGGTGACGTAAGCGATGTTCGGCTCCGGGACCCCCGCTTCGCGATAGAACGCCAGAGCCGCATCCATAACCGGGCGTGTGACTGTCTCGTCTTCGCTGCCGCTGAAGAGGTAGAGGCGATCGCCGGCGAGGCCGTCCAGGCTGTCGATATGACCGGCTGCGGCCAGCGCCTGGGTTTGGCGCAGCAGGGCCTCCGCGTCTGGCTCTCCCATGGCCGTATCCATGCAGCGGTTGAGCGCGATGATGACACTGCCTTCGGCGCAGCGATAGGGACCGCCGGCCACGACGCCGGCACCGGAAATGCTCTGCGAGTTGGCGATATGGAGCTGCACCGCCATGTAGGCGCCGCTCGAAAGGCCTGACACCGTGGTGCTGCCGGGCTGAAGCTGCATGGCCGGCAGGGAGTCGGCGGCGCGGGCACTGCCCAGCGACAATGCCGAGGCCAACACCGCAAGCGCAAGCAGAAGGATGCATGGGCGAAAGACGGCGATCATGTCCGGCGCCTCTCAAAGTTGGAACTACAAAATGCTGCACTGCAACCTTAGCCAAAGCAACCTTGGCGACAAGTGACAATCCTGTGCGGCTGTCCCGGTTATGTCTCGCTGCTGAGGGTTCGGCGCACCGCGTCCTTCCAACCTTTCAGCAGCTTTTGGCGCGCCGCGTCTTCCAGCGTGGGGGTGAAGCGCGCCTCACGCTGCCAGCGTTGGGCCAGCTCATCGAGCGAAGAAAACAGCCCGGCTTGCAGCCCGGCGAGGTAGGCGGCGCCCAGGGCGGTCGTCTCGCTCACCGCGGGGCGGTCGACCGGGATTTGCAGCACGTCGGCGAGGAACTGAAGCAACCAGTCGTTGGCCACCATGCCGCCGTCGACCCGAAGCTCGTGCGGCGTGACGCCGTCCTCCGCCATTGCAGCGAAGAGGTCGTAGGTCTGATAGCAGACGGCCTCAAGGGTGGCGCGCGCCAGCTCGGCAACGCCTGTGTCGCGGGTGAGGCCGAAGAGCGCGCCGCGGGCATCTGCATCCCAATAGGGCGCACCGAGTCCCGTGAAGGCGGGCACGAGGTAGACCCCCCGGTTGCCCGGCAAGCTTGCCGCCAGGGCCTCGGTCTGCTCGGCTTTGGCGATCAGCTTCAGCCCGTCGCGCAGCCACTGGACGGCGGCGCCGGAAACGAAGATCGAGCCTTCGATGGCGTAGCTCGTCTCGCCGTTCAGGCGATAGCCCACTGTCGTCAGCAGGCGGTTCTTCGAGCTCAGTGCCCGTTCGCCGGTGTTGAGGATGACGAAGCAGCCGGTTCCATAGGTGCTCTTGATCATGCCCGGCTTGAAGCAGGCCTGGCCGATCGCCGCGGCTTGCTGATCGCCGGCGATGCCGAGGATTGGGAGCGGCCGGCCGAAGAGATCGGCAGTGGTCTCGCCGAAGTCGGCCGCGCAGTCGAACACCGGCGGCAGCATGGCCCGCGGCACATTGAAGATGCGCAACAGCTCTTCATCCCAGTCTTGCCGGTGAATGTTGAAGAGATTGGTGCGGGAGGCGTTGGTGACGTCGGTGGCGTGAACCTTGCCGCCGGTCAGGCGCCAGAGCAGAAAGCTGTCGACGGTGCCGAAGGCAAGGGCACCGGCTTCGGCCTTTTCGCGAGCGCCAGGCATCTGGTCCAGAATCCAGGCGGCTTTGGTGGCCGAGAAGTAGGGGTCGATCAGAAGCCCGCTGCGCGCCGTGACCTCCTCTTCCAACCCATCGGCTGCCAAGTCCTGGCAAAGGGCAGCGGTGCGGCGATCCTGCCAAACGATGGCGTTATGGATTGCTCGGCCGCTGTCCTTTTCCCAAACTAAGGTCGTCTCGCGCTGATTGGTGATGCCGATGGCGACCACCCGATGGTTCTTGGCCGCGGCATCCGCCATCGCGATGTGGCAGACCGCGAGGGTCGACGACCAGATGTCCTCCGGGTCGTGCTCGACCCAGGCTTCCTGCGGATAGATCTGCGGGAACTCCTGCTGCGCCACGGCGATGGGCTGCCCGGCCCGATCGAAGACGATGGCCCGGCTGCTGGTCGTTCCCTGGTCGATTGCCAGGATGGCGCTCTGTTCAGTCGCGTTGGACATCGACCCTTACCTCCCCGTCTCATTCTCTTCGTTGGGCAAGCTTTCCGACAGGCGGGCGGCAAAGGCAAGGAGCCAAGGGTGCCATGCTGACGACCGCGTGGGCCGTGACGATGGCTCTTCCGCTGAGGTACAGTTGGAGGAGCCTAGGCACTTACACACAGACAGGCGGTATCTCTTGGAGCAAAGACCGTGAATTGGGACGACCTCAGGATTTTTCTCGCTGTCAGCGAAGCCGGTAATCTCTCCGCCGCGGCGCGTGCCCTCCGCATCAGCCAGCCGACGGTGAGCCGGCGCATCGCGGCGCTGGAAGAACAGCTTTCCGCACGACTTTTCGACCGCTTGCCGCATGGCCTCATGCCCACCGAGCAGGGTGCAGCGTTGCTTCAGCATGCACGGGAAATGGCGCGGGCCGCCGAAGCGGCCGACCGGCAGACGGCCGCCTTCGCCGAGACCGAAGAGGCGGAGGTGCGCATCTCCGTAAACGAGCAGACAGCCCTATTCCTGATCGACCATCTGCCCGATCTGCGCGCACGTCTGCCGGGTGTGCAGATGGAGCTGGCCGTTTCCCATCTGCTGGCCAATTTGTCGCGGCGCGAGGCTGATCTCCTGATCCGCAACTGCATGCCGGATTACGGTGCTCTGGTCGCCAAGAAGCTGGGGGTCATGGCTTTCGCTGTTTATGGCGCAAGGGAGTACGTGGAGCACTTCCAGAGCGCCACTCCCGAGGCGCTTTTCGCGCAGGCCGACTGGATCGGTTGGGACGAGGAGCATCAGTACATGTCCGGACAGGACTGGCTGGTCGAACGCCTGGGGCAGGCGGGCGGCCTGCGACGCGAGGTGCTGCGAGTCAACGACGGCATGACCCTGCTGCTGGCCGTGCGCCGGGGTGTCGGGCTGGGTATTCTGCCCTGTTGTGCTGGCGATGCCGATCCCTCCTTGGTTCGGCTTGGCGAGCCGCTGCGCGACGCTGTCGCCTCCCAATACCTGCTGGTCCACCCTGATCTCCGGAAGGTACCGGCGGTCCGCCGTGCGATCGACGCGCTGGCCTGGCTCTTCGAGCGGGAGGCAGTGGCGCTGGCCGGCAGCGCGAGCGTGCCCATGGCTGCACAGTAGCGAGCGAATGCCGGGGACACGTCACCCGAAGACGCAAATAAGAGGGACGGGAGTAGGGAGAATGCCCGCAATCTGCCCCGGCCCGTGAAGCCGGTGTGCGGGCCGAGAAAAGAGCGTCAGGAAGGGAGCTTTCATGGAAGAGACGCGGGCTCGCCCAAGACTTGGGCGGCGACGTGAGACCAGCCGCCGAGCCGAGTTGCGGGCCAAGGGACGAAGTGACCGCTTTCCGCAGCGGCCTTGGCGTTTGCCCGAGGTGCCCTTCCCACCCTTGACCCTGCTGTCCGAGGATCGCATCGCCGATATCCACGAGGCCTCCATGCGCGTCCTGGAGGAGGTCGGCATGGACTTCCTGCACCCCGAAGCCCTGCACATCCTGCAGCAGGGCGGCGCCCAGGTGCAGTCGGGCAGCGAACGCGTCCGCTTCGACCGCTATCTGGTGGAAGAGCTAGTCGCCAAGGCGCCGTCCCAGATCGCCATGCATGCCCGCAACCCGGCGCATAGCTTCGTCTTCGGCGGCAACCGCCTGGCCTTTTCCATGGTGGCCAGTCCCCCGAACGTGAGCGACCTGGAAGGCGGCCGCCGCCGCGGCAACCGCAAGGACTTCCAGGACCTGCTTCGCCTAGCTCAGAGCATTCATACCATTCATCTGATCGGCGGCTACCCGGTTGAGCCCATCGACCTGCCGCCGGCCACACGCCATCTCGACGCCTTGGCCGATATGGTGCGGCTGACCGACAAGGTCTTTCATGCCTATTCGCTCGGCCGGCAGCGCATCCTCGACGGCCTCGAGATTGCCCGCATCGCCCGTGGTGTCAGTGAAGAGCAGTTGGCCCGCGAGCCGAGTCTGATCACCATCGTCAACACCTCGTCGCCGCTGCGCCTCGATAAGCCGATGATCGAAGGCATCATCGAGATGGCCAAGCGCAAGCAGCCCATCGCATTGACACCTTTCACGCTGAGCGGGGCAATGGCGCCGGCCACCATCGCCGGGGCTCTGGTGCAGCAGAACGCCGAGGCCCTGGCGGCCATCGCCTTTACCCAGATGGTCAAGCCTGGGTGCCCGGTGATCTACGGCGGCTTCACCTCCAATGTCGACATGAAGTCAGGCGCGCCTGCCTTTGGCACGCCGGAGTACGCCAAGGCGGTGATTGCCGGCGGCCAGCTGGCGCGCAACTACGGTCTGCCTTACCGCACCTCCAACGTGAACGCCTCGAACACCCCCGATGCGCAGGCGGCCTATGAGTCTGAGATGTCGCTCTGGGCACTGATGCTGGGCCACGGCAACTTCATCATGCATGCCGCGGGCTGGCTGGAGGGCGGCCTGACCGCGTCCTTCGAGAAGGTCATGCTCGACGCCGAGATGATCCAGATGCTGGTCGAGTTCATGCAGCCCATTCAGGTCGACGAGGATGAGCTGGGCTTCGAGGCGATCAAGGGCGTCGGCCCGGGCGGGCACTTCTTTGGTGAGCCGCATACCCTGGCACGCTACGAGACGGCCTTCTATCCGCCCATTCTCTCGGACTGGCGCAATTTCGAGACCTGGGAGGAAGACGGCGCGCAGACCGCAAGCCAACGCGCGCATCGCCTGTACAAGCAGATCCTGGCCGAGTTCGAGCCGCCCCCGCTCGACCCGGCGATTAACGAGGAACTCGAAGCCTTCGTCGAACGCCGCAAGGAGGAGGGCGGCGCGCCGGACCTGGATTAGGCGCGTTCATAGATGTCGCGCGCTCAGCCTCGTCCGAGGCCGGCCAGGAGCACGTCTTTGGCCTGATTGATCTTGGCGGCCAGGTAGTTGGAGCCGCCGTGGTCGGGATGCACCTGGAGCATCAGACGCCGATGGGCGGCGAGGATGTCTTCGCGCGTGGCGCCGGGCTCGAGATCGAGGATTTGATAGGCTTCCGCCGTCGACATGCCGCCGGGTCGACTGCGCGCATGGCGCCGGTCCTGCTCTTCCTCGTGTCCTGACGCATACTCTTCGCCTCTGTCTGCCGTGCTGCGTTCGCGGCTGATGTAAGACTCGAGCAGCTTGGCGGAGTCTTCGTCTTCCGCGCGGCACTCTCGCAGCAGCTCGCCGATCTCGGCATCATCCAGTTCCGAAAGACGTTGTCCGCGGAAGGCACCCTGGATAACCGTGCCCTCCATGCGGCCGCTGTCGTGGTCTAGCGTCATGCGCAGGAAGGCGGTCTCCACCTCTGTCGTCTTGCCGGGGGTGGGGCCGTTGGCGGCCTTGATGCGGCGGATGACCGCGATCAGGGCTGGGATGAGGGGTAGCATGAGTGGCAGGGCGAAGGCCGCCAGCGCTTTCGCGCCCGAGAGGACCACCCAGATCAGAAGAATGCTGCCCAGGATAACGGATGCCCACTTCAGGCCCTTGATGATCTCCCTCGGTTGGGCACGCGTGTACCAGCGGTAAAGCAGGTAGAGCCCCGCCACGAGACAGAGACCAAGCAGGACGAAGCGGATCATCGCTGCTGCGGGCTCACTTGACCTGCTTGGTTAGAAGCGCCACGGGCCCGCCCCGATCTTTGCTGAAGTCCGACAGAGCCGCGCGGCCGCCGGCGGCATAGACGGCGACGGCAGCCAGTAGGTCGCGCAACTGACGGGCGGCTGAGGGGTCGAAGCGGCAGCAGGCGCCGCCGCTCAGGCGAGCGATCTGCTGAAAGGCGTTCCAGGATATTGGGTCCTGTCCTTCGTGAAACATGAAGCAAGGCAGGCCGAGCAATCCCAGTTCACCGGCCTTGTGGCCCAAAGCGTCAATATCTTCTTCCATGGCGTCGCCGACGAAGATCAGGGCATCCACCTTACGAACGCGGGCTTCCTTGGCGGCATGGTCCAGGACGCGGCGAAGCTGCGTGCGTCCGGCCAGGCAGGTTACACCGGTCATATGGCGCAGCAGGGTTTTGGTATCTGTTAGCCACTTGCTGGCCTTGCATTCTCCGTAGCCGCGATAGAACAGGAGCTGTACCTCAAGCCCTCCTAGCCGCTCCGTTTCCTTGAACATTTCGGCCTGAATATGGCTGGCTTGGTCCCAGGTCGGCTGACGGCTCGCCGTCGCGTCGAGGGCAAAGATGATGCGGCCCCCGCCGCTCTTGGCGGAGCGCGGAATGGATGCGACCTTGCTGAGGAAAGCTGAGACGTCGTCGCTGCTTTCCTGCGCGGTCGGGAGTTTGCGGTCCCGGCTCATAACTGGTCCTCTCGGACTCAAAAGATGGGGCGCAGATTCGTCTCTTTCCAGCGCCCAAGGTCGCTGGGACTTAACCGACCATCGCCCGCGTTTTCGCCTTGGCGCCGTTAACCTTGTTTGCCGAGCCCTCTTGCCCGGCGGGCGCCGCGTCCTGATCGTTGGCTGCTTGCGGATTCGGCTCCTCAAAGCCGATGACGTCAAGCAGGCTGCGGATTTCGGCGCGCGCGGCCACATGGCTCATGGTCATGTCCACACCGGTGCCGTCTTCTTTCAGGTCGAGCAGCGTCAGACCCTTGGGGAAAAGCTCGCGGAAGACCACCCGTTCGCCGAAGCCCGGGGCCAGGCGAAAGCCGATGCGCTGGGCCAACTGGTCGAGCAGCCGGCTCATCACCCGCTTGTTGCGGGCATCGATGTGGGAAAGGCGGTTGCGCATGACGATCCACTCGGTCGGCCGACGGCCGGCCCTGGCACGCATCTGCCGTTGCTCCCAAACCATTTGGCTATAGATGCTGGGCCCCAGGATGCTGTGCGCGTCCGGGTCGATGCGGGCCAGAAGGTCGAGGTCGATGAAGGAGTCGTTGAGCGGCGTGATCAGGATGTCGGCCAGGCTATGGCCGAGGCGCGAGAGGTGCGAGGCACTGCCCGGCGTGTCGATGACGATGAAATCGGCTGGGCGCAGCTTGTTCAGCGCGGCCTCGAGGTTTTCGAGGTCTTCCTTCTCGGCATCGTCGCGGTTACGCCGGCTCGAAGGCAGCACGGCAGCGAACCGGGGGCAGGCGAGGGAGAGGTTATTGCGGCGATTGAGGGTCGCGCGGTTTTCGATGTAGCGCGACAGCGTTCCCTGGCGGGCATCCAGGTCCACGGCACCCACGGAATGGCCTTGGCCGAGCAGGGACACGATCACGTGCATTGCGGTCGTGGACTTGCCGGAGCCGCCTTTCTCGTTGCCGAGAACGATCAGCGTGCTACGGGAAGCATCCGTCATGGTGGCTGTCTGCATTCACTTCCCCAGATACTCTCACGAGGGCGAATCGAACCGCCGCATAACCATGGTAGAAGCAACAGAGCAGGCCGCAAGCGGCTATTGCGCTTGACAGGGTGTGACTCTCCTAAGTCGTCCGCAGCCACACGGCGGTGTCGTGAAAAACCGCCCCGCCGCGCGGTGCGCCAGGGTCGGCGCTCACCAAGCTGTTGATTCCCAGCCCTTCTTCGAAACGGTGATTGGGGAAGATCGATTCGACGACCAGCACGTCGGGCTGCAGGCCATCGAACACCTTGGCATGCAGTACGACAGAGCCGATGGCGTTGCCGAGGCGCACGCGGGTGCCGTCTTCGATGCCCAGCGCTTCGCAGGTCCGGGGATGGATCAGCACCTCGGGCCGGCCTTCACGCGCCTGGGAGCCTGGTGTCTCGGTGAAGCTGGTGTTCAGGAAGCCGCGGGCCGGTGCGGCGACCAGACGATAGGGGCGCTCCTCATCCGTGGCGTCGAGTGAGTCCCAGTGATCGGCATAGCCCGGCATACCGGCGAACAGCCCGGCATAGCTCGGTTGACCGACGTGCGCGTTGGCGACCCGGCGCCAATCCGCCTTGAAATGGAACTTGCCGTCCGGGTGGGGGAATCCTTTGAGGAAGTGCGCGGCCTCGAAGTCCTCGGCCTTGTCGAGCCCCTGACCCTGCCAAATTTCTTCGGCGGATGGCATGCCCGAGGCCTGGAGGGTGCGGTCGATCAACTCCCAGGCGCTCAACTCGAATCCGGGGTGTTCCGCGCCGAGGCGCTTGGCCAAAGCGCAGATCACCTCGTGGTTTGAACGGCACTCGGGCAGCGGGTCGATCAGAGGCTTGGTCACCTGGAAGAAGGTGTGGCCGCTGGCGGTGTAGCAGTCCGTGTGCTCCAGGAAAGTGGTCGCCGGCAGCACGATGTCGGCCAGGGCCGCCGTCTCCGTCATGAACTGCTCATGGACGCAGGTGAAAAGGTCGTTGCGTCCCAGGCCCTCCAGGCATTTCTTGGTTTCCGGGCTCACCGCGGCCGGATTGGTGTTCTGGATGAGAAGTCCCGTCACCGGTGGTCCTTCGCCGAGATCGCGTTCGTCACCGACCAGGATGGGGCCGATGCGCGACTGGTCGAGGATACGCACGCTCGGGTCGCGCACGTCGAGGCCTTCGACCAGGGTCTTATCCAGGCCGTAAATGAGGCCGTTGCCCCAGAGCGCGCCGCCGCCCTCGTATTGCCAAGCGCCGGTCACCGCGGGCAGGCAGGAGGCCGCATGCAGGTTGGCGGCGCCGTTGCGGGCGCGGGCAAAGCCGTAGCCGACGCGCAGATAGCTGCGCTTGGTCGCGCCATACAGCCTGGCGAAGGCGAGAATCTCCTCTTCGCTCAGGCCGGTGATGGCCGACGCCCAGGCGGGCGTACGCTCGGCAAAATGCTGTTCTGCCTCCGCACTCCAATCGGTGTATTTTTCCAAGTACGCGCGGTCGGCATAGCCTTCCTTGAGAAGCACATGAATGACGGCTGCGGCGAGAGCGCCATCGGTACTCGGCTTGACCGCCAAATGCAGGTCCGCTTGATCTGCCGTACCGGTACGGTAAGGGTCGATGACCACCAACTTGGCGCCCCGCGCTTTGCGCGCGTACGCCACATGGGTCATGACGTTCACCTGGGTGTTCACCGGATTTCCGCCCCAAATGACGATCAGGTCGGATTTGGCCATCTCTCGCGCGTCGACGCCTTTCTTGGCGCCGACGCCGGCCAGCCAGCCGGACTCGGGCAGGCTGGTGCAGATGGTCGACCATTGGCCGGAGTAGCGCTTGGCATGGCGCAGGCGGTTGATGCCGTCGCGCTGTACATGGCCCATGGTGCCGGCAAAGTAGTGTGGCCAGACCGTCTCCGACCCGTAGCGCTGTTCTGCCTGGGTGAAAGCTTCGGCGACCTCGTCGAGCGCCGCCTCCCAGGAGATCGGCGTGAAGCTCGTGCCGGTCAGACCCTTTTCGCCGTTTCGCTTGAGCGGCGTGGTCAGGCGTTCCGGGTGGTGAACCCGTTCGGCGTAGCGCGCGACCTTGGCGCAGATCACGCCGGCTGTATAGGAATTGGCGCGCGCGCCGCGAAGCTTGCCGACGCGGTCGCTGCTCAGCAACTGGACCTCGAGCGCGCAAGCCGAAGGGCAGTCGTGTGGGCAGGTGCTATAGGCCCAGCCAGCAGGCAATTCGGTCGCGCGGTTGTCCAGCGGCATGGTTATCTTCCGTTCGTCGTCAGCGGCGGAGCATAGCCGAGCCGCTCTTGCGCCTAAAGCGCCTAGGCCTGCCGACCCGCCCTGGCAGCCGTGCCAGCGCCGCATGCGGAAGCCGCAGCGCGATTGCCGGGGAGGGCCGGCTTTGCTATCGCGCTTCCTATGAGGGTCTTGGCACGATGAACATGCTGCTGGCAGTCGCCGCCGGTGGTGCCCTGGGCGCGGTCGGGCGGTACCTGGTGATGAGCCAGGTCGGCCACTGGCTGGGCCAGGGCTTTCCTTACGGCACGCTTGTCGTGAATGTCCTCGGTTCCTTCGTCATGGGGCTGTTGGTCGAGGCCTGGACCCAGGTATGGTTGCCGTCCCCGGAACTGCGCGCGCTGCTCGCCGTCGGCGTCCTCGGGGCCTTCACCACCTTCTCGACCTTCTCGCTCGACACTCTGGTGCTCTATGAGCGCGGCGCCTTCCTTTCGGTCGGTCTCTACATCGTCGGCTCGGTGGTGCTTTCCGTGGCCGGCTTGGTCGCCGGGCTCCATCTCGGTCGGGCGGTTTTCTCATGAGCGCGACTGTGGAGATGCGCGAGGTGGCGCCGGAGGAGGAGGGGCTCCGGCTCGACAAGTGGTTCCGCCGGCACTATCCGCGCCTGCCGCGTTCACGCCTCGAGAAGCTGCTGCGCAGCGGGCAGATTCGGCTTGAGGGCAAGCGGGTGAAGGCGGCGACCACGCTCGCGGCCGGACAGCGCCTCAGGGTGCCGCCTATTCTGGAGGCCCCGCGGCCCGCTGAGAAAGCACCGCAAATCGCAGCCGCCGGTCGTGCGATGCTGGAGGCAGCGCTGCTCTATCGCGACGATTGGCTGATCGCGCTCAACAAGCCACATGGCCTGGCGGTCCAGGGCGGCAGTCGACAGCAACGCCATCTGGATGCGCTGCTGCCGGCCCTGGCCGAAGGCGGTGAGACGCCGCGGCTGGTCCACAGGTTGGACCGCGACACCTCCGGCGTGCTGCTGCTGGCTGCTACCCGCGAAGCGGCCCGCCGGCTTTCGGCCGTCTTCAAGGGCGACAAGCCACGGAAGATCTATTGGGCACTGGTCGTCGGCAGTCCGGAGAAGAAGCGCGGCGAAATCAACTTGCCGCTTGCCAAGAGTGGGCCCGCCGGCGGCGAGAAGGTCATGGTCGACGAGGCCGGCAAGCCGGCGCGGACCCGCTATGCCGTGCTGGGGCGGTCCCACGGCGTGACCTGGCTGGGCTTGCGGCCGATGACGGGGCGCACCCACCAGCTTAGGGTCCACTGCCTGGCCAAGGGCTGGCCGATCGTCGGCGACGGGAAGTACGGTGGGCGGCAGGCGTTTCCCGAGCAGCCCGCGCTGCCCGGAAAGCTCATGCTGCATGCCCGCGAGCTTGCGCTTCCGCACCCCTCCGACGAGACCACCTTCCGTGCTGTCGCGCCGCCGCCGGAGCATATGTTGGAAGCCTTCGAGGCGCTGGGTTTCGATCCAGCGGATGGGAAAGCGGCTGCGGCGGCCAGTTGGCTGGAAGAGGCTTGAGCGCGATGCCGGCGCACGCCTATCGCTTGATCGTCTTCGACTACGACGGAACCCTGGTCGACAGCCAGCACAACATCGTTGCCGCCATGGGGGAAGCCTTCACGGCCTGCGGCTTGCCCGAGCCGCCGGCCACGGCCGTACGGCGGGTCGTCGGCCTGTCCCTCGAGGCCGCGCTTGAAGAGCTGCTGGGAGAACAGGCGCAAAGCGCCTTGCCGAGCGTTGCACGGGCCTATCGCGATAGCTTCCTGGCCATGCGTCTGCATACAGAGTTCCACGAGCCGCTGTTTGAAGATGTGCGGGAGACGCTGCTCGGGCTCAACCAGCCGGACGTGAGCCTCGGCATCGCCACCGGCAAAGCCATGCGCGGTCTGAGAGCTTCACTGGAGCGGCATCAGATCTCCGGCCTTTTCGTCACCCTGCAAACGGCGGACCGCCATCCCAGCAAGCCGCATCCGGCCATGCTGCGCCAGGCCATGGCCGAGGCCGGCGCCGAGGCGCAGGAGACGGTGCTGGTCGGTGACACCAGCTTCGACATGGCCATGGCGCATAGTGCAGACGTTGCCGCCATCGGCGTTTCCTACGGCTATCACGGGGCTGAAGACCTGCGCAGAGCTGGGGCGGCCGCCATCATCGATGCCATGCGGGAGCTTCCCGCGGCCTTGGCGGCACTTGCTCCTACGGATGGGGACCCCCGGTCGCGATGAAACGTTTCTACAAGACAGTCGCGGTGGAGGCGAAGGAAGAGGGGCTGGCCGTTACGCTCGACGGCCGGCCGGTGCGGACGCCGGCCAAAGGCTTGCTCCTCGTGCCGCGCCGCCCGCTGGCCGAGGCCATCGCCGGTGAATGGGAGGCGCAGGGCGAGGAGGTGCGCCCGACCGAGATGCCGCTCACCGCCATTGCCTGCACGGCGATCGACTTGGTGGCGAACGATCGGGCTGCGGCGCGCGAGGAGCTGCTGAGCTTCGCCGAGCACGAGCTGCTCTGTTATCGCGCCGAAGAGCCGGAAGAGCTGGTGGCGCGGCAGGAACAGCTTTGGCGGCCTTTGCTGGACTGGCTTGAGGCAACCCATGGGGTCAAGCTGACCGTGGGCAGCGGCCTATTGGAGCTCGAACAGCCGGCCGAGGCCCTGGCGGCGCTGCGTGGCGTCCTGGAGCGCTACGACGCGCTTGCCTTGACCGGCTTGGCGACGGCCGTGCGCGCTTGCGGCTCTCTGGTCGTCGGCCTGGCATTGGCTGAGCAGCGGCTCAGCGCTGCCGAAGCCTTTGCCGCCAGTGAACTGGAAGAGACCTTTCAGATCGAGCGCTGGGGCGAGGACCCTATCGCGCGCCAGCGGCGCGATGGCATTCGCCGCGACCTGGAGGCCGCGGCGCGCTTCTTTCAGACCTTACAGACCTGATAGCTTTTTTTCCGTCGCGAAAAACGCCCTTCGCTCAGTGAGACATGAGCACGGGAACCGTCATCTCCCGCAGGATGGTGTCGGTGACCCCGCCCAAGATGAGCTCGCGCAGGCGGGCATGGCCATAGGCGCCCATCACCAGCATGCCGCCCTGCAGGTCGCTGATGCGGGAGAGCACCGCTTCACCAATCGCGATGCGGTCGACCTGGTCCTCCTGCACGGTCACGTCGACTCCATGGCGCGCGAGTGCCGTGGCGATGTCGGCGCCAGGTTGTTCGCCGTGCCCTTCAGGGCCGATGCGCGGATTGATCACCAGGACCGTTACTTTCTTGGCCTCGACCAGGAACGGCAGGGCGTCATGCACGGCGCGGGTCGATTCCTGGCTGGCATCCCAGGCAACGATCACGTGGTCCAGCATCGGCATCTGCACGCCGATGTAGGGCACGAAGAGACTCGGCCGGCCGCTACCCAGCAGCGTCGACTCGACCACGCCGATGCCGAGCGAGCGTAGGTCGTTGGGATCGTTTTGGCCGAGGATAAGCAGGTCTGAATAGCGTCCGTGCAGGGCCGCCACATCGGAGACAGCCTCACCCATGGCGTTGACCAGGCGGGGCTCGACGGAGACGCCCTCCTTCTTGGCCATGTCCTCGAAGGCGGCAATCGAGGCTTGGCCGCGTTCCTGCGATCGTTGTACCTCGCTTTCGATCTCGGTGACCGGCGCGTGCGGCGCGCCGTAGATGATGCTGGGAGTGGGGATGACATAGAGCCCAGTCAGATGTGCGCCGAAGCGGCGCGCCAGTTCGAAGCTGACCGTCATGCGTTTCGCGCAAGCGGTGCTGTCGTCAAGCAGCAGAAGAATGGACTTGATGCTCATGGTGGCTCCCATCGGTTTCGTGTTTGGCGGACAAACTAATCCCTCACAAATCTGGGGCTGTTGATCCAGATCAGCGTCGGGACGCAGAGAAATCGACAGTCTGTGGAGCGGGCTAGATACGCCCTTCTTCGACGCCGTGGCAGGCGACTTCGCCGCTTCCGACCGGGATGGCCATGGGGCTTTCGGCGCTGCAGCGCTCGTTGGCGAAGGGGCAGCGCGGATGGAAGTAGCATCCGCTTGGCGGGTCGATCGGACTGGGCACCTCGCCGGCCACGGGAATGCGCTGGCGACCGGTCATCTCCAGGTCGGGAATCGCATCCATCAGCATCCGCGTGTAGGGGTGTCGAGGAGAGCCGAAGACCTGCTGCGCCTCGCCCCATTCAACCAGTCGCCCGAGGTACATCACGCCAACGTAGTCGGAGATGTGATAGACCACAGCGAGGTCGTGGCTGATGAAGAGATAGGTCAGGCCAAGCTCACGCTGAAGGTCTTTCATCAGGTTGAGGATCTGGGCCTGAACCGAAACGTCGAGCGCCGAGGTGGGTTCGTCGCAGACGAGGAATTCCGGGTTGCTGGCGAGGGCCCGGGCGATGGAGATGCGTTGGCGTTGCCCGCCGGAAAACTCGTGCGGGAACTTCTCGCCATCCCGCGGTGACAGCCGCACTTGCTCCAGCAACTCGCCGACGCGGTGCAGGATGCTGCGATCGTCATCCATCAGCTTGTGGGCGCGGATAGGTTCGGCAATGATATCGGCCACCCGCCAGCGTGGATTGAGGCTGGCGTAGGGATCCTGAAAGATCATCTGCAGGCGCTTGCGCAGAGGGGCCATCTGCGACCGTGTGCGCAGCGAGGCGAGGTCCGTGCCCTCAAACTCGATGTGACCGCGGGTGGGGCGATAGAGGCCGACCACCAGCCGGGCGACCGTGGACTTACCGCAGCCGGACTCGCCGACCAGGCTAAAGGTCTTGCCTTGCGGAATCGCGAAGCTGACCCCGTCCACGGCCCGGACGATGGCCTTTTTCTGGCCCTCGAGCACCCGCGTCAGCAAAGGCGGTGAAACATCGAAGTACTTGGCCAAGCCTTCGACGCGCACGAGCGGCTGTGCTGCCGCGCCACCTTCCATGGCGCCCGCACCGCCGGTCTGGCGGTTCTGTGGCTTGTCCAAAGCCGTGGCGGCGAAGTCAGCCATGCGCCTCGACCCTCTGCAGTTCCTCGTCGTAGAGCCAACAAGACACATCCGTCGTGCCTTGCGTGATCAGGTCCGGCCGCTCGGCGAAGCAGCGCGCGAAGGCTTTCGGGCACCGCGGATGATAGGCGCAGCCGTTCGGAATCTCGGTCAGTCGCGGCATGGAGCCTTCGATCTGCGCCAGGCGGTCGGTGTGATGCCCGACCTTCGGGATAGAGCCCATCAGGCCCTCGGTATAGGGATGCTTCGCCTGCTGGATCACCTGCTGGACCGGGCCGACCTCGGCAAGACGACCGGCATACATCACGGCCACGCGGTCGGCTGTCTCGGCAATGACACCCATGTCGTGGGTGATCAACATGACGGCTGCGCCATGCTCGTGGCAGAGCTTCTTCAGCAAGGCGATGATCTGCGCCTGGATCGAAACGTCCAGCGCCGTGGTCGGCTCGTCGGCGATGACCAGGCGGGGATTGACGCAGAGCGCGAGCGCGATAACCACCCGCTGGCGCATGCCGCCGGAAAACTGATGCGGATACTGGTCGATGCGGCGCTCGGCCGAGGGAATGCCGACCTCTGCCAGCAGCTCGAGTGCCCGTTTTCGCGCGCCCTGCTCGCTGAGGTCCGTGTGCGTCCGGATTGTCTCGATGAGCTGGCGACCGACCGTGTAGAGCGGGTTGAGGCTGGTCAGCGGGTCCTGGAAAACCATGCCGATCTGCCGGCCGCGGATGCGGCGCATCTGTTCATACGGCAGGTTGTCGATACGCCGGCCGTCGAGATAGACCTCGCCGCCGCCGATACGTCCTGGCGGCTCCAGGAGGTTGATGACGGCCGTACCGGTCATGGACTTGCCGGCACCGGACTCGCCAACCACGCCCAGGACCTCGCCTTCGTTGACATGGAATGAGATGTCGTCGACCGCCACCAGCGTGCCTTTGCGCGTGGGGAATTCGACGCGGAGGTTTCTGACCTCCAGAACCGGGGTTTCGGCCACCCGCTTTACCTCAGCTTGGGATTGAGGGCGTCACGCAGCCAGTCGCCCAGAAGGTTTACGGCGAGGACCAGGATGACCAGGGCCGCACCCGGGAAGATGGTCATCCACCATTGGCCGGAGAAGAGGAAATCGTTGCCGATGCGGATGAGCGTGCCGAGCGAGGGTTGCGTCACCGGCACCCCTACTCCGAGGAAGGAGAGCGTCGCTTCGGTCAGCACGGCAAGCGCGAGCGACAGGGTGGCGATGACCAGCACCGGCCCGGTCACATTGGGCAGCACGTGGCGCAGCATGATCATGATCGGGTGGATGCCGATCACCTTGGCCGCCTGAACGTACTCCTTGTTTTTTTCGACGAGGGTCGAGCCGCGCACCGTTCGCGCGAAGTTGACCCATTGGGAGGCGGCGATCGCCAGGATGAGAACGACGAAGCTGACCTCGGCGCCGTGAGCGCCTTGGATGACGGCGCTGGCAATGCCGTCGATCATCAGGGCGATGAGAATGGCCGGGAAGGTGAGCTGGACATCGGCGATGCGCATGATGATGGCGTCTGTCCGCCCACCGACGTAACCGCTGATCAGCCCGAGGATGGTGCCGAAGACCAAGGCGAGCAGGACGGACGCGAAGCCGACCAGCAGCGAGATCTGCATCCCGAACATGATGGCCGAGAGCACGTCGCGGCCCTGGTTGTCCGTGCCGAGCGGGAACTCCGCACTGCCTTGGACACCGTAAACCTCCATCCACGCCGGTGGCAGCTCCGCGTTCATCAGGTTCAGGGAGGCCACATCGTTGGTGTTGTGCGGCGCAATCCAGGGCGCCAAGAAGGAGGCAAAGAACAACATCATGGTCACCACAAAGGCGACGATGGTGATCGGGGAGCGGCGGAAAGAGTAGAAGACATCGCCGTCAAAGAACCGCCGGAAGCTGTCGACAACGCGCGCGCCGAAGCCCGGCGCGAGCTGCTCGAGATTTTCTGCGTTTACCGCCATCGCTGCCGTCCTAGTGGGCGCCGCCGCGCTCGCCGCGCAGGCGCGGGTCGACCACGAAGTAGAGGAGGTCGACCATCAGGTTGATCATGACGAAGAAGAAGGCGATCAGAACCAGGTAGGTGGACATCACTGGAATGTCGACGAATTGGATTGCCTGGATGATCAAGAGACCCATACCGGGCCATTGGAACACGGTTTCGGTGATGATCGAGAAGGCCAGCAGAGAGCCGATCTGCAGGCCCATGATGGTGATCACCGGCACCAGCGTGTTCTTCAGCGCGTGCCCGTAGTTGATGGCTCGATTTCTGAGGCCGCGTGCCCGCGCGAACTTGATGTAGTCGGTACGCAGCACCTCCAGCATCTCGGCGCGGATGAGGCGCATGATCAGGGTCAGCTGGAACAGCGCCAGGGTCGTTGCCGGAAGAATCAGCGAGCGCCAGCCGTCGATAGTCAGAAGACCGGTGTCCCAGCCGCCGATATCGATCAGGCCGCGGCGCCCGAAGGTGGGAAGCGCTTGGAGCCAGACCCCGAAAACCAGAATGAGCAGGATGCCGATGAGGAAGGTCGGCAGCGATATGCCGATAAGGGAGATGGTCTGAAACAATCGGCTTAAGATGGAGTCTCTATGCAGACCGCTGTAGATCCCCATGGGAACCCCGAACAGCAGGGCCAGGATGGCGGCCACGAAGACGAGTTCCAAGGTCGCAGGCAGGCGGTCTGCCAGGACGACGTCGACCGACTGGCCAATGCGGTAGGAGACACCGAAGTCGCCCTGCGCCGTGTTGATGACGAATTTGGCGAACTGGATGGGGACCGGGTCGTTGAGACCGAGGCGTTCGCGCAGCGCTTCGCGCTGCTCCTCCGTGGCATCCTGCCCGACCATGTTGTTGATCGGGTCGCCAACGAATTGAAAGAGCGAGAAAGCAACCAGAGCCACCGCCAACATGACGAGGATGGCTTGAAACAGCCGTTGTACGATGAAGGCGAACATGTTCAGCCCCGGGCTATTGGCCTTGTGTGCCGGTAAAGAAGAGAGCGGCCCGTGCCGCTAAGGGCTCCGGGCCGCTCCTCATGCTCTCCAGCTTACTTCATCACGATGTAGCGCAGGTCGACGTCGTTGAAGGGGCGTTGAATCGCCTTCTCAACGGTGTCGTTCCGCACGCCCCACGCCAGCGCCTGCTGGTGCAGCGTGATGTGACCAAACTCGTCCTGGTGGATCTGGAAGGCCTCGCGGATCATCTCCATCCGCTTGTCCGGGTCCATCTCCGTCTTGACCATCTCGGTCAGCTCCTCGACCCGCGGATGCGAGAAGCGGCCGCTGTTCCAGTCACCGTGGCCCGCCTTGTCCGGATGCGTCATGAGCTGCATCAGCGGATTGAGCGAATCGTAGGAGCCGGGCGTCCAGCCGAGCATGTAGAACGAGGTGTTGTTGTTCTCGGCCAAACCGATCTTCTTGAAGTGCAGGGACTTGGTCTGCGCGTTCAAGGTCACGTCGATGCCAATCCGCTCGAGCATCGGCACGACAGCGGTGCAGATCTCTTCGTCGTTGACGTAGCGGTCGTTCGGGCAGTCGAAGGTGACCGGGAAGCCGTCAGGATAGCCCGCCTCGGCAAGCAGCTTCTTGGCCGCTTCGGGGTCGTAGGACGCCCGCTCGTTCATGTCCTCCTGGAAGCCGTTAATACCCGGTGCAACCATCAGGCCGGTCGGCGTGGCAGCACCGCGCATGACCACCCGCTTGATTGCCTCGATGTCGATCGCCTGGAAGAAGGCCTGGCGAACCCGCTTGTCCTTGAAGGGGTTCTGGCCGGTTCCCGGCATGTCCATCAGCTCGTCGCGCCACTGGTCGAAGCCAAGGAAGATGGTCCGCAGTTCCGGGCCTTCCATCACTTCCGAGTTGGCGTCGGCATTGACGCGCCGCACATCCTGGAGCGGCACCGGATACATCAGATCGATTTCGCCCGACAGCAGCGCCGCCACGCGGGTGGCATCGTTGCTGATCGGCGTGAAGACCGCCCGGGTGATGTTGGTCATCAGGCCGTCTTTGTTCCAGTAGTCCTCGAAGGGCTCGAGCACCAGGCGCGTATCCGGCACCCACTCAACCACCTTAAAGGGGCCGGTGCCGTTGGCGTTGACCTGCGCATAGTCGGCGGTGCTGTAGTCGCGCTTCACTTCGAAGGCGTCGTGCTCCTCAACCCACTCCTTATCCATGATGTAGAAGTTGGGCATGTTGAGCAGCAAAATGGGGTCCGGACCGTTGGTGATCAGGTCGACCGTATAGTCATCGACCTTCTTGATCTCCTTCACGGTGTTCACCGCAAAGGCCATGTCCGAGTTTTCCTGCTGCTGACGCTCCAGGGAAAAGACAACGTCATCAGCAGTAAAGGGATTGCCGTTGTGGAAGGTCACGCCTTCACGCAGATTGAAGCGCCAGGTGACCTCATCGATGTTGTCCCAGCTGACGGCGAGATCCGGCTCCAGCGAGAGATCCGGCTTACGGTGCACCAGGCGACCGTAAACATTGCCTTTCATGGTATTGGTCGGCCCCTCATTGTTCGAGTGAGGGTCCAAACCAAGAACGTCGCCCGTCGTTGAATAGCGGAATTCCTTGGCATTCGCGGTGCCCAGCGCCAGAACGGTCACTGCTGCCGCCGCGGCCAAGAGACCTAAGCGAAGTCGCATTATTATGCTCCCTGTCTTTGTCGTTCGTTCAGCCCAGTTCAGGCCAACAGAGCAAGGGCGCATTGCCAAACAGGCCTGCACCCGGCCGATGCCTAGCCTATTCCATTCGGTCGCGGATACAAGTGCCAGCTTTGGTTTGTGGTTATCTGGCCCAATGCGGTTAGGCGAGCGCGTTCTTGTAGATCTCGCCATCCTTCATGATCAGCGGGATCATTTCCCCTTGGCCCTGCAGTACGCCTAGGTCTTCCAAAGGGTTGCCGTCGACGACGATGATGTCGGCAATGGCGCCTTCGGCGATGACACCGAACTCGCCTTCGACATTCATCATGCGCGCGTTCTCGGAGGTTGCCGAGCGCAAAAGCTCAAACGGGCTAAGCACTTCCGAGCGAATGAGAAACTCGCGGCTTTGATAACGGTGCATCTCGCCCAACAGATCGGTGCCGAAGCCGATCTGGGTGCCAGCCGCCTTCAGAATCTCCAAGGAACGCAGCCCGACCTCCCTGACGTGCCGCAGTTTGTCGAGACTGACCTGAGGCAAGCCCAACTCCGGACCGTCGTTTTCGAGGGCCTCGTAGGTCACCAAAGTGGGCACCGCCCAGGCGCCGCGTTCTGTGCAGAATCGGGCCGTGTCCTCGTCGATCAAATTTACGTGCTCGACCGTCTTTACACCGTATTCCACACAACGATGGATGGCTTCCGGCGTATAGGCGTGGGCCATGACGTAGGTGCGCCAGGAGGCGGCTTCCCAGACGACCGCACGGATTTCCTCTTCCGAATACTGCAGGTTCCAGATCGGATCGGTAGGGGATGCCACGCCGCCGGACGCCATGATCTTGACCTGCGTTGCGCCCGTGCGGAGTTGGTCGCGCGCTGCTTTGCGGACCTCGGTGACGCCATCGGCCACAACCCCGAAAACGTTGCTGCTTTGCCCGCAGAAGCAAAGCGGCGGGCCCTCTTCGCCAACCGTGCGAAAGTCCGCGTGCCCGCCCGTTTGGCTCAGGGCCTTGCCGGAATAGAAGATCCGCGAACCCTCGATCAGGCGGCTTTTGACTGCCAGGGCAAGGCCGTAGTCAGCCCCGCCGGCGTCGCGCACCGAGGTGAAGCCCCGCATCAGCGAGCCTTCGAGGTTCTTGCGCGCATGTTGTGCCAGGAGGTAGCGCGGCATCTTATCGAGCCGTCCGATGTCCGGGTCGGCGGCCAGCGCATGGAAGTGGGCATCGATCAGGCCCGGCATGACAAAGCGGCCCTTGGCGTCGACGACATGGGCCTCTTCCGCACTGATGCGTCCTTCGCTGATCTCCTTAATGCGCTCACCTTCGATGAGCAGGCTGACGCCTTCCTGAAGACTGTCGCTGATGCCGTTGAACAACAGGCAGTTCTCGATCACGACTTTGTTCATGTGCGACCTATCCTCCCCCGCGAACGTGACGGAGCAGGCTAGGTGCCTCTCGCCAAGCCGGCAAGCGGGCAAAGTGGTATGGGAGACCCGCGAGTCGCTGGCTGGCGGCGGCTACAGCGGTCGTGCGATGGCGACAACGCCGACGGCGATAATGAACAGCGCCAGCGCCTTGTCGATCAGCACGAACATGCGGTCGGACAGACGGGCGCTCAGCAGCGTGGCACCAAGGCAGAGGATCAGCCACCACAGGGTGGAGCCGACGAAGACGCCGCCGACCAGCAGGCTTCCCTTGGTCACGTCGGGCGGCGTACCGTCGAAGATATTGAGGGCGGTGAAGGTTGCGACAAAGGCCAAAAAGGTGGCCGGGTTGAAGATGGTCAGGGCGAAGCCGGAGGCCATCGCGGCGGCGAGATTGGCGATGTTGGCAATGCTGGTCGGGCTGCGCCGTCGGGCCGGGTCTTGATCCAGAGCCGGCGGATCGGCCCGGTACATGAAGATGCCGAGAATGATCAGCGCGCTGCCGCCAGCATAGCGCAACAGCTCGATATGGCTCATCACGTAGCTGAGGATAAGGCTGAGGCCGAGCGCTGCGCCCGCGGCCAGGATGGCGTCGGCCAAGGCACCACCAATGCCGATCACGATGCCCGTCATCCAGCGTCCTTGCAGCGCACGGCGGATGCAGAGCGCAGCCACCGCGCCCATCGGCACGGCGACGATGAAGCCCGAGACAACCGCCTTGGCAACGAGAACGAAGTACTCCACAGCTTTCCTCCGGTCGGCGAGGCCGTGTATCAGGAGGCTTCCGGCAACCCAAGCCTCTTTCTATCGGGGGATTTGCCTGCCCTCTGGATTGTATCGCCGGCCAAAGAACGGGATGTAGGCGATCGTTCTACGGCTTCATCGTGAGGAGAGATGAGATGGGCAGCTCAAGTGAGGCGCGGGAGGGGGCACAGCTGACGCGCTGTGCGTGGGTTGGCAACGATCCGCTTTACCAAGCCTATCATGATGAAGAATGGGGCGTGCCGCTCTATGACGATCGGAGTCTCTTCGAACTGCTGATGCTGGAGAGCTTTCAAGCGGGTCTTTCTTGGATCACGATCCTGCGCAAGCGAGAGGCCTTTCGTGAGGCCTTCGCCGGGTTTCAGCCGGAGCGTATCGCTGGATTTGCGGAAGAAGATGTTGCCCGTCTGCTCGCCGACCCCGGTATCGTCCGTCATCGGGGCAAGATCGAAGCGACGATCACCGGTGCACGCATCTGGTGTACCATGATGTCGGAGGCGGATGGCTTTTCACGCTTTCTTTGGTCTTTCGTCGACGGCACCCCAAAGCGCAACAGCTGGCGCAGCATGGCAGAGGTGCCGGCCAGCACGCCGGACTCGGAAGCCTTGTCCAAGGCGCTCAAGAAGAAAGGCTTTCGTTTCTGCGGCCCGACCATCTGTTACGCCTTCATGCAGGCCTCCGGCATGGTCAATGATCACACGATCGACTGTTTTCGCTACAATGCAATAAATAAATAGCTTCTTTTGTTGTCTTAATTATTCGAGTTTAGAGAGGTAATTTGAGAAAACCTTTGTAATTCTTACCAGTTCATTAATGACGAAAAGCTAATCTCGCGGCTTGGTGGCCTTTTTGTTGGAGGACAGAGCGATGAGGTTGGCAAGATTCTGCAAGCCTTGGGCGCGCACGCTTCGCCGCCTCGGGCAAGATCGCAGAGGCGGCGTCGCTGTCTTTCTGGCCGTGATGCTGATTCCCCTGATCGGATTCGTTGGAATCTCGATCGACACCGCCCGCGGCTACTTTCTCAAGGCACGGCTCTACCAAGCGCTTGATGCCGCCGCCCTTGCCGGCGGTCGGGTCTTCTTCGAGGAAGATCGGAACCAGGACATCCGGGACTTCTTCGCGGCGAATCTCGGCGAGGGTTTCATGGATGCAACCCTGTCGCCACTCGACATCACGGCGAACCAGGATGAAGGCTCCATCGAGGTGATTGCCTCCGCGACGATCGATACCACCTTCCTGCAGTTGCTCGGTCATTCGACCATAACGGTCTCGGCCCGTACCGTCGTTCAGCGCGCCGACCGTGGCATGGAGCTGGTACTGGTGCTCGACAACACCGGCTCTATGCGTGGCTCGAAAATGAACAACCTGCGCGTTGCCGCGCATGAGCTGGTCGACATTCTCTACGGCAACCGTCAGAGCATTCCGAACTTCTGGATCAGCCTGGCTCCCTATTCCGCGACCATCAACATCGATCGACAGAATGTTGGATGGCTCGCCAACGGGTCCGTCGAAGCGCTGCCCTACGAGTTTCCTGCCGACGTGGTGAGCCAGGATGACTGCCAGGGCACCAACGTCGAGTGGGATGCGGCGCATCAGACCTGCATCATCGGTGAGACCACTGTCGATGCCACTATGACCGAGGGCGAATGCGGCCCGGTTGGCGTATGGCATGCCGATACGAACAGCTGTGTGATCGGCGACGGCTGGAAGGGCTGCGTCATGGCCCGTCTCAACGGTGAGGACGAGACCGACACGCCGCCCGCGCTTGAGCCGTTCCAGCCCTACTACTGGCCTTCTTGGGACGGTATCGAGGGCGACCACGAGCCACGCTACAACGACTATCTGCCCACGGACATCGACGAAAGCGAGGCGACCAACACCAATTCAAACGACGGTATTGGTCCAAACCTCGGTTGCGGCCCCGAAATCCGGCCGTTCATGACGCAGCGCACGGCGGTCGAGGCAGCCGTCGACAACATGGATTCCTGGCACCGCGGCGGTACGGCAACCAATCTCGGCATGGTTTGGGGTTGGCGTCTGCTGTCGCCGCGTTGGCGTGGTCTCTGGGGCTTGTCTGATATGCCGCTGGACTACGATGAGCCCTTGAACGAGAAGGTCGTGGTGGTGCTGACCGACGGTTACAACCAAATGTACGCCGGCCATGCCCCCTCTGGAGATAGCGACTTCTCCTCCTATGACCGCGTCAGCGCCAACGTGCTCGGTTCGACCTCGGTCAATGGAGCTCGCCAGGTGCTCAATCAGCGCATGGTCAACATCTGCCAGTCGATGAAGGATGAGGACATCGTCGTGTATGCCATCACCTTCTCGGTCGCCAACAACTCTGGCGGCAACCAGATCCGGCAGATTTTCCAGGACTGTGCAACGACGCCGGCCCACTACTTCGACAGCTACACCGGCGCCCAGCTGGAAGCCGCTTTCCGGACCATCGGCCAGCAGCTCAGCAATCTGCGCATCAAGGAATAGCGACTCAGAGTTAAGGGATTTTGTCCCAATGGGGCCTGCGCGGCCGACAGCTTGGCTGCGCCGGCCCCCTGCTGTGGGAAGCGGACGTTGTCGCTTCACAAGACGAAACGTCGACCGGTGAGCCAAGCTCGACAGTCACTGTGCGGTTGAACGTTTTTTAAGCTTGGCTCTGTAGTTTTCTAGGATTTTCATGGGTCTAAGGAGTCCCACAGGTGAATATGCAGCCCAAGGATAAGGGGCGCAGGCCGTTCCGTTGCTTGCTGCGCGATGAGCGCGGCGCGACGGCCGTGTTGCTGGCGGTGCTGCTTATACCGCTGATCGCTTTCGTAGGCCTCTCGATCGACACGGCCAGAGCCTATTTCCTCAAGGCACGGCTGAACCAGGCGATCGACGCGGCGGCCCTGGCCGGCGGACGCGTTTTCTTCGAAACCGACCGCAACCAAGACGTCAAGGACTTCTTCGCCGCCAACTTTCCAGACGGCTTCATGGGGTCGACGGTCAGCCCGCTGACCATCAATGCCGACCCCGTCGAGGGCTCGATCGAAGTGATGGCCAGCGCCACGATGCAGACGACCTTCCTGACGCTGATCGGTCATTCCAGCGTCACTGTATCCGCGCGCACGGTCGTGCAGCGGGCCGAGCGTGGCATGGAGCTGGTTTTGGTGATGGACAATACCGGATCGATGTCCACCAACAACCGCATCGGCAACATGCGCTCGGCCGCCCATGAGCTGGTCAGTATCCTTTATGGCACCAAAACCAGCATTCCTGACTTTTACGTTAGCATCGTCCCCTACGCCGCGACGGTGAACATCGGCGAGGCGCATGATGGGTGGCTGGCGACGGGCGCGATCGACCAGCTGGACTACGAGTATCCCGAAAGCGAAGTTTCTTCTTCCAACTGCAGAGGCAGCAATACCGACTTCGACCATGGATTTGATGCCTGCACGGTCGGCACCAAGCAAACGCGAGGGGGCCTGAGCCAGGCGGACTGCGAGGCCATCGGCATTTGGAACCAGGCGAGCCAGAGCTGCTTGGTTGCGGATGGTTGGGCTGGCTGTGTCATGGCACGGTCGGGCGGCAACGACCTGACCGATACCTCGCCCACTGCCGCGCCTTTCGCGCCGTTTCATTGGGAGCGCTATACCGGCAGCTCCACGAACTGGATGCACAACCGCTACCTGCCCAACCGGATCAGGGAGACCACTTCCTCTGGCGCACGCGGGCCGAACCGCGGCTGCGTGACTGAAGTCCGGCCGCATCTCACGACGCGCGGCGACGTGGACGAGGCGATCGACGACATGGTCTCCCACTACTGGGGCTATACCCACATTCCCTTGGGCCTAGTGTGGGGCTGGCGCCTGCTGTCGCCGGACTGGCGCGGCCAATGGGGCAGCGCGGAGTTGCCGCTCAACTACGATGAGCCGCTCTCCGACAAGGTGGTCGTGCTCCTCACGGACGGTGTCAACACCGCCCACGACAACGTCTATACCGCCTATGGCTGGCTGGCCGACGGCGCGCTCGGCACCACGACGGACCAGGCGACGACTACCCTCAATCAGAAACTCGGCACCATTTGCACCGCAATGAAGAATGAGGGCATCGTGATTTACGCCATCACCTTCGAGGTGCCGGAGACTGACGAGGGCCAGACGATCCGCACGCTTTTCGAGAACTGCGCGACCTCACCCGGCCACTACTTCAACAGCTACGGCGGCGGTCAGCTGAACACGGCGTTTCGCACGATCGCCAATCAGCTGAGCAACCTGCGCATCAGAGAGTAGGGCGACCCTGAGGGCCGGTCGGGCCGGAAGGACCTCCGTTCCGTTCTGGATAGAACCATCTATCTACATTCATCACAGGCCTTGTGGGCACGGCACGGCGCGTCAGTGCCTACAAGGACTCTTGAACCGTGTCAGCTTGGCTTGCCGGATGTTGAAGTTCAGCTCCGTCCGTCCCCACTCGTCATCCTGCAGATGCATACCGGGAACGGGCTAATAGTCTTTTGGCGTGCTTTACGGCTGAGCAATGCTGCCAGCAGAACCGAACAATGCGATCTACTTATCCGGATAGGCACACGGACGGCTCCGCATCACAACTCCAGTTGATGGACCGCACTGAATTTGTTGGGCCGGGTGGTTAAACACCCCAACGTCTGGGCTTCGGGCGCGTGGCGGTAAGCGACCATGAGCAGCGGGACAGGCTCGGCATTGTGACAGGCGCTGACGACAGCCCCGATCTTCCGCAAGCCGTGAGAGCTGTCGTTGCTGGGCAGACCCATCTCCGCGCCACACTTCCTGATCAGATGAGGCAGTGCCGGGATGCCGACCGCCATGTCGCCGCGTCGAAAGAGAAAGAACGGGCTCGCCGCTGCGACGGGCGGTACTGGTGCCAGAGTCAAAGAGGCAGAGATCGCGAGGATGGTTTCGCAGATTCTCCTTGATGGAAAAGCCGCGTTCGAATTGCGGACTGGATCAACCGGGATAGATGGGCCTGACAGCAGGCGTTAAGGACTCGGCGGTGGAGGAGGCGGCGTTTCGATATCCAGCGTGTCCATGAGGCGAGCACGGAAGATGCCGCGGTGATAAAGCTGCGTGCCGGTGACCATATCGGTGACCAGCATGGGTTCGAAGTTGAAGTAAACCTCGGCGACAAAGATGTTCTCGTTGTCGTTCAAGGTCAGCGCGGCGGGCAAGACCGCGACCTCGCCAAGTGCGCCGATTTGGCTGCTGAGGGTGAGATGGTCGCTCTGTTTCACCTGCCAGGCGACTGTCGCGTCTCCACCCTGTAGCCGTTGCACCGCGCTGAGCACAATACCGCCGCTCGCATTGAAGTCGAAAGGCTCCATGATATGCGGGATGGCATCCATGATGTTGTTGATCTCGGCCAGTGTCAGCGTCTCATTGCGTGACAGCAGGTCGCCGAGGGTCATGGAGGCGCGGTCGAGCTTCTGGGTCAGCAAGGCATAGCGGGCAACCTCGACACCGCCCATGAACAGCGTCGCGAGCATGGCCATGCCAAAAGCCGTTTCGATCAAGACGTTGCCACGACGGTCGCGCAGCAGTAGGCGAAGGCGTCTCATCACTCGGTCGTCCCGTAGGGCTCGTTGCGCACGACCACGCTGGCGCGCAGTTCGATCTTGCCATTGTTGCCGATGAAGCCGTTCAGCATGCCGGTCATGAGCGGCCAGTCGTAGTCGATTGTATAGAGAACGATGTCCTCGGGGCCGCCCAGGCCGGCAGCCCCCATATCGGGATCCCATTGGTTGTTGCCGTTGATGTCCATGTAAGGCTCGCCGGCGTCGAACGTCCCGTTGCTGTTCTCGTCCGTGAAGGGCTCGGGCTGGCCGATCGAGTCGAAGCTGGGATAGACCAGCGTGCTGAGATTAGCGGCCGTACCGTCGACCAGCCCATGGGTATGGTCCTCGACGATTTTCAGAATGCGCTCCTCTCGCGTCAGTCCGTTGGGCTGAAAGCCGGTCAAGCCAAAACGCGACGCCTCCCGCAGGCCGCCTTCCAGCAGGCTGCTGACAAAGAGAATCATGGAGAACTCGATGATTCCCACAGTCGCCATGATCACCACCGGTGCCGCGATAGCGAACTCGGTCACCGCGGAACCCTTGCGATTGCGGCGCAAGCGCTTCATTGTGGCCATCAGGCGGAGATTGGTCCGAGCAGGCATTGACGTGCAGGCTCCATGACGTTCGGCCGACGGGGCCGATGCGAAAGCGCGTCAGTCTAGAAGGATCGCCCTTTACAATCTGTTAGGGATCGGTGGCATTTGCGGTTATTGCCGCCGACCCTCAGGGCGCGTAGGTCGCCTAGACGTGCTCCTCCAAGCTCTTGGAATTGCAGCCTGAAAATTTCCTGCGCAGGGTCTTGAATAGGCCCGCGTGATCGCCGATATACGCGGCGTGTTAGCACTCTCTTTCGAAGAGTGCCATTCCATCCTTATGAGCTAGTTCTGTTCAACTCCTGGGAGGAGCAAACATGAAATTCCGTCCCTTGCATGACCGCGTGGTCATCCGTCGCTTGGAAGAGGACGAGAAGACCGCTGGCGGCATCATCATTCCTGACAGCGCCAAGGAAAAGCCGATGCAGGGCCAGGTCCTGGCCGTCGGCCCCGGCAGCCGCAACGAGAAGGGTGAGGTCGCTCCGCTCGACGTGAAGGCCGGCGACACCGTTCTGTTCGGCAAGTGGTCCGGCACGGAAGTCCGCATCGACGGCGAAGACGTGCTGATCATGAAAGAGTCCGACATCATGGGCGTGATCGAAGGCAAGTCGGCCGCCCGCAAGAAAGCCGCTTAACTGAAGGACATCTGAAGAATGGCTGCTAAAGAAGTTAAATTCTCCGCCGACGCCCGCGCGCGCATGCTGAACGGCGTCGATATCTTGGCCGACGCGGTCAAGGTCACGCTCGGTCCCAAGGGCCGCAACGTCGTGCTCGACAAGTCGTTCGGCGCGCCGCGTATCACCAAGGACGGTGTCACGGTCGCCAAGGAAATCGAGCTGACCGACAAGTTCGAGAACATGGGCGCCCAGATGGTGCGCGAGGTCGCCAGCAAGACCAACGACATTGCCGGTGACGGCACCACCACCGCGACCGTTCTGGCCCAGGCCATCGTGCGCGAGGGCTCGAAGCTGGTTGCGGCCGGCCACAACCCGATGGACCTGAAGCGCGGCATCGACCTTGCGGTTGAGTCCGTGGTGGCCGAGCTGCAGAAGAAGTCGCGCAAGATCACCAGCAACGGCGAGATCGCGCAGGTCGGCACCATCTCCGCCAACGGCGACACCGAGGTCGGCGACATGCTGGCCCAGGCCATGGAGAAGGTCGGCAACGAGGGCGTGATCACGGTCGAGGAGGCCAAGAGCCTTGAGACCGAGCTCGACATCGTCGAGGGCATGCAGTTCGACCGCGGCTATCTCTCGCCTTACTTCGTGACCGACGGCGAGAAGATGCTGGTCAATCTGGAAGACCCCTACATCCTGATCCACGAGAAGAAGCTCTCCAGCCTGCAGGCCATGCTGCCGGTTCTGGAGTCCGTGGTGCAGTCGGGTCGTCCGCTCCTCATCATCGCTGAGGACGTCGAGGGCGAGGCCCTGGCCACCCTGGTGGTCAACAAGCTGCGCGGTGGCCTCAAGGTCGCAGCCGTCAAGGCACCGGGCTTCGGCGATCGCCGCAAGGCCATGCTGCAGGATATTGCTATCCTGACCGGCGGCACGGCGATCAGCGAGGACCTGGGCATCAAGCTCGAGAACGTTACGCTCGAGATGCTGGGCCAGGCCAAGAAGGTTGTCATCACCAAGGAAGAGACCACGGTGGTCGAGGGTGTCGGCAAGAAGAAGGACATCCAGGCTCGCTGCAACCAGATTCGGGCGCAGATCGAAGAGACGACCTCCGACTACGACCGCGAGAAGCTGCAGGAGCGTCTGGCCAAGCTCGCTGGTGGTGTTGCGGTCATCCGCGTCGGCGGTGCGACCGAGGTCGAGGTGAAGGAGCGCAAGGACCGTGTCGAGGACGCGCTCAACTCCACCCGTGCCGCGGTTGAGGAGGGCATTCTGCCGGGTGGCGGCGTCGCCCTGCTGCGTGCCGGCGCCTCGCTGGAGAAGATGAAGATCGACCACGAGGAGCAGAAGGCCGGCGTCGATATCGTTCGCCGCGCCCTTCAAGCGCCGCTGCGCCAGATCGCGCAGAACGCGGGTGCCGACGGCTCGATCGTGGTTGGCAAGGTCCTCGAGACGAAGGAATACAACTTCGGTTTCGATGCTTCGACCGATACCTACAGCGACCTGATCAAGAGTGGCATCATCGACCCGGCCAAGGTCGTGCGCGCCGCGCTGCAGGACGCCGCTTCCGTCTCTGGGCTGCTGATCACCACCGAGGCCATGGTGGCTGAGAAGCCGGAGAAGAAGCCGGCCGCTCCGGCCGCTCCGGACATGGGTGGCATGGACTTCTAAAGTCTTTCCACTCTGTTGCAGTTACTCTGCGAGGGGCCGCGGCGATGCTGCGGCCCCTTTGCTTTGGCGGGTGGAATCGGCCGTTCAGGGATCTTACGTAGTCCGGAGCGATGGGAAGGCGTGGAGAGCTATGTCCGAGACGACAGCAGAAAATGGTGTTTGCGGTGTGCTGCTGGCAGGCGGCTTGGCTCGTCGTATGGGGGGCGGCGACAAATGCCTGCGGCCGCTCGCCGGCCAGCCAATCTTGGCCCACGCGATCGCCCGCTTGCGGCCCCAGGTCGATGCGCTGGTCATCAACGCCAACGGTGACCCGGCCCGTTTTGCCGATTTCTCGCTACCTGTCGTCGCCGACGTGATCGAGGGTTTCGCCGGTCCGTTGGCGGGGGTGCTGAGCGGCATGACCTGGGCTCGGGCGCACGCGCCCCATTGCAGCCACGTGGTCACGGTGCCGACTGACGCGCCTTTCCTGCCGGACGACTTGGTGCAGCGCTTTCAAGTGGCTTTGGCCGAGCAAGGTGCAGTGCTTGCCTGCGCGGCGTCGGGTGGTCGCGCCCATCCGGTTTGTGGTCTCTGGCCGGTCAGCTTGGAAGACGACCTGCGCTCGGCGATGGAACGAGACGACATTCGCAAGGTCGATGCTTGGACCGCACGGTACCGTCTCGCTGAAGTGGATTGGCCGAGCGAGCCGATCGACCCTTTCTTCAACGCCAACCGCCCCGAGGACTTGGCCACCGCCGAGACGATGATCGCCGCCACGGCCCGGTAGGCCTGCTGTCATAAAAGAATCTCCGGCAGCCAGCGCGCCTGGCGGAAATGCTGCATTGCAAAATACCGCGCAGCCTCCATAACCTGCGGTGCGAGATGACAGAGTTGCGACCGCATGCGGGCCCTGCGGTCCAACAGGATTGCCTGGGATAGGGCCCTGCGGAACCAGTGAGGGAGCGAAGGAATGGGACAGCTCGCCGGCAAAGTTGCCATCGTGACGGGGTCGACCAGCGGTATTGGCCTGGGCATTGCCGAGGCGCTCGCTGCAGCAGGCGCCAAGGTGATGCTGAACGGACTGGGCGACGCTGACGACATCGAAAAGACCCGCAGCGGCCTCGCCGAGCGCACCGGCGTCGAGGTGGCCTACTCCGATGCCAACCTGATGGACCCGGATGCTGTGGCCGGGATGGTCGCCGAGGCCGAACAGACACTTGGACCTGTCGACATCCTGGTGAACAATGCCGGTATCCAGTTCGTCTCGTCGGTCGAGGAGTTCCCGCGCGAGAAGTGGGACGCCATCATCGCCCTCAATCTCTCGGCGGTCTTTCACGGCACCAAAGCGGTGCTGCCCGGGATGAAGGCGCGGCGCTGGGGCCGTATCGTCAACATCGCCTCGGCACACGGCCTCGTCGCGTCCCCCTTCAAGTCTGCCTATGTCGCAGCCAAGCACGGTGTACTCGGCATGACGAAGGTGGTCGCGTTGGAGTGCGGCGAGTATGGCGTGACGGCCAATGCCATCTGCCCAGGCTATGTGCACACGCCGCTGGTCGAAAAGCAGATCGACGAGCAAGCCAAGGCCCATGGCATTCCGCGGGAGGAGGTCGTCAAGAAGATCATGCTCGAGCCGCAGCCGACCAAGGAGTTTGTCGGCGTCGACGAACTCGGGGCTTTCACGGTCTTCCTCTGTACCGATCAGGCACGCTCGATCACGGGTGCCGCCCTGCCGGCCGATGGCGGCTGGACAGCGCGCTGAGGTGCCTGGCATGGCGGAGAAAGCGACCGGGTCACGCCGGGCGACCTCTCGCAAGCGAGGTGCGGGCAGGAGCGCTTCGGCGAGTGGCGCCTCGACGGCGGTAAAAGCGAAGCCGACCGGCCAGGCAAAGGCGCCGGCGGACGGCGCCAAGCCTGTCAATTTGGCGCTGCAAGGTGGCGGCGCGCACGGCGCCTTCGCTTGGGGCGTGCTCGATCGCCTGCTCGAAGAGCCGCAGATCTCTTTCGAGGGTGTCTCGGCCACCTCGGCCGGTGCCATGAACGCGGCCGTGCTGGCGCATGGCTTGACCGTCGGCGGGCGTGACGGGGCCAAAGAGGCGCTGGATGGCTTCTGGCAGCAGGTCAGCGAGTCGGCCGACTTCAGCCCCTTGCGGCCGACCATGCTGCAGGAAATGACCAGCGACTACAGCGCGCCTTCGCCGGCTTTTGTGTTCTTCGACATCATGACGCGGCTGGTGTCGCCCTATCAGTTCAATCCGCTCAACATCAATCCGCTGCGCCAAGTCCTGGAAGACAGCGTCGACTTCGAGCGCGTTCGAACCGCCTGCCAGCTCAAGCTCTTCATCAGTGCCACCAATGTGCGCACGGGCAAGGTTCGGATCTTCCGCAACCACGAGGTCACGCTCGATGCGGTGATGGCCTCTGGCTGCCTGCCGCTTCTGTTTCACGCGGTCGAGGTGGAGGGGGAGGCCTACTGGGACGGCGGCTACATGGGCAACCCGGCCATCTACCCCCTGATCTATCACTGCGAGTCGCGGGACGTTGTGATCGTGCACATCAATCCGCTCTATCGCGAAGAAGTGCCGGTCGAGGCGTCGGCCATTCTCAATCGTATCAATGAGATCTCGTTCAACTCTTCACTGATGCGCGAAATGCGAGCGATCGCCTTCGTGACCAACCTGATCGATGACGAGCAACTGCATGGTCGGGCCATGAAGCGCATGCTGATCCATTCCATCGAAGCGGACGAGGTTATGCGCGATCTTGGCGTTCACACCAAGATGACCCCGAGCTGGCGTTTCCTGACGCACCTGCGCGACCTAGGTCGCCATCATGCCGATGCCTGGTTGGCAGGCTCGCTCGACAAGGTTGGTCAGGAATCAAGCGTCGATATTCGCGAGAAATATTTATAAGTTAGCGAGCTGTGTTAACGCGATCTCGGAAGCTGGCCTTCAACCAGCGCCAGATCTGACGCCACCAGGAATTGGCATTCTCGAAACGCTGATCGAGCTCGAGGCGGGCTAGGAAGGGCTCCCAAACCTCGTTCTTGAAGTAGACCCAGAGACGCCAAAGGGCGATCACCAGCAGGGCAAACAGCAGGAAGCCAATGGCGCGCTGCCAGGAGAAAGGCGTGTCGTTTGGTCCCGCTGCCGGCTCCAGGCTGACGGCGTTGGGGAACATCGACAGGAACTCGATGCGCCAGCCGTAGTGCTTTACTGCCACCCAGCGCGGCGCCTCCTCCGTGCTGGTGTAGCGCTGGGCCAGCGTCTGCAGGTTCCCGGAGTCGAACTTGAAGTACCAGGGAAAGCCCCAACCGGTCTCCTCGTTGCGATAGACCCGAGGCTGGCCATCTGGCCAGACCGCATTGATGAAGCGCACGTCGCGCGTCATGCCGACGGCCGTGTTGGAAACACCCTCCTGCGGTATCCCAGAGGCGCCGACGTCCATGCGCTTCACGTCGGTGCCGACGATGTAGACGGTGTCGTAGCTCGGCAGGTAGTAGTTCAGGAACAAGACGGCCAGAATCAAAGGGGTAATCCTAAGACTCCATCCGATGATATGGCCCACCATGCTTGCTACCCTTACCGCCTTGCCGGCTCAGTTTCACACTTGCGTTATATAGGCGGTGACGGCGCTCGGTTGAATGCTGGTCGGCGGCTCTGGATGCCGCAGCGGCGCGAAAAGGCGTTTGCGGCGGTGACCTCAATGGCGTCCTTTGGGTCCGTGCCTTCGTCGTGCCGAAGCCGAGGCACGCACATGGCCGCTTGACGACCCGCATTGTCACCCACATCTGTGGTGGATAATTCCACGTGGGCTTGGAAGAGAATTCTGGCGGTGAGCGTCACCGACAAGATCTGCGAGAGCTTGCCGCTCGGCATCGTTCTCGAAAAGCGTTCCATCGAGCACCGTTGGGCCAGCCATCGGTGGAGTCCGGTGGATGTCATTCCCGGCGCGCCGGCGCTTGACCCGGCGGGCCCTTGGCGCGTTCTCGGCAGCGGCGATCGCTGGACCCGCTTTCACGCCGGCACCTTGCCGATGCAGCTCTTCCGCAAGGAGACAGAGGGCTACCGCCTCAATCTCAGTCAGGAACCGCCGCGCCTATTCGTGATTCTCCGCAGCGGAGATGATGCCGACAGCGAGCACGACTGGGTGCCGATCCACGCCACGGCTTGCCCCTACGAGGCGCAGGACTACCTCGACAGCGGCGACGACCTGGTGGAAGCAGTGTCGATGCCGCCCGAGATCATCGCTTTCATCCAGGACTTCGTTGATCGCAACCATGTCGACGAGCCCTTCGTAAAGCGCAAGCGCAAGCCGCACGATCCTCGCAAGATGGGCTTTGCGGAAGCCGGCCGGGCGCCGGTCGATCGCCCGCGGCGAGGGGGCGCCACGGGAGGACGCGAGAGGTGAGCGAGGACGCCAACTTCCTGTCGCGCTGGGCGCGGCGCAAAGCCGAGGTCCAAGACTCCGAGGCGGCGCAAGCCACGGCAGCGCGTGAGACGGCCGAGCGTCATCAGCCAGAAGAGCTGGATGGTCGAGATCGGCCGGTGACCGAAGAGGAGATCGCCGCGCTTCCCGATCCGGACAGCCTTGAGCACGGCGCAGACTTCAAGCCGTTCTTGCGGCCAGGCATTCCGCAAGCCTTGCGGCAACGCGCGCTTCGTCGGATTTGGCGCGTCAATCCCGCCATCGGCTTTCTCGACGGCATGAACGAGTACGATCTCGACTACACGGATGCTGCGACGGTGGTCGACAATCTGAAGACCGCCTATCAGGTTGGCCGCGGCTTCGTCATTCCGGAAGAGGAAGAGGCTGCTGCCGAGAAGGCCGAACCTGCGACCACACCTCAGACTGGCGAGGACCCGGAGGAGCGCGGTGTTCCGGCGGTGGACGGCGACGAGAGTAGTGACGAAGGGCTGAAGAACACCGAGACGCTGTCGGAAGATACGTCGCATGAGAAGAGTGAGGAGCCAGCTGCTTCGTCCGACGATATGGCTGTTCTGAGGGACAAGCCTGACACCAAGGACACGGAGACTATCGCGGCTCCGTTGCCAGGGCGGCAACCGGGGCAGGCCGCTGTGCGCCGCTGGGTGCGCTTCTCCGTTCCAAAGGAAGGCTCTGGTGTTTCCTAGAAACGGCGGGTGTCGAAGCGGCGTCTCTCACGATTGGCCGCAGAGTGCTTTTTGCTCGTAATAGTCAGCCATTCTTGTCCGTGAACAGCTGCTGCCTCTAAGAAATGGCATTCAGTGGGGCGGTTATGGTGAAAAATCTCAATAAAAGATTAAAAGAGAATTTGAATTACTGGTGTTTAGCAAGAAATACTTAGAACCGATTTCATTTATCGACTCTTCCGTGTAAATCTTAGTATGCGAATGAGAATGATTCGCGTGTTGCGGCGCACAAATATTACCGAATACTCTCCCAATGCTTGACAGTGGCGATCTAAAAGGTTTCTATAGAGATCAGCAAGAACCTGAAACATAAGGATTTTTGCCCAACATAAAGACCGAAGTAACGGTCTAAAGACAAGGCCAATCGATGGCTAATAAGTTGGAAGAAAACGAGTTCGGGAGGAGATTTTGGTGGTCGCTGCTGAGCGTGTCAGCATCACCGACGAGGACCAGCTGAGGGTCAACTGGTATCTGCTTTTTGCGCGACTCTTGGGCGAGCCGCCGAGCGAGAAGACCCTAGAACTGGTCAGCAGCCTGCAGGGCGACGAGAGCGAGATCGGCGTGGCGATCGGCGCTCTGGCGCGCGCTGCGTCTGGCGTGTCGCCTGCCGAACTGCAGCAAGAGTACTTCGATCTGTTTATCGGTGTCGGCGGCTCGGAGCTGACGCCCTATGCTTCCTATTATCTCACCGGTTTCCTGCACGAGAAGCCACTCGCCAAGCTGCGCGACGACATGTGGAGCCTCGGGATTAGCCGCCAGGACGATCTCAAGGAGCCCGAAGACCACATCGCTGCCCTGTGCGAGATGATGGCCGGCCTGATATCCGGCAACTTCGGCGAGCCGCAGGACCTCGAAACGCAGAAACGGTTTTTCCAGACGCACATCGGCTGCTGGGCGCCTCGGTTCTTTGAGGACCTCGAGGCTGCGGAAGCGGCGCGGTTTTACATGCCTGCCGGGACACTCGGTCGCCTGTTCATGGAGATCGAGCGGCAGGCTTTCGAGTTGGCGGCCTAGCGCCAAGCGACAACAACGAAAAGGGGCGGCGGACCCCGACTAGGCAGTGTTCCGCCGGGTAGCGTTTCACCACAGAAAAGGGTGAGCAACATGAAGAAGAGTGAAGACCAGGCGTTGGCTCGCCGGGACTTCTTCAAGAAAGCGGGTCTCGGCCTCGGGGCCGCAGGCGCAGCGGCGGTGACCATGGTCGCCGGCGAGGGCGAAGCGGCTGAAGTGGCCAAGTCGGACAATTCGGCCGGCTATCGGGACACCGCACATGTGAAGACGTTCTACGAACTCGCGCGTTTCTAGAGCCGAACTGGCTCGTTGCCGGCCGGTTGGCCGGCTGAACTACTCATTAGGAGAGGTCAATGCTGACAAGAAAGACGAATGGGGTTGCAACTGGCCCCCGTTTGTCAAAAGCGCTTGCCGGTACCTCCGGTAGCGCGATTGACCGCCGTACCTTCCTGAAACGTTCTGGGCTGACCGCCGGTGGTATCGCCGCCGCGTCGACCCTGTCGTTCGGGCGCGTACGGAAGGCGGAGGCTGCGGCGCCCGACCCGAAGGCGGGCACGGTTCTCAAGAAGTCGGTTTGTACTCACTGCTCGGTTGGCTGCACGGTCATTGCCGAGGTGCAGAACGGCGTCTGGACCGGTCAGGAGCCGGGCTGGGACAGCCCCTTTAACCTGGGCGCGCACTGCGCCAAGGGTGCCTCGGTGCGCGAGCATGCGCATGGCGAGCGGCGCCTGAAGCATCCGACCAAGCTGGTCGACGGCAAGTGGCAGCAGATTTCCTGGGAACAGGCGATCAACGAGATCGGCGACAAGATGCTGGAGATCCGCGAATCGAGCGGTCCAGACTCGGTCTACTGGCTCGGTTCTGCCAAGCACAACAACGAGCAGGCCTACCTGTTCCGCAAGTTCGCCGCCTTCTGGGGCACGAACAACGTCGATCATCAGGCCCGGATCTGTCACTCCACCACGGTCGCAGGTGTTGCCAACACCTGGGGCTACGGCGCGATGACGAACTCCTATAACGACATCCACAATTCGCGCGCGATCTTCCTCATTGGCGGTAACCCCGCCGAGGCGCACCCCGTTTCGCTGCTTCACCTGCTCAAGGCGAAGGAGCAGAACAACGCGCCCTTCATCGTTTGCGACCCGCGCTTCACGCGGACCGCGGCGCATGCGGACGAGTACGTCCGCTTCCGGCCCGGCACCGACGTGGGGCTCATCTGGGGCATCCTCTGGCACATCTTCGACAACGGCTGGGAAGACCGGCAGTACATCAAAGAGCGTGTCTGGGGCATGGACCAGATCAAAGCCGAGGTGGCCAAGTGGACGCCGGAAGAGACCGAGCGCGTCACCGGCGTGCCCGGTTCGCAGCTCAAGCGGATCGCCCGCACGCTGGCCAATAACCGTCCTTTCACCATCATCTGGTGCATGGGCGGCACGCAGCACACCAACGGCAACAACAACACCCGCGCCTACTGCGTCCTGGGCCTGGCCCTCGGCGTGATCGGCACCTCGGGCGGCGGTACCAACATCTTCCGCGGCCATGACAACGTGCAGGGCGCGACCGATCTCGGCGTGCTGTGCCACACCTTGCCCGGCTACTACGGTCTCAAGACCGGGTCTTGGAAGCACTGGGCCCGCGTGTGGGATGTCGAGCACGACTATCTGCTCGGCAAGTTCGCCTCCAAGGACCTGATGGAGAAGGCCGGCGTTCCTGTGTCCCGCTGGTTCGACTTGGCGTTGGAAGCCAAGGAGAACATCGAACAGCCGGACGGCTTGCGGGCCATGGTGTTCTGGGGCCACGCTCCGAACTCGCAGACCCGTCTGCCGGACATGAAGAAGGCGATGAGCAAGCTCGACATGCTCGTCGTCATCGATCCCTTCCCGACCATGACGGCGGTGATGCACGACCGGACCGACGGCGTCTATCTCCTGCCGGCGGCAACGCAGTTCGAAACCTACGGCTCGGTCACGGCCTCGAACCGCTCGCTGCAGTGGCGTGAAGCGATCATCGATCCGTTGTTCGAATCGAAGACGGACCACGAGATCGTCTATCTCTTGGCCCAGAAGTTCGGTTTCGCCGACGAGATGTTCAAGCACATCCCGGTCAACGGCACCGTGCCTTCCATCGAGGACACGCTGCTGGAGATCAACAAGGGCATGTGGACGATCGGCTACACCGGCCAATCGCCCGAGCGTCTCAAGCTGCACATGGCCAATCAGGCGACCTTCGATCGGACAACCCTGCAGGCGCGAGGCGGGCCGGCCGACGGCGACTTCTATGGCCTGCCGTGGCCGTGCTGGGGCACTGCCGAGATGAACCATCCCGGAACGCCTCTGCTCTACGACACCTCGAAGCCGGTGGCCGAAGGTGGTCTCTGCTTCCGTGCGCGCTTCGGCGTCGAGCGGGACGGGGACAATCTCTTGGCCGAGGGCAGCTATCCGGTCGACTCGGAAATCCAGGACGGTTATCCCGAGTTCACCATGGCCATGCTCAAGGAGCTCGGCTGGGATGGCGATCTGACCGACGATGAGCGCAAAGCCATCGAAGCGGTTGCCGGTGACAAGACCAACTGGAAGACCGACCTTTCCGGCGGCATCCAGCGGGTTGCGATCAAGCATGGCTGCGCGCCCTTCGGCAACGCCAAGGCGCGCTGCGTGGTGTGGAACTTCCCGGATCCGGTGCCTATACACCGCGAGCCGCTCTACACGCCGCGTCGCGACCTGGTCGAGGACTACCCGACCTACGAGGATCGTCGGATGCATCGTCTTCCGGTTCTCTACAAGTCGATCCAGCAGAACGATTTCTCGAAGGACTTCCCGATCGTTCTGACCTCCGGACGGCTTGTTGAGTACGAGGGTGGCGGCGACGAGACTCGCTCGAACCCCTGGCTGGCGGAGCTGCAGCAGGACATGTTCGTCGAGATCAATCCGGTCGACGCGAACAACCTGGGCATCCGCGACGGCGAGATGGTTTGGGTGCACGGCCCGGAAGGCGGCAAGGTCAAGGTCAAGTCCTTGGTCACCGAGCGGGTCGATCGTGGCGTCGCCTTCATGCCCTTCCACTTCGGCGGGCATTGGCAAGGCGAGGACCAGAGGGCGAAGTACCCGAAGGGTGCCGACCCCTACGTCCTCGGTGAGGCGACCAACACGGCCCAGACCTACGGGTACGATTCGGTCACCCAAATGCAGGAATCCAAGACAACCCTGTGCCGCATTGAGCGCGCCTAGGGTTAAGAGGAGTAAAGAATCATGGGTGCTCGCATGAAATTCCTCTGTGATGCTGAGCGTTGCATCGAATGCAACGCCTGCGTCACGGCCTGCAAAAACGAGAATGAGGTGCCTTGGGGCGTGAACCGTCGCCGTGTCGTCACCATCAATGACGGCAAGCCCGGAGAGCGTTCGATCTCGGTAGCCTGCATGCACTGCTCTGATGCGCCGTGCATGGCGGTCTGCCCGGTTGACTGCTTCTACGAGACGGAAGAAGGCGTCATCCTGCACTCCAAGGACCTCTGCATCGGTTGCGGCTACTGCTTCTACGCCTGTCCTTTCGGCGCACCGCAGTATCCGCAGGCAGGAAACTTCGGCAGCCGCGGAAAGATGGACAAGTGCACTTTCTGCGCTGGCGGCCCTGAGGAGAACTTCTCCTCGGCGGAGTATCAGAAGTACGGGGCCAACCGTTTGGCCGAGGGCAAGCTGCCGCTCTGTGCGGAGATGTGCTCGACCAAAGCCCTGCTCGCCGGCGACGGCGACATGGTGTCGGATATCTATCGGGAGCGCGTGGTGGCACGCGGTTTCGGCAGCGGCGCCTGGGGCTGGGGAACGGCCTACGAGCAGAAGTCAGGCTCCTAAGCGCGGTCACGCGTTTGTATGCTTGAATGTGACAAGGTTGGGGGTGGCGATGACTCGCCACCCCTTACCGACTGGAACAAATAACAAGAACGATGCGTGGTTCTTGCCGGCCGAAATGCCGGCCATGGGCCGCATGAAAGGCAGACCGAGACGATGAGATCGCTGAGCCGCAGAGTGGTGCCGCTTCTCTTTCTCTCCAGCCTTCTGGCGCTCGCCGCCTGCGGCGAGAACGGCGAGCAAGAGCAGAGCCTAATCCCCGAGAAGGGCGTTTACGCGGGGCCGGAGGACACGCCTCTGACCGAGGAGCAGATCAACGAGCTGCGCAACCGCACTCTGTTGCAGAGCTTCAACTGACTCAATGAAGCCGGCTTCTGGCCAAGGCTTGCATGACAACCACCTCACGGTGAGCACAGAGATAGAGAGAGGTCCGCGATGAGAGGTCTAAGGCTGCTGAGCTGCTTGACCGTTTTGTTCGTCCTCTTTGGCGCGGCCCCCGCGCTTGAACCTGCTTTGGCGCAACAGGCCTCGCAATCCCAGCAGGGTGAGGGCGAGCCTGGAGGTCCGGTCGCCGGAAACGTTCCCGGCGGTTCGCTCGGCAACAGCAGCGACTCAGAGATGTGGCGGGATATCCGCCAAGGCGGCCAGTTCGGTGTTTCCATTCCAGATGGGCAATCCGCCGTGATGGTCCAGTCGGAAGGCGAGCTCTGGCGCCTGATTCGTAACGGGCCGTTGGTCTTTTACGGCGCCATCGTCGTCTTAGGCATGGTGGGGCTGCTGGTGATCTTCTATCTCCTCCGCGGACGCATCCGGGTCGAGCATGGCCTTTCCGGCCAGACCATCGAGCGCTTTGGGATGCTGGAACGCTCGCTCCACTGGATGGTTGCCGTCTCCTTCATCATTCTGGCCATAACCGGAATGAACATTCTTTGGGGCAAGTACGTTCTAATGCCCGTCCTCGGGAAGGAGATCTTCGCCACCATCTCGATGTGGGGTAAGTACGCCCACAACTTCCTGGCTTTCCCCTTCATGCTGGGTGTGGTGCTGATGTTCGTTCTCTGGGTGAAGCACAACATTCCCAACAAGTACGATCTCATCTGGCTGTCCAAGGCGGGCGGCCTTTTCAGCAAGGGCGTGCACCCGCCGTCGCGCAAGTTCAACGCCGGTCAGAAGCTGATCTTCTGGACGGTGGTGCTTGGCGGCGTCAGCCTCTCCCTCTCAGGAGTCGCGTTGCTCTTCCCCTTCCAGATAGACCCATGGGCTAAGACCTTTGGCGTCCTGCAGAGCATCGGCCTCAACGTGCCGGATCCGGCGAGCATCACACCGATGATGGAGATGCAGCTGAGCACGTTGTGGCACGCGGTGGTATCGCTGGTTATGATCGCCATCATTCTTGCACACATCTACATTGGCTCGGTCGGTATGGAAGGAGCGCTCGATGCTATGGGCTCGGGCCAGGTCGACATCAACTGGGCCCGCGAACACCACGATCTGTGGGTCAAGGAAGTGGAGGCCGAGACAGGCCGCGGCCAGACGCAGGCCCAGCCGGCGGAGTAGCAACGGCTATCAAGCCTGCCGATGGCGAACCGCTCAGCTTTCCGGATGAGAGTCTTGGCACCAGGCTGTTTGGCCGCTTTGCTGGCCTGTGTGCTGTGGCTTGCCGCGCCGCCCGAGACGCGCGCCGAGCTGTCGGGCCATGGCGGCTTCGTCAAGGGCGTGGCCGTTTCCGGCGACGGGCGTCAGGCTTTGACCGGTTCCTTCGACTACACGGTCATTCTTTGGGACCTGGAGGCGCAGACGGCACGCTTCGTGCTGGACGCGCACGAGGCCTCGGTAAATGCGGTGGCTTTCCTTCCGGACGACTCCAAGGGTCTGTCAGTCAGCGACGACGGCACCTTGCGGCTCTGGTCTCTCACCGATGGGGAGCTGCTGCACACCTTTCGCGGGCACCAGGGCAAGGTTCAGGCGGTCGCCGTCTCGACCGATGGCCGCTATGCGGCCACGGCCGGCTGGGATCGCACCGTTCGGGTGTGGGACCTTGAGGCGCGTGAGCAGCGCGCCGTCCTGGAGGGCCACGAAAACAACGTTAACTCGCTGGCCTTTCTGCCGGGCAACGGCTCGCACCTGGTGTCCGGCAGCTACGACCTTCGCCTTCGTCTTTGGGATTGGCCGGAGGAGCGTCAGCTCGCCGCCTTCGAGGGCCACGAGGTCGGCATCACTTCGCTGGCGGTGACGCCGGATGGGGAGACGCTCGTCTCGGGCAGCGGCGATTCCACCGTGCGGGTTTGGCCCCTGGACCGCCCGGATGACTCACGTTTGCTCGGCGAGCATGACCATCCGGTCTTCACCGTCGCAGTGTCTCCTGATGGCCGCTATGCCGCTTCCGCCGGTGCCGACCGTATCATCCACCTCTGGGACCTCGGCAGCCTGCGCAAGCTGCGCAGCTTCACCGGCCACCTTGCGCCGGTGTGGTCTTTGGCCTTCCATCCGGACGGACGGCGCCTGCTTTCCGCCGGCTCTGACGAGGTCGTCCGCATCTGGGACCTGGAGAGCGGCGAGGAGCTCGGCGTCAGCGTGACGGCCGGTACCCGGGCGATCGGTGAATTGGCGGGCGAAGAGGACCGCGGTGCCCAGGTCTTCAAGAAATGCAAGGTTTGCCATGAGCTGCGCCCGGGCATCAGCCGGCGCGCCGGGCCGACCCTCTATGGCATTTTCGGTCGCCAAGCCGGAACGGTGGAGGGTTACAAGTACTCCGAGGCTTTGACGGACAGCGACATCGTCTGGACGGCGGAGACCGTGGCCGAGCTTTTCGAGGTCGGTCCCGACGTCATGACGCCCGGCACCAAGATGCCGATACAGCGGATACCCAATGCGGACGACCGTGCGGCCCTAATGGACTACCTGGCGCGCACAACGGGGGTTGACGAATGATGCTGGCGAATTTGCGGGAAGCGGTCCCCTTCGCCATAATTGGGACAACGATGCAAGCGGCAGCAACCGCCGCGGCAAGGGAGAGAGTAGAGCTATGACGTCCTTTATCGCCGGAACCTGCGCGGCCGTCGTGCTGGCCGTGATTGCCGCCATCGCGCTTCAGTCGCTGGGCATGGACAGCAGCACCGTCTTCTCGTCGCCCAACGTAAGGCTTTAGCCCGTCCGGTTCAGCGCTCCGCGCCTGCTTGGCGGAGGAGCGCTGCCGTTTCCTCGTCGCCGATCATCTCGGCCGCCTCGAGGGCTGTCCAACCGTCATTCGCCACCAGTGAGACATCGGCGCCGGCCTCGATGAGCAGGCGCACGCTGCTGATGCTCCCGACATTGGCGGCCAGCATCATGGCGGTGTTGCCTTTGACCGGGTCGGTCGCATTGGGGTCAGCGCCAGCCTCCAGCAGCACGGCAACCGCCGCTGGATTGCCGTAGCGCGCCGCCAGATGAAGCGGCGGCTCGTCCCGTGGGCCGGCGAGCGCCGGGTCGGCGCCCCGTTCAAGCAAAGCGATCATGGTATCGATCTGGGCCGTGGACAGCGCGGCGATCAGCGGTGTCGTCCCGTCTTCGCCGCGCTGGTCCAGCAAGGCACCGGCCTCCAGCAGCCGAAGTCCCAGTGCCGTGTCGCCGCGCTCGGCGGCACGATGCAGGGCCGAATGGCCGCGCGCGTCGATCAGGTCCGCGCGCGCGCCGGCACCGAGCAACAGGTCGATCCCGGCCTCGTTGCCACTTTGCACGGCTGCCATCAACGGGGTAATGCCGTCGGCGGCCTGTGCATTCACCACCGCACCCCGGGCGACCAACTCGGCCAGGGCCGAGGCGGCTACGGGGCTGAAGGCGGCATTGATCAGGGCCGTGTTGCCGTCGCTGCCGTCGCGCGCCTCGATGTTAGCGCCGGCGTCCAGCAGGGCTGCCAGCACGGCGCGATTGCCGCGCCGCGCAGCGATCAGCAGCGGTGTGTTGCCGTGATCCGTCTCCCGCAGCTCCAGCGGGGCATCGAATTCGATCAGTGCCCGCGCGACGCTCGCGTGCCCCTCATAGGCAGTGTAGTGCAGCGCGGTCCAGCGGTCATCGGCCGTTGCCGCTGCCACCTCCGCGCCAGCTTCGAGGAGGGTGCGGGCAACCGCCTCGCTGCCATACATGGCGCTGACCTGCAGGGCCGTGTTGCCCAACTCGTTGCGGGCTTCCAGATCGGCGCCGCGCTCGATGGCGAAGGCGGCCATCTCCGCATCGCCATGAACGGCGGCCTGGTGGAGAAGCTGGCTGGCTGCGCTTGAGCTTTCCGCTTGTTGTGACCAAGCCGCCCGCTCCGCCAACAGCAGCAGCGTCAGCCCAAAGGCCAGTAGCCACCAAGCGTATGGTGCAATGTGGATCCTTGGCTGTGACAGGAGCCGTGCGCCGGCCGTGGCCCGGATGGGCTTGGGCCGTAACGGCTGCCTGTTTCCCTCTGGTCTTGTCACACTTTCTCCCCTGACATCTCGCCCGCAGCGGTTTAGTTGTTATTCTCCGGCTCGCAATCGCCGTACACGCGCTTCAGCTCGATGACGGAGGTATCGATCAACAGCTTGCCCACGTTTTCGAAGTTGATCGTCACACGGTTGCCGACAACGGACTGTACTTGCCCTCGCCCCCAGTCAGGCTGGCTCGGGTGCCGCACGAAGTCGCCGGGAACCAAGTCTTGATCAGTTAACAAATTCTGCATGTCTTGCCGCTAGGTGGATTCTTTGGCCCCGACTGTAGTACCGGAGCAACGGGAAAGTGAGTATCACACGCAACCGTGAGAGGGGCCAGCGCAACGCCCTCGCAGCGGTTTGATTGGCCGGCCGGCCCGATAAACATATCAAAAGAGAACGGAAAGCATGAGCGTCACCATCGACCCCCGTATCGCCGAGCTGTTGATCTCCCGTCTTTGCCACGATCTTGTGGGTCCGGTGGGTGCTGTCAATAACGGCCTGGAGTTCCTGGCCGAGGACGACGAGGGCATGAGCGAGGACGCTTTGGCGCTCGCCATGCGCAGCGCGGGCCAGGCAGCCGACCTCCTGCAGTTCTACCGCCTTGCCTACGGCGCCGCCGGGGCCCAAGGCGCGGATTGGGAGACTCTGACCAACCTCTGCAACGGCTTTGCCAAGGCTCACAAGATCGAAGTGGTGTGGCCGCAGAGCATTCCCGCGACCTTGCCTGATGGCTGCGTCAAGGTGTTGCTCAACATGGTGGCTTTGGGCGCGGAATGCCTGATGCGCGGCGGTCGTCTGGTCGTTTCTCTTGCGCCGGCGGGCAGCGGTTTTGAGATCAAGTTGACTGCGGAAGGCGAGGGGGTTCGCCTGCGCGACGAGGCTCAGCAAGGGCTGGCTGACCACGTCGATGTCGCCGAGATGAGCCCGCGGATGGTTCACGCCTACTTCACTCGATTGATGGCGCGCATTCGTGGTGGCGATCTCGAAGTTCGTCCGCATGGCGGCGGACAGATCGACCTGACGGCCAACCTGCCGTTCTAGAGCAGGTCGTCGGTCTTCCTCGCTGCTGGCATCCCAGCCCCTTCTCGGGCAGACTTGCGACAATAGCTCTCACAAAAGAGCAGTGTTTCGCGGCTATACTGCCGCTTTTGCACCGGTCGCGGAGTTTGGGGTTGTGATCTGGGCTGTGCTGTCCGGGGAAGGAAGAGGCCGCTTGGGACATGGCGGGTCGTGGCGTCTTAGGCGCATGATTGGGCTTGCCTGGGCCATGGCCCTTTCCTTTGGCCTCTTGTCGGGCTTCTCGGCTCCGTCTCAGGCCGCCGAGGAAAACCTCTCCTACATCGTCATCGATGCCGAGACCGAGACGGTGCTGGACTCGCACAATGCCGGCTCACCGCGCTATACGGCCTCTCTGGTCAAGCTGATGAGCGCCTATCTCGCCCTTGAGGCCTTGGACGCCGGGCTGATCTCCGAAACCCAGCAGGTCAAGGTCTCGCGCCATGCCGCAGCTCAGCCGCCAACCAAAGCCGGACTGCGCAGTGGAGAGACGGTGCGCTTCGGCGAAGCGCTTGCCGCCTCGGTCGTTGCTTCCGCCAACGATGCTGCCGTGGTGGTGGCGGAGGCGCTGACTGCCAACGAGGCGGTCTTCGCGGCCCGTATGACCGACAAGGCGCGGCGCCTTGGAATGACTGGAACGCGCTTCGGCAATGCCTCCGGACTGCCGCATCGCGACAATGTCACCACGGCAAGAGACATGGCCATCCTGGGGGCGGCGGTGCTGCGACGCTTCACCGAACGGCAGTCGCTCTTCGCCAGAACCGAGACCCGCATCGGTAAGCGGCGCCTGAGCACGACGAACGCTCTGCTCGGCAGCTTTCCCGGCGCCGCCGGGCTCAAGACCGGCTTCACCTGCTGGTCCGGCTACAACATCGTCGCCGCGGCTGAACGCAACGGGCGCAGGTTGATCGCCGTAGTGCTCGGCGCGCGCACGAAAGCCGCCCGCAACCTGAAGGCCATTCAGCTGCTGCAGGCGGGGTTTAGAGGCGCCCGCACTGAGCCCAGGCTGCGCAAGGTCGGCTTCGTGCAGAACGCAGCACGCGGGGAAGGAGAGCCACCTGAGGTCCTCTCCGCGCCCCACTGCGGCAGCTCCGGCGTTCGCACGGCCAGCGCCACGCAGCGCTTTCGCGGCTGGGGTGTTCTGCTCGGGACCTTCACCGAGCGGCGACGCGCGGAAAATGTGATGCGGGAGAGCTTGGCGCTGCTGACTCCGGCGCAGCAGAAGACAGAAGGCACCATTCTGAGCAGTCGGCGCGGCGGTATCCGGCGCTTCACGGCCTTGTTGACCGGTTTGCCGCCACGCGAGTCCGCGAGTATCTGCCGCCGTCTGCGGGAGGCGCGCGTTTATTGCCTGGCGATGGGACCTTCGGCGCTGAACAACCCGCGGGCGGCTTGGCGCTAGCACCCAGTTCGACAGGGCGATTGTCAAGCGACGCGCCGGCGGGCAGCATCGGACCGGTGGAGCGTCATGAGCAGCCTTTCCCGCAGCGACCTCATTCCTGAACAAGACCTCTGTCCCGGCGCCGAACTGATCGCCGAGGGGCGGGCCTTGGTCCGCGACTGGCCGCTCGGGTCTTGCCCCTTCTTGTCCGAGCACGGTGTCGTCAGCGAAGCCGACCACAAGCGCCAGCAGGCTGCGGCGGGAGAGGTCATGCTGCACGCCCAGATCGGCTACCGCGACAAGGCCAAGACGCTGGCGGCTGCCGCCGATGTTCACGACGTGACGGCGCGCCGGGGGCGGGCGGTCGCGCGCTACGGCATCTGTCTCGACTGGTCGATGGGTTTCCCCCAGGCGATGAGGCAGGGCCGACCGCGCGGCACAGGTCTGATCCTCCAGGGGCCGGAGGACTTCGCGGCACTCAGCCAAGCCGCGCCGGTCGCCCCGCACTTCGGCGACTTCGTGCTCGGCTTTCCCGCCGCTCTGGAGAACACGCAGGCCGCGCTTGCCGCCGGCGCCACGGCGATCGGCAACCTCGGCCAGTACTTCACCTTCCGCCTTCCGGGCTGGGACGACGAGGTCGCCAGCACCGAGGCCACCTTGCGGGCGCTTGGCCTGATCGCAGCACAGCCGGCCGAGGTCCTGGTGCATTCCAATCTTGATGACGGCTTCGCCGCGCTCTTCACCGATCTCTCTTGCGTGCTCGGGGCGGTGCTGATCGAGCAGCACATCATCGACCGGCTGATCGGCGCCCGAGTTAGCCACTGCTTCGGCCACCACTTCTCAGAGCCGGTCACCCGGGCCGCCTTTCAATGCGCCTTGGCCAAGGTCGAGGACACGCCCGGCACCATGGTCTACGGCAACACCACCAGCTATCGCGGCGGACCGGCCGAGAACTATGCGAGCCTTGGCAGTTACCTCTTGATCGATGCCCTGGGGCAGGGCCGCTGGCCCAGCGGCCATGCGCTCAATCCGGTGCCGGTCAGCGAGAACGAACGGATCCCCGATATCGACGAGGTCATTGCCGCGCAGCTCTATGCCATCCGCTTGCTCGAGCAAGCCGAGGGCCACGCGGCTCTGATCGATTGGCAGGCCGTGGAGCAACTGGCCGACCGGCTGATCGCGGGTGGCCAGCTCTTCAAGCAGCGGGTCCTTGCCGGATTGGCCGAGGCCGGCGTCGAGATATCCGACCCCATGGAGTTCCTGCTGGCCTTGCGGCGCCTTGGTCCGCGCAAGCTGGAGGCGCTCTTCGGCCCGGGCCGACCGGACGCCGATGCGCCTCGGGGGCGCTGGCCAACAGTGGAGGCGCCGGTGGTCGAAGAGCTGGCGGCCATGGCCGACGCCTGCGTCGGGCGTTGGGCCGCGCCTGAGATCGCGGCGGTCTCGGCGGCTGGCTTGCGGGTCTGTGTCGCCACATCGGACGTGCACGAGCATGGCAAGCTCTTGCTCGAAGAAGTTCTGAGGCGCTTGGGTGCCGCGCCGCTCGACGGCGGTGTCTCGGCGGACCCGGATGCGCTGGTCGCCGCTGCCGTGACGCAAGAGGCCGATGTGCTGGCGATCAGCACCTACAACGGCGTGGCCCTGAGTTTCCTGCAGGGTGTGAAGGCGGAGTTGGCCGTGAGGGGGCTGGACATTCCCGTCCTGATCGGCGGGCGGCTCAATCAGATTCCCGACGCCTCGAACAGCAGCCTGCCGGTGGATGTCGGCGACGAACTGGCGGCCGCCGGCGCCATCGTCTGCCGCGATATGGAAGCGCTGTTGCCGGCCCTTCTGCAGCACGTGATCAAAGAGGAGCGCCTGCGTCCATGACCACTCTCGGCATTCTTGGCATCGGCCATCTCTCGGAGCATTTGGTGGCCGGCTGGATGCGCAGCGCGGACGCACCAGAGCTTCTGCTGTCCCCACGGAACGCCGAGAAGGCCCAGGCCTTGGCCGAGCGCTATGGCCTGCGGGTTGCAGCCAACAACCAGGCCTTGGTCGATCAGAGCGAGGCGGTGCTGCTCTCGGTGCGGCCCTGGCACGCGCTGGAGGTTGTGAACAGCCTGTCCTGGCGCCCGGGCCAGACCTTGATCTCGGCGGTGGCCGGACTGCCTCTGGCGGACGTACAAGCGGCGGCGCCGCAGACCAAGGTCACGCGCGTCATGCCGATCATCGCCGCGGCCGTCGGCGAGAGCCCGACCACGCTCTACCCCGAGGACGCGCTGACCCGCGCGCTCTTCGCACCGCTCGGGCCGGTGGTGGCGGTGCCGGACGAAGCGCGCTTCGATGCCGCCAACATCGCCCACTGTTACTACGGCTGCCTCTACGCCTTGATGGAGCAGGCCGAGACCGTAATGGCCGAGGCCGGATTGGACCCGGCCAGTGCCCGGCTGCTGGCCAGCCAGGCGACCCGGGCAGCCGCCACCATGGCGCGGGACCACCATCGGGAGCCGCTCGACGAGACCACGGCGGCCATCGCCACCGAAGGGAGCTTCACCAAGCTCGGTCTCGACCACCTGCAACAGCGCGAAGCGCTCAGCGCCTGGGCCGAGGCCTGCCGCGTCATCCACCGCGCTATCCGGGAGGCGTGACCCGACTAGGCTTCGGTCGCTTGTTGTCGTAGCTCGCGGCGCATGATCTTGCCGGTCGCGGTCATGGGCAGGGTGTCGATGAAGGCGACCTCGCGCGGATACTCGTGTGCGGCCAGACGAGTCTTCACGTGGGTTTGGATCTCGCGGGCCAGGTCGTCGGAAGGCTCTTCTCCCTCGGCGAGGACGACGAAGGCCTTCACCCGTTCAGTGCGCAAGGCATCGGGCACGCCGACGACGGCGGCCATGGCCACGGCGGGATGCTTCAGAAGACAGTCCTCGACCTCGCCGGGACCGATGCGGTAGCCGCCGGAGGTGATGACGTCGTCGTCCCGCCCCTGAAAGCGCAGATAGCCTTCGTCGTCTATCGTTCCTTGGTCTCCGGTCAGCAGCCAATCGCCAGCGAATTTCTTCTCCGTCGCCTCCGGATTGTTCCAGTACCGCAGGAACATCACCGGGTCGGGCCGCTTGACGGCGATGGTGCCTGGCTCCCCCGGTGGCAGCGTCTGGCCGTCCTCGTCAACGATCGCGACGCTGTGCCCCGGCACGGGCCGGCCCATGCTGCCGGCCCTGACCGGCATGACACTGGCGCAGTTGGAGACGATCAGGTTGCACTCGGTCTGACCATAGAACTCGTTGATCGTGAGATCGAAGGTGCTGCGGCCCCAGTCGAGGAGTTCGGCGCCCAGAGTCTCGCCGCCGCTACCGATCGAGCGCAGGCGGTAGTTGAAGCGTCGGCGAGGGGCCTCCACAGCGCGCAGCATCTTGAGAGCAGTAGGTGGCAGAAAAGCATTGCGCACCTCATATTCTGCCATCAGTCGAAAGGCTTCCTCGGGGTCGAACTTGGCCATGCGGTGGGCCAGTACCGGAACCCCGTGGAAAAGGCTGGGCAGAAGCACGTCGAGCAGGCCGCCGATCCAAGCCCAGTCTGCCGGCGTCCAGAAGAGATCGCCAGGCTGGGGAAAGAGCTCTTGCGGCATCTCGACGCCAGGCAGGTGGCCGAGCAGCACCCGCTGGGCATGGAGCGCGCCCTTGGGCGGCCCTGTCGTGCCCGAGGTGTAGATGATCACCGCCGGGTCGTCGGCATGGCTGTCCACTGGGGTGAAGGCATCCGAAGCATCGGCAAGCGTCGCGCCGTAGTCTCGGGCACCCTCGGCAAAACCGTCGACGCAGATGACCTCGGCGAGGTCCGGCAGGCGCTCGCGCAGGGCCGCGATCTTCTCGGCCCCGCTGCGATCGGTGATGAGCGCACGGGCGCCGGAGTCCGCGAGGCGGTACTCCAAAGCCTCCTCGCCGAAGAGCACGAAGAGCGGGATGGCGATGGCGCCCAGCTTGTAGGCGGCGATGTGGGCGACGGCGGTCTCCGGCCGCTGCGGCAACAGGATACCGAGCCGGTCGCCGGGGGCGATGCCAAGCGCGGTGAGAGCGTTGGCCAGGCGGTTGGACTGCTGCGACAGCTCATCGAAGCTGACCGGTTGCGGCGGGGCATCGGGGCGGTGGTAGACGATGGCCGTACGCCCGCTTCCATCTGCCCAGCGGTCGCAGGCGGCGACGCCGATGTTGAAGCGCTCCGGCACCTGCCAGCGGAACCGCTCAATCAACTCGGGGTAGCTTGACGCCTTCGGCAGCATCGCGCCTCATCCTCCGGGATATGCAGCAACAGCAAGACAACAAAAACGAGGCCGACATGTTTCGCTCCGACCTCCTGAAAGACAAGCGAGTCCTGATCACCGGCGGCGGTACGGGCCTCGGCCACAGCATGGCGAGCCGTTTCCTGAGCCTCGGCGCGGACGTCGTCATCGCCAGCCGGCGGGAAGAGGTGCTGAAGGAAGCCTGCGCCGCCTGGGAGCGGGACTTCCCCGGGCAGAGTCACTGGCAACAGCTCGATATCCGCGATCCCGAGATGGTCACGGCGGTACTCGACCGGGTGTGGCAGGAGGGGCCGCTCGACATCCTGGTCAACAATGCCGCCGGCAACTTTCTGGCCCAGAGCGAGACCTTGAGCCACCGGGCCTTCGATGCGGTCGTCGGCATCGTCTTGCACGGCTCGACCTACATGACGCTCGACGTGGGTAAGCGCTGGATTGCCGAAGGACGCGGCGGTTGCGTCCTATCCATTCTCACTGCCTATGCCTGGACCGGCTCGGCCTATGTCGTGCCCTCGGCCGTCGGCAAGGCCGGCGTATTGGCGCTCACTCGTTCCCTGGCCGTCGAGTGGGGACCGAAGGGCATTCGTCTCAATGCCATTGCACCTGGCCCTTTTCCCACGGAAGGGGCCTGGGAGCGACTGGTTCCCAACGAGCGTCTGGAGAAGGCCTGGCTCGACAAGATCCCGCTCGGCCGCGTCGGACGGCATGAGGAGTTGGCCGACCTTGCGAGCTTCATGGTCAGCGACCAGGCCAGCTATATGAACGGAGAGCTGGTGCATCTCGACGGCGGGGAGTGGCTCGGCGGCGCCGGACAGTTCAACATCATGCGCGATTTGAGCCCTGAGGAGTGGGCGGCGATGACGGCCCGAGGGCGAGGCAAATAGCCCAAAAACTTTGGTTTTTTGTCTGTTAAGCGGTCTTTAAGTCGATACCGCGTACTCTGTGCGGAGTTTGGGCAACTTGGCGGTATGCGTCAGGAAGAGGCTGGACCGTGAAGGAACTTTATCTCGATACGCTGCAGATCGTCGAGCGCCTGCATCGGCAGACGCTGGAGATCGTCAAGGCAGAGCTGGACCGATTGGGGATCCGGGACCTGAACAACGTTCAGGCACTCATTCTGTTCAACATCGGTACCGATGAGCTGTCGATCGGCGAGCTGACTCACCGCGGCTACTATCTCGGCTCCAACGTTTCCTACAACGTGAAGAAGATGGTCGAGAACGGCTACCTCAAGCAGGAGCGTTCGCAGCACGATCGCCGCTCGTTCCACGTCCGCGTGAGCGACCGGGGGCGCGAGGTCGTCGATACCGTCGCGCAGCTTTTCGATCGCCATGCCGCCGATCTTGAGGCCGCGAACATCTCGGCTGCAGAGCTGAAGCAGTCGTTCGAGGTCATGGGCCGCCTGCTGCGCTTCCTGTCGACGCCGCAGCAATTCGGCCAGCGGAACACCACCTGGGCGGCCTAAGCCGCCGCCTCACTCTTCAGGCTTGGGTCTGGATCGGCGAGGGCGGCCGCCCCGCCGATGTTCCGTTTGTGGCCGTCTTCATCTCCGCAGAGGCGCTATGCTTCACCTAGGGCTTCTCAGATGATGGGAAGCCTGTTGTTGTCCCGTGCATGACCGACCACGCCGCCTCATCTAAAATCGACGGCTCTGCCACCAGTGGGATTGTTCTGCTGGTCGGCGCCATGACGCTCGTTCCGGTGATGGACGGCATCGCCAAGCATCTTAGCGCCGATTTTCACGTCTTTCAGGTCGTCTGGGCCCGCTACTTCTTCCATCTGATCATCCTCTTGCCGATCATCCTGTGGCGCTATGGCGTCGCCGGCTTCCTGCCGCAGCGTCCGGTGGCGCAGGTCTTGCGCGGCGGCCTTCTGCTTGGCTCGACCGTTTTTTTCTTCGCGGCCATTGCCGTCATGCCGCTGACCGATGCCTTGGCCTTGGTTTTCGTGTCTCCGCTCGTCGTCACGGCGCTGTCGCCTTGGCTCTTGGGGGAGCGGGTCGGCATTCGACGCTGGTCGGCGGTGCTGGTCGGCTTTGTCGGCGTGCTGATCATCATCCGGCCGGGGGCTGGCGTCTTTCAGGTCGGCTCTCTTCTTGCGCTGGCGGCGGGCTGCATCTTCGCCTGCTACCTGATCGCGACCCGCAAGCTGGCGGGCAGTGCCCCGCCGCTCGTCACCCTGGCTTACACGGCCCTGATCGGCGCGTTGGTGATGTCGCTTGCGATGCTGTGGTACTGGCAACCGCCAACACCGGCCGATTGGCTGGCGATGATTGCCATGGGCGGTGTTGCGGCGATGGGCCATTTGCTGCTGATCAGAGCCTTCGAGCTGGCTCCGGCATCGACGCTTGCGCCCTTCACCTACTGGGAAATCGTGTCGATGACCGCAATCGGATACTTCTGGTTCGGCGACTTTCCGCAGAGCCTGACCTGGCTCGGCATCGCTATCGTGATTGCCAGCGGCATTTATATCTCATTCCGGGAATCTCGATTGGCGCAGAGCAGATCTGTCGGGAGAAGATCCCGCCGGCGGGCGGGCCTAAGCAAACAGTAACTCTCGCGCGGCTATTATCTGATTTGGGGTGTCAATCGGGCATAGCCGAACGCGGCAAGCGGGCGCTTGGGGCCGAAGGATTACCCTCCATTCTTCAAGCGTGCGGTCCGGGCTCTCAGCAGGCCGACCAGGGTGGGATTGCGTGCAAGCAAAGACGCTGGACAGCTACGACGTGATTGGAGGTGAGGAGCCGCTCCTGCCGCTCCCTGCGTCTTCGTCGCAGGAGGTGCTGGAGCGTTGGCGCAAGGCCATCGAGCTGTTGCTCTCCACGCCGCCGAGCCAACCGACCAACGTTCTGGTCATGGGCGGATTGGCCCTTTCCACCTTGCTGGCCTACCGCTATGCGGGCGTTGCCCTGCTCTGCGCCGACGGCATGGTGCGGGTGGAGGCCGTCTGGAACAACGGCCGCAACATGGGTCCTTTCAGCTACCCGCTGTCGGGGACGCCCTGCGACACGGTTTATAGCGGCGACTCGCCGGTTAGCTTTTACCGAGATGTGGCGCGTCTCTTTCCCGAAGACGCAATGCTGACCGACCTTAGCGCCTATCTCTTTCGCGGCCATCGCATGATCGACTCCTCAGGCGCCTGCATCGGCCATGTCTTCGCCATGCACGATCAGGAAGAGGACCCAGCTGTTGACGCCGATGCGATGATGCAGCTGATCGCACGCTGGTGCGTTCGAGAGATTCAATACAATCGCCTGGTCGCCGACTTGAAGGCCAGTGAGACCCGTGCCCGCGAAGCCTTGCAGATGGCCGAGGCGGCAGAGCGAGAGCGGCTGTCCTTCCTGGCCAACGTCAGTCATGAGGTGCGCACCCCACTGAATGCCGTCATCGGCTTTGGTGAGCTGCTGCAGCTTGACGGTGTCGCTTCTTGCGCGCGCCAAGTCATGGGCTACGGCCGCAACATCGCTGACAGCGGGCGGCATCTGCTCGGCCTGATCGAGGGGCTGCTCGACCTCTCGCGCATCGAGAACGGCCATCCGCAGCTCCGTTTCGAAGCGGTCGACCCGCGCAGCGCGATCGAGTCGGCTGTCATCATGGTCCGCAGTCAAGCGCAGAACCGTGGTCTGCGAGTCATGGTCCTGGTTGAGGGCGACATGCCGCCGATCTATGGCGACGCGAGGGCGGTCCGCCAGATCCTGGTGAACCTGCTGGCCAACGCGGTGAAGTATGCCAAGACCGCCGACATGGTCTGCGTCAGGGCAAACACCCTGCCCTGCGGCAAGCAGGTTGAGCTTAAGGTCAGCGACAATGGCGTCGGTATTCCGGCCTCCGCTCTGGAGCGGGTCATGCAGCCTTTCGAGCGGGGCGGCGACGCCTGGGCCGGCAGTGACGGCGTCGGCCTCGGCTTGCCGATCTCCAAGCAGCTCACCGAGGCGATGGACGGCGCCTTCGACATAAGCAGCGACGAGAACCGCGGTACCTGTGTCATGGTTCGCCTGCCGGTCGCCGAGTAGCCGACGAAGGCGCCTTCGCCCCACGGTCGCACGCCGAACCTCTGCTCGTGGGTCGGTTCATCGCAAGTCTAGGTCTCAATCGGGATGGTCGAGTCGGCCCGCTCCGTGATGCTCTGCGCTATTCCGCCCGGTGTGGCGGGTTTATAGTTCCTGTGACGGCGGCGTCACTGGGAGCTGGGAGCGCTGTGCGATGGAAGACGGAACAGAAGGCAAGGAAGCCATGCAGGCGCGCGGTGGCGGCCGGCGTCGCAGCGGTGGCGGTGCTGAGGCGCGGCGCCAGAAACGGCGCTCCGGCGCTGTACAGCAGTACAAATTCATCACCCGGCGGCTCGCGCCCTTCGAGGTGCTGAGTGAAGAGGGCCTTTCTCTGATCGAGGAGAATGCCGAGACCATCTTGGAAGAGGTCGGCGTCAACATCGTCGAGGACGAGGAGACTTTGGCCCTCTTCAAGAACGCGGGCGCCGATGTGAAGGGCGAGCGAGTGCGGTTCCCCCGCGGCCTGCTCCGCTCGCTGATCGCCACCGCCCCGGCGGAGTTCGTGCAGCACGCGCGCAACCCGGAGCGCTCGGTCACCATCGGCGGACCCAATCTGGTGTTCGCGCCGGTCTATGGTCCGCCCTTCTACCGCAGCCTGGACGAGGGGCGGCGCTATGCGACCATTGAGGATTTCCGCAATCTGGTGAAGCTGGCCTACCAGAGCCCGGCGCTGCACCATTCCGGCGGTACGGTCTGCGAGCCGGTCGACCTGCCGGTCAACAAGCGCCACCTCGACATGGTGTTCAGCCACATCAAGTATTCGGACAAGCCCTTCATGGGCTCGGTCACGCATCCCGATCGCGCGGCCGACACGGTGGAGATGGCCAAGGTTCTCTTCGGCGAATCCTTCGTCGACGAGAACTGCGTGTTGATCAGCCTGATCAACGTCAACTCGCCGCTGACCTACGACTCGACCATGCTGGGGGCGCTCAAGACCTACGCCCGCGCCGGCCAGGCCTGCATCGTGGCCCCCTTCATTCTTGCCGGCGCCATGGCCCCTGTGACGCCGGCCGGTGTGCTGGCCCAGACGCTGGCGGAGGGCATGGTCGGCATCGCCCTCACGCAGATACTGCGCCCCGGCGCTCCAGTCGTCTTCGGCAGCTTCGCCAGCTCCATGTCGATGCAGTCCGGCGCGCCGACCTTCGGCACGCCCGAGCCGGCCCTGGTGCTCTATGGCTTCACCCAGCTTGCCCGGCGCCTCGGTGTGCCGTGCCGTAGCGGCGGCTCGCTTTGCGGCTCGAAGCTGCCGGATGCCCAGGCGGCGGCCGAAAGCGCGCAGACCCTGCTGCCGAGCCTCTTGGGTGGGGTCAACTTCGTGCTGCACGCCGCCGGCTGGCTGGAAGGCGGCCTGGTATCGTCTCCGGAGAAGCTGGTGATGGACGCCGACCAGTTGGGCATGATGCAGACCATGAGCCAGGGCATCGATCTCAGCGAAAACGGGCAGGCGCTCGATGCCATTCGCGAGGTCGGTCCCGGCAGCCACTTCCTCGGCTGCCAGCACACCCAATCGAATTTCGAGACAGCCTTCTACCGCTCCAACATGGCCGACAATAACTCCTTCGAGCAGTGGGAGGCGGAAGGCAGCAAGGACACCTACCAGCGGGCCAGCGAACGCTGGAAGCAGATGCTGACCGAGTACGAAGCGCCGGCGCTGGACCCCGGCCTAGAGGACGCACTGACCGAGTTTATGGTTAAGAAGAAGCAAGCCATGCCGGACGCCTTTACGTGAAACTTGAAGACGCGCCCCGTTTATGGCGACGATGACGACAGAATTCGTTTGTTTGACCTCGGTCACGGTGTGAAGGGTATCGAAACCGAGGAGTGATTATCCTAAGTATCGCAAACTGATCCGCGGCGCGAACAAGGACCAAGCCATGGCCGATGAGGACGAAGATCTCGATCTCAACTCGCTCTCCGACGACGAGCTCGTCGAACAGATGTGGGATGACCTGTATGACGGCCTGGCCGACGAGATCGTCCAGGGTACGAACATTCTGCTGGAACGGGGCTGGCAGCCCTATGACGTCCTGACCAAAGCCTTGGTCGAGGGCATGCGGATTGTCGGCATCGACTTCCGCGACGGCATTCTCTTCGTGCCGGAGGTGCTGCTGGCTGCCAATTCCATGAAAGCCGGCATGGCCATCCTCCGGCCGCTCCTGGCGGAGACCGGCGCGCCGAAGATGGGCAAGATGGTGATCGGCACGGTCAAGGGCGATATCCACGATATCGGCAAGAACCTCGTGGCCATGATGATGGAGGGCGCCGGCTTCGAGGTTATCAACATTGGAATCAACAATCCGGTCGAGAGCTACCTGGAAGCGATCGAGGAGCATCAGCCCGATATTGTCGGCATGTCGGCGCTGCTCACCACGACCATGCCCTACATGAAGGTCGTCATCGACACCCTGAAGGAAAAAGGGATGCGCGAGGACTATATCGTCATGGTGGGCGGTGCGCCGCTGAATGAGGAGTTCGGCCGCGAGATCGGCGCCGATGCCTATTGCCGCGATGCCGCTGTGGCGGTGGAGACGGCGAAGGAGCTCATCGCCCGCCGGCATAATAAAGGCCCGACCTTGGAAGCGGCCGGCTAGCACAGTCCGGCCGGTTTCGCGCCCTTCGCGGCGCAGCGCTAGGAGGGGTGGCACGATGCAAACCAAGCCCCGCGAAGCCTCCGTCGAACGGCCTGAAGACGTTCGTGCGCCGACGCTGTTGATCGCTTGCGGCGCGCTGGCGCGCGAGATGATTGCGGTGAACCAGGCGAATGGCTGGTCGCAGCTCAAGGTGACCTGTCTACCGGCTATCCTGCACAACCGCCCGGACCAGATTCCTGAGCGCCTGCGACAACGCATCCGCACGGCGCGCGCGCAGGGCTACGACAAGATCTACGTGGTCTATGCCGACTGCGGCACCGGGGGCCTGCTCGACAAGGTTTGTACCGAAGAGGGCGTTGAGCGCATTCCCGGCCCCCACTGCTATTCCTTCTATGCCGGCGGTGACGCTTTTGACGGCTTGATGGAAGAGGAGTTGGGAAGCTTCTTTCTTACCGATTATCTCGCCCGCCACTTCGAGCGGCTGATCATCAAGGACATGGGGCTGGACCGCCATCCGGACTTGCTCGGGATGATGTTCGGCCACTACAAGCGCGTCGTCTATCTGGCGCAGACGGACGACCCCACGCTCGATGCCAAGGCGCGCGCGGCGGCCGAGCGTCTGGGCCTGGCTTACGAGCGGCGCTTCACCGGCTATGGTGAGCTAGCGGACTTCATGGCGCAGGCCGCCGAGCATGACAGAGACGAAACCTCAGCAGAGAGATAAGGCAGCATGGCGCAGTTGATCGTTGTCTACTGGCGGGACATTCCGGCCCAGGTCATCGCCAAGAAGGGCCGTCGCGACCAGGTCAAGATCCAGCTCACGGAGCGCTTCGAGAAGGCCATCGACCGCGCTGCCATGAAGGCCAAGCTGCGCTCGACCGACGACTATCTCGGCGAATGGCGCAAGGCCGATCCGGTCGAAATCTCCGATGATCTCCAGGCTGAGGCCGAGGCGGCCGCGTCCGGGCTGGAGGCTGAGTTCGACGATGCGCGCCTGCAAACGCTGGTCGCGGCAGGCGGCCTTGCGGAGGCCGCTTCGGAGGTCGGCAGCGCCTGACCGGCGTCAGCGTTCCTCGGTTTTCTCAGGCGCTTATCTGCTCGCGTTCCGCTCCAAATCAGCGGGCCTGACGCTCTAATTTATTGAAATAATTGGTCTTTATCGCCTGTCGGCCTCCGCCGGCAGCCATGGCTGTTGACGCGTTCATCAAAGTCATATAAAGAAATCGTTATATGGTTATGCGTTAGTCTCAAACCTTCCAGGCAAGGTTCGAAAGGGACGGAGTTTCGTGGACGAGGTGCTGAGAGGCTTGAAGGCGGTAGCAGACCCGACCCGGTTGCGGGTTTTGGCGCTCTGCGGCCACGCCGAGCTGACCGTCAGCGACCTCGTCGAGGTCCTGGGTCAGAGCCAGCCGCGCATCTCTCGGCATCTCAAGCTGCTGGTCGAAGCGGGGTTGCTTCAGCGCAATCAGGAGGGGCCTTTCGCCTGGTACCGCACGACAACCAGCGAAAGCCTCGACATTCGCGGCCGGCGCCATGACCGCATGGGCCACATGGCCGAGGCGCTGCTCGATCTTCTGCCGGCCGACGACCGAACCCTGAACCGCGATCTGGAGCAGCTTCAGGCGCTGCTTGATCGCCGGCTGCAGCGCGCCGTTCGCTTCTTCAAGAAGAATGCCGCCAACTGGGACAACCTGCGCCGCCTCTACCTCGATGAGGATCGGGTCAATGCCGAACTGCTCGGCTTCGTTCAGCGCGCCGGCGGTCCGGTCGATCTTCTGGACATCGGGACCGGCACGGGCCGTGTGGTCGAGCTGCTGGGGCCCCATGTCCGTGCGGCGACCGGCGTCGACATCTCCCGTGAGATGCTGACGCTGGCACGTTCGGTTCTGGAGCAGTCCAACCTCACCAATTGCCAGGTGCGCCTGGCCGACATGTACGACCTGCCCTTTGCCGACGGCAGCTTCGATGCCGCCTGCATGAACATGGTGCTGCACTATGCGCGCGAGCCGGCGGCCGCGTTGCGCGAGGCCCGGCGCGTGCTGCGCCCGGGCGGACGGCTGATCATCGTCGATTTCGCCGCCCATGATGACCGTACCCTGATGGAAGAGCACGCGCATCTCTGGCCGGGTTTCGATGCTCCGCGCATCGAAGGTTGGTGCAAGGATGCGGCGCTGTCGCTCAAGGCACCGCTCAAGCTCGACGGTGGTCCGGTTACGGTCTGCCTGTGGGAGGCCGAGCGCAGCCAGGGCGCGCCTGGTTCGGTAGGGCTTCATTAGGATGAACGAGAGGGGAGACGGCAGGATGCCGCCACCACGCGTCAGCTTCGAGTTCTTTCCGCCCAAGAGCCCGGCGACGGAAGCGCCGTTCCTGGAAAGCGTTGCCCGGCTGATCCGACTGCAGCCCTCCTTCATTTCGCTGACCTTCGGAGCCGGTGGTAGCGCCAGCGCCCGCAGTGACCGCTGGGTACGGCGGCTCTTGGCGGACGCCGGTGCGCCTTTGGCTGCCCACGTGACCTGCGTCGGCGGCAGCCGCGAAGAGATCGATCGCCTGCTGGACGGCTGGCACCAGGCTGGCGTTCGGCACATCGTCGCCCTCCGCGGCGACCCGCCAGCGAACGAAGAGGCGCGGCGCGACCGCTATCTCAACGCCTTGGAGCTGGTCCAGGCCTTGGCGCAGCGCGGCGAGATGGAGATCTCCGTCGCCGCCTATCCGGAGAGCCACCCGAAGGCCGAGTCGCCGGAAGCCGACTTGCACGTTCTCAAATGCAAGCTCGATGCCGGTGCGACGCGGGCGATCACTCAGTACGTCTTCGACCCGGAGCTGTTCCTGCGCTTCCGCGACCGTGCCTGGCACGCCGGTATCCGCAAGCCTTTGGTCCCGGGGATCCTGCCGGTCGGTGATATCGACAGCCTCGTGTCCTTCAGCCGCCGCTGTGGTGCCAGTGTGCCGGAGTGGCTATTGCGCCGCTTCGCGCCGGCCAGGGGCAACCCGGCGCTGACCAGCCAGCTTGCGGTGCAAACCGCAAATGAGTTTTGCGAGAGCCTGCGCCGCGAAGGCGTCGAGGATTTCCACTTCTACACCCTCAACCGCTCAACCACCGTCGAGGCCGTGTGCCAAGAGCTCGGTCTCGGTGGCAGCCTGGAGGAAGCCGCCTGATGACCCGAACCCTCAAGAGCGCCCTGCGCCAGCGTCTGCTGCTGGCGGGAGGGAACCTGGACGCGGCCTTGGACGTTCAGCGCTTCGATCTGCGCCGCGACTTCTTCGGCGTGGCCGGCATGGGCGACCTGCTGTGCCTCAGCCAGCATGCCCGAGTGAAGGCGGCCCTGCGGGACTTCCTGCGCAGCGGTGCCGATGTGCTGCTGACGCCGACCCGCCGGGCCAATCCCTTGACCCTGCGCGAGCATGATCTCGAAGACCTCAGCTTCGCTCTCAACTTGGCGGCAGCCGAGGCCTGCGTCGAAGCCGTGGACGAAGAGCCGGGCCTTGGCCGGCGCCGCTTCGTGCTTGGCGTGATCGAAGACCGCGGCTGGCTCGCCGAAGATGAAGACGTTCAAGCGGCGGTGCGTGAGCAGGCCGAAGCGCTTTTGGCCGGCGGTGTCGACGCGCTCTCGCTCGAGATCTGGCCGGAGCTGGGGCGCCTCAAGGCAGCCTTTGCCGGCGCTCAGAGTGCGGTCGAAGCGATGGAGAGCGATGCGCCGCTTCTGCTGCTCAATCGCCGCGGCAGCTTCAAGGCGCCTGGCGCCATCGCCCGGCGTGCGGGTGGCCTGGTGGCGCTTGCAGATGCCGACGGCGACGAGTCCCCCGAGGCTCTGAGCGAGCTGCTTGGAGAAGGCGTCAACCTGCTGGCATGTCGTGGCGGCCCGGTGGACGTCGGCGAGCTCGATCGTACCCTCCGGACCCTGGCGCCGGACCGCTGGCGCCCGGTGGCGTTCCGCGGCGAGGAGCAACCGGCCGATGAGCTGCAGCCGGCTTCTTCGTGGCAGTGGCACTCGCCGGCCATGCGGTCTCAGCGCAAGGCCTGGCGGGCCGCACCGGAGCCCGAAGAGCGCCAGTTGCAGAGGGCCTAAGCAGCCTTCTCTTCCGTGGGTAGCCTGCCTCGCGCAAGCGACGATGACGCGGGTCGAATGCAAGAGGCCGCTTGTCGGCGATCCGGCGAAGAGCAAAATCCACAGACTGCCGTCCAATATCTGCGCCGTACCGGGTGGCACCGGGGGGCGCGCCAAGAGCGATCCTCCGGTTTTACCGGGCCGGAGGGCGGCTCGCTGCGAGAGAAAGACTGAAGGAATGACCCATACCGTTGTGTCCTCGGCCACCAAAGAGATCGTGATCGGCTTTGACTGTCCCTTTTGCGTGATCGGTGAGCGGATCAACCCGACCGGCCGCAAGAAGCTCGCGGCGGCCATGGCGGCCGGTGACTATTCTATGGTCGAGGCCGATGCCCTAGCCCAGGTCGAGGCTGGCGCCCATATGCTCGACGTCAACGCGGGCATTCCGCTGGCCGACGAGCCGCGCATTCTGGCCGAGTGCGTTCAACTGGTGCAGTCGCTGACCGACGTGCCGCTCTCGATCGACAGCTCTATCGTCGCGGCGCTGGAGGCCGGCCTGGCGGTCTACAAGGGCAAGCCTCTGGTGAACTCCGTGACCGGCGAGGAAGAGCGCCTGGAAGAGGTGCTGCCGCTGATCGCCAAGTACAACGCGGCCGTGGTGGCGATTTCCAATGACGAGACCGGCATCTCGGAAGACCCCGACGAGCGTTTCGCCGTGGCCAAGAAGATCGTCGAGCGTGCTGCCGATCACGGCATCCCGGCCTGTGACGTGGTTGTCGACCCGCTGGTCATGCCGGTCGGCGCCATCAACGAAGCCGGCATAACCGCCTTCCAGATCATCCGCCGGCTGCGTGACGAACTCGGCGTCAACACCACCTGCGGCGCCTCCAACATCTCGTTCGGTCTGCCGAACCGCCGCGGCCTGAACGCCATCTTCCTGGCTATGGCCTCGGGCGCCGGCATGACCTCGGCGATCATGAACCCGCTGCATGAGGAGGATATGCTGGGCATTCGCGGTGCCGACGTGATGATGGGACAGGATCCCAACTGTGCCCGCTGGATCCGTAAGTATCGGGAGCCGACCGAAGGCCAGGACACCGCCCGTGGTGCCCGCGGTGAGCGTGGCGAGCGCCGCCGTCGGCGCGCCACGGCCTGAGGCCGAGCCGGTGCGACACGTGATGATCACTCTTTTCTAGGAGCAGGGTCGGTGTCTTCTGACCCCTTGGTTGTCTTCCTGCCCTCCGGCAAGCGAGGGAACTTCCCGTTGGGCACGCCGCTGTTGGACGCAGCCCGCTCGCTCGGCGTCGACGTCGATTCCGTCTGCGGTGGGCGCTCGATCTGCGGCCGCTGCCAGGTGCGGCTGGAAGAGGGGCAATTCGCTAAGCACGGCATCACGTCCAGCCTCGCCAATGCCTCTGAGGTCGGCGAGGCGGAGCAGCGCTACGCCAACAAGCGGGGCCTGATAGAGGGGCGGCGTCTGTCCTGTCAGACCCGTGTCTTGGGCAACTTGGTGGTCGACGTGCCCCCGGAGAGCCAGGTCCACAAGCAGGTGGTGCGCAAGCGTGCGGACGTGCGCGATATCGAGGTCGACCCCGAGGTCAAGCTGCACTACGTCGAGGTGGCCGAGCCCGACATGCACGATCCCTCCGGCGACCTGCGGCGCCTGGAGCAGGCCTTGGAAAGCCAGTGGGGCATCACCGGCCTGGTCACCGACTTGCGGGTCTTGCAGGAAATCCAGCAGGCGCTGCGCGACGGCGAGTGGAAGGCTACCGTGGCCGTGCGCGAGGAAAAGCGACTGCTCGCCATTTTCCCCGGCTTCAAAGAGAAGATCTACGGCCTCGCTTACGACATCGGCTCGACCACCGTGGCGGTCCATCTCTGCGATCTCGAGACCGGCCAGGTGCTGGCCTCGGACGGCATGATGAACCCGCAGATCCGCTATGGCGAAGATCTGATGAGCCGCGTCTCCTACGTCATGATGAACCCGGGCGGGCATCTCAAGATGACCGAGGCGGTGCGGGGCGCTCTCAACGGCCTGGCGGAACGCGTCGCGGAAGAGGCTGGCATCGAGTTGACCGACATCCTGGAGGTCACGGTCGTCGGCAACCCGGTGATGCATCACCTGGTGCTCGGCATCGACCCGACAGAATTGGGCGGTGCGCCCTTCGCCTTGGCCACCGATCAGGCGCTCAACATCTGGGCCAGTCAGCTCGATCTTCATATCAACCCCGACGCCCGCTGCTATCTCTTGCCCTGCATCGCCGGGCACGTCGGCGCCGATGCGGCCGCGGTCGTGCTCTCCGAGGGGCCGCACCTGCGCGACGAGATGAGCCTCTTGGTCGATGTCGGCACCAATGCCGAGATCGTGCTCGGCAGCAAAGAGCGGCTGCTGGCTTGTTCCAGCCCGACCGGCCCGGCCTTCGAAGGGGCGCAGATCTCGGCAGGACAACGGGCGGCGCCCGGTGCCATCGAGCGGGTGCGCATCGATCGGGACAGCCTTGCGGCCAAGGTCAAGGTGATCGGCTGCGACCTCTGGTCGGACGAAGAGGGCTTTGACGAAGCGGTCGCCAAGACCGGCGTCACCGGCATCTGCGGCTCCGGCATCATCGAGGTGATCGCCGAGATGTACCTCGCCGGCATCATCAACGAGGATGGGGTGATCGGCGGGGCCGGACGCCAGGAGGATCCCATCGTTCAGGATGGGCGGACCTTCTCCTATCGCCTTTACCGCGATGACGATGGCAAGGAATTGCGCGTCACCCAAAACGACGTGCGCGCCATTCAGCTGGCCAAGGCGGCTCTCTACGCCGGCGTGCGCCTCTTGATGGACCGCATGGGCGTCGAGCAGGTCGAGCGCATCACCTTGGCCGGTGCTTTCGGCAACCACATCGACCCGAAGTACGCCATGGTGCTTGGGCTGGTGCCCGACTGCGTGGTGTCCAATGTCGCCAACGGCGGCAACGCCGCCGGCACCGGTGCCCGCATCGCCTTGGTCAACCGCGCGGCGCGGCGCGAGATCGAGGAGGTGGTGCGCCGCATCGAGAAGGTCGAGACTGCGGTCGAGCCGAAGTTCCAGGAGCACTTCGTCCTGGCTATGGCCTTCCCGCACAAGAGCGATGCCTTCCCGCACTTGTCCGAGGCCGTGACCCTGCCGCCGCGCGGCACGGCGGCAGGCACTGCCGTCGCGGCCAATCAGGGCGGCCGCCGGCGGCGGAGGCGTGCCTCCTAAGCTCGGCCTTGGCCGCGCTCTTGGGCCGGCCAGCCATGCAGAGCGCGCGGTATTCCCCGCTCTGCGATGCGGTTAGGCTGATTGGAAACGCCAACAGGTTCCGGGCAGCGACCAATGAGCCTTGCCGCTGAAGCGATCGACAGCACTGCTGCCTACCGGCGCGGCGTAGTTCTCGTGCTGCTGGCCGGGACCTGCTGGTCGCTGATGGGCATCGGCATTCGCCTGATCGAGGAAGCCAACGTCTGGCAGATCCTCTTCTATCGCTCCTTGGCGCTCATCCCTTTCCTGGCCTTCGTCATCGCCTTGCGCAGCCGCGGGCGGCTGGTGCGCACGGTCAGAGCCGCCGGCCTCTCGGGCGTGATCGGTGGTGCCGGGCTGGTCATCGCCTTCTCAGGCGGCATCTACGCTATCCAGACGACCAGCGTCGCCAACGCCATGTTTCTCTTCGCCGCAGCGCCTTTTATTGCTTCGCTGCTCGGTCTCTGGCTTCTCGGCGAGGCCGTGCGCCGGGCGACCTGGTTCGCCATGCTGCTGGCGCTGGTCGGCATCGTCATCATGGTCTACGGCAGCTTTTCGCTGGGTCATTGGCAGGGCAACCTCTTTGCGCTCTGCTCGGCCACCGGCTTCGCTGTCTTCACCGTCGCGCTGCGCTGGAAGAGGGCGGAGGACATGATGCCGGCCGTGCTGCTCGGAGGCATCTTCGCGCTCTGCGTCTCCGGCCTGGTCTGCTTGGTAACGGGGCTGCCCTTCGTCTTGCCGGCCTGGGACATCGGCGTCGCGCTCGCCATGGGCATCGTTCAGGTCGGCCTTGGCCTGGTGCTCTACACCGTAGGCTCGAAGTCCGTGCCGGCCGGCGAGCTGGCGCTCCTCTGCATGACCGAGGTGGTGCTGGCGCCCGTCTGGGTCTGGCTGCTGCTTGGCGAGACGGCGGCCGCCACGACCTTGATCGGCGGCGGCGTGCTGCTCGCGGCCCTGGCTGGTAACGCGATTTCCGGCCTGCGCCGCAAGCCGCCGCCGGTGGCCCTGGGGTAGCTGCTCAGTGCGCTAGCTGCGGGCGCCCGACCGCTGTTGCGGTGATGCGGGCTTCGATGAAGATCTCCTTGCCCTCGACCACGGCGGTTTTGTCCCGCCGCTTCACGCCCACCTCGGGGTCCGCCGCCCCGGAGTCTCGCGCTGCCGCGCCGGCAGCGTCCCGCGTGACGCTCTCCGCAAAGGCGATAGCGTCGCCCAGAACCGCGAAGTCCCGCGGTGCGGCGTCGTGGTGGACGCGGAAGCGGCCCTCCTCCGGCTGCGCGACCGTCGCTGTCCGGCTGACCCGGACACGGCTGACCACGGCGCCGACAGCGTTGGCGACGCCGGCCTCGGCCGGGATGACGGGGCGGGCGTCGAGCAAGGCGGCAACCTCGGGGTAGTAGCTCGCGGCCGGCGCTCCGAGGCCGATGATCGGCCGGGTCAGGCCGAGCTTGGGCGCAAGCAACTGGCCATTCCGGTTGAGCGCCGCCTGCACCAGCGGGTCCTTGGCCGGGTCGGCGATGGCCAGGCCCTCTTCGGCGAAAGCGCTGTCCAGCAGCACCTCGGCCGAGCGGCGCACCAGGGTCTCGACGATGCGCTGCGACAGGCTCTCGGCGTCCGACGCGAGGGGCAGGCCGCGGGCGTCGCGCTGGCGGGCGAGGAGGTTTGCGCCCTTTTCTGCCGCCTCGCGGTCCCAGGCCGATTGCCGGCCCAGCACATGGGCGGCGTCGGACGGGGTAAGGCCGGCAAGCTGCACCAGGCCGCGGGCGACCAGCCGGTCGAGCGTCGCGCCGCGCCCGGGCCCTTGGAAGAGACGATCGAGCGCGCAGGGGCCTTCGAGGATGCGGGCGAAGAGCGCCTCTTCGCTGCTGCTCAGCCCGCGCCGCTCCGTCTCCGGGCTGGGCAGGGAGGCGACGAAGCGGCCATCCTGCGCCCCTGGGCGGTCGGCGGCCAACTGACGGTCGAGCGCCCGGTGTACGATGTCCGGGTGATGCTGGGCGAAGAGGCTGAGCGGCACCAGGCGGCGCGGGCCAAGCGCGATGCCGCCTGCCAATCCCGCCCGCGTCATGTGGACCTCGCTATCGCCACCTAGGCCATAGGTGCGCATGGCCACGGCCTCCACCATGGTACGCCAGCCGCCGACCTGGGCCCCCCGCTCGTCCAGACGGGGCTCGCCGTCGCTCAGAACCGCGATGTCGCTGGTGGTGCCGCCGATATCGGAGACAAGGGCATCGCGCTCGCCGGTCAGATAGCGGGCGCCGACCAGGCTCGCCGCCGGGCCGGACAGGATGGTCTCGATGGGCACCTGCTTGGCGATCTCGGCGCCGATCAGGGCACCGTCGCCGCGCACGACCATCAGCGGTGCGTCGATGCCTTGGCTGTGCAGCAGGGTCTCTGCGGCACCGATCAGGCGGTGCAGCAGGCCGATCAACCGCGCGTTCAACAGGCTTGTGAGGGCGCGGCGGGGGCCGTCGAGCTTGCTCGAGAGCTCATGGCTGCAGGTGACGGGACAGCCGCTGCGCTCAAGGATGAGCTGCTTGACCGCGTGCTCGTGGGAGGGGTTGCGCACGGCGAAGAGCCCGGCGACGGCAAAGGCCGAAACCTCGGTCTGCAGCTCCGGCAAGGCCGTTTCCAGCTTGGTGAGATCGAGCGGAGCGACCGCCTGCCCGGCGGCATCGTGTCCCCCGTCCAGCGTCAGATAAGGCGCGTCGCCCAGTGCCTCACCGAGGCCGGCACGACCCAGTTCCCGTTCGCCGAAGCCGATCAAGATCAGCCCGGCCCGTCCGCCTTGGCCTTCGACCAGGGCGTTCGTCGCCAGGGTGGTGGAAAGTGAAACCAGGCCGATATCTCGCGCCGTGTCTTGCGGTGACTTGCCGGTTTGCTGCAGCACGGCATCCAGCGCCTGGCCGATACCCACGGCCAAGTCGCCGCGGGTGGTCAGCGCCTTGGCATGGGCAACCAGGCCGCGGCCTTCCTCAAAAAGGACCGCATCGGTATAGGTGCCGCCGGTGTCGATCCCAAGCAGTAGAGGCATGTCGGGCTGACCAACAAAGCAGTTTGCTAACTGCTGTCTCTTGTGGGCTCGGAGGAGCAAAGGCAAGCGCAATTGCGCTTTGAGGTGAGAGAGAGGGAAGGGCAGGTTGGTCGCCCCATTCCGCGACCAACCTGCATCTCAGTTTTCCCCGACCAGGTGCTGCTTTGGCGGCGCCTCTGCGCCGGCTAGGAAACGGCGGAGCGCCGTGCGGCAGCCTGTTAACGGGCCAAAGCGACCTGCCTCGTATCTCTGTCCGTTCGGACCAAGCGGGCGGTGGCTTCGACGCCTTTCATCAGTGTGCCAGCAGATATGCAGCGCATGCATGATTTGCTTCACACAAGCGTGAGATGACTGTGAACTGCTTCACACTTCTGATCAGCAAACGCGCTGACGGCGGCAAAATGATGACGGATTAGGGGCTTTGCTGCGGTTTCGCGACGTGGCTTTGCCGGCTGCTGGACGGGCGTGCCGCGCATTGCTATGAGGCGGGCGCCGTTAGGAGCCGAAAGAAGCAAGGGGCAAGATGGATATTCGCAGGGTCGGGGTCATCGGGGCCGGTACCATGGGCGGCGGCATCGCCACGGCGACCGCACAGCATGGCTTTGAGGTCGTCATCACCGATATCAGCGCCGATATGGTCGACAAGGCCATCGAAGGCGCCCGGAGCTTCTACGCCCGCGCGGTCGAGAAGGGGCGCATGAACGCCGCCGACGCCGAGGCCGCCGGCGGGCGTCTTGCTAAGAGCAGCGGTCTAGACGATTTGGCCGACTGTGACCTGGTGATCGAGGCGGTGTTCGAGGATTCCGATCTCAAGTCCGAGGTCTTCAGCAAGCTGAGCGCTGTGTTGCGGGACGACAGCCTGGTCGCCACCAACACCAGCTGCCTCAAGGTCAGCGACCTGGCCCATCATATCAGCAGGCCGGAGCGCTTCCTCGGCCTGCACTACTTCAGCCCGGCGCAGATCAATCCGCTGGTCGAGGTGGTGCGCGGCGACAAGACAGATGAGACCGCAATGGCTGCGGCCAGGGCCTTCTGCGAGGCCACCGGCAAGCATCCGCTGGTCTGCAAGGATACCTACGGCTTCGCCATCAATCGCTTCTTCTGCCCCTACACCAATGCTGCGGCGCGGGCGATGGACGAAGGCCTGGCGACACCGGCCCAGATCGACGAGGTGGCCAAGGATCGCTTCGGCGTTGCCGCCGGGCCCTTCTTCGTCATGAACATCATCAAGCCGCGCATCAATCTGAACGCCATCCGTAATCTGTCGGCTCTTGGCCTTTTCTATACGCCGGCGAAGAGCATGATCGAGGTGGGCGACGCCGGCGACAGCTGGATCGTCACCAAGCCGGATCCGCTGGCCACGGATACGGCCGCCAAGGTGGCGGACATCCTGCTCGGCGGCACCTTCCTGCCAGTCCTGCAGGAGCTCGACGAGCAGGTGGCGACCCCGGAGGCCATCGACATGGGCGCCGAGTTGGCACTGAAGTTCGGCAAGCCGCCCTGCTCGCTGATGGACGAGTTGGGCCGGGACGAGGTGGCCCGCCTCATCGAGCCGCTCTGCATGCGCTATCAGGTTGCCACGCCGCAGTCCCTGGTGCGGGTCGGCAGCCTCCGCAACGGCTAATCTGGCATACCTCTATCATCCCTCGATAGTTGGTCCCATATAAGGACCAAGAGGGTGAGGGAGATGGCCGAGACCTCACAGCTTGAAGGGTCTGAGCGCTTCCCCGGCCGCTTCTGGCAAAGGCTGGCGGACGGACGGATCCAGTGTGACCTCTGTCCGCGGCGCTGTCGCTTGCACGAGGGTCAGCGCGGGCTGTGCTTCGTGCGCGCAAGGCAGGACGACGCGATGGTCCTGACCACCTACGGCCGGGCCTCGGGCTTCTGCATCGACCCGATCGAGAAGAAGCCGCTCAACCACTTCTATCCCGGCTCCAGCGTGCTGTCCTTCGGCACGGCGGGCTGCAACCTGACCTGCAAGTTCTGCCAAAACTGGGACATCTCCAAGTCGCGGGAGATGGACAAGCTGGGCGCCACGGCGACGCCCGAGCGCATTGCCCGATCAGCCAAGCAGTATGGCTGCCGCTCGGTGGCCTTCACCTACAACGATCCGGTGATCTTCCACGAATACGCGGTGGATGTGGCGGCAGCCTGTCGCGAGGCCGGCATCAAGACGGTCGCGGTCACCGCCGGCTACATCACCGAGGAGGCGCGGGGCGAGTTCTTCGGTGCCATGGATGCGGTGAACCTCGACCTCAAGGCCTTCAGCGAGGACTTCTACCACAAGCTCTGCACGGCCCATCTCGAAGACGTGCTGGAGACGGCCAAGTTCATCCAACACGAAACGAAGGCCTGGCTGGAACTCACCACGCTCCTCATTCCCGATGAGAACGACTCAGACGCGGAGGTCGGCGAGCTGGCGGAGTGGGTGCTGGCGCATCTCGGCCCCGAGGTGCCGCTGCATCTCACCGCCTTTCATCCCGACTGGAAGATGCGGGACAAGCCGCGCACGCCGCCTGCCACCTTGGTGCGAGCCTGGCGCATCGCCCGCCATGCCGGCCTCCGCTACGTCTACACCGGCAACATCAAGCACCCGGCGACCCAGGCGACCTACTGCCACGACTGCGGCACCGGCGTGATCGGCCGCGACTGGCACGAGATCACCGACTGGCACCTCGACGAAGAAGGCCGTTGTCTTTCCTGCGGTAGCCCAGCCGCCGGGCACTTCGCCCCTGACCACGGCACCTGGGGCCGCAAGCGACAGAGTGTGAGGCTCTAACCAGATCGCGCGAAGCGGTCCATCGCTTCCATCATGTCGGGAAAGCACTGGTTTGCGGGCTCCAGCACTTTTCCACCCACGACGAGGTCGTCCTTCAAGACGAGACCGGCGTGGGTGACCTCCTTGTCAGCGTCGATCAAGAACTCCTCGAGGTCTGCCGGACGCATCTCTTCCCGCAGTCGCAGAATGCCTTTTATGTTTGCGGTGGGATCGGCATAGGAGTGCGCTGCGAAGGTTCGCTTGGCAAAGGGGTGCGCGCGATCGAAGCCCGCGAGGAGGGTGTTGATCTCCTTGATCAGCTTCGCAAGCTCCCGCGCGCCGTCCTTGTCGACGTAGGCGTACTTGTAAGGGTTGTCTCCGATCAGAGGTTTTTTCGAATCGAAGGCATCGAACACCCACGTCAGCGCCCGACTGCGCAGCAGCGCTTCAAGGATGTTATCGACCCGCTCGTTTCCCGAGAAGCGCAAGTCCAGAGCGGCCGAGAAGAGATAGAGCGCGCCGGTCACGCGCGGCGAGGTGCAGGCGGTGTAGAAGCTCAACGCGCCACCGGTCGATAGGCCGCCGATCGAAACTTTTTCGGTTCTCTCGCCGGCATAAGCGACCGACCAGAGGACGTTGCGCTTCCACTCCTCCAGCTCGACCCCTTCCATGCCCTTCGGGTCCTTCAGCCCGTGGCACTGCAGCAGAGGCAGGTAGACGTTGTAGCGCAGCGCCTCGTGGAAGTGATCGGCGATGGCCGACATGTAGTAGGGGGAGTCGCTCAGCCCATGGACAAGGACAACGGAACCTTCGGCATCCGGACGCTCCCGTATCCTTGGCTGATTGCCGTCCCTGACCGTCTCCGGGCGAAAGTAGTCGAACGCCTTATAGTAATCGAACCATTCGTGGTCCCGCGGTGCCATTTGAGACTTCCCGAGCTGAGTGCGCCACAGCGGCAGCCATGAAGGCCTTCGCGCGCGTTGGTCGACTGCCTGTGCCGCGAGATTACACGGGAAAGACGCGTGGATCTATGACGTGACCTACTCGGACGCCGGCAGACCCGCCGCGGAGAAGCCGTAGCGCGCCAGGACCTCTTGCCCGGCCGGCGAGAGAATGTAGAAGGCCAGACGCCAAGCGCCCTCGGGCGCGCCGTTCATGACCGTAAGACCATAGTCGGCGCCGACTGCAAGCGGCTCCGGCAGGGCGACGATCTTGAGGCCCGGCGTGTCGCGCTCAGCCAGCACCGCGTTGGTGCAGTAGGTCAGGAAGAGATCGGCTTGGCCGTCGTCCATCACCCAGCCGTAGGGATTGCGGCCGGCGGGCGGCTTGGCGCTGTCGGGCCCGCCGGTGAGCTGCAGAGCTTTGCCGCGCAGGGTTTCGCTCGCGCCGGCGACCAGGCCGTCTGCCTTGGCGAAGACCTCCCAGGCATAATCGCCGGCCGGGTCCGCCTTGGGGGTGGAGGTGCCGACCCGCACGGTCGGGTCCAGCAGAACATCGAGAACCCTGTCGGTTTCGACTGCCAGGCCCGGCTGCGCCAGGGCGCAGAGCCGGTTGCGGGCGAAGAGGGCGACCGGGGCCGCCATCCCGGCCTCGGCCAAGGCGGTGGGGTGCCTCATGTTGGCCGAGGCGTAGACCTCCGCCGCCTCGCCGCCTTCGATGCGCTGACGCAGCAGGCCGGACGGGCCGAAGGCCCGTTCGACGGTGACGCCGTGGCTCTGTTCGAAGCCGTCGGCGATCTCGCTCATGGCCGCCTTCAGGCTGCCAGCGGCGTGCAGCTTCACCCTGTCTTCGGCCATGCCCTGACTGGCCGTGGCCATCATGAGAACGAGAGCCGCAATGAGCAGGCGCATGACAATCCTCCCGACGTTCGCTGTCTTTCCATAGCGTTGGTCTAGGAAGCCTTGCGTCTTTCGTCCATACGAGAAATAGGTGTATTCCCAGCCGCCCCTACCGGGACGGCGACGTCAGTGGCTGTCCTGCAATAGCGGCGCCACCGAGCTGGCGAAGCTCTCGGTGCGGAAGCGGTAGAGCTGGACCTCGTCGGACCAGAAGTCCTCGGCCAGGCCGGCCTTGCGCTTCAGGGCCTTGAGAAAGTCCTCGCGGTCGCCCAGCCCCTCCCAGACGTGGGGCAGGAAAGTGCCGCGCGCTTCCGGCGTCGCCAGGATAACGCCGTCCTCCCGCGGCTCGAGCTGAGCCAGGGCGTCGGCCTGGTCGCTGAAGTGCATGCGCACGGGATGGGAGAGGATCGATATGCCCATGGTCAGGCTCGGCAGCTCGTCGGCGGCGAGCGGCTTGAAGCGCGGGTCCTCGAAGCCGGCCTTGACGCTGTTCTCCACCACGTCGCGGACCAGCGGCTGGTGGGGCTTGAGGCTGCCGATGCAGCCGCGCAGCCGCCCGTCCTCGCGGCTGAGGGTCACGAAGCTGGCCCGCTGGCTGCGCAGCGGGGCGGCGAAGCCGGAGACCTCCACCTCGGGCGCCTTGCCCTGGCCCTGGCGCACGGCGTGGCGGAGACTCCTGGCGGCGCAGCGCAGGAGCTCTTGGCGCCGTGCTTCGTCGAGGCGTGCCTGCTCGAGCGGCTCGAAGGCGACACTGGTGTAGCCCACCACCCGTGCCTTGTCGCCGGCCGTGTCGCCCGAGTTGCAAAGTCCCACGGTGGTGGCACGCAGGCCGCAGCTCCGGGCGTGGGTCAAGAGGCCACGGATGGCATGGCGGCCGCAGGCCTGCTCAGGCGCCAAGCCGGTCGGGTCGAGCCGCTCGATGGCGGCGACCGCCTCGGCGTCGAGCGCGCAGGCTTCGTCGTAGGAAAGAAAGTGGCTCAAGTCGGAGGAGATCAGGATGACGGTCTCCTCGTCGCCCCAGAGGTGTTCGATCAGGCTGGCCGTCTCTTCCGGCGCCACCTGGCCGACCAGGATGGGCAGCACGGCAATGTCCTTGAACAGCCGCTGCAGGAAGGGGAGCTGCACCTCCAGGCAGTGCTCGCCGGCGTGCAGTTCGTCGGAGAGCTGGACTCGGCCTTCGCGCAGCAGCGCATCGCGGGTCTCCACGTCGACCGGTACGACGCCGAGCGGTGTGGCGTAGCCCGCGTGGCTCGACACGGCGAAGCCCCGCAGCGGCGCGGTATGGTTGGGGCCGAGGAGGACGGCGCGGCGGATGCGGTGGCTGCGCGGCAGCAGGGTGGCATAGCCCTGCGCCGCCATGATGCCGGAATAGAGATAGCCGGCATGGGGCACGATCAGCGCCTTTGGCGCCAGCCCATTGGTGCCGACCTGAGCCAAGAGGTCGTCGACCATCCCGGCCAAGGCCGAAGCCTCACCCGGGTAGAAGCGGCCGGCCACTGCCGGCGGACGGATTTCGGTCCCTGCAAGACCGTTCGGGAGCGTTGTCATGACAAGCTCTATTGCCCTAATTCTTTGGCGAAGCAGTATAGCAGAAATCACACAAGCGGGTGTAAAGCCCCGCCGGTGTCTCGGAACAAGGGGGTAAGCCGTTGAGCGGAGAGGGCTATCGGGCTGTCGTCGGGGTGATCGGCGGCAGCGGCGTCTACGACATCGAGGGACTGGAGGAGCGGCGCTGGCAGGCGGTGGAGAGCCCCTTCGGCAGGCCCTCCGACGAAATGCTGTTCGGTCGCTTGAACGGCACCGAGGTCGTCTTCCTGCCGCGCCACGGCCGCGGCCATCCGCTCTCGCCCAGCGATATCAACTACCGCGCCAACATCGACGCCCTGAAGCGCAGCGGGGTGACCGACATCATCTCGGTCAGCGCCGTGGGCTCCCTCAAGGAGGAGCTGTCGCCCGGCACCTTCGTCATGGTCGATCAGTTCATCGACCGCACCTTCGCGCGGAAGAAGTCCTTCTTCGGCACCGGTTGCGTCGCCCACGTCTCCATGGCCGAGCCGGTCTGCCCGGTCATCTCCGCCTGCCTGGCGGAGACCGCGGAGGAGCAGGGGATCGCGCACCAGCTGGGCGGAACCTACCTGGTGATGGAGGGCTTGCAGTTCTCCTCCAAGGCCGAGTCGGCGCTCTACCGCAGCTGGGGCTGCGACGTGATCGGCATGACCAACATGCCCGAAGCCAAGCTCGCCCGCGAAGCCGAGATGTGCTACGCCACCGTCGCCATGGTCACCGATTACGACTGCTGGCATCCGGACCACGGCCACGTCAGTGTCGAGAAGGTCGTGGCCGTCGTTCACGCCAATGCGGAGCACGCGCGGAGCCTGGTGGCGGGTGCGGTGCCGCGCATCGCCGCCAAGGCCGCCGAAGGCCCGCGCGAGTGCCACCGGGCGCTCGACTTCGCCATCATCACAGCCCCCCACGCCCGCGACCCGGAGGTCGTGGCCAAGCTCGATGCCGTCGCCGGGCGCGTTTTGGGAGCGAGCGGATGACCAAGGAAGGGTGGCGCCGGACGATCCGTCTCGCCGACAGCGGCGAGGGTGCCGGCTGGGCGGTCGAGATCATCGACCAGACCAAGCTGCCCTTCGTCTTCGAGATCGCTACGCTCACGCATATGGACGAGGCTGCTCACGCCATCTCTTCCATGCAGGTGCGCGGCGCGCCCCTGATCGGCGTCACCGCCGCCTACGGCATGGCGCTCGCCATGAACCGCGACAGCTCCGGTGCGGCCATTGAGGCGGCCTACGACGAGCTGCTGTCCACCCGGCCCACCGCGGTCAATCTCAAGTGGGCGCTGGACCGCATGAAGGCAGCGCTGCTGCCCATCGGTCACAACGCCCGGCGGGCGGAGGCCTACCGTCTGGCCGGCGAGATGGCGGAGGAGGACGCGGCGCTCTGTTCCGCCATCGGCGACCACGGTTTGAAGCTCTTGGAGGAGATCGCGGCCCGCAAGGGCGGGGCGCCCGTGCAGGTGCTGACCCACTGCAACGCCGGCGCGCTCGCCACCATCGACTGGGGCACGGCGACCGCTCCGATCTATAAGGCGCAGGCGGCGGGCCTGCCCGTCCACGTCTGGGTCGACGAGACCCGGCCGCGCAACCAGGGCGCCTCGCTCACCGCCTGGGAACTGGGCGAGCACGCCGTCCCGCACACGGTGATCGCCGACAACGCCGGAGGTCACCTGATGCAGCATGGCGAGGTCGATCTCTGCATCGTCGGCAGCGACCGCACCACCGCGGCGGGCGACGTCTGCAACAAGATCGGCACCTACCTCAAGGCGCTGGCAGCCAAGGACAACGACGTGCCCTTCTATGTCGCGCTGCCCAGCTCGACCATCGACTGGGCGATCGAGGACGGCCTGGCCGACATCCCCATCGAGGAACGCGCGGCCGAGGAGGTCAGCGAGATCAGCGGCCTCACGGCGGATGGGAAGGTCACCTGCGTCCGCGTCATGCCCCCCGCCAGCCCCGCCGCCAACCCGGCCTTCGACGTCACCCCCGCCCGCCTCGTCACCGGCCTCATCACCGAGCGCGGGGTTGCAGAAGCGTCGAAGGAGGGGTTGGCCAAGATGTTTCCCGATAAGGCGACGGGCCAATCCAGCCCGAACCTGCGCCCTTTCGACTGGTAAGCGACTCGTTCCGCGCTGCTACTCTGGGCTGTTCGAACGCCGGAGGTGCAGCGTGAATCGCAACGAGACCTGGGCACTCTTCAAGCAGGGGAAGGATGCCTGGAATGCTTGGGCTAAAGACATGCTCGCCAAGCGCAAAGTGTTGGAAGAGGTAGGGGAGTGGTCCGTTAGTCCTCTGGGGAATGCGAAGAATGACACTACAATGGATTTCATGACAGATGCCGCAGCGGACTTCTCGGGCCGGACCTTTGGTGAGGGAGAATTTCCAGAGGGTGTGGACTTCAGTAGGTTTGTCTTTCCAGGAGATGCTAACTTCAGAGAGGCTGTGTTCAGAGTCGTTGCGCGGTTCGGCGAGGGTAAGTTTGAACGAGGCGCACTTTTTACTAGTGCTAAATTCGATGCTTTAGCTGATTTTTACATGGCCAACTTTGAAGGGGAGGCGAGCTTCGCTGGGGCAAGATTCGGCGGGAACGCTGCATTCGCGGGAGCAAAGTTCAAAGGCCTTGAATATTCCAACGGCGCTCAATTCGACTCTGCAGAGTTTGAGGGATATGCGGCGTTTCCGACAGCGGAGTTCAAAGGACCTGCTAGCTTTGTTGACGCTAGTTTTGGAGACGACGCAAGGTTCTGGCATGCGAAATTCCGCAGCACGGTCGATTTCCATCAAGCAGCCTTTGCAGACTATACGAGTTTCGAGAATGCGTTATTCGGCGGCCGGTCGATTTTCGGGGCCATCGAGGTGAAGCGCGCGTTCATCTTGACCAGCGCGACCTTTCGACAAGTGCCGGATTTCATACAAGCTAACTTCGCCGAAGCCCCACGACTGGACGATCTGTCAATCGAACCTCAAAGCCTACAACGATTGGTCTGGCTAGTTGGTGCCCACCTCTGGAAAAGAAGAAAGCTTGGAAAGCAGCGTCGTGTGCTCGGGGCCGCATGGAGAATCCTTCTGCGGGCAGCACACCACTGGAAGCCTTTCTCGCGAGAGATGGAGCGCGAGGCGAGATGGCGCTCCGTAAAGAAGCTGGCCAATGAGGCTCACGATCACGCTCGCGAGCAAGAGTTCTTCGCGGAAGAGCTGAAAGCGCGCCGGAATCCGGGCAGTTTCAAAGAAGCCTTCATTTGGCTCGTAAGCCTACTGTACCAAGGGCTCTCGAACTTCGGTCGGAGTCTATTGCTGCCATTCATTTGGCTGGCAGTCACCGTCATGGCTTTTGAGGGTATCTACTTGAATAGCCATTGGGACTACGTTGCCGACAAGCAAGCCGCCGTCCAGGCCTGCGTTGTGGGCTCAGAGCACAGCCACGCCGAGAGCGCTGCTTTCGCGCTCTCGCTCAGGAACACTCTGCCTTTCGCCGGGCTAGGTGGGCCTGAGAAGCTGAACCAGATCTATCGTTGCTTGTATGGGGTGGAGGGTACAAAGACTGCCGGCTTCCCAGAGACCCGTCTGCCGCCGCACATCCCCGACAACGTCGCAGTCTGGAGCTTCTTCCAGACGATTCTCTCGGCGGTGCTGATCTTTCTGTTCCTGCTCGCCGTTCGGAACCACTTCCGTATTAGGTGAGGGGGTGGTCGGGTCGTTCCCTCGTTGTCATCCTTGGGCGTGCCGCGAAGCGGTGCGTCCCGAGGATCCACGCCCGGGTTCCGTGCGGGCCGATGGGTGGACCCTCGGGACGGGGCCGTTGGCCCCGCCCAAGGGTGACAGACTGTGATGTAGGACCGTCGGCGGGGCCACTCCTCAGGATGTCATCCCGGCCAAGAGCTTTGCGTCAGCAAAGTTCGCGAGCCGGGACCCATGGATGGTCTTGGCGCGGAAGTCGAACGTCGGGCGCAGGCCGATGGATGGACCCCGGCTCGGGGGCCGGGGTGACAGATTGTGGTGGGCGCGGCGGCTCGCCCAAGGGTGACAGCGGTGGGGTAGGGCGGCTGTTTGTGGCCGCCCTAAACGTTGAAACGGAACAGCAGCACGTCGCCGTCCTGGACGATGTAGTCCTTGCCTTCGGCGCGCATCTTGCCGGCGTCCTTGGCGCCCTGCTCGCCGCCGCAGGCGAGGTAGTCGGCATAAGAGATCGTCTCGGCGCGGATGAAGCCGCGCTGGAAGTCGCTGTGGATGACGCCGGCGGCTTCAGGTGCCGTCGCGCCGCGGCGCACGGTCCAGGCCCGGCTCTCCTTGGGACCGGCGGTGAAGAAGGTGAGCAGGTCCAGGAGGCTGTAGCCGGCGGCGATCACCCGCTTCAGGCCCGTCTCCTCTAGGCCCAGACTCTCCAAGTACTCCTGCTTTTCGGCTTCGTCGTCGAGGGCGGCGACCTCGGCCTCGATGGCGGCGGAGACCACGACGCAGGCGCTGCCTTCGGCCTCGGCACGCGCGGCCACCTTCTCGGAGAGGGCGTTGCCGGTCGCGGCGGACTCCTCCTCCACGTTGGCGGCATAGAGCACCGGCTTGGCGCTCAAGAGGTTGAGCTGGCGGAAGACGGAACGGCGTTCGGCCGGCACGGTGACGCTGCGGGCCGGCTTGCCCTCGCGCAGAGCCGCCGCCACTGGCTCCAGCACCTCCAGGCGCTCCTTGGCTTCCTTGTCCTGGCCGCGCGCCTTCTTGATCGCCGCTTCGGTCTGGCGCTCGACGCTCTCCAGGTCCGCCAGCAGCAGTTCGGTCTCCACCGTCTCGGCGTCGCGGATGGGGTCGACTGAGCCATCCACGTGGGTCACCTCGCCCTCGAAACAGCGCAGCACGTGGACGATGGCGTCGACCTCGCGGATGTTAGCGAGGAACTTGTTGCCGAGACCCTCGCCCTTGCTGGCGCCCTCGACCAGCCCGGCGATGTCGACGAACTCGAGGTAGGTCGGGATGGTCTTGGCCGACTTGGCGAGCTTGGCCAGCTCATCGAGCCGCGGGTCGGGGACGGGCACGCGGCCCACGTTGGGCTCGATGGTGCAGAAGGGATAGTTGGCGGACTCGGCCGCCGCCGTCTCGGTCAGGGCGTTGAAGAGGGTGGACTTGCCGACGTTGGGCAAGCCGACGATACCGCAATTGAAGCCCATGCCGGGCGTCTCCTTCGTTTACTGGCGTTTAGTCGCCCGACTTGGGGGGGAGGGTGAGGCCGAGCTTGCGCAGGGCGGCCCCTAAGGGGCCTTCAGCTTGGTCCTGTGGTGTCTCGGTCGGTTTTTCGGGCTCGGGCTTCCCGGCCTTCTGCTCTTTGGGCTTCGGCTTCGGCCGTTGCGGGAAGACCGCCTGATTGACTTTGGACATGAAGAGGTTGTCCGCTTCGGCAGTGCCGGGCACCAGGCTGTCGGCCTCCGCCGCCACGGCATCGAGCAGGCGCTCCAGCCAGTCCTGATCCGCCTTGGCGAAGTCGCCCAGCACGTGGCCCAGGACTTTCTCCTTGTGGCCGGGATGGCCGATGCCCAGACGCACCCGGCGGTAGTCCGGGCCGATGTGGCTGGCGATGGAGCGCAGGCCGTTGTGCCCGGCCACGCCGCCGCCGAGCTTCACCTTGACCTTGCCGGCGGCGAGGTCGAGCTCGTCGTGGAAGACCACGACGTCGGCGGGCGCGAGCTTGTAGAAGCGCATGGCCTCGCCGACGCTGCGGCCGGACTCGTTCATGAAGGTCATGGGCTTGAGGGCCAGCACCTTGGAGGCGCCCCCCGATCCCTTGCCGGTGAGGCGCCCCTCCGCCATCTCGCCCTGGAAGCGCTTGCGCCAAGGGGAGAAGCCATGGCGCCCAACCAAGCGGTCGAGCGCCATGAAGCCGATGTTGTGGCGGTTGTCGGCGTAGCGCGGCCCCGGATTGCCCAGGCCGACCAGCAGCAGCATCGCGTCCTCCCGTCCCCGGTCTCCGGCGGAGCAGGGCCGGGGAGCCGGACCTCCTGGCCTTACTCCTCTTGGGCCTCGGCCTCGCCGGCGGCTTCCTCGGCGCCTTCTTCGCCTTCGGCCGCCTCTGCCGCCGCTTCTTCCGCCTCGGCCTTCACGGCACTCGGGGCGGCGATGGTGGCGACGGTGAAGTCACGGTCGGTGATGGTCAGCTCCACGTCATCCGGCAGCTTCATCTGGCTGATGTGAATGGAATCGCCCAGCCCGGCGCCCGAGAGGTCGCACTCGAGGCCTTCCGGAATGTTGGCCGCGTTGCAGATCAGCTCGATCTCGTAGCGCACCACGTTCAGGACGCCGCCCTCGGTGAGGCCGGGCGACTGGTCCTCGTTAATGAAAGTGACCGGCACGGCCACGGTCACCGTGGTGCTGCGCGACACCCGCAGAAAGTCGACATGCTCGGGCTGCATGGTCACGGGATGCAGGGCCACGTCGCGCGGCAGCACCCGGTGCTTCTTTCCGTCGAGCTCGACGTCGACCAGGTTGGTGAAGAAGGCGCTGCTCTCCAACATTTTGCGCAGGGGGCGCGCCTCGATCTTGATCATCACAGGGTCTTTCTTGTCGCCGTAGATAACGGCGGGCACGAAGCCCTCGCGCCGTGCGGCTCGGGCGGCCCCCTTTCCGGCCCGCTCCCGCAAGGAGGCGCTGATCTGGCTAATCTCACTCATGGTCTCTTCCTACTCCTCACGCAAAAGGGGCGGCCGTACCGGGCCGCCGCTTCCAGGGTTGATGCCGCCGGCCTCCAGGGGTGCCGGACGGCGGAATGCCCGCTCAGCCGATGGCGGCTTTCGGGGCGGCCTCGAAGAGGCTGGATACCGAGCGCTCGTCGCTGATGCGCTGCATGGCCTCTCCGATCAGCGGCGCAATGGTGAGCTGCCGGATGTTCTGAGAGACCCGCACGGCTTCCGTCGCCTGGATGGAGTCGGTGATCACCAGCTCTTCCATAGGCGAGGAGGACACCCGCGCCACGGCGCCGCCCGACAGGACCCCGTGGGTCACATAGGCGGAGACCGTCTTGGCTCCGGCATCCATCAGCGCGATCGCTGCATTACAGAGCGTGCCCGCCGAATCGACGATATCATCGACCAGGATGCAGCGCTGGCCGCTGACATCGCCGATGATGTTCATCACTTCGGAGATTCCCGCCCGTTCGCGGCGCTTATCGATGATCGCCAGATCGGCGTCAAGCTGCTTGGCGATGGCGCGCGCCCGAACCACGCCGCCGACGTCCGGCGAGACGATGGTCAGCGGCTGGCCGTCGTAGCGACTGCGGATGTCTTGGGTCAGGACCGGCGCTGAATAGAGGTTGTCCGTGGGGATATCGAAGAAGCCCTGGATCTGGCCGGCATGGAGGTCGAGCGTCAGCACCCGGTCGGCCCCGGCCGAGGTGATGAGGTTGGCGACCAGCTTGGCCGAGATGGGCGTGCGAGGGCCCGACTTACGGTCCTGCCGGGCATAGCCGTAGTAGGGGATGACCGCCGTGGTCCGCCGTGCCGAGGCCCGTTTCAGGGCGTCGAGGCAGACCAGCAATTCCATCAGATTGTCGTTGGCCGGATAGGACGTCGACTGGATGACGAAGATGTCCTCGCCACGAATGTTCTCGTGGACCTCCACGAAGCATTCCATGTCGGAGAAGCGGCGCACCGATGCCTTGGTCAAGGGCATGTTGAGGTATGCCGAAATCGCCTCTGCCAACGGCCGATTGGCGTTGCCAGTCATTATCTTCATGAGAGAAGTGCAGCCCTTTTACTGTCCTGCGGACAACGCCCCCACCGCTGGTGCAGCACTCACCAGCCCAGGCGGGCGCAAACTACCAAGGCCAATCGCCTGTGTAAACGAGCAAGGCCGACTGCCCCGCAATCTTTTGTTCATTATTCAGTTTTCACTTGAAGTAATCGACTTCAAGCTCTTGCAATATCTGACTAATGCCTGCCGCAGCGCCGGCGGCGACGAGGCTGCTGCTGGCGCCCCAGCCATCGTCCAAGGTGCCTTCGGGAATGCGGTTGCCTTGATCGACCGTGCCCAGCTCCTCGCCGTCGGCAGCCCCCACCACCCGCCACACCAGGGCGACCTGCTGCCAGCCCGGCTCAAGGGGGTCGAGGGAGACGGCGCCCTCCACCGTGACATCGCGCGGCCCCGGCACGCCGGCCAGGGCGATGCTGCGGCGGCGCAGCTGGGCCTTGAGCGCGCCGGTGAGGGTTTCGTCGACCTCTCCGTCCGGGCCGACAACGGGCATGACGATGACATGGCCGCGGGTGGTATCGGCGCTCTGGGTGTCTCCAAGGCCGAGTTGCTCGGCCAGGGCGTCGGCCGTGCGCTCGGTAAGCTGAGTGAAGGCCTCGCTGTCGCCCGCTGTCCAGCCGCCTTGCGGCAAGGCGGCCTGCTCTTCCAAGCGGGCGATCTCCTGCCCATCACCGTCGGCAAGGGAAAGCTCGAGGAAGACGACCTCCAGCCCGTCGTCGAGCGGAACCACCTCGGCAGTCCCGCTTAGGCGATTGGCGCCGCCGTTGGCGTCGGTGGTGGCGCGCAATCCGCGCATCTGCAGCGCCTTGCTGAGCTCCATGCCGAAAGCCGCGCTGGCAGGGGCGCCCTCCGGCTGCTCGACCACAATGCTGGCCTCATGATTGAGCTGCTTGAGATCGACGGCCTTCGCCGCCGGCTGGAAGGGCCGCGGCAACTCCCCACAGGCCGTCAGGAGCGACAGCAGAAGGAGCAGGGTGCAGATGCCGGCTGCTCCCCGGCGGCTCACATCAGGATACATGTCGCAAGAACGCCAAGCAGGCAAAAGCAGCAGAAGAGGATGAGATGAGGCATGACTCCTCGAGAAAATCGGTCGAAGCCCGCGTGCCGCGTCGTTTAGCCTTTTAACGCTAGCCGACGTGGAGGTCGAGAGAGGCGCGGGAAAGGCTTTCCGCCCCCGACTCGGTGATCAGACTGGTGCGGCCCATGGTCATGGCAAGGCCACGCGCACTGTCGAAGATGATGATGTGGACGAAGAAGACCATGCCAGGCGCGAAAACCTCCGGGTTGCCGTGATAGAGCATCGGCCAATCCATCCAGTTCGGCGCGAAGGTCGTGCCGAGCGAATAGCCGCAGGCGTTCATGCGGTGCTCGCGGTAGCCGCTGTCGTCCAGCGTTTTCGCATGAGCATCAAAGGCTTGTCCCACCGTGTTGCCAGGACGCATCTGTTCTTCGACGGCGAGCAGCGCGTCACAGGCGGCCTTGTGCATCTCCAGCTGCTGCGCCGGCGGGGTGCCGATCTTGAGCGTCCGCATCATGGCGGCGTGATAGTGGCGGTAGGCGCCGGCCCATTCGAGGGTGAGCTGGTCGTCCGCATCCAGCTTGCGGCGGCCGGTATAGTAGCGGCAGAGCAGGGCCGCCGGACCGGAGCCGATGATGAATTCGTTGCCGGGGTAGTCGCCGCCGCCTTCGAAGATCGCCCCTTGCATGGCGGCCAGGATATGTCCTTCGTCGGCGCCGGAATGGGCCAGTGCCTCGGCCTGCTCGAGGGCGTCGTCGGCCAAGGCCGCGGCCTCGCGCACATAGGCGATCTCGGCCGGGCTCTTGACCAGCCGTAGGCGGCTGACCAGCAGCGAGGCGTCGCGCAGCGTGCAGAAGCCGGCAAGCGTCGCATCCAGGCGCTTGCCGTTGAAGGCGGTCAGGCCGTAAGCGTCATACTCCACGCCCAGCGTCTTGCCGGCGCAGCCGAAGCCTTCGAGCAGATCGCGGACGGCTTCTGCGGGATTGACCTCGGGGCCGTCGACCCAGACCCGGATGTCCTCGATGCAGGAGGTTTGCTGAGCCTGCCGCAGGTCCGGCGCCCGGGTCAGCAGGGCCATGCGTCCGTCCTGCGCCAGGTAGAGGCACTGGAAGAAGACGTAGCCGAAGGTGTCATAGCCGGTCAGGTAGAACATCGACTCCTGGCGAAAGATCAGCAGGCCGTCCAGGCCGACTTCGGCCATCATCTCGCAGGTCCGGCGACGGCGCTCGGCCAGCTCGCCGGCTTCGAAGTGCAAGGGCATAGGGTTCAAGACTCCAGGCAGATGGCGGAAAGGCCGCGGCCGTAGTCGGGCTCGCCGCGGTGGGTGGCGCGGCGATAGCTGAAGAACAGCTCTTCTTCCGCGTAGGTGTCTCGCCCAAGAACGCAATGCTGTTGAATTCCAGCAGCTTGCAGGCGGCAGGCGATGTAGCCTGAGAGATCGAAATGGGGGCGCTCGGCGCCGGCTGGGACGCGGAAGAAATCCGCATTGCTCGGGTCTTCCGCCGTGAAGCGGTCGGCGAAGTCCTGACCGACCTCGTACGAGGCCTGCGCGATGCAGGGCCCGACTGCGGCGCGAACAGAGCTGCGTTTTGCGCCCAGGCTCTCCATAGCGTCGAGGGTGCTCTCCAGCACGCCTGTCAGGGCTCCCTTCCAGCCGGCGTGGGCGGCGCCGATCACACCGGCATCGGGGTCGGTAAAGAGCACCGGGCCGCAGTCAGCCGCCAGGACGCCGAGGGCCAGCCCCGGCACGGCCGTCACCATTGCGTCCGCGCGCGGGGAGTCCTCGGGCGACCAGGGCGTCTCGACGACCACGGCATTCGGCGAATGGATCTGGAAAACGGTGAGCAGGCGCTCGCTCGGCAGACCGAGCGCAGCGGCGGCACGCCGGCGGTTCTCCGCGACGTGCTCCTTGCTGTCTTCCGAGCCGAAGCCACAGTTGAGCCCATCGTAGATCCCTCCGCTCACGCCGCCCGCACGGGTGAAGAAGGCATGGCGCACGCCGTTCAGGGCCTCCAGGCCGGGGGCCGTCAGATGCTCCGCCCGGTCCTCTTTCTGTTGCGTATCAATCGGATCCAGCATGGTGCTCAGTCGTCTTTTCAGCGAAACCGGCCGGTTGAGGGAAGCCTGGGCAGGAAAGCGCCGTAGCTTTGAACAAAACGCCCATTTGGTCGGGATCCGTCAAGCGGTGCTTGGCCGCCTCGATATCCCGACGTTGCGCCGGGCCGGCCTTGGCGCTGAGTGTTGCCGCCCGAGTCTCAAGACCCAAGGCCTCCAGGAAGGCGCCTTGGCCCACCGGGCCCCAGGTGTCGGCGCCGGCCTCGGCAGCAGCCGCCAATAGGGCTGCGAAATTGACGTGGACGGTGAGGTCGGCCTCGCCGGGTGTCGCCAGCCGATCGTGCCGCTCATGGCTTTTCACCGCTTGGAGCGTCGCCTGCGGCTGGCTGGGGTAGTAGCCGTAGTCTACGATCAGAGCCGCGCCGCCGTGTGGTGCCTCAGGTTCGGTCGCGGGTTGGCTCAGGCGCTGGGCGATCTCACTCACCAGAGACAGCGCCATGCTCGGCAGTTCGGCGACGTCGTTCTCATCGGGGCTTGGGTAGAGCCGGTCGAGCAGTGGCGTGTGCTGCGCTGGGGCGCGGTCCACCATGATGCGGAAGCTCCGGTCGTCCTGGCCCAGGCCGACGAGGTTCTCATGCCAATGCCCGTCGCGGCGGGTGAACTGACGCAGCGGAAGAGCGTCGAAGAACTCGTTGGCAATCAGGATAATAGGGCCTTCCGCTAACTCGGAGAGAGAGGATAGCCAGCGCGGCCGATGCGGCCCCAGCATCTCCCGCTGCACCGCCTTGAGGGTGGGGCTGGCCTCTACCAGGCAAAGCCGCTTGGCGTCCAGGAAACCGGGAACGCCGGCGGCGGCGCGCAAGGCGTCCGCCATCAGGGTGCCGCGGCCGGGACCAAGCTCGACTAGGGAGAAGGCGGCCGGGCTGCCCGAGCGCAGCCAATAGTCGGCGCACCAGAGGCCGATCAGCTCGCCGAACATCTGGCTGACCTCCGGTGCCGTGATGAAATCGCCGCCGCGGCCCAGGGGGTCGCGCTGGCTATAATAGCCGTGTTCGGGATGCAGCAGGGCCAGCGACATATAGTCGGCCAGGCTGATCGGGCCCTCGCGGCGGATGCGCCGGGCGATGATGTCCGCGAGCGCCGTCACGCGGGGCTTTGGGCGCTCCGCGCGGCATTGCGGGCTTTGAGCGCAAGCCAAATGCCGAAGGCCATCATCGGCAGGCACAGCAGCTGCCCCATGGTCAGGCCGAGGAGCGGGAAGGGGTTCTCGAAGCCCGGCTGGCGCACGAACTCGACCAAAAAGCGGGAGAGGGCATAGCCGAAGATAAAGATGGCGCTGAGCAGGCCCGGATAGCGAAAGCCGACGCGGCGATGGACCCAGAAGAGCACGATCAGCAGCACCAAGCCTTCCAGCGCGGCCTCGTAGAGCTGGCTGGGATGGCGCGGCAGGCCGCCGGCCATCGGATGGGGGAAGATGACGGCCCAGGGCAGATCGCTCGCCCGGCCCCACAGTTCGCCGTTGATGAAGTTGGAGATGCGCCCGAGCAGCAGGCCGATCGGCGCGGCGCAGGCGATGATGTCCCCGAAGACGAAGAGCGGCAGGCGGTTTCGCCGCGCGAAGAGCAGAATGGCGACGATCACCCCAAGAAGGCCGCCGTGGAACGACATGCCGCCGCGCCAGACCTGGAAGATGTCCAAGGGGTTCGCCAGGTAGTGCTCGGGATTGTAGAACAGGATGAAGCCAAGGCGGCCGCCGAGAATAACGCCGAGCGTGGCCCAAAGGAGAAAGTCGTCGAAGTGGCTGGGCTTGATGCCACCGGGCGCATCTTTTGCGAGATAACGGCAATAGCGCCAGCCGAGCACCAGGCCGGCAATATAGGCCAAGGCGTACCAGCGGATCTCGATCGGCCCCAGGCGGAAGGCCGCCGGATCGAAGTCGGGAAAGGTCAAGGCGGCAATCAGGACGTCGGGCATCGGATCACGGGTGCTCAATAACGCGTGCGGCGCCCCTTTCTGGCTGGCCAGGTCTCCGCGCCTGGCCAACTCTGCGGCGATTCGCCGGGTGCGGCGTCCGCCTGGCCGCTTGCGAAGCGGGGCGTGTCCGTCCTAGCTTAAAGCCGTGGTCGGGTAAACGAATGTTGTCGTGATGCAAACACGGAATCCTCTCCTCAACGATTTGGCCAAGGTCGCCGGAGCAGCGCTCGGGGTTGCCGGGGGCATGAAAGACGAGCTTGAAGGCCAGATTCGCAGCCGGCTCGATCGTATCTTGGCGCAGATGGACCTGGTCACGCGCGAGGAGTTTGAAGCGGCCCGTGAGATGGCTGCAAAAGCGCGCGACGAGCAGGAGGATTTGCGGCAGGAGATCGCCGCTCTGCGCAGCGAGCTTGAAGCTCTGCGCGGGGCCAAGAAGGCGCCTGCCGCGACCAAGAGCAAGACCATCAAAAAGCCCTCCGGAAAGACCTCGGAGCCCAAAGCCTAGCAGCTCCGGCTGCGTCCAGGGACCGCGCGCAGCAGAGGCTTGGCGTGCGCTGTATCCTGCATCGATCGGGGCGGCTGCTCCGGCCGTTATCGAGGCTTTATGTCACGTTACTGTCATTTTTAGTTTTTTTCACTTTCTCCTGCATGATGATCTCTTGCGGGTCAGCAGTGATTCTGGCACGCTACATTTAGTAGGTAGCGTTAACCGTTTTTCGATATCTCGCTGGTCACACCAGATGTCGTCGTTGTATCGACTGGGTGCCCAAGAGCGACCGCAACCTAGGGGAGGCAGTGCCTATGGAACTCCGTCCTGCTGGAGACAATGCCAACCCGATCGACCTTCTCGAAGAGCTCGTCAATTCGAACGACTGGATCCACAACCGGTCGAGCGATGTGGAGATCATGGTGCAAATCGGTGGTCAGTGGTGCGACTACCACATCTGCACCGTTTGGGAAGAACAGGTCGGCGCCGTTTACTTCTCTTGTCAGATGGAAGCCCGGGTTCCCAATCGCCTGCACGGTAAGCTGCGCGAGCTTTTGAGCCATGCCAACGAGCGGCTCTGGCTCGGTCACTTCGACATGATGCCGGACGACGGGCTGGTGCTCTTCCGCCATACCATTCCGCTGCGCGGTCGGGCCGGTTGTAGCGTCGAGCAGCTGGAGGACTTGGTCGACACGGCGATCTTGGAGTCCGAGCGCATCTACCCGGCACTTCAGATGGTCGCCTGGGGCGGTTATAGTGTCGAAGATGCCCTCGCCGCCGCGCTGATGGAGACCGAAGGGGAGGCCTGAGCCGCCTATGCCGCCTTCGGCGAGCCTTCCTGGACCCTTGCTGCTGATTGGCTGCGGCAAGATGGGAGGTGCTCTGCTAAGCGGCTGGCTGAGCGGTGGTGTTGCAGCCGGCGACGTTTGGATCGTCGAACCCAATCCGGCCACAGCTACCTTCTTCCGAGACGTTGGGGTCAACAGCGTCGGCGATGCCGGTGCCCTTCCAGCTGCCCTGAAACCGCGTGTCACCCTACTGGCCGTCAAGCCGCAGTTCATGGATGACGCTGTCGCGCCCCTCGTCGGGTCGCAGCGGGACCTCGGGCTGCTGCTCTCCATCGCCGCCGGCAAGACGATCGGTTACTACCAGCGCCTGTTCGGCACGGGGCGAGCGATCGTCCGAGCCATGCCCAACACGCCGGCTTCGGTTGGGCGCGGCATGACGGTCATGGTGGCGACGCCGGAGGTCTCTGCCGACGACCGGGAGCTGTGCAGCCGGCTGATGTCGGCTGTCGGTGACACCGCCTGGGTCGAGGACGAAGGCCTGATCGACCCGGTTACCGCTGTTTCGGGCGGTGGACCGGCTTATGTCTTCCTGCTGGTCGAAGCCTTGGCCGAGGCGGGCTGCGCGGCAGGGCTGCCTGCCGACTTGGCTCTGCGTATCGCCCGCTCGACCGTCGCCGGCTCCGGCGAGCTGCTGCGTCAGTCGCAGGAGCCGGCCGCGCAGCTTAGAGAGAACGTCACCTCCCCCGGCGGCACGACGTTGGAAGCACTCAAGGTCTTGATGGCGGAGGACGGTCTGCAGCCGCTCATGACCCGGGCGATTGCCGCCGCCACCCGTCGCAGCAGAGAGCTCGACACTTGACCGAAGACGGGTTGAGAGGGAGTGCCCTTCGCGTGCAGCAGGCGCTGGACGAAAAGGGCTTGCCGCTCGTCGCCAAACCCTTTCCCGCCGGCACGCGCACGGCGGAGGACGCCGCTGCCGCTATTGGCTGCCAGGTGGCGCAGATCGCCAAGTCGGTCATCTTTCGCGCTGCAAGCAGCGACCGTCCGGTCCTGGTCATCGCCGCCGGCCACAACCGGGTCGATGAGAAGAAGATCGCCGCTCTGTTGGGCGAGGGGATCAAGCGAGCGGACGCCGCCTTCGTGCGGGACAAGACCGGCTTTGCCATCGGCGGCGTTGCTCCGGTTGGTCATCTGGTCGAACCGGTGACCTACTTGGACCGCGATCTCCATAGCCACGAAGAGATCTGGGCGGCTGCTGGGACGCCGAACACCGTCTTCCGTCTGACGCCGGAGCAGTTGCAGAGCCTGACCGGCGCCGATTTCGTCGCGGTTGCCGGCTGACGCCGTTCACTGGCACGTGTTGCCCCGGCGTTGGCAAGCCGTGGCCCGACACATATTTCACAGCAAGAGCATAAGAGAACAGGACGACGCCCATGGCGCGAAAGAAAGTCGACCCGAGTCAGAAGATCATCGATGCCAGCCTAAAGCTTGCCGAGGAAAGGGGCTGGCGTCCGCTTGAGCTTCCGGAGATCGCCGAGGCTGCCGGCGTCTCGCTCGCCGAGCTCCATCGCCACTTTGTCAGCAAGCAAGCTATTCTGGATGGCTTCTCCCAAAGAATCGACAGCGCGCTGCTGGACGAACTGGACGACGAGTTGGAGCTGGAGGAGCCGGCGCGCGATCGTCTGTTCGACGTTCTAATGCGCCGCTTCGACTTGTTGCAGCCGCACCGACCCGCGCTCGCGCGCGTTACCTATGATCAGCTCAACGATCCCATGGCACTCTGCGGCTCTCTGCGGCAGCTCTCGCAGTCAATGCGTTGGATGCTGGAAGGCGCACGCATCGGTACGGGCGGTCTGGTGGGCGCGGTTCGGGTCAAGGCTCTGGTCGCTATCTATCTCTCCGTGATCCCGGTTTGGCTGCGTGACGAAACCGCTGACCAGTCGAAAACTATGGCCGCGTTGGATGCGCGCCTAAGGAGAGTCGAGGGTTTGATAAATCGCTTGAATGGCAGCGGCGATCCTGCGCGCAATGGGGGGCATGAGGAGGGAGCTATCAATTAACGCGTTTATCTGCAGAAATGTTGCGGTGCAACAAAAATTGCTTGACCCTGCAGCAAAAGGGCCCCATGTTGCGATGCAGCAATAATCACCGAAATCCCCGCGTAGGCAGGGGAACGGCCTAGATAGACGGAGTGAACCCCATGGCACGTGCGAAGAAGGTGAACGGCGGCTTTGATTTCGCCGACATGATGAATTTCGGCAAGTTCGGCGAGGGCCTGAACATGCGTTTCCCGATGATGGACGCCGAGGCGATCATGCAGAGCCAGCGTCGCAACATCGAAGTTCTGACCCAAGCCAATCAGATCTGCTACGAAGGCGTTCAGGCCGTCGCCCAGCGCCAGGCGGAGATCATGCGCAAGTCTTTCGAGGACTGCAGCCGCGTGGTCCAGGAAATGGCAAAGCCGGGTGACGTCGAGGACCGCCTTAGCCGCCAGGCCGATGCAGCGAAGGACGCCTACGAGGCTTCCGTCGCCAACATGCGCGAGCTGGCCGAGCTGAGCGTCAAGTCGAACAGCGAAGCGGCCGAGCTGCTCAACAAGCGGGTGACCGAGGTGTTCGACGAGCTGCGCGGCATTCTGCAGACCGCCCAGCGCTAAACGCGACAAGCTTCTCAAGCTTCCTTGCCAAGGGAGCCGCCGTCGGCGGCTCCCTTTTCATTTGTGTCTTGTCCATGACAGTTTGATCGCGGGAGGAACCAAACCATGAGCAACGAGGCCGAAGGCCGGCAGCCTATTTCATTTGATGATTTCCTGAAGGTCGACATTCGCGTCGGAACGATCGTTGCGGCGGAGCCTTTCCCGGAAGCTCGCCGGCCGGCCATCAAGCTCCGGGTCGATTTCGGACCTGAACTCGGGGTCAAGAAGACCTCGGCGCAGATCACCGCACACTACGGGCTGCGTGAGATCGTTGGCCGACAAGTGGCTGCCGTGGTCAACTTTCCGCCGAAGCAAATCGGCAAGTTCATGAGCGAGGTTCTGGTCCTCGGCTTCCCGGACGGTCAGGGTGAGGTGGTCATGATCGGGCCCGACCGCACCGTCCCAAACGGTGGTCGGCTCTACTAGGTAATCACCCAATCAGAGCTGGCGGGCGCTAGCTCGGCAGCCAGAGCCGGGCGCGTAGGCCGCCGAGCGGCGAGTCGAGCAGCTCGAGCTGGCCGCCATGGTTGATGGCGATATCCCGTGCGATGCTGAGACCGAGGCCGACCACCTCTTCGGTTGCCGGGGCTGTTTCCGAGCCGGGCTCCTGGCGCGCAGTGTCGTGGTTGTCGTCGCTATCCCGGCGGCGAAAGCTGACAAAGGGTTTGAAGGCTTCCTCTCGCAGCTCGAAGGGTAGGCCCGGTCCATCGTCGTCGATCACGATCTCGATGCCCTTGCGATAAGAGGTTGCCGAGACTTCGACCCGGTTGCCGTGGCGCGCAGCATTGTCGATCAGGTTGGCGATGCAGCGCGACAAGGCATCTCGCCGTGCCAGCATCTCGAATGAGCCCTTGGTTGGGATTGACAGGTGGATCTTTTCGTTGCGTGCATCGCGCACCGCTTGGCGTAAAAGGTCCGCCACATTGCAGTCGACCGGGTCTTCGCGACCTTCGCCGCGCGCGAAGGCAAGATAACCCTCGATCATGCGCTGCATCTGGGCGACGTCGCTCTTGAGGGCGTCCGTTTCCGGACTCTCGCCCATCAGCTCCAACTCCAGGCGCATGCGGGTCAGCGGCGTGCGAAGGTCGTGACTGACTCCGGCTAGCAGGGTGGTGCGCTGTTGGACCTGCCTGGCGATCCGCTCCCGCATGCGCAGGAAGGCACGCGCCGCCTGCTTCACCTCCGTCGGGCCGACCGGTTTGAAGTCGGCAACGTCCTGGCCCTTGCCGAAGCGGTCGGCGACGCGGGCGAAACGCCTCAGGGTTCGCACCTGGCGGTTCATGATGAACTGAGCGATCAGCACCAGGGCGCCGGCGCTGACCAGCATCCAGGCGATGAAGAAATAGGTATTCGAGCTGAACAGCCGCTTGTGCCGAACCTGCACATGCAGCACGCCTTCGGGCAGCTGCACCTGGACGACGGAAAGCTCGTCACGCTCTCTCGTATCGACGGTGAAGGGGTACTCCAGGCGGCGTGATAGGGCGATCTCCAGCTTCTCCTGCACCACGTTGCGGAAGAAGAACTCGGGCGGCTGGCCGATGGTGCCGCCCGGCTCCAGGCGTGGGTAGATCTCCAGGCGGCGGCGTGCCCAGTCGAAGATCTCCCAGTTGTCGGCGTCCGGCGGCCGCCGCTCCATGATCTCGACCAAGGCGGCGACCTCTCCGGCGACGGCCTGGGCCAACCGTTTGGTCATCGTCTCGTAGTGGCGGTCGTAGAACAGCCAGGTGGTGATGACCTGCAGAATCAGGACGGGCACCACGATGAGCAGCGTCGCCTGGGTGCGCAGGCTCTTGGGAATGAAGCGCTTGTACCAGGGCCGAGCCGCATTGCTGAGGGTGCGGATCGTTTCGCTGCCGCTTGTTGCCTGCCGGCCGTGCAGGGCCGGTTGCGCCGAGTCGTCTGATGTGATCGCCAAAAGGCACGTCCTCTCGTTGCGCTCGACCCCGATGTTAGTCAGGCTTAGTCGGCCATCAAGGTATAGCCCACCCCGCGCACGGTCTGAAGATAGCGCGGATAGCGCGGATCTTCCTCGATCTTGCGCCGCAACCGGGTGATTTGCACGTCGACGGCGCGCAAATTGGTCTCGCTTGCTTCGTCTTCCAGGAACTCCTCCCGGCTGACCGGTTGCCCTTGGCGACGGGACAGCAGGCGCAGATAGCTGACCTCCGCTGGCGTTAAGCGCACCAGCCCGCTGCCGTCGCGCAGCTCACCCCGCTCGACGTCGAACTGGAATCGGCCGAAGCGCACCTCCTTGGCCGGCGGCTCGTCGGGGCGTCGGCTGCGCCGCAGGATGGCGCGGATGCGCACCACCAACTCCTGGGGCTCGAAGGGCTTTGCCAGGTAGTCGTCGGCGCCATAGCCGAAGCCCTGCAGGCGGCTGTCGAGCTCGTCGACCGCGGTCAGCAAGAAGATCGGCACGTCGCGGGTTTGCCGCAAGGCGCGGGTCAGCTCCAGGCCTGATTCTCCCGGCATCATGATGTCCAGCAACACCATATCGAACTCGAGTGCGGCGAGCTTGCGTCGCGCATCGGCCGCATCTGAGGCAACGGTGACACGGAAGCCCTGACCCAAGAGAAAGCGGCGCAGCACATCGCGCAGCTTTTTGTCGTCATCGACAACCAGGATATGGGCGGGCTCTTCCATCTCACCCCGACTATAGACGCTGGCAAGCGGAGGCAAAATCGCCCCTGGCCTGGATCATGGCCGCCGCGGCCGGCCACTGCCTTCCGGGTCGAAGCGGGCGCGGTCTTCCGGGTCAATCAGGCCCAGAAGCACGGTGCGGAAGCCCTCGACGGCTTCGGCTCCGGCGGCGCGATAGGCGCCGGCCATGCGGGCCCGCTGGCGTTCACTCAACTCCCGCTCCAGCGCTTCGCCCTTGGCCGTCAGGTAGAGCAGGCGCTGGCGCCGGTCCGTCTCGCCACGCCGCTGCTCGACGAAACCCTCGCGTATTAGCTGGCTCAACACCCGGGAGAGGGACTGCTTGGTGATGCGCAGGATGGCGAGCAGCTCGCTGACCGACATGCCGGGATCGCGGCCGACGAAGTAGATGATGCGGTGATGGGCGCGGCCGAATTTGTAGCGGGCCAGAATGCGGTCGGGCTCACCGGTGAAGTCGCGATAGGCGAAGAACAGCAGCTCGATGCCCTGGCGCAGCTCGTTCTCACGCAAAAAAAGCGGGTTCACTGTAGATTTTACGTCAGCCATGTTGACATATTTGGATAAGCTTGTTACATAGGCTCCGTAGATCGGGACAGAAACTGTCCGGGTTGCATCTGACCGCGAAAGATATTTCCAAATTGTCTTGGAAGCAAAAGAGCGGTCGCGAACAGCCCGGTTCAGCCCGACGGATGGTTTGAAGCAACGCTTATAGGGCTAAGGGAAAGAGACATCCATGCTTCCTTTCGACGACCGCGATGGGGTGATCTGGTTAGACGGAGAATTGGTGCCTTGGCGTGAGGCCAAGCTCCACGTCGTCAGTCACGGCCTCCACTATGCCAGCGCCGTGTTCGAGGGTGAACGGGCATACGGCGGAGAGATTTTCCACTCGACGGAACATTCGCAGCGGCTGCACGAGTCCGCCAAGCTGATGGATTTCACCATTCCCTATTCGGTCGAGGAGATTGATCGCGCCAAAGCCCAAGTTTTGGCCGAGAACGGCATCGTCGACGGCTATGTGCGCCCGATCGCCTGGCGCGGCAGCGAGATGATGGGAGTCTCGGCGCAAAAGGCCTGCATCCATCTGGCCGTTGCCGCCTGGGAATGGCCAGCCTACTTCCCGCCGGAGGAGCGGATGAAGGGCATCCGCATGACCTGGGGCAAGTACCGCCGGCCCGACCCGGCGACGGCGCCCTGCAAGTCCAAGGCCGCCGGGCTCTACATGATCTGCACCCTGTCCAAGCATGCGGCCGAGGCCGCCGGCTACAGCGATGCCCTGATGCTCGATTGGCGTGGGCAGATCGCCGAGGCGACAGGGGCAAACGTCTTCCTGGTGCAGGACGGCCGGATCCACACCCCAACGCCGGACTGCTTCCTCGACGGCATCACCCGCCGCACGGTGATCGGGCTTGCCAGAGAGCAGGGTTATGAGGTGATCGAGCGGGCGATAATGCCCGAGGAGCTGGCCAACACCCAGGAAGTGTTCCTGACCGGCACGGCCGTGGAGGTCACCCCGGTGAGCGAGATCGGCGACTACCGCTTCAAGCCCGGTGAGATCACCTTCAACCTCATGCAGGCCTACGACAATCTGGTCAATCGCCGCACAATGGCGCAGGCCACGGTTGCCGCCGCCTAGTAAGGCGGTTCCAGAAAAAGAAGACGCTAGGAGCCGACCTCGGTCGGTTCCGGCACGCCGAACTGATCTGCCAGGCTCTCGCCCTCGGTGAGACGGCGAAGCGCGTCTTCCTCTTGCGCGATCTTCTTTTGTGCCGCGGCGAGCACCTCGGCCTGTCGCTCGAGCGGGACGACGGTGACTCCGTCGTCGTCACCCAAGACCAGATCACCCGGCCGCAGGACGCAGCCGGCGCAGGACACGCTGCCATCGAGGGTGCCGCCGAAGCCTTTGTGTGGTCCAGCCGGCACGATGGCGGAGGCGAAGCAGGGAAAGCCAAGCGTGCGGATCTCGGCGGAATCCCGCACGGCGCCATCGACCACGACGCCGGCGAGCCCGCGCGCCATCGCGGCCTGCGTCAGCAGCCCGCCCCAGACGGCCGTATCGCCATAGCCGCCTGCGGCGATGACCAAGACCTCGCCATGGCCTGGCTGGATCTGTCGAACGGCGGCGTGGATCGGGCCGTTGTCGCCCACCATGCAAGCGACCGTGCGGGCCTGAGCGCAGAGCCGCATGCCGGGCGCCAGCGGTTTCATGCTCGACGCCATGGTCTGCGCCCGGTTCATGCAGTCCGAGGCCACGGCTGGGGGGATTTCGCGCCACGCAGCAAGGCTGTCCTCGTCCAGGTACTGAAAATCGGTAGCCTGGCGGTAGAGCGGCATGCCTTCTCTCCGCGTTACTCGGCAGCTTCGTCGCTGCGCTGCCAGCGTGCTGCCGCATCATCGTCGCTATCGCGCGCGGCGACCCAGGCTTCGCGGCCGTCGTCTGTAGACTCGACCTTCCAGAAGGGGGCCTTGGTCTTGAGCCAATCGATCAGGAAGTGGCAGGCCTCGAAAGCAGCTTCGCGATGGGCGCTGGCGGCGGCGACCAGGACGATCTGTTCGCCGGGCTCCATGCGACCGTAGCGGTGAATGATCAAGGAGGCGCTGAGCGGCCAGCGCTCTTGCGCCTCTGCCTCGATGCGGGCCAGCATTTTCTCGGTCATGCCGGGATAGTGCTCCAGGGTCATGGCTGAGATGCCGGTGGTCTCGCCGTCGATCGGCGCCATGTCGCGGACCAGGCCGACGAAGGAGCAGAGACCGCCGATGTCATGGCGGCCGCGGGTCAGCGCTGCGAGCTCGGCGCCGAGATCGAAGTCTTCGCGCTGCACTCTGATCATGAACTCTTGCTCCTTTGGCCGCTTCTTCGGTCCCTGCCGACCTATCCTCCCGTCACCGGGGGGAAGAAGGCAACCTCGTCGCCCGGCTTCACGCGATCGCCGGGCTTGGCGTACTCCTGGTTGACCGCCACACGGATGGTCGCCCGGTCGGCCAGAGCCTCGGCATAACCGCCGCCGCGCGCCGAGAGCCAGTCCATCAGCGCGGCCACCGTCTCGACCTCCGCCGGCGGAGCAACCTCCTCCTCGGCATGGCCTACCTTGGCCTTGAGCCAGGCGAAATAGACAAGCTTCATGAGAGCACCTCGCTAAAGGGCAGGAAGCTCACCTTGCGGCCCGGCTCCAGCAGGGTCAGGTCTTCCGGTAGCTCGATCAAGCCATCGGACTCGACGAGGGAAGAAAGGATGCCGGCCCCTTCGCGGGGGAACTTCTGTGCCAGCCAGCTGCCGTCGCCGGCCGGCTCCAGCCGGGCGCGTACCCACTCGCGGCGGTTCTTCTTCTTTTTATGGGAGAAGCCGGCGGTCACCTGGAAGTAGTGTGGCGAGAGCTCGCTGCCCCCCATCAGGCGCAGGACCAAGGGGCGCACGATGTTGAGGAAGGTGACGACGACGGCTGCCGGATTGCCGGGTAGGCCGACGAAAGGAATGCCGCCCACCTGGCCGAGGGCGATCGGTCGTCCCGGCTTGATCGCCAGACGCCAGGCATGGAGACGACCATGCGCCTCGACCGCCTGTTTGACGTGGTCCTCCTCGCCGACCGAGATGCCGCCAGAGGTGACGATGAGGTCATGGGTTTCCGCCGCCTCGGCCAACGCGCTCTCCAGTCGCCCGCGCTCATCGCGCAGGATGCCCAGGTCGCTGACCTTGCAGCCCGCCGCGCGCAGCAGCGCGCCGAGCGTGAAGCGGTTGGAGTCGTAAATGCTGCCGGGGTCTAGGGTGCTGCCTGGCTCGCGCAGCTCGTCGCCGGTCGAGAAGAGCGCCACCCGCAGCGCGTTCGACACCGTCAGCTCCGTGCGCCCCACGGCGGCAGCCTGCCCGATGTCTTGAGGGCGAAGGCGGCGGCCGGCATGAAGCACCGTGCTACCTTCGGCAATGTCCTCGCCGGCCAGGCGCCGGTTGGCCCCGCGCTTGATGCCGGGCTGAATGATCACCTGTTCGCCCTCAATGCGGCAGTCCTCCTGCATCATCACCGTGTCGGGCCCCTCCGGCATCAGGGCACCGGTGAAGATGCGGATGGCCTGGCCCCGGCGCGCCGGGCCGTCGAGGGGATGGCCAGCGGCTGAGCGACCGGCAATGGGCAGCTGTGTTTCCTGCTCGGGGGCGAGGTCGTCGAAGAAAACGGCGTAGCCGTCGACTGCGGAATTGTCGTGCCGCGGCACGGCGATGGGGGAGACGATGTCCTCGCTGAGAATATGCCCCAGGCACTCAGGGAGCGGCAGCCGCTGATCATCGGTGACCCGGGTGATCCGCTCAGCCAGCAGCGCAAGGGCCTCGTCACGCGACATGAGGCGCCCGCCGTGGGCGAAGCAGTCGTCGCTTAGCTGTGCCATCAGGCCGCGTCCGTTGTCGTGCGCAGCTCGCAGTGCGCAATCACGAAGTCGGCCAAAGCATCGACATCGTTGAGATCGATGACCGGGAGGCCACCGTTCAAGCTGGCCGCTTCGGGGACCGGCGCGTCGCTGGCAATGGCCACGATTTGCTGGTCACTGGCGGCGAGCAGGGGATGGCCCAGGCTTGGCCGATGGATCTCGATCTTCTCGTGGCGCTCGCGCTTGAAGCCTTCGATGATCAGGAGGTCGACCGCGGTCATATGGGCCTTGAGCATCTCGACGTCGGCTTCGGGCGCGCTGCGGTTCTCATGCATCAAGGCCCAGCGGTTGGCCGAGCTGATCATGACCTCGGTCGCCCCGGCCGCGCGGTGCTCGTAGGAGTCCTTGCCCGGCTTGTCGACATCGAAGCTGTGATGCGCGTGCTTCATGGTCGAGACGCGCAGGCCGCGCTGCACCAGCACGGGGATCAGCTTGCAGACCAATGTGGTCTTGCCGCTGCCGCTCCACCCGGCCAGTCCCAACACACGCGTCTTTCCTTGGGCTTCCATAGGATAAGAAGAGGGGAGCCCTTGGCTTGAAGTCAACCATTGTCGCCACCGTTGGCGGACATGTGCCTTATGCCCTCGCGCAGGTACTGATAGCCGGTGACGAGGGTCAGCAAGGCGGCCACGACCAGCAATGCCTCGCCGAGCAGCGGCAGGGCCAAGCCTTCGGGGCCGGCCTGGCCGAGAATGAGCACGGCGAGTGCCAGCATCTGCACCGCCGTCTTCCACTTGGCGAGCCGGCTGACATGAACGACGACCTGGAACTCGGCGAGGTATTCCCTCAGCCCGGAGACGAGGATTTCGCGGCAGATGATGGCCAGCCCGGCCAGCACGCCGACCACACTGAGCCAGCCCTGGGCGGTCAGGACCACGATGACGGTTGCCACCAGCAGCTTATCGGCGATCGGGTCGAGGAAACGGCCGAGAGGGGAGACCTCGCCGCGGGTCCGGGCAAGGTAGCCGTCGAGGTAGTCAGTCGCGCAGGCCGCCAGGTACAGCAGCAGCGCGGCCCAGCGCGCCCAATCAGCGGCGACGTAGAGCAGCGCGATGATCACCGGAATGACGGCGATGCGGGCGAGGGTCAGAAGGTTGGGCAGCGAGGTCATGATCGAATGCAGCAGGCGGCCAGGCACGCTGTTGCTCTATACGGCATGCCCTTCGCCGCCGGCAAACGCAGAAGCAGCAGATGCGTCAGCTCTGGGTCTGCTTGCGGCGCAGTTTCGGCAGGCGCGGCTTCCTGAAGTTCGCAAACTTCTTCTTCAGGCGCTCCGCCACGTAGGCGAACAGCCTTCGGCTGAGGAAATAGCCGGCGATCGTCAAGACGATCATGAAGGGAATGCTGCCGAGGATGATGGCGAGATAGGCGACGCCGCTGCTTGAGATGATCTCGACCAGGCTCTCGGCGCTGGTGATCTCGGTCACGCCGCCGCAGGACATGACCAAGCAGCCGATCGACAGATAGAGCGAGTAGATCGGCACCATGGTGACCGGGTTGACGATCAGGGTTGCGAAAATCGTGATCGCAGCGTCGAACTTCAGCTCCAGCAAGCGGTTGAGCAGGATGCAGACGCCAATCGACAAGACCATCTGCAGCCCGACGGTCGGCGAACAGCCGATGAAGAGGCCGAGCGCCATCGAGCGCGCAAACTTACCCTCGTCCAAGGGATTGCGGCGCACGTGGCGCAACAGCTGCCGGTACAGTCCTTGTATGGAGAAGTACCGCATCATCCCTTCCGAAGACCTCCCACGCTGACCACCCTATCCGGCCGGCGTCACCCTAAGCCAATTCGCCTATTCGACGGTTAAAATTGGACCGTACTGCGCCCGGAACCGGGCAATTTGCCGAGCCCCCGAAACAATTCAACATATAACCACAGTTGCTGCGACTGGCGAATTACATTCCCGTCAAGCGGCCGGAACTGTTGCGAAAATACCCCAATCCGAGTTTACGGATCGCCTAAAACATGTAGGTAGAGGTCAGGGGCCCCCGTGGAAGAAGTCGTAGACCTTCTTTGCCACTCCCTTGCTGATACCCTCGACGGCCTCCAGATCGGCGAGGCCCGCTTGCCGCACCGCCTTGGCCGAGCCGAAGTGCAGCAGCAAGGCCCGCTTGCGCTTGCTGCCGACACCGGGCACCTCGTCGAGTGCTGACGAGAGCTGCGCCTTGGCGCGGCCGCTGCGATGGGTGCCGATAGCGAAGCGGTGGGCCTCGTCGCGCAGGCGTTGGATGAAATAGAGCACCGGGTCCTTCGGCTCCAGCAGAATCGGTGGTTGGCCGGGTAGGAAGATGCGCTCCCGTCCGGCATCGCGCTCCGGCCCTTTGGCCACCGCGGCAATGGCGACGTCTTCCAGTCCCAGGTCTGCCAGAACCTCCAGCGCTGCACTGAGCTGCCCGCGCCCGCCGTCCAGCAGCACCAGATCCGGCCAGTTCCCGCTGCTGCGCTCCGGGTCCTCTTTCATGGCGCGAGAGAAGCGGCGGCGGATGACTTCCCGCATCATTCCGTAGTCGTCGCCGCCAAAGCGGGGGGTGCCATCCACAGCGTCCTCGCCAGCCTTCGCACCGTTGCCGCGGATGGCGAACTTGCGGTAGGCGGACTTCCGGAAGCCTTCGGCCCCGGCAACGATCATGGCGCCGTAGGGGTTGCTGCCCTGGATATGGCTGTTGTCGTAGACTTCCACGCGCTCGGGGGCCTGCTCTAGGCCCAGGCATTCGGCGAGGGACGAGAGCAGCCGGCGTTGCGCCGAGCTCTCGGCCAGGCGCCGGGCCAGGGCTTCGCGGGCATTGCTGAGAGCCGCTTCGATGATCTTGCGCTTGTCGCCGCGCTTGGGGACGAGCAGCTCGATACGGCGCTGCGCAGCATGGCTCAAGGCCTCGCCGATCAGGCCTTGCTCCTTGAGTGCGTGACTCAGCAGCACCAGCTTCGGCACCGGCTTGTTATCGTAGAATTGAGCAACGAAGGCAGCCAAGACGTCCTCGGTCTCCAACTGCTTGTCGTGCTGTGGGAAGTAGGCGCGGTTGCCGAAGTTTCGCCCGGCGCGGAAGAAGAAGACCTGCACGCAGGTTTGGCCGCCTTCTCGCGCGGCAACCAGCACGTCCGCGTCGTCGATGCCTTCCACGTTGATGTCCTGATGGGACTGCACGTGGGCCAGCGCCCTCAGGCGGTCGCGGTAGCGGGCGGCGGCCTCGAAATCGAGACGATCGGCGGCCGCCTGCATTTCCTTGCCAAGGCTCGACTGGATGTCCCGCGAGTGGCCGGTCAGGAAGGCCTTGGCTTCTTCCACCAGCTCCGAATAGGCCTCCGGCGAGATGCGGTCGACGCAGGGCGCGCTGCAGCGCTTGATCTGGTGCATCAGGCAAGGGCGCGTCCGGCTGGCGAAAACGTGGTCGGAGCAGGAGCGCAGCAGGAAGGCCTTCTCTAGGGCCGTCACCGTGCGATTGACGGCACCGGCCGAGGCGAAAGGACCGTAGTAGGCGCCTGGCTGGTCGTGGGCGCCCCGGTGCTTGGCAATCTGCGGGAAAGCGTGGTCGTCGGTGATGAGGATGTAGGGAAAGGACTTGTCGTCGCGCAGCAGGACATTGTAGCGCGGCATGAGCCGCTTGATGAGGTTGCTCTCCAGCAGCAGCGCCTCGACTTCCGTGTGGGTGGTGACCACCTCCAGGCTCACCGTTTCGGCGACCATGCGCTGCAGCCGCCGCGGCAGTTTGCTGAGCTGCGTATAGGAGGTGACGCGTCGCCTCAGGTTGCTGGCCTTGCCCACATAGAGTGCGTCACCCTTGCGGTCGAGCATGCGATAGACGCCGGGATTGTGGGGCAGGGTGCGCACGCCCTCCTTCAGCACCTCCAGGCCGGCTGCCAAGCCGCTTGGCGAGGCCTCCCCGCCGTTGCCGTCTGTTTCGTCTTCCGAGCTGCCGCTCTGGTCCGGCCCGGCCGGCACGAAGGTGACACCCTCCTCGGAGAGGCCGACCGGCGCCAGCGGACCGACGGGCGTCCAGGCATCGTCGCCGATGACGGCGACGGCGCGCTTGCCGCCGGCGGTCGGATCCTTCTTGCGCTGTCGCCCCTTTTGCCGGGCCATACATCTTGCCTCTAAACTGCTTTTGAGTCTCTGCCCCGGCTGTGATGGTGGGTCAACAGAAGGGGTGTGCCGACTCTCACGATCAAAAAAAGATCCCGGCAGATCGATAGTCTATCCAGTGGAGTCCCTGGCGGTTTCCATCTGCCATTTTCGTGTTTTGTTCTATGTCGCACTGATTGCGCAAACGGTCTAATGAAGTGTTGCGACAGGCTTCCGTGGTTCGTGCCGCAGCTTGTCCACGGATCCTGTGGATAAAGCTGTGGCCAAGTTCTCGCACAGAGGTTCGATCGCAGAGAAACCCTACCATGGCTTCACTTTGCCTATTTTTTAGGCAAAATCACAAGCGATTGATTTTCAAAGATAACTTTCGCCGTTTCCTTCAAGAAACTGTCAAACTCTCGCATGGCACGCGATTCAGACCGGGGTATCGCTGGCACTGTCGGCACTGTGTACAAAGCCGACCGTTGCATGGCTAAAGTTTATAGTAAACAAGCGCTTAACAGAAGCGACACAATCACTGTGCCAATCGCGGCTTTTCGATGATCGGCGGCGTCGAAAGCGCCGATATCGACTGTCAAGATCTTGCTCGGTGAAGGCCGGTGAGTCGTAAGGGTTCTTCACTCGACGCTCGGGCCGCCGTCCTCTTCCTGCCGCCATCCGAGATGCTGTCCTCCGTCGAGCGCGATCATCTGCCCCGTCATGGATGCTGCGGACAGAATGAAACGAGCGGTCCGGGCGACCTCTTCCAGGCTAGGTCCGCATTTCAGAGGCACGGAGGCGACTTGACGGGCGAACTGCGCATCGCTTTGGCGCGGACTGGGCAGGGTCGGTCCCGGGCCGATCGCGTTGACGCGAATGCGTGGCGCCAGGGCCAGCGCCAAGCTGCGAGTCAGGGCCCAGAGCGCTGACTTGGAGACCGTATAGCTGACGAAGTAGGGCGTCAGGCTCCAGACCCGCTGATCGAGCAGGTTGATGACCGCACCATGGCTGCCTCCGGGAAGGGCGGCGGCGAAGCGCTGAGTCAAAAGGAAGGGCGCGCGAAGGTTCGGCTCGAGATGCTTGTCCCAGCTCTCGCGGGTCGTGTCTTCGATCTTGTCCATCTCGAACGTCGAGGCGTTGTTGATCAGCACGCCGACCGGCCCTAAGGCGGCGGTGGCCCGCTCGACCAGACTTTCGACGTCCGACTCTTGAGCCAGGTCCGCGGAGAGCAGGACGCTTTGCTGCCCGAGGCGCCCGATCTCCTCGGCGAGGCTCTCCGCGTCTTCCGCCGTGCTGCGGTAGTGGATGGCAATGTCGTAGCCGTCTTCGGCCAGGGCCAACGCCAAGGCACGGCCAATCCGGCGCGCCGCCCCGGTGATCAGGGCGCTCCGCGGATAGTCGCAGCGATGCGGAGAAGCGGTCATCTCTCGCTGGCTAGGAGGCGCCATTCTGCAGCATGAACTGCGCGGCGATGTAGGCGGTGTAGCAGATCAGGAAGATGATGCCGACCCCGCGATTGATCCGCTTGCCCAATGCCATTGCGGCGAGCAGAGCCAGGGTTGCGGCTGCCATCACGGCGCCGTCGAAGTAGAGCAGGCGCCCCGTCATGGCATAGGGCGCGGTCAGCGCCAAGGCGCCGCCGATGCCCAAGAGATTGAAGATGTTGGAGCCGAGGATGTTGCCGAGCGCCACGTCGGCGTGGTTGCGCCGGGCAGCGATGATGGCCGTTGCCAGCTCGGGCAGGGAGGTGCCGAAAGCAACCAGGGTGATGCCGATCACCGCGTCGGAGAGGCCGGCGGCCTGGGCAATATCCACGGCGCCCTTGATGAGCAGCTCTGAGCCCCCGACCAGTGCCGCGGAGCCCACCACGACAAGACCGAGGCAGAGGGCGGTGCTTTTTGGGGCGTGCTCGAGGGCTTCCTCGGCCTCAGCGCCGATGGCTCCCTCGCCTTCCCGCAGCTCCAGCATGTAGCGGCCGTAGATATAGAGCACCAAGAGCACGAGGAAGATGATGCCCTGCGGCCAGAACACTATTCCAAAGCTGCCGGCGCCGATGACAATGAAGATGGCGGTTGCGACGAGCACAACCACGCCGTCGCGGCGCGCGCAGTTGGCCGGCGGGCGAAAGGGCGAGATTGCTGCGGCGACACCGCAAATCAAAAGGATGTTGGCGATGTTTGAGCCGATGATGTTGCCGAGGCCCAGCTCTGGACGGTCCTCCAGCCCGGCTATGACGGTGACCACCAGTTCGGGCATGGAGGTCACGGCCGCGACGATCGTCAGGCCGATGATGAGAGGGGAGATACCGAGAGAGCGCGCCATGCCCACGGCACCGCGCAGCAGCACTTCGCCGCCGATAATGAGAAGTGCGAGCCCGGCAAAGACGAAGAGGCTGGAGATAACCACTGAGACCTGTTTGTTGTTTTAGCAGGGTACAGCGTCTGGCCGCCGCCAACGCTGTCGCCACGGTGCTCTGTACAGTGGACTCTGCTGACCGATCCCGACCCGGACCTAAGGCACTGTCGCTAGATGATCGCGCTCGGCTCGATTTTCAATAACCCTAATCGCTGTCGCGCGGTTCAAGCCGAAGGGCTGCCGAGTTGATGCAATAGCGCAGGCCGGTTGGATGAGGACCGTCGGGAAAGACGTGACCTTGATGCGCGCCGCAGGTCGCGCAGTGCACCTCGGTGCGCCGCATGAAAAGCTTGCGGTCCTCCTTGATCCCGACGGCGTCCTCCTGGACGGCCTGCCAAAAGGAGGGCCAACCTGTGCCGGAATCGAACTTGTGCTTGGAATCGAAGAGTGGTGTGCCACAGACGACGCAGGCGTAGGTACCGGGCGTCTTGGTATTCCAATAGTCCCCTGAAAAAGCCCGTTCTGTGCCTTCCCGCTGGGTAACGTGATGTTGTTCCGGCGTAAGATGGGTGAGGTCGAATGTCTTCTTCGCTGCAGTCATGGCTCGTCTTCTCGTCTGCGGCCTCTAGCGGGCGGGTCATTGCATTTTGTTAAGGCCGTTCTAGTGCATATGCGTCACTCTTGCCAAAATTGAAGCGCTTCTCACTCGCTTGTGCGTCCGGCCCGATGTAGCTGGGCAAGATTTGGACGCTCTGCACGGAGCCTCTATCTTAGAGACGGGACGCAAAGCTGGGAGAACGTAGGAGCATGGGCGGAATGGTAGACGATGCGCGGAGCCGGGTGGACGCCGGGCCTGCCATTGCAGAGCTCTCAGTGCTTCTGGACTCGCGCCTCTCGACGGCCCAGGCCGTCCGCGAGCACCACGGCAAGGACTTGACCTACCATGCCGGCGCCGCGCCGGACGCCGTGGCCTTTCCCAACTCGACCGAAGAGGTCGCGGCGATCGTGCGCATTTGCGCACGTCACAAGACGCCCATCGTCCCCTACGGAACCGGCACCTCCCTGGAGGGACACATCGCGGCCTTGCACGGCGGCGTCTGTATCGATCTCGGCGGCATGAACGCCGTTCTTGACGTCAACGGGGAAGACATGGACTGCCGGGTCCAGGCCGGGGTCACCCGCAAGGCCTTGAACGACTATCTCCGCGACAGCGGTCTTTTCTTCCCCATCGATCCGGGCGCCGACGCCTCGCTGGGTGGCATGGCCGCGACGCGGGCATCGGGCACCAACGCCGTGCGCTATGGCACCATGCGGGAGAATGTGCTCGGCCTGACCGTGGTTACCGCCGATGGTCGCGTCATTCGCACCGGCGGGCGGGCCCGTAAGTCCTCGGCGGGGTACGACCTCACCCGGCTGTTTGTCGGCTCCGAAGGGACGCTCGGCGTGATCACTGAGCTGCAGCTCCGGCTCTATGGCATTCCGGAAGCCGTCACGGCGGCGGTCTGCTCCTTCGATAGCCTCGATGGCGCGGTGAACACCGTCATCGCCGTCATCCAAAGCGGCATCCCGGTGGCGCGCATCGAGCTGCTCGACGAGGTGCAGATGGAGGCGATCAACCGCTACTCCGGTCTCGACTACCCCGTCTTGCCCACACTCTTCTTTGAGTTCCACGGCACCGAAGCGGGCGCCCGCGAGCAAGCGGAGCGCGCCGGGGAGCTGGCGCAAGAGTTCGGCGGCGGCGACTTCCGCTGGGCGGCGCGGCAGGAGGACCGAAATCGACTGTGGCAGGCCCGGCACGATGCCTATCACGCCTGCAAGGCCATGCGCCCCGGCTCGGAGGCCTGGGCGACCGATGTCTGCGTGCCCATCTCCCGCCTGGCCGATTGCATCGTGGAAACCCGCCGCGACATCGACGAGAGCAACCTCATCGCCCCGATCGTCGGTCATGTCGGCGACGGCAACTTTCATCTCGTCTATCTGGTCGATCCCGAGGATCGGGACGAGCTGAAGCGTGCCGAGGCACACAACGAGCGGATGGTGATGCGGGCGCTCGCCATGGGCGGCACCTGCACCGGAGAGCACGGCATCGGTTATGGCAAGATCGACTTCCTGCAAGCCGAGCAGGGTGAGGCGGTCTCGTTGATGCGCAGCGTCAAGACAGCGCTCGACCCCGATAACATCATGAACCCGGGGAAAATCCTCCGGGTTTAGTCCACGTCAAGGCCGCGCCGGGGCGCTGGCCTGCACGGCGTGGCCGACGAGCGTGCGTCCCAGGTCCCAGACACCGCCCAGGCTCTGCGCATCGCCGACCACGGACTCGAAGGCATCCGCCGTCCACAGAACATCGTCCCGGTCGATGGTCAGTGACGGCAGCAGCTTGAGCGGGAATGCGGTGGATTGTAATCCACCAAAATAGTGTGCAGACTAAAATTGCAACGAGTTTGAAGCGATGCTCGATACAAGCGGCTTTCCAGGACACAGCGTCAGGTAGATTGTCCAATCGTATTTCTTGTTTCTGAAGACAGGAGCTCGAAATCAGATGGCATTGACGATTCTCCTAGCAAACAGATTCTCGCCGCAAGACTACGGTTTGAGTCCAGAAGATGCCGATGATGAACCCGGCTTCTCGGTCCAGGTCTCCATTACAGACATGCCGCGGGCGCCTACATTGCGACTGCCTTCGACGGCGCGCACGGAAGCCTACACGTTATTGACGCCGCCGCTCCCGGACTTTGGTCCAGAAGGGGTGAACGCTGATCTGAGCCTCTGGGCTGGCCAGCAAAAGATCGCATTCGGCTATCGCAACCTTGGGGCGGACGATGTTGTCACGATCGTCCAACATAAGCCGATGTCCTTCTTTTCTTCCGTTACTCACGCAGAGTTTCGCGAAGGCTGCCGTGCCTATTGCGTGGACGGAAGCGAAGGACACCCGTGCGTTGATTGCGAAGTGGACGACATAGTCGTTCGGGTGTGTTGTTGATGCCGAACGGTTTGGACCGGCTCGTCACCATCTCGGTCTCGGATCGCTATGGACGCCCCTTGGCCGGTGCCAACGTCACATTCACGGTGAATGGACGGCCGGCCGGCAGCGCGCACACCGGGCCTGGCGGAAACGCGCATCTGCAGGTTCCCGATGGCCGCCACACGATAGAGGTTAAGGTCGAGTACGGCACGCTTAAGGAGCATGCAAGGCTCGCCGACTCGACCAATCACCTCCCATTTAGGCTCAAGACTGGTGCACCACCCATGACCCAATATGTTCCTGCCATTGTCGGTCTTCTTGTCGGAGGCGTCGGCGTGGCGCTAGCCTTCGTCTACCACAATCCAACTTTGCTGCAGGCCCGGATCATACTTGCTTTGCTGGCTCTGGGCGGGGGCGGAGTCGCTTCGACAATCCCCGGCCTTCTGAGAATCGACATCAATCTCTTCGGCAAGGTCGTAGTCGGTGCTGCCGGTGCGCTGGCCGTTGTGGTGTTGCTCTTCTTCTTCAATCCGCTTGACACAATTGACCCGAACGCTCTGCTGTTCGGGGGCGGAGAGGAGCCGTAGAGCCAGGTTTCTTGCGGCCTCTGCCCGAGGACAGGCGTTGGGCCATATGCCGCAATGCCAGAGAGTCCTTGCCACTAGGAACAGGAATTGGCCGAACGCGACGTGCGCAGATTTAGGCGTTCAAGCTGCGCTGCAGTTAGGGCTGTGCCGAGGCTATTCCGCCGCGCGGCTACCGCTCTGCATGGCGTGGCCGACGAGCGTGCGTCCCAGGTCCCAGACACCGCCCAGGCTCTGCGCATCGCCGACCACGGACTCGAAGGCATCCGCCGTCCACAGAACATCGTCCCGGTCGATGGTCAGTGGCGGCAGCAGCTTGATCACCGGCAACTCGCTGCCGGCAACTTGGGCGAGGATGCGGTGCTCTTTCAGCAAGGGGATGAGCAGCAGCTGGCAGAACAGGCCTTTGCGGGCCTGCTCGATCATCGTGTAGGCCGCTTTGAGCCGTAAGGCGCGGGGGCTGTTGAGCTCGATGGCGATCATCAAGCCTTTGCCGCGGACTTCCTTGATCAGCTCCATCGGCGAGAGACGCTCGCGCAGGACGGCTTGCAGCTCTGTGCCCATGGTCTCGGCGCGGGCGATCAGCCCCTCGTCCTCCATCACCGAGAGGGTGGCCAAGCCGGCCGCCATCGCCATGTCGTTCTTGGAGAAGGTGGAGCCGTGCACGACCGCTCGGTCCATGCGGTCGAACACCTTGTCGAAGATCGGCCGGCGACAGGCGACGGCCCCCAGCGGCACGAAGCCGCCGGACAGGGACTTGGCCAGCGTGACGATGTCTGGCTCCACCCCCCAATGCTCGCAGGCCAGGAAGCGGCCGGTCCGCCCCATGCCGGATTGAATCTCGTCCGCGATGAACAGCGCGCCATGTTTGCGGCAGAGCTTGGCCGCCTCGGCGAGATAGGTGTCATCCGGCAGGTTGACCCCCTTGCCTTGGATCGGCTCGACGATAAAGGCGGCGACCCGGTCCTGCGTCAGTGCGCGCTCCAGCGCCGGCAAGTCATTGAAGGGAATCTCGGCGCAGTCGCCGAGCAGTGGCGAGAAGCCCTCCCGATAGAGCGGGTCCGCGGTGACCGAAAGTGCGCCGTAAGTCAGCCCGTGGTAGCCGTGGCTGCAGTACAGAATACGCTGCCGGCCGGTGGCGTAGCGCGCGAATTTCAGCGCCGCTTCGACGGCTTCGGCGCCGGAGTTGCAGAAGTACATCTTCTCGAGCCAGGGCATGTGGCCGTTGAGCCGCTCAGCCAGCAGCCCGGCGAGCAACGAAACGTCGAGCTGAACCATACCGGCCATCTGGCCGTCCAAGACCTGCTTGAGGGCGTCGATCACTGTTGGGTGATTGCGGCCGAGCGCGAAGACACCGAAACCGCTGAGATGGTCGAGGTACTTCCGGCCTTGCTTGTCGAAGAGGTAAGGGCCTTCGCCGTGTGCGTAGCTGACATCGAAGCCAATAGTGCGGAGAACGCGGACGAGCTGTGCATTGAGATGCCGCTCGAACAGCGAAAAGCGCTCAGCATCACGGCTGCGCAGCAGCCCTTCCAGGTCAATCGACATAAGCATACCCCCCAAAATCTGTGTGGTTTCGGCACAATACCCCGACTAGACCGTTTCCCGAAGTTGAGCGGCCGCTGGCCATGGGTGCCCTGTGTGGATTGCCTCGTGCTCCCCCGCCGAGGCACGCTAGACTGTGCGTCCAAACGATCGAACAGCCTCGCTCGGTACAACACATTAACCGGACTATGGGAGAAGTGTATTTGCCCTCTGTCAATGCCGCTTCGCAAGAATGCTCGTTCTACAGAAGGCATGGCGCGACGAGCGATCCCGGCGACCAGGCGGCTGCCCTGTCGGCCCTGCCTGGCGAGCTGCCCGCGCTGCTCGAGGCGCTGCCCGGCCTGCTGCTGCATGTCGATGAGCTTCGGCTCTACGGACTGTCGCCCTGCCAAGCCGCGGGCCTTTCGCGAGAGACCCTCCCGGTCGCCGAACGCTTGCGGCGAATTCTCGAAATCGACACGGCGCCGCTGACGACGCAGCGGCCGCCGGCCGAGCGCCAACCGGCGACCTGCCGCGACTTCGCCTTGCTGCTGACCGCTTGCCTCAGAGAGATGGGCCGGGCGGCCAGGGTGCGTTGTGGCTTCGCCGGCTACTTCGCACCAGGGGTCTATGACGACCACTGGGTCTCTGAGTATTGGGATGAGAGCGGCCAGCGTTGGCGCTTGGCCGATGCCCAGCTCGATGCCGAGCACAGGGCGCATTTCGGCATCGACTTTGACCCGGCGCAGCTTCCGAACGGTGCTTTCCTCAACGCTGGCCAGGCCTGGCAGGCTTGGCGGCAGGGCCGGGAGGAGGCCGCTTGCTTCCGCCATGGTGCGGCCGTTGGCGCGCCCATGCTCCTGATCAACCTGGCGCGCGATCGCCTGGCCCTCGCCAAGCGGGAGACCTCGGCATGGGATGGCTGGCGGGCGGCGTTGCCATGGGAGGAAGGATTGGATGCAGTGCTCTTGGCGGAAGGGGACGCGCTGGCCGATGCAATAGAGCATATCGGCGAAGGCGCCGCCGCGCCGGAACTGCCTCCCAAGCAGGGCTTCCTTGGAAGGCCTTTTTGGCTCTAAGCCGCCCTGATCTGCGCGAGAAAGTCGTTCAGCTTTGCTTTCAGCGCGTCCGACTGCTGGGTCATGTCTTTGGCGGCTGACAATACCTGATCGGCCGCGGTTCCGGTTTCGCGAGCGCCATCACTGACGAGGGAGATGTTCTCGTCAACTTGCTGTGTGCCATGAGCTGCGTCTTGAACGTTGGTGCCGATCTTGTTCGTCGCAGCGCTTTGCTCTTCGACGGCAGCCGAAATGGCCGAGGCTATCTCGCTGATTCGCCGGATTGTCGCGGCGACCCCCTCGATGGCCGTGACCGAGCTGTTGGTCGCGTTCTGCATCGAGGTGACTTGCTCGGCAATCTGCCCGGTCGCCTTGGCTGTCTGGTTGGCCAGGTTCTTGACTTCTGAGGCAACGACAGCGAAGCCCTTACCGGCTTCACCGGCACGGGCCGCCTCGATGGTGGCGTTCAGTGCCAAGAGGTTTGTTTGCTCGGCAATGGCGTTGATAAGGTCCACCACCTCGCCGATACGCTGCGAGGCCTCTGCCAAATCCTGCATCTGATTGCCGACCCGATCGGCCTCCTCGACGGCGCTAGTTGAGATGTTCGTGGACTCGACGACCTGCCGACCGATCTCTTGGACCGATGCCGATAGTTCGTCCGTGGCGCTCGCCACCGCCTGCACGTTGCCCGTGGCCTGCTGAGACGCGTCGGCGACCTTGGCTGATTGCTGGGAGCTTTGTTGAGCGGTGCCTGCCAGGCTCTCTGCCGCACGCTCAAGGTCGCCGGCCGAGTCGGTCACGGCCGCGACAACCGCGCTAACGTTGCCCTCGAAATCGTCGGCTAGCTGCAGCAGCTCTTGGCGGCGTTGCTCCTCGTCGCGGGCTCTGCGTTCTTCCTGCTCGGTCTCCATCCGCTCGATACGGAGCGCGTTGTCCTTGAAGACCTCGACCGCTCTCGCCATGGCACCGAGTTCGTCGCCGCGATCTGTTCCCGTGACGCTTACAGCCTTATCGTCATTTGCGAGACTGTGCATGACAGCAGTCAGATCGGCGACGGGCCGGGTGATCGAGCGGGTCACGACAAAGGCGGATAGTAGAGCCGCCGTCAGCAGAACCAGCACCATCGCAGCTTCGAGGAGGAGCGAGTTGCGGGCCTTCGCCATGTCGTGGGCGGCAAGCTCCCGCAAGTCCTGCGCGACGAAGTCCTCGACCTGTTTCATCAGGTTGATCTTGTCGGTGATCTGCTCGAACCAGTAGGCGCCGGTGATTCCTTCCAGGTCACCGCTTTCGCGCGATGTCAGGGCAATCTCTCGCATGCGGGCGACTTCTTCGACCGGCTTGCCGATCAAGGTCTTGTCATAGAAGTTCTTGTCCTTGGGACGACCGTAGAGCCGAAAGCTGTCAAGGAAGGTGTTCTGCGCGGCGATCAGGCTCACCAGATTGTCGTAGATCGCCGGCTGAAAGGCGCCGGAGCCGAAGCCGACCGCACCCATCGCCCGTTCGCGCCCGGCGCGCTCCTTGGCTTGGAGCAGGTTGATGTAGGCGCTGATTTCCTTGCTGATCTCATCGACGCCGCTGACCTGCAGCATTGTCTCGACGATGCCGAGCAGGGACATGATGGTTCCGGTGTAGTACTTGGCCATTTCGGGAACCGTGAGGCCAAAGTCGTCGACGGCTTTGCGCTTGGCTTCGAGGTCGTCGAGCCGGGCGAGGGCTTCATCGGCCCTGCTTCGCAGCGTGGCATCGTAGTTGGAGAACGCGAACATATCCAAAGCAGCGACGAGCTCGGCCCGCCGCCCGTCCGAGGCGGCTCGCTGTTGCGGTAGGATATCGGCAAAAACCCGGCCTTCGGAGCTGAGGAACCCGGCCGAGCGGCCACGCTCTCGCTGCAGCTCGTGGACCACGGCGCTGACGGCAGGAGCCAGCTCCGCGAGGGCGCCAACCCGTTCCATCTGGGTGACCAGGCGATAGCGGTCGAGCAGAAGATCTGCCGAGAGCCACAGCAGTGCGCCCACCAAGACAAGCATGCCCAGTAGAATACGTTTGCCGATCCGAAGACTGGCGAACCAATTCTTTAGTGAAGCCGGCATTTCGCTTTGTCCCACATGATTGTGCCGATTGGCGGCATTCCGCGCATGTCTAGATGTCTCGGCCTGCTTTAAAGCCGCATTAATTCCAGTCATGCAGTGCACATTTCTATTATCCACTGCTGCATACTGAAGAAGTATTGCGAGTTAAGGTGGCGGTGCACGTCCCCGTAAGGTGGCCTGGGAACGGAAGGCGATAGGGCTTTTGCCGAGTTGGTATTGCTGTGCGCCCACTGAGATCGCCGGAGATCTCAGCATTATTTGTATTGATGCTTCATCTTTTGGTGGATTGTGACACGATGAATTGAACAATACAGTGGGTACATTTGTTCGAGAAGTTGTGTTATCGCCTTCTCTATGCAGCCACCAATAAAAAATGCCCTTATTGTTGCTAAGTATATGAAATTGCTAGGGTTATAATCTTGAGTTTAACTTAAATTTAGGAACATCTGCAGGAAAGCTAGGCAGTCAGGCCACCCGAAGTACGGCGGAAACGAAGTGGGGTCTATGTCGACGCTATCCGATCAACTTCATGTCTGCGAAACGCTTTCCCAGACCCACAACATCAGCGAGGCGCTCCTGCGCGCCGTCATCGGGACGGCCGTAGATGGCATCATGGTGATCGACGAAGAGGGCATGGTTCGGCTCTACAATGCCGCTTGCGTCGCGCTCTTCGGCTACGGCCCTGAAGAAGTGGTGGGTCGCAACGTCAGCATGCTGATGCCGGCACACCACAGCGAAAAGCACGACGGCTACCTGACCGCCTACAAGAAGACCGGCGTTGCTCGAGTCATCGGTGTTGGCCGGGAGGTCACGGCGCAACGCAAGGACGGCTCAGAGTTTCCTATTCTGCTGTCGGTCGGCGAAGCCTGGCACAACGACACCCGTTTTTTCGTCGGCATCGTGCACGACATCACCGAGCAGAAGCAGTCCGAAGAGAGGCTGCGGGTGGCGAAGGAGGCGGCTGAGTCGGCAAGCCGCGCCAAGTCCGATTTTCTGGCTGTGATGAGCCATGAAGTGCGTACCCCTTTACATGGTATTCTCGCGACGACGAGCCTTCTGAAACGCGCGCAGCTCTCGGATACCGAGCATCGCTACGCTCAGACCATCCAGAACTCGGGCGAGACACTGCTCGACATCGTCGACAGTATTCTGGATCTGGCACGGGTCGAGGCCGGCGCCATGGAGGTCAAGCGGGCGCGGTTTCTACCGTGTGAGTTGCTGGACAGCGTCGAACTGCTTTGGGAGTCGCGCGTCCAAGAGAAAGGCCTCGATTACTTCACACGGATCGATCCGGGCGTGCCGTCGGTTTTGACCGGCGATATCGACAGGATCCGCGAAATCCTCAACAATCTGGTCAACAACGCCGTCAAGTTCACCGAGGAAGGTTACGTCGCGGTCAAGCTCTCCTACGATGCCCCGGCCGAAGACGACGAGGATCGCCATGCCCGGCTGCGTTTTGAGGTTTCGGATAGCGGCGTCGGCATTGCGCCCGAAGACCAGACCCGTCTCTTCGGGCGTTTCGAGCAAGGCGACACCTCGCTGACGCGGAAGCATGGTGGTTCCGGCCTAGGTTTGGCCATCTGTAAGGAGTTGGCCGTCCTGCTCGGCGGTGAGATCGGCGTCTCCAGCAGGCCGGGCAAGGGCTCGCGATTCTGGTTCAGCGTGTCCTGTTGGGTGCCCAAGGAGACCGGTTTGCCGATCCCTGCCGGTCGCCTGGTATCCTCCGAGCCGATGATGATATCCGATGTCGTCATGACCGACGTGGCGCCGATCAACGTCCTGGTCGCCGAAGACTGCGCGACCAACCAGATGATCATTCGCGACATACTCGAGTACAACGGGCACAACGTGGATATCGTGCCGAACGGCCGGGAGGCCATCGACGCTGCACTTTCGGGCAAGTACCAGCTTATCTTCATGGATGTGCGCATGCCGGACGTCGACGGATTGCAGGCGACTAAGAAGATCCGGCAGGCGATGAACGGCTCGCCGCGGGTACCGATTGTCGCCTTGACCGCGCACGCCATGAGCGGCGATCGCGACCAGTGTCTTACCGCAGGCATGGACGACTACATCTCCAAGCCCTTCACCATCGCCCAGATCACCGAGGTCATTGCCAAGCACGTGCCGGTCTCGGCCGCGGCCGCGTCGGCGGCCTGACGACTGGCCGGAAAGGGCACTAATCCAGCCGGAAGCCGGCCTTGCGGACGAAGCTTCCGAACTCCGCGCGCTCGGGCTTGGCGTATTGGCGGGCCTTGTCTTCCGACCATCCGTAACGGGAGGCCTGGCCGAAGTCCTCGGTATAGCGCTGGCCGCTGTAGGGCTGGGCCGCTGCGCGCCGTTCGTCATAGGCGGTGACGCTATCGGGCAAGCCGTCTTCATGGTAGCGGTCCCTGTGCAGGGTCACCGACAGCGGCAGGCGGTAGCTTTGCTTGGGCGGCGTGGCCGGTCTGCCAAGCGCTAGGGCCACGGCCGGGAAGACGTGTTGCGGCAGGCCGAGCAGCGCGCTGACCGTCTCCGCTTCGTTACGAATGGCGCTGATCGGGCAGCAGCCGAGGCCGGCCGCTTCGGCGGCGACCATGAACTGGGCCATGGCGATTCCCGCATCGAGCGCGGCGTTGTAGAAGGCGTCGAGATGGTCGTTGGCGAAGGCCTTGCTGCGCCAGTCATGGAGCAGGCGCTGTCGTCGGTTGTTGGCGCAGAAGACCAGAAGATGCGGGGTCTCGGCGATCCAAGCCTGGCCAAGCGGTCCCTGCGTCAGCAGCGCATCGAGCCGGCGGCGTAGCGCGTCGTCTTCGACAATGATGATGTCGCGCTGCTGCAGGTCGCTTTTGGTCGGGGCGCAGAGGGCGAGGGCGCAGAGCGTATCGATCAGCGCGGGCTCGAGCGGTTCCGGCAGGAAAGCCCGGCAGGAGCCGCGCCCGGCAAGCGCATGCCAGCTCTCGGGAATGTCGGTGTCACGCGGTTGCGCTGGCCGCTCGCCAAAGCGTTCCGCCAAGGTGGCGAAGAGATCGTCCGTCATGCTGTGCCCCATTGTCGATTGCGGCGCGCCAATGAGTCGACCACTGGTCAAGCTCGCCTCGCCGCGTTGTGATCTTCGGTGTCTTCAGCGCGGGGCATGACATACCATATCCCCGCTTGGCCAGACGTATCCTCCGGCATGAGCCGTGGCTGGCCACCACTGCACAGAGGGGCGCAGGCTATGTCGCAGAGCATTTCCAGCAAGCCGGTGAAGATCATCCTTTTCCGCTGGGCCGGCGCCTGGGGACCTTTCAAGGTCAAGATTCCCTGCGGCGAGTGCTCGCTGACCCTGGACGTGATCAAGGACACCATGGCCGTGGAGCTTGCCGGCATTCCGGTCGAGCTCGAGGTCCGGGAGTGGCTCTCCGAGTGGTGGAAGCCCCTGCCCAAGGGGGGCTGGCACGCGCCGATCGTCATGGTCGAGGGTCGGCTGGTGAGCCAAGGTCACGCCCTCAACCGAGGCCTCCTGACCGAGGCGGTGATCGCCGCCCACGTGGAACGCTCCGGCGTCGTCGGCAACCACCTCTTCGGCAAGGCCACCTGTCCGCATTGTGTCCGCGCCAAGGGTTACCTGGACGCTGCCGGCATCGACTACCGCTACCACGACGTGGTCAAGGACCCGCGGGCACTCTACGAGATGCTGGGGCGGGTCAAGCCGATCATCGGTCCCAAGACGCCGATCACCGTGCCGCAGATCTGGCTCGACGGTCGCTATGTCGGGGGCGCCGATGAGCTGAGTCGCTTGCTGGATGCCGAAATCGAGCCTAACCCGGACCGCGGCCGCTGTTCCCTTTCCCCTGGCACGCCGAAAGCCGCCTGAGCGGGAGACTGCTATGTGCGAGCTCTTCGCCATGTCGAGCCATGCGCCGGCGACGGTCAGCTACTCTCTCAACGAGTTTGCACGCAACGGCAGCCATCTGCGCAGCAACCACTCAGGTTGGGGCATCGCCTACTTCGAGGACCGCGACGTTATCCTGATCCGCGAAGCCGAGCCGGCCGCCGATAGCCCCTGGGTGCGCTTCATCCGAGAGCAGGCCTTGGCCAGCCACTGCGTTATCGCCCACGTCCGCCACGCGACGGTCGGCAAGCCGGTGCTATACAACACCCATCCCTTTCGCCGCGCTTTGGGTGGGCGTGTTCATGCTTTTGCCCACAACGGCACCTTGGCAGATCTCGACCGGACCTATGACGGCGGCTGGCTCAGCTTTCGCCCGGTCGGGGAGACGGATTCGGAGCTGGCATTCTGCTTGCTGCTGCACCGCTTGCGTGAGGTTTGGGAAGGCCGCTACGAGCCGCCGACGCTACAGGAGCGGTTTGATGTCTTTGCCGACTTCGCCGCCGAGATGGCTGGCTTCGGCCCAGCGAACTTCCTCTACTCCGACGGCGAGGCGCTCTTCGTTCACGCGCACAAGCGTGCTTACGAGGAGAACGGGGGCTTCAGCGCGCCGCGGCCGCCGGGCCTCTGCCAGCGCACCTGCAGCGTGATGGGAGATGGCGAGTCTTGGCATTGCCCGGGCATGGAGATCGGTCTCACCGGGCGACGCACCACGCTCTTTGCCAGCGTGCCTTTGGAGGACGAGGGCTGGGAGCCATTGCCGGAGGGCACGCTCGTGGCCGTGCGCGACGGCGAGGAGCTGATGCGCCGCACGGCACACGGGTCTTAGCGATGGTCAGGCAGCCCGGGTCAACGCGGCGGCAAAGCCCTTGATGCGGAGCGCGGCTTCGTCCAAGCGCTCGTCGGTCGTACCGAGACTGAGCCGCAGATGACCTTTGGCGCTGGCGCCGAAGGCATCGGCGGGCAGGAGAGCCACGCCCGTTTCGGCCAGCAGTCGCTCGGCGAAGATCTGGGCGCTCAGGCCGCTGCCGCGCACATCGAGCAGCAGGAACATGCCGCCCTCGGGCGCATGGCACGCCATGCCCGGCAGCCCGTCGAGCCGTTCGCTCAAGCGCCGCCGCCGGTCGCGGTAGGTGTCCATCATCCCCGCCAGCTCGGGAAAGTTCTGGGTGAGCGCGCTGATCGCGGCGCGTTGGCTGAAACCGGGCAAGCCGTAAAGGCTACAGAGCAGGAGATTAAACAGGTGATCGGCGAAGTCGCTGTCGGGGACGATGGACCACCCGATACGCCAGCCGGTCATGGCATGGGACTTGGACAGCGAGCTGATCACCACCGTGCGATCGGCCATGCCGGGCAGGCTGAGCGGACTCAGGTGTTCGCCTTGATAGACAATGTCGCCATAGACTTCATCGGAGATGCACCAGAGATCATGTTTCCGGCAGAGCTCGGCAATGGCCTCCAACTCAAAGCGGGTCAGGACGGCGCCGGTGGGGTTGTTCGGCGTGGCGAAGAGGATGGCCTTCGTCTTGGGTGTGATCCGTGCCGCCAGGGCCTCCAGGTCCGGATGGAAGTTGAGTGCGGCGGGGCAGGGCGTCGGGACCAGCTCGGCACCTGTAGAGCGCACCACCGCCTCGTAGGTCACATACATGGGCTCGAACGCGACAACTTCGTCCCCGGGGTCGAAGAGACACTGCGCCGTGGCATAGAGCGCGCCTTGCGCACCGGCGGTGATCACCACGCGTTCCGCCTCGATTGGCACGCCCAGCTTGGCGGCGCTGCGCGCCGCCACCGCCTCGCGCAGCTCGGTGAAGCCGATGATGGGCGTGTACTTGGTGTCGCCGCTCAGCATGGCGTCGGTCGCCGTCCGAATGACTCCCGTCGGCGTGTTGGTGTCGGTGTCGCCGACGGTCAGCAAGATGATGTCCTCGCCTCGGGCGCGGCGGGTCAGCCCTTCCATATGGATGGCCCAGGCCTCGGCGCCCTCGCCGGCGAAGCGCTCGACGCGTTCTGCGTATCTCATGGCTGTCCTAGTTGTCGTCTTCGGTGGGGGTCGGTTGCAGGTGGTGGCCGTCCAGGCGCTTGTCGTCCCGCGCTTGGGCATCGGTCTGGCGGGCCTTCTCGGCTTTAGGGAGGCCGAACTTGGCGCGCCGTTCGACCGCTTCCTGTGCCTTCGCCTCACGCATCTTTTGCTTCCGCACGCGCCGGAGATTGACCACTTGGCTTGTGCTCTGCTTTCTCTGCCGACAGGGCATACCAGGCTCCTCGATCACCGCTGGACTCTTTCATTTGCCGATGAAAGCGTCAATCGCAGCAAGGGCTTTTGCCCCTGCTCTGAGCGCTGAGCAGCCATTATATAGAAGGCTGTTACGCTGGCGCCCGGCGCGGCCAGGCAAGGCTTGAGGGTTTGCAATGAAGAAAGTCCTGCTGGGCATATTGGGGGTCGTCGTGGTCGGCTTGGTGGCCGTTCTGGTGGCGCCTTCCTTTATCGACTGGAACCAGCAGAAGGCGCGGATTGCCGAGCAGGTCTTCGACGCCACCGGCGAGCGCATTGCCATCGAAGGCGACGTCTCGCTGGCTCTCTTGCCGACACCGCGCTTGTCCGCCGCTGGCGTTCGCCTGGCGGGGCCCGAGGGTGGGCCCGACCGCCTCACCCTGAAGAGTCTCGACCTGCAGATTGCGCTGGCACCGCTGCTGGGGGGCGAGATCGAGGTGGCGTCTCTGGTCATGGTCGAGCCGGTCGTGCTCTACGAGATCGACGAGCAGGGCCAGGCCAATTGGTCGCTCGACCAGGGGAGCGGCTTGCCGAGCGGGGCCGCCGACACAAGCGCCACGACTGGCGAAGAAGCCGACCAGGACCTGGCCTTGCGGGTTCACTCGCTCAGGGTTCAAGGGGGCACGCTGATCTACCGCGATCTTCGTGAAGGTCGGGAAGAGCGCGTAGAGTCGATCGATGCCAACCTTTCGGCCGGTTCGCTGTCGGGGCCCTTCCGTCTCGACGGGGGCTTCAGCTACGCCGATGAGGCCTTTGATCTTAGCGCTTCCGTGGGTCGTCTCGACCGGGCCTCGGGAGCGAGCAGTGTCCTGTCGCTGACTGCTCCCGGTCTTGGTGACGCCGAGCTCGCGTGGGATGGCAGCATCGCCCTCGATGACCCCTCGGCGCGGGGCAGGCTGACGGTGAGCGGCGCTTCCCTGACGCGTCTGGCCGATTTTGCTCGTGAGAGGGGCGTCGAACTCCCGGCGCCGGAGATGGACTACGAGCTGGCTGCCGAGCTGAGCTACGATGGCAACGCTCTTACGGTTGAGGATGCCGCACTGCGCCTGGGCGACAGTCGTCTGCAGGGCGCTGGCCGAATTGCGGCGGAGCCTCGGGCGAGCCCCGATGTCCGGCTGGAGCTTGCGGCCGCGCGCATCGATCTCGACGAACTGCTCTCTGCCCTGCCAACGTCGGGGGGCGACGCTGCTGCCGCAGGGGCGGCTGACAGCAGCTCTGCCGCGGAGACGGTGCCTCTCGACCTGCCGTTCCTCGACCAGGTAACGGGACGGCTCGACATGACCGTCGATGCCGTGGTCTATCGCGGTAACACCGTCCGAAACGCGATTTTTCGGGGCAGCCTCGACGAGGGCGAAGCCTTCCTGGAGACCCTCGGCGCGACCTTGCCGGGTGGCGCCGAGCTGGTTCTCAGCGGCAAGCTGACCCGCCCGGCTGACGGGGCGGCTTTCGATGGTGGCCTGGAGATCAGGGCCAACGACCTGCGGCAGACCCTGACCTGGCTCGGCCAAGAGGTGTCGGGCGTCGCCGACGATCGGCTGCGCCGCCTCATCCTCGTGACGGACGTGTCCGCCAAGATGGCAGAGGGCGGTCAACGCCTGGACCTCAACAACCTGACGGCCGACCTCGATGCGAGCCGGCTGAGAGGCGGTATTGCGACGCGTCTCGGTGCCCGCCCGGGGTTCGGCATCGGGCTCAGCGTCGACCGGCTGAACCTCGATGCCTATCTTGGCGGCCCGCCGTCCGACCTGCCGCGAGACTCTGGCCAGGAGACGGCCGAAGCCCTGAGAGGTGAAGCCACGGGCGATATCCTCCAAGGCATCCCGGCCCTGTCCGTGCTCGACCGTTTCGATGCCAACTTCGACCTCCATGCGGAGGAGGTGGTCTTGCGCGGCGGCGCCTTTCGAGAGCTGCGCGCCCGCGGGTCGCTGCTGGCCGGGGCTTTAACCTTCTCTGAGCTGACCGCCGACAGCTTTCCCGGTGGGACGGGACGGGTCAGCGGACGACTGAGCGGCCTTGCCGACAGGCCGCAGCTGACCGACGGCAAGTTCGACATCAGCCTGCAGGAGCCGATGCGCCTGCTGCGCTATTTGGGCCGCCCGGCCGATGACATGCTGGCCCGACTCGGGCCATTGACGGCCAGCGGCGACGTCAGCGGTGATCTCGAAGCGATCAGCCTGTCACTCGACCTCACGGGCCTGGGCGGTCGTGGGCGGTCGGTGGCAATCTTCCGTGACCTTCAGGGCGAGCCCTCGGTGGAGGCCGGCAACCTCTCTCTGTCGGGCATGGATGGGGCGAGCGTCAGCGCCGTGCTTGGCCTGCCGGCGAGCCATCCCTTGGCCCGGCTGGGCACCTTCGATTTGGCCCTGCAAGCCAACGGCTCGCGCACCCAGGTCGATTATGATCTGGCGCTGTCGGCGCTCGGCGGGCGCGTGACCTCAAAGGGTCTGCTGTCGGACTATATGGCAGGCACACCCCGCCTCGACGATGTCTCGTTCGCCATTGAGGGCATAGCGGCCCGCCGCCTGTTGGCGCTGACCGGCTTGCCGGAGATCGACAGCGTGACACGGCTGGGGCCGATTGCCTTGACCAGCACGATGAACGGATCGCTGGACGACCTCAGTTACACAACCCGACTTGCCGCTCTGGGTGGCGAGCTGCGCGCGGTCGGCAGCGCGCAGAACCTCTCAAGCGGCTTGCCCGACTTCGCCTTCGATCTGTCCGTCACGCACGAGGATCTGCAGCGGCCGCTGGCGAGCCTCTTTCCGGAGGAGCGTTTTGGGCGACCCGGCGCGCTGGATCTCGCCGCCAAGGTGGCCGGCTCACCGCTCAAGCTGTCGATGACCGAACTGCAGGCGCAGATCGGCCGCACCAGCCTGCAAGGCGATATGGCGCTCGATATGACCGCGGCGCGGCCACGTCTCGATGCCAAACTGGCCGCCGGCGATTTGATCTTGAGCGACTTTCTCGCCGAGGGGGCAGCCGCGGGCGGCGATGGCGCCTCTTCTTCCGGTTCGGGTCAAGGCGGCCCTGGAGAATCAGCTTGGTCCAGGGCTCCGCTGCCGCTCGATCCTTTGCGCCGGTACGACGGTACGCTTGCCGCCAGTTTCGTATCGCTGGACACGGGCGACGTGCGGCTCGACGACGTCGTGCTGGAGACCAGCTTCGACGGCGGCGTGCTTACCATCGAACGCTTCGACGGCAATCTCGCGAGCGGCAGGTTGGCTCTTACCGGAGGTCTCGATGCGGCTGACCCGGCTGCTCCCGCCGAGGCCGCCTGGACCCTCGATTTGGATCGCATTCCCGTCGGCCCGCTGCTGCAGGCGGCTGGCGTCGAGCACCAGATCGATGGTCTGATCGATGTGGACGGTCGCTTCGCCGCACGCGGCTCCAGCCAGCTCGAAATGGTCTCGACCTTGAACGGGGATGGCAGCGCCGCGGGTAACCTCAGCTTCCAGCCTGGCGGATTGGAGCAGGGCGCCAATTTGGTGGCCGGCTTGCTCGGCGGTGCCGTGCGCCAGGTCCAGGGCTTCACCGATCCGGTGAATGCGCTGTTCGGCGGTTTCGGGCAGGCTCCGGTCGCTCTGTCCCTGACCTACCAGGCGGAGCGTGGGGTGCTGCGCAGTAACGACATCCTGCTGCAGGGCCAAGGCGCCCGGGTCAACGGACAGGGTGTGCTGGTCGACCTGCCGCGCCTGTCCACGGCATTGGACGTGGCGGTGACCTTGGGCGAGGACAGCACACCCTACCTGACCGTCGCCCTTGCCGGCCCGCTCGATGCACCGAACACGAGCTTCGGCGGCGACATCCTGCGGCGAGGAATCAATGTCGACCCCTCAGGCCGCTCACTGGACTCGCCCGGCGACATTATCGAAGGGATCGTCGGCGGTGTGCTCGGTGTGCCGCCCCGCCAAGACAGCCAGCCGGAGAGTGCGCCCGCCGGCGAACTGCCTAGCGAAGAGAGCAGCGAGCCCGCGCAGCCGGAGCAAGACCCACGGGAGCAGCTCCTGCGCGGCATCTTCAGGGGCATCCTGACTCCGCAGTAGAAGCCTTATCTGCAGTTGGTGGATGGGGCAGGCCTATCCTGCTATATTGAGACTATGAGCGATACGAACCGAAAACAGCCGAAGGCGGAGCCGGCCGAGGAATGGCCAAACACCGTACGCACCCGCGAAGAGCTGGATGCGGCTCTCGAGGCGGGCCTGAAGAGCGGTGTGAGTCCACGTACCTTCGAAGAGATTATAGAAAGCGCGCGTTCTCGCCTTAAGAATGGTTGAGTTCGCGTTTTCGGCCGAAGCAGACGAGGACATTCAAGGCATCTATCGCTATACGGCGATGCACTTCGGTGTGGGGCAGGCCGATCGCTACGCGGATCAACTCCTGTCATCCGTCATCACAGCCGCGCGGTTTCCCCTCACAGGCCGTGGTTTCACGACAAGAGCTGGAGCGGCGTTGCGGCAATACAATGTCGGGCGACACGCCATTTTCTACAGGCAAACCGAGACCGGCATCCTTGTCGTACGTGTCTTGCACCAGATGATGGATTTTGACGCGCATCTGGATTGACTTTCGGCTTCGAAGCTTTGTCGCCCGTGCCTAGGTTTGAGAATGCCGTGCTGCGCGGCGTTTGAGGTCTTCCAGCACGAAAAGCCGGATAGCGCTGGAGAGGTTGGCGACCTCGGACAGTTCCCCGCCCGCCTTGGCGAAGCGCTCCTTGTCCAGGCGCTCGATCAGGCCGGCGAGCGACAGCCCCTCGCGCTTGGCGATGGCGCGCAGCTCCTCCCAGAAGGGCTCTTCGACCGAGACGCTGGTGGCGTGGCCGGCGACCGTGACCGAGCGCTTCTTCACACGTCTTTCCGCTATGCCTTAGCCTTCTTGCGCGGTTTCGCCTTCGCTTTCGTCGCCCGAGCCTTGGTCTTCTCCTTCGACAGGCTGCGCGGGCCGATCATCTTAGCCGGGTCGACCAGCCGTTCGAACTCTGCCTCGGCCAAGAGCTCCAGCGCCGCCGCGGCCTGCTTCAAGGTGCTATTTTCGGCGTGCGCCTTCTTGGCCACCTTGGCTGCGTTGTCGTAGCCGATGTGGGGGTTGAGCGCTGTCACCAGCATCAGCGACTCGTTCATCAGCGCTTCGATGCGCGCCTCGTTGGCCTCGATGCCCTCGATGCAGTTCTCGCGGAAGGAGTCGCAGGCATCGCCGATCAGCCGCGCCGACTGCAGCAGGTTGTAGATCATCATCGGCTTGAAGACGTTGAGCTCGAAGTGGCCGTTAGAGCCGGCGACGGTGATGCCCGTGTGATTGCCCATCACCTGGGCGCAGACCATGGTCATGGCCTCGGCCTGGGTCGGATTGACCTTGCCGGGCATGATGGAGGAGCCGGGCTCGTTCGCCGGCAGCAAGAGCTCGCCGAAGCCGCAGCGTGGGCCCGAGCCCATGAGACGGATATCGTTGGCAATCTTCATGAGGGAGGCGGCGACGGTGTTGAGCGCGCCCGAGCACTCGACGATGGCGTCGTGCGCGGCCAGCGCCTCGAACTTGTTTGGCGCCGTCTTGAAAGGATAGCCGGTGATGGCCGCGACTTCCTTAGCGAAGGCCTTGTCGAAGCCTTTGACGGCATTGAGCCCGGTGCCGACGGCGGTACCGCCCTGAGCCAGGAGGTAGAGCCGCGCCATGGAACCTTTGACGCGTTCCACACCATAGGCCATCTGGGTGGTGTAGCCGGAGAACTCCTGGCCCAGGGTCAGCGGTGTCGCGTCCATCAAGTGGGTGCGGCCGATCTTGATGATCTTGTCGAAGGCCTTGGCCTTGGCCCCTAGCGCCTCGGCCAGACGCTTCATGGCTGGCAGGGTGTTCTCGCTCAGCTCGGTGACGGCTGCGATGTGCATGGCCGTGGGAAAAGTGTCGTTCGACGACTGCCCCATGTTGACGTGGTCGTTGGGATGTACCGGTTCCTTGCCGCCGCGCGTGCCGGTCAGGATCTCGTTGGCCCGGCCGGCGATCACCTCGTTGCTATTCATGTTGGATTGCGTGCCTGAGCCGGTCTGCCAGACGACAAGCGGGAAATCGGCGAGATGCTCGCCTTCGGCGACCTCTTTTGCCGCTTTCTCCACCGCCTTGCCGATCTCCTTAGGCATCACCCCGAGCGCCATATTGGTGCGGCAGGCGGCGAGCTTGAGGATGCCGAGGGCGCGGATCAGGACCGGCGGCAGCGTCTCGCCGCCAATGCGGAAGTTCTTTAGGGAGCGCTGGGTCTGAGCGCCCCAATAGCGGTCCGCAGGTACCGCGATCTGGCCCATGGAATCGCTTTCGATGCGCGTCGCCTTCTTCTGTGCCATGCTTCGTCGTTCCTTCGCGGCGGGTGAGCCGTCATCTGCGTGGGAATCGCGCCTATCTAACACGTTACGGCGTGCCGTCCATGGCGCGCCCGTTGATCTAGGCCTTATCGCGCCGCTTGCGTTTGACCGCTTCGCGCGGTGTCTTGGGCATCCCAGATCTTTCCGCTATATCACAGAGCCTGTGCCGAGCGGGCCGGGTATCCCGCCGCTCGCCCGCCACACATAAGGCCTCGGCCGACAGCCAGACAAACGGAATTGATAGCATGAGCGCAAGCGACTCTTACGACTTCGACCTCTTCGTCATCGGGGCCGGCTCCGGCGGCGTGCGTGCCGCACGCATGTCGGCAACTTACGGCGCCAAGGTCGGCATCGCCGAGGAGCGCCACCTTGGCGGCACCTGCGTCAACATCGGCTGCGTGCCGAAGAAGCTGATGGTCTACGCCAGCCATTTCGACGAGGACTTCGAGGATGCCGCCGGCTACGGCTGGACGGTGGGGCCGCGCAGCTTCGACTGGCAGACCCTGATCGCCAACAAGAACCAGGAGATCGGCCGGCTCAACGGCATCTATGAGAGCCTGCTGAGCAAGGCCGGGGTGGAGATCGTCGATGGCCGGGCGGTGCTCACCGGTCCCAACAGCCTGGAGGTCGCCGGCCGCAAGATCACGGCCAAGACCATTCTGGTCGCCACCGGCGCGCGGCCCTCGCGCTCGAGCGAACCCGGCCAGGAGCTCGGCATCGTCTCCGATGACATTTTTTTCCTGGAGAAGCAGCCGGAGCGGATGATGGTACTGGGCGGCGGTTACATTGCCGTCGAGTTCGCAGGCATCTTTAACGGCCTTGGCAGCGAGGTGACCCAGCTCTACCGCCGTGACCTCTTCCTGCGCGGCTTCGACGGCGACGTACGGCGCTTCCTGGCGGAGGAGATGCGCAAGAAAGGCGTCGATCTGATCTTCAACACCATCGCCTCTCAAATCGAGAAGACGAGTTCCGGTCTGCTCGTCACCCTGTCCGATGGCCAAAAGCGCGAGGTCGACCAGGTGCTCTATGCCATCGGCCGACGCCCCAACATCGAGGGATTGGGCCTGGAGGCCGCTGGCGTAGCGCTCGATGAACGTGGTGCCATCAAGGTCGATGACCACTACCGCACCAATGTGCCGTCGATCTACGCTCTTGGCGACGTCACCGACCGGGTGCAGCTTACCCCCGTCGCCATCGCCGAGGCCATGGTGCTGGCGGGCAATCTCTACAAAGGCGAGAACCGCACATTGGATTACGCCGACATCCCCACCGCCGTGTTCAGCCAGCCGCCGATCGGCACGGTTGGCCTGACGGAAGAGCAGGCGCGCGCCCGCTATGAGGCGCTGGACGTCTATCGCTCCGAGTTTCGCCCCATGAAGCACACCATGACGCACAACACGGAGCGCACCTTGATGAAGCTGATCGTCGATCGCGCGAGCCAGAAAGTCGTGGGCGCCCACATGGTCGGCGCCGACGCCGGCGAGATCGCCCAGGGGCTCGGGATCGCCATCAAGGCCGGCGCGACCAAGGCCGATTTCGACTCCACCATCGGTATCCACCCGACTGCCGCCGAGGAGTTCGTCACCATGCGCGAGCCGGTTCCCGAGCCCGAACAGCTCGCGGCAGAGTAGGCGACTGCGCGCGGCTTGGCGGTGGACAATTCAGCCGCCAGGGGCAACCTTGCTTCCTTCGATTGGGAGGAAGCTGTCAATGGCGTCTGACGATCTGGGGACCTTCGACTATGTGATTGTCGGGGCGGGCTCGGCCGGCTGCGTGCTGGCCAACCGTCTCTCCGCCGATCCCAAGGTGCGCGTGCTGCTGCTCGAGGCCGGTGGCAAGGACAGCTATCCCTGGATCCACATTCCCATAGGCTACCTCTACACCATGAACAATCCGCGCACCGATTGGTGCCTGGAGACGGTGGAGGAGCCGGGGCTCAACGGCCGCAAGCTAAGCTATCCCCGCGGCAAGGTGCTCGGCGGCTGCTCCTCCATCAACGGCATGATCTATATGCGCGGCCAGGCGCGCGACTACGACGGCTGGCGGCAGATGGGCAATCCGGGCTGGGGCTGGGATGACGTCCTGCCTTACTTCAAGAAGTCAGAGGACCACGCCTTTCTGGACAACGCGCATCACGGGCAGGGCGGCGAATGGCGGGTGGAGCGTCAGCGCCTCTCTTGGGAAATCCTCGATGCCTTCCGCGAGGCCGCCGCGGAGTTCGGCATTCCCAAGACCGAGGACTTCAACGACGGCGACAACGAGGGCTGCGGCTACTTTCATGTGAACCAGCGCGGCGGCTTCCGGGTCAGCAGCGCCAAGGCCTTCCTGCGCCCGGCCATGAAGCGCCCGAACCTGAGGGTGGAGACCCATGCTCAGGTGCTCGGCATCACGCTGCAGGATGGCCGCGTGGCAAGCCTCCAGGTCTCGCTCGGTGGGCAAGAGATCAGCATTGCCATCCCCGGCGAGCTCATTCTCAGCGCCGGCGCCGTGGCCACGCCGCAGCTTCTTCAGCTCTCCGGTATCGGGCCCGGCGCCTTGCTCGCCGAGCATGGGATCCCAGTGGTTCGCGAGATGGCTGGCATCGGTGAGAACCTGCAGGACCATTTGCAGATCCGCACGGTCTTCAAGGTGGCCAACACCGTGACCTTGAACCAGCGCGCCAACTCGCTCTTCGGCAAGTTCGCCATGGGCGTCGAATACGCCTTGTTCAGAAGTGGACCGCTGTCCATGGCGCCAAGCCAGCTCGGCTGCTTCACCCGCAGCGATGCGAGCCACGAGACGGCCAACGTGGAGTACCACGTCCAACCGCTCAGCACCGACAAGCTGGGCGATCCGCTGCATCCCTTTCCCGCGCTCACCGCCTCGGTCTGCAACCTCCGCCCGGAGAGCCGCGGTTACGTGCGCATCCGCGATGCCGACCCCAGGAGTAAGCCGATCATCGCGCCCAACTACCTCTCGGCCCCCGCGGACCGGCGCGTTGCCGCCGACGCCATCAAGCTGACCCGCCGCATCATGGCGGCCGAGGCCTTGAGCCGCTTTCAGCCGGAGGAGTTCCTGCCTGGCCCGATGGTTCAGAGCGAGGAAGAACTGGCCAAGGCGGCGGGCGACATCGCCACCACCATCTTTCACCCGGTGGGGACCTGCCGCATGGGCAGCGACGAAGAGGCCGTCGTCGACCCGAGACTTCGCCTTAAGGGTGTGCGAGGGCTGCGCGTGGTCGATGCCTCGGTGATGCCGACCATCACCTCCGGCAACACAAACTCTCCAACCATCATGATCGCCGAAAAGGCGGCCGATATGATCCTGGAAGATGCGCGGTCATAAACCGGCTTAGCTGCTTCCGTCGGATTGTCTTAAGCCGGTCTTAAGCCGATTGCGGGTAGCTATACAGGGAGCCATTCCTGATCGAGAAAACCCATGTCGCTTCAAAGTGTTCAGCAAGAGTGCTTCGACGCTGCCAACGACGAGTACTTGCAGGAGGCGCGCGACGACCTCGCGCTCTTCGAGGTACTGCTCGGCAATCTCCGCACGGGCGGAAGCGCCGCGGAAGAGGCGCTCCCTCGCATGGTCGGCGAGGTGCGCAAGCTGCTTGGGTTTTGCACCGGCATGGGCCTGCCGCTCTTGGACCTATTGTTGCGGCGCCTGGACAACTACCTGACCGACCTGGATGATCCGAACCCGCGGCAGGTCGACGACCTTGACGTGTTCGTCGATATCATGCGCGGCCTGCTCGAGAACGAGGTCGACGACAACGTCGACGAGGCCGAGTTCGTACGCTCCCTGCCGGTGCGCCGGCCGGTCGAGCTCGAAGACTTGGAGCATCTCAACATCGAGATCCTGCTGGTCGACCCCAACCGCACCTCTGCCCGCATCATTGCCCGCGATCTGCAGAACTGCGGCTACCGCGTGGCCATGGCGCAAAGCTCCTTCGAGGCCATCGAGCTTGCCGTACGCACCCGCCCGGACATTGTCCTGTCCTCTTCGGTGTTGGACGATATCGCCGGCGTCGATCTCGCAGCCGCCTTGGCGGTCTTGCCGAAGACCAAGAGTGTTCCGTTCGTCTTGGTCACCAGCTATGAGCCGGGGCATCCTTCGCTTGCCGGCCTTCCGGAGTCCGCGGCCGTCGTGCGCAAGAGCAGTCAGTTCGGCGACGACTTGGCCGTGGCGCTGGAGCGTTTCGGGATTATCTGACCGCGGCTACGCGGCTCGGATGGGCCAGGTCACCCCTCTCTGCCGGGTGGATGACGACCTGCTCCGTCATAGAGGCAGCCCGGCCAGCCGCAGGCCTTCAAAGAGGTGGTCAAGGTCCTGCGCCTCCCGATAGGGGAAGGTATTCGACCAATAGCGCCGCCAGCCCTCCGCATCCTCGTCGGGGTAGTATGCCAACTCGCCTTGCGCGAGATGGTGAAAGCGTTGCAAAGCCTCGTCGGCCTCGGCTTTCTGGCCCAGCCGTGCGTGGCACGCGGCGGCCAAACCGAGGATCTCGTAGGGTGGACTCGCCATCTCGTTCACTGATGCCAATGCATCTTCATAGCGGCGTGCCAGATAGTAGGCGCGGGCGCAGTGCCATATGTACCAATCCGGCGCGAAGGGATTGAGGCGTAGGGCCTTGCCCATCCACATCAGCGCTTCCTCGGCATCGCCCAGGGACTCGGCGAAGAAGGCCCTTATTGAGAGCGTGTCCGCATCATTGGGGTTGAGAGAAAGCGCTTTCTCGAATTGGACCTCGGCGCGGCTGAATTGCCGTCTGTAAGTATGGATAGAGGCCAGTGCAGCACGTGCGAAACTGTCGGTTCCGTCGAGCGCGACGGCTGTTTGCGCCGTCTCGAGCGCTTGCGTAAGCGCTTCGCCTGGCTGCTTGGACCAGCCGAAGAGAAAGACGTCCATGTAGACGCGTGCAACGTAGACATGGGCGAGAGCGTAGTTGGGGTCGAGCTCAATGGCGCGCCGCAAGCACTCCAAGGCGGCCAGGTCTCCGGCCGCCGTCATCTTATCGTAGTGGGCGCGTCCGCGCAGGACATGCTCATAGGCGGAGAGGTTTTCCGTGCCCTTGCGCTGCGCGCGCTGCAGGCCAAGGTGATCGATCTGCTGGCGTAGGACGCCGACGATGTCGCGGACCAGTTCGTCCTGCACAGCGAAGATGTCGTCGAGATTGCGGTCGTAGCGCTCGGCCCAGATGTGATGGCCGCTGTTGGCATCGATGAGCTGGGCTGTGACCCGCAAGGCCTTGCCTGCGCGTCTCAGACTGCCCTCGACAACGAAATCGACGCCCAGTTCCCGGCCAACCTCTTCAGCGGTCACTGCCTTCCCCTTGAAGCTGAAGGAGCTGTGACGGGCGATGACGGCCAACGAGCTGAAGCGGGAGAGATCGGTGATGATATCCTCGCTCATGCCGTCGGCGAAGTACTCCTGTTCGGGGTCGGCGCTCAGATTGGTCAAGGCGAGCACGGCGATCGACGGACGCACGTCGGATATCCGATCTTCACTCAGTGCCAGCGATGAGACGGCATAGCTCGGGAGAGCCGAGCTAGGTTGCTCGTAGAAGGACTGGCGGTTGCTTTCGATCTGCTCAACCGCTGTTCGTGGCGTGGGCAGATGAATGGTCCCTGCGTCGACGCTCGGATCCACAAGCAGGCGGTAACCTGCCTTCTGCACCGTTTGGATGTAGCGGGGGTCCTGGCGGCTGTCGCCCAAGGCTTTGCGCAGGTCGGCAATGGCGCGGGTCAGTACCTCTTCGCCGACCGCAACGTCGGGCCAAACGGCCTCCATCAGTGCCTCTCGTGAGAGGACCTCCCCTCTGGCCTCGTAAAGCACGACAAGCACCGCCATGGCCTTGGGGGAAAGGCGCACGTAGTTAGAACCGAGTTCCGTATCGCAGCTTAGCTGTCGGATCGCTGGGTCGACCAGCCAATCGCCCAACCTAAACATCGACAAAACCAAAAGGTGATCACCGAACGTCGTTAAGCGGCACCCAACTCTCTCGCGATGCGCTTGAACCGCGGTTCGTCGCGCAGACCGTCGAGGTCGTGGTCCTGTTGCAGCCAATTGTGATCGTACCAGCCTGCTTCCACAACTCGTTCGAGGCAGTCGATGGCGACATCCTTCTCGCCCGCGCGGGCTAGGCCACAAGCAATGTAGAAGTTGTTGGCGTCGGTCCGGTCGATCAGCGCGGTGGCGGCTTCCAAGCCCTTCGCTACGTCGCCGAGTTCGATCAGGCTGAAGGCGCGATCGCAGAGAGCCCGGCGGTCATCGGGCGCAACTTGCAGCCTTTGGTCGAGCCAGTGTTGGGCGGCCAGCAGATTGCTCCGCCAACGCGTTTCGTCCTCTAGAAACCGCCGCGCTTTGGCAGCAATGATGAGGGAATGGAAATCGCCCAACCGCAGCTCTGCAGCGCGCTCCAGCATGGTCGCGGACATGCGGTACTGGCCGAGAGTGAAGCAGACCCGGCCCAGCAGATGATAGGGCTCGGCGAGATAGGGGTTGAGCTTCAGCGAGGTGGCGAAGCTGGCACAGCCTTCCTCGCGGCGTCCAAGGGCGCCGAGCGCGAGGCCGAGCGCTGCGTGGGTTTCCGGCAGTTGGGCCCCGTGGGCGACCGCCTGACGTCCCCACCCCTCAAGCTGACGGATGTTTTCGCAGCGCGAGCCGAAGTAATAGTCCACGAAGAACAGCGACTTCGTCAGGCCGGCATAGGCGAGCGCGTGCTGCGGGTCGGCATCGAGGATGCCGCTGAAGCAGGTGACGGCCTGTTTCACGTTTTCCGGACCGCCGCGGAAGAACAGTTCGCAGCCGTCAAGATAGGCCGCATGGAGCTCTAGATCGTCGGCGGCGACAGCCGGAGCGCAGCGCCCGACCAGCAAGCGATAGCCGGACTTTTGCACTGTTTCGATGTAGCGCGGCTGTTTGCGGCTGTCGCCGAAGGCTTTGCGCAGCTCGGCGATGGCGTGGGTGAGTACTTCCTCGCCCACGACCACATCGGACCAGACGCGCTCCAGCAGTGCGTCGCGCGAGACGACCTGTCCGCCGGCTTCATGCAAGGCGTTCAGTACCGCCATGGCCTTCGGCGATAGACGAATCACCTCCGCGCCGCGGTTCATCCGTCGGGTGGACGGGTCTACAAGCCAATCGCCAAGGTAGAGCATCGGGAAACCTTCACAAAAACAAACTGATTTCTTCAGGTCGCCGCAGTCGGCAACACTTAAGAACAATCTCGGCGCAAGTCGACCGGACTGTGCGCGCGACACGAAATCGTGATGACCCCAATCAGAGTCGGGATACGCATCCTGTACAGCGCCCCGAACCCCGTTGCTGCCATGATGGAAGGATTCTGTGAAATTGCAACTATGAGCTACAGCCCCTGATTGCGCGGCCCATCTCCAAGCGAACTTCGCCAAGCGTCACGTGAAGATCATCGGGAACTTTCATAAAAACAGTCGAATTCTTTCAGGTCGCCGCCGTCGACAACGCTTAGGAACCAACCCGGCACAGCTCGACAGGGCCGTGCTCGCGACATGAAATCGTGACGACCCTTACCAGAGTCGGGCCGCGCTTCCTGAACAGCGCTCCGATTCTCGTCGCTCTTGAGACGGAGGAATTCGATGAAACTGCAATTGGGCGATACCGCGCCTGATTTTACGGCGCATAGCACGCAAGGTGAAATCCGCTTCCACGACTGGATCGGTGACAGCTGGTGTGTGCTCTTCTCGCACCCCAAGGACTTCACGCCGGTCTGCACGACCGAGCTCGGCTACATGGCCGGCCTCGAAGCGCAGTTTGCCAAGCGCAACGTGAAGATCATCGGCCTCAGCGTTGACGCGGTCGACGACCACGAACGCTGGCTCAATGACATCGAAGATGTGACCGGGCATCGGCCAAGCTATCCCTTGATCGGTGATCCCAGCCTGTCGGTGGCCAAACTGTTCGGCATGCTCGGCGCCGCGGTCAACGGCAACGCCAGCACGCGCAGCGCCATGGACAATGCAACCGTCCGCAATGTCTACGTCATCGGGCCGGACAAGAAGGTCAAGCTGACCATTGCCTATCCCATGACCACCGGACGGAACTTCGATGAAATCCTTCGCGTCATCGACTCGCTGCAGCTGACCGCGCAGCACAAGGTGGCGACACCCGTCAACTGGCAGACGGGCGAGGAGGTCATCATCGTTCCGGCCGTCAGCGACGAAGCGGCAAAGGAGAAGTTCCCGGCCGGTTGGCGGGCGCCCAAACCCTACATCCGCTACGTCGCCTGCCCGCAGTAGCAGGTCGCATCGCGGAGTCCCGGCAACGGGAAGCGGTCTTGCGCCGAGCGCCCCACCGAGGGGTGTTCTGCCGCGTCACGTAGACGAAGGCGCCGTCCATGCCCGCACCACCTTGGCAGTCTGGCTCCTGGTCCAGGGTGGTGCGGAGCGTGGATGTCTATAGATCGGGGGCCACGAAGCGCTCCTTAAAGCGCTCGAAGAGGGCCTCGAAGCTGGTCGGTTGCTCCGCGTAGGTGAGGCTCTCCTGCGGCGGCCGGAACCAGGGTTGCGCGCTCTTCAGCCAAAGGTGGCCCACCGGCTCGATCCATGAATTGTCGTCCAGGCATCCCGGCTTGACGTTGACCAAAGTCGGATCGCGCGCAGGCTCGTGAAACAGGCGACTGCCGCACTCGGGGCAGAAGCGGGCGACGACCTGCCGGCCGCTGGCTCCCATGCGGGTCCAATGTGCCAGCCTCTCCATATCGCATTCGAATGCCTCCCGCGGTACCGGCATCGATAAGCCGAAGGCGCTGGAGGACTGCTTTTGGCATTCCCGGCAGTGGCAGGCGTAGAGGCTAAGGGGCGGCGCCGTGATGCGATAGCGCTGTCGCCCACATTGGCAGCCGCCGCTGAGCGGCAGGTGAACGAGGGGCATGGCTGTGTTCCAAGTCTTGCCGTTCGGTTTGAGAAGGCGAATGCGTCTGGCTGGGCGCAACAGTCTCCTTTGCAGACAGGCGGGTGACAAGCCGAGCCACAAACTGGCTTGACTGGCAGTCCACTCTTTTGTATTTAACCTATCAGTTAATTACAGGATGTTCACATACCTCATGTCCTCCGACCGTCTCAGCGCCACCTTCTCCGCTCTCGCCGACCCGACCCGGCGGGCCATTCTGGCCCGACTTGCCGAGGGCGAGGCCAGCGTGACGGAGCTGGCCGAACCCTTCGCCATGAGCCTTCCGGCTGTCTCAAAGCACCTCAAGGTGCTGGAGCGCGCTGGGCTTATCGCGCGGGGGCGGGAGGCTCAGTGGCGACCCTGCCGGCTGGAGCCTGCGCCGCTGGCGCAAGCCTCCGGCTGGCTCGAGCGCTACCGGAGCTTCTGGGAGCAGAGCTTCGACCGCCTGGAGGACTACCTCACCGACCTGCAGAGCAAGGAGACTCGTCATGGTGGAGACAGCTAGCGTCGTCGCGCCGGCGGCGGACGAAGACCGGGTTCTCGTCATCACCCGTCTGTTCCAAGCCCCGGTGCGCCTGGTCTACAAAATGTGGACGGAGCCCGAGCACATCGCCCGCTGGTGGGGCTGCTCCGGCTCGACCGTCACCCGCTTCACACGCGACCTGCGGGTTGGTGGAGATTTCTTTGTCGAGATGCATCTGAGCGACGGCAGCCTGCATCGCATTACCGGCGTCTACCGCGAGATCGAGGAGGCATCGCGCCTCTGCTTCACCTGGGGCTGGCTCGATGATGATGGGCAGCGCGGTTACGAGACCTTGGTCACGGTGACCTTCGCGGAGCGTGGCCAGGCGACCGAGGTGACCCTGCGTCACGAGCTCTTCGATACGACGGAAACACGGGACCTGCACGGCGAAGGCTGGGGCTTCAGCCTCGACCGTCTTGCGGTTTACCTCACCGAGGTGGAGCCGAGCGCGCGTTAGGACAGGGAGCCTTCGCTTGTGGCTCGGGTTCATTTCACCAGCCAGCTCGCGCGCTTCCTGGATGCACCGATGCAGGAGGTGCCCGGGCGTACCCTCGGCGAAGCGCTAAGCGCGGCCTTCGCCGAGAACCCGCGCCTGCGCGGCTACGTCCTCGACGACCAGGGCGCCCTGCGGCGGCATGTGGCGGTCTTCGTCAATGGCCGCTCGGTGCGCGACCGTGCAGGGCTCAGCGATCCCTTGGGCGAGGATGACGAGATCTATGTCCTGCAGGCATTGACCGGAGGCTGAAGGAGGAAGGCATGAGTGATCGTTTGCACGTCGGCACCCGCAAGGGGCTGTTCGAGCTGCAGCGGCGGAGCGGCGGCTGGGAGGTCGCTGCTGTCGACTTCCTCGGCGATCCCGTCTCTGCCGTGCTGGCGCAGGGCGAGACCGTCTTTGCCGCGCTCGACCTGGGTCACTTCGGCGCCAAGCTCTGGCGCAAGGACGGGGAGGGAGGGTGGCACGAGCTGCCCGCGCCGGCCTTTCCGCCCAAGCCGCAGGAGGCGGAGGACGATCCCCATCCTTGGACGCTCGGCAAAATCTGGACCATCGTGCCTGGCGGTGTCGAAGGGCGCTTGTGGGCCGGCACCATGCCGGGCGGACTGTTTCGCTCGGACGATGCCGGCGACAGCTGGGCATTGGTCGAAACGCTCTGGCGCCTGCCGGAGCGCAGGCAGTGGATGGGGGTCGCCGGCGGCGAGCAGCCGGGCATCAGCGGCGTCCTGGTCGACCCGGGCAATCCTGACGACGTCCGCATCGGCGTATCTTGCGCCGGCGTCTGGGCCAGCGAGGACAGCGGTGCGAGCTGGCGCGTCATCAACCATGGCATGGACAACGAATACATGCCCCCCGACCAACGCGGCGATCCCATCGCGCAGGACATTCATCAGTTGGCGCACTGCACCGCCCAACCCAAGGTCATGTGGTGCCAGCATCACAGCGGCATCTACCGATCGGAAGACGGTGGCGAGACCTGGCGTCTATTGCCGTCGGCCCGGCCGTCGGGTTTCGGCTTTGCCGTGGTCGCCCATCCGGCCGACCCCAAGACCGCCTGGTTCGTGCCGGCGGTAAAGGACGAGCAGCGCGTGCCGGTCGACGGCAAGCTGGTCGTCTCCCGCACCCGCGACGGAGGCGAGAGTTTCGAGGTGCTGAACCAAGGCTTGCCGCAACAACACGCCTACGATCTTGTCTATCGCCACGCCCTGGCGATCGACGAAACAGGCGACCGCCTGGCCTTCGGCTCGACCAGTGGTGGGCTATGGATTTCTGAGGACGGCGGCGATAGCTGGTCGGCGCCGGAGATGCGCCTGCCGCCGGTTGCCGCCGTGCGCTTCGCGACGGCCTAACGGGCCTTGCTGGTCGGTGCTGCGCTATCGCGGCTGAAATCACAGCACGGCAATGAGTACGCCGAGAAGAGTCGGGGCATTGCGTACTAAAAGAAGAATTTACAAGCGGACCCTAGAAATTAAGTGGAAATCAACCCTCGGCGGCAATTCTGTCTCGCCAGTCCAGCCGATACGCGATTTTGCTCCTTGGAGCGCGCTTTTCCCGGCGGAAGGATTCCGAGACAGGAGGACCGAGCAGTGCAGACTTACGTTTCCAAGAAGGGCGTCGTTGCCTCGATGGCCGCGCTGGGCTTTTGCCTGGCCGCAGCCAGCTCAGCGGGTGCGGAAGACGGCGTTTCCGCGAATGAGATCGTCTTTGGCCAGTCCGCAGCGCTGGAAGGGCCTGCGTCCGCGTTGGGTAGCGGCATGCGCGAAGGCATTCTGGCCGCCTTCGAAGAGGCCAACCGCGCGGGCGGCGTCAATGGCCGCACTCTGACCCTCAAGAGCCTCGACGACGGTTACGAGCCAGATCGCGCAATCGAAAACACCCGGACCTTGATTGAGGGCGACCGCGTCTTCGCTCTGATCGGCCCGGTCGGCACGCCGACATCGAAGGCAACCCAGCCGATGGCCACCGACGCCGCCGTGCCGTTCATCGGTCCTTTCACCGGCGCGGGCTTCCTGCGCGATCCGGCGCTCAGCAACGTGATCAACGTGCGCAACACTTACGACGCCGAGACCGAGGCTTGGATCAAGCATCTGACCGAGGACCTCAAGCACGAGCGGATTGCCATCCTCTATCAGGATGACGGCTTCGGCCGTGTCGGTCTGGCCGGCGTCAACAAGGCGCTGGAGAAGCGCGGCATGACGCTGGTCGCCGAGGGCACCTATCAGCGCAACACCACCGCGGTAAAGTCGGCTCTGCTCGAGATTCGCAAGGCCGATCCGCAGGCTGTCGTCATCGTCGGTGCCTACAAACCGGCCGCCGAGTTCATCAAGCTGGCCCGCAAGGTCAAGATGGACGCGACCTTCGTGAACATTTCCTTCGTCGGCTCCAAGGCGCTCGCAGGTGAACTGGGTGCGGACGGTGCTGGCGTCGTGGTGACTCAGGTGGTTCCCTTCCCTTGGGACAATTCCATCCCGCTGGTCGCGGAGTACCAGGCCGCGCTCAAGGCCGCCAACCCCAATGCCGAGCCGGGCTTCGTGTCCCTGGAGGGCTACATCACCGGCCGCATCGCCATCGAAGCCTTGCGCAAAGTCGACGGCGACGTGACCCGCCAGGCGATGCTCGACGCGATCTACAACACCGGTAGCTTCGAGCTCGGCGGTGTGACCCTGAACTACGGCCCAGGCGACAACCAAGGCATGGATGAGGTGTTCCTCTCCATCATCCAGCCCGACGGCAGCTTCAAGTCCGTCGAGCGCCTCGGCGGCACCAGCTAGCCTTCTGCACCGGCAGGGAGCGCTCGAGGGGAGCGCTCCCTGACCGGCGTAGGCCGGCGGCCGCCGGCAACAAGCCAACGATACAGAAAGAAGACGAGCCAGGTCGAAGCGATGACTGCCATGGACGCCCAGCACGACAAGCACGAGACGGCTGACGCCGCTGCACCCGACACTCAGGACGACCGCTCCGCCGGTGGTGCACGCTTCGGGATCAAGTCGCGCCTCTTTCTTGCCTTTGGCAGTGTCGCGACCCTAACCATTCTGGCTTGCGGCATCGCTTGGTTTGCCTTCAACGGCGTCGACCGGGCCTTCCAGGCGGCGACGGAACGCAGCGTACCGGCCATGACGGAAGCCCTGCGCCTGCAGGCTGAAGCGGCTGCGCTTGCTGCGACCGCGCCACAGCTTGCCGCCGCGGACAGCGAGGCGCAGCGGCAATCGGTGGTCGGAGCGCTGAACCAGCGTCTTGCCCAGTTGGAAGAGAACCTCAACGCGCTTGCTGCTCGTGGTGCGGATGCAGCAGCGGTGGAGAGCATTCGTGGCCAGCTCACGACGCTGCGGGATGTGACTCACAGCTTGGACGAAAGCGTCGTTGCGCGGCTCGGCTTGCGGCAGCAGCGCGAGGCGCGGCTAACTGAGCTGGAAGCGCTTCATGTCCGCTTTTTCGAGGTCCTGATCACCGCCATCGACGACGCCAAGTTCGAGCTCGTCATGGCCGGCGAGGAAGCGACCAGCAGCGCCAGCAGTGCCATTTCCGCTCTGGTGGCCAACGAGGTCACCCAGCTGCGCAGCGCGCTCGAGGTGCTGGTATGGGCGAACCATGCCAGCAGCGTCATGCTGCAAGCGTCCAGTGTGATCAGCGAGGCCGAGCTCATCCCGGAGCGGGAGAAGCTCGTGGCCGACTTCAAGAAGCTTGCCGAAAGCCTCGCCATCCTTCCGGAGGGTGAGGAGCGACAAGCCCTGACCGACATGGCGGCTCGCCTCGAGCGTCTGGCGTTCGCCGATGACGGCCTCTTCGTTCAGCGCGAGACCTTCCTCAAGCTGCCCCAGCTCAGCCGCGGTTCAGCCGCCGGCCGCATCGCCGCTATGCGTCGAGAGCTTGCCGAGCTGCAGAAGGAGTTTCTCGACACGCTGACACCGATGGTTGACGACGCCAACTTCGAAGTCGTGATCGGCAGCGAGCTGGCGACTTCCGAGAGCGCCGAAGCGATCGGCCGACTGATGGACCAGGGTGTCGGCCGGCTGACGGCGCTCTTGCAGATTGCCGCCGATGCCAATCTGACGGTCGGCTTACTGAGTCAGTCGGCAACGGCTCCCAGCGTTGCCAATCTCCCGCCGGCAAAAGAGCGCTACGCGTCTGCCGTACGGCGTATGGAAAAGGAGTTGGCGGGCCTGACCGACGGTCCATCCACGGAGCAGATCCGTGAGCTTTCAGCCGGGCTGATTGCCTTCGGCGCTGGCGACGACAGCGTATTTGCCAGGCGTACTGCCGAGCTCACGGCCATTCAAACTGCCAACGCTGCAACGGCTGAAAGCCGGGCCAGTGCCGAGCAGCTCGGGGATGTGGTCGGGGCGATCGTCCAATCGACGGGCGTGGAGCTCGACGCAGGCACGCAGGCTGTCGATGCGGCGATCGGCAGCGGCAAGCTTTGGCTCTCCATCATCGCCCTTGCCAGCGTGATCGCCTGTGTCGCCATCGCCTGGCTTTACGTCGGACGCAACTTGGTGGCGCGATTGACGACGCTGGCTGGCTCAATGGAGCGGATTGCCGGCGGCGACCTGCAAGCCGAGGTGCCGAGCGGCGGTCGCGACGAAATCGCCGACATGGCGGCGGCGCTCGGGGTTTTCCGGGACGATCTGCGCGCTGCCGAAGAGGCGCGCAGCCGTAGCGAGGGGGAGCGGGCGCAGGCTGAGCACAAACGCCGGGAGGAGATGCTGGCGCTGGCCAATCGCTTCGAGGAGAGCGTCAAGGGCGTGGTCGAGGTGGTGTCCTCTTCGGCCACCGAGATGCAGGCTTCGGCGCGCGGCATGTCGGCCACGGTCGAGCAGACGACGAACCAGGCGGCTGCCGTGACCGCTGCAGCCGAAGATACCTCCGGCAATGTGCAGGCGGCCGCTTCAGCGGCTCAGGAACTGGCTAGCTCGATCACTGAGATCGGCCGGCAGGTCGAGCACTCCAACAAGATCGCGACGGAAGCGGAATCCAGGGTCACGCAAACCAACGAGCAGGTCGAAAGCTTGGCTCAGGCGGCGAGCAAGATCGGCGAAGTGGTCAGCATGATTCAGGACATCGCCGAGCAGACCAATCTGTTGGCCCTGAATGCGACGATCGAGGCTGCGCGTGCCGGTGACGCCGGCAAGGGCTTTGCCGTGGTGGCCTCGGAGGTCAAGTCGCTGGCGACGCAGACGGCGAAAGCGACGGAAGAGATCTCCTCGCAGATCGGCGGCATGCAGTCGGCGACGCAGGACTCCGTTACCGCAATCGAGAGCATCAACGAGATCATCCGAGAGATGAGCGAGATCTCCGCCTCGATCTCCGCGGCCGTGGAGCAGCAGGGCGCTGCCACCCAGGAGATCGCGTCGACTGTCGGCCGCGCTGCCGACGGTTCGCAAGAGGTCACCAACAATATTTCCGGTGTCAACCAAGCGGCGAGCGAGGCGGATCAGTCCGCGACGCAGGTGTTGGAATCGGCAAGCCTGTTGGCGCAGCAGTCGGAGACTCTGCGCAGCGAAGTCGAAGGCTTCTTGGCGTCCGTGCGCAACGGCTAGGCGATCCGACGTAAAGTCGGACAGTCGAATTAATTTTCTACCATTTATAGCAGTAACTTAACGCATTTTTTGTGCGGGATTAAGGCTTTCTTTGCCTAACTCTCCTCACTCTATAGGGGATACAGAGTCGTTTCTGACTCTAGGTTAAGTGGTAGAGAAAGAGACTGGAGTCGCCATGTCAGTGACCATCGCAGATCGTCTTCGCTTCTTTCAGATCGACGACAACATTCGCAACCAGCTGCAGGATTTCCTGACTGCTCTGGAAAGCGAGCTTCCGAGTATTCTCGAGCGCTTCTATCATCACGTAACGGGTGAGCCGTCCCTCGCGAAGATGTTCTCCAGCGATGCCGTCATCGAGCACGCAAAGGAGAGGCAGACGGAGCATTGGCAGCGGATGTTCTCGGGCCGCTTCGATGACGATTACGTCCAGTCGGTTCAGCGGATTGCGGAGACGCACAATCGCCTTGGCCTGGAGCCGAGCTGGTACGTTGGCGGCTATGCCATGGTTTTGGCTGAGCTGCACGACGTTGCGACCAAGTGCTGCGTGAGCCGCTTCAGGCCGGATGCCGCGCGCGCCAAGACCGCAGACCTGCTCCGGGCCCTCGATCTCGCGGTCATGCTCGACATCGATCTTGTCATCTCAGCCTACCTGGATGCGAAGTCTCTGACCTTTCGGCGGAACCTAGAGCGGTTGGCCGGGGATTTCGATGAGCGTTTCAGCCAGGCTGCCAGCATCGCCGCGGACTCGGCCGAGACGATGAACGGCAGCGCGGTAGAGCTGAAAGCTGTTGCCGAAAAGACCCTCTCGCAGGCCTCGGCGGCTGCCTCCAGCGCATCTCAGACCAGCGGCAACGTGCAGACCGTTGCATCCGCCGCCGAGGAGCTCTCGGCTTCCATCTCGGAAATCACCTCGCAAATGGCGAAGTCCTCCGAACAGTCTCAAGCCGCGGTCGAGGCCGTCAGCAATGCCCGATCGACCTTGCAGCAGCTGACCAGTGCCGCCGAGGAGATCGTCGGGGTCGTCAACCTGATCCAAGACATCGCCGAGCAGACCAATCTGCTGGCCCTCAACGCCACGATCGAGGCGGCACGGGCTGGCGAGGCCGGCAAGGGCTTCGCTGTGGTGGCCGGCGAGGTCAAGACACTGGCACAGCAGACAGCGAAGGCAACCAGCGGCATCACGCAGCAGGTCGAGCAGATCAAGGCGGCGACCGAGACCACCGTCATAGCGGTCGAGCGGGTCGATTCTGCAATGGGTGAGGTGCAGGCCATGGCGCAAGCCATCGCCGGCGCTGTCGAAGAGCAGAATGCCGTGACCCAGGAGATCAGCCGCTCGGTCAACGAGGCCTCGGCGGGAAGCCATAGGGTTTCGGAGGTGATCGGTGAGGTCAGCGACGACGTTAGCCGCACCGAAGCAGCGTCGGACGAGGTCTCCAACGGTGCGGCCGAGGTTCTGCAAGCCATCACTAGCCTGCGTGAGCACGCCGCCGAGTTCCACACGCAACTCAGCGCAGCGCAGGGCGACGAAACCGATCGCTCAACGCAAGCGGCTTAGAGCCTTGCCAGGCGAGATAAGGCTTTAGGCGCTAACGCGGTGTGCCACTTTCCGATCGGCTGCCGTGGCCCAACGTCCTAGTACGTGGTCGAGCGAGATCAGCCCTGGTCCGCGCAATACCAGATAGAGCAGCAGGAACACCCAGAAGAAACGCTGGTCCATAATGGCGCCGTTGGAGAGGTTGTCGAACCAGGCGCCGAGGGTCGCCGCATCGACTTTGTGAAAGGCAACGTCGACATAGCTTTGCACTATGACGAAGACGATCATGCCGAGCGCCGCTATACGGGTGAGAAGGCCGAGCACGATCAGTATTGGCAGAATGAACTCGCTGTAGGTGCCCATGACTACGATGATGCCGTAGGGAAAGATAGGGACCTGGGAGGCGTCGTAGCCGAAGCGCTCGACCACCGCCGGCAGGATCTGGAAATAGGCGGCATCGTCGATGGTGAAGAAGCCGAGCACCCCGTCGCCGACCTTGGTCAGCGCCGAGTTGATGAAGTAGACGAAGAGGACGGCCAGGAATACGAAGCGTGCCAGCAGACCGAGAAACCAGGCATCGAAAGTGCTATCGAGCGCGCGCGTAATGCGGCCGTAGATGTCGATTGCAGCGCTCAGCATGGGCGCGTCCTCCTTTTCGTTTAAACCAGTTGGGCTTGCTTGGAAAAAACTCAGCCCTGGTCCGGTGCCATGATGGCAACAACCGTGCCGAGGGTGAAGAGGCCTTGCAAGTGATGGGCAAGGTCGAAGTCTGAATGGGCTTCACCGCTCAGCGCGGCTGCCTCGCCTAGGGTTCGGCCGGCAGACAGGGCCGCGATGAAATCGTAGCCGCCGGGCGGCAGCAGTTGGACGGAGACGTCGTTCCCGGGACGCAGGATGGCTACCTCCTCGCCTTGCGCCATGTCGAGCTCGGGGCTGTCGTTCCGCTCGCGCACGGCGGTCCACAGCGAAGCAAGCGGCCAGCGCGAACGCAGCAGTGTCAAGGAGGGGTGGAGGGTAAAGCGGACGGCCGGTAGGGACTCCTGGGGCACCTCGGCCAAGGCTTGCAGCGGCAGAGGCTCCCGGTCTTCGGCATGGTAGGCCTGCAGCCAGGCCCACTCGAGCCGCGCAATATCACCGAGGTAGGGCACCGAGCTGGCCGGCGGGAAGCTATTGAGAAAGTCGGCAAAGCCGTCGCCATAGCGAAAGAGAAGCGGCGAGCGCGGCGGTTCCTCTCGGATGTAGAGCGTTGCCGCCGCCTTGAAAAACTCATCGCCGACCAGGCGGCAAACGATCGGAAAGCTGGCTTTCAGCGCTTCGATCAGGCTGCTGGTGACGTTGTTGCGATAGATGTCGAAGCGCCGCTTTACCGCCGGCGAGATACCTTTTGCCACGGCGGGTGGAAGGGCGGCCTCCGGCTCCAGCAGCGCGGCGGCGAAGCTGCTTTGCATCTCAACCATGAGCCGCGCTTCGTACCGGCTGGATCGCTACTGGCGCGCTTTCGGCCAACAGCACCTGTTCGGCGCGTTGTGCTTCGGCAAAAAGGGTTTGCCAGTCGGGCAGATCGTTGTCCCATTCTATCAGGCTGGGAAGCGGGCCGCTGCGAGAAAGAGCCCGCGCATAGAGCGTCCAGACGGCGTCGTCGACCTCACGGTCGTGCGCATCGATCAGCACGCGCGCGCCGCGGTCCTCCGTCTCTCCGTCGTGGGTCTCGGCGTGGCCCGCCAAGTGAATCTCGCCGACCGCGTCGATCGGGAAGGCTTCGATGTATTGCTCTGCATCGAAGCCGTGATTGACCGCCGAGACCAGCACGTTGTTGACGTCCAGCAGCAGGCCGCAGCCGCTGCGCGCGACGACGTCCTTGAGGAAGTCGATTTCCTCCATGGTGCTGACCCAGAAGCTCACGTAGGTCGAGGGATTCTCGAGCAGCATCTGGCGACCCAGCATCGATTGCACCTGGTCGATGTGCTCGCAGACCCGGGCAAGCGTCTTCTCGCTGTAGGGCAGCGGCAACAGGTCGTTGAAGTAGGTCCCGCCATGGCTCGACCAGGCCAGGTGCTCGCTGAAGAGGCCGGGCTCGTAGCGGTCGACGAGGGCTTTCAGGCGCCAGAGGTGATCTGCGTCCAGCTTGCCTTCGCTGCCGATCGACAGGCCGACCCCGTGTAGGGAGATCGGATAGTCCTGGCGGATGGCGGTGAGGTAGCGATGCGGAGGACCGCCGGCGCCCATGTAATTCTCGGCATGGACCTCGAACCAGCCGAGGTCCGGCTTCTGGGCCAAGATCGCCTCGTAGTGCTGAGGCTTGAGCCCAACACCGGCACGCGCAGGAATGGAATGCGGTCGAGTCACGGCAGACAAAGCTCACGAGGTGGCTGGCCAGTTACAGGGCGCTGCCGCGAAGCGCACCGGGATGGGTGGCTTCGCGGCGGCCCGTCGTTAGGTCGCGTCAGCGACTGCCCAGCTTAGGTGCTCGGCAGATCGCGCTTGAGCTCCTCCAAGGAGCCCTTGCGGTCGCCCGGAAGTTTGTACTTCGCGTCGGCCGTGTCGACGCCGTACTTGGCGCAATCGCCGGCCGGGACGAGCGTCCAGGCATTGCCCTGATAGTCGACGGTCGAGGTGCCGGCGCAGGTGGTGCCGGGGCCGGCAGCGCAGTCGTTCTGGCCGGCCAGCGAGATGCCGTAGCACTTCTCTTTGGCGGCGGCGGAGGCGGGCGTGGTTTGAGCACCCATCAAAGCGGTTGCGACAGCGCCGGCGATGAAGGCAGAGCCAAAAGCGATAGATTTGACGGACATGAGCATTTCTCCGGTAGGCTGGTTGATTCTACGCACTGACAAAACTCGGAGCCGGGAACAATTCTATCAAGATCTTTGAGTTCCCGACACTCCTTAAGGTTACACCTTTTAACCGTCGATCGGAGCCAGGGTCTTGTAGGTCCCTTTGTTGTCGTTGATCGACGTCCACTGTCGGTCGGATGCCGGCTTGCTCTCGGCCCCCTCCCAGTTCGTGTCGGCCTTGACGATGTTGCCCGGGACGTCGGTTTCCCAGAAGCCGACGACGTTCGGGGTGATGTTCAAATAGAGCTTGCCGTCGACGATGCGCCAGAGGTTCGGGTTTGCCGGCACCTTGCCGCCCTGGGCAATGCCGTAGGCGCAGTGGCCATCGTACTGCGGCGCATACTTCTCAGGATTGGCGAGGAATTTGTCGCGGTTCTCTTCCGAGGCGAAGGCCCATGTGGCCCCGTTGTGTTCGGCGGTGATCGATGCCTTGCCGGGAACCGCTTTTGGCTGCTTCTCGCCGACAGGTACCTGGGTGAGGCCGTGGTAAGCGACCACGTCGTAGCCGCTGACGGCAAAGCCGGTCTCGTCGACGTATTGCTCGCCGGCCAGCGCGCCAGAGGCGCCTCCGGCAAGAGCCACAAGTGCCGTGGCGAAAATCAGTTTGCGAACCATGACGACTTCTCCACTGAGGGTTGGCGCTAAGAATAGCGGCGTTTTCCGGCGTGTGCCGCCGTTTTGTAGAAAGGGCCTAATGCCACGATCTCAAGACAAACCCCCAACACAACGCTTCACGAACGAATGAATGGTTCGCGAGCGTTCGGTAAACATTAACACGGCCCGCTGTGCACAGCGCGCTTTGACAGTGTGACTTTTCGTGGTCCGTTCCGAGTGTTGCTCTGCTCAAACTAGAGGCGCATGCGTTCCGCTTTGGGATCGTAGAGCGGCTTCAGGCTCGCCTCTGCAGCGAAGCGGTCGCCTGCAATCTCGATCTCGTACTTGGCGGACAGCAGCTCGGCCGCCTTTGTGCCTGGCTCGCAGGGCACATAGCCGAGCCCGATCGCGCCGCCCAGGTGATGGCCATAGTTGCCGGAGGTGAGATAGCCGACGATGGCGCCGTCCTGCAGGATCGGCTCGTTGTGATACAGCAGCGGCTCCGCGTCTTCGAGCTTGAACTGAAGCAGGCGGCGGGACAGCCCGGTCTGCTTCTTGCTCAGGACCGCCTCGCGGCCGAGGAAATCGCCGAACCGCAGGGTCGCCTTGTCGGCCTTGACCGCGAAGCCCAGGCCGGCTTCCAGCACATGATCCTCGTCGGTGATGTCGTGGCCGAAATGGCGGAAGGCCTTTTCCATACGGCAGGAATCCAGCACATGCATGCCGCAGAGCGTAAGGCCCTGAGGCGCGCCGGCGTCCCAGATAACGTCGAAGACATGGCGGGCCATATCGCTCGGCACGTAGAGTTCCCAGCCGAGCTCGCCGACATAGGAAATGCGGTGGGCGCGGGCGAGGCCCATGCCGATCTCGATCTCGCGGGCGGTCCCGAAGGGGAAGGCGTCGTTGCCAAGGTCGGCCGGGGTCAGCGGTTGCAGCACCTCCCGTGCCTTCGGGCCCATTACGGCGATGACCGCTTCGGCGCCGGTCACGTCGGTCGCCACGCAGTGCGCTTCCTCCGGGATATGGCGCTTCAGCCAGGCCAGGTCGCGTCGGGCCGAGGCGGCGGCGGTAATCACGAGAAAGAGCGTCTCGCTGAGTCGGGTGACGGTCAGGTCGGCCTCCACGCCGCCTCGTCCGTTGAGCCACTGGGTGTAGACGATGCGACCCGGCTCGACGGCGACGTCGTTCGCCGAGATACGCTGCAGCACCGCTTCGGCATCCCGCCCCTCCACCCGGAACTTGGCGAAGGAGGTGAGATCGAACAGGCCGGCCCCTTCGCGCACGGCGCGGTGCTCGGCCGCGGCGTAGTCGAACCAGTTCTGCCGCTTCCAGGAATAGCGGTACTCCGGTGCCTCGCCGTTGCCGCGCGCTTCGGTGGGCAGGAACCAGTTGGCACGCTCCCAGCCGGCCGTCTCGCCGAAGCAGGCGCCGTTTTCGGCCAGGCGCTCGTGCAGCGGGGAGTGGCGAATGCCGCGGGCACTGGCGAACTGCCGATAGGGGAAGTGGTCGGCATAGAGCAGACCCAGGGTCTCCTCGGCGCGCGCCACCAGGTAGCGCTTGTTGCCCTGGAAGGGCTGCATGCGGCGGATGTCCACGTCCCACAGATCAAACGGGGGCTCGCCGGCTTCCATCCATTCGGCCAAGGCCTTGCCGGCGCCACCCGCCGACTGGATGCCGACGGAGTTGAAGCCGCAGGCCATGTAGAAGTTCTTCAGCTCCGGCGCTTCGCCCAGCAGATAGCGGTCGTCCGGCGTGAAGCTCTCGGGCCCGTTGAAGAAGGTGTGGATGCCGGCCGTCTCCAGAATGGGCAGGCGGGCGACGGCGGCCTCGAGGATCGGCTCGAAATGCTCGAAGTCTTCGGGCAGCTCGTCGAAGCAGAAGTCCTCGGGGATGCCCTCCATGCCCCAGGGCTTGGCTTTGGGCTCGAAGGCGCCCAGCAGCAGCTTGCCGGCGTCTTCCTTATAGTAGGCGCACTCGTCCGGCACGCGCAGAACGGGCAGGCCGCTCGGCAGGTCGGGAATGGCTTCGGTGACGATGTAGAAGTGCTCGCAAGCTTGGAGCGGTGTGGTGACGCCGGCCATGGCCCCCACCTCGCGGCCCCACATGCCGGCGCAGTTGACGACGAACTCGGCGTCGATCTCCCCCTTGTCGGTGGAGACGCCGATCACCCGGCCGTTTTCTTGGCGGATGGCGGTAACCTTGGTCTGCTCGAACACCTTGGCGCCACCCTTGCGGGCGCCCTTGGCCAATGCCTGGGCGATATTGGCCGGGTCGGCCTGGCCGTCGGTCGGCAGGAAGACGCCGCCGACCACGTCCTTCAGGTCGATCAGCGGATTTTTCTCCAGGCACTCGGAGGGGGAGAGGACATGGGCCTCCAGCCCGAAAGTCTTGGCCATGGAGGCGCCGCGCGACAGCTCTTCCATCCGGGCGTCGCTGAGCGCCAGGGCCAGGGAGCCATGCTGGCGGAAGCCGGTCGGGATTCCCGTTTCCTCTTCCAGGCTGCCGTAGAGATCGGCCGAGTACTTGGCGAGGCGCGTCATGTTGAGGGTGGCGCGCAACTGCCCGATCAGGCCGGCGGCGTGCCAGGTGGTGCCGCAGGTGAGCTGCTTGCGCTCAAGCAACACCACGTCGCGCCAGCCGAGCTTGGTGAGATGATAGGCCAACGAACAGCCGATCACGCCGCCGCCGATAATCACGGCCCTGGCGTGGCGGGGAAAATCTTGCGCCACCTTGCCTCTCCTTGGCGATACAGTTCCTCGCGCCGATCTCAACCGATCCGCGCTTATTGCGCCAGCGCAATTCGCGTCTTGCCGGGTCGCTTCGACGACAAAGCTCTAATAAAGACAAGGCTGCAATAAAAATGCCCCCGCCGGGTCGGGCGGGGGCAAGTGACCAGAGAAGAAAACGATAGGCTAGGAGAGGTAAGGCGACGTGATGGGGCTAGCCTTACTGATAACCCACCTCGTCGTACAACAGACGCGCTTGCGCCTGATTCTCGCCAAGGGCAGTGAGATCGAGCGTATCGGCCTTGAACTCACCCAATGTCTTGAGGCTCTCAGCCTTGTCGACCCCGCCGACCACGGGATACTCGTCATTGCCTTCCGAGAAGTAGGCCTGGGCCTCGGGGGTCGTCAGGTACTCCAGGAAGAGAACGGCGTTGTCCTTGTTCGGTGCGTTCTTCAAGACGCCGGCGCCGGAAATGTTGACGTGGGTTCCGAAGCTGTCCTGGTTCGGGAAGACCACACCGATACGGCTGGTGTCGTCCGGATTGTCGAGACCGCGTACGTCCTTCCTAAGGGCACGGGCGAAATAGTAGGTGTTGGCCACGGCGATGGCGCACTGACCGGAGGCGATGCCGCGAATCTGATCGGTGTCGCCGCCCTCGGGATTGCGCGCGCGGTTGTTCCATACGCCTTCGGCCCAGGCCTTGGCGTCGTCGGCACCCTTATGGGCGATCAAGGCCGACATCAGCGACAGCATGTAGATGTTGCCGCTGGTGCGGGTGCAGACCATCCCTTCGAGCTTGGGATCGGCCAGCGCTTCGTAGGTCTGGATGTCCTCGGGGTTCACCCGGTCCTTGTCGTAGAAGATGACGCGGGCTCGCTGCGAGAAGCCGAACCAGTGGCCCATCGGATGGCGCAGGTGGGCTGGAATGGTCTCCTCAAGTGCACCGGAGGAGATCGGTTGGAACATGCCCTTCTCGGTGGCCAGCCACAGGCGCCCGGCATCGACCGTGATCAAAAGATCGGCCGGACTGTTATCGCCCTCGGCTTCGATGCGGGCGATCAGCTTGCTTGCACCGTCTTCGATGCGGTTGATCTTGACGCCGTACTTTTCCTCGAAGTTGCTGTAGAGCCGCTCGTCGGTGTCGTAGTGGCGCGAGGAGTAGATGTTCAGCTCGCCGGCGGCGAGGGCCTGGGCGGCCCAACACATGCTCAAGCCGGCCGCCAGAGCGATAGTGCGTTTCATGACGGTTCCCTGTTGGTCGTTTCTGCTCCACCGAACGCCACAGCGGCGCGCGGTTTCGCTTGGTGCGCGAATGAGAATGATTTGCATTCTGCGAGTCAAGGAAAAAAAGCAACGGCTCCAACGGGCGAGTTCAAGGCTCGGTTTGGCAGGTTGCGGCGAGATGCCCTCTCAGGCGAGGCCGCGGCGCCCGTCCTGCTGTTTTCTCTCGTCATCCCGCAACTCGGGCGGGCCGTAACCGCCGCCACCGGGCAGCTCGAGAATCAAGCTATCGCCGGGTGGGACGATCTGCTTGCCCTTGCCGCGCAGGCCCGGGCCGCTGCCAAGCCGGATCTGGCCGGCGCCGCCGCACTGGCCGCCGCTGCGCCCGCGGGCGGGATGGTGAATGCGGTCGAACAGGGCGAAGACGGCGAAGGGGGCGCCCTCGCTCTGCGCAATCTCGATCACCTGGCCGAGGCCGCCGCGGTAGCGCCCGGCGCCGCCGGAGCCGGGGCGCAGCTCCTTGCGATGAAAGATCAGCGGCGCGATGGACTCGGTGATTTCGACCGGCGTGTTGCGCACGCCCGAGGGAAAGGCCGTCGCGGAGAGCCCGTCCTTCGTCGGCCGCGCGCCGGTGCCGCCGGAGTGGAAGATGGTGACGGAGAAGGGTGTCGCGCCGCCGTAGTCGTAACCTTCGGTCAGGCCGTGGCCGCCGCACAGCATAGGGTTCCACAGGCTGGCGCTGCCTTCCGCCGGCGCGCGGTCGGGCACCGCCTTGTCCAGGCAGCCGAGCACCACGTCGGGCAGCATCTGGCCGATCACGTGGCGCACGGCGACGGCCGCTGGTGGCGGGGCATTGAGAATTGATCCCTGCGGCGCCATGACGCGGATAGGAGCGAGGGAGCCAGCGTTGTTCGGCACCTGGCTGCCGATCAGGCAGCGCAGCCCGAAGGAGGCATAGGCCTGCGCATAGGTCAGCGGCACGTTGATGCCGTAGGCTGACATGGCTGTGCTGCCGTCGAAGTCCACTGTCATGCCGTTAGGCCCGATCTCGAGCGCCGCCGCCAGGCGGACCGGTGCTTCGTAGCCGTCGACCGTCATCTCGTTTGCGAAGCGGCCGGCGGGGAGCGCAGCGATCTCTGCCAGCATGGCCTGGCGGGAGGTCTCGACGATGTGCCCGCCCACCGTCTCCAGGTCATCGAGGGCGAACTCGGCCATCATCGCCGCCAGGCGCCGCACGCCCACCTCGTTGCAGGCGGCCAGCGAATAGAGGTCGCCGATCACCTGCACCGGCTCCCGAACGTTGGCCCGCACGATTTCCAGCAGGGTCTCGTTGGCCTCGCCGGCCTTGAACAGCGGTAGGATGGGGACGTTCAGCCCTTCCTCGTAGACCTGCCCGGCGTCCGGGCCGAAGCCGCGCCCGCCGATGTCGACCACGTGGACCGTGGAGGCGAAGAGGCCGACCGCGCGCCCGGAGGCAAAAGCCGGTGTGACCACGGTGAAGTCGAAGAGATGACCGGTGCCGAGCCAGGGGTCGTTGGTGATGTAGGCATCGCCCTCGCGCATGCTGTCGATATCGATGCGTTCCAGGAAGAAGCCGACCGAGGCCGCCATGGCGTTCACATGGCCCGGCGTGCCGGTCACCGCCTGGGCCAGCATGCGGCCTTGCCGGTCGAAGACACCGGCCGAGAGGTCGCCGGCTTCCCGCACGGTGGTGGAGAAGGCGGTGCGGAGCAGCGCCTGCGCCTGCTCTTCGACGATGGCGATCAGGCGGTCCCAGATGACCTGGGAGCGCACGCTCTCGGCCACCGCCGCGGACTGTGCGGCGCGCTGCTCCGCATCGCTGCGTTCCAGGATGAGGTCGCCGGCGGCGTTAACCCGGGCGGAGAAGCCCGCCGGAACCAAGGTGGTGGTCTGACGTTCCTCGATGGCGGCGGCACCGTCGAGCTGCTGGCCCGGGCTCAGGTCGTCGCGGCTGTAGAGCGCAACCTCGGCCGCAGCTTCGGCACCGGGCATCTCGACCGCGCGCCTTCGCTCCGAAGGCGGGGCTGCAGTCTCTTCCGCCTTCGGCAAAGCGGCCGTCTGGGGCTGCGGGCCCGACGCCACGAGCGACCAGGTCAGCACCTCGACATCCAGGCCCGGCACCGTCCGCGCGTACTGCCGGCGATATTCGGCCTCGAAGGCCTCTTTCAGAGAGTCGCCGCTGGCCTCGGTCAGCACCCCTTCGGGCAGGGCGATCTTGATCTCGTGACCCTGGCCGACATAGCGGGCGAAGGCGTGGCGCTGCAGAGAGACGGGGGCGTCGCCGGCCAGCGCCACCACCTGCCGCGCTTCCGCTTCCATCTCCACCAGCACGGCTTTGATCGCTGCCGGCTCGAAGGCGGAGAGCCTGAGATAGCGGCTGCGCACCACCTCGTAGGCCACCGGCGCCAGCAGGAAGCCAACGGCCGAGCCGACACCGGCGTTGGCCGGAACGATGACGCGAGAGAGGCCGAGCTTGTCGGCCATACGCGCAGCGTGCAGCGGCGCGGCCCCGCCGAAGGCGATCATGGTGCGGGCTTCGATTTCCAGCCCGCGCTCCACCGCGTGGACCCGCGCGGCACTGGCCATGTTCTCGTCGACGATCTCCAGCACGCCCTTGGCCGCGGCCGTTTCGTCGAGGCCGAGTGTTGCGCCGATCTGCTCCGCCAAGGCGCGTCGGGCGGCGCCTTCGTCCAGGGTCATGCGCCCGCCGGCGAAGCCCGCGGCGTCCAGCCGGCCGAGCAGCAGGTTGGCGTCGGTGACGGTGGGCTCGTGCCCGCCCTTGCCGTAGCAGGCCGGGCCCGGGACGGAGCCGGCGCTCTTCGGGCCGACCTGGATGCGGTTCAGCGCGTCGACCGAGGCGATGGAGCCGCCCCCGGCGCCGATCTCCACCATCTCCACCACCGGGATTTTCACGGGCAGGCCGCTGCCTTTCATGAAGCGGTGGGCACGGTCGACCTCGAAGCTGCGGGAGAGCAGGGGCGCGCCCTGGTCGATCAGGCAGATCTTGGCGGTGGTGCCGCCCATGTCGAAGGAGACGACCTGGTCCTCGCCCAGTTGGCGCGCCAGGTGGCTGGCCAGGATAGCGCCGCCGGCCGGCCCCGACTCGATAAGCCGCACCGGAAAAGCCTGGGCCGTGGCGATGGTGACCAGGCTGCCGCCCGAGGTCATCAGCAGGCAGGGGCAGGTGAAGCCTGCTTGGGCAAGCTGTCGCTCCAGATCCGCGAGATAGCGGGCGATCAGCGGTTGCACGTAGGCATTGGCGCAGGTTGTCGACTGGCGCTCGTACTCGCGGATCTCCGGGCAGACCTCGGAAGACAGGGAGATCGGCAGATCGGGCTTGACCGCGCGGATCAGCGCGGCGATGCGGCGCTCGTGGGCCGGATTGGCGTAGGCATGCAGCAGTCCGATGGCGAGGCTATCGATCTGCTGGCGCTCGATTTCGGCGAGCAGCCGAGCAACGGCGGCTTCGTCCAGCGGTGTGACTACCTCGCCGCGCGCATCCATGCGCTCCGGCACCGGCCAGCGCAGCTCCCGCGGCACCAGCGGCTGCGGCCGGTCGAGCAGAATGTCGTACTGGTCGAAGCGGTTCTCGTAGGCGATCTCCAGGGAATCGCGATGGCCTTCGGTGACGATCAGCGCCGTCTTGGCGCCCTTGCGTTCGATCAGCGCGTTGGTCGCCAGGGTGGTGCCGTGGAGGATGAGCCCGACCTCCCCCGGCGCGGTTCCGCTCTCTTCGAGGGCGGTACGCACCGCTGTCATGAAGCCCTCGGCCGGATTGCCCGGCGTGGTCAGGACCTTGCCGGTGGTCTGTCGGCCGTCTTTCTCAAGCACCACGTCGGTGAAAGTGCCGCCGATATCGACGGCAAGCCGAACCGATCCTTCCTGCTGCGTCACAGTCATCTCCCGGAACTCGCCTTTGCGGCCTTCTGTTTGGTCCCAACCTAGCTGCGACGAGGTGTCGCCAACCCTTGCGTTCCGCTAAACGCTGGGTTGCGTGAAGACCGCCACATTGCCGCGGGCTGCCGTTGATTTACCATCTTGTAAGGTTAATCTGAGGGAATCCGGCATGGCAAAGCGACAAGGTAAGCGATGACGCGCGATCAAGCGGGGCAGGAGTTCCTGCACACCCCGGGACCGACCCAGATTCCTGACAAGGTTCGGCAGGCCATGAGCCGGCAGTCTCTCGACCTGGTCGATTCCCGCCTGCGGGATTTGACCGGAAGCTGCTTCGCCGACATGAAGCGCATCTTCAAGACCGACGGCGAGGTCTTCGTCTATTCGGCCAATGGGCACGGGGCCTGGGAGGCCGCGCTGGCCAATCTCTTCGCGCCGGGCGACGTGGTCCTGCTGCCGGAAACCGGCGTTTTCTCCAACGCTTGGGCGGCGCAGGCAAAAGCACTCGGTCTGGAAGCCCGGCTGATTCCCGGCGACTGGCGCCGCGCGGCCGACCCGGCCCGCCTGGAAGAAACTCTGCGCGCCGATACCAAGGGCGAGATCAAAGGCGTTCTGCTCGTCCAAACAGACACCGCCACCAGCATCACCTGCGATGTTCCGGCCATGCGTCGGGCCATGGATGCGGCCGGCCATCCGGCCCTTCTGGTCGTCGACACGGTGGCCTCTCTCGCGGCGCATCCCTACGACATGGACGCCTGGGGCGTGAACGTAACCATCGGGGCCTCGCAGAAGGCGCTGATGGGCCCGCCGGGAATGGCCATCCTGGCCGTCGACGAGCGCGCCCTGCGGCATGCCAAGCAAAGTGGGATCGCCCGCAACTACTGGGACTGGCATGCGCGCCTCGGCGGCGAGTTCTACATGCGCTTCTGCGGCACCCCGCCCGAGCAGCACCTCTTCGCTCTGCGGGCCGCGCTCGATCTGATCTTCGAGGAGACGCTGGAAGGCGTGCTGGCCCGCCACCGCCGCTTAGCCGGCGCCGTGCATCGCGCCGTCGAGTCCTGGTCGGAGGGGGGCGCGATTTCCTTCAATGCGCTGGAGCCCGGTGAACGCGCCGTCTCGGTGACCACCGTGCGCTTGGGCGAGGGCCATGACCCCGATCAGCTACGCAGCTTTCTGCGCGAGGAGCTTGGCGTCTCGCTGGCCGGCGGGCTCGGCGACCTCGGCGGCAAAGCCTTCCGCATCGGCCACATGGGCTCGGTCAACGAACCCATGATCCTGGGCTGCCTGGCGACCATCGAGACCGCGATGCTGCAGCTCGGCATTCCGCATGAGAGCGGCCTGCGGGCCGCGGCGGAGCACATTGCGGAGACTCGCGGCAAACAGGTGCTCGGTCCGGCCCGCGCGGCTTAAGCCGACGCCTCGACGTTACTGAACCGGATAGACGGTCGGCGACATCTGGTCGATCGAGCGCCCGGCCCAGTCGCGTTCTCCAACCGTGGCAATGCTCTCTTCCTGGTAGCCCTGCAGCGCATCGAGCGCCGCCATCTCGTCGACGTGCAAGGCCTGCCCGTTCTCGACCACCTTCTCGCCGGCGACGAAGACGTCGCGCACTGCCCGGTCGGCAGCGGTATAGATCAAGCTGCGCAGCGGGTCGCGCAGCGGCCGCATGGCGGGGTGGGTGAGGTCGACCAGGGAGAAGTCGGCCGCTGCGCCAACGGCGACCCGGCCCAGGTCCGGCCGCCCCAGCATGGCCGCGCCGCCATGGGTCGCGGCGGCAAAAGCCTCGGCCGTCGACGCGCTGCTCAGCTTGCCGGAGCCCACGCGCCCCATCAGGCAGGCGTGGCGCATCTCCTCGATCAGGTTGTGCGGGAAGGTGTCCGTGCCGATGCCGAGGCCGATGCCCGCGGTGTGATAGCGGTGCACATCGTTGAGCGCGATGCCGCGGCGGCAGAACACAGTCGGGCAGTGGGCGACCGAGGCGCCCGAGGCCTTGAGCAAGCCGAAGTCATCCGCTTCCGGCCAGTGAACCATGGGATGGTCGTTGAGGAAGATGCCGTGGGCGACGATGGTGTCAGGGCCCAGCAAGCCGAGATGGTCCAGGTACTCGATGGGGGTCTTACCGTGTCGGCGCACGATCTGCTCGAACTCGACCAGGCTCTGCGCCGCATGGATGTGCATCTTCATGCCGCGCCGCTTGGCTTCGGCCAGGCTGTCGCGCAGCAGCTCCGGCGTGCAGGTGTCGAGCTGGGCCGGGCTGAGCATGCCGCCGATCCGCCCGCTCGGGTGCTTTGTCCCCGCATCGACCGCGTCCAAGGCGGTCTGAAAGGCGGCCTCGCCGGCTTTTTCGTCCCAGGTGTATTCCACCGAGTGGCCATCGGGCGTGCGCCAGACGGCCGAGCGATACATGGGGCAGAGCACGGCGCGAATGCCGGTGGAGGCGAGCAGCTCGTCCCAGCCCGGACGGGCGCCGGAAAGGTCGACCACGGTGGTGACACCGCTGCGGAGCATTTCGGCGACGCCGGCCTGGGTCGCCACGGCGGCCGCCCCCTCAGCGACACGGAACACCGGCATGAATTCGTAGAGCGAGCTTTGTCCCAGCTTGGGACTGCCGAGCTCCTCGAGCAGGCCTTTGTTGCCCGGCTCAGAGCTGAGGTGGGAATGGATGTCGATCAGCCCGGGCATCACCATGACGCCCTCGCCTGAGATCTCCGCCGCCGCCGGCCCGTCGTAGCGGCCGCCGACGTGGAGGAAGCGCCCCTCGCCAAAGGCGACATCGGCGTTGCGCAGGTAAACGTGGTCGTTGCGGCCCTCGTCCCAAGCCACCACCCAGTCCGCCCCGCGTATGACGACGGCTTCGCTCATCACCTCATCCTTCCCTGATCTGCTTGTTTGTTTATAGGGCCCAATCTGAACCACGTGGCGGTCGCTCACCAGCGCCCGAACGTTGCATCTCCTATGCTTGGCGGAAAGCGGCATGCGATGTCGCGGATCGGCAGTCGCCGCGGCGGCGCTATTGCTTCCATGCCTGCCACTATGCAGTTTGCTCCGCGATGAGCTGTACAACGGCCCAGAGGCGGATAAGCGGTCGAGAGAGGACGTGAGATGGCGGACGTGCCCGGAACGGCAAGAGTGGTGGTGATCGGTGGGGGCGCGGTGGGCACCAGCGTGCTTTATCATCTGGCGCTCAAGGGCTGGACCGACTGCGTCTTGCTGGAACGCAACGAGCTGACCTCCGGCTCGACCTGGCATGCCGCGGGCAACTGCCCCAACGCCTCGGGCAGCTGGAGCATCCTCAAGCTTCAGCATTACTCGACGGAGCTCTTTGCCCGCCTCGGGGAGAGCGTGGACTACCCCATGAACTACCATGTGACCGGCTCGGTGCGCCTGGCGCAAAGCCGCGACCGCATGGAAGAGTTCCATCATATGGCCAGCATGGCCCGGCTCAACGGCATCGGCTTCGAAGTGCTGACGCCGGAGGAGCTCAAGGCCGTCTATCCCTTCATCGAGCTGCACGGTCTTCACGGTGCGCTCTGGGATCCGACCGACGGCGACATCGACCCGGCGCAGCTCACCCAGGCCTACGCCAAGGGCGCGCGCGATCTGGGTGCCGAGGTCATCCGTTTTTGTGAGGTGACGGGCTTGGAGCAGCGGCGCGATGGCGGCTGGGATGTCATCACCAATAAGGGCCGCATCACTTGCGAAGTGGTGGTCAACGCCGCCGGCTATCGCGCCGCCGAGCTTGGCCGCCTGGTCGGACGGGACGTGCCCTGCACCGCCATGTCGCACCAGTATCTCGTGACCGAGGGACTCGCGGAGCTCGCCGAGCGGGACGCCAAGTTGCCGTTGCTGCGCGACCCGGATGACAGCTACTACCTGCGGCAGGAGCGTGACGGGCTGCTGCTCGGTCCCTACGAGTGGCAGGCGACGGCGCACTGGCAGGAAGGACTGCCGACGGATTTCTCCTTCGAGCTTTTCCCCGACGATCTCGAGCGTCTGGAATGGTACATAGAGCAAGCCTGCGCCCGCGTGCCGCTGCTCGGAACCGTCGGCGTCCAGCGCGTGGTCAATGGCCCCATCCCCTACACGCCGGACGGCAATCCGCTGATCGGGCCTGCACCGGGCCTGCGCAACTTCTATGAATGCTGCGTCTTCTCCTTCGGCATCGTGCAGTCCGGCGGTGCCGGCAAGCTGTTGTCCGACTGGATCGTCGAGGGCGAGCCGGAGTGGGACATCTGGAGCCTCGATCCACGGCGCTACACTGGCTACGTGACCAAGAGCTACACTGAAGCCAAGGCCATCGAGCTCTACCAAAACGAATACGCCATCGGCTATCCCTTCGAAGAGCGCCCCGCCGGCCGGCCGGCGAAGACCTCGCCGCTCTACGAAAAGTTCAAGGCCAAGGGCGCCATGTTCGGCGCCCGCGGCGGCTGGGAGCGGGCCACCTGGTTCCCGCGTCCGCAGGACACTGCCGAAGAGCAGCTCTCCTTCCATCACACCAACTGGTTCGATGCGGTGGGCGAGGAGTGCCGGGCCGTCGCCGAGAACGTTGGCATCCTCGACCTGACCGGCTTCGCGCGCTTCGAGATCGCTGGTCCGGGCGCCGCCGCTTGGCTCGACGGCCTGATCGCCGGCAATGTGCCAAAGGTCGGCCGCGTGGGTCTGGCCTACTTCTGCCTGCCGAGCGGCAAGATCCTCACGGAGATGACGCTGACGCGCTTGGCGGAAGACCGCTTCTGGGCGCTCGGCGCCGCGGCCGCAGAGTGGCACGACCGCGACTGGCTGGCGGCGCAACTGCCCGACGACGGTTCCGTCAGCCTGACCAACTGCACCGCTGGTTTCGGCACCCTGGTGCTGACCGGGCCGCGTTCGCGCGATCTTCTCAGCACCGTCACCGACGCCGACCTGTCGTCCAAGGCCTTTCCCTGGATGTCCGCGCGGGCCATCGAGATCGGCACGGCGCGACTCTGGGCGCTCCGCGTCAGCTATGCCGGGGAACTCGGCTGGGAGCTGCATATCCCGATGGAGAGCCTGGTCACCGTCTACGACCGCCTGTGGGAAGAGGGTGAGGCCGTCGGCCTGCGCGACTTCGGTCTCTACGCCATGGAGTCGCTGCGCCTGGAGAAATGCTACCGCAGTTGGAAGCAGGACTTCGACAGCGACTATTCGCCGCTGCGGGCCGCGCTGGACCGCTTCGTGAAGCTCGACAAGCCGGACTTCATTGGTCGCGAGGCGCTGCTGCGTGAGAAGCAGAGCGGCACCGTCGACCGCTTCGTGCCGCTGCTGGTCTCGGACGGGAACGTCGATGCACCCTTCTGTTCGACCATCTGGCGCAACGGCGAGGCCGTCGGTCTGGTCACCTCAGGCGGCTATGGCCACCGGGTGAAGTCCTCGATCGCGCTGGGCTACGTGCGCTGCGATCTGGCGCAGGAAGGCGAGGAACTGGAAATCGAGATCCTCGGCGAGCGGCGGAGGGCCAAGGTAGCGAGCGAGCCGCTCTACGATCCCGCCAACGAGCGACTCCGCGGCTGATCGATCGCCTCGTTGAGGGCAGCACCCGACAAAGCTCGAACGCGGCAAACTGCCGCGCGATGGGCATCGTGCAGGCGACAATCCTTTAATTTCAAGGCGTCAAGGTCGATTGCTCGGTGGCCCGCCGCTTCGCCGTTGATCTAGGTCAAGGCGGGGCCGGTTGTCTCCGGCAAGTTCTACTGCGGTGCACAAAGTACCAAGAAATATAGGCGCTATACGGAGTTATCCATGTCGGCTGTAGCGGAACGTCAGCCCCTGAGCGACTGGTTTGCCTTTGGCGGCCTCGCATTGGGGGCGGCCTTGGGCATCCTGCTCGCAGGTTTCACCAACGATCCCGTCATGGAGTTCCACGGCTGGCTGATCTTCCTGATCAGCGGCGGGGGCGCCTGCGCGGTTTACATTCGCGCCTTCGACAAGCGCGAAGGGCGCGTCGCGGTGGCCGAGGAGCCGTATGAGTACGGCGTCATACGGGCCGGCGTGATCGCCACGGTCTTCTGGGGCATCGTCGGCTTCCTGGTCGGCGTCATCATCGCCTGGCAGCTCGCCTTTCCGGTGTTGAACCTGGATCTGCCCTGGACCAGCTTCGGCCGGCTGCGGCCGGTTCACACCTCGGCGGTGATCTTTGCTTTCGGCGGCAACGCGCTGATCGCCACGTCGTTCTATGTGGTGCAGAAGACCTGTAAGGCGCGGCTCCCCGGCCGCTATGCCCCCTGGTTCGTCTTCTGGGGCTATCAGCTCTTTCTGGTGCTGGCGGCGAGCGGCTACGTCCTGGGCGTAACCCAGGGCAAGGAGTACGCCGAGCCTGAATGGTACGTCGATCTCTGGCTGACCATCGTCTGGGTGGTCTACCTGCTGGTCTTCCTCGGCACGATCTGGAAGCGCAAAGAGCCGCACATCTACGTGGCGAACTGGTTCTACCTCGCCTTCATCGTCACCATCGCGATGCTGCACATCGTCAACAACCTGACGATCCCGGTCTCGCTGACCGGTACCCAGAGCGTCATTCTCTGGTCCGGCGTTCAGGATGCCATGACCCAGTGGTGGTATGGGCACAACGCGGTCGGCTTCTTCCTGACCGCAGGCTTCCTCGGCATCATGTACTACTTCGTGCCGAAGCGCGCCGAGCGCCCGATCTACAGCTACAAGCTCTCGATCATCCACTTCTGGGCGCTGATCTTCCTCTACATCTGGGCAGGCCCCCACCACCTGCACTACACCGCGCTGCCCGATTGGGCGCAGACGCTGGGCATGACCTTCTCGGTGATGCTCTGGATGCCGTCCTGGGGCGGCATGATCAACGGCCTGATGACCCTGTCTGGCGCTTGGGACAAACTGCGCACAGACCCGGTCATCCGCATGCTGGTGGTCTCCGTCGCCTTCTACGGCATGAGCACCTTCGAGGGGCCGCTGATGAGCGTGAAGGCCGTCAACTCGCTGAGCCACTACACCGACTGGACCGTCGGCCACGTGCACTCTGGCGCGCTTGGCTGGGTCGGCTTCGTCACCTTCGGCGCGGTCTACTGCCTGGTGCCCTGGCTGTGGAAGCGGCCACGGCTCTATTCGCTGAAGCTGGTCGAGTGGCACTTCTGGATCGCCACCCTCGGCATCCTGCTTTACATCACCTCCATGTGGGTGAGCGGGATCATGCAGGGCCTGATGTGGCGCGCCTACGACAGCTTGGGCTTCCTCGAGTACTCCTTCGTCGAGACCGTCGAGGCCATGCATCCCTACTACATCATCCGGGCTCTCGGCGGCATGCTGTTCCTCGTCGGAGCGATCATCATGGCCTACAACATTTGGCAGACCATCAGGGGCCGCCTCGCCGACGAGGGCGAGGTGGCGGCGCCGGCGAAGAGCGCCGCCGGCGGCCCTGCGGTCGCGCCGGCCGAGTAAGCAGGAGCCGAGCCTATGTCCTTGCTCAATAAGCATGCGATCTTCGAAAAGCACTCGATGCTCCTGTTGGTCGGCATCCTGGTGGTGGTGTCGATTGGCGGTCTGGTGCAGATCACGCCGCTCTTCTATCTCGAAAGCACCATCGAGAAGGTGGACGGCATGCGGCCCTACACGCCGCTGGAGCTGTCCGGTCGCAACATCTACGTGCGCGAGGGTTGCTACACCTGCCACAGCCAGATGGTGCGGGCGTTGCGCGATGAGGTGGAGCGCTACGGCCACTATAGCTTGGCGGCCGAGAGCATGTACGACCATCCCTTCCAGTGGGGCTCGAAACGCAGCGGCCCCGACTTGGCCAGGGTAGGTGGCAAGTTCTCGGACGACTGGCACGTGGCCCACCTGATAGACCCGCGCTCGTTGGTGCCGGAGTCGATCATGCCGGGCTATCCGTTCCTGATCGAGCGGCCGCTCGATACGCGGAATGTCGCCGCGGTGCTGGAGGCCAACCGGATAGCCGGCGTGCCCTACAGCGACGAGATGATCGAGAAGGCGCTCCAAGACCTGATGGCTCAGGCCAACCCGGACAGCGACTTCGCGGACGAGGTTTCGGAGCGCTATCCAAAAGCCATCGTGCGCGATTTCGACGGCAACCCGAACATGGTCTCGGAGATGGATGCCGTGGTCGCCTATCTGCAGATGCTGGGCACCCTGGTCGACTTCGCGACCTTCGATGCCGAGGCCTATTCGAGATAGGAGCGGACAATGGACTACCAAACGGCGATCGGCTTCGCCCAGAGTTGGGGCCTGGTCTTCCTGGTCGTGCTCTTTGTCGGCGTCATCGTCTACACGTTCTTTTGGCCGGGCAATAAGAAGAAGTTCGACGAAGCGTCCCGCATACCGCTGGACGAGGATGATGACACCGTCAAAGGCGGCAAGGGGCAGTAAGCGATGGCAACGAACGTAGAGCGCGACGAGGCAACCGGCACGGAAACCACGGGCCACGAGTGGGATGGCATCAAGGAGCTCAATACGCCGCTGCCCAAGTGGTGGGTCTGGGTTTTCTACGCCACCATCGTCTGGTCGATTGCCTATTGGATCGCCATGCCGGCCTGGCCGACGGGCGGCTCGGGCACCGATGATTACACCAAGGGTGTGCTCGGCTATTCCCAGCGCAACGTGGTCGCCGAGCAGTTGACCGAAGCACGGACCAAGCAGGCCGAGTACATCGACGCGATCGCTGCCGCGGATCTGGAGCAGATTGCCGCCGACGGCGAGCTGCTGCGTTTTTCTCTGGCCGGCGGAGCGGCCGCTTTCGGCGACAACTGCGCAGCCTGTCACGGCAGCGGTGCCCAGGGCTTCAAGGGCTACCCCAACCTGAATGACGATGCCTGGATTTGGGGAGGCACGCTGGAGGACATCCACACCACGCTGCTCTACGGCATCCGCTGGGACGAGTTCGACGATACGCGCTTCAACGACATGCCGGCCTATGGCGACGGAATCCTGACGCCAGAGGAAATCGATCTGGTAGCCGACTACGTGCTGTCGCTCTCCGGCCAGGCCGAGCTATCCGATGCGCAGTTCGAACAAGCAGCGGAGATCTACGCCATTCAGTGCGCCGCCTGCCATGGCGACGAAGGCGAGGGCATCACGGAGCTGGGGGCTCCCAACCTGCGCGACTCCATCTGGCTCTACGGCGGCGACAAGGCCGATGTCGTAGAGACCATCACCCACAGCCGGGCCGGCGTCATGCCGGGCTGGGTCGACCGGCTCGACCCCGTAACCATCAAGCAGCTTGCCGTTTACGTCCATTCGTTGGGCGGGGGGCAGTAGCGGCTTGGAAGAGGACCGAACAAAGGAATGAACGTACAAGCGCCGGGGCGTATCGGCGCGGGCGAGGCCGCCCCCGGCATCGAAGCGATCGACGTAAAGCCGGTTAACAAGGCTGAGGACCGTCCGCTTTACGAATCGCGCCCCCCGATCCATCCGAAACTGGTTCACGGCCGTTTCCGCAGCATCAAGTGGGCGATCATGGCGGTGACGCTCGGCGTCTACTACTTGCTGCCCTGGCTGCGCTGGGATCGCGGCGCGGGACTGCCGGACCAGGCGGTGCTGTTCGATTTCGCCGAGCGTCGCTTCTACATTTTCTTCCTCGAGATCTGGCCGCAGGAAATCTACCTGCTGACAGGCGTGCTGGTGTTCTCCTGCCTGGCGCTGTTCCTGGTGACCGCCGTCGCCGGCCGCGTCTGGTGCGGCTACACCTGTCCACAGACCGTGTGGACCGACCTCTTCATCGCTGTGGAGCGCTTCTTCGAAGGGGACCGCAACGCCCGCATAAGGCTCGATCGGCAGCCCTGGAGAGCTGGCAAGATCGGAAAGAAGCTGGCCAAGCACGTGACTTGGGTGGTGATCGCCGTAGCGACCGGCGGCGCCTTTGTGTTCTATTTCCGCGATGCGCCGACCTTGGCGCTCGAGCTCCTGACCTTCCAGGCGCCGACCATCGCCTACGTCTTCGTCGGCATCTTTGCGGGGACCACCTACCTGCTCGGCGGCTTGGCGCGGGATCAGGTCTGCATCTACATGTGCCCCTGGCCGCGCATTCAGGGCGCCATGTTCGATTCCGACAGCCTGTTAGTGACCTATCGCGACTGGCGCGGCGAGCCTCGCGGGCCGCACCGCCATGGCCAGACCTGGGAAGGACGCGGCGACTGCATCGACTGCAAGCAGTGCGTTGTCGTCTGTCCCATGGGCATCGACATCCGCGATGGGCCACAGCTGGAGTGCATTCAATGTGCGCTCTGCATCGACGCCTGCGACGACATCATGGACAAGGTCGGGCGGCCCCGCGGCCTGATCGCCTACGACACCTTCAACAACATGGAGGCCGAGGCGCAGGGGGGCAGCGCCAAGCTGCGTCTCATCCGGCCGCGGACGATCTACTACGGCGCGGCTCTGGCCATCGTCGGTCTGCTCATCCTTTTCGGACTGTTCGCGCGCGAAAGCTTGGAGGTCAACGTCCTGCACGACCGCAATCCGCTTTACGTCCAGCTTTCCGACGGCGGTCTGCGCAACGGCTATACGATCAAAGTGGTCAACAAGCGCCACGGCGAGCGCGAGATGACCTTGGGTGTCTCCGGTCTGGAGGACGCCGGGGTCCGCATTCTGGGCGAGGAGGGGCTGCCCCGTTTCACGGCCGCGGCCGACGATGTCGTCAGCCTCCGGGTTTACGTCACGGTCCCGCCCCAGGTTGCTCAATCGCTTACGCGCGAGTCCTATGATATCCGTTTCACCATGACCGATGATAACTCGGGAGACGTGGTGACGCATGATGCCGTGTTCCGCGCGCCGGGCGAGTGAGCTGAAAGCAGATGGCGAGGCAAGCGACCATGATCATCAAAGGGCCCCTAACCGGCCGCCACGTCCTCATCGCTATTCTGGCGTTTTTCGGGGTCATCTTCGCTGTGAACGGCGTGATGACCTACTTTGCGCTCAACACCTTCAGCGGTCTTGCCGTCGACGACGCCTATCGCAAGGGGCTCAGGTACAATCAGCAGATTGCCGCCGCCGATGCGCAAACGGCCAAAGGCTGGCAGGGCGAGCTGGCCTACCACGACGGGCCGGGCGTCCTGCGCTTGGTGTTGGTCGATAGGGCCGAGCTGCCGCTGCGCGACCTCCGTGTCGAGGGCGTGCTCGGCCGTCCGGCTTCGGCTCAGCAAGACCGTGCGATCGCCTTCGTTCAGACGACCCCCGGCGTCTACGAGGCGTCTGTCGGGCTGTTGCCAGGGGGGCAGTGGTCGGCACGGCTGTCCGCCTACCAGGGCTCGGAAGCAATGCCTTTCATCATTGAGCGCAAGCTATGGGTCAGGTAACCACGGCCGAAGCCAAGCTGGTCGCCGGTGGCGGCGCAGCCAAGGGTGAAGATCGAGCAACCACGGCGCTGCCCGGCGAAGGCAACGAGGTGGTCCTGTTCGTCGAGAACATGCGCTGCGGCGGCTGTCTGCGCGGCATCGAGCGGGCGCTCAATGCCCTGCCATCCGTTGCCACGGCGCGGGCCAACCTCACCACCAAGCGCGTACGGGTGACCGGGAAGGCTGGTACGCCCTCGACAGAGGCGCTGGTCGCTGCGCTGGCCGAGGCGGGCTACACGGCGCGACCCTTCGATACGCGGCTGATCGAGACGGACGAGGAAGGTCGGCGCCTGCTGCGGGCGCTTGGCGTGTCCGGCTTTGCCGCAGCCAACGTCATGCTGCTGTCGGTTGCGGTCTGGGCCGGCCTGGCCTCCGATATGGATTATGCCACGCGCGGTCTGTTCCACTGGATCTCCGCGCTCATCGCCATGCCGGCGGTGGCCTATGCCGGCCAACCGTTCTTTACTTCGGCGCTGCAGGCCATCCGCCACCGGCGCCTCAACATGGACGTGCCGATTTCACTCGCCGTCATCCTGGCGACCAGCGTCAGCCTGTACCAGACCGTGCGCGGCGCCGATGACGTCTACTTCGACGCCAGCGTAACCCTGCTCTTCTTCCTGCTGATCGGCCGCTATCTCGACCATCTCGTCCGCGCCAAGGCCCGCGATGCCGCGCAGAACTTGCTGCTGCTGCGCGCGACCGGCGCCACCGTGGTGGGCGCGGACGGAAGCCTGCAGTTCCTGCCCGTCGACCAGATCGCCGCCGACATGACGGTCCTGGTCGCCGCGGGCGAGCAACTGCCCGTCGACGGCGTCGTCGCCGAGGGCCAATCCAGCATGGACACGGCGCTGATCACCGGGGAAAGCCTGCCTGCCACCGTCACGCCCGGAGATAAGGTCTTTGCCGGCACGGTGAACCTGGCTGAGCCTCTGCGCATCCGGGTGACGCAGGTTGGCGAGGGGACACTGCTGGCGGAGATCGCCCGCATCATGGAGGCGGCGGAGCAGAACCGCTCCCGCTATGTCCGCATGGCCGACCGCGCAGCGCGTTATTACTCGCCGGGCGTGCACCTCTTGGCCCTGATCGCCTTCGTTGGATGGATTGTTGCCGGCGCCGCCTGGCAGGACGCCCTGATGATCGCTGCTGCGGTTTTGATCATTACCTGTCCCTGCGCTTTGGCGCTTGCCGTCCCGGTCGTCCAGGTCGTGGCGGCAAGCCGTCTACTGCGCCAGGGCATTCTGATGAAGTCGGCTGATGCGCTGGAGCGCTTGGCCGAGATCGACTGCGCAGTCTTCGACAAGACAGGCACCTTGACCCGGGGCGAGCTACAGCTGATCGACGACCAAGACTTGAACGACTCTGAGTTGGCCGCCGCCGCCGCCATGGCCGCCAACAGCAAGCACCCGCTGGCCCGCGCTCTGGTCAGAGCGGCACAGCAACGGCTGGGCAGCGTGACTGCAGCGACCGACGTCGTCGAGTTGCCGGGCCGCGGCCTGTCGCGGTCTCTGCCCGACGGCGAAGCGCGTCTCGGTTCGGCAGCCTGGCTCGGCCTTGATCAGGGACGAGAAAGCGACTCGCCGGAGCTTTGGTTTGCCGGGCCCGGGCAGCCACCGATCCGCTTTGCCTTCGAGGATGCCTTGCGCGATGACGCCACACAGGTGTTGCAGGACCTCGCCAAGCGGGGCGTTCCTGCGGAGATTCTCAGCGGTGACCGCTTCGGCGCCGTGCGCAGTGCGGCCTCGGCCCTGCCGGTGGAGCGTTTCGCGGCAGAGCAGGGACCGGCGGCGAAAATCGCCCGGCTCGAGCGCTTGGAGAAGGAGGGGCGGTTGCCTTTGATGGTGGGTGACGGGCTGAACGATGCGCCCGCGTTGGCCGCTGCTCACGCCTCCATGTCGCCTTCCAGCGCGGCCGACATCAGTCAGACGGCAGCCGACTTCATCTTTCAAGGCAGCCACCTGAGCCCGGTCCTGGAAGCGCTCGACGTGGCACGCCGCAGCCGGGCTTTGGCCGTTCAGAACTTCATCCTGGCGGGTGTCTACAATGTCGTCGCCATACCCCTGGCGATGGCTGGCTATGTCACGCCGCTGATTGCAGCATTGGCCATGTCGAGCTCCTCCATCGTGGTGACGCTCAACGCCTTGCGCCTGCGTTCGTCCCGCGACCCGTCCTGACCGAACCGAAAGGTCCGTCGTGGAAGCGCTGATCTATCTCATACCGGCAGCGCTTTTCCTGGGTCTGCTCGGCCTCGGCGCCTTTCTCTGGGCGCTCAAGTCTGGGCAGTTCGAGGACCTGCAAGGGGCGGCCGAACGCATCCTCTACGACGATGAGGATGAAGAGCAGGCGCCCAGACGGAAGAATGACGACAGCCCCAAGCCCTGAGGGCAAAACTCGTTGCGACTATTCCAGCGATGTAGACGAAGGCTATGGCGGAGCCTTCTCGACGAGCCGCCTTCAAAACCGTACCGGAACGACGAGGTTGGTGAGCCAGATGGCCGCGAAGAGGATGACGAAGGTGAACGCAATCCACATTGCCGCCTGAGCGAGAGGTAGTTCGCGCATCGTCATCCCGTGGCCTGTGTCACCTGCCGCTCCGTCGCCTTGGCTCTCTGTAGGGTCTATGGCCATCTGTCCGGCCATTCGGGACGGCTCGCTGGAGCGGAGGCCGAGATGTGGTGCGGGCGCATCGGCTCCGGGCAAGGTCATGCAGCCGTGCTTCAGGTGGTTTGCGACCAGCCAGTAGTTGATCGGATAGGCGATCACGCCGCCGACGATCGTGGCCAGGCTCATGCGGAACCAGAATTCCGGATTGAGCGGACTCTCTGAGCCGTCCCAGAGGGTACCGAGGACCAGCATCACCGGAATCATGCCGGTCATGACCATGTTCATCGACACTGTTTCCGCAAAGAACGTCCTACTCACCGCCTTCCAGTAGTCGCCGTTGAACATGTTGATCATCATCAGCGCCTGAAAGACGAACAGGCCGGTAACGAAGCCGGCGAGGTACTCGATCGTCGCGTCCCAGCCGTTGGCGAGGCCGAAGGCGGGCACGATCGATGCTGCGATCATGATTCCCGTCGCATCGCCGGCCAGGCAGTGCATCTCGCTATTGAGGGACTGCTTCCAGGTTGGCGCCGTGAAGGCGTCATGCGTGCCGAGCAGCGGACGGCGACAGGCAATCAGATAAAGGAAAGCACCGACGGGACCGGCGTAGAGCGTTACGAGTATCCAGGCAACGCGCTGGACCCAGCTCGTTACGCCGTTGAACAGAGAATCCCAGATAACGAAGAGCACGCTGAGGAAGGCCAGCGTGAACCAGACGATCATGGCGCCGTCGAGCATGAACACAGCCCCGCCCAAGACTCGGATACGCGACCTTCGTGCAATCCGTGTATCGGAGCAAGGCGCTGGCGGGACGTTAAACCCGTAAGTGCTGGCGTTGGTTCAGCTACGCGCCGGGAAAAAGAGGCCTAAGGCTGTGGCGGTTTCTGGCCTTCGACCACCTCGCGATAAGCATGCCAAGTGGCGTGCCCGAGCAGCGGGAAGGTGACGATCAGCCCGATAAACAAAGTGCCGATCCCCAACACGGTGATACCGGCGATCAGCACGGCCCACAGCAGCATGGGGCGGGGGTTCTGGGCGCAGGCCTTCATGCTGGTGACGATGGCGGTGAAGGTATCGACCGGCCGTACCATCATCATCGGCACGGAAACTGCTGAGATGGCGAAAACGAAGCCCGCGAAAACGGCGCCGACCGCCGTGCCCACAATCAGCAGCCCGAGACCGGGAGTGGTGAACAGCAAGGTCGGAACGAACTCCGACAACGTTGGGACGCCGCCATGGCCGAAGAAGAGTGCGAAGAGCAGGTAGGCCACCCGGAACCAGAATATGTAGATGAGCAGCAGCAGCGCGCCCATGAAGGCCAAGCCGATGGGCGAGCGCGTTGCGACAAGCACGATATCCTTGACGTTCAGCGGCTCGCCGGCTTCCAGGCGCCGGCTCTTTTCGTAAAGCCCGACGGCGAGCAGCGGTCCCATCAGCAGGAAGCCGCCCAGCAGCACGAGCATGAGCGAGGCAACCTCGAGGCGCATCAAGCCGAAGACGATGATGACAGAGGCGGCGGCAATCACCGCGCCATACACCAAGCTGATCGCCGGATGGTTCCACAGATCGCGCCAGCCAGCGGCTAGCCAGCCCCAAGGGGCATCCATGCCGACTGATTCGGTCTTAATCGGCCATCCTGACGCTGTGGCTTGCGTCTCGCTCAAAAGCTTCCCTCCCTAACGGTGCCTCGCGCTCTCAACTCGCGCAGCGGTTTGCGCAGGCGGAGCCCGCTGACATTATAACCGCTATTTGTAAACAGGGCTGCACCACCGGTCGCGCGTCCAAGCAAGCGCGTTCCGGACACATGGTCAAGATGGATCTCGACGAAGTCGCAATTGCGCCGTGCTGCCATCTGCTCGGCCGAGGTGATCATGATTTCCGTCACGCTCGGTCCATGAATCTCGAAAGCGATGAAGAAGGGCACGTGGAACAGCGAGGCTCCGTTTGCCTCTTCCTTCACGTCGTAGAGATAGACGCCGTGGATGCGGCCACACTGTGTCTGGACGCCCATCACGCCCGCCGTCGGGGACTCGATCGAGGTATGCACAGAACTCAGCCATTCCTGATGGGCAACGTTCAACCCGGCGGCCTCCACCAGGGAATAGGCGCTCTCCGCCGCCTTGGGGTCGAGGGTCGTGCAGCTATAAGGGTAGGCCATCGTGGCACGCAGTCGCATTTCGTTGTCAGGTCAGCCTAGCGGGTTGCGTTTACGTGGCTTTGATGTGAATCAAAGCGTGTGAGCGCTGCCTGTGAAGCGAAAACGCCGCAGCATAATTGACTGGTCGCCCGCCAGACGGCTTGCTAAAGTCCCGTAGGTCAGAGGGTTGTTGAGATGAAAACGCAATTGGGCTCGTCCAATATCCACACTCTCCCCGAAGCCGGCCGCAAGGAGCGGGACGGAAGCGGTTGCGAAGCCTGTCCCGTACGCGAAAGCAGTATGTGTGCCGCTCTGAGCGACACCCGTCTTGAAGTTCTGGATGCCGCGGCGAGCCGGCTCAGTTTCGAGCCCGATGAGACCATTCTGTTCGAGAGCGACCCGGCCGACTTCGCCTTCAACCTCACCGAAGGCGTGGCGCGGGTCTCCAAGATGCTGCCGGACGGTCGCCGGCAGATCACCGGCTTTCTGCATCCCGGCGACTTCCTCGGGCTAAGTTACCAGGATTGCTACGCTTATAGCGCCGAGGCCGTCACCCCGGTGAAGGTCTGCCGCTTCCGCAAGGCGGAGTTGAACCGCATCATGCGGGACCATCCCGATCTGGAGCACCGGCTGCTCAGCATGGCCAGCAACGAGCTCGCCTTGGCGCATGACCGCATGCTGCTCCTCGGGCGGAAATCGGCGGCGGAGAAGGTTGCTTCCTTCCTGCTCAGCCTGCCGCGGAAAGAAGAGCGCATCGACGAGATCGATCTGCCTATGACGCGGGGCGACATCGCCGACTATCTCGGTCTGACCCTGGAGACGGTGAGCCGCACGCTCTCGGGCTTCGTGCGCCAACAGATCGTGCGCAACGCCACACCGCGTATCATCGTGGTGCTGGACATGGCGCGGCTCTCGGCGCTGGCCGCCGGCGAGGGACGTTAAGTCCCTCCAAACAAACGCTAATCGCTTATCCCAATACCGAAAAGCTGCTTTCCGGATTGATCTCCCGGTTGCGGGAGTAGAAGCCGACATCGATGCTGCGCTTGAGATAGGGCAGCGCGAATTGCAGCGGCTCCTTGTCGTGGTCGTGGCCATTTTCGCAGGCGATGACCAGCTCTGCCATCATGGCGCCGGCAATGGGGGCGTTTTTGAACTGATTGCCGCTCGAGCCGATGGCCATGTAGTAGCCCGGCAGACTGGAGCGGTCGTAGATTGGAATCCAGTCCTCGGTCACGTCATAGAGGTCGACGACGCCGCGCCGCTGGTTGGGGATGCCGAGCTCCGAAATCCGCTGTCCCATGCGGTAAGCCTGCACAGTCCACTGGTTGGTGAAGTCGTGATAGAACTCGTCCGGGTCGACGAACTCCCGCGGATCGCATTCGGGGTCTTCGCTGCCGACCAGGATATGGTTGCCCTGCTCCGGGCGATTGTAGCAGCCGATATCGCTGTCTGAGACGACCAGGCCGTCGTGCTCGAAGTCGAATCCCTGCGGGGCGGGAACATGCACGACCTCTTGCCGCAGGGCCTTGGTCGTGATGGTCATGTCGTCCAGCACGTCGGCCAGCTCGTTGACCTTGTAGGAGTGGGGACCAGCCACGTTGATGACCACGGGCGCGTCGATGCGGCGGCCGTCATCTAACACGACACCGGCCGCCCGGCCGTCTTCGCGCGGGATCTCGACCACCCGCCTGTTGAAGAGGAAGGTGCCACCCTTGGCCTCGGCGGCGCGCTGCAGGTTGTGAGTCGCGAGCTGCGGGTCGTTGATATAGCCGGCGGTGGGGAAATAGAGCCCGCCTTCAACCTCACCGCCGACGCTCTCGCCGAAACCCTCGGCATTCAGCGGCTTGGGCGGGCCATAGCGCTTGAGGTTGTAGATCGGCAGCTTGGCGAGAATCTCTTTCGGGCCCCAGTGCTCGTGCGGAATGTCGAGCTGCGCTGCAAGCTCGGCATGCTTGCGCAGGTAGTCGTTGGCCTCCGTCTTCATCACCAACGCGCCGGTCTCGTGAAAGACGGAAAAGCCGCGCTCGTCTTCCACTTCCAGGTAGTCGGCCCAATCGCGCCAGTAGTGGTAGCCCTCATAGGCGAAGGCGGTGCCTTCCAAGGTCGAGTAGTGCACCCGGATGATGGCGCAGGAGTTACTGGTCGAGCCGTAGCCCGCCGCCGGCAGGAAGTCGACGTTGAGGGTTTTCCAGCCGCGCTTGCAGAGCTCGAAGGCGGTCGCCGCGCCGATGATGCCTGCCCCGATGATGATCGCGTCGTAGCGCTCGCCCATGTTCCGTCTGCCTCTGGTTTCGACTGATGCCGCCGTGCGGTCTTTCCTGCTCAAGTTTGCGCAGGCTGCGGCCGGTCGCGCGGCGCGTCAATCCCTCTTCGCGACAGGTGCTTATTGATCCGCGCCGCAACTCGCCGGTTGAGGTAATACAACTGCAAGAGGGTGTTATTCCCCGCCTTTGGCAGAAGCGCCGGCCAGGAAGGCCTCGGTGGCGCGGGCAACAAGCTCATCGACGTCGGTGCCTGGCGCGACATTGTCGAAATCGTGGTCGATCAGCAGGTGCGAGGTGCCGTGGACGATGGTCCAGAGCGGCACGGCGATGTCGAGCTGCTCGGCCGGCGTGCCGCCCGTCCTGCTCAGCCAGGCAACCACCGCTTCCAGCAGAACGTTGAAGCAGCCGGCCCCTTCGGCCATGGCTTGCTCGGTCGGCGGGGGAAGCCGGTGGCGGCCGAACATGAGGCGGAAGAGCGCCGGTTCAGCAGCGGCGAAGGCCACGTAGGCCTGGCCCATCGAGACAATGCTCTGCACCGAGCCCTGTTCATGCCGGTCGCGGGCCGTCCTGAGCCGTTCGGTGAGCTGCGTGAAACCGCGTGCCGCCAGCGCGTCGATCAATGCGCTGCGATCGGCGAAGTGGCGATAGGGTGCGGCCGTCGAAACACCGGCGCGCCGGCAGGCTTCGGCCAGGGTGAAGTCCTCCGGCCCGTGCTCGGCAATCAGCATGTGGGCGGCGTCCAGCAGTGCTTCCCGCAGGTGACCGTGATGATAACTGCTTTTTTTGGCGGTCTCTTCGCCGCCGCCGCTCGTATCCATAACTGTTTCCTATGACAGGTTCGCGCGGGCTCGAACAACACTGGACTCCGGCTCGACTTGAATGTTATTCCTTCTAACATATGTGAGAGCTGCTAACATTGCAAAGGCCATCGAATGCAGCGGGACAGCAACACACCAGAGGGTAAGGCAAGCCTGCTGCGACGGGTCGCTGGCCTCGGCGCCCGCCTGCTGGTCGCCGCGCTCTTCATCGGCTTGGCCGGCGGCGGCATTGCTGCCCTGCATCTCCGGGCCGAAAGCCAGATGGAAGCGGGCGTCAGGCCGCCGATCCCGGTGGCGACTGAGACCATTTCCATGGAGAACGCCTATCGCATCGTCGACCGTTTCGTCGGCCGGCTGGAGCCGGCGCGCGAGACCTCCTTGGGCTTCGAGCGCGCAGGCCTGATCATGGAAATGTTGGTCGAGGAAGGCGACCGCGTGGAGAGCGGCCAACTTCTCGCGCGCCTCGACGTGGAGCCGCTGGAAGCCGAGCGCGCGCAGATGGTCGCCGAGCGCGAAGAGCGGGTGGCCGATCTGCAGCTCGCCCGGCTGACCGCCGAGCGACAGCAGCGCTTGCATCAAGAAGGCCATGCCTCGGCCCAGCGCTACGACGAAGCGCGCCTGGCGGTCGAATCGGTTGGGGCGGCCATTGTGCGCATCGAGGCTGCCATTCGTGGCATCGATATCGATCTCGACAAGTCTCTCCTGCGCGCGCCCTTCGCGGGCCGGATCGCCGAACGCCAGCTGGATGAAGGGCGGGTGGTCAGCGCCGGCGCCCCGCTCTTCCGGCTCTTGGAGAGCGATCGGCCGCAGGCCCGCATCGGTCTGTCGCCGGACGTCGCCGCACGCTTGGCCGTCGGCGAGGAAGTCACACTGGAAAGCGGCGACTGGCGGCAGGCCGCCCGGCTGCTTGCCTTGCGGCCGGACCTGGTGAGCGGGACGCGCACCGTCCCGGCGCTCTTCGCATTGCAGGGCGTGAATGTCCTGCCGTTCGGCGAGGTGGTCGAGCTTGCCGTTCCGCGTGAGGTGGCGGCGGACGGTGCCTGGGTGCCGCTCTCCGCGCTCTCCGAAGGGCCGAAGGGGTTGTGGCAGATCCTCACCGTCGTCGAAGAGGACGGCGGCGCGTTGCAGGTCGGTCGGGAGGCCGTCGACATTCTCCACGTCACAGGAAGCCGGGCCTATGTGCGCGGTACCCTGGCCGACGGTATGCGCATTGTCGTCTCCGGCAGCAATCGGGTGGTGCCGGGGGAACCGGTCGTCCTGGCGGCCGAGTAGCGCACGATGGGCAGCCTTCTCTACCGCGAGCGGCGTCTTCTATGGCTGGTGGTCGGCTTGGTGGTGGCGATCGGCGCCACCGCCTTACTCACCATCGGGCGGCAGGAGGATCCGACCATCACCAACCTCTTCGCGACGGTGGTCACGCCCTATCCCGGTGCCGATCCCGGTCGTGTCGAGGCCTTGGTGACCGAGAAGATCGAGGAGGAGCTGCGCGAGATCGAGGAGATCAAGGAGATCGCCTCGACCTCTCGCACGGGCATTTCCGTTGTCACGATCGAGCTTTCGGAGTTCCTGACCGAAACCGAGATCGAGCAGTCCTGGTCGGAGATTCGCGACGCTTTGGCTGACGCTTCGCTGGCCTTTCCGTCCGGCGTGCCGGAACCCGAGATGGACGACGATCGCACCGGCGCCTACACGGCGATCAGCGCCTTGGTGGCGCGCGACGGGCGCAGCGTGCCGAGCGCTTTCCTGCGCCGCTACGCCGAAGTGCTGCAGGACCGTATGCGCGGACTCCAGGGCACGGAGATATCGCGCCTCTTCGGCGTGCCCGAGGAGGAGATTCTGGTCGAGGTGGCACCGCGCCGCCTGATTTCCCTTGGCCTGACGGTAGATGAGATCGCCGACGCCATCCGGCTTGCCGACAGTAAGGTGGAGTCCGGCCGGGTGCGCGGCAGCGGTGAGGACTTCATCATTGAGGTTGCCGGCGAGATCGACTCCCTGGAGCGTATTCGCCAGGTGATCGTCGCCAACGACAGCAACGGCGCCGCCGTGCGGGTCGGCGACGTCGCCACGGTTGCGCGCGCCGTGCGCGAGCCGGTGGCCACCCAGGCCTTCACCGACGGGGAGGCTGCCGTCTTCGTGGCCACGCGGATGGAGCCCGACCTGCAGGTCGACGCCTGGATGACGCGGGTGCGCGCTGCCATTGCCCAGTTCGAGGCCGAGCTGCCGGACGGTATCGAGCACCGTCTGATCTTCGATCAAAGCGGCTATACCGCTGACCGCCTGGAGGGCTTGGCCCAAAACCTCGCCATCGGCGTTAGCCTGGTCGTGCTGGTATTGATCGTCAGCCTGGGTTGGCGGGCCGCCATGGTCGTCGCCGCGATCCTACCGCTCACCAGCTTGGCTTCGTTGGCCATCCTTCAAAAACTCGGCGTGCCCATTCACCAGATGTCGGTGACCGGGCTGATCGTCGCGTTGGGACTTCTGGTCGACGCGGCCATCGTTATGACCGACGAGGTGCGGCGGCGTCTCGAAGCCGGGGAGAGCCGCGTCGAAGCCGTGACCGATGCGGTGCGGCGCCTGCGTGGGCCGCTGCTGGCCTCAACGGCGACCACGGTGCTGGCCTTCGTGCCCATGGCGCTCTTGCCCGGGCCGGCCGGCGATTTCGTCGGCTCCATCGCCATCTCCGTTATCGTCATGCTAAGCGTCTCTTTCCTTCTGGCGATGACAGTGACGCCGGCCCTGGCCGGCATGCTGGTCCCCGCCAGCGAGAAGGGCCGGTCCAGGTCCTGGTGGCGCAATGGCCTGCAGCCAGGCCTAGCTGGGAGGCTCTTCGCCCGCTCACTCGATCTCGCGTTGCGCTATCCGCGGCTCGCCGTCCTTGGCGCCCTGGTGCTGCCGCTGATCGGCTTCGGCAGTTTCCCCACGCTGACCGCTCAGTTCTTCCCCGGCGTCGAACGCGATCAGTTCTACGTCCAGATCGAGCTGCAAGAAGGCACCAGCCTGGCCGAGACCAGCGCCGCGGCCATTCAGGCCGACGCAATTCTGCGGGCCGAGCCTGAGGTCACCCGGACCCACTGGTTCGTGGGGGAGAGCGCGCCGGCCTTCTACTACAACATGATGACCGATCAGGACGGCGTGCCGCGCTTCGCCGAAGCCCTGGTGACGACGGCCTCGGAAGAGGCGGCGGAAAGCATGCTGCCGCGCCTGCAGGCGGCACTCGACCGCGGTCTGCCAAGCGCGCAGGTGATCGTCCGCGATCTGGTTCAGGGGCCGCCGGTGGCTGCCCCGGTGGAGGTTCGCCTGGTCGGCCCGGAGCTCTCGGTGCTGCGCAGCCTGGGCGAAGAGCTGCGTCTGCGCATGGCCAACATCTCCGGCGTCACCCACACCACGGCGACCCTGCTCGGTGGGCCGCCCAAGCTGGTGCTCGATCTCGACGAGGAGAAGGTGCGCCTGACCGGCCTTACCTTGGGGCAGATCGCGCGGCAGATGGAGAGCCTGACCGAGGGCGCCACCGGCGGTTCGCTGATCGAAGGCTCTGAGGAGCTGCCTGTGCGGGTCCGCGTCGGCGAGGTCTGGCGCAGCGGTGCCGAGCAGATCGCCGCGCTCGAGGTGCTGCGCCAAGGAGGCGAGATAGACGGCGAGACCTGGCGCGGTATCCCGCTGCAAGCGCTTGGTGAGATGAGGCTGGTTCCCTCAGACAGCCCGATCGCCCGGCGCAACGGTGAGCGGATCAACACGGTGCAGGCCTACGTCGCGCTCGGCGTGCTGCCGGAAGAGGCGCTCAAGGTGCTGCAGCAGAGCCTGGTCGAGCAGCCTCTGGCGCTGCCCCTTGGCTACCGGATCGAGTACGGCGGGGACTCCGACGCAAGGGCGGAGACCATCCGTAACCTCCTGTCGCCGATCGGCCTGGTCGTTGCCTTGATGGTGGTCTCGCTGGTTCTGACCTTCAATTCCTACCGCCTGGCGGCTGTCGCCGGCGTGGTGTCGGTGCTGTCCATGGGGCTCAGCGTGCTGGCGTTGGCCGTCTTCGGCTATCCCTTCGGCATCCAGGCGGTGATCGGCGTCATCGGCTCCATCGGCGTGTCGATCAACGCGGCGATCATCATCATGACCGCACTGCAGCAGGATCCGGCTGCGGTGCGCGGGGAGGTCGCCGCCATCCGCAGGGTGGTGCTGGCGGCAAGCCGCCACATCTTCTCCACCACCATCACCACCTTCGGTGGCTTTCTGCCGCTCATCTTGGAAGGCGGTGGCTTCTGGCCACCCTTCGCCATGTCTATTGCCGGCGGCGTGCTGCTTTCGACTGTCGTCTCCTTCTATTTCGTGCCGCCGATGTTCCGACTGGTCATGGGCGTAAGTCAGCGGCCGCCCCTGGGGCAGGAGCGGGCCCTGCGCGACTTGCGGGAACCGAGTCCGGCGATGACCATCGAGCAGCGAACGCAATAGGTACTCGACCGCTTCCGGCGCGCGCCTCCCATGCGCCCGGCAAGGCTTGGCGAAGGGCTCTCAGCCCGGATACAAAACTGCCAAGCAAGGCTTCACGGCAAGCCGTCACAAGATCGGCAAAATGGGAGGTGCCGCAATGGATACTCTGAGCCAGCAGACCAAGCTTGGCCGCGCTCTGTCTCGCCTCTTGGCGGACTACGGCATCGACACGGTGTTTGGCATTCCCGGCGTGCACAACGTCGAGCTGTTCCGTGGCTTCGAAGAGACCGGCATGCGCCTGTTCCTGCCGCGGCACGAGCAGGGCGCCGGCTTCATGGCGGACGGCTATGCCCGGGCCTGCGGTCGCCCCGCGGCCTGCTTCGTCATCACCGGGCCGGGCCTCACCAACATCATGACGCCGATCGGCCAAGCCTATTCGGACTCGGTGCCGATGCTGGTCTTCGCCAGCACGCTGGACGTCAAAGATATCGCCCAGGCTGGCGGGCGATTGCATGAGATGATCGACCAAAGGGGTGCGGCGGCCAGCGTCGCGGCATTGGCGGCGACCGCCTATGCTGCCGAGGAGTGCGAGGAACTGGTCGCGCGTGCCTTTACCGGCTTTGCTACCGGTAGGCCGCGGCCCGCCTACATCGAACTGCCAATCGATGTGCTGGCGAGCGAGGTACCGGCCAACTGGACCGCGCGGCGCCTGCCCGGTCGGCCGGTGCCGAACCCGCACGACGTCGCCGAGGTGGCGACCGCCCTGACCAATGCGGAGCGGCCCATGCTGCTGCTGGGCGGCGGCGCCGTCGATGCGGCCGAGCCCCTCAGGCGCTTGGCCGAGACGCTCCGCGCCGCCGTGGCGACGACGGCAGCCGGCAAAGGCATCGTCGAGGACGGCGCGCCGCTCTCGCTCGGCGCGACCCTGACCTCTGCTGAGACCAAGGCCTTCATGAAAACGGCCGATGCGATCGTGGCCATCGGCACTGAGCTGTCGGAGACCGACTTCTGGGATTCCTATGCTGTGCCGCCCGGCAAGACGCTGTTCCGCGTCGATATCGACCCGCGCAGCCTGGCCGACGGCAACCCGGCGAGCCTGGGGATCTGCGCCGATGCCGAGGTCTTCGCCGAGGCGCTGCTGGCGGCCTTGCCGGCGGAAGGCGGGGCGAGCCGCCTGCAAGCCGACGAGATCAGTGCATTGCGAGCACGGGTGGTCGCCAATCGGGGGGCGCTGCGCCGCCGCCACGCCGCCGTCCTCGAGGCGGTGAAGAGCGCGCTGCCGAAGGATGCGATCATCGCCTCCGACATGACGCAGATCGCCTACTCAGGCACCGAGGTTTACGGCTTGGATGAGCCGCGCTGCTGGCTGCACCCGAGCGGCTTCGGCACCCTGGGCTACGCGCTTCCCGCCGCTATCGGGGCACAGATCGCCGAGCCGGAACGTGCCGTCGTCGCGCTGATCGGCGATTACGGCTTCCAATACACCATCAACGAACTGGGTGTCGCGGCTGAGCATGATCTGCCTGTGATCATCCTGCTATGGAACAACGATGCCTTGGGCCAGATTCGCGATGACATGGTGCAGAAGCAGATCACGCCGCTGGGCACGAGCTTGAAGAACCCGAGTTTCGCGGACATCGCCAAGGCCTACGGCTGCGGTTACGCGGCGCCGCAGTCTTTGGAGGAGGTCTCGGCCGCGGTCGCCGCCGCGCAAACCGCCGGTGGTCCGACAATTATCGAGGTGCATGAAGACCGCTTCTAAGGGTCTTCGCTAGGACGGGAGGGAGAAGGCCATGAGCCTGCATTCGGTCGTTGGCGGCAAGGCCCGAGACGGCAGCCAAGAGGTGGCATACCAGAAAGAGCGAGCCGATCTGGCCGCGGCCTTCCGCTGGGCCGCGCGGCTCGACATGCATGAGGGAATTGCGAACCATTTCAGCTTGGCCGTCAGCGACGACGGGGCTGAGTTTCTGATCAATCCCTATGGCCGCCATTTCTCCCGCATGCGCGCATCCGACGTGCTGTTGCTTGATGCTAAGCAAAAACCGGACGACATCGGCGAGCGGGTCGACCCTACGGCCTGGTGCATTCACGGGGCTATGCATCGCAATCTGCCGCAGGCGCGCTGCGTTCTCCATGTCCACTCCAAGTACGCGACGGTGCTGGCGTCCTTGAAGGACTCTTCGCTTCCACCGATCGACCAGAACACCATGCGATTCTACGGTCGCGTCGCTATCGATGACGGTTATGACGGCATGGGTTTCGAGGAAGAAGGCGAACGCCTTAGCCGTTGTCTCGGCAACAAGCCCATTCTCATGATGGGCAACCACGGCGTCATGGTGGTGGGAGAGTCTGTCGCTCAGGCCTTCGATGAGCTTTACTACTTCGAGCGGGCCTGTCAGACGGCGGTCATGGCCATGATGACCGGGCGCGAATTGCGCGAGGCTTCGCCCGCCGTGGCCGCAAAGACGGCTGAGCAATGGCAGGACTATCCCGGTTTCGCCGAGAAGCACTTCGCCGAGCTCCTCGCCATCCTGGATGAGGAAGAGCCCGGCTTCCGCGACTGAGCGCGCCTGCCTGCGTCAGTCGTCGGTGACGTAGGCGAAGCGGGCGCTGCCCGCAGGGATGCCCTCAAAGGGGCCGTCTTCGGCACCCGGCTGCCAGAGCACCATCGCCTCGATGCGCTCGGCGAGCGCGAAGTCCTTCTCGGTGATGCCGCCGGCATCGTGATTCTGCAGCCGGACCTCTACGGAAGGGAAGGTGACCAGCAGGTCAGGATGGTGCCAGGCGACCTCGGCGAGGTGACCGATCGCATTGGCCACCATCAGGCTGCTGCGCCAGCCGCTGGTCTTGTAGCGTCGGCAGATGTGCCCGTCCTCCAGGCGCCACTGCGGCAGGCGCTCCGCCAATGTCGCTCTGACCTCTTCGTCGCTGTAGGTCTTGTCTTTTTCCCGTGCCACCTCGGTGCCTCCTTCGCAGACAGTCTTCTCAATCATACATCCGACATTTAGGCGCGCGCTGGGACGAGGCCAACGGCTCGGCGAGTTCGCTTTCATGCCCTTTAGCGCCTCTCCGGCGCTTGCTGCGGCTTTCGTCACGCGCCTAAGGTCGCGTCAGACGGGGCCGACGTCAGGTGAGGGAGCAAGACTGTGCCGAAGATCGATCGTGTCTGTGTTGGCGAATGCCTGGTCGGCGAAGGCGCGGAGGTCGCGCACATCGATCTCATTCTCGGGCCGCGCGGCAGCGCCGCCGAGCAGGCCTTCTGCAACTGCCTGACCAACAACAAGACCGGCTTCACTGGGCTTCTCGCGGTCATCGCGCCCAACCTGCCGGCCAAGCCGAGCACGGTCATGTTCAACAAGATCACCATCCGCGAGGCGCGGCAGGCCGAGCAGATGTTCGGCCCGGCCCAGCACGCCGTGGCCAAGGCCGTTGTTGACGCCGTGGCCGAAGGCATCATTCCCGCCGAAGAAGCCGACGACATCTTCGTTTGCGTCGGCGTCTTCATTCATTGGCGAGCCGAGGATCACCGCAAGATCCAGGACTACAATTACAGCGCCACCAAGGAGGCCATCCGCCGGGCGGTCAGCGGCGAGCCGAACGCAGCCGAGGTGGTGGCGCGCAAGGACAAGGTCCAGCACCCCTTCGCCGCTTCCTAGTACAGCCCGCCGCTGCTCACCCCGGCGTGAGGCTCTGTGTCGTCGCGCAGGAAGCAACGCGTGTAATGGCCCAAGTGCTGAACGCGAACGGTAAGCGCGACAGCGGGGACTCGTCTTTCGTCAGAGGATCTAATCCGTTCGGAACACTGGGAAATCCGAAACGGGGAAACGCGCTGCGCTTCCGGCGGTGCCGTTGCAGCGAAGCGTGGCGCGCTATCGACACACAAGAAATCGGGAGCCCACGTGAGGGCAATGTGACGGTGAAGTGACCTTATTCAACATATGTAAATGGTAGATTCTGATCCCAGACAGCGCGCTGCCATCGGCTTCGCGCAAGCAGCCGGTTCCAAACAAAGAAACAAGAAATGGCTGGGAGAGGAAACATGACGAGAAAGACGAAACTGCTGTCGACGACACTGCTGCCGCTCGCCGTTTTGGCGGGCACCGCAACGCTTGGCGTTGTGCTGATGGCGGCGGCTCCGCAGCACGTGGTGCAGGCGGCCTGCAACCCGTGCAACCCCTGCGCCGCGTCCAAGTGCAATCCCTGTGCGGCCAAAGCCTGCAGTCCCTGTAATCCCTGCGCTGCGGCAAATCCCTGCAACCCCTGCAATCCTTGTGCTGGCGGGGGCGGCGACGTGAAGTGGAGCTGCAGCTGCGTTGTGCCGCGTGTGCAGATGGCGGCCGCGAGCAATCCCTGCGCTGTGGCCAAAACGTGCAATCCTTGCAATCCCTGCGCCGCCGCGAAATGCAATCCCTGTGCAGCGGCCAACCCCTGCGCCGCCGCGAAATGCAATCCCTGTGCAGCGGCCAACCCCTGCGCCGCAGCCAACCCCTGCAATCCTTGCAATCCGTGCAATCCTTGCGCCGGCGGCGACTGGGCGGAGATTACGGCCGAGGAGGCCGGGGCTGCCTTCCGCTGTCTCAATAGAGAGATGCGGGCTGCCTATGCCAAGTCGGGCTATCCCGCCGCTCAGGTCTACGACTCCTGGCAGCTCTTCAGCACCGTTCCCTATGTCGCTGCCACTCACGGCGGGCGCCGGGTGCACAACTACGCCAACCCGAAGGCGGCACCGACCTACGCCAAGTACGAGAAGGCGACACGGGCGCCCGTCGGCAGCATCCTGGCCAAGTCCAGCTTCATCGTCGGGCTCGACGGCCGTGTCGGGGTCGGCCCGCTGTTCCTGATGGAGAAGATGCCCGCCGGCTTCAGGACCGATGACGGCGACTGGAAGTATGCCATGGTGATGCCGGACGGCTCGCTGTTCGGCGAGACCGACGGTGCGAACTCGGCTGGCATGCAGTTCTGCGCCGACTGCCACATCGGGCTCGGCGAGGAAACGGATTCCATGCTCTTCCTCCCAGAGGAAGCCCGCGTCCGGTAGGTAGCGGGAAAACGAAAAGGTACACCGACCTTTCGACCATGACCTTTTAACGCCGGGCGGCCGTTAACTGCCCGGCGTTTTTTTTCGCGCTTTATGAACGGGTGGCATCGGCCGCTCGGATCAGGAACGCGAGCGCAGGGTCTCGGGAAGCCAGGTCGCGATTTCGGGAAAGGCGACGATAAGCACCACGGCCACCAGCATCATGCAAAAGAGCGGCAGGCTGGCGCGGGCAATATAGCCCATGTCGTGGTTTGTCAGGCCTTGCAGGACGAAGAGGTTGAAGCCGACCGGTGGAGTGATCTGCGCCATCTCGACCACGATGACCAGAAAGATTCCGAACCAGATCATGTCGAAGCCGGCCGCCTGCACCATGGGCTCGATCACCGCCATGGTCAGGACCACCGCGGAGATGCCGTCCAGGAAGCAGCCCAGGATGATGTAGAAGATCGTCAGGGCGACGATCAGGACGATGGGCGAAAGCTCCATCGAGGCGATCCACTCGGCCAGGCTGCGCGGCAGTCCGGTGAAGCCCATGGCCAGGGTCAGCACGCCGGCGCCGGCCAGGATGAGCGCGATCATGGCCGAGGTGACGGTGGCGCCCATCAGGCTTTCGATGAAGCTGCTGCGAGTCAGTGAGCCCTGAAAGTAGGAGATAACCAGCGCCCCGATGACGCCCAGCACGGCTGCCTCCGTGGCAGTGGCGACGCCGAAGTAGATCGAGCCGAGCACGGCGATGATGAGGGCAGCGACGGGAATGAGGTGGAGTGACTCCCGCAGTCTTCGGGTGAACGCCATGGCGGCTTCGCCGGGCGGCATCTTGTCCTTGTTGAACAGCGACCAGACCGCGACGTAGGCCATGAAGAGGCCGGCCAGCATGATGCCCGGCAGGATCCCGGCCATGAAGAGCTGGTCGATCGACTCGTTCACCGTGACGCCATAGACGATCAGTATGATCGAAGGCGGGATGAGAAGGCCCAGCGTGCCGGCGCCGGCCAGCGAGCCGATGATAATACGCTCAGGATATTCTCGCCGACGCAGCTCCGGCATCGACATCTTGCCGACCGTCACCACCGTCGCCGCCGAGGAGCCGGAGATGGCGGCGAACACCGCGCAGCCGACGATGTTGACGTGGAGCAGCCGCCCCGGCAGCCAGTTGAGCCAGGGCGAGAGGCCGCGGAAAAGGTTCTCGGAGAGGCGTGTGCGAAAGAGAATCTCGCCCATCCAGATAAAGAGCGGCAGGGCCGTTAGCGTCCAGGAGGAAGCGTGCGACCAGATCGTCGTCACCATGGCGTCGCCGACCGGCCGGGTGGTGAAGAAAGTCATGCCGAGCGCCGAGACTCCGACCAAAGCGATGCCGACCCAGACGCCAGTCCCGAGAAAGGCGAAGAGCGCGACGATGAAGAGCGCGGTGAGAAGGAGCTGGTCCACGGCCTCGCCTTTCGATCTAGCGCCTGTCGCCGGCGACGACGGAGGTCACCTGCTCCGGGCCTCTGCGGATGACCTCAATGAGGCGGTCGACGATAGCGAGGGTGAAGACGGCGCTGCCGAGCGCCAAGGCGGCTTGCGGGATCCACAAGGGGGTTGCGTCCGGCCCTTCTGAGACGTCGCCGAAGTCGATCGAAACGGCGACCATCTTGTAGCAGAACCAGGCGAGATAGCCGGCGAAGCCCGCAGCTACCGTGTGACACCAGATCTCGAAGAACCAGCGGGGGCGGTGGGAGAGCTGGTTCAGCACAAGGTTGACCCGGATATGACCGCCGCGCCGGAAGGTGTAGGCCAGGGCGAAGAACGAAGATGCCGCCATGGCATAGCCGGCGTAGGCGTTGAGGCCCGGAACGTAGAGGCCGAGCGGCCGGCTGATGATGCTGGTCAGCACCAGCAGGCCAATGGCGATGAGGCAGAGGGCCGCGGCCGCTCCGCAGAGCAGATAGAGACGGTCGAGAAAGCGGCGCACGGGGTCCGGTCGTCCGGCGGAAGCGGCACAGCCTCCGGGCGCTGTCCGCACCCGGAGGCAGCGCGACTGCTACATCTTCCGGTAAGCGTCGACCACGGACTGGCCGGTGTCGCCGGCGCGCTCCAGCCATTCCTTGGTCATCGTCTCACCGATCTTCTCGAAGTCCGCCTTGAGCTGATCCGAGGGGCCTTCGACGGTCATGCCGTTGGCGGCGAGCTGCTCCGCGTACCAGGAGCTCAGCTCTTCCGCCTTGGCCCAACCGGCCTGCTCGGCCATGGCGGCGGCACCGCGGATGATGGCGCGGGTTTGGTCATCCAGGCTGTCCCAGGCGTCCTTGTTGGCGATCACCATGTTCTTCGGCAGCCAACCGTTGACGTCGTACCAGTAGTCGACGTGCTCCCAGATCTTGCGGTCGTAGCCGGTGGAGCCGGAGGAGATCATGGAGGTGGCGACGCCGGTGGCGAAGGCCTGGCTAATCTCGGCCGCCTCGATCTTGGTCGGCACGGCGCCCATCAGCTCGGCGAGCCGAGCCGTGGCCGCATTGTAAGCGCGGAACTTAGCGCCCTCCATGTCGGCAACGCTGTTGACCGGCGAGCTGTGATAGAGGCCTTGGGGTGGCCAGGGCACGGCGTAGAGGAAGACCAGGCCCTGCTCCTCCAGGATTTTCTCAACCGCCGGGCGGGACGCCAGATAGAGATTGTGCGCCGCTTCGAAGCTGCTTGCCAGGAAGGGCAGGGCGTCGATCTCGAAGATCGGATCTTCGTTGCCGAGCGCCGACATCAGGCGCTCGCCGATCGGGGCTTGTCCGGTGCGTACGGCGCGATAGATCTCGCCGCCTTTGTAGAGCGAGCCCGAAGGATGGGTGACGATTTCGAGCTCGCCGCCTGTTGCTTCGGTGACCGCCTTGGCGAACAGAGCGGCATTCTGTGAATGGTAGTTGGTGGCCGAATAAGCCAGCGGCATGTCCCACTTCTCTGCCGCCTGGACAGGAGCCAGAGCGGTCATGAGTGCCAAGGCCGCAGCTGTCGAGAGAATTCCCTTCATTATGAAGCCTCCGTTTTTTCCGATGTTTTCTATGGTTTTTTGGTCTCAAACTTTTCGACGCAAAATGTTTAACGTGAAACACTCCCTGCGCAAATAGGAAGACTTGGCAGTGCTTAGGCCGGTTTCGGGCGCTCCGGCCAGCCGGCGGCCTTCGCCTGCCACAGCACCGCGTCGACCAGATCGTAGACGGGAAGGCCGAGCGCCTCCCGCAGAGTCGCCTTGTAGGGAGACAGATTGGTGCACTCCAGCAGCAGAGCGGCGGGGCAGGGCGTCGTGCTGCAAAGCGCATGGGCCGCGGCCAGGCAGTCGGCCGAGGCGGCGTCACGGTCGAGCTGCTCTCGGTCTTCGGCGATAGCGGTGTAGAGCGCCCCCTCGCGCGGCAGGCCGCCGATTGTCACCGGTCCGGCGGCTTCAGGAAGATGAAAGGCGCCGAGCTTGCGGTCGTCGAAGGTGAGGACGGCTAAGGCCGCATCGGGACCGTAGAGGCTGCGCAGCAAGGGCAGCAGGAGGAGGGAGGAGGCGATCACCGGCCGCTCGCTGGCCGCGACCAGCTCGTCCTGCATTGGGGCGAGGAAACCGCACGAGGTTGCAATCAGTGCGGAGCCTCGTGCCGCGAGAGCTTGCGCCGCAGCGCAGAAGACCTGCTGCAGCTTGGCAGGCAAGGCCTCACCGCTCACCACGCGGTCGACCACGGCACCCGGCACCCGCTCGTAGTCGACGGGGAAGGTGAAGGTCTCGGGATGCCCGACCTCACCCGGAAAGCGCGGGAAGCGCGTGTCCAGCATCAAGACGCCGAGGCGAAAATGGTCCGATGGCATCGCGTTTGCCCGTGTGGTCGTTGCATCGGGTGAGTTTGCGGTGCGGGTCGGCCTCAGGTCCAGACGGCTGCGTAGGCTGGTGTGCGAAAAAGAGTCGGCCCGGAGCGGAAAGGCTCCGGGCCGCCTAGCTTTCGAGGCAAAGAAGTGCAGGTCGTCAGCCGGCCTTGGCACGGGTAAAGCGGCGCGCTGCGGCCACGAGGCCGATGGCCGACAGGAACAGCAACGCGGCAGGCGGTAGCGGAACCGGCTGTGGTGCCGTGCCGCTCGGGTCGAGCGCCAACGACAGCATGCCGCTGACGATCTCCTCCGGATCGAAGAAGCTGAAGGTGTATTCACCGGCGGCCAGCGTTCCCAGCGGGCCGGTCAGCGAAGCGCCCACCAGCAGAGGCAACGAGAAGACTTCCGTCGATGAGCCCTCGTCGAAGACTGACAAGGTAGCGTTATCGAAGGGGTCTCCCACCAAGCTGGAAGCGGTCAGTGCTAAGTCGAAATCCATTCCTAAAGTGAGGGTGATGTCGTCGGTCTCGCCGGCGTCAATCGTAAAGTCCAAATCGGCGGGGCCGCCAAGCGTAACGCTTGCTGCCTCGGCCGTCTGGTTGTGCCCAAGGACCAGGAACAGGCCGAGGGCGGCGGCCAAGGTGCAATTCAGAAGCTTCATCATCGGACCTCCGTTGGGTTCGGATGCTTCATTCAAGACAGGGGTCCTGCAAGTCTCATCCCAGCCCAGGAGTTGGCCTAGTTGTGAGGATTATTTGCTGCGATTGCCAGTTACTCCGAAGTGACATTGCGCTTCTCATAGCTCTGCCACAGGGGTTTCCATCACAGGGGGGTCACATAGCCCGAAGGCTCGGCCAGACGTATCAGCTGTCGGTCAACCGAGCCGGCAGATGGTGCCGCACCACTGGCTCGCCACCGGGCAAGAGCTGCTGCCTGATCTCCGCTTGGAGGGTGCGTTCGGCTTCCGTGACCCGCTCGTGCTGATGCAAGTGGTCCTGCCAGGAGCCGAGCATGAAGGCTTCGCGCAGCAGGCCCTCCTCCTCCAGAGGCTGGTAGAGCTGCCAGCTGTAGGCACCGTCGCGCAGGCGGCTTTCGCGCAACCGCCGCATCAGCTGGTCGAAGGTCGCGCGCTTTGTGGGATCGACGCGGTAGTCCACGGTCACCATGACTGGGCCTGTGTACGATACGTCCTCTGGCACGATAGGCGCGGCCGGCCAGTGCAGGCTCGCCGCATGCTGGCTGCCGTCACCGGCCGCCAGCCGAATCCGCTGAGCGAGCGGCGCGACAACCGCCATCGCTGCGGCCGCGACCAGCAGCGTCGTCGCGACGCCGAGCTCTTCGGCAAGCAGGCCCCAGAGCAGAGCGCCACCGGACATGGCCCCGAAGAAGGCGGTCAGAAAGAGCGACAGGCCGCGGGCGCGTACCCAGTTGGGGAGCGCCGTCTGCGCCGAAACGTTGAAGCTCGACAGCACCGCAATCCAGCTGCTGCCTGCCACGAGCGCCGCAGTCGCCGCGGCGATGGGGTGAGGGATGGACGCCATGATGGCGATGGCCGCTGCCGTGCCCAGCGAGCCAAGCAGGACCAGGCGGTTGATCTCCAGATGCCGCCGCAGCTTCGGCAGCGCGACGGCGCCGCCGACCGCACCCATGCCCACGCAACCGAGCAACAGCCCATAAAGCCCCGAGCCGCCGCCCAGCACATCCCGGGCGATCAGTGGCAGCATTGCCCAATAGGCGGAGGCAAAGGCGAAGAAGGTGATGGCGCGCAGAATGGTGCGTTTGAGCGGCGGGCTGTGGCTGGCGTAACGCAGGCCGGCCAGCATTGCCGGCAGCAGCTTCTCGGCCGGAAGCGTGCCGGTTTTGCTGTCTGCGTTGCGCCAGAACCAAAGGGCGAGGACGATGCCGATGAAGCTCAGCGCGTTCACCAGGAAAGGTGCGTAGAGGCCGACCGAGACGATCAGCGCGCCCGCCAGGGCAGGGCCGATGGCCCGGCTGACGTTGATTCCGACGCTGTTGAGCGAGATGGCCGCCGGCAACGCCTCGCGTGGAACCAGACCCGGCACGATGGCTTGCCAGGCCGGTGCGATGAAGGCGGCGCCGGCACCGAGCAGGAAGGTGAAGAGCAGCAGAAGCTCGACCGTCATGGCCCCGGACCAGACCAGGATGGTCATCAAACTGGCGGTCACCGCCATCAGAAGATTGACGAGCAACAGCAGCTTTCGGCGGTCGACGATATCCGCGATCGCCCCGGCGGGCAGGGCCAGGAGAAAAACAGGAAGCGTCGTGGCCGTTTGAACGAGGGCCACGAGAGCCGGGCTGGGCGCCAGCTCCGTCATCAGCCAGGCGGCACCCACGTCGTTCATCCAGGTGCCGACGTTGGAAACAACGGTCGCGACCCAAAGGATGGCGAAGGCCCGATACCCGAAAGGCGCCAGCGGTGAGGACGCTGTAGGGCTCGACTGAGCGGCGCCTTTGTCTTCCGCGGTGGCCGACACGTTTACTGGACCGACGGGCCGGAGCCCTCTCGCACGGGGATGTTCGAGAGCACCGTCAGCCGCATGCCCGGCCGCAGAATCCAGTTTGGATTGTCGAAGTGCGCCCAGAGCGTCAGGTCGCCCGTTTCCGGGTCGACCGTAGCGTCGGTAAAGCGCGGCCGTGCGGTCGAGGGGTAGGCTTGTCCGTTGGGCAGCACCAGCTCAAGGGTGATGTGCTGGAAAAGCTCGTCGAGTGTTTTCGCGCCACTCTTCTTCATGGTTTCCAGTCGGACGGCGTAGGGGACCTGGTAGGCGACGAGCGCCGGGTCCAACTGAACGATGAGGCCCAGTGGAGGCCCCGCCTCGGCCTCGACGAAAGTACCCACCAAGGCCATGGGCCGGCTGACAAAGCCGGCGATGGGCGCGGGTATGACGGTGCGCCTAAGGTCAAGCTCTGCGCGTTCCAGCGCCGCTTCCGCCATCAGGGTTTCGGCACGCGCGACGGCGAGCTCGGCTTCCGCCACGTCGTGCCGTGCCTCTGTCGCGACGCCGCGGCCAGAGAGGTCTCGCACTCTGGTCGCTTGCTGCTGCGCCAAGGTCTGATTGGCGCGCGCCCGCTCCAAAGCGGCCTTGGCCTCAGCAACCGCAAGCTCGAACTCTGCCGGATCGATGGTGATCAAAGGATCGCCAGCTTGCACCTCCTCGCCGCCCTCGAAGGCGATTTCGGTGATGATGCCATTCAGGTGGCTGTAGAGCGCGGCATGATGTGCGGCCTCGACGCGGCCCTCGAACTCCAGGGTCTCGCCAAGCGCCGGCGCGACGCCGAGCAGGAGCGCAAGCAGAACCGCGGGGGCTTTCCCAAGCATGGTTCGGCCTACACAGCAAAGCAGGAGCAGCCGAGCGCGCCCCAGAAGCTCTTTTTGTCGGCAACAGGGATGGGCTTGCTCCAGGCAATCTGGTGATCGTGGCCGTGCAGCGTGCAGTGATTGCTGCAGCCGTCGTGACAGGCTCTTGCGAATGCCGGTGCTCCGGTGGCCTCTGCCCGCATGCCCGGGCTCGGTGCGACGTCGACTGGGCTCCAACCCGGCGAGGCCGGCGGCAGCGGCGGAGAGAGGTCGGCGAAGTCCTGCTCGCCATAGACGACCTTACCGCCCACCATGGTCAGGACCGAATTGATGCGGCGGATGTCCTCTGGCGGTACCGACATGTAGTCGGCGGACAGGGCTGCGAGGTCGGCGTACATGCCCGGTGCCAAGGTTCCCTTGACCTCGGCCTCGCCGGAGAACCAGGCCGAGCCTTGAGTCCAGAGCTTAAGCGCCGTCTCGCGCTCCAGCACGTTGTCTTCGTGATAGAGCGGCAGGCCGCCTAAGGTCTTGCCGGTCGTCAGCCAGTAGAGCCCAACCCAGGGATCGTAGGAGGCGACGCGGGTGGCGTCCGTTCCGGCGCCGACGGGAACGTCCATCTCGAGCATGCGGCCGACCGGTGGTGTCGCTTCGGCGGCTTCTGCACCGTAACGCTCTACGAAGTACTCGCCCTGGAAGGCCATACGGTGCTGGATGGCGATGCCGCCGCCGAGCGCCTTGATGCGCTCAATGTTGCGCGGGCTGATGGTTTCCGCATGGTCGATGATGAAGCGCGTCTCGAAGGGTTGGCGGCCGTTGACCCGCTCGAAGACCGTCAGGAAGCGGTCGATGGTCTCGTCGTAGGTGGCGTGGATGCGGAAGGGCCATTTGTTCGACGCCAAGAGCGCGACGATGGGCTCCAGCTCTTCCTCCATGGTTGGCGCCAGGTCGGGCCGCGGCTCCAGGAAGTTCTCGAAATCGGCGGCCGACCAGGTGAGGTTTTCGCCGGCGCCGTTCATGCGCAGCATGTCCGAGCCGGCGCCCGGTTCCGTCATGCCGACCCAGCGCTCGTAGTCGGAGAGCTCGCCGCCGGGGTTCTGGGCAAAGAGGTTGTAGGCAATACGCAAGGTCAGCTGGCCGTCGTCGTGCAGCCGCTGAATGACGTCGTAATCTTCCGGGAAATTCTGGCCGCCGCCGCCGGCGTCGATCACCGAGGTGATGCCGAGCCGGTTCATCTCCCGCATGTAATGACGCGTCGAGTTGATCTGATCTTCGATGGGGAGCTTCGGCCCCCGCGCCAAGGTCGAATAGAGAATGAAGGCAGAGGGGGTGGCGAGCAGCAGCCCCGTGGGGGTGCCGGCGGCATCCCGCTCGATGGTGCCACCCGGCGGGTTGGGTGTCTCTTTGCTGATGCCGAGCGCATCGAGAGCGGCGCGGTTGAGCAGAGCGCGGCCGTAGAGGTGGAGGATGAAGACCGGCGTATCAGGCGCGGCCGCATTGATCTCCTCCAAGGTCGGCATGCGCCGCTCGGCGAACTGAAACTCGGACCAGCCGCCGACCACCCGGACCCACTGTGGCGCGGGGGTACGGTCGGCTTGCTCCTTCAGCATGCGAAGCGCGTCGGCGACAGAGGGGACGTTCTCCCAGCGCAGCTCCATGTTGTAGTTGAGCCCGCCGCGGATGAGGTGGGTGTGGCTGTCGTTGAGCCCGGGGATGACACGGCGGCCGCCGAGGTCGATCACCTCGGTCGTATTGTCGGCCAGTGGCATGATCTCGGCATCGTCACCGGTGGCGGCGATCAAGCCTTGCCTGATGGCAATCGCTGTCACCTCGGGCTTGGCCGGGTCGAGGGTCGTGATGTGTCCGTTTCTGAGGATCGTGTCAGGGGCGTCGGTCATGTTTTGGCTCCAGGCGAAACGCGGCCGCAGTCCGGCAAGTGCGGAGGTGGCCGCCAGCGCGCCTACGACCGCGCGTCGGCGTATGGTCATCCGTCAGTCTCCGATAAACTTTTCTTCGTTCGGCAGGCCCGGCCCGCTCGGCGCATGATCGGGCCTGCCAAGCGGCGATTTACTCTGCGGCTTTGGCCGATCCGCCGGCGGCAACCGGCTCGAGGATCGGTCCGTGAGTCTCGCGCTCCGGGGTCTTGTGAACCATGGTGTAGGCGTAGTCCGCACCCATGCCGTAGGCGCCGGAATGCTCTCGCACGATGTTCATGACGGCGTCGTAGGTGTCGCGGTGCGCCCAATCGCGTTGCAGCTCGAGCAGAACCTGCTGCCAGGTCATCGGTATGACACCGGCCTGGATCATGCGCTGCATCGAGTAGTCGTGCGCGTCCTGTGTCGTCCCGCCTGAGGCATCGGCCACCATGTAGATTTCATAGCCGCCATCAGCCATCGCCGAGAAGGCGAACATGTTGTTGCAGACCTCGGTCCAGAGGCCGGAGACGATTACCTTCTTCTGCCCGTTCTTCGCCAGGGCGTCGCGCACCTTCTGGTCATCCCAGGCGTTCATCGAGGTCCGCTCGAGCAGCGGATGATCCGGGAAGACGGAGAGGATTTCTGGAAAGGTGTAACCGGAGAAACTCTCGGTCTCGACCGTGGTGATGATGGTCGGAATGTCGAAGACCTTCGCCGACTTGGCCAAGGCGACGACATTGTTCTTGAGAACTTGGCGATCGATCGACTGCACGCCGAACGCCATCTGCGGCTGTTGGTCGATAATGATGAGCTGGCAATTGTCCGGTGTCAGCAAGTCAGGCTTGGTCGTCATAACCTGTTCTCCTCCATGTTTGAGTGCAGCTTGGCGTGATTGGGGTTTGTGTTGGTCAAGCGTGGCGTTGCTTTTTCCTCAGTTTGCCAGGCAGAGAGACAGCCTTCGTCCAAGTTCTTGCCGGCATTTACAAAAAGTTGCGCAAGGTCGAACGGTTGGCCGGCAGGGGTGCCATCAACGCCGCCTTTCACGACGGTAGACCGTGGGCGATACCCCAACCCGTCGGCGGAAAACCGTCGCGAGATGCTGAGAGGAGGCAAAACCGCAAGCATGCGCGATCTCAGTGACGCTCTGCTCCGTCTGCACCAAGAGTCGCTTCACCCGCTCGAGCCTGCGGAGAATGACGAACTGGTGAGGGGAGTGACCTGAGGAGCGCTTAAAGGTTCTCGAGAAGTGAAAGTCGCTGAGCCCTGAGATTGCGGCAAGCTCCGCCAGCTTAAGTGGGGCCTCGAGGTTCGCTTCGATGTAGTCAACGACGCGGCTCATGCGGCTGCCGTCGATTACGCCGCACGTATTGCGATCAAGTCGCTGGATGACGACGTTCGGCTCGGCTTCGGCCATCAAGCCAGCGACGAGGGCGAGGAATCCGTGGTCGACCGCCAGCGAAGCAAAAGCTCCATCCGCGGAAGCGGCTTGCCACATACTCAGGCAGCGTGTCCGCAGCCCTTCGTCACTCAGTAAGCGGTAGTAAAGCGGTTCCAGCGCGCGGGCGACCTGAGCGGGCTCGATGCGCAACGCCTTTGCGACCGTGTCGATGGGGGCTGCGACGAACAGCATGGCGGCCTTGTCGTTGACCGTGTATGCCACGTCCGTGCGGGTGGGATTGAGGTAGGCGATATCGTTCGGTGTTGCCTTGAGGACTTTTTTCCCGTCTCCAAAGTCGACGGAGAACTCGGAGTAACCTGGCTCCAGCTCCAGGCCGATACAGATATTATCGTGTGCGGGATCAGACGCCTCAAAGGGCGGCTGATCCATCCGGATAAAGTCGACCGGTATAGACCCACCCTGCCGCAGTTCACTGATGAGCGATCGATAGAAGGGATGGCTCTGATACATCTCGATCGCTGTCGCCGAGCTCACCAAATGATCCTCTTATCTCGCTGCATGTTCGAAAGACGACGCAATCAAGCCGGAGTCCGTGTCCCAAGGTAAGGCTATCGACGCAGGTCGGGCGTCTAGCTCGCCTGCCAACTGACATTGCCCGGCGCTGCCGATCGACAGGGGCTCGCCTCAGATCTTCTTGCTGTCATGAATTAGGAGTGCAGGGCCGGTCGTCTTGCACTGCTATGCTGCGTACTTTTGCACCGGCTTGCGGCAAGATCTGGCCTGGTGTTACCGTAAATCTTCGTGTCTTGGAGATGTTCGTGGGTATTCACTCCTTTGAACAAGAGCCTGAACACTGCAAGGTCTACCGGTCGCTGATCGGTCCGAACGTGCCGCCCATCTTCGGCGTGCAGGAGCGGTGGAACATGCCGGTGGCGCGCCATCGCAGGGCACTCGGACACGGCATGTATTTTCGTGGCGTCGACCACTACGTGCTGACCTACCACGTTGGCGGCGGCTCGGCGCGGCGTCTCGAAGAGTCCCCTTTGCCGACTGCGCGGATTGGGGCGCTATCGCTGCAGCGGCCGCACAGCGGCGGCAAGTTCTCTTCTGAGGGCGTCGTCGAGTACGGCCACTACTATTTCAAGCAAAGCCTGCTTTGCGAGGTCTCGGAGGAAGCCGGACTGTCTCACGTCGCCGAGCCGGAGGATTTCTTCGCTCTCTCCGATCAAGCGGCGGCGCGGGACGCGGAAGCTTATCTTCAGCGGGCCCTGGATACCATAGATCCGCCCTGCTCCATGGAAATGGATGCACGGTCTTATCTGATCGCGATGGGCGTGCTGCGCGCCACCCAGAGGAGAATGCGGCTCGTGGATTTGCAGCTCCACGAGGTCGGTCGCGCCGACTTGCGCCGCGTCCTAACGGCGATCGAGGATCGCTTGGGCGAGCCCTTGAGGCTCAGCGATCTCTCCGCCCTTGTCGGTATGAGCCCTTTTCACTTCGCACGGGTCTTCCGGGAGCATGTCGGCGAGCCGCCGGCCCAGTATCTGCAGAAACGGCGGACCGAACGCGCCATCGAGATGATTCGCTCCAGCACGCTGCCGCTGTCGGAGATCGCTTTTCGCACCGGCTTTTCCAGCCAATCCCATATGACCCGCCGCGTGAAGGCAGCGACCGGAACGACGCCGGGCAAGCTTCGCTCAGGCGAGTAAGGCGCCGCGGCGCCCGGGATCGAGAGATCTTGTTTTGAAGATTTTCTAAACAAGTTTTGCGTTTTTCGAAAGTTTCAGCGGCGCGACTCGCTGCTATCACTCCACCAAAGAACAAGAATTCAGGGAGGACGAGATGGCCGCGCAGCCGCGCGCAGGCAACCTGTCGAACGTGTCGCTGGAGATGCGCGCCTGGAACATCCGGCGCAAGGCACTCCTGATGGGCGAGGTGCAGGGCCAGGGCTACATCGGTCAGGCGCTCGGTGTCGCAGACGTTCTGGCGGCCTCGTACTTCCATGCGCTGGACTATCGCCCCGAGGATCCGGAGTGGGAGGGGCGCGACCGCTTTCTTCTGTCGATCGGCCACTATGCCATCGCGCTCTACGCAGCGCTGATGGAGGCGGGAATCCTGCCCGAGGAGGAGTTCGAAACCTACGGGATGGACGACTCGCGCCTGCCCATGTCCGGCATGGCAAGCTATACGCCGGGGATGGAGATCACGGGCGGCTCGCTCGGGCAGGGGCTCGGCATCGCCGTTGGGATGGCGTTGGGGCTCAAGCGCAAGAACAACCCCGCCTTCGTCTACAACCTGATGTCCGATGGCGAGCTGGGTGAGGGCGCGACCTGGGAAGCCGTGATGTCGGCCACCCAATGGCAACTCGGCAATTTGATCTGCATCGTCGATTTCAACAACCAGCAGGCCGATGGCCCCTCGCGCGATGCGCTGGCCGTCGGCGCCGAGGCACCGAAATGGGCGGCCTTCGGCTGGCACGCTCAGGAGGTCGACGGAAACGATCTGGACGCGCTGGTGGCGGCCTTCGACGCGGCCCGCGCCCTGACCGAGCCGAAGCCGCGCGTCATCATCTGCCACACGAAGATGTGCAAGGGCGTCGACTTCCTCGAGAACCGAGAGATCACCCATTTCGTGCGCGTTGAAGCCGACGAGTGGTCGAGAGCTCTGGCCAAGCTGGAAGAAGAGAGGCCGGCATGACGCTTGCTTCCATGAAGCGAAAGTACGAACCGCGCCGGGTTCAGCTGGGGCCCGACGGCCAGAAAGTTGCGACCTCGGCCATGATCGCATCGCTGGCGGCCGAGGGCTATGACACGGTCTCGGCACCCTTTGGCCATGCGCTCGTGAACCTGGCCGAGAAGAACGAGCAGATCGTGGGCCTTTCGGCCGACCTCTCCAAGTACACCGACCTGCATGTCTTTGCGAAGGCCATGCCGGAGCGCTTTTACCAGATGGGCATGGCCGAGCAGTTGCTGTTTTCGGCCGCAGCGGGTCTTGCGAGGGAAGGCTTCCTGCCCTTCGCAACCACCTACGCAGTCTTCGCATCGCGCCGGGCTTACGACTTTATCGCCATGGCGATTGCCGAGGAGAACCTGCCGGTCAAGATCGCCTGTGCCCTACCGGGCCTGACCACCGGCTATGGGCCGAGTCATCAGGCGACCGAGGACCTCGCGATCTTCCGGGGCCTGCCCAACATGGTCGTCATCGACCCCTGCGACGCCTGCGATTTGACCGGAATGGTGCCCGCGATGGCCGCGCACGCCGGCCCGGTCTACGCCCGGTTGCTAAGGGGCAAAGTGCCAAGCGTGCTGACCCGCCACAAACCCGACTACCGTTTCGAGTTGGGCAAAGCGCAGGTGATCCGCGAGGGCGCGGACGTCCTCGTCATCTCGACCGGCATCATGACCATGCGCGCGCTGGACGCCGCCGAGGCGCTGGCGAAGGACAAGGTGGACGTGGCCGTGCTGCACGTTCCCACCATCAAGCCGCTCGACGTCGAGACCATCCTGACCGAGTCCGCGGGCGGACGCCTCGTCGTCGTGGCCGAGAACCACAGTGCGAACGGCGGGCTTGGTGAAGCGGTGGCGAAGGAGCTTTTGCTGGCCGGCATAACGCCGACCTTTCGGATGATCAGCCTGCCGGACGAGTTCCTTGAGGCGGGGGCGCTGCCGACGCTGCATGACCTCTACGGCATCTCCACCGAAGGCGTCGTGAAACAGATCAAGGGCTGGCTATGACCGGCCACGCGGGGAACGGAAAGATGGGTCTTCTTGACGGCAGATTTGCGATTGTCACCGGGGGAGCAAGCCCTCGGGGTCTCGGCAAGGCGATTGCCCGGCTGTTCACCGAGCACGGCGCAATCGTCGCAATCCTCGATCTGGACAAGGACGAGGCAGAGGCCGCCGCCGAGGATCTGGGCACAGAGCATGTGGGCATGGCCTGCGACGTCACCGACAAGGCTGCTGTCCAAGCCGTGGTTCAAGCCCTGATGGGGAAATGGGGTCGGGTCGACATCCTGGTGAACAATGCCGGCATCACCCAGCCCCTCAAACTGATGCAGATCGAGCCGGAGAACTACGACGCCGTCACCGACGTCTCGCTACGCGGCACGCTCTATATGAGTCAGGCAGTCATCCCGGCCATGCGCGCGCAACAGTCGGGGTCGATCATAAATCTCTCTTCGGTGTCGGCGCAGCGGGGTGGCGGTATCTTCGGCGGCCCGCACTACTCGGCGGCGAAGGCGGGTGTCCTCGGCCTCACCAAGGCAATGGCGCGAGAACTGGCGCCCGACAACGTCCGTTCCAATGCTATCTGCCCGGGCTTCATCGCGACCGACATCACGGCGGGCAAGCTCACTGACGAAATGCGCGCGCAAGTCCTCGCCGGCATTCCTATGGGCCGCGCGGGTGAGGCATCCGACGTTGCGGGCTGCGCGCTCTTTCTTGCGTCCGACCTCTCTTCCTACTGCACGGGAACGGAGGTCGATGTGAACGGTGGAGCCTTGATCCACTGAATAGCTGCACCTGAAGCGGACGCTGCCTCAGGTCTTGAAGAAAAAGGGAGGAAACAATCATGAAGATCAAACTGCTGGCGGCCCTTACCGCCTCTACGATGATTGCCGGCGCGGCTTACGCCGACGAGGTGATCTTTGCCCATGGCGCCAATCCCGGGAACCCGCGCTACATCGCGGCGGAGGCCTGGGCCGACGCGTTCGCGGCCTGCTCGGGCCACACGGTCAACCACGCGCCGTCCGCCACCATGGGCGACGATGCAGAGATGCTGACCTCGGCCACGGCAGGCGTGATCCAGATCACCGCCAACTCCCAGGGCGCGATGAGCCAGATCGTTCCCGAGATCGGTCTTCTCGGGCTGCCGTTCCTCTTCAACGACCTTCCGACCGCATGGACCGTGGTGGATGGGGACGTCGGCGATATGCTGGACAGCCGTGCTCAGGATAAGGGACTCAAGATCCTCGGGTTCTGGGACAATGGGATCCGCAACATCACCCACACCAGCAAGAACGTCTCGGATCCGGCCGACGTTCAGGGCATGAAGATCCGGACCCCGCCTGATCCGATGACCCTTGCCATCTTCGAAGCGCTCGGCGCAAATCCGGCACCGCTTGCCTGGTCGGAGCTGCCTTCGGCGTTGCAATCCGGCGTCTTCGAGGGTCAGGAGAACCCGCTGACCAACATCTACTCGGCGAAGCTCCATGACATCACGCCCTACGTCACCATGACGGGCCACAAGTACGAGTCGACCCCTGTCGTTGCGGGCCTCGCCTGGTGGTCGGGCCTCGATGAGAAGACGCAGAACTGCGCCTTGGAGGCGACCGCCTCGGCGGGTGAGATCCAGCGCGGGCTCTCGTTGAAGGGCGATGCGACGCTGCGCCCGAGGATGGAAGCGGACGGCGCCAAGTTCGCCGAGGCCGACAAGGCCGCCTACCAGGCCGCGACAGCGTCGGTTTACGACCGCTACGCCAATGACTTCCCCGAGCTGGTCGATGCGCTGAAGAAGGCCGCCGGCCTCGAATGAGGCCCGCCTCCGAGACTGGGAAGGGGCCTTCGGGCCCCTTCCTTGCCTGGGTAGGCCGTGGGATCGACGCGCTGGACTGGAGCGGGCGGCTCATCGCCGTTCTCTGCCTCTTGGCGATGTTCGTCCTGCTCTTCATCAATGTGGTGCTGCGCTACAGCCTGGGCGAGGGCATCCCCTGGGCCTATGAAATCCACGCCGTGTTTCTGCCGTGGCTCGTCGCCGGCGGCGTGGTGGTGGCAGCCGCCCGGGGCCGGAACATCTCCGTCACCGTTCTACCCAACCTCCTCGGCACGCGCGGACAGCGCGTCCTTCCGCTTGCCGTCCAGATCGCGGTCCTGATCATCTGCATCAACGTGCTCTGGTCGAGCCAGCCGATCCTGAAAGCCTCGACGTTCCAAACCCTAGCCACCCTCGGCATCAAACAGGTTTGGGGCTATGCGAGCCTCGTCTACGGCTTCGGCTGCATGGCCCTGATCGCCGCACTGGAGTCCGTCCGCCTTCTTATGGGTGGCCGTGCCAACGGACCCCAGACAAGCCTCAGCTGAACCGATGACCGCGCCGCTCCTCTGGGTCTTTCTTCTCCTTCTCGCCCTTTCGGTTCCCGTCGCCCATGCCTTGCTGGGCGCCGCTGCCGTGGCGCTTTGGCTCGATGGCAAGCCCATGGCGGTGCTCGCCCAGCGCCTCTATACCCCGACCCAGAGCTTTCCGATGCTCGCGATCCCGTTCTTTATCCTCGCGGGCAACCTGATGATGTCCGGCCGCTTCGGCGAGTACCTGGTCAATGTCGCGCGGCTCCTCGTCGGCCGGTTCAAGGGCGGCTTGGGCCAGGTCTCCATCCTTGGGTCCGTCATGTTCGGAGGCGTTTCCGGCTCCGCCGTCGCCGATGCGACGGCGCTCGGCAATGCTCTGATTCCGGTCCAGAAGAAGGCGGGCTACCCCGGGGGCTTCGCCGCGGCGATAAACTCCTCCTCCTCCACGATCTCGGTGCTGATCCCGCCTTCGATTCCGCTGATTCTCTACGGCCTTGTGTCGAACACCTCGGTCGTGGACCTCTTCATCGCCGGTATCCTGCCGGGGCTGCTGCTCGGGCTCGGCATCTTCACGATGGTTTGGTTCGTCGCCCTGCGGAAGAACCTGCCCCGCGCGCCGCTCGAGGGTGGCTTCAGGGCGTTCCGCGGTCAGCTCCTCGTGGCCGTTCCGGCCCTTCTGATGCCGGTCTTCGTGATCGGCACGCTTCGCTTCGGCGTCGCAACGCCCACCGAGGTCAGCGTCATGGCGGTGGCCTATGCGCTCCTGGTCAGCGGGCTGATCTACCGCGATCTGACCTTCGGGAGCCTCTGGCGGGCGTCTGTCGATACCGCAATGATGACCGGGGCGGTGATGATCATCATCATGGCCTCTTCCACCGTCCAATGGGTCCTAACCGCCGAACGCGTGCCGCAGGAGCTTGCCGTCTGGGTCGCCGCTACTATTCAGGAGCCCTGGATGGTGATCCTTGCCCTCAATCTCGTGATGCTGATTGTCGGTGCGTTCCTCGACCTGCCGGCAGCGGTCTTGCTGCTCGGTCCGATCTTCGTGACCATTGGACAGGCGATCGGTCTTGATCCGGTGCAGCTCGGTCTGATGATGGTGGTGAACCTCTCGATCGGCCTCTATACGCCGCCGGTCGGCACCACGCTCTTTATCTCGTCGGCCATCGCCCGAGTCGGTATCGGCGAGGTCATACGCGCGCTTTTGCCGTTCTATGCCGTGGCGCTTGTGGTGCTTTTCCTCATTTCGTTCCTACCGGGGCTGACAATCTACTGAGTGCTGCCTCCCTCCAGCAGCTCCGGGCCCGTCGCCTTCCGAGAGGAGCACCCGAGCTCTTCAAGTATCCCCCGCACCCGCGCTTCATGCTCGTTCGCTTCAGCGCCGATCCATTCGGCGAAGCGGTTTACGATCCTCCTGTTCAGGTGCCGCGACGGGCAGACAAACCAGTAGGCCGGAAACTCGATGGCGGGAATGCCTGGAGCAAAGGGCAGCAGTTCGCCGCGCTGGAGCTCGGGGAGGCAGAGCATGGCGCTGTCGAAGGCAACCCCGCCGCCTCGCTTCGCCATCTCGATCGACATGGACGAGCGGTCGAACCGGAAGGGATAGCTCAAGTCCGGCAGTTCCAGCCTGTTCGAGGCGAGCCAAAGATCCCAGCGGTAGAGCGTTTTGACGCTGTCGATCAGCCGGGCCTCTCTCAGCCGGCGGACCGGGTCGTCGCTTTCCTGCCACCGCTCCAGATAGCTCGGACTGCACAGCGGCAGGATAAGATCGTGCATGATGCACACCACCGTCAGGCCCGCCCAGTCCCCCAGCCCGTACCGAAGATCGAAATCCACCGCTTCCGTCTCGAAAGCGGAAAAGTCCGGCGTCGCATCGACCCGAATGTTCCAGTCCGGATTGGCCGCCGCGAAGCCGGCGATCCGAGGCCCAAGCCAGCGGACTCCGAAGCTGGGTGACACCCGTATCGTGAGGCTGCGCGTGTCCCGCTGGCGTGCAATCGCGCTGCGCGCGTTTCGAAGCGCCCCGAACGCTTGTGTGGTCGTTTGGAAGAGTCGGTCGCCGTCGACTGTCAGGCGCAGCCGGCGCTTTTCGCGCCGGAAGAGCTTCACGCCGAACTGGCCCTCCAGCAGGCGGATCTGCTGACTGACGGCCGAGGGGGAAACTCCGAGTTCTTCGGCAGCTTTTGTAACGGTACCCAGACGCGCCACGGCTTCGAAGTATTCGGTGGCCTTGAGATTTATGTCCCGCATGCGGAACAGGCTAAGGCTCGGTCGCGGCCAATCAAGCGGATCTCGCCGGTGCTCCCGTGACGAGACCTTGGGCACCTCGACGTCCTGCCTCGACCGAGGATGCCGTAGAGGTTTTCTTGCCGGGTGCCGAACAGCAGCCGGCTGCCCTGCAGTGCGTTGCCCAGAAGAGAGGGGCGCTGGTGAACATGCGCGAGAAACTAGTTTGGGCTGTGTTTAAAGCAGTTTTTACTTCGATATTCTGACTTATTCCTGGTTCTCATTATGATTTGTTAGCATCGACCACCGCCAGTTTCTGTGCGTCTTCATAATAAAACATGATGAATTCGGATAATTCTGTATAAGATATTGAGGTTTCTTTGCAGTCAATCGAATTATTAGTGAGCCATATTGGAACGTTCGATGTGTCTGAAAAGTGTGGCTCGGCCTTCTCGCTTCCTGATTTTTTCTTTTCTGCGAATAACTCAAAACTTCTAGATTCGGCGTGAACGCTGTCACTAAATTTCCGATCTAAGTGTTTGCTCCAGCTGTTCAATATCCAAATACGCTCTCCAACTGAGCCGTCACCTGGCTGGAATTCCTTTTCTTTTCTCACCGCATTTCCTAGATCAATTAATTGGCTAAGCTGGTAGAAACATTGCTCAAAATGCCGCAATGCAGCAAGGTAGTACTTCACGGTCGTGTTGTTATCAGAGATATGCTTCAATAATGATTCGCGAGCCAGGCAATATTCTTCAAACGAAGCCTCGCAGCGCCTTATGATATTGAAGTATAATTGTCTATTATAGTTGCTTAATTTTAGAGAAAGCGGGAAATTAAAAATAAATATATCAATAATTCGCCGACGATTGGCGGTGATGTTAGGAATAGAAATCTCGGTAAGCTCCGAAATGCGAGGGGCTATCAGTTTATCTCGCGTCCTGGCTGGCATCGAATCCAAGCCAAACTCGATTTCCAATCTTGCCATCTGTCGATTCTCTCCCGACGTGCATCAATTCGATGAGACGCTGTGCAGCTTTATGAACTCATCCCAGTCTATCTTTCTCCACTTTTCGACCTTCTCGGCACGCTTGTTCCGGAATCTGGCGATAGTTTTTTTGTTTGTGGGGTCCAGCGATTCCTTCCATTCGACAATTTGAACACTAGTGGACTGCTTGGAGGATAACTTGTGCTGATCAACGCGAGGTGTCTTTGAGAACAACCCAGGTTTCGGAGGCAGCTAATCGGGTCCGGCAACAGGGACAATTGGGTAGAAGGGTGTACGATTGTAGCATCTTCCGGCGTGAGGACTTCGCTGCTGTGCGTACTTGTGAATGCAGGAACTGACGTTGGTGTTCAGACCTTTTTAGTCTTTTCAAGCTGCTTGGCCAAAAAGCTCACAAACGCAATAACCTCTATAGCTCCTTCAGGATCATCTTCGACGAAGTCGTGCGCACGTCTGTTTCGGAATGCCGCCATGACGCCTGAATAGAGGAACATCATACCCCTCTGTTCACTTGCTTCCGTTTGGTTCTGGCCAGTGTTGAAGGCGAGGATTGGGCTGTTAGGGCTAAAGACCTTCTGCATCAGATCAACTCCGTCCAAGTCGTCCCGCTTGCTGCGAAGCTTCACCAAAAGGTTGAGCGCTTTGCACGCGTCCTCGACGGCATTGGCGTAGTGTCCATTTCTGTATAACTGTCCTGCCGCCTGTTCGATCTCTGGATGCAGATCTAGGCCTTCGATTGCTTGTAGCGCCTTGCCGGCCGGTGACCCGCCGCTATCGTCTAGCTGTTCACGCAGAACTTCAATGACGGTCTCGATCTTAGCTATAGCGCTCTTGACCGCCTTCATGTAGTACTTATGGGTGTATTGATCTGAGTTTCCTTCGCCTAAAACCAGCGGCATACTGGTTGAGAACGGTGAGATCTGGTGGCGCTGATAATCGAGAGTTTCCGCTCCGAAAATCTCAACCAATGTCCCGTCCAGCTTGCGCCATAGGCCGTCAAGGCGATCAATAACGCCGTCTGCAAACTTGTTGGCTTGAGCCTGTCGCAGTTCTTCAAGACGGCGCTGAAGCTTCGGAATCGCAACTTTGATTTTCTGAGAACTAAGTTCCGCAGGGTGTGCGTGAGTTTCAGAGGTGGAACGCTTGGCCATAAAAGTATTTCCTGTACTTCACGCTAGGTTGTGTATCCGTGCTACGCTAGCTTTTCCCGGCGAGTTTCTTTCGCTTAATGACTTGGGCCAATACAATCTAGAGATAGTTTGGAAATTAGAGTGACTGGAGAAAAAATGCCAATCTATAGACTTTGGCGAGCAGCTGATGACGAGTTCTTCGAACAAGACGCTCATGATGACGGACACGCGCTTGAACTGTTCGGAGAGCAGCTTGGCCTTAAGCTCTCGCTTGAAGAGGCCGATGAGGTGGCTCCGTTCTTAATGCAGCGCATGCACAACGAGGTGGCTTGGACCAGCAAGCCCTCTATGCCTGTTTACATCGACAAGGCTGCTACCTGATGAGGTTTCAATATGCCAATGTGCAGTACCTCGCTCGCGACGAGGTAAGGGCGAAACATACTGCTCCTGTTGGTGGAGCTTGGCTGGGGGACCAGGATTCGAACCTGGACTAACGGGGTCAGAACCCGTCGTTCTACCATTAAACTATCCCCCATCGTTACAGCGGTTCCTGCAACGATCGCTGGCGCGAGATCGCTGTATCTAGGCGCCCCGGGCGGGCCTGGCAAGCTTTCCGCAGAGCCGGCTTGACGCGGCGCCGACTCCTCGGATTTGCGGTACTACGAAAATTGCGACATTATTGCGCCGACAGTTAACCATATTCCGGGAAAACCGGAGAGAATGAGCAGAGGAGTGGGGGCGTGACGTCGTCTGGTTGCGCTGGATTCGACGACGCGTTGCGCCTAGGCCGGGCCGGCAACGGGCGGCGCGAGGTCTATGCCGCCATCGACCTTGGAACCAACAACTGCCGTCTGCTGATTGCGCGTCCGAATGCGCGGGGCTTCCGCGTGATCGACGCCTTTTCCCGCATCGTGCGCCTGGGCGAGGGGCTGGGCCGCCGCGGCGCCCTGAGCGAAGATGCCATGCAGCGCACGGTCGACGCGCTGCAAATCTGTGCCCGAAAGATCGAACGCAAGTCGGCGACCCAAGTGCGGGCCATCGCCACCGAGGCCTGCCGCCGGGCGCGCAACCGCGATTCTTTCCTGCGCCTCGTCGAAGAGGAGACGGGGATCGAGCTCGAGATCATCTCGACGGAGCAGGAAGCGCAACTGGCCTTGCTTGGTTGCTTGCCTTTGCTCGACTCCTCGATCGACGATGCTCTGGTGTTCGATATCGGCGGCGGTTCGACCGAGATCACTTGGATGTCGCGGCGTAGCGGCCGGCAGCCGGAGAACGCGACGAAGGACGCCGGCCTGCGCGCTTGGCACTCGGTGCCCATCGGCGTCGGTACCTTGACTGAGCGCCACGGCGGCCGCGAGGTTACGGCCCAGGTTTTCGAGGAGATGGTCGATCAGGTCGAAGCTGCCCTCGCACCCTTCGAGGCGGAAGTGGGCCTCAGGCCACTAGTTGAGGCGGGCGGCGTCCAGATGCTCGGCACCTCCGGCACCGTTACGACCTTGGCCGGCGTGCAGAAGGGCTTGCCGCGCTATAACCGGGCGGCCGTCGACGGCTGTTATCTGGATATGCAGAGCGTCATCGATGTCTGCTGGCGCATCGCCGACATGAGCTACGCCCGGCGCTGCGCCCATCCCTGCATTGGGCACGACCGGGCCGACATGGTGATCGCTGGCTGCGCGATTCTGACGGCGATCTGCCGCCTTTGGCCGGTCAACCGCTTACGCGTCGCCGATCGTGGCCTGCGCGAGGGCCTGTTGGTGACCATGATGGGGCTCGACCGCTCCGGCGGGAGTCTGCCGCCGGACCAGCGTCGCTACGGCTCGTGACCGCGGGCTCCCGGCGTTCTGCCGGCGGTCGCCGCGCGCGCCCGACGGGCCGTCAGCTGCACACGCGCGTCAAGACGGCTAAGGGGCGCAAGCTCTCCTCCAAGCTGTGGCTGGAGCGGCAGCTCAACGACCCTTACGTCGCCGAGGCCAAGGCGCGGGGCTATCGCTCCCGTGCCGCCTTCAAGCTGCTTCAGATCGATGAAAAGCACGGCATCTTGCCCAAGCAGGGGCGGGTGGTGGACCTGGGCGCAGCACCCGGCGGCTGGACCCAGGTGGCGCTGGAGCGTTGCGGTCCGAAAGGGCAGGTCGTCGCCGTCGACATTCAGGATATGGAGTCGCTCGAGGGAGCCGTCGTTCTCAAGCTCGACTTCCTGGAAGAGGGGGCGGACGACGCGGTGAAGGCGGCGCTCGGCGGTGCCGCAGACCTGGTGATGTCCGACATGGCGGCGCCCGCGACAGGGCACGCCGGGACGGACCATCTGCGGATCATGATGCTGGCGGAAACGGCGCTGCACTTCGCCTTGCAGGTTCTCGCGCCGGGCGGCGCCTTTCTCGCCAAGGTGCTACAAGGGGGCAGCGAGAAGAGCCTGCTGGAGGACCTGCGCCGGCACTTCGCCCAGGTGCGCCACGTCAAGCCCGAGGCGAGCCGCAAGGATTCGGCCGAGCTCTACGTGCTGGCGACCGGCTTTCGCCCCTGATTACGCGGCAGGGCTGCTACCCGCCTGCGGTGCGTCTCTTTGCCGTTATCGGCTTGGCGAGGCGGCGGGCATATGTTACGTCGCATCGCCAACTCGCAAGAAAGGCGTCTTGGCATGGATATCCGCGAAGCTCTGACATTCGACGATGTGCTGCTTGAGCCGGCGGAATCCAATGTCCTGCCAAATCAAGCGGATACGCGGACTCGCCTGACCCGAGAGATCGAGCTTGGCATTCCGCTCATCTCCTCCGCCATGGATACCGTCACCGAAAGCCGCATGGCCATCGCTATGGCCCAGGCTGGCGCCATCGGCGTCATTCACAAGAACCTGGACGTTCAGGCACAGGCGGACGAGGTGCGGCGGGTCAAGAAATTCGAGAGCGGCATGGTGGTCAATCCGGTGACCATCCATCCCGACGAGCCGCTGCGCAATGCGCTGGCGCTGATGGAGACCTACCGTATCTCGGGCATTCCGGTGGTCGAGCGCGAGAACAAGCGCCTGGTCGGCATCCTGACCAACCGCGACGTGCGCTTCGCCGAAGACCCGGGCCAGCCGGTCTGCGAGCTGATGACCAAGGAGAACCTGGTCACCGTGCAGGAAGGGGTGTCGCGCGAGGAAGCCAAGCGCAAGCTGCACCACTTCCGCATCGAAAAGCTCCTGGTGGTCGACGACAGCTACCGCTGTATCGGTCTCATCACCGTCAAGGACATCGAGAAGGCACAGGCTCATCCCAGCGCCAGCAAGGACGCCCAAGGCCGCCTGCGCGCGGCGGCGGCCTGCGGTGTTGGTGACGACGGCTTGGCCCGCGCCGAAGCGCTGCTCGACGCCGAAGCCGACGTCATCGTCATCGACACAGCGCATGGCCATTCGCGCGGCGTGCTCGACGCCCTGGGGCGGGTCAAGCGCCTGTCCAACCGGGCGCAGGTCATCGCCGGTAACGTGGCGACGCGCGAAGGCGCCAAGGCGCTGATCGACCACGGCGCCGACGCCATCAAGGTGGGTATCGGCCCCGGCTCGATCTGCACCACCCGCATTGTCGCCGGCGTTGGCGTGCCGCAGCTCACGGCGCTGTTGGACACGGTGGAGGAGTGCCGCAAGAACGGAACGCCGGCCATCGCCGACGGCGGCATCAAATACTCCGGCGACATGGCCAAGGCGATCGCGGCCGGCGCGCACTCGGTCATGGTCGGATCACTGCTTGCCGGCACCGACGAGAGCCCGGGCGAGGTCTTCCTCTACCAGGGTCGCTCCTACAAATCCTATCGCGGCATGGGCTCGATCGGCGCCATGGCCCGCGGTTCGGCCGACCGCTACTTCCAGCAGGAGGTGCAGGACAGCCTGAAGCTGGTGCCGGAGGGCATCGAGGGGCGGGTGGCCTACAAGGGCCCCGCCGGCCAGGTGATCCACCAGCTCGTTGGCGGCCTGAAGGCGGCCATGGGCTACACCGGATCAGCCACCATCGAGGACTTCCAGGGACGCGCCCGCTTCCTGCGTATCAGTGATGCCGGCCTGCGCGAAAGCCATGTGCACGACGTTTCCATCACCCGGGAAGCGCCCAATTACCGCCACAGCGCTTGAACAGCAGGCACGGCCCGCGCCAGTCTTTCTCCGTCCGGTAGCCAGCCAGGTATCAACATGACTCCGTCTGCGCGCACGCAGGCCGCCATCGAGATCCTCGCCTCCCTGGAGGAGACGCGGGCGCCGGCCGACCGCATGGTGCAGGACTACTTCCGCCAGCGCCGCTTCATCGGCTCGAAGGACCGGCGGGCGATCAGCGAAATGATCTTCGGCGTGATGCGGGCCCGGGCGCGCCTGGACTGGTGGCTCGATCGCGTGGGCGCCGCAGCGCTCGATGCTCGCCGTCGTGTCCTCGCCTATGTTGCGATCGTTGGCGAGGCCTCGCCGGCCGACGTCTTCGACGGTAGCAAGTTTGGGCCTGCGCGCTTGAGCGCGGAGGAGGCGCGACTGGCCGAGGCGCTCCAAGGTCGCTCGCTTGGCCATCCGGAGCAGCCGGATTGGCTCAAGCTGGAAACGCCCGAGTGGCTGTGGCCGGCGCTGCAGGCGACCCTCGGCGGAGCGGCGGAGGCGGAGCTTGCCGCGCTCAACCAACCGGCGAGCCTGGACCTGAGGGCGAATCGCCTGAAGGGGGAACGGGAGGAGGCGCAAGCCAAGCTGGCCGAGGCCGGCATCGAAACCTTGCCCGGTCATCTTTCGCCGCTCTGCCTGCGTGCCGATGGCCGCAAACCCATCGCCGGGCTGGAGGCCTTCCGCGAGGGGTTGGTCGAAGTTCAGGATGAGGGCTCGCAGATCGTTGCCCTGCTCACCGGAGCAGAGCCCGGCATGCGGGTCTGCGACTTCTGCGCCGGCGCCGGCGGCAAGAGCCTGGCGATGGCGGCGGAGATGGCCAACAAAGGGCACATCGTCGCCTGCGACACCTCCAAGGGCCGGCTGGACCGAAGCGCCGTGCGCTTCAAGCGCGCCGGCGTGTTCAACATCCATCGCCGCCCTCTGAAGAGCGCCCGAGACGTTTGGGTCAAGAAGCACCGGCGCGACTTCGACCGCGTGCTGGTCGATGCGCCCTGCAGCGGCAGCGGAACCTGGCGCCGCAATCCCGACGCCAAGTGGCGGCTGCGCGAAAGCGATATCGACGAGTTGATCGCGTTGCAGGCCGAGATCCTGGATAGCGCGTCCCGCCTGGTCCGCCCCGGCGGGCGGCTGGTCTATGCCACCTGCTCCTTCCTGGAGGTCGAGAACCAGCGTCAGGCAGACCGCTTCCTGGCCGAGCACGACGACTTTCGCACCGTAGACCTGGAGCAGGCCTGGTCCGAGACGCTGCCGGGCGCGCCGCCGTGCCCCGGTCCCTATCTTCAATTGCTTCCCGGCCGCGACGGCACCGACGGCTTTTTCGCCGCGGTCTTCGAGAGGCAGGCGCGATGACCGCAGCCGGGGTCAAGCTGCGTGAGGCCACTGCCATGGACGCAGCGCAGGTTGCCGAGGTCCACGTCGAAGCCTGGCAAGCCACCTATCCGGGCCTGCTGCCGGACCGCTATCTGGCGAGCCTGTCATCGGCCAGCCAGGCGGAGCGCTGGCGCGAAGCCATCGCCCGTGGTCGCCGCGGCGAGGTGTTGGTCGCCACCGCCGAAGGGTCGGGTGTGGTCGGCTTCGTCAATTGGGGCGAGACCCGGGGGCGCAAGGCACCGCAGCCGGCCGAGATCTACGCCATATACGTGGCGCCCGACTGGCAGGACCAGGGCATCGGCCGTGATCTTCTCAAAGCTGCCTTCGAGGAGATGGCCGCCGCCGGACATGGCGGCGCAATGCTCTGGGTGCTGGCGAGCAATCCGGCGCGCTTCTTCTACGAGGCCATGGGCGGTACCGCGGTGGGTAGCCGTCGAGAACGCTTCGCCGGCACCGAGCTGGAGGAGACAGCCTACGCCTGGCCCGACTTGTTCACCTGGCTATCCGCCTGGCGCTGAATAGCTGGCGCGAGCGCATACCAGTCGACATTGCGTGTCGCGAACATGAGCGCCGCCAGCGCCGCGAAGAGCAGCAGCGAGCCCATGATCAGGGCGTGGTCCTCCGATTGCAGCGTGACATAGAGATAGCCGTAGACGCCGGCGAGCAGCGCCCCGGCGGTCGCACCCTGCCGCCAGCTGCGGCCGACCTTCGCCGCATAGGGCGCGATGAGGAGCAGGGACATGGCCGCCGATGTGGCGTAGGCCAAGCCGAAGCCCAGCACTTCCGAGAGCGAGAGCAGCAACAGGAAGAAGATGCAGACGGCCGCCGCCACGAAGCTGTATTGCACGACGTGCACCCGGCTTCCGGCCATGACCTCGAAGGCGAAGAGCACGCCGCAGACCAACACGATGAAAAGCACCCCATACTTCACGGAGCGCTCGGCCTTGAGGTAGTGATCGACCGACTCCACCATGCGCACGGCGAGACCGTCGACCTGCGCCCGCTTGATCAGCGACGCCAGCTTGACGTCGTTGTCGCGCCACTGCTGGGGAAGCTGCCGGGCGAAATGGGAGACCTGCCAGTCGGCATCGAAGCCCTCTCGGCCGATGGTGGAGGAGGCCGGCAGCATGCCGCCGAAGAAGCTGGGATGAGGCCAGTCCGAGGCGAGCGTCATGCGGGTCGCACGGCCGAGCGGCAAGACACCGATGCTGTCGCTCCCGTTGAGCGCGATCTCGAACGCGAAGGCGGCGTCGAACAGATCCTCAGCGCTCTCCAGCGCTATCGGTGCCACGATCTGTGCGCTGCCAGAGATCTCCTCCGTTCCGACCCGGAACGGAATGCTGAGTCCGGCCCAATCCAAGGCAATGGGATTGAGGCTGCCGCTCAGGTCGGAAACGTAAGCCTCGACCCAGGCATCGTCCCAGAGGATGCGGTGTTCGGGCGCCAGCTCGATGGCGGTCAGGTCGGGCGGGCCGAAGCGACCTGTGAAGCCCATGTTTGCCGTAAACAGCGGCACTTCATAGATACCGCGGCGCCGGACGGAGGTCGTGGTCCGGCCGTCTATGTCGAGCTCCTCGGGCAGCAGATAGAGCTGGTGCCGGGTGGTCACCAGCTTGTCCACGTGAGCCGCCTGCGCCGTGCGGTCTGGATTGGGCACCTGGCGAAGCTCGTCCTCCTCGAAGGGCACCACGAGGATCGGCCCGACGATGCGCTGCGCCCCGCCCCAGGTGGCCGCCAGCTCGTGCTCGACCGAGCTGCTGAGCGCCTTACGCTCCAGCACCAGACTGCGAACGAGGCTGAGCGGGATCAGGCTGCCGAGAATGAGCAGCAGCAGGATCCCAATCTTGATGTAGAGGTGATACTTGCCGCAGCGCTGCGCGTCGGCCCCGAAGAGCGAGTCGGTCATGTCGGTCTTGCCCCTGTCGCTGTCCCCCTGCCTCATGCGAGAAAAGTCTCGGAAGAGGGCAAGCCAGGGCTGCATTTGAGACGATTGTCGGGCAGAGGACTCCCTTCTCGTCGGGCTCATTGCGCCCGGCGGGAAGCTCTTGCTTGTCTCGCAGAGCGAATCAGCTATCTAGCGTCATGCACGACCGTATTCTGATTCTCGACTTCGGCTCGCAGGTGACACAGCTCATCGCCCGGCGCCTGCGGGAAGCCGGTGTCTACTGCGAGATCTTCCCCTTCAATGTCGACGAAGAGCGCATCCGCGCCTTCGCGCCGCGCGGCATCATCTTCTCCGGCGGGCCGGCGTCCGTGACCAGTGACGATACGCCCCGAGCCCCGCAGCTCGCCTTCGATCTCGGGGTGCCGCTGCTCGGCATCTGCTACGGGCAGCAAACACTCTGCCATCAGCTTGGCGGCGAAGTGAAAAGCTCCGATCACCAGGAGTTCGGCCGCGCCTATCTGGAGATCAAGGCACCCTGCACGCTGTATGACGGGGTTTGGGAGCCGGGTGAGCGCCATCAGGTTTGGATGAGTCACGGCGACCGGGTGGTGCGCCTGCCCGAGGGCTTCGAGGTGGTGGCGACCTCCGAGGGCGCCCCTTTCGCGGTGACGGCCGACGAGGTCAACAGACGCTATGCGGTGATGTTCCATCCGGAGGTCGTGCACACGCCCGACGGTGGGCGGCTCTTGACCAACTTCGCGCTGAAGATCTGCGGCTGTCGCGGCGACTGGACCATGGCCGCCTTTCGCAGCGAAGCCATCGAGGCCATCCGCAAGCAGGTCGGCGACCGGCGGGTGATCTGCGGCCTCTCCGGCGGCGTCGATTCTTCCGTTGCCGCGGTACTCATCCACGAAGCCATCGGCGAGCAGCTGACCTGCATCTTCGTCGACCACGGCCTGCTGCGTCAGAGCGAGGCCGAGGAGGTCGTCTCTCTCTTCCGCGGCCACTACAACATTCCCCTGGTGCATCGCGACGCGAGCGACCTCTTCCTCGGCAAGCTGGCCGGCGTCGACGACCCGGAGCGCAAGCGCAAGATCATTGGTGCGACCTTCATCGACGTCTTCGAGGAGGAGGCCGGCAAGCTCGGCGGCGCCGACTTCTTGGCCCAAGGGACGCTCTATCCCGACGTCATCGAGTCCGTGTCCTTCACCGGCGGGCCCTCGGTGACCATCAAGTCGCACCACAACGTGGGCGGCCTGCCGGCGCGCATGAACATGGCCTTGGTCGAGCCCCTGCGCGAGCTCTTCAAGGATGAGGTGCGCGCGCTGGGCCGGGAGCTCGGCCTGCCCGAGACGCTGATCGGCCGCCATCCCTTCCCGGGGCCGGGCCTCGCCATCCGCATTCCCGGCGAGGTAACGGCGGAGAAGGCGGAGCTGCTGCGCAAGGCGGATGCGGTCTATCTCGACGAGATCCGCAAGGCTGGCCTCTACGATGCCATCTGGCAGGCCTTCGCCGTGCTGCTGCCGGTGAAGACCGTCGGCGTTATGGGCGATGCACGCTCCTACGACTACGTCTGCGCGCTTCGTGCCGTGACCTCGACCGACGGCATGACCGCCGACAGCTACGCCTTCGACCACGCCTTCCTGGCGGCGACGGCGACCCGCATCATCAACGAGGTGCGCGGCATCAACCGTGTGGTCTACGACGTAACCTCCAAACCCCCCGGCACGATTGAGTGGGAGTGAGGGGAAGGCGTCGGATCAACGCTGCATCGCACGTTCGGCGGATGGAGCTCAGTTGCGGATCATCGCCTGTGCAGTGTGGCTCTACTGCCGTTTCACGCTGAGCTATCGGGACGTCGAAGAGTTGCTTTTCGAGCGAGGGAAGGACGTTTCTTACGAGACTGTCCTCCGGTGGTGCATGAAACACCTGCGCCGTACAATCAGGAAGCACGGCTTCGGTCGCGCAAGGATCATGAAGGAGTATCGGAACCAGGCAATGGTCGCTCGGGCAGTGGTGGGTTGATCTCATTCAGGCTTACTTCAACTTTTGGTTGGTTGTCGGTTGACGTGACAAAGCCTCACATCAGTCACCCTCATTGGCTTGTTGCGTTGGGCAGTGAATGCGGGCGACCATCGAGGAGTATTCTGAGCTAAACCTTTCCTCTCAGCGCCGGCAGCATGCTCGATCTCAAGGCGATCTTCTATCTCGGTGAGGCCGTGCGTCATGGAACCATACGCGCCGCAGCCGACAGTCTCGATATCGAGCCTTCATCGATAAGTCGAAGCATTAGCCGGCTCGAGAGGTCGCTCGACATCGCGCTTGTCGAGCGAAACCGACGTGGCGTGCGCGTGACCGAAGCCGGTGAGGCGATCTTGCGGTACTACCGTGCCGCCGGCCAGCAAGAGGAAGCGATCCTCGGTGAGATCGAAGAGCTTCGCGGGCTTCGGCGCGGCGTTGTTTCCGTTGTCATCGGCGAAGGTTTTCTAAGCGACTTCCTGTCGGAGAGAACGGCAGAGTTCTTCGCCGACTATCCAGGTGTTTCGATCGATCTCGAACTAACGGGGACGAATGACATCGTTCGCAAGATCGTCGACGACGAGGCCGACATAGGGATCGTCTTCAATCCACCGAAGGAGCCTCGGGTTAGCGTCGTTGCCGAGGTGAAGGAGCCGTTGTGCGCCGTGATGCCCGCACGACACCCCTTGGCGGGACGCCGAAGGCTCAGCCTTGCCGATACGGCGGAATACTCGGTCGCACTACTGCGACCTTCGTTCGGCATCCGGCAAATCCTGTCGGAAGCAGAAGCCAAGCACGGTATCCATTTAAGCGCGGGCCTGGTGACGGACTCGATCGCCGCACTGAAGAATTTCGTTCGTGCGGGATTCGGATTGACCTACCTGCCGAAGTTCTCCGTGGTGCGCGAGATCGACGAGGGCGTTTTCAAGGCCGTTCCGCTCACGGAGTCGGAGCTTCGCGAAGTGACTGCGGAGATCATCGTTAGAAACGGCCGCTTGTTGTCGCCATCGGCGCGACGATTTCTCTCTCACATTGCGCAAACGATGGTGGCATTTAGCAGCAAACGGGCGCGGCGGTAGATATCACTCGATTGGGCGACGCCGCCAGAAGTTTTGTTGCTTGAAATGCAACAAAAAGCATTTTTCCGTAACATTCCCGCATCTCACCTTGGTCGTTACGCTTTCCCCAGGGATGGAGCAAGAGTCCGTAAGAGCCCGCTCCTAGGCAAACACGATCTAATCGGAGACCGGAGAATGCGTCGGAAACCTCACAACAAAATCCTGGGCGCCTGCTTGGTCGCAGCCAGCCTTGCCACTGCCATGCCGGCAGCGGCGAATACACTTCGAATGGCATCGCCCGGGGATGCTACGAGTCTCGACCCGCATAGCCATAACGAGAGCTTTACCAACTACTTCCTGGGCAATGTCTACGAAAGCCTCGTCGCGCGGGACAAAGACTTCAATATCGTTGGCCAGTTGGCCGAGTCCTGGACACAGACCGACGAGACGACTTGGGTTTTCAAGCTGAGGCAAGGCGTCACGTTTCACGACGGCGCAGCCTTCGATGCTGACGACGTCATTTTCACGTTCGATCGTTCCCAGTCGGAAACGTCGAACTTCAAGCACGTGTTGACCTCGGTTGAGTCCTACAGCGCGATCGACTCCCACACCGTCGAGATCAGAACCAAGAAGCCCAACCCAATTCTGCTCAACGACCTCCTCGATCTCATGATCATGGACAAGGAGTGGTCCGAGACGAATGGTGCCGCAAAGCCGCTCGACCTGCAGGGGGGAGAGAAGCCCTTTGCCGCCGACAACGCCAACGGCACCGGCCCTTTCTCTGTGGTATCCCGGGCGAAGGACGAGAAAACGGTCTTGAAATCGAACGCGGCGTACTGGGGAACCAAGGGCAACATCAGCGAGGTCGTCTTTACGCCGATCAAGAATGCCCGAACCATGGTCTCGGCAATCATCTCCGGCGAGCTCGATCTGGTGATGCCGCTTCCACTGCAGGACATCGGGCGCATCGAGAAGGATCCGAAGCTGAACGTCATCAGCTCTCCAGAAGCCCGGACCATGTACCTCGGGATGGATCAAGCCCGCTCCGAGCTCCTGGAAAGCAGCGTCAAAGGTAAGAATCCCTTCCAGGATGTCCGTGTTCGCAAGGCCTTTGCCCACGCGGTCAATGCACCCGGCATCATCGATCGAGTCATGCTGGGCCAGGCGACCCTCGCGACGCAGTTCGTCATGGACAAGGTGACGGGGTTCAACGGCGCTTTGACCCAGCTCCCTCATGACGTCGAGAAGGCCAAGGACTTGCTGGCTGAGGCGGGGTATCCCGATGGCTTTGAAGTCGGCTTCGACTGCTCGACCGACCGTTACGTCAACGACGGACTGATCTGCCAAGCGGTCGTCGGCATGCTGGCGAAAGCCGGCATCAAGGCGAATCTGCTCGCTCAGCCAAAGGCAAAGTTCTTCCCAAAGATCATCGCACCGAACTTCGAGACGTCCTTCTTTCTGTTGAGCTGGACACCGTCGACCATGGACTCCCTCAACGTTTTTCAGAACGTTCTGGGCTCACGCGACTTGGATGCGGGCGTTGGCAAGTGGAACATCAGCGGTTGCTCGTTTCCTGAGGCCGACAAGCTCTGGCAAGCCGCGGCCAGCGAAATGGATGCCGGCCAGCGCGAGAAGATGCTGCAAGACGCGATGGCAATCATGGTCGAGAACGTTTGTCTCGTGCCGCTCCACGTTCAGCAGCTTGTTTGGGCTGCGAGCGAAAATCTCGAGGTCGTGCAGTTGCCGACGTTCGAGTTCCCCCTGGAGTACTTCAACTTCAAGTGATTTCTGCAAGAAGCTAAGGGTATCGAAGTCAAAGCCATAGGCGATCAAGGCAGTGCTCTACGTCGTCACGCGCCTCCTTCAAGCGTTTGTCGTGATGATTGGCGTTGCCTTGGTCGGCTTCCTCACTTTTCAGTACGTGGGGGATCCGGTCCTGGCCATGGTCGGGCAAGAGACGTCGATCGAAGATCGAGAGCTCTTGCGTGAAAGGCTCGGTCTGAACGACCCGGTCATCGTCCAGTTCGGGCGATTTGTCGGTCGGGCCGCTGTCGGTGATTTCGGGCTTTCCTACAGCAATCACCGGCCCGTCATGGAGTTGATTGCGGAACGCGCGCCGGCAACGCTCGAGCTGGTCATCGCATCGGGCATCTTGGCCCTGGCACTCGCCATTCCCTTGGGCGTTTACACCGGCATCAGGCGCTTCGGCGTAACGTCCCAGGTCATCCTCGCGCTCTCTGTTATTGGCGTTTCCATCCCTTCGTTTCTGTTGGGAGTACTCTTGATCCTCGTCTTCTCGGTTTGGTTCACGGTTCTGCCGTCCTTCGGCAGAGGCGAGACCTTATCCCTGCTCGGTGCGGACTGGTCTCTCTTTACACCGCAAGGCCTGGCGTACGTGATCATGCCAGCGTTCGTATTGTGTCTGTTTCAGATGGGCGTGATCCTGCGCCTGATTCGGGCAGAGATGCTTGAAGTGCTCAATACCGACTACATCCGGTTTGCTTGGGCGCGTGGACTGAAACCCTCCAGCATCTACTTCAAGCACGCCCTTCGGAATACGCTCGTTCCCGTGATCACGGCCGTCGGCCTTCAACTGAGCTCGCTGTTCGCGTTTTCGATCATCACGGAGCGCGTTTTCCAGTGGCCCGGCATGGGCCAGCTTCTTCTTCAGGCGATAGAGAACACCGACGTACCCATGTTGGCGGCCTACTTGGTCATCGTGGGTTTGTTCTTCGTTCTGACGAACCTTGTGATCGACCTGATCTATTTCGCCGTCGATCCGCGCATCAGGTCGGCTGGTCGATGATCGCCGCGCTTGAGCGTGTTCGTTCGGACTTCTGGTACAGCTTTCTGAAATCGCCGATCACGGTCGTCAGCGCCGTCGTGGTGATCGTCTTGGTGACCTGCTGCATGTTTGCAGAGGTCTTTGCCCCTCATACACCGTTCGATCCCGCGACACTCGACATCATGAACAATCAGCTCCCGCCTGCGTGGGAAAAAGGCGGCGACCCCGCCTACTTGCTGGGTACCGATATTCAGGGCAGGGATGTTCTCAGCGCGATACTGTATGGCGGCCGAATTTCGATAATCGTTGGTCTGGGCGCTGTCGCTCTTTCCGTGCTGATCGGCGTCACGGGAGGCCTGATCGCCGGCTACTACGGTGGCATCGCGGATGCGATCATCATGCGGATAGCGGAGATACAATTCTCGTTTCCGCCGATCCTCCTGGCTTTGCTGTTCAACGGCATTCTCAAGACCATCCTGACGCCGCAGGCTTTCGCGCATGCGGCCGTTCCCATCCTGATTCTCGCTATCGCGTTCGCCGGCTGGGTGCAGTACGCGCGGGTCGTTCGGGCCAGCACTTTGGTCGAACGCGAGAAGGAATATGTACAAGCCTGCCAAGCGCTCGGATTCTCGTCGCTGTACGTGGTTCGCAAGCATGTGCTTCCGAACATTCTTGGCCCGGTGTTGGTGATCTCCATGCTGCAGATCGCCGTTGCCATCGTGACGGAAGCGACACTGAGTTTCCTGGGGTTAGGAACGCCCTTAACCAAGCCTTCCTTAGGGGCGCTCATTCAAGAGGGCGGTGAATTCCTGTTCAGCGGCATCTGGTGGGTGGTCGTTTTTCCCGGTGTGGCCCTGCTTGTCCTTGTGATTGCCTTCAATCTGCTCGCGGACTGGTTCCGCGACTATCTCAATCCGCGGCTGCGGTGATGTCTCAAGACGTTCTCGACATAGAGGGCCTGGGTATCGAGTACCCGCACAGGTTCGGCACCTTCACTGCGGTTGACGAGGTCTCTCTGTCTGTGGCGCCAGGCGAGATCGTTGGCCTCGTGGGGGAGTCGGGGGCCGGAAAATCGACAGTTGGCTTCGGGGTGATCCGGCTGCTCGGAGCGCCGGGCCGAATACGCTCTGGGCGCATTGCGATGCAGGGGACAGACCTCGTCAGCCTCTCGGATGCGGAGATGACGAGAATTCGTGGCCGGCGCATCGGGATCATCTTTCAAGATCCCATGACGTCTCTCAATCCTTTGCTCACCGTTGGTGATCAGATCAGCGAGACGATCTCGAACGCCCTTGGCGTTTCCGGCCGGGAAGCCTGGTCGAGAGCACGCGCTATTCTGGCCAGCGTCGGTATCCCCAATCTCGACGTTCGGATGAAGCAGTATCCGCATCAGTTCAGCGGCGGGATGCGCCAGCGGGTTGTCATTGCTCTGGCGCTTTGTGGCGATCCGGAGCTTTTAATCGCCGATGAGCCGACGACGGCGCTGGACGTGACCACGCAAAAGCAGATCCTGGAGCTTATCCGAGAGCAATGCCGCAAGCGGAATCTGGCAACGGTTCTCGTAACGCACGACATGGGGGTCATCGCCGAGTACACGGACCGCGTATGCGTCATGTACAAAGGCAAGATCGTGGAGCAGGGACCGACGACAGAGGTCCTCAATCAGCCCCAGCACGATTACTCCCAAAAGCTTATCGCCTCAATTCCCAGGCTCGACCGGAAGGAGCGGCGCCTTGTTGCCGCCGTCAACGATGCAGCCCCCGATCTCCATGACGAGATCGACGCTTGGATGAAAGCCGGCCGGGGCGGCACAAGCGATCCTCATGCCCATGCTGCACCGGTCTTCCAAGTCGAGAGCTTGACCAAGGAGTTCTTGATCAAGAATGCCTTCCGGCCCAAGAACCGCGAGTACTTTCGCGCTGTCGACGACGTGTCATTCCACGTTGAACGAGGCGAGGTTCTCGGAATCGTGGGGGAAAGCGGCAGCGGCAAGACGACGGTCGGCCGTATGCTGGTGCGCCTATACGAACCTACCTCGGGCGACATTATCTACAATGGTCGGAACTATGCCGACGTCACGGGAACATCCGAAGCGAAGCGGCTAAGCGACGACGTCCAGATTGTATTTCAGGATCCCTACTCGTCACTCAATCCGAGAATGAGGGTTCGCGACATCGTCGCAGAGCCGCTGATCTATCATAAGTGGGAGAAGAGCGCCTCGGAGGCACGGCGTATTGCCGCTCTTTTGCTTGCCCGTGTCGGGCTTCCCGAAGAGGTGGGGCAAAAGTATCCGCATCAATTCTCCGGTGGCCAACGGCAGCGGATCAGCATTGCACGTGCGCTGGCGACCCGGCCCCGCGTTCTGATCTGCGATGAGCCCACCTCCGCGCTCGATGTTTCCATTCAGGCCGAGGTGCTCAATCTCTTGAAAGATCTTCAGGAAGAACTCGACCTCACGATCGTATTCATCAGCCACGACCTCGCGGTTATTCGCCAAATGAGCGATCGCATAGTGATCATGGCCAATGGACGGGTGTGCGAGATTGGCGAGACGGAGCGCATCCTCGCCAGTCCGGAGCACGAATACACCAAGTCGCTACTCGCTGCGGTACCGCGCATAGAGAGCGTGCTAACGGGGGAGCGGAGTTATGAACGATAGCCAGCCGACGCAAAGTCTCGAACGCAAGATCTGGACGTCTTCGTTCGAGGAGAGCCTGATCACCACGGTGGTCGATTTCGACAGAGACGGAAAGCAATCCGATTTCCTACGCCTGCCGCATTCGGTTTCGCGGTCGGCTTACGGTTGGCTGCCCTCGCCAATCGTATGCATAAAGAACGGCACCGGGCCGACGGTCCTTCTGATGGCTGGTGTGCATGGTGACGAGTTCGAGGGGCAGGTTGCTTTGAGCAAGCTCGCGGCCTCGATCGACTCTCAAGACGTTGCCGGACGCATCATCATTTTGCCAATGGCCAACTACCCGGCCGCGGTGTCGAGCGAGCGGACCTCGCCGGTTGACGACGTCAACATGAACCGCGTCTTTCCGGGCAATGCACGAGGGTCGCTCACCGAGCAGATCGCCCACTACATCGAGGCGCGATTGATGTCGCTGGCCGATTATGTGTTCGACTTTCACAGCGGCGGCAGCTCGCTGCATTACTTGCCGACGACCCTCGTCCTTTGGAGCGACGACGAAGACTTCCGGAACCAGCAGATAGAGTTCGCAAACGTCTTCGGTTCGCCCTATGCCTGTTTCTTTAAGGGCACTCACGGCGGACGGAGCAGTTCGGCCGCCGCGCGTCGTAAGGAGGCCAAGGGTGTCACCTTCGAGCTCGGGGGAAGCGGCAGAGTGTCTCCCGATGTGCTGAGGCTTTGCGAGAACGGCATCGTCAACCTGCTGAGCCACCTGGGTGTCTTGCGGAACGTCGCAGCCACGGAGGAGGCGCCCGCCCCACGCATTGTCAGCGCTATTCCCCCGGAGAGCTACGTCTTCAGTCTTGCAACCGGTGTGTTCGAACCGGTCGCGTCTCTTGGAGACGAAGTTGTCTCGGGCCAGTTGGCGGGGCGGATTCACAAGGTCGATACGCCCTGGGAGCCTCCGACAGATGTCTTCTTTGACACCGCTGGTGTCGTCCTCTGCCAGCGTAGCCGCGGTCGAACAGAGCGAGGCGACTGCCTATACCACTTGGGTTGTCCGCTGTCCGATGCCTAAGGCGCCTCCAAGTCTTTCAAGGAAGTAAGATGAATGTAGAGAAAGCCTGTCGGCACCAACCGATCGAAGTCGTCGATCCCTTGGTGAGCGAGGCGCTCAAGGACGAGAAAGAACGTCAGCAGCGCCAGATCGAGCTGATCGCCTCGGAGAATATCGTCAGTCGGGCTGTTCGCGAGGCGCTCGGCCATGAGATGACCAACAAGACGCTCGAAGGATATCCAGGCAATCGCTTTCATGGCGGTGGAGAGTTCGTCGACGTCGTGGAGCAAGCTGCTATCGATCGGGCGAAGCGGCTCTTCGGTGCGACCTACGCGAACGTTCAGCCGCACTCCGGCGTCCAGTCGAACCAAGCCGTCTTCTTCAGCCTCTTGAAACCGGGAGATCGAGTGCTCAGCCTCGATCTCGCGGCTGGAGGGCATTTGAGCCACGGTGCCAAGCCGAACCTGTCCGGGCGCTGGTTCGATGCGCATCACTATGTGGTGGACCGCGAAAGCGGCCTCATGAACTACGACGAGATCGAGAAGCAAGCCGAAGAGGTCAAGCCGAAGCTGCTGATCGCCGGTGGCTCGGCCTATCCGCGTAGTATCGACTTTCCCCGCATGCAGGCTATCGCAAAGAAGGTCGGCGCTTTTTTCTTGGTCGACATGGCACACTTCGCCGGCCTGGTCGCGGCCGGTGCCTATCCGTCGCCCGTTCCCCATGCGGATTTCGTGACGATGACGACGACGAAGACGATGCGCGGGCCCCGTGGCGGCGTCATTCTGTCTCGCTCCGATGACTATGCGAGGAAGCTGCAGTCGGCGATTTTTCCAGGCGTGCAGGGCAGCTTGCATTCGAATGTGTTGGCGGCCAAAGCCGTCTGTTTCGGCGAGGCCTTGCAGCCCTCGTTCAAGACCTACGGTCATCAGGTGGTGACCAATGCGCGTACATTGGCGGCATGTCTCATGGAAAGAGGGATCGGCGTCGTGAGCGGTGGAACCGACACGCACATGGTTCTGTTGAACCTCAGCGGTCTGAGCATTTTAGGCCAGGATGCTGAGGATGCATTGGCGGCTGCGAACATTACCTCGAACAAGAACCCGGTTCCATTTGATGCGCCGAGACCGTCAGACTGGGTCGGGCTCCGGCTTGGCGTCGCAGCCGCAACAACGCGTGGCTTGGGAGAAGGTGACATGGTCACCCTCGGTGACGCGATCGCGCAAATCCTGCTCGCTGCGACAGACGGCAATTCGCAACCGGCAGTGGATCGGGCGCGACAGTTGGTTCGGGAACTGTGCGAGCGCTACCCGGTTTAGCTCGGTTTTGCGACCGGTAGACGTGGCGTCATGCGCGGGCTTTGTCACGTTGACTGCTCGAGGCACACAAACCGACGACGTGTTCGGTTGAATGAACAGTCTCATGCACTGCGGCCGCCTTGTCGCGTCGCGACCGCAGCAGTACGACCGGCACTTCGCCTTCCGCTTCGACTGCACGCCAAAGGTAATGTTGGCGGCCAGCGATCTTCAGAAACACCTCGTCCATGTGCCGGACCGAAAAGAGTCGATTCCTCTTCCGACGCATACGGTGGGCGTAGATCGGTCCAATCTTCAAGCACCACCGACGAACCGTCTCGAAGGACACGTCGATGCCGCGTTCGGCCAAGAGTTCCTCAACATCCCGGTAGCTGAAGCGTGAAGCGATAGGTGAGCCTGACGGCCGTTTGGATGATCGAGGGATGGAAGCGGTGTCGGCGGTAGAGGCTGCTTCCCACCTGGCCGTCTTAGTCCCGATCTGCAGGTCAATGCGCCAATGCCGGGGTGGATTGGGCGGAGCTGCAACAGGTGCAAACAAGCTGATTGCATTGGCGTCACATCATTGTAGTCTGCAACTGCGATAAGGTGCATGTCAGATAGTGTTTTCAAGCGGATGTTGTTGCAATTTTTGGGGGTATTTAAATGTCCGTTATCACTGTCTCCGGCGCGTCGAATTTCGAGAACACGACGGGTTCGGACCCGAACTT